>BNJU01000470.1_pt1 | contig 233154 bp, 362 predicted proteins | sample 8539281 | NCBI WGS metagenome assembly BNJU01 (sample SAMD00202456, study PRJDB9452) | human saliva metagenome | isolation source: human saliva | place: Japan
GAAGTTACGGTATTGCTTCTTCCTGTTCTTCTTGAATCAGACGAAAAGGAAGTGTTCCTGCATACTGCATTGTTGAATGATTTTTGCTCATGGCTATCCTCTTCCAGACTCTTTTCCGTAAAGACAGAGGTAGCTGTGAGTAAGGTCTTTCACTCTTAGAGAACTATGAGACATGGTGATTCCTTTTCTCGATCTGAAACTTGGACTGTAGTGCAAGGCTTACGGTCTCGGATTCACTGCTTTCCGCTTCTTCTCGCAGGAGATCTTCCACGACAGATACGAAGCGGGTATAACATTCCACCTCTAAAAATCCTTATCTTTCACTCAGTCTATGACTTTCTATTTCACGACTGTATTCTTTTTCGCTTCTTTTCCCTTTACGGTACTGTGCAGGAAAATACAGCACTGCAGGAGCAATACGATGACAGACAAAGCTTTAGAAAAAGGATTAGGCTTTGTTTCAATACTATGCATAAGACTTCCTTTTCGATTTGTTTTCACACGGGGAGTAAATAATAAAACGAAAGAAATAAACTCGGCAGGAATAAAACAGGGAATAAAAAGGAAAGACATATTTTTCCAGTTTTTATTCACCTTTAGAGAGAGGAGAAAGAGAAGTATGGAAACCAACGCCGAAACAGATTAGTCCGGATAAGAAAAGAAACAGAAAACTTTTTATAGTTTAAATAGAAGGCACAACAAAGAAGAAATAATCCGTCTCCGCATCCCCAGGGCACCTTTTTGAACATTTTGACGAAAAGGAAGAGAAGAAAGGAAAAAGAAACGGACAAAAACTGTAAAGAAAGGGAAGAGAAAGTTGAAAGGACCTTGAAAGAAATCCGCCAAAGAGAGAGAAAAAGAGGGACTCGACTAGGGAATAAAAGAGAAGGAGCACTTTAGGAAGAGACTTTTTTCGAAAATCCCAGAGAACGGAAAAGAGAAAAAAGGAGTAAAATAAAATGGTTTTTAAAAGAAAAATAAAGAAGAGTATTGACATGATGACTCCTTAATTCGGGACGTTTAATTTCTGCATCTTGACAGGGATGCTCGTCCCTCGGAAAGGGCTTGACTGAGGAATTTTCATGTATGGAAGAACGCATGGCAGGACAGTCGGGACTGCTGTGATATCGTCTTCCTGCAGCGGTGTAATATACAATTGTACTGTTTAAGGAAGGTTTGCAAGCTTTTACAGGGACAGAATTTTCCGCCATATTTTTGCAATTACTGCCATCAATCATTCTGGGACTACAACTTAAAAAGTCATTAGAGATATAGCTGCAATCCCTGCTCCTATGATAGACAAGGGAAGGCCCGTTGATTACATAAAACCATTTCTTCCGGAGCCGTAGTTTCTTTCCTCGTCCTTATCCATCTTGCACCCTTTACACCTATCCAAGCTCTTCTGTGAGCTCACGATTTCTGGTAGATGGATTTTTATTGATGATGGAGAGTGAATTAGTTCTTCATATTCCAAGTCAAGAAGAATGTCCTCTTTGTAATATGGGATTTGTGGTCTTATATTTGGTCATGCCTTCCATTTCCACTTCGACAGGAAGCGCGAGTCCTCTCAAGGCAGTTTCTCCGACGGTCAGATTTATCAAGTGCGGAACATCCTTTTTATCTCCGTCTTTAAAAGACCGTAATGTTCGAGGTACTTTATACATGCTGGACACACGCATTTTTCAAAATATGGAAAATTTTGATACTCCTGTTTAGAATAAGCAGCGGAGTCATCAGCATGACCATAGAAAGAATAAAAATGCTTAAGGAGAGTGAGGCTCTATCGTCATGGAGGCAGAATAAGATTTCATAGGGACTCTTTAATGACTCAGATTTTTATATTTAGTCAGAATGTAAGACCGTTTGGTATCCTTCTTCCCCTGCATTTACGCCAATCATCTCCAGGAAGCCCTTATGATACAGGCTGAGCCTGGAATAAATTTCCGCATCCGTAGAGAGATAGTAAAGGCATTTATTCATTTGGAAGGAAGGTTCTTTATCCCGGATGCTTGTCTGTATGTCCATGCAGTAAAGCATGGAGTCGTTTATTTTTGGCTTGTGACAGCAAGCCTTTTGTGAATAAGGATATACGAAGATAGTCTTCAAGACAAAGCCTATGTGTTTCTTTGGGACTTTCTTCACCGGAAAGGAGAGAAAATCTCAAAGATGATTCAGTGAAAGACTCCAGGACTCTAAACTCGCATGAGGGGAACGCGCTGATCATTTAAGAGTTCCTTTACATCGAGGAGGACTGGGCAAAAGCCCATATCCTGATTACAATGCGCTAAAAACTGCAATTACGACCGGGATTTGCAGTGATTGCCAGAAAGCTTGTAACAAATTCTTCAACAGCTCCAGTTTTTCGGGATCGGACATGATGTGGATAAAAATTCATAGACTCTAAAGGCTAGAAGAGAGGGACCTGTGCAGACAGGTTTTCATAGTCGCTTTTCTGCCGTGCAGCAGGTATTCCACCTCCAGGCCTTTTGCATTGCTGTAAGGAGTGGTATGGGCGATTCTTCCTCATGATAGGAATGAAAGAAACGGAGAGAATATTCCCGAGCAGTCCGACTTGTATGGGATTTGCAGCGATTCGGTAGAGAAGAGAGCGGAGGAAAAAGATTCCTCGGCAGAGGGACATTCTTTTCCCGCTTGGGAGGAGAAGTCCAAGAGCTTCTTTTTTTCCGATATCGTGAATCACTTTCGAGGATTCTTTTGTTTTTCTTATTGATTTGCGTGACGGCTTCTCCGGATACGGGCATGGCAGGGCTTGCCATGTGGAGATGGTGTCATTGTCAAAAGTTGTCAATTTCTGCTTGCAGTCCGTTATCTTCATCATAAATCTTCCTCCTCTCTCTCTTCTGCTCTTTTCCCTCTCTTCAATATATTCTTGAAAGCGTCGGACATTCTCCTCGATTCCTTCTATTGCAAAGTCTAAATTTCTCGCATTGCGCTGGAAATCCATCGATCTTTTGCCGGACTCTTTCCGCCATCATCCAGGTAGTTATCATAACGTTTTCAACTGTGTTTCAATGGCGGCGATACCGTCTTCTCCAAATTTTCCTTTTCTGTGGAGAAAGTCATTCCATAGGGACTTCCACCTTGGACTTTAAAAGTTCTGAGCAGAGCGTCATAAGAGTTCACTGTATTTTTCAGGCTGTTTAATGTAGCTTTCAGAGAAGACGAATAGCTAAAGAAAAAGGGAAGCATCATGAGTTTGTAAAGAATAAAGAGCAGTAGTGCTTTTTAAGGTCTCCGCTTTTACAGAAAGCGGTCAATGTTGTTACATGCAGTCTTCAAGATACTCCACATCGTAATGATTTAAGGCATATTTTTCCTGTAATCTTTGTATGCTGTCGGCTTTCTTTCTTTTTGGAAGCCTCTTCCAGAATAGAGGAATATCCGTACCGCTTTTCTTTTTCTCCCAAAAACTCTATACAGTCTTTTGCCAGAAGAGCAGGTATATACTCCAATATCTCTTCTTCAAAAATAATGACTTTCAGACAACAGTCCCCCTGCCGGCAAAGGAGAAACCGTCTTTTTCTATTTTTGCTGGAAATAGATTCTCGCATCGGAATAAGGTTTGATGAAGCTTGCAGCTCTTCTTTCAGTAAGTTATCATCTCTGAATTCCAAAGCATAAATACGGTAGTTTTCCCAGAGAGGCCTGTGAAATTCTGAAAACAGGGATTCCATGGCACTGTTCAGGGCGGTTTGCATATAATACTTTTGTGCGATTGTCCTGGCTGATTCGGTAATGGTCAGAATGAGTGCGGCAATCAACACAAAGCTTAGGAAAGGAATACCGTAATGGAGGCGGAATAATCATGATTTTTTTCCTTTTGCTCGGCAGGTGATGAACGAGGTACTATACGTTTTTCGCGTTGCTTTCTAATCTTTTTAAAATATCGTTTAAAAACTTTCTGAATTCTGTCTCGGAAGATGACAACCAAAGAAATAAGCACCACGATGATTAAGACCAGTTCTATTGTGCCGAGTGCGTCATTTCCGTGCAGCAGTTCTTTTCGCTTTTTCTTACACTGCTCCCAACGGGAAAGAAGAAAAGCATCTAAGGAATATTGCAGTTCTGCCAAGTTTTGTAGTAGCATACGATCTCTTTAAATGGGGCAATCATTGCGTTATTGTTTTGCGTATTACGAGGATAATAAGGCGGAGAAGAATCGCTGTTACTCGAAGCCTTTCTCGCTGTAATCCTCTTTTAAAGAATAAAATGAGAACGGGTAAGTGCTGTTACTGTTAAAGTAATGCAAGGCTTTTTAGGATAAAGAAGTCATGAGTGGAAAAAGAATCATCATCATGATGATAAAGAGTTGCATAAAGAGGGGGAGCAGAAGTTTGGTTCCTGCTTCCTCACCAATCTTTTGCAGTTGCTTTTCTCATTTTCAAAAGCTTTGCATTTCTACCTGCAATTGCATGCGGAGTGTTTGCTCTGCGTTTTTCGATTTTGTTCGATTACACTGATTAATTTATTGTAGGGACGTAGGAAAGTCGTCCGGAAAAGGCGAGATAGGCATTTCACCTGATATTACATTTTTAATTGATTTAAGAGAGTATGCACCTCATCGTAGAGAGGATGATTTTCAAGACCGCAGGACTCACAAGATACCATATTGTCTGCTGATTTCCGTGAAGGCATTACGAAGGGAGAGCTCGGGCACCGAGATATACAACCAATTTGGAAACCAGTTCGGAATAGTCGAGTTCCAGAGAGTTTGCTCGTCAATTTCTCTCTCTTTGTCTTTTTAGGGGAGCAGAAATGCTGCCAAGAGCCCAAGAAGTGGAATATAGAGATAAGCGCAACTTTTCCTTCCGAAAAACGGATTTATGTCCTTCTATTTCTTGAGGAAGGTGGAGCTCTTCCGTCCCCTTTCTCTTGGTTTAGTATGGATATTTTTGAATCAAAAAGATCTCTAGGTTTCCAGAGAGTCTTTTTCTTCGGGGAGAATGCGAATTGGAAAAATATAACGAGGAGAATATTAGCGAAATCCTCCGAATCCGGATATAGTTTTCAAAATCGGCATTGGTATTTTTCCTCTTTTGGGCAAGATAATCGTACTGAGCTTAAGCTCGAGTTCTCCCTTCAAAATCTGATCTTTGATGCTACTCTCATGGTGGATTTTTCCTTTTCTTCCAAATGTGGGCGGTATCCCAAAATAAGATCCAAATTATCTTCCGAGCTAAGTTTTTCTTTTCCGCTTATTAAAGCTGTTGTGAGAAAATGACCAAGAGGCTCTGACATTTTCCTTCGGGAAAAAGAGCTTAATCGGAGAGAGGATTTTATCCTGTCCAGGCTTTCTTCTTCGGAAAGAATGAGGCTTTCCATTCTGTCATGAAGCTCGGAAAAAGTTTGTCCGCTTCTTCCTTGGTATAAATTCTAGGAGACGGTAATACTCAGCTTTTCTTTTTCTGCGGATTCAGGCCTTGAACTTGCAAGGGAAGACTGTATTCCGAGCCCCCTATCCCTTCTCGCTTTAAAGTATAGCCGGACTGTATATGGCATTCTTCCTGCGTCTTAAGAAATACGACGGAAGCGAGTAGAAGAGAGAGGATAATCAGGAGAGATTGTTTCTTTAATATTGCCTCTTCTTCGACTGAAGGATTGTAGAAATTGATGCAAATATTGAATAATACATTGTTTTTCATGGGTTCACCTTCGAGCCGGATTCATCGCATTTTGATACTCTTATGGCCTAAGTTTAAATGGGAATATTGATGATTTTTTGAGAGAGGTAAATCGCAAGGAGATAGATAAAAAGAGCGATAGTCATGACGATTCTTCCCATAACGGAGTGATACAGAATATGACTCGGAGAAGATGCATTTAAATACAGAATGATAAAGAAGGGAATGCACTCATGATTTTTTGCTCAAAACGTTTTGGCAGCACTGAGTGTCACATTTCCTCAGAATGCTCAGTTTGTCGTGAATGATGGAACTACTGTGTTGAATACTTCTGAGAGTTCTCCTCCGAACGTTTTATGCGACGAGAAAAATCTCCGAGAAGTTATGAATATCATCCAATCCTCGAACGAAGGGCGAAATTGAAAGAGGCTCTTCCAGAGGACGATCTCATAGCCAGACTTCGTTTAAGTTGTTTCAGTTCTTCGACCATATAACTGTTTTTTCTCCAAGTAGAGCGGATAAGTCGGGAATGGCGGCAATCAATGCATCTTTCAATAGAGTATCCCTGCACTTAAAAATGAATTTAAAATAGAAAGCATTTCTGAACTGAAAAGCAGAAGCTCTTGTCTCTCGCAGTGCCTGACGAAAGAAAAAGGAATCAGGAGACTCAAAGGGAATCAATATTAAAAAGTAAAAAGAATGATAGAAGGCATAAGAAAAGGCAAGCAGAATACCAAGAATTTTTAATAAGGATACAGAGATATTCTCCTAAAGAGATTTCATACTGCCTATAATCGACGGAGGAGTTTTTCTTCACGAGACAGATTCGACAATTTTTCCAGAACTTCCCATTGTATTGATATAAGGTCTTAAGCTGAATTTCACCATTCTCCACTCCTATCACTTCGCTGATTTCAAGACTCGCCGTTTGTGATCTTTGGTTCTCCCCAGATGCACCATGATTTCGATAGCGGAGGCAATCATGTCCGAATAGAACTTAAGGGTAGATCAGCCCCTTGTAAAACCATCGTCTCCATTCGGCGCAACATGTCCCTACTTGTGTTGCCGTGTCCTGTAGAGATACTGCCGTCGTGCCCGGTATTCATGGCGTTCAGCATATCCAGACATTCCTTTCCGCGAACTTCTCGACGATAATTCGGTTCGGACTCATTCGAAGAGAAGCCTTTATCAGATCGGAAATACTGACTGCCCCTTCGCCCTCCGCATTGGCATTTCTGGTTTCCAGAGAAACTAGATTCTCCACCTCCTGAATTTGTAATTCCGCACTGTCTTCTATCGTAATAATTCTTTCTCTCTTGGGAATATACTGTGATAAAGCATTTAAAAATGTTGTCTTTCCGCTATTTGTACCTCCGGAAATAAAGATGTTATAGGAGGCCTTCACCAGGGACTGCAGAAATAAAGCGGCGTCTTCGGTAAGACTTCCAAGTTGAACTCAGCTTTTGCCATGGTTATGGGTTCCGGGAATTTTCGAATGGTCACGGCTCATCCCTTCAGTGCAATCGGAGGAAGGACTACATGAACACGAGACCCATCCTCCAATCTGGCATCAACGATGGACTTTTGTATTGACTGCACGGTTTATTCTGGAAACGATTTGTTGGATTAGATCAAAGAGCTGTTCTTCGCCTGAAAGGAGCGATTCCACTTTTCCATTTTTCCCTCTACGAAAATCTTTCTCGACCGTTAATCATGATTTCTGTCACATTTTTGTCGTCCAACAGTTCGGATAAAAGATCCAAGCGACGAAAGCTGTCAAATACGGCGGTTCTTAAACTACAGCTTTTTCCTGTAAACCGATGTCCCGTCTGTTTAGTAAGGCACTGTCAATTTGTTGGTAGAGGTGAGAATCGACATTTGTCTTTTCTTCCAGATCGGTCAGCAATTTCTTTTAATTTCCTGTTTAATATTGTCTACAGGCCAACATGTTTCTCCTAGAGAATCATTTTTCTGTATTGCTCCTTTTCTTTATCTTCCTCCTCATAGATATAGCGAAGCAGGAAGGATTCGGTATAATCCTTTAGGAAGAGGACCGAAAATACTCTACTTTTCCCTGCGCAGGATGGCACGATCTCCGTAGATTCCATAGCGAAAGGAATTTACATTGTACAAACTTTTCCAGAATCTCTTCCGCCAGATCAGATAGTTCTGGAAGAAGGCCATTTTCTTTTGGAAATTAGATCAGGGAGTATGGGCATAAAAGATACACTGAGAGAAAACAATCCAGGTATTTACTTAAGGAGCAGTCTGTATCCAGAAACCATAGCGGAAACCCCTGCATCCTCTGCCAGTTTATCCAGAAAAAGAGCAAGTTCTCGAGAACTTACACTCTGTATATCTTCCGGAGAACGGACGGGAAGAATGGTGGAATAGTTTCTCTGTCGTAGCTTAATGCTTTGATAATTAGGGGACTTTAAGGTATTCTCTTTAAAGTGATAAAGAGCCTCGGTTAAGCACTTTCTTCTTTTGTTTCATTACTTTTAATGCTTGAAATGCCGGGAGAATTGGACGACTGTTTATAGGGCAGAACCTGACTCGAAAAGGAAAGAAACAGCGTTTGTCTGTTTTTCCTAAAACTTGCGCTTATTTCATAGGCTAAGTGGTTCTTTCCCTGACCGTCCCAAAGGGACTGTAAATCATAAAAATATCCGCTCTTTCCTGTCCATTGCTCTCTAAGAGCGAGTTCGCCGTATTGTAAAAGAATCTCTCATAATCCGATCAGCAGATTGATACTTTATAACATTGACGTTCTTTTTCTTTTTGGAAAGAGGACTTCTTCTGTTAAATAAAGCGTCCTTCCGGACTTTAGGGGGAAAAAGGCAAAGACTTTGTATTCTTTTTCCGATAAGAGAAGGAGATCCGAGTTTTTTCTTTTTAGAAAACTCCTCCAGGCGTTCAGGAGTACTTATGGATAAATTTGAAAAGGAAGTTTTGTATTTTGCCGTAGGTAGAGGCTTAATCTTTTACAATACAGCTCGTCTTCATCATAAAACAGTTAAAAATTTTTCCATAGAACTTCCTTTCCTATGACGTTATTGAGAAATTGATTTCGCTTAGCTTAGCAGGGAATGGCTGCTAAAGAATAAGGCGAAGGCAAAGGAATATCTTCTTTGAGATGATAAAAAGAGCAATAAAGGAAAAATACAGGAAAGAAAACAAGAGAGAAATACTTAGATGTAATCGGGAGTAGGGAGAGGAGGAGAGAATACTTTCCAGTCTCCTCCTCCGCTTCCGGTAAAATAAAAAGAGGGATAGCTTAACAGAAGAATCAGAAAAAGAAGAATTGGGAATAGAAAGAAATAGAGTGTTTAGAAGAGTCGCTTTGCAAAAGACAGAAGAAGAATAGAAAAAGAAAAAGAAAGAATTGCTTGGGATTCTTCTCCCAGGATGTCTTTTAAGGCGCATAGAGTAGGAAAAGTAAGATAACTTCGTAATGAGAATGAAGCATGGCTACCTCCTTCAGAAGAGTGTTTGTTATCCTTCCTGTACTGGATTCAGTATAAAGCGACATTCGGAATGCCTATACTCGATATTCGGATATTATCTCTTCATGGATATTATCCTTTAAACGGATAATGCGGAAAAGAGAAATAATGATAGATTTCCGGAAGGAAGATTGCTTTAAGAGAGAATATATGTATAAAAAACAAAAACTGTGCTCCATTCACAAATTCATAGAGAAAAAAATTGTATAGTAGAAGTATGAGTGATATAATAAAAATTTACTATATTTTGAAAAAAGTAGAGAAAATAAGGAGTAAATGAATGCGGATCTGTTTAGCAAGACAGGAGGATATTCCGGAGATTTGTCACATCTATGAGTTGGCAAGAGAACATATGCGGGCGGAAGGGAATATGTCAATGGAGGATGGAAGCAGTCGCTTGCCTTTTGATTTTTATAAAAGGAGAACCATGTTATTCATAAAAAGTCTTTTATTGGGAGTGGGACTGTCCATGGATGCAGTGGCGGTTTCTATGGCAAATGGCTTTAAAGAATCCGCAAATGAAGAAGAAGAGAAAGTTGTCGATTGCCTTTTGCCTTTGGCTTCTTTCAGTTTTTATGCCGATTTTAGGCTTCTTTTGGTAAAAAGCTTTTGCCGGATTTTGCACCGGTATGTGATGACCTATGTTTCATTGATTTCCACGATTATTCTTTTGCTATCTCGGGTGCGCGAATGATTTTCAGCGGATACAGGAAGAAAAAGAATAAAGAAACGGAAGAAAGCGGAGGGAAACCTGTTGTTTCAAGCTGTGGGACCTCGGTCGATGCTCTTATCTTTGGGCTTTACTTTTTCGCAAGATTCTATCCCGAGTAGTTTCTTTCCGCCTTGATAATAGGCTTGGTCACCTTTTATCTTATCTTACGGTGCCATAGTTGTCGGGAAAAAGTTCGGTACGGTTTATGCCGGAAATGCGGATATCCTGGGAGGAGTCGTACTTTGGTTGTAGCCGTTTTATTGTAAAGAGGAGACAGGAAGAATGGAGTTTTCAGGGAGCTCTAAGCTGGTTCTAGGAAAATGGAAGAGTTTTACCCTGGCGAGGAAAGAAAATGCATATTATACTTGGCTTTCGAAATCATGTTACAGCAAACCCGAGTGGAGGCGGTAAAGGGATACTTTTTCCGATTTATTGAGCGTTTTCCGACATAAAAAGCCTTGCCTTCGCGGAGGAGGAAGAGGTTTTTAAAGCTCTGGGAAGGGCTGGGATATTATTCCTCGCAAGGAATCTTCACAAGGGTGCCAAAGCTCTTGTAGAGAAATTTGACGGATATGCCGAAAGACTATGCGGATATTCGTTCTATTCCGGGAATTGGAGAATACACGGCAGCTGCAATATCTTCCATCGTTTTCGAGAGAAGAGGCCCGTGGTAGACGGAAATCTTCTTCCGGATCTTTTTCCCTGTTGCGAGTGCTATGAGGGGATATTCTTTCCAAAGAAGCAAAATTTGCCACTTTTTCAATATTTTCAGGAGAAAATGAGGATTTTTCCGGGAGATTTTCAATGAGGCACTCATGGATTTTGGGGCAACAGTTTGCCTACCGAAGGAAAAATAGATTGTGCTTCTTGTCCGATATCCTCTTTTGCAAAGCGCATCGTGCTGGAAATCCGAGGACTATCCGAAACGGCAGCAAAAACCCAGGAAAAATAGAAAAAAATACAGTATTTTTGTCTTCCGCGAGGGAGATAGAATCGCTTGTAAAGCGCCCTAAAAAGGGGTTCTTGCGGGGCTTTACGCTTTTTATCAGGTGGCAGGCCATGTCAGTAAAAGGGAGGTCTTCAAGAAGCGGAGAAACTTGGTTTTTCCGCCTTAAAAGCTACGGGAACTGGGAGCGACAAGACATATCTTTACCCATAAAGAATGGGATATGATCGGCTATGAAATCGATTTTGGGAGAGTTTCCAGAAGGTGGTGAAGGAGGAAGGATTCCGATTTTATACATGAGGGAAGAAATAAAAACAACTTGAGCATCCTTCCGCATACGGGTTTTTATAAGATGTTTTGTGCTATCTAAAAGGAGTAGTACATGGAGAAGCAATTTCAAATATATCAGACTGTATAAAGAAATCCGGAAAGATATTGTGAGGACGATATCGTTTTCAGGAAAAATGCCCTCGAGCGTATTCTTTCGGATACCATGGGAGTATCGCTTCAACCGTAGAACACTGTTATGCTCTTTTGGAAGAGGAAGGCTATATTGAGGGAGAGAGAGAAGCGGCTATTTTGTGAGCTACCAGGACGGTTTACTTTTTTCCGGTGAGAAGAGAAAGAGGATCCGATTCAGGGCTCTTCCGGAAATACCGGACAGGGCAAGGAGGAAATGGGCTTTCAATCATTAGTAAAACGATACGAAAAGGTACTCGGGAAGTATGGAGAAGAGTTGTTGCGTCGTTCTGAATCGCAAGGAAAATATTTTCTTCGTACGGCATTAAAAGATTACTTAAGGAGGGCCAGAGGAATTTTTGTAACGGAAGAGCAAATTCTTATCGGTTCCGGAGCAGAGCAACTCTATTCCTTTTAGCACAAATTTTAGAAGAGGACAAAGCTGCAGTGGAGTCCCCTTCTTATGAGAAAATGCAGAAAAATATACGAAGCAAACGGAATTGAACTGGAATTTTTGGAAATGGGGAAAAAGGAATTCACAGTGAGGCTTTACGTAAGGCGAAAAGTCGGATACTGCATGTAACGCCATTTCACAGTTATCCGAGCGGTGTTACCGCTACAGCGGGAAAAAGACGGGAGTATCTGGACCATGCCAGACGAAAAACGGATTTATCATAGAGGATGACTATGACTCGAGTTTTCCGCTCTGGGAAAGCCGAAGACAGCCTCTTTTCTGATGGACGAGAGAAATTCCAGTACTATATCAACAGCTTTTTCCAAGACGATAGGACCTGCTTTCAGAATAGCTTACTTTGTTCTTCCGAAGGAAAGAGTGAAGAAGACCTTCGAAAAATCTCTATTTACAGCTGTTCTGTTCCGGTTTTTAGAGCAATGCTTGCTTACGGAGCTTTACAGGAGGAGAGTTTGAAAGGCATATTAATCGAATTAGAAGACGGAGGAGAAACAGTGACATTTTAAAAATTTATTGGATATGGTATCTCTCCCAAAGGATTTTGTTCAACTTACTTTGCCTTTAGCTGCGGCTGTTTTTCTTTGGATCAAATATGGAAGAAGAAAATTAATCGGGAGAAGGAAGAAAATTTTCCGAAGAAATTAAAAGGAACGAGAGAATTATAGAGATTCGAAAAGCGCATAATCCCGGATTCTCTATGGTAAACTGGAGAAATATCCGCACCTTGTGGGCTTTGTATCCATTTTTGCAACCGGCTTCCTTTTTAGCTTACCTTATTTCAGCTATACTGTTGAAGACAATTTTCTGTTGCAAAAATCGGAACAGCTCTCATCTTAAGTGAGCTGGTTCCAATACTCTTTGACCGAATAAGAGACGGTAGAGTAACGGATTATATCCATATTCAGATAGAGTGCAAAAAGCAATCATTAATCTGGCGGATATGGCTATTTTTCTGGTCCTGTCCTCTATCTCCTGGGCTTTCTGTGAAGGCTTGGAAAAATCACATAATTTATAGAAAAAATTTCTTTTTTTAAATAAATAGTAGAAAATACATATTCGTTTGGTATTATGAGGACACAACAGGAGAAGTGACAGTGTTTTCATCAATGAGGGAGGAAAAATGAATAGTTTATTTTTCGCGGTACCTGTTTTGGGTATTTTGGGTCTTTTGTTTGCGCTTTTTCAGGGACAGAAGATTCTGAAAGAGGATTCCGAAATGAAAGAATGAAAGAAATTGCAAAAGGCCATTGCAGAAGGTGCAGAAGCATTTCTTTTTGCAGAATATCTGATTCTTCTTTTTGTTTGCAGCTTATTTTCTGTGCATCGGATTCGGAACAAGAAGCTGGCTTTAGTGCGGTAGCTTTTGTTTTTTTGGTGCACTGCTTTCCACTTTAGCCGGTTATTTCGGTATGCGTTCGGCTACGGCTGCCAATGTTCGTACTGCAGAGGCTGCAAGACAGTCCGGAAATGAAAAAGCGCTTTCGGTAGCTTTTTTCAGGGCGGTTCCGTTATGGGAATGTGTGTTTCGGCTTCGGTATTTTCGGAGTAGGGAATCTTTTTACCTTGTTACGAAGGATGTGGTGTACTTTCCGGTTTCTCCCTTGGGTGCTCTCAGCATTGCACTTTTGCCCGTGTAGGCGGAGGAATTTACACCAAGGCGGCTGACGTCGGGAGCTGACCTGGTTGGAAAGGTAGAGGCGGGAATCCCGGAGGATGATCCGAGAAACCCTGCGGTCATTGCTGATAACGTAGGAGATAATGTAGGTGACGTTGCCGGCATGGGAGCAGACCTTTTTCGAGTCCTATGTGGGAGCCTTGGTTTCGCTATGACACTTGGTGCCTTGTTGGAAGCAAAGTCCGATGAAGGCGTCGCATTTTCCGTTACTTTGGCAGGACTGTTCACTTTGCCTGCGTTCTGGGCAGTGTTTTGGTGCTTGCTCGGAGGAGAAAATCCGAGTAAGGTTTTGAAAATGGCAAGTCTATTCTTCTGCCTGGCAGTAGTGGTTTTTGCCTTTTGCTTTATCGCAATATTTCTTTGGCAAACTTCATGCGGCTCTGGCTGTTACGGCAGGCTTGATTGCGGGTCTTGCTATCGGCGCCATCACAGAGTATTACACTTCGTCCGCTTACAATCCGGTAAAAGATATTGCGAAGCAGTCCGAAACCGGTCCGGCAACGAATATTATTTCCGGTATGGCAATCGGTATGCGTTCGACCGCTGTTCCAATTTTGTTGATTTGCGTAGCAATTTTTTGTTTCCTATCATGTGCTCGAACTGTACGGTATTGCGCTTGCTGCAATAGGAATGTTATCTACCACTGCAATTACCGTTGCGGTAGATGCTTACGGCCCGATTGCGGATAATGCAGGAGGTATCGCGGAGATGGCAGGTCTCCCCGAGGAAGTAAGAAATATCACGGATCAGCTGGACGCTGTGGGAAATACGACGGCTGCTATGGGGAAGGGCTTTGCTATCGGTTCTGCAGCACTTACCGCACTCGCTCTTTTTGCTTCCTATGCGCAGGCGGTCGGTTTACAAAACATCAATGTATTGGACAGTCGTGTATGCATCGGCCTTTTTGTCGGCGCAATGCTTCCCTTCCTCTTCTGCATTTACCATGAGTTCGGTGAGTAAGGCTGCCTTTTCCATGATTTCCGAAGTGAGAAGACAGTTTAGAGAAAAGCCGGGTATCATGGAAGGCACGGAGAAACCGGACTACAGAACTTGCGTGAGTATTTCCACCCATGCAGCTTTAAGAGAAATGATTGTTCCCGGTGTATCTGGCTGTGCTTGCTCCACTTGTAATCGGTCTTTACTGGGAGCAGAGTCGTTGGGCGGACTTCTTGCGGGAGCTTTGGTTTCCGGTGTTATGATGGCTATCTTCATGTCCAATTCCGGCGGCGCTTGGGATAATGCGAAAAAGTATGTGGAAGAGGGACATCACGGTGGGAAGGGATCGGAAACCCATAAGGCTGCAGTAGTAGGCGATACGGTTGGAGACCCCTTTAAAGATACATCCGGACCTTCTATCAATATTCTCATCAAGTTGATGACGGTTATTGCGCTGGTGTTTGCTCCTCTCATTGTGGCAGTTGGCGGAATATTATAGAAAAAGCTTAACAAAGTAAAATATAGGATATAATATACAAAGAAGAGATATTTTACTTGTAGAGTTTTTAATAAAAATCCCTGAGTAGAAGTCCCTGCTCGGGGATTTTTGTGATGAAGTTTAGCGATAAGCCGTGCCATATCCCTTGGGACGAAGTACGGAGATTCGACGACCGATTTGCGCAATCATGGTTGCCCTTACATTACGCAGGATTCCTTTGAACAGCTTGTACTGTATCCGGGGATAATGCTATCGAGTAGTAGTCACCGCAGGTTCTATACAAGAATGATTGTCAAAGAAAAGAAGGCATAAATAAGGCGGAATAAAAAGAATCTCCGTCATGCGATAAGAACTGAAAAGGGTTGTGAAAAAGATGGATTTCAGGTAAAAATTATAATCTATTCTCGCAACCCCTATTTAAGAAAAGAGGTATACAGTGAATGTTTTACATACGGACTGATTATGATATAATTTCCAGTTCGCACACGGCCGGAGCGGTAAGTAGCAGAGTTGTAAATAAGTCTCGGAAGGGGGAGAATTCAAGCGAGGTAGATATCGAATTATCCGGATCCTTTGCCAGAACCTGCAGAGGACATGGAACGGATAGGGCATTATTAGCCGGCATTATGGGTTACCACAGTTATAACGAGGAACTCGAAATGCTGCAGATTGCGAAGGACAGAGGGATAGACTATCGTTTTTATCGAAAATGATATTCCGGGAGCCCATCCTAATACAGCAAGAATCCATTACACCCTGGATACGACAAAAGTGGAGCTGTAGAAGGCGCCAGCATCGGAGGAGGAAATATTCGTGGATTCTGTAAACGGCATGCGTGTCGATTTTACGGGAGAAAAATCACCATATTCTGGTTCTGCATAGGGATAAGCGGTGATTGCCGAAGTTACCCATATTATGTATGCGAAAAGTATAAGGAACTGAATATTGGAAACTTCCGGCTCAGTCGTCCCTGAAGAAAGGAACGGCTCCTAATGACCATCGAAATTGATCAGTTACCCGGAGAAGCTGATGAAGGATATCAATCAGTTATCGAATGTGGAAAATGCCATTTTGATTAGGGCAATATAACAGTTTTGAGATGAGAAAAGCAGGACAGCAGAAAGCCGGGAGAAAAAATGATTAAATATACGAGTATCAAAGAACTCTGCGATACGGCAGAGAAGCAGAATCAAAATAAGCGAGATTTGCTTAAAGGATCAGGCGGAACAGATGCAGAAATCGGAGGAAGAAATCTACCCATGATGGAAAGAAATTTTGATGATGTTGGAATCCGTCAGCAAGGGAAATGATCCGAACTCTTCGTTCCAATTCTCCGGTCTGACCGGTGGAGAGGGAAACAAGATGCTGAACTATGCCGAAAAGAGAAACGGGGGTCTTTCGGGAAAGTTTTTAACCAAGGCTATCGGCAGAGCAATGTGTGTTTCCAATTGCAATGCCGCGATGGGAAGAATTGTGGCAACCCCTCAGCAGGTTCTTGCGGAATTCTTCCGTGCTTGGTATCTATGTATGAGGATAGAGGATTTGCCAAGAGAGATGTGGTGATGTCCATTTTTACAGCGGGAGCCTTCGGGATGGTGATTGCTCAAACCGCCTCCATTTCCGGGGCGGAGGGAGGATGCCAGGCGGAATGCGGTTCCGCATCGGGAAATAGCGTGCTCGGCTCGTGGAACTTATGGGCGGAAGCCTGAGTGCCTGTGGAGATGCTTTGAGATGTCCATTATCAATCAAATGGGACTGGTCTGTGATCCGGTGCTGACCTGTGGAAATCCCTTGTGTGAAAAGAAATGTCTCACGTAATGATTGCCTTTTTCCAGTGCGGACATGGCGCTTTCCGGAATTGACTTAAAGATTCCGGTGGATGAGTGTATTGCTGCCATGAAATCTGTAGGGGACAGTATGTCTTCCAGTCTGAAAGAAACTTCGCAGGGAGGGCTGGCAGCCAGTCCTACGGGATTGGCTTTTGAGAGGTGTTTGGGGCTTAAGACAAATTTTAATATTTTGACTACTCAGGCAGACAGTGTAGAATAGAAGGATAATACTTTGGAGGAATACATGAAGAAGATTAAACTTTTTTTTAGTGCATTGTTGCTTAGCGTGTTTTTACCGATGTCTGCCTATGCCTTGGATCGGTTTGTTATGGGAACGTACGGAAACGGGATTCCGCTTTCCGGAAAGAACTGTGATGAGGCTAAGTCCCATCTTGAAGGGAATACAGCCGAAAATTATGTTTTTATATATTAAGGAAGAGATAAGGTAGAGGAAATCAAAGGATCCGATATCGGCTATCGGCTTTCCGCGCAACGAATCTAGAGGAAATCCTGAAAAGAGAAGAGAAAGAAGGCTTATGCAGAAGCGGACGGCCGTTATGACTTTTCCTGAAGGCAGCTCAGTAAGCTTGATGAGGCAAAGCTAAAGGAAAGGCTTGCACAGCTTTCCGTTTTAAAATACAGCAAGAAAACCGCTAATGCTTATATCCAAAAAGACGGTACATACAGTATTGTTCCCGAGGTAGAGGACTCTTTGGATGAGGCAAAGTTCTATATGAATCTGTACTCTGCTCTGCAGAGGGAGAAAATACCTTGATTTAACACAAAGAGGGATGTACGACACGGTGACGGTGCAGAGTGATCTCGAGCCGAAGCTGGAGGCACTGAAACGTCTGGAGTCCGTAGAAATCGTGACCAATATTTTAGGAACACGAAGTTCTTTCCGGAGATACTTTTAAGCGATATGGTTTTGGGAATCAAGGAAAGCTGGCGTGGTATTTGATGAGGCAAAGGTTCTCTTATGCCAATTACCTGGAGGGATAGTGGAAACCCGGGAAATACGCTTTTCATTCGCCAGCGGGAAGGACATCGCCTGCTGACTCCTTATGCTCTTCACATCAATGTGCAGGGAAAAGAAGCTCAGAGAGGCTATTTCTTCTTTTAAGACGATGGAAAGAGAACCGGTTTACAGCCACAGGCCTGCCCAGTATGCACAGCCTCAATTCGAAACGACTTTTTGTGGAAATTGATTTGAGCTATGCATGTTTATTACTGGTGAAGGCGGGAACTTGGTCGGAAAAGTCCTACGGTAACCGGAATGTTGAGCGGGGACAGAGCGACGCTGCCGGGGATCTTGAAAGGCAAGGAAACGAATAGAACGCTCAGACAAAATGGTTAACGGAAACCGGAGTATGAAGCCCACGTAGACTATTGGATGCCATTTAATGGAGGAATCTGCCTACATGATGCATCGTGCGTTCCAAGTTCGGGGGAAATATCTGCGTCAGAGGCGGATCCCACGGTTGCATTAATTTGCCGAGAAATAAGGCGGCAGGGCTGTATAATCGGATTCAGAAGGATGTCCAATTGTGGTTCATGAGTAGTGATGGTTATTTTCCGAGAAGCACCATTTCTAGTAAGCGGTGAAAATGAAAATAATAGAGTATTGCTTAAACGATACGTGAAACGCATGGTGCTCAGATGTTATTATTTCCATCGGGATAGCGTTGTTTAAAGAGTCTCATCTCGGAAATGATCCGATTTCCGCTTTGATTATGCGCACAGCGGAGATATTTGGCATCTCTATGGTTTCTCAAAATCTGTTATGCAATATTCTGTTCTTCCTGATTCAGTTTACTGGAAGAAAATACATTGGGGCGGGACTTTTGTGAATGGAATTTTACTTGGTTATATCGTGTCTATGCTATTCTTTACGAAACTCTAACCGGCTGAGGAACATGGTCTCTTGTCACAGGTTGTTTGGGGCTGCGGTTGCTGTGGTAGTGACTTCTTTGGGCGTTTCTTCTTACCAGACGGCTGACCCTGGATTGCTATCGCATGACTATCTTTCCTTGGTAGCCTTCGAGATAAGACGAAGAAACATTATTTTGCTTGCAGGATGTTTACGGATGGAATCTGTGCTTTGAGTACTTTCCTTACAGGAGGGTTGGTCGGCATAGGGAACCTTTGATATCCGCGTTCGGTCTCATAGACCGGTAGTGCATTTCTGATACCCTATGTATCCGAAAAATAATCGGCTATACACCGGAAGGAGAAAAGGAAGAGGCGAGAGATGCATTGAAGAATTAAAAAGAAGCTCTCGACAAGCTCTTAATTTTGATTAGACTTAAAAATGTCATAAAATTGTAAAAACACGTGTATGAAAGCGTTAAAAACAGCTCTTTCGTGAGAAAGCGTTAGCAATCTTTGCATACTGTGTTTTTATTTTCGCCATAAGTTCTCCCTAGAATGATAGCATATTACGATATTCGGGCTTTTTGCCCGGAGAAAAGAGCAAAGGAGATTTTATGCAGAAGTTGAATGCTAGTTTGTGCACAGCAGGGGAAGAAACCCAAGCGCTTTGGTAGGAAAGGAAGGCATTCTGTATTACAAAGGACAAAAAGGAATCCTTGCACTGGAATTGCAGTATTTGCTTTTTCTTCCGTACCTTCTTTGTCCGTCCTGGCGGCAGCTGGAGCAGGATGATATTTTTGGTTTTCAGTGAAGACGGAGGAATGGTTTCTTCGGAAGAACAGGCTGTTGAAATGATTGTAGAGGATTCTTTGAAAGGAGACAGCAGAACCAAAGGGCAACAGGTTGTAGAATATGTGCAGTTTATCGGACGACCATACCGTTATGGCGGTTTGAGCCTTTCTTAACGGTCGGACTGTTCCGGCTTTTAGTGAGGTGTATTCGGGCATTTTTGGGATTTCTCTTCGCGCATTCTTCCGGAGCCATTCGTTCTGTTGGCACGAATGTAGGCTCTGGAAAAATGCGCTTCCCGGTGATATATTGGCCATTCCGGTCATGCGTCGGCATTTACCTTGGGGAAGGAAGAATGTTATCCGCACTGAATTTCGTTCCGGCGTAACGATTGAGTCGGCTACCCTAAGCCAATTAAATCAATCAGAAGACTGTTTTAAATTATGAAAAATATAGGGCAAATAATTTATACTAATCTCGCTTTTTGCCGATGCGAGTATATACTGAGTAAGTATCCCTTCGGGGTAAGTGTGAGATATAGAGAGAGATGTGAGCCTGTTTGTTCTTCTATGTGACAAGAGGCTTCGGTATCCCAAAAACATTAGGATGCCGAAGTTTTTGTTCATAACGAGTATCGTGCGCAAAGTCCTTACTCTTTTCTGAATATCTCTTACAGTTCTTCCCCCGCTATTGCCATTTTTCTTTTTCGCCGATAGTCTTAGGAGAACAAGAAGGGGAAGAGTAGGAATAAAATGGTTTTTCAAAAAGCGAATGAGCGGTTTTATATAAGGATGTCCGTAAAACGAATGAAGCTTTGTTTTATATCCATTTTCATGCTTATATTGAGCTGTCTTTCGCCAAGCTGTGCATTTGCCGATGCACCGGGAGATTTTATCGGAAAGACGGAAACTGTGGTGAGTACAGATGCTGTAGAAAGTACGTTAACGGATGAATATGCCGGTTGGTACGGCTATACCAATCAGGACGGTTCCGATTTTCTGTATTGGAGAAGGGAACAGAGGTTTCAAGTTCCAAAATGAGAACTACCCATAGACTGGAATACGGCAAAAGAAGGACAGGCTTGACTTTGTTATGATTCGGCTTGCTCTACGGGACAAAGGAGGATGTTTACTTTTGATGCGAACGTGAGGGCGCAGAAGGCTGGTATCAAAGTCGGCGTTTATCTTTGTTCTACTGCAAAAATATGAACGATGCAATGGCGGGAAGCCGATGTGACCTTATCAGCCTTATAAACTGGAGTATCCGGTTGCTTATGACCTGGAAGTGGCATCCATGCTGTCAGGGGGATTAAGTAAGGACGATTTGACGGATATGATAAACGCATATTGCAAGAAGGTGGAGGATGCCGGTTATATTCCGATGGTCTATGCAAACCGTACCTGGCTTACAAAGTACATGAATTTATCCGAGATTTCCTATGACGTTTGGTTTGCGGCTTATCCGAGAATCGGGTCTATGTACCGGTTGGAGGGAGTAAGACGACGATTTGGCAGTCCAGTGAAAAGGGTGTGGTAAAGGGAATCAAAGGACAGGTTACCACTGAATTTTCCTGGAAAGTATATGGGGGTGGAAATCCTTCACAGAAAAATGCAGGGAAAGAGAGGCAGCGGAACGAATTCCGCTTCCACTTCTCAGGCACTTCGCAAAAAGACATCCGGAAATACGGGAACAACTTACTACCGCAAGTGGAAACAGTGTGGACGGTACAGTTGTTTCCGTGAGGCTGGGAAAGGAAGCGGCAAACATAGACAATGGCTGGGTACAGACGATGCCCGGAAAAATGGAAATACATGGAAAACGGTAAAAAGCGACCACAGGTTGGAAACAGGTCAATGGCCTTTGGTATTTTTATGGACACACAGGAATCATGCAGACAGGATGGTTATTTCAAAATAATCTTTGGTATTATCTGAAAGACTCCGGTGCCATGGCAATAAAATTGGCAAAATGTTAACAGGAAATGGTACTGGTTAAGGCTGGACGGGCCATGAGAACAGGATGGAAATTCATTAACAACCTGTGGTATTATATGGAAGAATCCGGTGCCATGTTGGAAAAACTACAAGCTCAGATCATAAACGGCGTGGAATACCGCTTCGATGCAGTGGAGCATGGATGCCGTAAGGCATTTTATATATATAAAGTAGAAATATATGAGACTTATGATGAAGAAAAAGAATCATCTTGATTACCGCATTTTTGTCAGGGAATCTTTGCGTTTCCGTTTTTGCGGAGCAATTGGTAGGAAGGGTGCAGGTGGATATTAGCCCCAATGAGGATTTGGAACTGGAAGCCGGTGCGACGTATTCCAAGCCGGATGCAAGAGCGATGGATAGCGGATATGAGGTCAGCAGTTTTCTCTATTGACGGAAAGTACAATACTCCCAAAAACCCTATACCTATACGATTACCGTGAAGGCGGACGAGGGACAGTTCTTTGATTCTTCTACTGTGGTGGAAGTACGCGGCGCGTATGAAATGGCGGTAACCGAGAAGGAAGGAATACGATTAAAATAAAGGCAAATGCTTACCCCTACTATGTTTTGAAGGAACCGACAAACTTTAGTTCCGATGAAAAATCCTATACTTGGGAAAAGGTTAATTATGCAACAGGATATGATGTCTTGGTATTCTACAACACAGCAAACGGAGATGAAAAAATTGTAAAAAAGCCCAGCAACTCTCCCAAATTCAATTTTTCTTCTTATACCCAAAACGGAAAAGAGTTCGACCATATCGCAGTTCGTGCCGTATATGATAAAAGGGATGATATGGCACAGTATTTTGCGGATTCCCTGTATGTGGATTCTTCAGGAAGCGTAGAAGATCCGGATGGAGACAGCGGAGAGTATTTCTTCAATTTGATTACGTTAAAGGCTACCGGAATCTCAAAGGGAAGCTTCAAAGAATACAGTGCAAAAAGGAAGAAAAAAACCAAAGCCGAACGGGAGAAGGACAATAAGAAAAGAGCTTCCGAGAAATACAACGGGCAGCAAAAATCAGGAAAATCCAGATGCAAACGGCCCGGGAGAAGCTGCTTCAGGCTGGCGCCAGAACGGTGCGGATTGGTACTATGAAGCAAATGGAAGACTGGCTAAGGGCTCGACCAAGGTAAAAGACTACTGGTTCTATTTTGATGAGCAGGGAAAGATGCTTTCCGGATGGCAGAAGATTGGAAGCACTGGTACTATATGAACGGTGACGGTGCAATGCTTTCCGGATGGCAGGAAGTAGGCGGAAAATGGTATTACTTTGATACAGATGGCGGGGCAATGGGACAGATGGCGACATCCTGGAGACAGCTGAATGACCGGTGGTACTATCTGGATATCCAAAACGGTGAGATGAAGACCGGTTGGGAAAATATCGGAGAGAAGTGGTATTTCTTCAATGTGAGTGATACCGACATCCCTGTAGGAGCCATGGAACAGAATACGGTAAAAGACGGTTTTTCCATTGGAGCAGACGGAGTAAGACAGTAGGAAAGACGTAAAAGGAGTGTAAATGAATAAAAGATTTGGCAGCTTGGCATTTGCTGTGGGAATGAGTTTTTTGTTGGCGATACCTACATTTTGCAGAGGAAAGCAGTGCGGGAATCCTCTGTGGAAAATGCGAACACGGAGGCAAGTTTAAGTCAAGATAAGACCAGTGGGGGCAATGCCCCCATCATGTTCACGGAATGGAGAGGCGACCCCTACCATGCCGATTCATAATCGGCCTCAGCGGTGCCAAAGATTACCATGATTAAGGGCAGCGACAGCGGACAACAAATCAGTATGTGATTGAAACGTGATGGACAATTGATTGTTGTGATGGCGGCTTAAAGATCAATGCACACTATTTGATCCCAAAGTATATTAAGGCGAAGGGCGAGTTGCCGCATGGCTGCTCGCATCCGCACGAAAAGATCATGTCAGGGGCACTTTCCGTTATTTTGGAACAGCAAGGTAGCCGGGCAGTCCGGATTATTATAATATTGACCAGGACAGATTTAGTTTCAGCTTTCGCCATACTCCTTCTATGGAGGCGGTATGAGCAGGGTTCCAGATTACCGATAGATTGGAATAATGGATGATCTTGCTCTTTATCCGCGCGAAGTAGCACGAGAATTCGAGAGGTACACATTTTCTTACGGAAATGTATCGGTGAAGATTTAAATACTGCTATTCCATTCCGATTGATACCGAAATAACAGTTCTGTTTGCTATATGATTACGATAAACGGAAAGAAGCTCTTAGTCACCGGAGATCTTCCGTATGAGGCGGCAGGAAAGCTTCTGGAGGAATTACCGGCGGAGAAAGCTGAAAGCGGATATTGACAGCAAATGTACTCACCACGCCAGCACGGCGGGAGCTCTGCCTTCTATAGTACAGTTAATCCGCGGGTATGCATTTCGCGACGTTCTAAAGAACTGGGATAAACGAAAAGGAACCGTTTACGGAGGATCAGGAAGCGTATAGGATTGCTTTAACCAAGTTCTGGATGAATAGGCTCGGTGTGGAGAAGAACTTTGTTATGGCGGATGGAAACTGGGTATTGGAATAATCAATACAGACTGATTTCCCCATTGCAGTTTCAGAAAAAGACCGATATACTGATTCAAAACTCGCCCTGTGATAAGGCCATTTGGCAGTTATCAACAAGGCATTCGGGAATGGTAAAGCTTTTCGAAAGGAAGAATGTATGGAACAGTGGAATATAGAAAATCTTAAAGAAAGAGCCAGAAAGATTTACGGAGGAGGCGAAAAGTTTGAGCTCCGATTTTCAGTATGCTCTTAAGTCAAGAGATAAGCACAAAGAAGAGAAAAAGGGTCCGGAAACGATTTGTGTTGTTCTTGCGGTTATAAGCGGAATTATTCTTTTTTGCGGATTGGCTTATTGCGTGTATCGCTTCTTGGCTCCCAATCACTCGGATGAGTATGAGTGGTGCGATGATTATGATGAGGAGTCGGAGGACTTTTTCGGAAGAAAAGTAAAGAAAGTTGAGACAGTTATAGGGGCGAAATGCCTCCTTTTCTTCATCCATGACAGAGAACAATGCAAAAAGCGCAAAGCCTTCTAATAGAGTAAAGTTTTTGTTGTAGAGATGAGCTACGTGAATCAATCATAAAAGAAAGAAAAATAGGAGAATATAGGTGAAAAATGGCAAAAGAATGATGTGAAAATGAGGAATATTGCGGAGGTTGCTTTTACCAGAAAATTTCCTATGAAGAGGAACTGAAGAAAAAGAAGAAATAAAGAAGTCTGTTTTTGCCGATAGTAGTAGGAGAGTTTTCGAGGGAATCCTGCCCTCACCTCAGCTACCGGAATAAGATGGAATTTTTCTTTCGGAGATCAGGAAAGGATGAGTATCTTTGTTTGGGGCTCACATCAAAAAGGAGCTTTTAATATTTTAAATACGGATGACTCTTGAGCGGCCGGATATGGGAAAGATTCTTTCCGTGAGCAAAGTATTTTTCAGAAAAGTATTTCTTATTTTCATAAGAAGAGACATGAGGGCTATCTTCGCCACTCCTACTTAGAGGGCCGGAAAAACAGGAGAAATCCTGGTCTCCTCATTCATGCTTCATGGAATCCGGAAAGGATACAGACAGAGAGTCTCTTCTTGCGGGATGGTGCGAGTCTCTTGGAAGTGGAAAAAGAGAGGCGGCTGGAGGCATTTTTGCAGGGAATCTGCATACGAAAAACGACAGTCCGGCGGATGCGGTGGTAAAACCAAATTACGGAAGTTCTCTACTGGAAAAGATTTCTTTATGAAGAACTTTTTGGGTTTGCACCAAAATCACACCCTTTTCTTTTTCAGACCAATAGTCTTGGAGCCGAAAAATTGTATGAAAAATTCGAATATGACAAATCTTCCGGACTCTGCAAGGATAAACCGATTATCTTTGAGTCTCTATTCCGGAACGAGACGAGTACCAGCTCATGAGTAAAGTGGCTCAGGACCCCTTACGGGGTAGAAATAGTGGAAGAGGCTGTCCGGTCGCTAAGGAAAAATGCACGGGAAAACGGAATGAAAACTGTCATTTTGTTGCCGGGGATGACTGAAGGTTTTAGAGAGCGAAAACATCGACTATAGCGGGAAGAGAGTGAGGGAGTGAGCGGAAGGATAGCTCAGATCAAGCTAAAGAGGAGGGGTTCTGCAGCCTTCCGATGCCGACTTTTATTATCGTGAGTCTCGAGACGGGATGCATGGGAAAGCTTTGGTTAATTATTCGTTACAGGAGTAGAGGCTCATTTGATGTGGCATGTAAGCCAAGAGTTTAGCAAGGATTTGGAGGCACTTCAGGCTGCAGGATACAGGGTGAAGAAGCTTTGTGCAGTGGATTTGTTTCCGAGACCCAATAACTGCGAGTGTGTGTGCCTATTATGAAAGAGAATCAGATAAATGGAAGAAAATAGAGACAGAAGAGAGTAAAAACGAAGAGACGAAAGCAGAAGGACAAAATATGAAAGCACAAACTATGAAGAAAAAGACGGAGATGCACGTTCCGGAGAAAAGGATATACGGAACTGCAGGTGCATCTAAAAGGTCTTATAAAAGAAAGCGGAGAGCATGATTCATAAGATTATCCCCCTTGTTTTTATTCATTTCCATGTTGGTTTTCAGCGGATTGTTTCTGGGACTTTTAGAGTATAAAGCGGCAGATGACAGAATATGCTGCTCTGGAAGGGACATTGTTGTTCAGCCCGGAGACGGTAGAGCAGAAGGAAAGAAAGAAAAAGAAGGCTCTGTGAGAGGAAAGTGAGCCGAGACCGAGGCACCGGAGCCTATTGATATTGCACATCGATTTCAGATTAATTATGATGACTAACAAAGATTAATGGAGATTTTACTGCCGTCATCTATGTTCCTGCAGATCGGCTCAGCTATCGGTTGTTCGCAGTAGGATAATGAAGATTATTTGCATCGAACATTTTGAAGAGGGCAAACTTTTGCGGATCCATATTTTTGGATGCCAATGCGAGGAAGCTATGACATAAAACACCTTATCTTTTGGCCAATATGAACGGATCCATGTTCGAGAGCTGAAGGGTGCTGAAGGATCCGAATCTTGCGAATTCGAATCCTTGTGTTTTCTCTGTGAAACGGATGGAATTTATCGCTATCGTGTTTATTCTTGTTATTTAACTACCACGATGAGTGTTACGCTGACTTTGAAAGGGATATGAGATATGAGTCATTATAGTGCAATTGACAAGCAACTTTCATCCTATAGAAATTATCCGAGAGCGACTGACTTTTCTTCACGTCAAATCCGATTACGCTTTCAACTGTTCCGATGATCGAGGAAATCAGCGTTTTTTATTGTGCAGGCAGCTCTCGAGCTCATCCAATTCTTGATTTTTGGCTTTTGCTGGCTTTCTCCTATAACAGGGCGTATAGAACAGCGATTAGACGGGATCAAAAGTAGCTATAATGCCAAAATGTTCGTGATATTTTCGGGTTGTTTCCCGAGAAGAATGAATATGGAAGGGATTTCTAATGGATAGCAGAGGTCGAGTGTAAAGTGTGGATAGGAAGCCGGAGGAGAAGTAATGGGGATTATTGAATTAAAAAGAATATCGTAAAACCTTTCTACGGAGAAGCCGGAGCGTTCATGACGGTAGAGATGTCAGTTTGACGATTGAAGAGGAGATATTTTCGGTAGTATCGGTTATTCCGGGGCAGGAAAGTCTCGCACGGTTCGTTGCATCAATCTCTTGGAAAAACCGACAAGCGGAGAGGTTATCGTAGAGGGGAAAAAATATTACCGGCTATTCGGAAGTGCACTGAGCTGTACGGCGGAGAATGGGAATGATTTTCAGCATTTCAACAGCCCCAAATTCTGCGAATGTGAAAATGTAGCGGCACCGCTTAAAAACCAGAAAGCTTTCCGGAAAAGAAATTAGAAGTCGAGAAATGCTTCACAGGGTCAGATAAAGCAAACTTATCTTCACACGCTTTCCGAGGTCAGCAAAAGAGGGCATGGCTGTGCACCTGGCGAAGACCTAAATTCTTCTTTGCGATGAGGCGACGTCTACATTGGATCAATACCACAACGCGGATTATCGAACTGCTCCGTTCCTTGCTGAACGCAGCTTACGGTAGTGTTACTCACCAAATGGGGTGAAGAAAACGCGCAAATAAGGTTTGCCGTGATGGGGGGCAGGTTATCGAGGAAGTCTTGTAGAGGTATTTTCCGAGCGAAATCCAGTATCACAAAAGAGTTCACGGCAACGTTTATCGGAAGGAAGCCATTGCTCTGGAAAAGAACAAAGAAATCTCATGACTTACCTTTGATTGGAGAGGCCAATGACCCGGCGATTAGGATCTTGTGCGAAATTATCCGGTGGAAGTGTCTATCCTCTTCGGAAATATCGAAATTCTCAGGCGTCCCCTTCGGAACCCTGACTAATGATATGAAGGGAGAGGAAAGGACATTTTGGCTGATGGCGACTACCAAGAACAGGGGATACAGGTTGAAGAGCAGGGGACTGGGATAGAGAAAAGAGAGAGGAGGACAAAATATGAGATGAGCTAAACAGTATGTTTCGAATGTAGCGCAGCTTTGGCTTATATTGTGAAATCCTTGAATGGACCCTCAGTCATGGTCAGCATCTCTGGTGTGTTTGCAGCAGTGCTCGAGTGTTCCTTTGAGAATTATTTCTTGCATGACAAAAGAAGGAGAACTTTATCCTTCCCGGACGCTCTATTCCATTCTTTTCCAAGATTGTGAATACGGTGCGTTTCCATTCACTTTATCTTGATTGCTTCCATTCCTTGGCATTTCGTGCCATTGTAGAACAACAATAGAATGAAGGGAGCTATTGTTCCCTCATCATTGCTTGCATTCCCTTTTATGGCAAGCAGACGAGCCACTCAGAGCATTGATAAAAGGGAGTTATTGGGGCATATCGCGCAGCGGGATTTTCAGAAATTCGCCATGTCAAAGTCATGCTGAAGGAAGCTTTTCCGCCATCATTCAGGCGGTGACCATGCTGGTCGGTCTTATCAGTTATTCGGCGGTGTGCCGGATGGCAGGGAGAGGCGGCGGACTCGGAGACTTGCCATCCGATATGGCTATGGGCAATGAGACCGATGTCATGATTTCTAACGATAGTCATCATGCTTGTCGCGTGTATTCTTCTGCTACACTGGGTGGGAGACAGCTCAAAGTAGCTGGAAGCCACCGATCAAGTGCTATATATAGTTTTGTTTTAGGAGAAGGATTATGAGTGCTAGCATTAGGACTACTGTAGCACCTTACGGCTCTATCTTTGGCAGCTGTGGCGGTGCAAGCACACAAGACTACAGAGAAGAGCAACTGGAGCTGCAGCTGCAGAGACAGAGCAGTGAGAAAAGCTACTGAGCTGCAAAGGAAGAGAAGAGACTCGGAGAGCTTCGTACCTATAAGCTCAAGGTGTGAACAGTTCCGACCACGAGGTAGGGAAAAAGCAAATGAGCTTCTTGCAAAGACAATATTAAGCTTGAGATGGTAGAGTTCAGTGATTATAGTTAAACCGAATGAGGCTTTAGAGGACGCGAAAATTGATTCAATGCTTTCAGACCAAGATTTATTTCAACAATTTCGTAAAAAGAAAAGAGGATATACTGACTTGGGTGTCCTTGCCTATACGCAGGTTGCTCCGATGGGAATTTACTCTTCCAAGTATAAGAGCTTGGATGAGGCAACAGGCCATTTGATTATTGCTATCCCGAATGATGTGACTAACGGCGGAAGAGCATTGAAGTTCCTCGAAAAGAACAGTTTCTGACTTTAAAGAAGCGGGATTGACTCCGACTGTAATGGATATAGAAAGTATAACAAGGATGTGGAGATTGTGGAAATGGTAGCAACCCAGATTCCGGCATCTCTCCCCGACTTGTCCTTTGCCTGCATTAACAACGGTGTAGCGAAGGATGCGGGATTAACGCTTAAGAATGATGCCATTGTGTATGGGGATTACAAAGAGCCGGATATGAAGAATTACTGGAACATCATTGCGGCAAAAGAAGGATCGCATCGAGGCGAAGACTCCAGAAGATTAAGAAGGCTTACAATTCTGACAGAGGTTAGGCAAGTTATTTTTAGAGCACTACGACGGACAGTCTATTCCGGTTTGGAACTAATTTGTATGGGGTATAGAGGGGTCGATGAACCTGGGGAGGAGCCTTGCTCCTCCTATAAAAGAAGAAACGGAGGAAAAGAATATGGGAAAGAAAGGAATAGTTGGAAGCGCAGCTTCAGATAGAGAAAGAAAAGAATTGTAAAGAGGTAGAAAAAGAAGGAAAGCTTTTTCAGGACTTGGCACTGGCTATTCACAAAAAGCCGGAGTCGAGTAACTACTGAGGTTTTTGCGTCGGAAGAGCTGTCGAAGACACTGACCTCTTCAGCTGTTTTCTGTGGAGATGCCTGCAGGACACCGAGATGGCTTTGCGACAAGCTATAAGAGGAAGAAAATGTGGTGGTGAGTGTTCCTGCAGGGAATATGATGCCTTAGGACTTGGGACACGGCTGCAGACACAATCTTTTCGGTGCTAACTGCCTCCCTTTCCGCTGTAGCCTTAAAGGAAGTGATTGATGAAGTAGGCGGTGAAATCCGTGTTTACGGAACACCGGGAAAAGAAGGAGGAGAGGAAGGCTCGCGAAGGGCTCCTTCGTGAGGAGAGGGCTATTTTAAGGATGTGGATTTTGTACTTTGTGCCCACCCTGCGGATGAGCACAGAGAGACAGGAAGAAACTTGGGCTGTGTGCCGGTGGACATCGAATTTTTGGGAAATCCGCCCACGCAGCAGGAGACCGGAAGAAGGAATCAATGCCTTGGATGCACTCATTCAGACCTATAATTCGTAATGCTTTCAGACAGCATTTGACTGATGATACCCTGAATCCACGGCGTTATTCTTTCCGGCGGATTCGCACCGAATGTTGTGCCGGACTCATGCTCATGCAAAGTTTTATCTTCGCACGCAGTGCAAAGCCGAGTCTCGAAGCCTTTAGCATAAGAAGGTGGAAAATGTTGTGGCAGGATCCGCCCTTTCTATGGGAGCGAAGGGAAGGATGAAGGCTTATCAGAACTGGGTGGAAAATATTGTGCCGACTCCCTCCTTTGATGATTTATATGAAAAGCATTTGAATCGCTTCGGAGAACAGTTTACCTGTGATTGGAGGGCATTGCAGATGGGATCTTCCGATGGGGAAATGTTTCTGCGGTAGTGCACTGCCATTCAGCCAGAGCATTTGCATCAGTAAGAAAAAATTCCGGCACATAGCCCGAATTTGTAAAGGCCTCCTGCTCAAGCCTAGGACTACAGTCCATTCTGCTCGGTGCCAAGGTCTTGGCATTTACGGCTCTTGAACTTTTCGAGCAGCCGGAGACCTTGAAGAAAATCAAGGCGGAACACAAGGAACAGAGTGAAGACAGCTGGGTTTTAGGAAGCTAAGATGTTTGTCATGCTATTTTCTCAAAAGAGATGCTAAAGAGATAGGATTGTTCTTTTTAGAAACTGAGTTCTTTTACAAAGCACTGTATGGCCCGATAAACAGAGTACAGTGCTTTTTCCTCTTTCAGTATCGTGTGTAGAAGCTCGCGGAATCTCGCCTGATTATATGTTGACTTAAATCAATTAGAAATTCTTTAAAAGAGATTTTCTAAAGGACTGTCTTTGGATGCCTTAGCCAGGTCAATGATTCTTCCTTCTTCTACTAAGATACCCATCAGTCTAGCCATGATATCTTCGCTTTTTCCAGTCCTTCCGCTAGACCTCAGCCATTCTTTAGCCATTCCTTCCTCTGTTCCTTCTTTTTCCATTGCTTCTTCAAACGATCATGGTATGTAGTCATGGCTCGTCTCCTTTCTCTAAGTTCTCAGCTATTTTAGCCTACTCACTCTTTTGCCAGTATTTTTGAATGCATTTTTAGGGATTTGCGGTATAAAAATCTTCTATCAACTTACCTGGGTCAGTTGCTGCTACTTTTTACTGGTATTCACATAGATAATATTCGTTTTGATCTGGAAAAACTTTTTCCGGCTTCTTTATGATTCTGGAAATGTGATAGATTTGTTTATTTTCCTTTAAAAATATCTCTGCTACAAATAAATATAACATAGCTTTCCGGTAAATCATCAAAAAGATTTTTCCCTTTTTGGAAATATTCATATCTATAAGTCCGAATGATATCGAGCCCGTTTCAGATCGGCGCACCTGAGAGTTATTTTTGTATTTCTATATTATAAATGCTACCTTCGTTATCTGTGCAAAGACAATCCAGTACCAAAGAGCGCCCTTCCAGATTTTTAAATCGCTTTGGATACTTTGACTTTTTACTCTGAGTTCAGGTTTTTCTAAAATAGTTTGGAGAATAAATTCCGTGCATTTAACATCCTTTAACACAATACGCATAAAAATATCATCCATGAGAATGAGCTCGGATAGAAACCTTTGTTTTTCGTCTAGTTTTTAGATGGCTTGGAGAGACTTTGTTTATGGAGCATGGAATGCTCCTTTCAAAAAGGATAGAATGAGATTTTATTAAGAATAAAATTGAAGATAAAAATGAAAAGGAAGAAAAACGTATAGAGAAGTGGAATAAAAGAATAGGAATGGCTAGAGGACGAATAGCAAGATGAAGTGAAACAGTTCAACTGTTGCTAGTATGAAATCATTTGTATTATACCAAGGAGTCTGGGAAATCTCCTATACTCAACATTCGGATATGGTTTTGGGGGAGAGGCATTAAATGTTTTAAACTTTAGATTTTTATTTTGAAATGTTCCTGAATCTGTTGACATCACTTTTAAACAGTGCTAGATTGGCGTAGCACAACAGAGGTTGCAGTGAAGATAGAGCTATGAGTTGCTGCAGTAGCGCCTCTGTTGTTTTATTTATTTTCAAGTAATATGGCGCGAAGCCTGAGACATCTTGTTTGTCCCATCGATAATGCGGGTGATTCTGAGTGTACAGCCCAAACAAGAGATAAAGATAAATTTGTCCCACTATGTGGGGGCGATTCGCCCTTTGAAGTAGGTGACAAGCATTTTTGGTAATTGGCAAAGCTTTTTCAGAAAATGAAATCGGAGAGTGTGAGTTCTAATAGTCCAGCAGATTGCAGAAGGAAACTGGAAAAGAAGATGAGCATCTATAGAGACGGTACTCGTGGAGTGTATCTGTCGTATGGAAAGATGGCGAGTGGAGGACACGTTTTCAAGGAAGATTAAAACCTCCGACCCGTTACTACACAAGGACTTTTTCTTATTAAATCCGGAATCGTTAGATAAATAAGAAAATAAAAAGAATATAATATTACCTGAGCCATCAGATGAGGAAGATCCTTTTCTGATGTAAATCTTTATCTGACAAAAGTTACCCGGAGATACTTATGCGGGATGTCTATGAGTTCTTTCAGTCTATTGTTTTATCTGATGTTGCGGAAAAATACAAATGCAAATAGTTGTCATGAAAACAATTCCTATATAATCACTGGGAATTATTTTTGTTTCAGGAAAAGGAGGGGAAAAAGGTAAGAAGAAATGGATGAGAGTTGTTTTCCGTTTTAGCACTGTTTGGCGGTGACATGGCCTGCGGAGCTGCAAACAGGAGTAGTGAGCGAAGACAGGAACAGTTGCACAGTCGGAGAAGGCTTCCAGAGAGCAGGCGGAAAAAGGCCGCCAGTACAGAAAGCAACAGCTTCACCTACATTATTGACGGCGATACTGAAAATACTTTTTGAACCGCTACAGCGGACGATCGTTATGGCTTAATGACTACGCATGCTTTTATATGCTCCTCCTTATCATATCTATGGAGACGGAACAATTGATTATATCTTGGCCGAAAGCATGACCTCGTCAGAAGGACGGTTTCGCTTTAACTATGAAGCTGAAGGACGGCTTAAAGTGGAGTGACGGTGAGCTCTTACTGCTGATGATATTGTTTTTACTTATGATAGTATCAACAAAATAAGCAGAATCTCCTATATCGGAGATGAGCCCATTACAACGGAAAAGCAGGATGACAGAACCGTGCTCTTCCACCTGCCCTGTTTCCGCAAGCGCCATGGAGATGCTCTCGACGAAATCAGCATTATCGAAACATATTTTTGAGGAAAGGAAAATGGATATCTCCCTTTTGGATGATAAAGGTGGTTGGATGCGATTCCTATACTTTTTGAAGAGTATAAGACAGGAGAGTACCTACAGTTTACAGGCCAATCCCAACTATGTGAAGGGAAAAACCTATATTGATACCCTGATTTACAGAATTATTGAGGGAGTCCGATACTGCAACCTTGGCTATGCAGAGCGGAGAAAGGGGACACCTCGTTCTTACACCGGATATGATTGAGCAGTATAGAAAAGGATGAGCTTTTACGCTCTATAATTACAGCGAAGGAAGAGTTCCTCATGTTCGCTTAAAATGTGAATGCTGATACAATGAAGGATAAGAACTAGAGAAGGCATTTTTAAGAGCTTTAAATCGTGATGAGATTATGCTTGCGGCATATGGAGATGAGGATTACTACAAACTGGATATTCTCTTCCTTATGACAACAAATATTATACTGATGATGTAGAAAAATGGGACTGCGATGACCTTTGAGAAAGCAGAGAAAGACTGACCAAGGGACGACGCGAAGAGCTTAGAAACTTGCCTATGTCACCAACAGTGGCGTTCTCGAAAGAGAGGCTTGCCATCCAGTCGGAATTAAAACAGGTAGGCATTGATGTAGAACTTGTCGGAATCACGGATGTTGCTGTATTCCAAGATGTCCAGAAAAAGGAAATAAGGAGTACGATATTGTGCTACGGGTATGTAATGGGTAGTGATCCTGATATCTTCGCTATGCTTTTTCTCTCTCAGAAAGACAACAGCATGAGCTTTAGCAATGCAGAAATTGATAAGCCTCTTTTGAAGAAGGAAATGCAACCATGGATGATACGAAGAGAATGGAAATCTGTAAGAAGGCGCAGAGACTGGTTTCCCGAAGAAGCTATCTAGCATCCGCTCCGGTACCGATTTGAGAACCATCGTGACAAAGAGCAATGTAGATACGGAAGAAGCGAGTTGGTTCCGATTATACCTACGGTGATCTTTCCAAGTTAAAAGTTTAAATAAAAATATAGAATAGTTAGATTTATAGAGATAAAATAATGGAGATGGAGTTATCCATTTCCATTATTTTATAACTCATGATTCTTAGAATGTTATCTTTATATAAAAGAAATCAGGGTTTTATGTGCTAAATATATAGTAAAGAGATTAATACAAACGATTCCTCTGCTTTTTCTTATTACAGTGCTCTGTACCTTAATGAATCTGGCACCTATGATGCCAGTGGATGCCATCTCAAATTCCCAAGATGACGGAGAGCGCAAAAGAGAGAGGAAAAAGGAGGAGTTGGGACTTTAGATCCCTTCCTGTACAATACATTCGCTGGGTAGGGAGAGGTAGCAGAGGAGACCTCGGAAATTCCTCCTAAATCATACCAGCATTTCAAGATGACCTGATTCGGATTCGAATAACAATCAAACTGGTCTTGCCTTCCTATGCTACCGCGTATATTCTAGGATTGTACTTGGTCTATACAGTGCAAGCTTTCAAGGAAATGGCGGACAAGTTGATTGACAGCTCAACTGATGGGACTTGCTTTTGCCAAGCTTTTGGATAGCCATGATTTTTATTTATTTTTGGCATAAGTGGGAAGATTTTTCTTGCAAGGAATGCAAACTATAGGAAAGGAAGGGGATGTGGACCTTTAAGGCATCTCGTGCTTCCCTACCTGGTTCTCGTTTTGGCTTTTCTTCCGGATCTGTGTCGTTATGTCTGCCTCTGCGCTGTGGAGCTTAGACAGGACTATGTATTGGTACAAAAGCGTTCAGCGCAACAAGAGAAATTCTTTTCATCATGTTGCAAAAATGTTCTCTTGCCGCTTTTTTACAAACTCGAATGGCGCTGCTGCTTCTCGTAACAGGCGCGGTCATTACGGAAAGCGTATTTGCATGGCTGCGTCGGCTTTATATTTTGTCAAAAGCCGTGGATTCTTTTGGATTATCCTATTGTTATGGCAGTTTTGCTTTTTCCCGGAACGCTTGTGATACTGGAAAACCTCCTCTCGGATATTCTATGCAGTAGCGGATCCGCGAGTGCTTTTTAAGAAAGAGAGCTGGTGGATATGAGGATTAATAATTTCTTTTCTGCATTGAAAAAGGATAAAGCTTGCGCTCTTGGCTCTTCTTTATCTTCTTTTGCAGTTTTATCAGCATAGTGGTTCAATGGATTCCTATTGATCCGGATCGGCTGGATGTAATTCATCGCTGGCCTCCACCTTCTCCGGCGCATTTTTCGGTACCGGATGAGGTGGGCAGAGATTATTTTATACGGGTGCTTTACGGAGGAAGAGTCTCCTTATTGGTGGGCTTTTTATCGATGCTTATGAGTATGAGTATAGGCGTGGTTTTGGGACTTTTTCCGGCTACTTCGGGCTTTCTGGATGCGATTCTTATGCGTATCGTAGATGTGATATCTTCTATCCCCTGGATTATTATGGTCATGGTAATCGGAATGATTTTTGGAAGAGGCTTTCTTTCTTTAATCTTTGTCATCGGACTTTTGAGCTGGATGGAAATAGTGAGACTCATTCGATCGGAGGTTTTGTCTTTAAAAGAAAGAGAATATGTGCAGTATGCAAGATTCCTTGAGATTCCTTCAGGAAAAATTCTCTTTCTCATATTTTCCCGTCCATCCTACCAACAACTACTGCATCTACTGCGGCGATTGCCTCATCGATTAGTGGTGGAAAGCGCCCTTAGCTTTCTTGGAAGAGGAATTTCCGCCCGATGACCAGCTGAGGGGAAGCTTGCTGCAAAGCTCACAGAAGTTTCTGCAGAAAGCTTCCTGCTACATATCATTCGTCCTGAATTCTTATTATACTGACCGTATTTTCCTTTAATAAGCTGGGTGAGGTTTGCGAAAATCCTTGGATCCCGCGCTTTGACACAGGCAGTTTAGATAGGGAGAAAAGGTAGATGAGTTTGGAAGAAAAAGAAGACTATAGAGTAGCAGACGAAGATAGGGGGAAAGGAAGAGGAACTTCTCCATAGAGGACTTAAGTGTGGAGATTCCGCTGGAAAAACGGTTTACCCTGTTTCCGGTATCCGCTTTTCTCTGAAAGAGGGAGACTTGCAGCGATTGTCGGAGAGTCGGGAAGCCGGGAAAATCAGTGGCAATGGGAAACTCATCCTGGTCTTCTTCGAGCGGCGCAATGGAACAGCGAGAAAGCTGTCGCTAAGGGCAGGATCTTATTTCTTTATCGGAGAAAGAATGTAAAGTATATCGGGCAAAAGGAAAATCTCCATGATTTTTCCAAGATCCATAGACCGCTTTAAATCCTCTGATGAGAAATTGGAGCAGATTTCGAGGTCATCTTCGGAACAGGAAAGATCACCCAAAAAGAGGCAGAAGGAGGAGGCAATCCGTCTTCTTTTCTTCTGTGGGGATTCCCTGATGCGGAGAGAGAAAATACAGGCAGTGTCGCATGATTTTCAGCGGCATGAGGCAGAGAGTCTTGATTACCATGGCGCTGTCCTGTTCTCACTCTTCTTATTGCGATGAGCGACGCGGCACTCGATGTACGATTCAGGCACAGATTTTGGAAACTTTTAAAGGAAGAGGCAAGAGAGAGAAACACGGCGGTCATCTTAATTACGCATGACCTTTCAGCTTGTTTTGAAAATGCGGAGAGCCTCTTTTGTGATGTACGGCGGGAAAATCATGGAAGGGGTAAGGTAGAAAAATATTCTCACTCGCACACTGTATACCAAACACTTCTTGCCGCGATTCCGTCGATGGAAATGGAAAAGGAGAGACTGGAAGACGATGAGGGGAATCCGCCTTTTATGTTGAAAAGCCCGTGCGCCCGTTTTGAACGCTGTGGGAGAGACTTCCCTATTTGCGGAGTGGAGCTTCGAAGAACAAAGCCCTAAACCAAGACCATAGCTTACCTGCAACAGCGGAGTTTAAAGCAAGATGCACAGCTTTTCCTGCCATAAAAGAGCGAGAGTCTAAGCAAGACACATAGCTTTATCTGCCATAAAAGAGCGGGAGTTTGAAGTAAGATGCATAGCATTGTTATATAAAAATTTCTATACAGGGCAAAATGGTGTTTGCCGGTCATAAGACGGAAGAGGATAAATGAAGAAGAAATATTGCGAGGAGAGGGCATAAAAAGACTTTCCTATTCGGAACTGGGAAAAACATTAGGAAATATTGTTGCGGTAAAGGATGTCAATATTTGCTTACTATAGAGGGAAACCTTCGGACTTGTCGGAGAATCGGGTTGTGGAAAATCCACCTTGAGGCTGCCTTTCTGAGAATTATCGAAAGAACAGCAGAAAACTCTATTTTCATGTGCAAAAGGAAATACCAATGGGAGAGGAAAACTGTAAGAGAGATGCAGAAAAAGATGCAAAATCATTTTCCAGGATCCGTATTCTCATAAACCCTTACTGGACTGTTCGGGAAATTCTGGAAGAGCCGTTGTATAAGGGCGCTTTATCGAAAGAAGAAGGCAGAAAAATAGAGAAAATTTTAGAAAGTGTCTTCGAAAACAGACATATGAAGACTCCTATGCTTTTCGGGTAAGGCAAAGGAACAGAGATCGAGTATTCTAAAAGAGCTCTCCTCAAAAAGAGCCCGGGTTGGTACTTTGCGATGAGCCGACGTTGCAGCGTTGGATGTATCGATTCAGGCGCAGTTGTGAGATCTGCTCAAAGATTTACGGGAGGATACATCTCAGTTATCTTTTTTACGCATGACCTATCTATGGTGCGCTTCATCAGGTCATATGTGGAGTAATGTCATCTGGGTACAATTGGGAGAACGGGAGATACGGACGAGGTCTTCAATCCGCCGCCATCCCTGATACGAGGCGCTTCTTGCCGCCGTGCCAAAACCGGTAGGGCGCAAAAAGGAGGCATTTTGAGGAGAGGTGAAAAGCTTTTGGAACAGGAAGGGCTGTCTCTTGTGCTCGCTGTACTACAGGGCGCACAGTGCCTGGAGGCTCAGCCGGTGCTGGAAGAGTGCGACAAGAAGGACATCAGGTGGCTTGCTTTAGATGGAAGGAGAGTTACTGCTAAGGCTGAAGAAATTCCTCTATTCATAACGAGTATCGTGCGCGAGAACGATGCGATATCGTCGTTTAGTCTCATCTTAAGAAAAGCAAAATTTAAATTTGTCAAAAGATTCAATGCTTTCTATGGACGGTTTAGAAGATTGGATCTTTTGTGCCATTATGATGAGGATAGTGTCGCATAAGGGAGGATATTAAATTATTAAACAATTACATTTGCTGTTTAAAGATTTTCAAATACATTTTACTATAAATTAGTAAAACTATCTTTACTTTTACTAAGTAAATAATTAAATAAAAATTACTAAAATAAGGAGGATTCTCAAATGAAGAAAAGAATCAAATTAGGAATGATTGAATGACACTGTACTTTTGGACTGACTGCTTTGCGAAATAAGCAAGCGACGTCTAAGGAAGACCACAATACGTTTTGCCTCTTGGGATACGGCAGATGACGTAGATGCACAGCAGAAGCTTGTGGACGTTGTGAAGAAACATCCGATATTCGTGGTTTGTGCTCGAGCGTATGGCTCGAGTTCATCATCAGTGCATCCATGGGTTCGGGGAGATGCACCGGATGTGATGTACATGTGGAACTATCCGGCGACACCACGAGAGCTGAACCTAGAACAGTTATATTGAAAAGAGGGAGAAGACTATAGAAGAATTTACAGTACTCTTTGGAATTATAATTCTTACTGACGGAAAGATCTACGGTTTCGGTGGGATTTACGACGCACTGCGTGTATTACAACAAGATCTGTTTGAACAGGCTGGGCAGCACCGAAGGGCGATTGGACTTAGGAAGATTTAAAGGAAAAGCAAAAGGCGATTTTATGAGAAAACCGGGGTAAAGGCTTCTCGTTCTCATGAAGCCGGATCCCTATGATTATGAAATGTATCTTTGAGACAACGGAGACCGCTTATTGTGACAAAAGACGGAAAAGATGGAAGGCTGTTGATTCCGATAAGGTGCTGAAACCCTATAAAGATGTTCCAGGATATGGAAAAAGACGGCCATGCCGTGCAATAGAAAGTCCGGAGGAGATGAATTTCAGGCAGGACAGACCGGTATGTTTGTTTTACGAGGGCATGGGCTGTAGAAGTATACGGAAGAAGGTGGAATTTCAGGCTTAAGCCTAAAACTTCCTTCCTTCGGTACGGAAAAAGTCGCCAGCATTTTAAGTTCTTCCGTGTAGCCATTGCCAAGAGCAGTAAAAACAAGCAGCTAGGGAATTTGTAGTACTGGACAAATGAGAAAGTAACAAATCCTGTATCGAACAGGTTCCCAGTTCTTCATCTGTTGTAGAAAGCGAAGATTTTGGAGAAGCCGGAATACACTTCTGAGATGCTGGATCAGAGTGGAAGTATCTCCTGCAAAGCTTCATTATGGATAAGTATTGGGGTTTCCGAGAAGTTGAGCTGACTTTCGAAGAAATGTATAATCCGAGTTCTCTATGGATGTAGAAGCAATTGTATCCGTTTTAAATTAGTAGGTCAATTGTTTTTAAAACTTATGCTGTTCAAGCGCGAGAAAATGGAGTTGACTGAAAGGGTTAACACTGTACCTCTTTATTATACCATGGATCATAGGTTCTTGTCTTCTACGGTATAATTTTATCCTTGGTGATGAGCTTCTTTGACTGGTCTTCTTGCGGAACCCTGTTTTCAGGGGGTTCGGAATTACAAAGAGATGTTTACCAAAGATGCACAATTTTGGAAAATCTCTGTCGATTAGCATTAAATGTGGTGAAATATTTGTCCCTAAATATTTGCATTGCCTATTTCTTGCGATGTTGATTACCAGCATGTTCGGGGCGTGAAATTCTTCAGAACTCTTTTTTATATTCCGACCGTTATTTCCGAGTTGCGGTTTCCATTATCTGGGGCTGGATCTTGAACGGAGACTACGGTGTGAAACTACCTCTCGCTCCTTGGTATTAAAAGCGCTAGGTGGCTGGTGATCCTGCTTGGGCTCTTTTGCCGTGATTCTTGCGAGTACCTTCGGTGTGGGCAGTATGATGCTTAGCTTTCTATACGGATATCAAAGGAATCGATGGATCTCTATGAGGCGGCAGCTTTAGACGGTGCAGGCAAGGTGGGGAGCTTTTTCTCGATTACGCTTCGCTGAGTTTTCCTGACCATTTTATTCAATCTGATTACTTCCATTATCGGTTCTTTTTCAACAGGTGACTTTGGTTATGCTCTTAACAGGTGGAATACTGAAATCCACCTATTTCTATGGATTGTACACCTATAACAATGCATTTAAACACCATAAAGCTGGGCTATGCCAGCGCAGATGCATGGGTGATGTTTGTCATTATTTTACCTCCTGACCGCCGTGGTATTCCGTTCCTCTCGGCTTGGTATTTCTATCAAGAGTGAAACAACGGATAAAGGAAAAGGAGGGAAAAATAATGAAGACCAGTAAAAAACCAATCTTGTTGTGAGAGTACATGCTGTCATTATTGCGATTTACTTTTATTTCTCCTTTATCTATATGCTTTTTCCTCTTGAAAACGGAAGCAGAAGCCATTGCTATCCTCCGAAGCTTTTTCCTGGAGGTATGAGATTTTCCAATTATATAGAGGCTTGGAATTCCCAGCCCTTCAATACTTTTTGGTTACGGTTCTGTTGTCTAACCACTCTGGGACAGCTTGTGTCCTGTTCTTTGGTGGCTTATGGTTTTGCCAGATTCGAATTCAAGGAAAATTTCTTATTTATGGTACTGTTTTCCACCATGATGATACCATGGGATGTTACTGATTCCCTGTATATGGAGTTTGAAGATTTTCAGCTGGATCAATACCTTGAGCCCCTGATTATTGCCGGCTTGGTTCGGATCGGCGTACTATATCTTTTGATGAGGCAGTCTTTTAGGTGTACCGCAGATTTTGAAGAAGCGGCAAGACTCGACGGCGCCAATCGTCATTTCAGATCTATTGATGATCTGCTGATTTTGAAGCCGTCCCTCATTCTGGTTGCAGTACTGAATATGATTTCCGTTTGGAATGATTATCTCATTCCTTTGGTATTCTTACAGGATCGATCCAAATACACCTGGCGCTGGATCAGCAGCTTTCAAGGAGTTCATGGAACAAAGATTATTCCCATGCTGTATCACGGTGATTATGATTATTCCGCCGATACTTGCCTTATCTTTGCGCAGAAATATATTGTAGAGGGCATCAGCGGTGCCATTTAAGTCATAAAAGCGCGTTAGGATAGGGAAAATGCAATATGAGGGAGATCGATGATTAGAGACAATTTTTCGAAAAATTTTGAGGAGACGCAATATCGGAGGATTCTTGGGTTATTTCCGAGGATCGATATGATGTAAAGAAGAACCTGCAGTTTGAAAGCCTCTTTGCCTTATCGAACGGCTATATAGAATCCGAAAGGTGTACAGGAGGAGGGGAATCACCCCTTCCTTCCTTATGTTTATATAAACGGGATTTTTGACAAGTCGGAAACCTTTATGCGGGAGCTCGTCACTTTGCCAAACTGGAGTGAATTAAAACTCTACGTAGAGAAGCAATTGCTTTCTGTAGAGCGCTGTGAAATCCTGGAATATAGGAGAGCTCTGGACTTAAAGACGGCGACGCTCTATAAACATGTCCTTTAAGAGATGAATCAGGAGAGAAAACCTTATTGAGTCCGTGCGTTTTTGAGTAGGCAAAATGTGCACAGGATGGGGATGAAGGTCTATTTTACGCCCATAAACTATGACGGCATTTTGGAAATAGAAAGCAGCATTAACGGCTCTATTTTAAACTTCTGTGATGCACCGAGGTTTAAGGTAAGCTATAAGCGTGGTCACGGAAAACAGTGCAAAGGAAGACGGAATTTATCTTGAGGTAGAGACAAGAGATGATCTGCTTCATATCGGAAACCGGAGCAAGTCTTTTGCTTACGAAAATGGGGAAGAAGTGCTTCGGAATCGCAGAAGCAGCGCTCGGAGAAGTAGCTTTGGAATTTGCGGATTGCAAGGTGAAAGAGGGAAAGACGGTGAGAAATCTAAAATACGTTTCCGTATGTACGGAGAAGGACTGTGAAAGAGCGGCAATTGCCCCTCCGTTTTCAAAGAACTGGAAAGTTTCGAGACAGGCTCACGGAAGGCACAGAGCGCATAAAAGGTTTTCATGATCTGATGTGGAAGGCGGATATTCAGAATCAAAGGTGATTTTGAGCTGGATCGCGCGGTTCGCTTCGCATTTTCCACCTGATGAGTACCGCAAGTGAGTATGATGACCGGGTGAATGTCGGCGCAAAGCTTTTAAGCGGAGAGGAATATGGGGGGCATGCCTTCTGGGATACGGAACTCTTCATGCTTCCTTTCTTTTCCTTTGTTTTCCGGAAAAAGCAAAAGAGGCTGGAAGGCTATCGCTACCGGCTTTTGGATGCGGCGAGAAAAATGCTCGGAAAAATGGATATCAAGGCGCGGTATCCCTGGGAGTCCGCTGATGATGGAACGGAACAGTGCCCGGACTGGACCATTGAGCCGGACGGTTCCTGCTACCGCTGCTATGTGGCTAAATACGAGCACCATGTTACGGCTGCAGTGATGTACGGTGCGTACAAATATGCGGAAATCACGGGCGATACGAACTTCCTCTATAAGGAAGCGGCGGAAATCTTTGTGGAGACGTCAAGATTTTTGGGCAAGTAGAGTGCTTATAATGCAGAGCTGAAGCAATATGAAATACGAGAAGTAACATGGGCGGATGAGTGGCATGAACCGGTAACAACAATGTTTATACAAACTATCTGGTAAAAATGGTGCCTACGCTTTGTATCTTCCTTAATGGCTAAAATAGAGAGATTCACGGAAGCGGAGTATCGAAGCCTCTGCAGAGACCTCATTTTACAGAGGAGGAGGCAAAAACTTGGCAGAAATCAGTGATAAAATCTATATTCCGAAGAAAAAGGGCACGAAGATTTTCGAGCAATTCGAGGATATTTCAATTTGCATGAAAGTTCTGATAGAGAATACGACAAGAATGACTGGCCAGTTAGACCGAAATCTTAAAAGACAATGAGTGTAACTGAAACGCAGCTCATTAAGCAGGCGGATGTGGTTATGCTCATGTATCTCATCGGACAGGAATTTGATGATGAGACCATTCGAGAAAACTACAATTACTACGAGAAGCGGACGTTGCACGGCTCATCTTTGAGTCCCAGTATCTATTCCATTATGGGCTTGAAAATAGGATTCTTCTAAAGCTTACCGCTATTTAAGAAGAGCGGCACTCCTCGACATATGGAATATTCAGAAATACTCGTGAAGGAATCCATGCGGCAAATACCGAGAGTGTATGGCAGAACTATGGTCTTTGGCTTTGCAGGTCTCTCTCTCGATGAAAACGGAGAGCTTCATCTGAAACCTCACATGCCCAAAGAATGGGAGGGTACAATTGCACCACATTATGAATAGAGGAGAAGCTACGGAAGTTACGATTAAGGAGACAATTCTATACCATAAGAAAGTGGGAAGAAGATGAAATATAAAAGCAGTGATTTTTGAGTTTAGACAGGGTAATCTCAGCACAGACTTCCATTATCTTGCATGGAAAAAGCTAGCGGATGATCTAGGAATTTATTTTGATGAGAACATCAACCAAAAGATTAAGAGGAGTCAACAGGGCTGAGAGTTTTTCAAATTATTTTGGAACGTTATGACGGAAAGCTGAGTGGCGAAGAAACGGAGCATTACCTTGATCAAAAGAATGCGCTTTACCGCTCTTACTTGGAAGAGATGCAGGAAAGCGACTTTAGCGAAGTAGTAAAAACACTCTTTTGGCTCTAAAGAAAGAGGGCTATAAGCTCGCTATCGGCTCTTCCAGCAAAAATGCAAAATTTATCCTTACTCGTTTAGGTGCTATAGACTTATTTGATGCCATTTCAGACGGAAACAATATCACAAAAACCAAAACGGATCCGGAAGTTTTTAAAGGCTGCGGAAATGTTGGGACTAAATCCTTCCGACTGCATCGTTATGGAGGATGCAAAGTCCGAATCGAGCGGCAAAAGGCGGGCGGAATGGATAGCATTGCGATAGGAGATGCCATACCGGGAGAGGCTAGCAGAGTATAAAGTGGAAAGTTTTAGGAGATTCTGGGGATTGTATAGTTAAGAAAATCCGCTCTTTTAGCGGATTTTTCTTTTGGGAAGAAAGAGGGGGAAAAATAGTGTAGCACACAAACGTATACTCCTCTAAAGCCAATTTTTGAGAAAGTATAAGTGCGCTCAAGGTTAATTTTAAAGAGAAAGAGAAGATCCTGCTTTCTCACAAAGGCCTCCAGTGCATCCTCTTCTATAAGAGGGGGCCACACCCCTGCTTTCCGATAGAGAGGCAGCGCACAGTTGCAATTTTAGCTGCAGACAGTATAGAATATCCTTTCGTAAGATAAGCTGCAAAAGCACTGATGAAAGGCGTCCTGATGCGCCTGTAGCATCAATAACCGGAACAGGGATTGCGGGAAGAAGACTTTCCGTGTCGCGATTCCTAATATAAACGCCCTCAGCCCCCAAACTGACGATAATTGTTTTTACTCCCTTTCTAAAAGTGCTTCCGCGGCTTCCCGGTAGTGAAGAGCATGCGGGAACGAGCTCCATGATTTCGTTCAAGTTCGGAATGAGAAAATCAATGAGAGGAAAAAGCTCTTTCGGAATAGCAGGACCGGTACTCGGCTTTACAATCGTACAGAGGTTCATCTGCTTTTGCTATTTCGCAGGCTGTTTGAGATGGTACGGATAGGTACCTCGGTTTGCATAAGACAAAATTTAGCTTTGGAAAAACAAAGCCTATGGATATCTTCGGGCTTAAATAAGCATTCGCACCCAGACATAATGGTGATCATGGATTCTCCGTCTTCCTGCAGGAAAAATCTGTGCTTGTCCCGTCTGGGACTCTCGTATTTTTGATCGGAAACATTGATTTTTCTCACTATGCAGATAATTTAAAAAGCATTGTGGATTCCGTATCCGATCCAATTGCTGCAATGGGAAGGGGACTAAAGCCCGAGCCTTGCCAGCCCCACGCATTGGTTCAAACATTTTCCTCCGGGGTAGACGAAGGACTGTCCGTAATCGTTGTTGCTCGCACCGCAGTAATTCCTTGAAACTCAAATAGTGATCGGTATTCATGCTTCCGATGACCAAAACTTTGGAAACGGAACCTTGCTCTTCTTTGGACGAAACTGGAAATTGATTTTCAGTACAGGCCGAAAAAGGAGAGGAGAGCTGTAGCTTTTCCAGAAGCTCTGTTACAAATACGGCACAATACTCCGCGAATTCTCTTTCGGGAATAAGTAATGCGGAAAAGATGTCGGATAAGGCCTCCTTTCTTCCGCCAATGCTAAAAGAGAGAAGTCGGAGGGGATGCTGTAGGCTTGTTGCAAGAGAAAAATAGTAAATCTCGCTGAGCTTTTGCATAAGAGGAGGAAATCAAAGCGCTACACCACTTTCAGGAAGAAGTTTTTGCAGCTTTCAGATCTTTGAAAAATAAAATCCGTATTTACTTTTAAATTGTAATCCAGCAAACAATTGCTATACCCTGGCAATAAAAGTCTTTTTGTATTGCATTTTCTACAGCTAAACAAGGTTATCTTGCTATGTCCTTTTTGCAAAAAGACACTGCGTAAGAAAAATAGGAAAAGAAGGATAGTCCGGAGAAAGTGCATTTTTCTCCCTTTGCTTAAAAAGTAAAAAGGAATATTTTAGCGATCTTTAATATCTTCCGGTTTTCCTCTATATTCACAGCCTCCCATAAGACCAAGCAATGCCTCGTTCTTCCAAAAGATGCAATTGCTTTTTCTTCCAATTCTGAATTTTTGGGAACAGGAGACAATACATTGATAACCGTGAAGTTTGCAAAATTTCTATTAAGTCTTTAAGTTGGGAGAAGCTGAAAAAGTCACGCAAGAGAATGGCCAGAAGAAAATGATTGCTTTTTCTTTCAGCAGAGCTGAAGGGAAGAAATCCCGTCGATTTGGCAAGAGAAAGAATTCGGCTTCTTCGTCTCCCTGCTAATGTTTTGATCATTATGATGGATGATTTTGGAAATGGTGGAGGGGAAACTCCGGCAATTTTTGCATGAACTCTTTGACCTTTCATAAAAACTCCTTAATAAAGTGCACAAATAATTCATTTTAGAATTGTTTATTTCTGCAAATATACAAAAATATTGGACCGAAGAAAGTATATCATATATCATGCAATCAAGGAAATAATTTTCGAACAAATTTTAACAAGTGCTGAGCATTTACTTTTTGCGTAGGACTGGGATGGGGTATCTGATGAAGCTGATGAATTTCGGATCCTTAAATCTGGATCGTAAGTATGGAGTAGAGAATTTTGTGACTCCGGGAGAAACGAAGATGCGGACTCTTACTTTGAAAATCTGGGCGAAAGGACTAAACCAGTCTATTGCCTGTGCTAGAGCGGGATCTCCGTCTGGCATGTCGGGGCTGTCGGAAAAGACGGTACAGCGCTTGTAAATTGTTTAAAAGAGGAAGGTGTTGATACAAGCCATATTGCGGTGAAGGATACTGCCTCCGGGCATGCCGTGATTCAGGTGGATCATGCAGGGCAGAACTGCATCATCATTGTTTCCGGCGCGAACGGAATGGTGGAAACAGAGCAGATCGAAAGAGGCTTCGCAAGCTCTGGAAGAAGGTGATAGTATCTTTTTCAGAATGAAATTCCAATGTAGCCTTCGGCATTGTAGCAAAAGCGCTCCGGCGCCAAAGTGAGCTCAATCCCCTCGCCTCTTGATGAAAAAGATTTCCGAGTGTGAACCTCCATGAAGTGGACTACCTCATCGTAAATGAGGTGGAGGGCGAGAAATCGCTGGCGGAAAGATTTCTTCAGCGGAGGAAATCCTATCGGAGATTCGAAAAGCTATCCTCAATGAATTTGGTTTTTAACACTTGGTGAGAAGGGATGCTACTACATGGACGGAGAACAAAAAGTATTTTCAGGGAGGCTTTTTCTGTCCGGGCGGTGGATACTACAGAGCCGGAGACTGCTTCTGCGGATATTTTTCTTTCAGCCTTATTGAAGGGATGTGAACCAGAAAGAGCTTTGCGAGAGGCAGCGGCGAGCAGCCCCTGCAGTGGGAAAAAGAAGGTGTCGCCTGCAGTATTCCGACAAAGAAGACGGTAGAAGAATTTTTGGAAAAGAAAAAGTAGAGAAAAGGCGGTAATTATATGAGCAATCAGCCGATTCTGGTGATGGAAAATATCACAGGTATATGGGAATGGCTTTGTGGCAAACAAAGATGTCAATTTCTCGGTTCAGCCGGAGAAATCATGCTCTGGTCGGAGAAAATGGAGCCGGTAAAAAGTACTTTGATGAAGATCTTTTGGGGAAGAAAATAGCCGATTTTCGGAAGAATTCTTTGAGAGGAGAAGAGCTGCATTTGCGAGAATCCTATGAGTGCGATACGACGAGGGATAGGGATGGTACATCAGCATTTTATGCTGGCTCCATCTCTGACGGTTGGAGAAAAATATCATCGGGAATGGAACCCCAAAAATACTGGATTCATGGGACAGAGAAGCGGCAAAGAAAGCCTGCCGGGAAGTAGCTGAAAAATACAATTTCCAAATTGACATCAACAAACGAGTTGAGACAACTATCCGTAGAATGAAGCAAAAAGTAGAGATATTAAAGGCTTTTAGACTCGAGGTGCACAAATTTGATTTTGGATGAGCCGACTGCCGTTCTGACTCCACTAAGAGACAGAGGAACTGTTTGCACAATTACTGAAACTGAAGAGTGATGGGCACACCATTATCTTTTATTTCGCATAAACTAAAAAGAGGTGAAAGCAACTATGCGATAAAATCACCGTATTACGTGAGAGGAAGAAGCGTGGAGAACATCCGGTCAATGATCTGACAGAGGAAGATATTTCCAGACCTCATGGTGGGAAGAGACGTTGTTTTGAAAATCGATAAGCACCAATTCGGCTTGGAGAGACTGTTTTAAAGCTAAGAAAGCTGCTTGTTCCGGGGAGACTCCGGAAAAAGAGCTCTCAATCTGTAAGTTTTAGATGTTCGAAAAGGGGAAAATCTTAGGCGTTGCAGGGAATTGAAGGGAATGGTCAGCGCTGAACTGGCGGATGCAATCGGCGGTCTCTTGGAGATTTCAGTGAGGTGAAATTTTACTGAACAATAAGAAGCATCAGGAAGAGACTATCAGGAGATACGAGAAAACGGGCATATCCCATGTTCCTGAGGATAGAATGATCTTCGGTGTTTCCCAAGAAAACTCTGTCATGGAAAATCTGATTTCGGATCGCTTTTTATAAAAAGACTATAACCGCTTTTGGTTTATTAAATTATAAAAAGATTAAAAATATGGTAGCAGAGTCTGATTAAGACCTACCTTGATCAAGTGTGATAACGGAGAGCAGCAGGTGAGAATGCTTTCCGGGTGGAAATATCCAAAAGTGGTTTGTAGCAAGGAGTGTTCTCAAGATCCGCAGATGGTTGTATTTAATCAACCGACACGTGGCATAGACAGCAGAGCCATTGAATTTCGTTCATAAAACGAATTTTACATTACGGGATAGCGGTACCGCGGTTTTGTTGATTTCTTCAGACCTAAATGAGATTTTTGGAGCTTTCGGGACAGTTTAATTCGTACTCTGCGAAGGTAAAAAGATAGGGCTTATTTCAAGGATACCCAGGATGTAACGAAACAGAGTGGGAGAGTATATGTTAGGAATTAAAAGGATGACAGAGGATGAAATCGGAGGTGCCGTTCATGAATAAGAAAAGGGCAATCGGCTAAAAAGTATAGAGGCGCAATATAATATTTTGCGCGTGGCGATTGCCATTCTCATCTCCTTCTTTTGGCCTTCGTTTTTGATTGCGCTTTGTTGGAGGGAATCCCTGGACGCTCTAAAACAGTTTATCTTTGGAACCAATCGGTTCGAGAAGAAAATTTTTGGAAATGTGATCGAACTGGCCATTCCGCTTACTTTTGCCGGACTCGCGGTCTGTGTCATGTTCAATGTAATCAATTCAATATGGGGTAGAGGGGCATTCTCTTCGGAGGACTGATTGCGGGATATTTTACGCAAGTGTCCCGTCTCTTCCGCTTCATTTACTTGTGCAATCTCATGCGGAGCGATATCCGTATCGTTGATTTGATGTTATCCAGCTGTTATAGAAAGTGAAATGGAAAGTGCAAAATGAGGTCGTTTCTTCTTTGATGCTGAATTATGTGTTCTCTACTAGGGAATCTCATATTGCAGTATATTATGCTGGATCCGACTGTAGGATATCCTGCGTCAAGTCAATTTTCGCTTCCTCTGCGAAACTACGCTTTGTTGGTCAGTAAGACAAGAATTCATGCCGGACTGTTTCTTTGCTTTAATCTTGATTGTGCTATCATCTATATTTTGTTTACAAAAACAAAAATGGGGATACAGCATCAGGATGGTGGGAAGAATGATTTTGCCCGCTATTCCGGCATTGAGTAGAGGAACCATTCTCCTCTCACAGCTTGTGGGAGGTGCGCTGGCCGGTGCAGGAGGAGCAACGGAGGTGTTGGGAATGTATACCAGATTTTCCTGGGTTCGCCTTCCGGGATATGGCTTTGACGGAATCATTAGTGCAATTCTTGCTGGGAACAATCCGATTTTTGTACCGCTAGCAGCCGTATTTTTGTCTTACTTAAGAATCGGAGCGGATATTATGTCGAGAAGAACGTGATATAGCACCGGAATTTGTTTCCTAGTGCAATCCTTCATTATCTTGCTGAGTTGGAGCAAATTATTCTTGGAAAAATACAAGCATAAGAAAGATTGTGGAGAATTCCGCTTTACTGAATAAGGAGGAGGCTTAACGTGGATTCGTTATTATCGGCAATTTTTCTGCAGATTTTATATCTTCGTATTGCGGCTTTCTACTCCTATACTCTTTGCCGGATTAGCCGCTCTGATTACGGATAAGGCCGGAGTTGATTAATATAGGCTTGGAAGGATCATGCTTTCGGCAGCACTGGCCGGGTAGTGGGGAGCGCATTTGGAGGAAATGCGTTTTTCGGACTTTTGCTTGCTCTTGTGGGGACTGGCGATGGACTTCTGATGGCCTATGTTTACGATGGGTTTAAAACGGATATTGTTCTGACGGGCATTGCGCTAAAATCTTATGGCTTCGGGCGGTACGGTTTTCTTCTCTACGTCATCACAAAAAGATAAAGGGAATGATCGACCTCTCTGAAAAAGCTTTACCATGCCGGTCATTCAACTTCCGCTCATCAAAAATATCCGGTGCTGGGGGATGTTCTGTCCGGACATAATTGCAGACCTATATGGCATTTCCTGTTTACGAATTCTTGTCTGGATATTGTATCGGACTCCGCTGAGCTAAGGATTCGTGTTGTCGGAGAAAATATTTCCGCTGCAGGGAAGCGCTGGAATTCCGGTAAAAGAAAGTCCAATTTACCGCACTATAAGCGTGTGCTTGCTTCCATGGAGGCGCAGTCACGTCGATGGGCTATATAGGATAAGTTTCGAGAGACATGACTGCGGGAAGAGGATTTATTGCTTTGGCGGCAGAGGCACTCGGGGAGAGCAACGCCTTTTGGAACCCCTATGTAGCATCTTTTATTTTTCGGGATGGTGGATGCATTGAGTAGTAACCTGCAGATTCTAAATGTCCCGTTCAATTTGTTCAAATGTTGCCGTATGTATGTACAATCGTGGGACTTGTTATCTACTCGGCAATTAAAGGAAAAATAAAACTAACTAATTAAGGAGAAAAAGATGAAAAGAAACTGGTATTGGCGGCATTGGCATTAGGAGCAAGTGGCGTATTGGCTTCTTGCGGTGGAGCCACAAAGACAGAGACTGCAAAAGGCGGAGGGCACAAAAGAGTGCTGTAGTAGAGGAGAAGAAGGCGGAGGAAAATACGGCAGGAAACAAGCCGAATCGTAGCCATTCTCTTAAATGGTACATTAGTGACAAGGCCTTTTTATGATCTCTGCGGCAAATGGTGCTAAAGATGATGCAGGAAGAGTGGGCTTAAATGTTAAGACGGTAGAGATGACCTACGATGAAACAAAGTGGATGCCAACTCTGATTGACTTCTCGGAGGATCCGGACACGGACATTATCATCGTCGGAACATGGCAGATGAATGAAAACTCGCAAGAAGTTGCACCGCAGTATCCGGATAAAAAGTACATTATTTTTGACTCTGCCGTAGATTATACGAAGGAAGGTCTGGAAAACGTTTATTCCCTGTGGAATACAAAGCAGAATGAGTGTTCTTTCCTTGCGGGTGCCGTTGCGGCAATGAGCACAAAAGACCGGAATACTGGGATTTGTCGGAGAATGGAAAACTATCGTTGTAAACGACTTCTTGTTGGATACGTACAGGGAGCAAAAATACGTAAAGGATGACATTAAAAATCAATATCGGATATGTTGGACTAACGATACGGCAAAGGCAAAGGAGCTCACTCTGGCTCAAATCAATCAAAATGCCGACATGTGTACCAGGGTAGCATCGACTGCGGGATTGGGCGTTATTGGCGGTGTAACGGGAAAAAGGATAAAGCTTGCTATCGGTGTAGATGGGTGGCCATAGCTGAAGCCTTTGTGAGACGGATATGAGAAGGCGGAACACATCCTTACTCCGCATTAAAGAGAGTTGATCTGTCTTTATCAGACGATTAGCCCGAAAACGAAGGAAAACTGGCTTGAGAACCAGAGAAGTACTGTATTAAGGGAAGGTGCGGTTGGTATTGCGCAGAACAGTGTTTATGATTCTCTTGCCTCTGAAGAAACAGAGAAAACGGTTGCTGAACTGAAAGAGAAGATAATTCGGAGAGATTGAAGTGGATACCGCTTTTGGAAAGAGTACAGATGAAATCCAGAAGATTAAGGACTCCTGCAAGACCGTAAAACCTTGGGATTTTGAAAAAGATGTAATCGGATTGTTGAGATTTATGAAAGGAAATAGAATTTCTTTTCTCATAAATTTTGGCATTCCTTTATATAGGATTAGGAAAAGCTATGAATAAAATACCTGAGATACTAGATTGTGATCCTGACATGATGATGCCATTGCCCTGATTTTGGCTTGTGCATCGGAAAAACTGGATGTTCTTGAGGGTTACGACCGTAGTGGAATCAGACCATAGAAAAACTTCAAAGAATGCACTCAAAGTATTGGAATTTATCGGTAAAACAATTCCGGTAGCCAAAGGAGCGGATGTACCCATTCGGAGGAGAACTGGAGATTGCCCCGGAGGTTCACGGGGAGACTGGACTTGATGGACCGGTCTTACCGGATGCGAAAAACTCGGCGATAGAGGGAACAGCAGTCGATTTTATTGCAAAATGTGTTATGGAAAAATAAGGAAAAAGATCACCCCTAATTGCAGCAGGACCCTCTCACAAACATTGCCATCTTCTTACTGTCCTATCCTCAACTGGCAGAAAAAATTGAACGAATTAGTCTTATGGGTGGAGCAGCCATAGGAGGAAATTGGTCTGCAGCCGCAGAGTTCAATATTCTGGTGGATCCCGAGGCGGCAAGCATCGTTTTTCCAATCCGGAATTCCTCTTACGATGCCCGGTTTGGACAGTTACGCATAAAGCCCGAGTATATAGAGAAGATATCAAGAAAATCCGCTCTCAAGGAGGCAAGGTAGCTTGCTTTGTGGCAGATTTGCTGGATTATTTTTCAAAGTTTCATGCAGAGCAGTGTGGTTGGGACTTTGCTCCTCTTCATGACCCCTGTGCAGTTTTATATGAAACAGCTCCGAATTGTTTTCTTATAAAGACTGCCATGTTGAAATTGACTGAAGGAGAACATACATTGGGCTATGTAGTATCTGACTTTAAAACGGTCTTACAAATAAACCTGAGAATGCTCGTGTTCTGTTGGATATAGACCGGGAAAAATGATAGAGTTGTTGGTTGAAGCGGTTAATCGCTATGATAAGGGAGGGAATAATGGGAAAAATCCCAATTGTGATTGATACGGATCCGAATCGATGATTTTGCTCTTATGCTCAGCAGATCTGCGGAGATATTTGATATTCGGGCAATCCAAACCGTAGCAGGAATCTAGTTATCGAAAAGGTAACAGATAATACCTCAGAATATGTCAAATGCTGAATGTTCGTACGCGCTTATCCAGGGTGCGGAAAAGCCGATTCTCGGAGAGCAAATCACTGCAGGATATATTCAGGCGGGAATGGACTTGGAGATTTGCAGCTGGAAAAGGGGGATTTGCGGTTGAAAATATTGCTGCTTGGGATCTTTTGTATGAGGAGTCAAGAAATACCGGAGGGGATTTGAGAATCATAGTGCTCTGGCCTCTGACCAACATTGATGATAGCTCTTTTGAAGTATCCGGATACTAAGAATTTCATCAAAGAAATTATACCATGGGAGGAAGTACGGATTAGGCAATGTAAGTGTCTATGGAGAATTTAATATTGTGGCGGATCCTGTGGCAGCGGACATAGTGTTCAAATCTGGAATTCCTCTTACGATGGTGGGCTTGAATGTGACGCACCAAACCATTCTAAGTGGGGAAGAAATCGAGGAGTTACTATCATTCCTGTAAATTTCAAAAAGAAAATCACGCATCTTTACGTTTTGCAGAGAGAAGACGGAAAAAGGAGTATGGATTTAACGGTGTAATCTTGCATGATCCCTTGACTGTTGCTTATGCTTTGGATCCTACGGTTCTTACCCTTAAATCGTGTCCGGTTTCTATTGAAACCCGAAGCGGATTAAACAGGGGCAGGACTGTGGTGGACTTGGATCCTTGGAGAAAGGACGCTTTAGCGCGAGTAAATGTTGCGGTGGAAGTGGATAAAGCAAAGTTTGTGGAAATACTAAAGAATATGCTTAGATATTTGAGCATTTTACTTGTAATTAGGCAAGGATCCGGACAAAGGGGGATGTATGAAAAGAGCATATGGAATGACAGAGAATTAATTGAGACGGCAATTCCCAAAGATTTTATCGGAGGAAGAACAAACATGGGAAAATGCCTTTACTGCAGATGACAGACTTTGGGAAGCAGTTAAGCTCTTTATGGGGAAAGTCATGTTCCGGGATCCTATGCGCCTGAGAGAGTTCTATTGGCGGGAATACAGTCTATGTAATAATATGGGCTACGATGTGGCTGAGGCGGAAGCACTTTGCCCCAAGCCCCTGGAATACAGAGAGAAAGAGGATAAGATAGCTGCACGAAAGCTACGGCGGAAGTCTTTCATCTTCTGAATCAAGCGAAAATTGAAGGTCATGATATCACGATTTTTCTTGCTATGACAGTTTTGAAAAATACGCAGTTCCGGATTCCGGAATCATGCGGAAAAACCGATATTCACTCAGCCGATGACAAAAATCTATTTCGGATGGAAGACGCAGGTGGTTGGGAGCTTCATCGGCACAGCGCTGAAGGCTATACTACGGAAAATCTCAGAAAAACATTTGAGAGGTACGGGGAATATAAGAAAACCCAGTACCTATAATGACGATGATTACTTATGAAATTGCGTTTTTGGAAGCATTTCGAGAGAAAGGTTATGATCTTTCTTCGGATATTGCCTTGGGTGGGTTGGGAGAACTCTAGCGGCTGGTCTGCAGAAGACATCGCATTAAAGAATCTCATGCTCGGTATATTCCCACCGGAGAGCGGATACCGTTCCAATCCGTTTCGGGAGTGGATAGGGGCACAGATGAGAGGCGTGGTTTGTGGAATGATTGCCCTGCAAACCCCGTTCTTGCGGCGTGAACTCGCCTTTAAGCGATGGTGTTATTTCGCATCGCAACAACGGTGTAATAGGAGAGATTTTTCAATGCGGTTTTAGCTTCCATGGCTTTTTGTGGAGAAAGATATGAAAACCCTGGTGCTTAAGTGATAAACTGCATGCCTAAGAACAGTGAGTATAAAGAAATCTTGGATTTCACCTGCAGATCTGTGAGGAAACGGACAACTATGAGGAGGCTTGGAAAAAGGCTGAGATTCGATTTAAAGAATACAACTGGATTCATGCCTCATCCGAGATGCGGCGATAGAGGTGATTGCTCTGTATTATTGCAAGAATGATTTTGATTCCTGTCTCAGTATGATTGAATGATAGGACAAGACGTGGATTGTAATGCGGCGCAGCTCACACCCTTTTGGAATCATATGGAAACTGCATTGGGAAAAAGTGGCTTGTTCCCCTTCCGAAGATATAAAACATGTTAGAGGATATGAGAATAAAGCCATCATAAGCTTTTAACAAATTTACTTGTCTTTCTGTACAAAAATATTGGAAAAAGGAAGTATAAAACACCTGGTTCTCTAAGACGGAGGAATGTGGATTATTTTGCTAATACTTAAGTAGAAGAAGATAAGTAAATTTAAACATGAGAAATGTTATGGAAGACTATGTATTAAAAGTCAATAGAAAATAAAGATTTTTGAATAAGATATCACCAGATGTTTTAGATAACCGAGGCGAGGCTTAAGCTCAATCAGTACCTTGAAAATCACATAACAAATAGAGCATCTAAATAGGTGCTCTCAGAAAATGATGCAAGTTAATGAATTATCTTCGGTAGGCTTCACCTGTAAGTTCCATTCGGTATGGTACGTACCAGTTTTTCTCGTTGCATGACCGGTACCACACAGATCATACACATGATCCTCCCTTAAAAGTATTTGACGCTGTATTGGATTCAGGGCTCTCGCCGATGTAACCTCGTTCTACAATAAACCGTCGCGGTATCTTAGTGTACCCTATAAATCGGACCTCACTCGATTTCAGTTATTCCCTTGAGACCAGCGTTTTACCGGAAGAATGACCTTTTTCGATCAATGGAAAGCCCTTCGCGGAGCCATCGATACGCTGAGGGTTAAAGTGCGGGCTCACCGGTACTCCGTGGCTACTGTAGCTTTCCATCTGTAATCGCTTGCAAACGAAAGCCATCTTCCTCATACAGGAGAAAGCTTTTGTGCGATCACCGATCGGACATAAACAAAACAGATGGGCCACGTGCGAATCAAGTTTAAAACCAGCATTAACACACTGCAATCAGACCATCAATACCTCGTCTAAGGTCTGTATATCGGTATAGAGATAAATGGTGAACCGGAAGCATCGTTAAGCATTTTCTAAGACCTTTCTATAGCATTTGCCAGTATCCATCGGCGTGTTTGTCAATCCTAAAACTATTTCGTTTTGGCAGACGCTGTTAACTTTGGAGATGTGAGATAGGAGGAAACCTCCACCTGCTGCTGTAACATCGCAAATCCACTCTGCGCAGCAGCTTCCTTTGCCTGTCAGTAGCCAGGAAATGAGCATTTCTGGATAGACCGTGCTGTGCCACAAGAAGTCATCAGCTCAGACCGCTCTCCTTTAAAATGCATCTGCTCATTGCCCTGTTCCGCATCCTGCGTTTGCATGAGTTTTGTATTCATCTTGAATTCCTCCCTGAGATAGTGTGCAAAAGTGGAAAACAGGATTTGTAAAGTGGAAAAAGGTACGTCTCAACTTTTCACACTTTTCACGATTATCTCAATATGGAGAGAAAGATGACGTGTTATCGACCATTTACTTTGCTACTGGGATTAGCCATCAACACGTTTTGGTCCTCATAACTCTGAATTTTAGAGTTTGATAGCTTTTTATTTAGCAAAATACTAGAACCGAAAGACTATCCTTATGGCTGATTTCTGATGATAAAATGTAGGGCACGTTATAAGAGCAAAAATATGAAATGAAAATGATGAAAAACTGCCTAAAATGTGCTAAAAACAATATCATTTATGACGACAGTGTTAGCGAGTGGTGAAGAGAAGAGGTTGATTGTGGAAAGGGTCACGTCATCCGAGGTGATGTGGCATTACCGTTTTAGAAAGAAAGGGGAACATATTCAATGACAGTAGCAGAAAGATATATGAGTATGCAAAGAAAAATATGCACTAAGGTGGAGTGGATACGGATGCACCTGTCGATAAATACAGATCCAAAATCAGCGTTTCCATGCACTGTTGGTCGGGAGACGATGTCGCCGGATTTGATCGAAAAAGGAGCACTCAGCGGAGGAATTCAGACGACGGGGAAAATTATCCGTATAAGGCAAAGACAGCAGAGCAATTAATGAGCGATATTGAGAAAGTGTTTTTCCTATGTTCCTGGGAAAGCATAAGTTGAAACTCTGCATGCCAGTTATGCGATTTTTAATGAAGGCGAGTGGGTGGATCAGAGATAAGTTAGAACCCAGACATTTTTCAGAAAATGGGTTGATTTTTGCAAAGAAAAATGGCATCGGTTTGGACTTAATCCGACAATGTTTGCCCATCCGAAAAGCAGAAAATGGAACTACTCTTCTCGGAAGACCCGGAAAGTTCGTCAATTTTGGATTGATCACTGCATCGCTTGTATCCGTATTTCGGAGTATTTTTGCAGAGGAGACAGGTATTCCATGTTTAATGAATATCTGGATTCCTGATGGACTGAAAGATGTTCCTATGGATCGCCGTGGACCTAGAGCAAGGCTGAAAGGACTCTTTAGACCAGATCTTTGGCAGGATATGACAAGACAAGGTCTATATTGCAGTAGAGTCCAAAAGTGTTTGGACATCGGCGTAGAATCCTACACCGTTGGATCGCACGAATTCTATATGAATTATGCTCGCAGAATGACTTTAATGTGCTTGATTGATACCGGACATTTTCATCCAACGGAAAAATGTTGTAGATAAAATTTCTTCGATGCTGCTGTTTTTGATAAAATGGCACTGCATCTTTCAAGACCCGTTCGGTGGGATTCGGACTGGCGTGATTATCTTTAATGATGATTTTGCGAGAAATTGCCCAGGAGATTGTCAAGAATGGTGCCGAAAAGGGTGCTTATTGCGACGGACTACTTTTGATGCATCGATCAATCGAATAGCTGCATGGACAAATGGAATGCGCAGTCTGGAAAAGGCTCTGTTATATGCCAACCTACAGCCAAATGCGACTTTATAAAGCTGCAGGAAGAAAGAGATTTTACAAATGTAATGTCCTGAGCTGAAGCATGCAAGATGATGCCCTTTGGAGATGTATGGGACTATTATTGTGAGCAACAGGAGTTCTACTGGAAATGCAGTGGTACGAAGATTGTAGAAAGATATGAGGAAGGAAGTGCTTTCCACTCGCTAAAGAGATGACTTTTAGGAGAATTGCAGCGCAGGAAACATGCTTGTATAGATTGAGAAAGGAAAGCAATATGAAAGTAATGGATGCATGGTTTTACAAAGTCCTTTATCAGAATGTGTTCTGATGGATTTGCAATGGGCTGGCATGAAAGAAATGGTGGCAACCTAAGTTATAGAGTTAGGGAGGAAGAACTTGCGTCCAGTCAAAAGACGATTTAGATGAAAAATGCAGTCTGGCATGACTTTGGGGACTACAGTGCCGGAGCTTGCCGGGGAGTACTTCATGGTTACCGGGTCCGGTAAGTATTTTCGAAATGTGGAAATTGATCCTCCGGCAAATATCGGACTGGTTAAACCGATGATAGCGGTAGTCAATATCGAGATCGAATGGGGACTGACAGGAAATGCAAGACCTACATCTGAATTTCCAACCATGTTATGAATCTGGAAGTTTGTAAAAAGCGTGATTCCGAAATTCGTGTTGTTTATCATTGTCATCCGACAAATGTTATTGCACTAACTTTTATTCTGCCTCTTGACGGAAAAGATTTTACCGAGAACTGTGGGAGATGGCAACGGAGTGTCCTGTCGTTTTCCGGAAGGGATAGGTGTCATTGACTGGATGGTTTGTGGCGGGCAGAGAAATCGGCAGTCAAGACATCAGAGATTATGAAGAAGCAAGATATTGCCATATGGGCACATCATGGTGTGTTTTGTTTGCGGAAGAGATTTTGACGAATCCTTTGGATTGATGCATACAGTAGAGAAGTCCGCAGAAATCCTCATTAAGGTGATGTCTGTTACCAAACAGACGACAGACTATCACACCGGAGAATTTCCGTGCATTGAAGGCACCCTTTCGAGTGGATATCATGGAAGATTTTCTATATGAGAAAGAAAGAGCGGCTTAATCGGAGAGTATTAGGATGGGTGTGAAATATTATCTTGCGGTGGATATTGGGGCATCTTCCGGTAGGCATATGCTTGCCCACATGGAGAGATGGGAAGATTTGTTTTGGAAGAGCTTATCGCTTTTGAAAATGCAATGGACAGACGTAGGGGCATAAGGTCTGGAATACGGAACGTCTCTTTTCAGGAAATTATTAGCGGTATGATAAAATGTGCCGAAAAGGCAAAAATCCTTTACAGTATGGGGGTGGATACCTGGGGAGTCGACTATGTCCTACTGGATGAAAGCCGGGAAAACATCTGGGAGAGTGTTATGCCTATGGGACAGCCGGCTGAAATGGCATGGATGATATGGTGTATAGAGTTTATCTCTGAATCAGATCTTTTATAAAAGAAGTGGAATACAGAAAGCAATATTCAATACAATATATCAGTTGATGGCAGATAAAGATCAGGAGCCTGAAAAGCTTGCAGCTGCAAGTAAAATCTTGATGATGCCGGACTATATGCATTATCTTTTGTGTGGGGATACCGTCAAGAATACTGTAATGCGACGACAGGGCAGTTGATTAATCCCAAAGACGAACTACTTGGGACATGGAACTCATTAAAATTGCTTGGATACCCAGAGAGAATATTTCCGGATCTTGTGCTTCCCGGGTTCAGTAGCAGGGCAATTAACTGAAGGAAGTTCAGCAGATGGTAGGTTTTAACTGTACTGTTGTAAGACCTGCCACTCATGATACGGCATCGGCAGTGATGAGATGCCCTCCGACAGCGATGATTGCATGTATCTTTCTTCTGGCACATGGTCACTGATGGGATGTGAGTTGACAGAGGCCAATTGTTCCAAAAGAAGCGAGAGAAGCCAATCTGACCAATGAAGGAGGTTATGATTACCGTTATCGCTTTTTGAAGAATATCATGGGGCTTTGGATGATTCAATCCGTAAAAAGAACTGGAAAGATGGATATTCATTCCCCGGGGAAAAACCGGAGAGGAAGATTTTCTTTTTCCGGGATGTGCGAAAATGGCGGAGAAAGAACGGATAGAATCCATTGTGAGATGCAACGATGATCGTTTTATGGCACCGGATTCGATGATTGAAGCTGTTCAGACAGGCCTGTAGAGAAATCGAGGTAGTCCGGTACCGCTAACTACCGGGAGAACTTGCCAGAGTGATTTATCAATCTCTTGCACATTGCTATGAGAGAACGATTGAGGAAATTGAGCATGTAAACAGGGAAAACATTCTCCTGCATCCATATTGTAGGAGGAGGATCTCGTGCAGACTATCTGAATCAGGCTGACTGCAGAAGAAACCGGACGTACTGTTTTTATGCAGGACCCATCTGAGGCAACTGCAATTGGAAACATCGGGGCACAAATGATAGCAGACGGAGTCTTTCAGGATTTGAAAGCATTTAGAAGATGCGATGTTCAGTCTCATTCTGGGGTACAAAACTATGAACCGACATAAAAGGGAGGCTGTGTTATGAGTATGGGATTTATTATGCCTACTGGGAGACAGTGGGGAGGAAATTATTCTGCCCACGTTGAGCGAGTAGCAAAGCTAGGCTTTGATATTTTTAGAGATATCTTGCGCCGGCTTTATCAGAGATGAAAGGATGAGGAAATAGCGAATACAGGATGCCTGCAATAGAACCGGTGTGATGCTTACCGGAGGATATGTCCTAAAAAGTCACGGAAAATCTCTCTTCTTCGGATCAGACAGTAGTGGAAAAATGGATTTCGCTTTTGGAAAGGATACGTTTTCCGTATTGCAAACAGCTGAACATTACTCTGGTGGGCGGTGGTTTGTACGGATATTGGCCGGTAGATTATACAAAAGCCTTTGACAAGGAAAAGAGCTGGAAAAATAGTATCAAAAATATGCGAAAGCTTGCTGACATGGCGGCTGATTATGGTATAGAAACACTGGGCATGGAGACACTAAACCGACATGAAGGTTACTTGATCAATACTGCAAAAGAATGTCGTGCCTATGTTGATGCGGTGGACAAGCCAAATGTAAAGGTAATGTTGGATACTCTATCATATGTTGCTGGAAGAGGATAGCTTACGTGAGGCCATCCTTACCGCAGGAGAAAAACTAGGGCACCTTTCCATGTGGAGAAAAATAATCGCAAATTGCCCGGACAGGGATATATCACTGACTGGGACGAGATAGCGGATGCACTGCATGAAATCATATTCAGGGAAATGTTGTCATGGAGCCTTTCGTTATTCCCGGAGGAGAGGTAGGAAGAGACATTCGTTTGTTCCGTAATCTCTTGGATGATACTTGGAAGAACGTCTGGACAGGGATGCAGCGGAATCACTTAGTTTCTTACAAATTTCAATCAAGATAAGCTACCGTACCTGATGAAACGGTTCTGCTTGTAAGGTGAAAACGGAGGTAGCTATGCATTATTATATCGGACTGGATAACGGCGGAACAACAACTAAGGCAGCCCTCTTTCGATACAAACGGAAAGGAAATTGGTGTAGCAGGGGATGTCTACTGCTTCGATAACGCCAAGACCTGACTTTGTGGAACGTGACATGGAAGAAATGTGGGATGCAAATTGTCAGGTTATCAGAGAACTCTGCAAAAACGAGGAGTCGCAGCAGCAGATATAGCCGGGTATTGGCGTCTGTGGACATGGAAAGGGATCATACCTCTGGGGAAAGGATGATAGACCCGTTCGTAACGGAATCTATTTCCTCGGATAATCGTGCATATCGTTATTCCAAGAAATGGAAGGCGGACGGAACGGAAGATAAAGTGTTTGAATACAGCTGCCAGCATATTATGCCCCTGTCAGCCTGTAGCACTTCTGGCGTGGCTAAAGGATAACGAGCCGGAAAATTATAAGAATATTCAATATGTTTTTGATGTAAAGGACTATGTTCGTTTTCGTCTGACCGGTGAAGTCAGGCGGAGATGACGGATTATTCCGGAGCCAATCTTATGAACTTAAAACCAGAGATATGATCAGAGGATTTTGGACTTGTTTGGAATACCGGAGATACGAGAAACGCCTCCTCCGCTTTGCCATGCAGATGAAAGTTTGTGGATATGTATGTGCGGAGGCTGCAGCCAAAACCGGTTTGTGTGAAGGGACTGCTGTAATTGGAGGATTCTTTGATATTAATGCCGGTGCCATTGCTTCAGGAGTACTGGATCCTTCCTTAATCTGTATGATTGCAGAACCTGGTCCATTAATGAATATATTCGAAAAGAGCCTGTACTGGATGGCAAAAGGTACAGATGAATTTCCTTTTGCTTTGCCGGAATACTATCTGATTGAAGAGTCCAGTGCAACCAGTGCGGGGAATAATGAATGGTTTGTTAGAGAACTTTTACCGGAGCTGAAATTACGGGCGAAGCAGGAGGGGCGGAACATATATGACATAATGGATGAATGGGTGAGTCCCATATACCATCAGAGTTTGTAGCTATATTCTTCCCTTTCACTATGGCATCGAACGTCCATCCAAATGCAAAAGGGAAGTTTTGTCGGCATTAGTTACAATCATAAGTGAAAAGCATATTGTGCGAAGTGTATTTGAAGGAATTACTTTCAGTCATCGATATCATTTGGAAAAGTTACTGGCAACAAGAGATAGCCACCGAAAAGCGATTCGCCTTTCGGGAGGAGCCAAAAAGCCAAAAGTATGGGTGCAAATGTTTGCAGGATGTAATGCAGCTTTTGCCGGTGAAACACTGAGTGCGAATGAGAATGGGGACATTGATGTGCCATTGCAGCTAGCTAAAGCAACTGGAGCGTACAAGGATTTGAGGACGCCGTTGGTCACATGAGCAGGATATCTGATGCGGTATGCCTAATCCTGCTATGAAAGATATTTATGACAGGAAGTATAGATTGTATGTTCGTGCTATAGAGTCGCTGGATCTTTTCTGGGATGAAATGCAGTCTCTCATTGAATCCTCCGAGATGTGAAAGACTATTCTGTGATAGAAAGTTGTACTGATAAAATTGTGGAATATATGTTATAGAGTACTAAGTATGGATATGACTATCATGTCAATCTGATTATCAGTGTTTAGGGACTGAAAGCGTTTCAGTCAGAAGGTAAAAATATGTCGGAAAAGTTTTTGGAGCTTTTAAATATCAGCAAGACATTTCCGGGGGTTAAAGCTCTGGATCATGTAAAGTTTGATATCTATCCGGGAGAGGTTCATGCTCTGGTCGGTGAAAATGGTGCCGGAAAAATCCACACTGATTAAAGATTCTCTCAGGCGTTCAACCACCCGGATGCAGGGGGAAGAATCATTATCGAAGGAGAGGAAGTCCATCTTAAAAGATCCCATGGATGCACATTAAAAGGGGAATTTCCGTTATCTATCAGGACTTCAGTTTGTTACAAATCTCACGGTTGCTGAGAATATAGGGAATCAACGAAATGATTGAAAAAGAATCAAAAAGATTCTTCACTGGAGAGCAGGTCAATGAAAAAGGCGAAAAAGAGGCGCTTGCTTTTCCTAAAAACAGATATTAATCCACAAGATATTGTGGGACATCTATCTGTTGCAAAACAACAGATGGTTGCGATTGCAGGCATCTGTGACTAGAAAAGCTAAAAATGATTATCATGGATGAGCCTACATCTGCTCTATCAGGTCAGGGAAGTTGAGCGTCCTATATGAGATTATTGAGGATCTAAAAAGCAAAAATATTGCCATTATGTTTGTGGGTCACAAAATGGATGAACTCTATCATGTGGCTGATCGTTTTACGGTATTCCGTGATGGCCAGTATGTAAATACGGTAGATGCAAAACAGACAGCTGAATCGGAGTTTGATTTCCATGATGGTCGGTCGAAAAATTGAAGTGCAGAGTTACTTGGGAGATGGTAAGGGAGAAAAGAAAGCGGTATTAAGAGTGGAAAATCTGTGTAAGGGGAAATTTCAAGGATGTAACTTTTGAAGCAAGAGCAGGAGAAATACTAGGAGTTACCGGTCTTGGTCGTGCAGGAGAAGTGAAACCATGCAGGCAATCTTCGGTCATTAACACGGCAGATTCCGGGAAGAGTAATGCTCGATGGTCAGGAGGTTCATATTGCATCGCCGAAGGAGCGCTGGATCATGGCATTGCCTATATTCCTGAAAGTAGGCAAACCCAGGGACTCTGTACTTTGAAGAAAAGAGACGATTAGAGACAAATATTCTTCTACCCCAGTTATCCAAAGTATGCAAATGCACTGGAATACTGAAATGACGCAAAGATGCGGGATGCGGCAAATCAGTGGATTGAGATGTTGGATGTTCGTCCATGATCCGAATAATCTTGCATGCAGTTATCCGGGCGGTAACCAGCAAAAAGTATGTTTTGGCAAAATGGATATCTACTATGCCCGTGTGTTGATTGAGTTGATGAGCCTACCAATGGGGTTGATATCGGTGCAAAGGATGAAATCCATAAGATACTCCGTGATATAGCTAATCAAGGAAACGGCAGTCATTATGGTTTCTCTGAACTGGTGGAGATATTAGCTTGCAGCGATAGAGTTATGGTCATGCGTAGAGGTCGAGTTGCCGCATTTCTGGACAACAAGGACCTTACACAGGAACAGATTATGAATCAGGCTGTATCATAAGGAGGAATGACTACTACATGTCTAAGTTGATAAGTCTTCTAAAACGAAAGAATTTGTAATTCTAGCAATCATTATTGTCCTGTCAATATTGATTACGTTTTGATCAACCCGGTGTTCATTACCTTGAACAATATTCTGATTTTCATCTGAAGTAATGCTGTTTATGGCATTATGGCATTTGGCATGTTGCCGGTTTTGATTACTGGAGGGAATTGATTTGTCGGTATCTTCGACTATTGCGCTTTGTGCAGTCATTGCCAGGATAATTTTATGCTGGCCAATCCCTGGCTACCAACATTTTGTAGTCATGCTTTTATGCTATGCTGGTTTGGAGTCAGCTAGTCGGTGCTTTTCAATGGATTTCTTATTACAAAGATTAAGATTCCGCCCAATTGTGGCAGACGATTGGAACACAGAAACCATTACACTGGCTAGCAGTTCTTCTCTATTCTGGAGGTATATGGATTTCCGGGCTTCCGGAATGGTTTTCACCTTTGGTCTCTTTTGAGCTGGGACAAATAGAGAGTGACGGCAATATAACAGGTATTTATAGCCAAATCATTCTTCTGATTATTACGGGAATTCTGACATCATTTTATCCTGCGCAAATACGCTAACCGGACGTAGGCGTCTATGCAGTAGGCGGTAATAGCAGTCTGCACTGCGGGTTGGTTATAAACCGGACAGAATTTTGATGTTTGCATATATGTTTTCTGGAGCAATGACGGGACTGGCTGCACGTTGCACATATCAGTATTGTAGGGACAGGTGGATCCAATACCCTATCTAAACTATGAGATGGATGTTATTGCAATCATTGTGTTTGGGAGGAGCTTTCTTGTCAGGGCGGTATAGGAAATGTCTTTGAACTACACTGGCATCATTCTGATGGCAATTATAAAGCAATGGTTTGGTGCTGGTGCGTATCAACCCTATTATCAGAAAGGTAGTTATGGTGCGATTATCGTGGCTACGATTATGATGGATGCTATCAATACACGTTTAACGAGAAAAATGCTATCAAAGGTAGATGTTGATGATATAAGGGGAAGGGATATGTTTTTAAGAGATTAAGAGAGACGCGCCGTAACGAGATGGTGCTGTTCCTGATCTTCATCATCTTATTTGTTTTGATGTCGGCGCTTTCACCAAACAAGTTTTTATCATCGACAAACCTACAGAATATGTGCTTTTCAGATGCCGGAGTTTGGTCTGATGGCACTTGCGATGATGGCGGCAGTTTTTGACAGCGGAATGAATTTGTCCATTATTACCGGGCTCTATGCTGTCGGCGATTGTTGCGGGGCTTTTTCATGTCATCAGAGTTTTCAAAGGCGAAACCCTTATTGCCGGTACTGTAATACGGAATTGTGATATTATGGGAATTTCCCTATTATTACAGGAATTGTTAATGGATATCTGATTGGTTATATCGGTTGTGTTGCCATGTTAATTACACTGGGCACGCGTATCGATTTTTGAAGGAATAGGACTCGTTTTGACAAAGGGCGGATCTGTAGTCGGATTCCCTGAACAGTTCAGTAGTATCGATCAGCAACTATCGGATGGCTTCCGGTGACGATTCTGATTTATGCTGGCGATGGTCTTAGTGACTTACTTTTGCTGGAGCGTAGTAGATTTGGGCATGAAGTCTATATGCTTGGATGCAACGAAGTTGCAACTCGTTTTCCGGTGTTAATACGCGTAAAGGTAATCTTTTCTGGTTTACGTTTTTCAAGCTTCTGCTACGGACTTTCCGGTGTTCTGATCAGTGCACATTACGTTAGTGCTAAAAGGTGGACTACGGTTCATCCTATCTTATGCAGGCGGTTACGGCAGTGGTGCTTGGCGGTACAAGCATTAATGGTGGAGAGGAACGGTTGCAGGGAACAGTTATGCCGTGATGATTATGCAGACAATATCCACTGGATTAAATATTTTTGGAACGGATAGATATATCATTAATATCATTACCGGAGGTATTTTAATAGCAGTGTTGGCAATTCGGTATATCACTGGAATCATTTTCAGATCGTAGAAAGATTGCAGCGCAGAGAAAACTTCTCAGACTGTATAAGATTTACTAAAGATTTATTCTTCATGCCGAGAGGCATGATAGAATATATATACAAACCATTTTTCAAAAGGAGGAAAGTAAATGAAAAAGAAAGTAATCAGTGTACTGTTGATTGGATCCATGGCTTTGTCGCTCATGGCTTGCGGAGGTGGCAACAAAGCATCGACTACAGAAACCTCTAAAGCAGCTGCAACAGGAGATACAGCAAGTAGCGGCAGCAAAAATGTTGTGTTTATGCCCAAAGCTGGTTGGTATTCCATATTTTACCACCTGTAATGAAGGTGCACAGGAAGCTGCAAAAGAACTGGGAATTACCTGTACTTACAATGGTCCTACCACCGCAGATGCTGCACAGCAGGTAACTATGCTCGAAGACTATATTGCACAGGGAGTTGATGCAATTGCAGTTGCACCAAATGACCCTGCAGCAATGGCATCCGTTCTTGAAGAAAGCTAAAGATGCTGGCATTCTCGTTATGGACTGGGATACACAGGCGGATCCTTCCTTGACTAAAGTTTCTGTTTGCCAGGTGAAATGATCAGAAGTTTGAGAGCATATGGTTGACAAACTTATTGAGTACATGGGAACAGACTCTGGACAAATTGCATTTGGTTACAGGTGGTCTGTCTGCGGCAAATCTGAATGCATGGATTAAAGCATCCAAGGATTATCTTGCAAAAAGTATCCGAACATTGAGATTGTAAACAATGAGATCCGTATCCGACAGATGAGAAGCAGGACGTTGCATATTCAACGACAAAGGATATCATGAAAGCATATCCCAAACGTTATTGGAATTCTTGGATATTCCACACCTTCAGCACCTGGTTGTGGTGAAGCAATCAGAGATCTTGGTCTTCAGGATAAGGTAACATTAGTAGCCAAACGGTGTAGGCGGATATTCAGGATGTTCTTTCTGACGGATCCCCTGGATTGTGGTAATTTGTGGAATACACAGGATCTTGGAAGAATCACAATGGCTGTTGCAAGCTATCTTCTGCAGGGCAATGAGTTAAAGAACGGTGAGAAGATCTCTTGCGATCAGCCGATTATTCTTAGTGAAGATGGACAATGTTTATATGACAGAGCGGAACAGATTACGAAAAGAAATAAAGTTCGCATGAGAGGTCATGTCGCAGACATACACTCTTTTAGTTGTAGCCTAGCGGCGCACGTTCTCAACGGGTTAAAGTCCCGAATCCGCCCGGTAGTGGAAGGATATAGCTGAAGGCAAGGGTGTCGAGGGTAATCTCGAATCTGAAGGAAGCTGGATGTAGGAAGGAAGATACTAACTCATGGGCAAATCTCTGGTCTGACGAACAGAAATCTGGCATACGAGGTTATGCATGAGATAGACTGCAACACAAGCCAAAGTCCAATAACTACACGGAATCATGTATGATAAATGAGACAGATGGATGGAGGGAAGAAACGTGTGGTACCTAGGGAGGTCTGTGTGATATGCCTCGAAAGAGGTAACCATTGCTCAAAGCAATGCTGAACATACAGAAGTCAGCAGGGGTCATAGTGGTCGAGAGACAAAGGACTGAATCAGTAGGAGTCCAGTATGACTGAGAAAGGAGGAATGACTAGACATGGCAGAAACACTGAAAACACAGGGCTGTTTGCAGAGATAGTGCGGAACATGAAGGGTATGCAAAAGCGCGCAGGTCATTCAATCCGATGTGGAAAGAAAGAGACAGTGCAGACAAAAGCTCTGGAAGCGATACTGTATAAGGATAATTTTTAACAGAGCGTATAAGAGAGTTACAGGGCGAACAAGGAGCACCTGGAGTTGATGGGATGACTCATCGAAGAGGCACTTCGTGCCTTTAAGCGAATACCAACAAGAGTTAACGACACGTATCTATCGTGGAAAGTATACTCCGTCTCCAGTAAGACGAGTTGAGATTCCAAAAACCAGATGGTGGTGTGCGAAAGCTGGCGTACCAACAGTGATAGACCGTACACTTCAACAGGCGATAACACAGCAGTTAGTTCCAATCTATGAGCTGCTTTTTACGAGACGGCAGTTATGGCTACCGTCCAAACAGAGACGCAAAAAGGAGCAATACAAGGTTAAGGAGCATGCAAACAGGGCTACATATGCGGTAGTCCTAGACTTATCGAAATATTTCGATACAATCAACCACGAGATTCTTATCAACCTTCGAGGAAAAACATAAAGATGAACGTGTGGTGCAACTTATCAAGAGGTATCTGATGCGGCGTAATGGAAAACGTGGGTATATCGAAACAGAGGAAGGGTCGTCACAAGGAGGAATCTATCCCCTTTGTTTGCGAAATATCTACCTCAATGAGTTCGACTGGGAGTTCTTGAAGAGAGGTAACCATAGATAGGGTATGCAGATGACATAGTACTTCTTGCATGAAAAGCAGGAAGGCATCGGAGAGACTCTAGAGAGCAGTACGAGGTATCTTGAGGAGAAACTGAAACTTACAGTGAATCGAGAGAAAAAGCCGTACTGTCAGTGGGTGTATGCAATCCAAAATTTTAAATTCCTGGCTTTGCACCGGGAGGAACAGAAGTGGCATATGTCCGGGTTCATACGAAGTCCTGGGCAGCTTGTCGAATCTGAAAGAGCTTTCTTCCCTGTAAGCGCTGTCAGTCAATCAAGCTAAGCCTAGAAAGAATCAAGGTATACGCGAAAGAGGGTGGCTGAACTACTATGGAATAGCAAGTACGAAGAGCAACATGAATGATGTTAACGGATGGCCTATCAGCAGAATACGTATGTGTATATGGAACAATGGAAACGTGTGCGAACCAGATACCGAAACCTGAAGGGTATGGGAGTTCCCAAGACCTGGAATGGAAAAACGGCAAAACAGTAGACGTGGCTGTGGTTTATAGACATACAGTTACTAATAGCATGGCAATGACAAAAGAAAGACTGATAAAGCAATGGCTTTTATGATTTAGCCATAGCCTATCAGTCTGTGCACGTCAACTATTGAAAGCGCTGTATCGAGAACCGTACGTTGCACAGGCGTGAGAGGATGGCAGTAGTATACCGCCTCCCGACTCGATCTAGACAAATAACGTTAAAAACGCTGACTAAGCGAGACAGTTATCCCTTCTGAATTTAAAGAAAATTGCTCTGTAAGAGCTCATGGATGATAGTTATACTATACAGATTCCTAAGAACGGAGGCGAAATGATTACAAATAAGCAGTTGATTGAGGCGGAAATGCATACTTGGAATTGAGTTAGGCTCAACCAGAATAAAGGCTGTTTTGCTTTGGAATGAATTATAAAACTATTGCGACGGGCGGACACAACTGGGAGAATCATTATGAGAATGGGATCGAAATTATTCGATGGAAGAGATTTGGAATGGGCTCCAAGCGTGCTATCGGGATTTGACAGAGAATATTCAAAAACAGTATCAGACTGAGCTCCGACGAGTTTCTGCTGTGGGATTTTTCGGGTATGATGCATGGTTATTTGGCTTTTGATGAAAAAAAGGGAGTTGCTTGCTCCTTTTTCGGACGTGGAGAAACAATACTGCCAATCTTGCGGCAACTAAGTTAAGCCAATTGTTCCAATATAACATTCCTGAACGATGGAGTATTGCGCACTTATACCAGTCTATTTTGGATGGAGCGGAACATGTCCGAATATTTCTTGTTAACGACGCTTTCGGGCTATATTCATTGGAAAGCTGACAGGAAGGCGAGTTTTGGGAGTTGGGGACGTCCGGGATGTTTCCGATAGATACTTTGACTAAGAGACTACAATAAGACTATGGTTCAACAGTTTGATGAGCTTATTGCGGGGCGCTGTCTCATGGAAGCTCATGGATATTATGCCTACTTGAATGACTGCTGGACAGGCAGTGGAAGACTTACGGAAGAAGGGCAGAACTTCTGGATCCATCCAGGAAAATTGGAGGCCGGTTGTCTTGTGGCACCACCGGAAGGGATGCAGGAACGGGAGATGGTTGCGACAAATGAGTGTTGAGTCAGAACCGCATGTTTCTGCAGGTACATCTATATTTGGAATGTTTGTATTGAGAGCTGAAAAATTTCATCCTGAAATTGATTTGGTGACGACTCGAGTGGGCATCAGGTTGCCGCGGTTCATGCAAACAATTGTACCTTCGATTTGGATGCCTGGGTGGGGTTATTTGATGAATTTGCCACTGCAATAGGATGCCCTGTTGATAAAAACAAACTTATGGGACACTCCTTTTCAAAAAGGCGTTGGAGGAATCCAGACTGCTGGGGGCTTCTTCTCTATGGGTATCTATCCGGTGAGTTTATTACGGCTTGCGAAGGGGAGACCACTGTTTGTAAGAAGGCCGGATAGCAAGATGAGGCTTTCTGATTTCATGAGATCCCATTTATACTCTGCACTTGCAACTTTAAAAATAGGTCTTGACATTTTTGAAAAAGAGGAAGATGTCTGTATTGATGCTGTGTTTGGACATGGGGGATATTTTAAGACAGAAGGAGTTGGTCAGCAGTTTTTAGCAGCGGCTATGTAAGATCCCTGTTTCTGTTATGGAAATGGCAGGTGAAGGAGTGATGGTGGAGAATGGCGATACTTACTGCATATATAGCTGGAGAAGGAAGAAGAGAAGAATTACAGGATTTCCTGAAGAATAAAGTGTTTGCAGAAAGTCATATCTTTACTGTTTCACCGGATTGTGCGGATGTAGAAGGATTTGAAAGATTTATTGAATCTTATAAAAAGGGCTTTACGCTGGAAAGAATGGCAGGTGAAACTATTTAACGGTTTAAGAATGGCGAGAGCGGAGATAATTGCATTATTTTTATAGTGGCGCTAACCAACAGATTACAAGAGAACAGATTTTGAGGGTTAACAGGATAAGTGCAAAAGATGGAGAAGATATTGTTAAAAACTTTACAAAAACTATCCGCAAGCTAAGATAGTCTGACTCTTGGAGCAGAGGGTTCCATTTTTCTTTGACGGAGAAAAACTGTACAACACAGAAATCATATAAGTCTGCAGATTCTTGATACCACTGCGGCAGGAGATACATTACCGGTTTTCATTGCCGGCGTCTTAAATGGAGAAAGCGAGGAGGCGGCAATGGATACAGCAGCTAAAGCGGCGGGGATAGTACTTTCCGTCTGGGAGCTGCGCCATCTATTCCAACAATGGAAGAGGTTTTAGAGGGCAAGTTTTAATCTCGATTTTCAATTCAGAAGAGAATAGTAAGGAATAAAAATCGTGAACAAAGGAGCTTTGCATCACTTTCTACGGTGCAGCTCTTTTTAAAATGGATTTTGCTATGGCATAATATCCTGGTTGTAGAGTGGTCGGTAAGACCGGTCAATGGAAAGGAAAGAAAAAATGAAGAAAGCTGTTATCGGAATTTCTACCAGCATCATGGTTGATCGGGAAGGAGACTTTGCGGGATATGAAAGAATCTATGTAAATCGAGGATTATATTCAGTCCGTTATTGCAGCAGGGGCTGTTCCGCTGATGCTTCCCATTGGAGGATTCGGAAGAAAATTTGAAGGAGAGTCTGGAGCTGGTAGATGGCGTAATCTTCTCCGGGAGGACATGATATTTCTCCATTCCGTTATCAGGAGGAGCCCTCATACCAAGCTCGAAGAAATTTGCCCGGAAAGAGATCAGTTTGATTTTACTCTTTATCGGCTGGTGAAGGAGCGTTTTCTTCCGATTCTGGGAATTTGCCGCGGTTGCCAGTTAATGAATGTGGCAGAGGGAGGAAGCCTGCTATCAGGATCTTTGTCTCAGAAAAACTACGGAAAGTCTAGAGCATTCTCAGTGACATGGACTGAGTATTCCGACACATAGTGTCATGTTATCCCCGAATCCAAGCTCAGTCAGATTCTTGGAAGAGAGAAATCAAGGTGAACAGCTTTTCATCATCAGGCCTTTAAACAGAGGTTCTGATACTGTGGATGTTTCCGGAAGAGCATTTTGACGATGTAGTCGAAGCAATTGAGTTAAAGGATTATTCTTTCGGAATTGGCGTACAGTTTCATCCAGAGATGCTGCAGGAGAAGGATGAGGATATGAAAAGCTTTTTCCGCGCATTGGTGGAAGCGGCAAAAGAATATAGTAAAGAAGAAACCCATCCAAGTAGTTATGGACGAAAAGAAAAACAAAAGAAAATACTGATGCAAAAAGAGGGAGCAGAAGATGAACGGAGCCAAACGACCCCTTGACAATGAAAGATATCGCAAAATGGCTCTACGGCGACGGTTTCAAGAATCCTAAACCATAATGGGCGTTATTCAAAGGAGACAGAGAGTCGTGTCAAGAAACTGATTGAAGAAAATAACTATGTGATTGATCAGACGGCGAAAGGCTTCGAAAAAATATCTGGAAACAGTGGAATCATCGTTCCGGATATTACAAACCCTCATTTTGGCAAAGCTGGTTTCTAAACATTCAGACCAGCCTCTTTCAGTGTGGTTATTCCTCCATTATAGGAAATACCAATGAAAAACCTCTCGTTGGAAGAAGAACATGTGCACTCTTTAAAAATCACAGCATGTCTGTGGCTTTATTATGATTTCAACAAAAGCGTTATCATCAAAGTCTCCGCCGTTTTCCGATGGTTTATTTGGACAGGCCTGCAAGGGCGGAGAGAAAGAGGATATTACAATTGAATCGGATAATTTTAAAGGAGGCTATCTTGCGGAAAGCAACTGGGAATCGCTTCCTGTAAAAAGGCTGGCATCATCAGGACAAACAGTAATGATTGCAATCAGGATACGCGTAAAGAAGGCTTTTCTGAAGGCTCTTTCGAAGCGGGCATTTCGGAAGAAAGTAGTGTTTCCGCAATTTACTTCGGTACCGGTGTGGAAATGCCGTTTTTCTGAATGGGAGAATTCTTTTAGGGAAAAATGGGGCTTCTGAATTGGGACATTTGCCGGTACTTTTAAATGAGAAGAAATGCTCCTGCGGAAATGTAGGCTGTCTGGAAACCATTGTTTCTGGAATTGCACTGCAGGCTTTACAAAAAGAAAAATTCCCAAACATCCGGATTGATGATATATTTGTAGAGGAAAAGGACGACCCGGAAGTGGATTTATTCGTACGCAATATGGCAAAGGTCATTGCGACGGAGGAAAATCTCTTCGATCCGGACTATATTTTACTTGGCGGCGGACTGCCGATGATGAGCGGATTTCGAAGGAGAGGCTGGAAAAGTATGCGCATGAATTTACCAGAAAGCCTTATCCCGAGCAAAATATGGAGATTGTATATTCCAAGATGGATCAGAAGAACGGTGTTCTCGGTGCCTGCCTTTACGGAAAAAAGCGTTTGGAAGGCAGTTCATACCTATAGAAAATTCTGCATAAAAATGCTGTATAAGGTCTGTCCTGTCTGAAACGAGAAACATCTTACTATGAAGAAGGGAGAGATAATGAAAATTGCGATTGGAAATGATCATGTAGCGGTAGCTTTAAAAATGCATTATGGCTGGAAGAAAAAGGAATTGAAAGTAATCAATGTAGGGAACTGATTCCGAAGAACGCTCTAATTATCCAATTTCCGGCTACAAGGTTGGAAAGATGGTTGCCCTCGGGAGAGGTGGATTATGGAATTCTGATTTGCGGAACCGGTGTGGGATTTCTCTCGCGGCAAATAAAAATCATGGAATTCGTGCCTGTGTATGCTCCGAACCTTATACCGCAAAGCTCTCCAAGATGCACAACAACAGCAATATCCTTGCCTTCGGCGCGCGTGTTGTGGGAGAGGACTTGGCTAAGATGATTGTGGAAGAGTGGCTTTCCGCGGAGTATGAGGGGGGAAGACATCAGACCAGAGTGGATATGATTGCCGCCATTGAAGAAGGAAAAGATATCACAGAGTGATGCTTTGGAAGCCATACTTGGGATGACAAAACAGTATAGTGCATTTTTGGGATGTTTTGTAGAATATTGCACTTTTTAGAGATTCATTGACGAAAAACCGGATGTGGGAAACTGCATCCGTATGTATAGACTATACAAAATAAAAGGATTAATTATGTAATACTAGAATCAATTTTTAATATTTATGGAAAACGGAATTGACAATAAATATACAAAGTAGATAATAATTATATAGAATTTAGACAATTTTATATATAATACATAAATATTTCTCGAGATATAAGGAATGTGAATAAATAAAAAGAATATTCCGCTCTGCTAAAAAAAGTTTTGAAACTATCAAGGTTTTATATAAGAATGGAGGAAAAATGAGAGAAAAATGTTGTAGACAGAGGTTTGGCTATAGCGACGGCTCTTATGCTCTCACTCCTCAGCGCATGTTCAAATGGAGACTGAAAAAAGAGGCCAAATGCCCGGCACAGAAAAACAGGAAGCAGTCACAGAAGTGAAGGCTGAAGCGGAAACAAAGTAGCAGAGACGAAAAACGGAGAAAGAAGTGATTAAGATTTCACCACTGGAAATCATATTATTTTTTCGGAAACAAATGAAAAACCGGAGAGTTACAGGGCTTCGAAATTGATGTATGGAATGAAATAGCAAAAAGAAAGAATTGGGATATTCAGTGGGAAATTGCGGATTCCCGGGCATTGATTGAGCTTCTGGAGGCCGGAAGAGTGGATACGGTGGCGGATCAAAATCAGTGTTACGGATGAGAGAAACAGTATACAACTTTAGCAGTGTTTATTTTTATGTACCATATCGTGTAGTAGTTGCAGAGGACAATGACACAATTCACGGAATTAAAGATGTATGGCAAAAACTTGGACTTCTCGTGAATGATATTATATGCATTTAAGCATAAGTTTGATCCGGATAATAAGATTCAATATGTAGAATATGATAAGAGTACTGCAGTACATACAGATGTAGCCTTAGGAGGACGGATGCATCATTAATGTCTGCTATGCACATTGAGGATGTTAAGCAGAAGTCTGGATTAAAAATAAAAAGGAGTTGGAGACGCTGTTTATACGGAAGATGCAGCTTATCCCTTCCATAAAGCATGAGCGTGGAACAAAGCTGTGTAAGGAGAGTAACGGAAGTCTTAAAAGAACTGAAAGAAGAAGGTTTAGTACATGAGCGGCTGTAAAGTGGTTTGGATTTGATCCGATGGAGTAAAAGCATGAGGAGGGAAGTATGGATAAATTTAATTTAAATTTATTTCTTGCCCTTTTCCTCAAGATTCTGCAGTTTTACTGAAACCTTAATTTGGCTATTTTATCAGCAGTATTTGCTCTCGTATTTGCCGTACTTATTGCGATTATCAGACAGTATCGAGATCAGAGTTTATATGCATTAAGCTCTGTCTATGTTTCGTTTTTAGATGCACGCCGTTTGTGGCACAGCTGTTTTGGTTTATTACGGCTTAACACGGGTTTTCGATAGTATTAAACTGATGAGCCTTTTTACGGCTTTGTCATTTGCATGAGTGCAAATTACGCAGCTTTATGTCGGAGGATATTCAGGGCGGCTTTAAACTCCATCAGTAAGGCTCAGTATGAAGCCGGACTATCTATCGGCATGAAGCCATACAGCACTGGGATTATCCTTCACAGTGACTGGCCAGAGTGTAGGTACGCTGGGATTATCCAATCATTTTATAGGATAAATCCACTTCCATAGGATTTATGATTGGGTATAAAGATATGATGGCCGCAGTAGGCTGAAACATCAAAGGCCTATCGGTTTTGGAAGGATATACGGTCGCCATTATCGTATACTGGATTATTCTTGCTGTACTCTCTATGGGCAGAAAAAGCTGGAAAAAAAGACTGAACGTAAATTATAGATGAGAAAAAGTCATGATTGAGGTAAAATTTAAAAAGATTTGCTGATTTGGAAGTGTTAAAAGGGTATCATTTGCATTAAATAAGAGGCATACTGGTAATACAGGACCTTCCAGTTCCGGAAAATCCACATTATTAAGATGTATGAATTTCTGGAAAAGGGCAGAAGAAGGAACGATAAAAATAGGGAATGTTCTGGTGGACAGCTCGATTGTTTCCAACCAGGATATGCAGCGTATACGCGGTTTAAGTTCTATGATTTTTCAAAAATTATTGTTTGTTTTCCAATAAAACTGCTCTGGAAAAATATCATGGAACCAATGGTGGCAGGTACAAAAGATTAAGGTAGAAACAGCCAGAGAAAAGGCAGATGGAAATCTTAAGAGCGATTGGCTTCCCGATAAAAAGATGTGTACCCTGCTCATCTTTCAGGAGGGCAACAGCAAAGAGTTGGAATTGGAAGAGCTATGGCCGTAAATTCTCAAGTCATGTTAATTGATGAACCCACATCTTCTTTTGGATCCGGAATTGATAGGAGAGGTATTGGAGCTCTTGTACCAACTGGCAAAGAAGGATACGACCATGATTATTGCTACCCATGAGATGGAATTTGCAGAAAATATTGCGGACAAAGTTATTTTTATGGGACAAGGGCAAGGAATCATAGAAGAAGGCAAACCAGAGGATGTTTTAATAATCCAAAGTCTGAACGACTAGAAACAATTTTTAAAAATTCACAAAGACGAAGGAGAATACAGGATAATGAGATTATATTGAGATTTGAGGATAGGAAAATATCGGTTCGACCTGCAGTGGAAGATTATGAGATTGATGAAAACGGAGAGTATCAAAAGACAAATTCCTTATTTTCAAGAGCCTTTGGGAAAACGAGAAAGAATCCTGTTGAAAAGGTAGATATATTCTCTTGGGCAAAAGGATTGTGCTTGGTCAACCGCATTGCCATTATATATTCCATGCTTGGATTGGAAGACTGCATAAAAGAGAAATTGTTGATTGGACAAAATTGGACCTACTGGTTGGTTGGGAATGTGCAATGCTGAAAACCATGTCAACAAGGAAAGCAATGCTCGTTTTATAGGAGAATTATATTATAGAGTGATCCGGCATTCATCGGGAGACCGGCGGTTCCCGTGCTTTATGATTATAAAAGAGCAAAAAGATTGCCAACAATGACTTTCAAAAATCTAAAGCTATTATTTGAAGAAGATTTCGTCTTTTCATAAAGCGGAGGCTCCTAATTTATTTCCAACTGAAAACAAACTGGAAATTCGAGAAATGGGAAGCTGGTTGTATGAGCATATCAATAATGCAATATACAAGATGTTTTTCGGAAAAATAAAACAGCTTACCAAAAAGGATATGATTCGTTTCTTTTCAGGTATGGAAAAGTTGAGAGCAGTTTGAGCGAGCAAAAGATTCTTATTAGGAACCATATTTTGATTCAGATATTCGACTATTTCCACTCTTGTTCGTGAGATGAAGATTATGGAAAAGGACTGAGGCATTTCTAGAAAAGTGACGGATTACCCCAATCTTTTTGATTGTTGCTAGAAATTTATCAGCTGAGAGGATGTTCGGAAAAATATTCTTTGAAAAATGTACAGGGGAGAAATAACAGGAAATTTTAGATAAAATTGAAAAGATGTGGTCATCTCCGGTATTCCGTTCCGAAAAAGCAAAGAGAGCGATAATATTTTTCTTATTTAGGCAGGGTTTCATTGTAGCATCTGGACTGTGACTGCAGGGAAAATTTGAGGAAAAAGGTTTCTCCATTGTGAGAGTAGAAAAGCATTACTATTTATTTAGAGAATAAAAAGAGCAGCTATGTATAATTCAAAATGCTTCTAAGACCGGAGAGGAACAGAGCGTAAGAAGGCATTGGAGAATTTACGGCTGCTTTTTCATCCTTCGAATTTTCTGTTGAGGCTATGAGTAATGGCTCGCATCGCTTGCATTGTGCAGTCAGGCTTTTGTATGGTGACTTTTTGGTAAAATAGAGTATTGGACATCAATGTAAAAATATTGTGCAGTTTAGATATAGATAGAATTAGTTGGGAGTAATCATGAAGGCAAGGCATTTAGAAATTCTAGAAGAGAAAGGATTTCGGTTCCGAAAGTTTCATTCTGGTTTCGAAAATGAAGAAGTGGATCTTTTCTTTTTCTGAGAAGGAATACTTTTGCCGTTCGCTCCAATTTTTCTGCAGAGGACAGCGGGAGCATCCTTTGCCGGACAGTTTTGACGCGCTTAAATGTGAAAAAGGGAGAAGGTACAGGAAGCGGTGCAGGAGGTCTTTGCTTCCTATGCCGCAGTTTGGACTAGTAAAGAAAAGGCGAATAGAGACAGGCCAGTACAGCATGATGAACAGGTGTGCAGGGATAGTCAGATAAAGATAGGACGGGACAGGAGAATTCAGGACAACAGACAGAGAGAGTTCCACTAGAAACAGAAAATCAGGAAACCACGCACAGGTAGAAACGGTGCTCTATTCAGGAAATGCTGTTTCCGGAAAAATCCGGTGTTCTGTTTACGAAAAACCCCAAGGGTATCCTTAGTGAAATGGTAGTTGTTTTGGGACAAGGTCTTGGGAGATAAGGTGGTGGAGGATCAGGAAAGATGTACTGACCTACCACTATTTTCCTGGGGAATGTCTGTACCGAGAGGGGTAGGTGAATCCTATTGTAAAGGGAAAATTCGAGGCTGTCCTCAGGAGAAATCGAGGCTCTGGCTTAGAAGGAAGAACTGAAAACTTGTTTACCCTTGAGAAAAGAATAGAGCAACTTTTTCAAAAGCCCATGGATATAGAATTTTGCCATGGAAAAGGGCAAGATTTACATTTTACAGGCCAGAGAAATCACCACCTTAGACATGCATCTTCCGTTCGGATTTTGGACAATAGCAATATCTCCGAGAGTTTTCCTGGAGTCTTGCCTTCCTTTAACGGAGAGCTTTGCAGGAGAAAATGTATAGCGGAATCTTTTACTTTTTAGGAAGACGCTTTTCTGGGAAAGAGTCTCTTCCTACGAGGCACGTTTTTCAACGCATGGTGGGAGGATTTTCCGGAAGAATGTATTATGAAATTTCCTCCTGGTATGATATTTTGCGCTTCCTTCCTTTTTCCGGAAAGATTATTCCGGTATGGCAGGGAATGCTGGGGTATCCAACGAAGAAATATCCTTTTCCAAGAAGAAGCCAGGCTTCTTTTTAAAAGTGCAGAATTGCCTTTTATGTTTTACTATTTTTTTGTTTCCCAAAGGAAAATGAAGGAGCTGGACAAGTTTTTTTCCAGGGAGCGCTATGCCGAGTATAGCAAAAGGGTGGATGAGGACGGAAGAAGCTACAGGCACTCTATCGGATTTTTTAGAAATGAAGGAAGATCTACTGAGGGAGTGGGATATCACTTTGATGAATGATATGATGTCCTTTATCAGCACTCATTTATATGGGAAGAAAACGGCATTTTCCTTAGAAACCATGAAGCCTGTAAGAGCGCTTTTCCGCACTTTAAAGGAGTGTAGCCGGAAAAGAATGGTTTAGACAGCGAAGAATACCGCATGGAAAAGAAAAAGTATATTTCTGCCCATGGAGACCGAATAGAGGGAGAGTTGAGCTGAAACCAGAACCCTACAGAACCAATGAAGAACTATCTGGACTCGGTGGATTTTGGATTCTAGAGACGGAAAAGACGGAAGAGGCGGAACTAGACGGAGAGTCAGAACAGTACGGAAGAAAGGCAGTTTTAGGACAGATGGCAGAGATAGATGCTAGAAAAAGATTGTGAAAGAGACGAGCTATGGAGAAAGTCTTCTGAGCCAAAACAGCGAAAGTCCTTCCTCTATCGCCTTGCTGAATCCTCCTGTAACAACAGGGAGATTTCCCTGTCTTCATCGCACAAGATGCTTTTGGTCTTATGCGGCGGATTGTAGATAAAGATCGGAGAGAAAACCATAGGCTTTTGATGTGTACTATCTGAGCCTTGGATGAGTAGAAGGAATGCTATTTTCCGGCAAAGATTTCTCCTGAAAAATTGCGAGAGAGAAAAGGAACTCTGAAGGCCTACGAAAGCCTTCCTGTCTTTGTCTCCTGCAAAAGCCTCCTGAAAGGTGGACAGAGATCCTCTGGCAGGAGAGATTAGGGGTTTTAAACTATAAACTTTGTTAAGGGAAAAGGAAATGAAGAAGAAAGGAAATTTGAATCAGAGGATATTTTTCTCCTTGGAGTCTGACGAATCTTGAAAAGAAAAAGCAGAAGGAGAAGCTCAGATAGGGAAAAAGCGGAAAGAGAAGAATGGGACTCTACCCCAAGAGTTTTCTTTGGGAGAGGTGTTTCCAAGGGCATTTTCCGAGGAGAGGTTTTAAAGATTAAACAGCTTACAGAGGGATAAGGGCAACGGATGCTAAGGGAAAAATCTCTTAGCTATTCTACAGATCCGGGCTGGTTTCCCTATCTCGATATGGCAGGAGGACCTCATTACGGAAAGAGGATCTCTTTATCCCACAGCGCCATTCTCGCAGAGAGCTGGAAAAAGCCTGCGGTGGTCAATATTCCGAATATTATGGAGGAGCTGCAAAGTGGAGACATTGTGGAGATAGATCGTGATTTAGCATATTGCAGTGTGGTGCAAAGGAAACGAATAGTGGAAAGATGAAGAAATGAAGAAATCAAATCAAGGTGGTAAAGGAGCAAGGGAGAGAGAGCAATTTTAAATCTTCCTGCTATGCTTTATAAAAAGGCCTGTCTTATGCAGGACAGAAAATGGAGGAGGCGGTACTTTTGGAAAGCTACATTTTAGTACAGGAAATTCTTCGTTTTCTGCCCTTTCTTTGTGTGAGCGTATGAGGGAAAAGAAAGCGTAGTAGAGGGCGGAGTTGCTTTTAACGCTGTATGAAGATGAGGATTACGGTTTTGTAGGGCTTCTATGAAAGTATAGGAGGAAGAGGAAGTGGGCTCTTTTCCTTTTTAGAAGCTGTAGAAATGGGAAGCCCAGAAAAAGCGGGAAGAAAGGCTTTGAAAGGTCCCATTGACCTCTTTCGTTTTTCGAAGGTATCGCTTTTGCTTTGGAAGAGAAAACGCCCCATACCGGGAGAGCCTGCGAACAAAGCTTACTATCCTTATCTTTTTGAAAAAGCAGGCTTTTCAGATTTGTAAATCGCTATGTTTCCAACTTTTTATGATGCTTTTGGAGACTTTCCTATGAGAATGCAAAGGGCAAAGAAACGCTTGGAACATTTTCAGGAAAAAGGGCTACTGATTTTTGCAACCCTACAAAAGAGAACTTTGACCGATATCTTTCTGAAATTTATCCGCTTTTAATGGAGCGTTATAAGGATTTTCAAGGCTTTCGAAACATTTTCGAGAAAAGCTTTTGTAAGCCTTTTCACCGTTCTTTAAAGTATATTGTAGATGAAGAAATGGTCTTTTGGCTTATGATAAGGGAGGAAACTGAAGGGGCTTTTTCTCGTCTTCCGGACTATGGGAAATCTTTTACTGCAAAAGCCTCTCAAATCCGATCCGTCTTTTGCAAACTCCTTTTTCGAAAAAGAAGGCTAGCTGCTATATTCTTTTGTATTTGGCAGTGAAGAAAGGTTCAGAGGGACTGGGGCTGGCTTTTTCCTCAGCTGGCAACGGAAGGACTGAAAAGGAAAAAGGCCAAGTCCATTGCGGCACTGATTCAAAAAAAGGGAAGGCCAGCGAAGGCTATTTTCAGGATAAATGTGTCGCTAGAGAGTATGTATTGTTAGCAAAGGAGTTTTTGTAACTTAGATGAAGAACATCACGTTTCGACAAAAGTGTGCTATGCGCCATTAAGGGACTTTATTTTCGGATTAAAAGACGGAAAAAAACTATAAATATTATCTGGGGATTAACCTGGTGTTTTTCTATTGGATTTCTTTTTATTTGAAGGTGGATTTGTCCACCTGGTATGCCGTGATTTTAAGCTCTGCCGGGTGTCTACGGTATGGAGTGTGTCAATACGGCGGTGGAGCATCTTTCGGATTTTATCACAAAGGAACAGCATCCCGGAAATTAAGGTAACCAAGGATTTGGCGGTTGCAGGGAGTGCTTTGCTTCGGCATTGCTTTCTTCCTGATTCAGGGATTGCCATCGGAAAAATATTTTTGTGGCTAGCAGAAAAGTTCTTTGTTATTTGGCAAGGTTTTGGGGCATACTAGGTATAAGCATAACGAAAGATCTGGGAAAAGAAAGTTTAAAAACGAGAAGCCTTTTTCGTAGAGGAGGATAGCCTATATTGCAGTGGATTATGTCTTATACATCACCATGTTTCCGGTGATTCTGGCAGGAGTTTTCAATATGCTGTTTCTGAAAATCTTTTTGAAAAGTCGCTGCAGGCCTATTGACGGCGGAAAGAACTGGACAGACGGAAAACGGATTTTCGGGGGACAGCAAAAGTGTTTTTGGGATTTCTTTTAATGACTGGTCTTGTGGGCTATACTGGAAGTGTTTTGGGGCTTTTCTTTGCAGGGCTTTAGGGCAAAAATAAGTGAAGTCTTTTTGTACCTGTATTTTGAAAATGCACCTCGGTCGTTTAATTTTGATTGGCATGCTTTTTTCGGCTTTTTGTATATGCTCTTTGAACTGCCCAACAGCTTTATCAAAAGGAGGCTTTCGGTTTCTGCGTGCGGAGCAGGGAGACAGAAGGCGAGGGTTAAAGCTGTTTTTCTTTATTTTGGATCAGATTGATTCCATGTTCGGGAATTATGCTTTTGTCTTGGCATCCTGGTGCATCTGACACCGGCACAAAACTGTATTTGCGATTTTCCGGAGGACTTTACCCATGTTCTCGTGGAACTGCCTGCTGATTCTTTTTAGGTGAGAAATATCTATAATTGATAGAGATATGAATACATACACGAAGAATAAGTTGTTGATGAGAAATATTGATGAAGAAAATTTCTTTAGGGGTTTATCATCCCAGTGTGCTTTTTAACCTATCTTGGACTTTCCATTTCTTTTTGTTATACGGAATCTTTTTTCGAAAAAGCTCGGCTTTTTCTTTGATTTTACTGATTTTAGCAGGGACTTTGCGATACCTTTTGACGGTATGGTGGCCAACTACTTTTCAAAAGAAATGATCTGGAAAAAGCCTTCTGGGGTGCAAATCGATTCTTTATCGGATCTCATTTTGGTGTTTTTCCGGTGCAGATTTATCTTCAGTATTTTGCCAAGTTCGAGTCTTTTTCTTTTCTGCTTTCAGTGCTATATCTTCTTTCCGTAGTGACTCAGACTTGCTTTATTTTAATGCCAGTGGAGGAGAAAAAGAAGGAGTATTTTACTGGCCTTGCGGTGACCTACGCTTTCCTTTTTATTCCTCTTTATGGATTATTCAGCATATATTTTTCCATAGAGAAAATCTTTTCCGGGAGAGCTTTGTATGCTTTTTATTGGCTTTTTTCTTTGTCTTTTAACTTTAGGATGAAAAAGCTGAGTTTGAAAAATCCGAATCGGTCTTTTACTGTTGGCAATTCTCTTTTGTGATATTGCTTATGAGAAAGCTATAGGGGAGAGGGACTATGAGCAAAGAGCAAAACAAAAGAGCAAATGCCCCTATCCATTATCGAGCGAAAAACAGGAAGGCTGATTCAAGAAGAGGAGTACGGACAGAAAGTCATTTATTTTTTGTACCATCATTTTTCTCGGAAGACTTCTTCTCAAAATGATTTTTGCCTGTCCCTATTTTTCCTTTCTTCGAGGCCTGTATTACAACAGCTTTCTTTCTAAAAAGATATTGCGCCTTTTGTGGAAAAATACGGACTTTCCAAAGAGCTTTTGAAAGAAGAATTATCAAAGCTTTTGAGGCTTTTCTTTTTCCAGAAAAGAAGCCGTGTATTTGCGGGAGGCGGGAAAAAGAGAATACAAAGGAAAATGGAGAGGCATGGAAAGCAAAGATACAAGAAAAAGGATATGACAAGAACAGAGAAAGAGGACTGGAAAAGGGCAAAGAAAAGCGTAAGCAAAGCCTTCTATGCAACAGCTTCCGAAAGCTTCGCCCTATAAAATAGACCAAGAAGGACAGATCATTTTTCCTGGCAGTAAAAACAATGGGAACTCTAATTTCGCTTCCTTTGAAATCAAAAGGTAAATTTCTATTCCATAGAAAAATCCTGAAGGCTCCCCTGGTCCGGAATTTTTGAAAAGGCGGAACGCTATTGGTTTTCGCCTGAGTTTACCGGATTATCATCGCTACATTTTCCCGGCAAGAGGAAAGCTTTTAAGAACAAAAAGAAAATCAAAGGAAAGGCTGGATAGCGTGCAAAAGAGGCAGCTCACTTTAAAGCATTTTCCGAAAATAAAAGAGAAATCAGTCTTTTGGAGCTGGAGGGCATGGGAAAAATCCTTCATGTGGAAGTAGGGGGCATGCTGGTGCACATTCATAACCATGTGGAAGCAAAACAGCTTCGGGTGGGTAATAAGAAGCGGAGAAAGTACAGAGTATCGCTTTTGCCGCAGGAGAGAAAAAGGGCTATTTTTCCTGGGGGCTCTGACTATTGTGGAACTGCTCAAATGACAAAATTGTGATTGATAAAGATCTTTTTGAGAATACGAAAGAAAAGGCTTGGAAACGAAGCTGGAAATCGGGGAAAGGATAGGCTATGGAAAGGCTTAAACGATTAAATATTTACTTTAAGGAAATGTACCCATCGTGCCAAGACTGGGGACTGGGCGTACGATTTTTCCTGAAATTACTTTATTGTGCTCTTAAACCATGGGGTGGGAAAGGACACGCTTCTTTCGTATCAGCCGGTGGAGGGGACAGTCGGCACTTTACAGCTTTTTGTGCAGCATGATATTTTGGGGCATGCTGATTTGCAGTCTTTACGGTGTTTTAGCTTTCCTGCTTTGGCTAAGAATTGCGGATGACTTTAAGGATCTATGAGCTGGACAAACGGCTTTTTGCCTTTCGACCGCTTCCTCCGGAAGAGTCACAAAGACGGATTTACGGATTTTTGCCACTATTCTCATTTCCTTTACCCTGCTAGATTAACTTCCTTTATGAAGAATTTTATCTTCTGCTTTATTCTTTACACCTACGGAAGCTTAATGGCGGTATGGTTTTTCCAAAAAGCATAAGATTGCAGAAGTCCCTTGCCCCTGGCTCTTGTTACCCATAATCCGGTGCAGATTCTTCTAAATCTCTACGTGATTTTCATACCATTATGAAATACAAATTGCCGATTTTTGGATATTACCAATTTCATGGCAGTGTCATCCTGTATTTTCCAGCTCTTATCTGGGAGATTTCCCGGAAGATTCAGGGCGCCGGAGGAGGAAACGGAGTACGTGACCTATTCCAAGCTTTTTCGGCTATAAAAATGTATCCGCTTTGTCTTTATTTTGACCTGGGTAGATATTTGCACGAACTTCATCCTAGTATGGAGACTGGAGCAGACTGTCTGTTTTGCTACTATTTCTTAAACGTTTTATGGTAGCTCCCTACTGCTTCTATGACTATGCCAAAAAGTCCGGGGCGTTACCGCATCGTGTCCAAGGTGGAAAGATATACCTATATTCAGGAAAGCCTGATGATTTTAACGATAGTGGGATTTTTGATTTTCGGAAGAATTTAGAAAGCATGTGTCTGCAATTTCGGAGTATAATAGAAGCGGTCTGGACACAAAAAGGTATGAATACACAAAAGGTGTAGACTCACTAACGCAAAAAGGTGTGAGACTACAACACAAAAAGGTGCAGACTACAAACACAAAGAGTATAGAATACAAACACGAAAAGGTATAGACTAAAAAGGAGGAGAATGATGGAATTAGAGGATTTTACAGAGAAAGGAGCAGGAGCAAATCAAGCAGAGGTTTATCGGAGGCAATTATCAGTGATAAGGAAGCGGGAAAGAAGATTTTAGATTTGGTGCGCAGGAATGGATTAAAAGGATTCTTCTTCGTAAGAGGACATGCCACTACCAAGACCATTGAAAGAATTGAGAAGGAATATCCGGAACCATATGCAGTCGCGAAACAGGCAGGGAGAGCTTCCGGAGAAGGAAAGAGAAGAGCTCCGGAAAGATCATCGTACTGAAGGAGATCTTTGAGGAGAAAATGAAGAAACATAAGATCAGCTAAGGATGCTGAAAAAGTTGAGAAAGAGGAGAAAGAGGAGAGCAATGGACATTCATTTAGAGAAAAGAAATGCGTATTGGCAGAGCATGTCATAAAAGGGCTTCAGTCCCGTAATATGAGCGGTTATTATGCAAAGGATAAAGAGGAAGCGTTAAAGACGGCCTTAGAGCTTATTCCGAAGGGCAGCAGTATTTCCATGGGGGGTTGCATGAGCGCGCAGGAAATCGGACTGGTTTCCGCCCTGCAGGAAGGCGACTATCATTTTATTGATAGAACTAAGATGGAGCCGAGAGAAGCACTTCTCGCAGCATATGATCGCGGATATTTTTTCTTGCCAGCGCAAATGCGATGACGGATGACGGAATTCTTGTCAATATAGACGGTAATTCCAATCGAGTTTCCTGTATTGCACAGGACCGAAGAAGGTTATTTTTATTGTGAGCATGAACAAGATCTGTTCAGACTTGGATAGTGCCGTGAAACGTGCAAGAAATATAGCTGCACCGGCAAATGCCCAGAGATTTGATATCAAAACACCCTGTAAGTTGACAGGAAAATGTTCCGATTGCAAATCTCCGGATACGATTTGTTGCCAGTTCTTAATCACACGTTATTCCCGTCATACGGATCGTATTCATGTGATTCTTGTGAATGAAAGTCTCGGATTTTAAATATATTTTTTCAATTCTCCATAGCCTTCCTTTTCCATATCTTCATAGGGGAATAAAGCGTACGGAAGAAGAGTTGATACAATAGCGCAGTCCTCCAAGCTCCTTCGGACCGTCCGTAAAGACATGTCCAAGGTGGTAATCGCCCCCTGTGAGCGAACTTCCACTCTGTGGCGACCGAGGCTGTCGTCATCCAGGTAGCGAATCACTTCTTGCGCAATAGGCTTCGAGAAGCTCGGCCAGCCGCAAGCGGACTGGAATTTATCTTTGGAAGAAAATAAGGGTTCTCCTGTGGCTCTGTCCACATAGAGCCCTTTTTCTGTTGTATCCCAATAAATATTTTCGAAGGGGCGGTCGGTAGCGGAGTTTACCAGCACCTCATACTCTTCCTTGGTGAGCTTTTTCTGTAATTCGTCTTCGGATAGGGCCTGATACTTTCTCCTCGTCAAGAAGAGGCTCGTCCGCAAGAGAAAGAGGATATGACAGTATCCATCCGGATTTTTATTTAGATAGCTTTGATGGTACTCTTCTGCGGAGTCAAAAAGTGCTTTAACGGGAAGAACCTCTACCACAATTTCTCTCTCATATTTTTTCCTGCTCTTTTTAGGACTGCTTCAATCGTCGCTTTATCCTTTTCTTCAATATAATAGATGCCGGTGCGATACTGGGTTTCCTCTATCATTTCCCTGCTTGTTGAGGCTTGTCGGATCAATAATCCGAAGGTAATAGCGCAGGAGATTTTTTTAAGGGCAAACGCTTCATCATAAGCGAATCTCACGGTTTCAGCGTGTCCGGTGTTGTTTTTGGCAGACCTCTTTATACGTAGGGATTTTTCTGTATTTGCCGTTTGCATAGCCGCATTTTGTAGAAAGCACAGCCGGAATTCTTTGAAAAATAGGCTTCCACACCCCAGAAACATCCTCCGGCAAGATAAATAATTTTTAGACATGAGAACTCCTTTTCTATGGAAATAGAATCATTTTACTAATCCTAGTGGAATATTGATACATTTTCTTCCGCTACTGCATTATTATAAACGGAACGGAAAGACTGTCTATAGGGGAAATGGGCGGGGCGGAGTGAAGAAAAATAGGAAGGCCGGAAGCCAAGGAAATCCGCTTGACAGGGCATGTCGGAATGCTATCTTGCAAAAAGTTGTACTATCTTGCAAGAATTGTGATAAAGTGATTGCGGAACAATGCGTGCTGTAGTAATTCAAGGTTAATGGGAGGAAAAATATGGGCGAGCAATTTGGTGCATTTTTAGACAGTATCCATGGCAAATTATGTGTTTGGTTTCATTTTTATGTGTAGCAGGACAGATTGGCTGGATTTATATTGCAAAAACAGCGCGGCTGGTCTTTTCGATTTAATCCGATTCGCATTATTGTGTTTGTATTACTGTTCTTTTTCTCTATCTACGCAATGATTACAGGGACAGAGGTTTTAAGAGATAAGCGGGATTAGCAATCCTTTTGTTCGAGTAAAAATATTGGAAAAATTTGATGCAAAATAAAGCGTTCTCCGGCAAGATATAAAGGATCTGTCTATGAGAAGAACCTGATAATACGTACTTTCATAACTACAACTCCCACTTCGGAAAAATTCATCTTTTTGGATATTGGCGATAAAGTGGAAATACAGGATATATCGGGAAATAGCTTCGTATACGATGTTTCAAAGAAAGAAGAATTGAAAGGAAAGAAAATAGACAAGAGGAAACTGCTAAATTCCAAAAGTACATTTTTGCTTTGGGAATTTACGTCTACTTTTTCTATCCGCATTTTTACTCCTTTTTATATGCAATTTATATTGCCATAAGTAAGTATAAAAATTATAATGGCTAAGATTGATTTTTATGATTGAAAGGAAATTTTTAATCACAGATGCTTTTCATCATTCAATTAGTAAAGAAGAAAAAAGGAGATTAACATGTCATCAAAGCAGATTATGACCATCGTTGTTACCCTTGTTTGCGCCGGTATCACCTTTGCAGAGATTCAAAACATCCGCTATGCGAAAGCAGTCCGACACACCGACAACCATTCACCCCATCAGATTGCTTGCTTGTATCGCAATCGTTCTAATGGGAATCTATTCTCTGATTACCGGGAACTATATTCTGAATGTATAAGGATAAGTCGGCACGGTGATTTCCGAATAAGAAGTCCAAGAAGAAGCGGTAAGTAAATCGAGCAATATCAGTCTATCGCTCAGGTTTCTTTCAGCTTCTTTTTAATGCTTTTATATTATCTTTTTCGTTTTTCGGCTGAAAGGACATACTTCTATCTAAAGCTTTCCGGATTTCAGCACGCTCCTCAGATGTCAAGTGTTTGTTCTTTTTGGTACACTAACTAAAATAAAAATTCATACAAAACGAAAATTGCTTGACAGTGCATTTTTCCTAATGCTAGAATACACAAGCTGTCGCAAAAAGTAAGACAGTAAAAAGTAGAAAGAAACTAAGGAAAATCAAGGTTTTGGCTAAGATGGAACAAGAAGCTTTCTGCTGAGGGAAAGACTTTCATCAGAAAAAGTCGTCCCGTACCGACCACAGCCTGAAGGGGTGTGCTTTGAGGAGCAAAGTTTGTTTCAGTTATCCAATACTGAAACAAGTCCAACAGTACCTATGAAAATCAAAAGATCGAATAATACACAGACCCTGAAGATTCTTGAAAAAGAAGTTCTTCGAAAGAAGAACAAAAAGCCGGAGTTCCGGCAGAGAAAATTCAGAAGCACAGAAATGTGCAGCGAAAACAAACTTTAACAGTAATTAAGGAAAAACAAGCTAAGCGCGTTTTTTGACTTGACTGAACTTTAAGCCGTTCGAAGAACGGATAATATTTTTCTTTATGAAAATACTTTTTATGAGAGTTCGATCCTGGCTCAGGATGAACGCTGGCGGCGTGCTTAACACATGCAAGTCGAACGAGATGCGAATTGGAAAGCTTCGGCCGGAAGATGCGTTATCTAGTGGCGGACGGGTGAGTAAACACGTGGGTAACCTGCCTTATGGAGGGGGATAACAGAGAGAAATCACTGCTAATACCGCATAAGCACACATTGCCGCATGGCAGAGTGTGAAAAGATTTATCGCCATAAGATGGACCCGCGTCTGATTAGCCAGTTGGCAGGGTAAAAGCCTCACCAAAGCGACGATCAGTAGCCGATCTGAGAGGATGACCGGCCACATTGGGACTCGAGACACGGCCCAAAACTCCTACGGGAGAGCAGCAGTGGGGAATATTGCACAATGGGGAACCTGATGCAGCGACGCCGCGTGAGTGAAGAAGTATTTCGGTATGTAAAGCTCATCAGCAGGGAAGATAATGACAGTACCTGACTAAGAAGCCCCGGCTAACTACGTGCCAGCAGCCGCGGTAATACGTAGGGGGCAAGCGTTATCCGGATTTACTGGGTGTAAAGGGAGCGTAGACGGAGTGGCAAGTCTGAAGTGAAAACCCTGGGCTTAACCTGGGGACTGCTTTTGGAAACTGTTAATCTAGAGTGTTGGAGAGGTAAGTGGAATTCCTGGTGTAGCGGTGAAATGCGTAGATATCAGGAAGAACACCGGAGGCGAAGGCGCTTACTGGACAATAACTGACGTTGAGGCTCGAAAGCGTGGGGATCAAACAGGATTAGATACCCTGGTAGTCCACGCTGTAAACGATGAATACTAGGGTGTCGGGGGCAAAGCTCTCGGTGCCGTCGCTAACGCAATAAGTATTCCACCTGGGGAGTACGTTCCCGCAAGAATGAAACTCAAAGGAATTGACGGGGACTCGCACAAGCGGTGGAGCATGGTTTAATTCGAAGCAACGCGAAGAACCTTACCAAGTCTTGAGATCCCATTGACAGAGTATGTAATGTACTTTCCTTCGGGGCAATGGAGACAGGTGGTGCATGGTTGTCGTCAGCTCGTGTCGTGAGATGTTGGGTTAAGTCCCGCAACGAGCGCAACCCCTATAGTTAGTAGCCAGCAGTAAGATGGGCACTCTAACTAGACTGCCAGGGATAACCTGGAGGAAGGCGGGGATGACGTCAAATCATCATGCCCCTTTATGACTTGGGCTACACACGTGCTACAATGGCGTAAACAAAAGGGAAAGCAAGAGGCGACCTTAAGCAAATCTCAAAAATAACGTCTCAGTTCGGACTGTAGTCTGCAACCCGACTACACGAAGCTGGAATCGCTAGTAATCGCAGATCAGCATGCTGCGGTGAATACGTTCCCGGGTCTTGTACACACCGCCCGTCACACCATGGGAGTTGGTAATGCCCGAAGTCAGTGTCCCAAGAGAGGGAGCTGCCGAAGGCAGGACTGATGACTGGGGTGAAGTCGTAACAAGGTAGCCGTATCGGAAGGTGCGGCTGGATCACCTCCTTTCTAAGGATAAAGTAGGGGTTTGTGTGTTATTCGATTTTTGAAACGCCGAGTTTTCATAAAGAAAACTTGGTGTGTACAAGGTTAATTCGAAGAGTTTACTTTTCGAAGAAAAGTTTTCGACGGCTATCCGATGCCGGAGAAAACCCTTATAAAGGGTAATGAAAAATTTGTTCATTCTTGTTTGGTGCTGATGCGTTTAGGGAAACACCCGTTCCCATCCCGAACACGACGGTTAAGACTTAAACGGCCGAAAATACTTTTGCTGGTAACGGCACGGGAAGATAGGTGAGTGCCAAACATTTTTAAGAATAAAAAGAATGAAATACAATGTTGCGAAGAGCACAGGAGGTTCATGACTTCCCATTGTACTGCTTACGAAAAGTAAGCATCGTACCTTGAAAAACTACATATCAGAAAGAAATAATTATTCTAGTAAATGAGTAAGACATCCGAGGGTACAAGGTAAAACTTGTACAAACAATCGAGAGTAAGAAGAGAAATCTTCTTCACAATCAGAAAAGAGATACACGCTAGTATCTCGACACTTGCGATCAAGTGGAGAATTGGTTACAATAAGAGCATAGGGTGAATGCCTAGGCACTGAGAGCCGAAGAAAGACGATAAGCTGCAAAAGCTGCGGGGATTGGCAAATACGAGTTGATCCGCAGATATCTGAATGGGGAAACCCACCAGAGCAAATCTCTAGTACCGTACAGCCAATACATAACTGCACGGAGGAACCCGCTGAACTGAAACATCTAAGTAGGCGGAGGAAGAGAAAACAACCGTGATTCCGAAAGTAGTGGCGAGCGAAATCGGAAGAGCCCAAACCGAGGTGCGTGCACCTTGGGGTTCGGACTGCATAAAGATCTGTAAGTGAGTGGAAGCCGATGGAAATAGGCGCCATAGAGGGTGAAAGCCCCTTACACGAGCGTAAAGGATCAAGCAGTATCCAGAGTACTGTCAGACACGTGGAACCTGGCAGGAAGACGAGGAATGCACCCCAAGGCTAAATACTACCAGTGACCGATAGCGATTAGTACTGTGAAGGAAAGGTGAAAAAGGGTACCCGGAGGGAGGAAGAGAGAACCTGAAACCCTGTGTTTACAAACTGTGGAACAGCGCAAGCTGAACCGCGTACTTTTTGTAGAACGATCTCGAGCGAGTTATAGTTACTGGCAAGGTTAAGGACTTTAAATCTGGAGCCGAAGCGAGAGCAAGTCTAAATAGGGCGTTAAGTCAGTAAATATAGACCCTGAAACCGGGTGACCTATCCATGTCACAGGATGAAGCTAAAGTAAAATTTGGTGGAGGTCCGAACGCACATCCGTTGAAAAAGGGTGGCGATGAGGTGTGGATAGCGGAGAAATTCAATCGAACCCGGAGATAGCTGGTTCTCCTCGAAATAGCTTTAGGGCTAGCCTCGCTGTTAAGTCTTTCGCAGGTAGAGCACTGAATTCTTGAGGGGGCGTCAAAGTCTACCAAGAGATATCAAACTCTCGAATGGCGGTAAGATATAAGCGGGAGTCAGACTGCGGATATAAATTCCGTAGTCAAAAAGGGAAACAGCCCAGATCTACAGCTACAAAGTCCCAAAGTACATGTTAAGTGGTAAAAAGGATGTGGGATTTCATAGACAACTAGGATGTTGGCTTAGAAGCAGCCACACATTCAAGAGTGCGTAATAGCTCACTAGTCGAGAGGTCATGCGCCGAAAAATTAACGGGCTAAAACATGACACCGAAGCTTAGGGATGTATTTTATACATCGGTAGAGGAGCATTGAAAACGAGATGAAGCGGTACCGAAAAGGAGCCGTGGATTGTTTTGAAGAGAGAATGCCGGAATGAGTAGCGAGATGGAGGTGAGAATCCTCCAGGCCGAATATCTAAGGTTTCCAGGGTAAAGCTGATCTGCCCTGGGTAAGTCGGAGCCTAAGGCGAGGCGGAGACGCGTAGTCGATGGACAACTGGTGTAGATTCCAGTACCTTACTAAATCAGAAATGTGGGGACACATGGAGAAAGAGAGAGCCGGGAATGAGAAGACCGGTGCAAGGAGGTAGGGAGATAGTAGGAAAAAGCCGCTATCAATCTGAAGACCTGATGCGGATCGAAATCAGCAGAGAAGCTCTTAGCCTCTGTGGCGAGAAAAAGCCGCTATAGTGTTTAGTAAGCCCGTACCGCAAACCGACACAGGTAGATGAGGAGAGAATCCTAAGGCCGGCGGGAGAAGCATTGTTAAGGAACTCGGCAAAATGACCCCGTAACTTCGGGAGAAGGGGTGCCCAGGCAACTGGGCCGCAGAGAAAAGGCTCAAGCAACTGTTTAGCAAAAACACAGGTCTATGCGAAACCGTAAGGTAAAGTATATGGGCTGACGCCTGCCCGGTGCTGGAAGGTTAAGAGGAGAGGTTAGAGCAATCGAAGCTTTGAATTGAAGCCCCAGTAAACGGCGGCCGTAACTATAACGGTCCCTAAGGTAGCGAAATTCTTTGTCGGGTAAGTTCCGACCCGCACGAAAGGCGTAATGATTTGAGCGCTGTCTCAACAATGCACCCGGTGAAATTGAAGTGCCAGTGAAGATGCTGGTTACCCGCGCCAGGACGGAAAGACCCCATGGAGCTTTTACTCCAGCTTGATACTGGGATTCGGTAATGTATGCACAGGATAGGTGGGAGACTGAGAAGATAGTACTTCGGTATTATCAGAGTCGCTGTTGGGATACCACCCTTATGTTATTGGATTTCTAACCCTAGGGCCGTAAGCCGGTCAAGGGACAATGTCAGGTGGGGAGTTTGACTGAGCGGTCGCCTCGAAAGCGTATCGGAGGCGCTCAAAGGTTCCCTCAGGATGGTTGGAAACCATCCAAAGAGTGTAAAGGCATATGGGAGCCTGACTGCGAGGCTGACAGGGCCAAAGCAGAGTAGAAATACGGACTTAGTGATCCGGTGGTATGAAAGTGGGATTGCCATCGCTCAACGGATAAAAGCTACCCTGGGATAACAGGCTGATCTCCCCAAGAGTTCACATCGACGGGAGGTTTGGCACTCGATGTCGGCTCATCGCATCCTGGGGCTGAAGTCAGTCTCAGGCGGTTGGGCTGTTCGCCCATTAAAGCGGTACGCGAGCTGGGTTCAGAACGTCGTGAGACAGTTCGGTCCCTATCCGGCGCGGGCGTAGGATATTTGAGAGGATCTGTCCTTAGTACGAGAGGACCGGGATGGACTGACCTCTGCTGAACCTGTTGGGAATCAATCCCATCGCAGGGTAGGCAAGTTGGGAATGGATAAACGCTGAAGGCATCTAAGCGTGAAGCCAACCTCAAGATGAGATATCCCATCGTTAAGAGTAAGACCCTTTGAAGAGAACGAGGGTAGATAGGGCTGAGGTGTAAGTGCTGCAAAGCATTCAGCTGACAGCTACTAATAGGTCGAGGGCTTATCCAATGCGTCTGATTGATATGTTTTACTGCTGGAATGATTTCAGATATGTGGTTTTGTAAAGGTGTGCCGATATAGCTCAGTTGGTAGAGCAACTGATTTGTAATCAGTAGGTCTTCGGTTCGAGTCCGAATATCGGCTTAAGCCCAAGCGTCGCTTAGGCTTTTTGTTCTTATTATGACGAACTTCTTATAATACTTGCTAAATGATGTAGATTTCATTTATAATACTTTTGCGGAACCGTAGCTCAGTTGGTTAGAGCACTGCCTCATAACCGATCGATTCAGGGTTCGAGTCCCTGCGGTTCCATGATGAAGACGGTGCGATGCATTGTCTTTATTCATAACGAGTATCGCACGCAAAGCGTGCGGTATCTCGTTCATAACAAAGTGGCACAGGCGAAGCCTGAGACATCTCGTTCAAAAACGTGTATCGTGTGCAAAAGCTTGCGATGGCTAAAACGAAAACGCGGATGGAAAGAAGATAATACTATGGCGAACATCATTCTCCCTTTAATGGCAAAAATTGCATCTCTATTAGTCATGGTTTTTGCCGGTGTTGTATTGGTTCGAAGCGGATTATTAAAGAAGGAAGACAGTTTGCCTCTTTCTAAAAATATCTGTTTATCTTCTTTCCCCCTGCGTGATTGTCAGCTCATTTTCCTTACGAGTTGATGGAAATGCAGGGAGGAATCTCCTTCTATGCTTCTTCTACTGCAATTCTGGCAAATTTCTTTTTCTTTTTGGGAACGATACTCAGAAAGCTGCTAAAGTTAAGCTCTGTGGAGGAAATGTCCGTAGAGTACACGAATTGCGGTAATTTTGTTCTTCCCATTGTGGCAAGCGTATTGGGGAGAAGAATATCTTCTGTATGTGTCTAGTTATATTACAGTGTATAACTTTTTGGTTTGGACTCATGGGATTCTATTTATTCCAAGGAAAAATGGAACGCAAAAAGATTTCACTAAGAAATTTATGAAAATACTTTTTAACCCGAATATTCTTGCTATTTTTTTTGGCGTATTTTTGTTTTTTACGAAGCTTTCGCTTCCTAATCCTGTAGCACTTGCTATCTCCGACTTGGGGAAAAATGATTGGCCCCGTCAGTATGCTGATCACAGGAATTGTTCTAGGCAGGATGCAGCTTAGAAAAATATTCTCCTATAAGCGGATTTATCTTATTTTCCTTCCTGCGCCTTTTTGATATTCCCTTTTGCTATCTTTTGCTTATCAAAAGCTTGCAGTGTTGTAGACGATTTTTGGACAACCCGACGCTCTTTTTAGTGACTTTTTTAGTGCTATGGCTCCCTGCTGCAGCGAATGTTTCTCAGTTTGCCATTCTGTTTGGAAAAAGAAGAGAGTATGCGAGCTGTATACATTTTTTACAACACTTCTTACGGTGCTTTCCGTTCCTTTTTTAGTCTTTCTCAGCGATCGGATACTTGGATGAGCTATTTTTCTGATTTATAACGAGTTACCGCAGCTATTCGAGCGATACTCGTTATGAATAAAAATCAGCACTCTATATTGATGAGTGCTAATTTTGTACTATACTCATTCTTTGTTAGTGTTCAGTATTTCTATAAAACCTGCAAAAATTAGCAGAAAAGAGGTATGGTTTATGCAAAAAAACGGTTCATTATCTATTCATAGTGAAAATATTTTCCCCATTATCAAGAAGTGGATGTACAGTGATCAGGACATTTTTGTTCGTGAGCAGATTTCCAATGCAACGGATGCGGTAACGAAGCTAGAGAAGCTTTCTCTAATTGGAGAGTGGACGAAGCCGTCCGACTTTAAGGGGGAGTAACGGTTACAGTTGAGCCGGAGAAGAAGACAATTCGTTTTAGCGATAACGGAATCGGTATGACTGCGGAGGAGGTGGAAAAGTACATTACGCAGATTGCTTTTTCCGGTGCGACCGAGTTTATCGAGAAGTATAAGGACAAGGCAAACAGCGACCAGATCATCGGTCATTTCGGCCTGGGATTTTACTCCGCATTCATGGTGGCCGACAAAGTGGAGATTGAGACCTTATCCTATAAAGAGGGCTCTACTCCCGTACATTGGGTTTGCGATGGCGGTACGGAGTACAGTATGACGGACGGTGAGAAGAAAGAGCACGGTACGGATATTACGCTTCATCTAAACGAAGACTGTGTGAAGTATGCCAATGAATGGGAGCTTCGCTCCGTGATTGAGAAGTACTGCTCCTTCATGCCGGTAGAGATTTACCTTGATAAATATCCGCGCGACAGTGAAATCATTTCAAGGAGGAGAAACTGGATTCCGACATCGTACTGGAGGAAATTCCGGAGAAGGTGGAAAAGGATGAAAAGGGAGAAGAAAGAAAGACGGAAGCCAAGCTGAAGATTGAAAAGCGCCCCGTTCTTTTAAATGATACCCATCCGCTTTGGGGAGAGTCTCCCTCTACAGTGGAGAAAGAGCAGTATCTCGACTTCTACAGAAAGACCTTCCATGACTATAAGGAGCCGCTTTTCTGGATTCATTTGAACATGGATTATCCGTATAATCTGAAGGAATTCTGTATTTCCCAAAGATTAACTCGGAGTATGAGTCGATTGAGGAACAATTAAGCTCTATAATAACCAGGTCTTTTATTGCGGACAATATCAAGGAAGTCATTCCAGAATATTTGCTCCTTTTAAAGGGTGTGATTGACTGTCCGGATCTTCCCCTGAACGTTTCCCGTTCTCAGCTGCAAAATGACGGCTTTGTAAAGAAGATTTCGACTACATCACGAAGAAGGTGGCGGAGAAACTTTCCGGATGATGTAAGACGGAAAGAGAGTCCTATGAGAAGTACTGGGATGACATTTCTCCCCTTCATTAAGTATGGTGTACTTCAGGACAGTAAGTTTGCGGAGAAGATGACAGACTATATTCTCTTTAAGGATTTGGAGGAAAAATATTGTACCCTTCCGGAACTTAAAGGAGAAGGGCAAAAGCTTTAAATGGGGCAGACAATGCTGAAACGGATGAAAAAGAGTCTTTAGTAGCAGGATGCTGAAGGATGGAAAAGAGTCTTTAGTAGCAGATACTGCAGATCAGGCTGAAAAATAAGGAAGAAGAGAAGATTCAAAAGGTCTACTATGTTTCCGACAGCGTAGCGCAGAGCCAGTACATTTCCTCTTTAAAGAGCATAAGAAAGAGGCGGTTTATCTTACCGAGCGAATCGACCAACCCTTTATCACAGAGCTTGAGGCGAAGAATTCCGGACTTCGTTTCCAAAGAATTGATGCCGATGTGCAGGAGGCCATGAAGGATGAGCTTTCCTCTGATGAACAGGAGAGTTGAAAGTAGCGGGAGAAAAAGCTGGAGAAAGGCTTTCCAAAGCTTACTTTCAAGGATAAGCTTCATGTGAAAGTGGACAGACTTCTTTCCGAAACGCCGGCGAGTCTCCTTTCTATTTCCGAAGAGTCCCTGCAGAATGCAGGATATGATGAAAGATGTATGCGATGTCCGGTATGCCTATGGGAGCACTTCCACTTGAGGAAACCTTTGATTTTAAATGAAAGACATCCGCTCGTGCAGTATCTTCTCAGACATGAGGACAGTTCGGAAAAGGAGTCCGGAAAAGCTTATTGAAGAACAACTTTTATGATTTAGCACGCATCCAAAATGCGCTGCTCGAAGGAGAGGCATGAAGAACTTTTATTGCTCGTTCGGAGAAAATTCTTTTGGAGCTGGCAAAAGGCGAATAATAAACTTGGTGAATATTTTGTCAAAATCTCTAAAAACCGGTGGAAGAATCTTATTTTTCCGCCGGTTTTGTCAATGGCGGAATAAATGCAACTATGGTATAAATATAAGGATGATTTTTGGAACTTAGTAAAGAAAAAGCGGAATCTTTTCTTTACTGCGGAAAAAGCTTAAGGCTTTACATTTGAGTCTTAAGAGGATTCAGATTTTAGGGAGAGTATGAAAAAGGAAAAGTTTTTTTATCGTATCTGGTCATCCTTGCCGGAATTTTTGGTTGCAGTGATTCTGGGAATCCGTTCCTGGAGCGGACCCTTCGGCAAAAAGCGTGGATGCACCCGCTTCAGCGAAAGAAGGCTACGGTTACGGTTCCCGGGCTTTTGGCGGAGATATGCAGATTGAAGTCAGTGCGGATGAGAACAAGATTTATGCAGTAAAATGTGCTGAGCAATCAGGAAACCGAGGGAATCGGAAGTAAGGCAGTAGCAGCTTTACCGGGGAAGATGGTAGAGGAGCAGACCTTTAATGTAGACGGAATCAGCGGGCGACTATTTCTTCCACAGCACTCAGAACCGGTGTGGAGCAGGCGTTAAAGGAAATGGGACTTGATAGCGAAAAAGTTTGCCAAGGCGCAGGCAAGTGCCGATTCCGCTAAAAAGAGGACCAGAATCTGGAAGCGGATGTCTGTGTCATCGGTGCAGGCGGAGCAGGGATGATTTCCGCAATCACAGCAGCAGACAGCGGAAAGAAGGTTGTGCTTCTGGAGAGCCAGGGCATCGTGGGAGGAAACTCCGTTCGGGCAACCGGCGGAATGAATGCGGCTGCACCAAGTGGCAGGCGGAAAATCCTTTGAAGAGGGAGCCGGCGTAGAAGACTTTGGCAACCGCAGCGGAAAAAAATATGCAGACAATGCAGGCTATTACTGCTTTGGCAGCAAAACGGTGAAAGAACAGTATGCAGCCTATCAGGCGAAGCCGGAAGGGCTATTTTGATTCTGTGGAACTCATGGAACTGGATACCTTGATTGGCGGTAAGGGAACCAATAATCCCTGATCTCGTAAAGGTTCTTGCGGAGAATTCAGGTCCGGCTATCGATTATTTGGAAACAGCTCGGTATGACAATCCATAATGTCGGTGCTTTTCAGCGGTGCTTCGGTGAAGAGAATTCATCGCCCGGTAGATGAGAACAACAAGGTGATTGCTGTAGGATCCTATATGATTCCTATCTTTAGAGAAAGAATATAAATGACAGAGAGAACATTACTCTTCTTACGTCTGTAACAGCGGATAAGATTGAACAGGATGATGCCGGAAATGTGACCGGTGTACATGGTCTTTCAGCAGACGGCAGTCAGGTTAATGTAAAAGCAAAAGGCAGTTATTATTGCAACAGGCGGCTTTGCGGCAAACATGGAAATGGTAGAAAAGTATCAACCGTCCTTGAAAGGGCTATATGTCCACAAACGCTGCCGGAGCACTCGGATCAGGGAATTACGATGGCGGAAGCCATCGGAGCGAGACACTGTAGACATGGATCAGATTCAGATTCACCCGACAGTGACGGCTACGGATGCACATCTGATTACAGAGGGATTGCGTGGAGACGGTGCTATTCTTGTGAATATGGAAGGCAAAGCGTTTCACCGATGAGGTAGGAACGAGAGATGCCGTTTCCAAGGCGGAGATTGCCCCAGACCGGTTCGCAGGTTTACCTTGTTATTGACAACAAGATGGTGGAGAAATCCGCTGTTATTCAAGGGTATATCAAGTCCGGTTACACCGTAACGGGTGAGGATGCGAAAGAGTCTTGCTGAGGCTATGGGCGTTCCTGCCGATGCCTTGGAAGCTACCTTAAAGAGCTGGAATGAGGCAGTGGAGAAGAAGGAAGATGCAGAGTTTGGAAGAACCAGCTTTGCGGCAGCTTTAGACACTGCACCCTTTCTATGCCATTAAGGTTACTCGGGAGTACATCACACCATGGGCGGTTTAAAGATTAATACTCGTGACGGAAGTCCTGAATAAGGAAGGAAAGGCTATTCCCGGACTCTTCGCAGCGGGAGAAGTAACCGGCGGAGTGCACGGAGCGAAACCGTCTCGGCGGAAATGCCGTTTGCGATTTCACCGTCTTCGGTAAGATTGCGGGAGAATCTGCGGCAAGTTACGCAAAATAAGTTTGAAAAACGAGATATCGCACGCTTTGCGAGTGATACTCATTATGAATAAAAAGACTTTCTTGAAGAAAAACTTTTTCCCTTTTTATTAAATAGAAGGGCTCAGGTTTTTTTCAAGAGGGTCTTTTTACTGATTTTATAAAAAATTTTGTCCGGACTTGCAGTATAAGGGAAATGCGCTAGAATAAGACAAGTTTTAAGAGGGACGTGCCATTATGAATCATGATTTAAGCAATACGCAAATTATAAGACCATTACAAGACAGCAGTTTAGCTGTGACGGAAGTTTTAGAGCGGGTATATGAAGCTCTGAATGAAAAGGGATACAATCCCATCAGTCAGATTGTCGGTATATTATGTCCGGGAGATCCCACCTATATTACAAGCTACAAGGGTGCAAGAAGCTTGATTATGAAGGTGGAACGGGATGAAATCCTGGAAGAACTGATGCGGAATTATGTAGAAAAGTAAATTGAAGAAGGCGTAAAGTCTGTTCTGGGGACTCCGAAGAGACCTTTTTCTTCTTTATGGGAGTAGTATGCGCATTTTTGGCATTGGATTATGGCTCTAAGACCGTGGGACCTCGCCATTACAGATGCTTTAGGATACACTGTTTTACCTTACAAAAACTCTGTGGAGAGAGAGGGAAGGGACAACTTAGGAAGACGGTGCAAACCATTTGTAAAGTGGTTTTTAGAGGAAAATGTAGGGAAGTCGTTTTGGGGCTACCCTCAATATGGATGGCAGTAGAGGGGAAAGGGCGGAGAAGGCAACTGCCTTTTTATGAGTTGTTGAAAAGCTTTCCTGTCCCTCTCATTTTCTTTGACGAACGTTTAAGTACCATAGAAGCGAAGGCTATCTTGGATGAAAATGAAGTTCCGAGAAACAAACAGAAGGAAGTTCTGGATCAAGTGGCGGCGCAGGTTATCTTAGAAGATTATTTACGGACTAAGGGCAAGCTTTTACAAGCTAGAGGAGGAATGAATGGAAGGCGGAAGAATTCGTTTACAGTCGGATGACGGAAATTTAGAATTGGAAATTTTTGAAGAAACCGTGGTGAGCGGGATAAATTATATTTTTAGTGACGGATGCTCCGGAAGGGAGGACGAGCACTTGCTATGTCATGAAGGATGTTTCGGCACCGGAGGATGAAGAGGCTGATTATGTTTTTGCGGGAAGGCGATGAAGCGGAATCGGTGATGGACGTATTTGCAAAGATGTTAGAAGGGAAGATATCACGATAGAGCGATAAGGGATTGAAGAAAGGAAATATATGAAAGAAGAAAAGAAACAAACAAGAGTCAAAGCGGATTCGCCGCACAGAATTGTGAATATTCATCGGAGTAATTTAACGCCGAGAGATGCACTGGAAGAAAGCGCACAGCATAAAAACAGCAGAAGTTCGAAGACGGTGAATGGAAGAAGACCCGGACGGAAACGAAACGCGGAAGAAGGACTTGAGTCATCGGTAAAAAGAAACGGTAAAAGGCAGCGGCAAAGACGGGAAAGACAACTCGTGGAAGAAGCAACTCTGCGGAAGGCGGAAAGCGTTCGGAATCGACTCTGTTCCAAACTCAGCAGTAGAAGAAATACAAATACCAACAAAAGAGAATACAGTTTAGAGGATTTTCCGTTACTGGCCAATACGATGGAAGTACAGGAGAGTAAAAATAAAGGGAAAAAGCCCAAGAACGGTTTTCACGGTTCCGTGAAGATTATTCCTCTTGGAGGATTGGATCAGATTGGAATGAATATTACCGCCATCGAGACGGAAGATACTCTGATTATCGTGGACTGCGGTTTGGCGTTCCCGAGTGGGGATATGCTGGGCATTGACTTGGTTATTCCTGACATCTCCTATATCAAGTCCAAGATTCACAAGATGAAGGGCTTTTGTTATTACACATGGACACGAGGATCACATCGGTGCGCTTCCATATGTTTTGCAACAGATAAATGTCCCCTATTTATGCTACCAAGCTGACGCTGGCATTGATCCAGAAGAAGCTTGTGGAAAATGGGATGGATAAGCTGTAAAGATGAAGAACATGAAGTATGGACAAAGCGTGAGCTTTGGTGACATCAAGGTGGAATTCGTGAAGACGAATCACTCCATTCAGGATGCGGCTTCTCTTGCGATTACGACGCCGGCAGGTGTACTCGTTCATACCGGAGACTTCTAGATGGATTATACGCCGGTATTCGGCGATCAGATTGATTTACAGCGTTTTTGCGGAGCTGGGGAAAAATGGGTATTGGCGATGATGTCCGATTCCACCAACGCGGAAAAACCCGGATTCACCCATGTCGGAGCGTTCTGTAGGAAGAACCTTTGACCTGATTTTTGCAGAGCATCAAAACAGCTCGAATCATTGTGGCAACTTTTTGCATCCAATGTGGATCGTGTACAGCAAATTATTAACACTGCCGTGAAGTACAAAAAGAAAGGTTGTTGTGGAAGGGCGTTCCATGGTGAATGTTATTTCCGTGGCTTCCGAACTGGAATATGTTCATATTCCGGAAGGAACCTTAATTGATATTGAAAATCTGAAGGACTATCCGGACGAGCAGACCGTGCTTATCACAACCGGTTCACAGGGAGAATCCATGGCGGCTCTTTCCCGCACGGCAGCGGTATGCACAGGAAGGTTCATATTGGGGCCGAATGATGTTGTAGTCATGTCTTCTCATCCGATTCCCGGAATGAGCTTTAGTAGACAGAGTAATCAATGAGTTGTATAAGCTTCGTGCAAAGGTGATTATGCAGGATACGCATGTATCCGGTCACGCCCTAGTGCGGAGGATTTAAAAGCTTCTGTATTCACTGGTGAAGCCGAAATATGCGATACCTTTCCATGGAGAGTTCCATCACAGAAGAGCAGCTGCCCTGATTGCCCAGTCTGTGGGAGTGGAGAAAGATCAGTGTCTGATGATTGATAACGGAGATGTTCTGGAATTTACAACCGATGGGGAAGAAACGACCTACAGTATCAAGGAGAAGGTACAAGCAGGTGGAGTCTTTGTGGATGGTCTCGGCATCGGGGACGTCGGCAATATTGTTATTCGAGACAGGCAAAATCTTTCTCAAAACGGCATTATTGTTGTTGCATTGACTTTGGAACGGTACTCCGGAAACCTTATGGCCGATCCGGACTTGATTTCTCGCGGTTTTTGTGTATGTAAGAGAGTCGGAGAGACCTCATGGAGGAAGCAAGACTCTACCGTCCAGAATGTGGTGGATGACCGCCCTGCAGAGCCGCAGTGAATGATTGGGGAAAGATTAAAAACCCTGATTAAGGATAGTTTGGCGGATTTCTTATGGAAGAAAATCAAGAGAAATCCCGTGATTTTGCCGGTTATCATGGAGGTTTAATTGGTGAACAGCAGAAGAAAGTCATTTTCGCTCCTTTACGGAAATTCTGCTTTAGTTTTTCCTTACGTATTCTCTTTTTAATTGGACTTTTGTACTTGCTTTACAAGGTGAAGATTGCTTACGGGCATGGTCATGGCCTGTTATACGAGAGAGCGATGGAAAAAGAACCCGGAAGAGAGATTACGCTGGAAATTAAGCAGGGAGAGAGTGCTGGAGAAATTGCGGATCAATTGAAGGGGCTCGGTCTAATCGATAATACGCAGGCCTTTTGTTTTAAAGAGCTAAGCTTTTACCATACTTCTCTTTTGCCGGGAAGCTTCACCTTTGAATACGGCTATGACACAGTTGCAAATGCTGGATTTTATAGCGGAAGAGGGAAAAGAAAAACCAGGAGTTGAGCGATAAAAATCTGGTGAAGGAGAATGAGGACGAAAGCGAAACGGAGGAAGAAAAATGTGATAGGCGGCGGAAACGAAAACGAGCAGGACAATTCTTCCGTAAACGGAAAGCAACAGGAAATTGATGCAGGAAATGAAGGCGAACAATAGAATCAGTGATTTTTATAGGGGCTTTTTAAGAGAAAACGAGCCCTGTTGGAGGAGATTCGAGAGGAAGCGCAGAAGGATGCAGTCCCGATTATTCGGGATGAGACCGCGGCGCTTCTTCGCGTATGTTTGGAGATACATAAGCCGAAAAGAATTCTGGAATTGGGAACCGCAGTAGGCTATTCCGGTCTATTTATGCTTTACAGCCTGGGAGAAAATGCAGAACTAAGTACGGTGGAAAATTTTTCCCAAAAGAATTCTAAAAAGCGAAAGAGAATTTTGCAAGAAGCCCTATTCTGAAAACATTACCCTGCTGGAAGGGGATGGTGGGGGAAACCTCGAGCGGCTCGTTTTTGGAAAAGAAAAGCTTTGATTTTGTTTTTTTCTGGATGCTGCAAAAGCGCAATATCCTCTGTGGCTCCCCTATATTTTAGAACTCTTACCTACCGGCGGTGTACTCTTTTGTGATAATATATTGCAAGATGGACTCCTGTTGGAAAGTCGCTTCTTTTTGGAGAGGAGGCAAAGAACCATTTATAAGAGAATGAGGAGTTTCTTCATCTTTTACGGGAAAATGCGGAATTGGAAAGCAGCATTGTGCCTATCGGAGACGGTGTGAGCATCAGTGTTAAGAAATAGAAATTGAGTGAAAGTTGAGTAGGATGAATAGAAAAATAGAGTTACTGATTCCGGCGGGGATCCATGGAAGGATTGAATACCGCCATACACTACTAGGGAGCGGACGCGGTCTATATGGGGGAGAGGCTTTGGACCCGGGCAAATGCCAAGAATTTCACCATTGAAAAATGAAAGAAGCGGTAGCTTATGCTCATGAAAGAGGAGTCAAGGTTTATGTAACCGCCAATATTCTGGCACACAATGAAGATTTATTGCCTATGAGGAATATTTCCTGGAACTAAAGGATGTTGGAATGGATGCGGTACTGGTTGCCGATCCGGGCGCGTTTATGTTGGCTCGGGAAAATTATGCCGAAGTAGAGCTTCATATTTCCACGCAGGCCAACAACACCAATTATGAAACCTTTCTTTTTGGTGGAAACTGGGAGCAAGCGTGTAGTTTGTGCAAGAGAGTTAAGCTTTAAAAAGAGATTCGGGAAATTCGAGAACACATCTCGAAGAGATGGAAATCGAAGCTTTTTGTTCATGGAGCCATGTGCATGTCCTATTCCGGAAGATGTCTGCTTTCCAGTTTCTTCACAGGAAGGGATGCCAATCAGGGCGCTTGCATCATCCTTGTCGCTGGAAGTATTCTCTGATGGAAGAGAAACGTCCCTGGAGAATACTATCCTGTTTTCGAGAATGATAGAGAAGCTATATATTTAATTCGAAAGATTTTAAATATGATTGCGCATATTCCGGATCTTATTGAAGCGGGAGTAGATTCTTTAAAGATAGAAGGAAGAATGAAAACGGAACTCTATGTGGCTACCGTTACAAGAACGTATAAGATGGCCATCCGAGATTATCTGGAGGATCCCGGCAAAGTATGAAAGAAATATTCCTTTCTATGAGGATGAGATACGAAAGTGCACATACAGGAGTGCAGTACCGGATTTTACTACCAAAAACCGACAGAGGAAGATCAGATTTACGGAACAATACCTATAAGGCGGGTGCAACTTACCTCGGAACGGTAGAAAAGGTAGAGGGAAATTATGCTTTTCTTACCCAGAAAAACAAATTCAGTGTAGGGGAAAGGATTGCGATTATGCGCCCCGGTCAAGCAGACATTCTCACAGAGGTTTTGAAATGTAGACCTGGAAAGCGGGGGAGCAAAATCAACTTGCCCTCATTCCAAGCAGCAGCTTGTTGCGCTTTTTCCGTACTACCCGGGTGTACAGGATGTTTTAAGAAGAATGGAGTAAGAAATGCTGATTCTTTTTACTGATGAGTATCGCTTCCTTTTTATATTTTGCCTTTCTTTTGGACCACAACAGCTCTTTTCCGATATTTGGATTTGGCTTATCATCGGTCTTCTTCATCTGTCTATCTTTTCTTTGCAGGAAGAAGGCGAATGGAAGAGAAATTCCTTCTTGTTTCGAGCGAAGGTATTTTTGTCTGAGTACTTACTGTATTTTTCATTACATTATTTTTCGCATTGAGTTTTTTCTGAGTAGATACAAGTTCGGAAAGGGTGAAGAAAATTTAGACTATGTTCTGATACTGGGCTGTGAACTTGAGGATAACAGACCTTCACAGACACTGAAGAAGCGTTTGGAGCTTGCAGTAAACTATGCGGAAGAAAAATCCGAACACCAGATTTGTCCTTGTAGGCGGAAGGGAAAGTACAGCGCCAGTGCGGAGTCTAGCGTGATGTATCATGCTCTTCTCCGTAGCGGAATTTCCAGTGATCGCTATTAATGGAGTTTTATTCGAAAAATACGAAAGATACAATTCGGTTTGAAACAGTATTGTGGAATGGAGGGAAGAATTGTATTTTCGAGATATGAAGAACAAAGGGAAAAAGGACTTGATTTTCAGGATGAGGAGTAGAAGTATATCAAGGAGGATGTTCTGGAGTGGGAGGGATAGACCGCCTCATGTGGGAATCCTCAGTTCTCAGTATCAGCTCTTTCATTGCATGGCATTTGCCAAGAAAGAACAGGAATACTACTTTGTGACAATGAGTGCGGAGGAACCGCTCTACCTGATTCCGCATTTATTATACAAGAGAAGTTCTATCGGTACTCTTTGGGAAGACTGTTTCATCAGATTTAAGCGGATGAAGTTTTTAGAAGCATTCGCACGCAGGTTGTTAGGAAAAAGGCTTAGAAAGGAAAAGGGTTTTATCAGGATGATGGAAAAATATACTTTACTACAGGAAAAATATTGCGGAGCTTTCTACGGAAGCAAAGGTTTACGGAGCATAAGAAGTCCGGAGCCAGAGTGCTTTGTCTGAAAAATCAGGATGAGAATAAGGTTTTCAGCATTGCTTTTTCGTACTCCGGCTACAGATTCCACGGGAGTTGGTGCATATTACAGAGCACTCCGTGCTTTGCGGTTCGGAGAAGTTCCCCTAAAGGATCCCTTTGTGGAGCTTATCAAAGGCTCGCTTAATACTTTTTAAATGCCATGACTTATCCGGACAAAACGGTTTATCCGGTGGCATCCACCAATGACAAGGATTTTTCAGAATCTCATGGATGTCTACTGCGATGCCGTTTTTCATCCGAATTGCGTAAAGAATCCGCATACTTTTCTTTCGCAGTGAGGGTGGCACTATACCCTGGACGAAAAAGGAAATTTAGGCTAGCAGGGGTAGGTTTACAATGAGATGCGAGGTGCTTTTTCTGATCCGGAATCGGTGCTCGACCGTTATATTTTCCATTCTCTTTTCCGGATACAACCTATGGAAATGAGTCCGGCAGGGGGATCCGGAAGACATTCCGAATCTGACTTATGAAGCTTTTCAGCTTTTCATGCGCGTTACTACCATCCTTCCAACTCCTATATCATCCTTTACGGAGATATGGACATGGCGGAGAAGCTTCTGTGGCTGGACGCGCAGTATTTGGCGAAGTATGAAAGAATAAATCCGGATCTCGAGATTACAAGACAGAAGAGCTTTTCAGAAAAATGTCCGAGGAGACAGAGTACTATCCGATTTCCAAGGAAGAAAATCGGAAGGGAAGGCCTATCTTTTTCCTATAATTTTGTGCTGGATGTAGACCAAGATGCAAAGAAAGCTTTGGCTCCATATCGGTCATGCCCTGATTTCCTACTCGGAGCAGTTCTGAAACAGTGCCTTTTAGAGGAAGGCATAGGAGAAGACATCTTTGGCGGATATTCCGACGGCGTATTACAGCATTACTTCACCATTACCGCAAAGAATGCGAAGGAAGAAGATAAAGGCTCGTTTCTTAGAGGTGGTTCAGGATTGTATTCGGGAGACTTCGAGAAAGGATTGGATCATAAGACAATCCGCGCAGCCATTCACCATGATGCTTTCCAGTATAAGGAAGCCGACTATGGCAATACCGAAGGGCTTGATTTACAGCTTAGAAAGCATTGGACTCCTGGCTTTACGATGAAAGCCGTGGCTATCTGGAGCAGGATCGTTATTTTTAAAGAGCTGAGAAAGCATTGGATGAAGGTTACTTCGAGGCACTTTTAAAAGAATATTTTCTGGATAAAAAGCACGCTTCTCTTTTGTGGCACTTCTTCCCAAACAGGGGTTGACTGAAGAAAAATGCGAGAAGCTGAAAAAGCTTCGAAAGAAAAAGAGACGTTGTCTGAAGAAGAGGTAGAGGCAATCAGAAAGGAAGAAGAAGCACTTTTCACTATCAGAATCAGGAAAACAGTAAAGAAGCATTGAAAGCCTCCCGGTACTTTCCAGAGAAGATTTAGGGAAAAAGGCGGAGAAATATACGATGGAAGAGGAAGAGCTTTCCGGAAAGCGTATTCTTCTTTATCCTGTGGATTCCAAGGGAGTGTTATATTTTTAGGCTGTTGTTTAATACGAAGAACTTTTTCAGAAGAAGAGCTTCCCTACCTTTCCGTTTTAAGTACTGCCTTTGCGTATATGGATACGGATCATTACAGTTTCCAGGATCTGAATTCGGAGATTTATCTGCATAGCGGTGGCTTTTCAACGGACATTACGTCCTATCCGGATTTTTGGATAAAAATAAGTATACCGGTGTTTTCAGCTTGGGCTTTCAAATTTTTAGAAGGAGAAATGCAGCAGGGCTTAGTGTATCTGGAGGAAATTCTCTTCCATACGCACCTTTCCGATGAAAAAGCGTCTTTCTGAAATTCTTCTGGAAATTAAGTCCAGAGAGAATGCGACTGGAAAGTACCGGGCACAGTTATGCGGTTAATTCCGCTATGGAGAGTTTTTCTCCGACTCCTTCTATCATGAGAGAGTAAAAGGAACTGATATTATCATTTTATTGAAAAACTGGAAAGAGAGTTCCGGAAGAATCCTAAAAAATTTAGGGGATAAACTGACTGCACTTTAGCAAGAAGCTCTAGAAGGAAAGAATCTATGCGCAGTGGTAGGAGGCGATTTGGAGATTTACCATAAGGAAAAAGTGAGTCTTCTCGATTTTCTCACAAAACATTTTTCGGAGAAGGAAGAATGGGAAGAAAGTGTTTTTGTTGCTGAGTGAGGGAGAGAGAAAGGCTTGGATTACGCCTTCTCAGGTAAATTATGTAGCCAGAGTCGGATCCTTCCGAGATAAAGCGCCTCACACCGGTGCTCTGAAGGTAATGAAAAATGCACTCACCTTTGACTTCCTTTGGAAAAATATCCGGGAAAAGGGCACGCTCTACGGTGTCATGAGCGGTTTTGGAAGAAGCGGGGAAAGCTATGTGGTTTCCTACCGAGATCCCCATGTTGGCAGAAGCTATGAAGTATATAAGAAAATTGCGGATTATCTACGCAATTTTCAAGCGACAGAGCTCGAAATGACGAAGTTCATTATCGGTGCCGTTTTCGGAAATGGATACGCCGAAGACCGCTTACACGAAGTTCCTTCTTGGCTTAAGCTGCACTCTTTCTCATTTGACAAATGAAGATCTACAGAAGGAAAGAGAAGAGGTACTCTCCGCTAATCCGGAAACAATCCGGAAGCTTTCCGCCTATATTGAGAAGGCCTTTTCGCAGAAATTCTATGTACCATTGGAAATGGGCAAAAGATAGAGGAGAACAAGCGTTACTTTGATACGATAGAAGAGGTCTAAATCGCTTAAGAGAAAGCAGAGAAATAAAAGCGTATACAGAGAAGGAATAGGGAAATTTCGCTTTATCCTATTATTTAGTGAAAAGTAAAGAGAGGGAAAATAGCATGAATCAGGTTATTGAGGATTTTTTTGCAAAGGAAAAAGGAAAGGAAGAAGGCGAGGAGAAATTGATTAAATCCGGCTTTTGTTTCCATTGTCGGCCTGCCGAATGCCGGAAAAATCCACCCTCTTAAATGCCCTTGTCGGGCAAAAATAGCGATTACTTGAAAAAGGCACAGACCACGAGAAATCAAATCATGGCGGTTTATGATGATGAAAGAGGACAGATTGTCTTCCACGATACACCGGAATCCACAAGGCGCAGAATAAGCTTCTATCTATATGGAAAGTGTAGCGTGAGAAGGCGCTTGAAACGGAGACCTTGTCCTGTGGATTGTAGACAGCACTGAGCAGAAGGGAAAGAAGGAAGAGCAGATTTATCACTTCTTTCCTACGGTAAAAGAAAGATTCTCTCGTCTTAAATAAAATTGATCTTTTGGGTGAGAGAGGAAGCACTGGAAAGAAAGAAGGCGGAGTATCGGGACTGTCTTCCTTTTTGTCGGGATTGTCAGCGTTTCCGCCTATAAGAATCAGGGTTTGGAGACACTTTTGATAGCATTTTTTCCTTCCTTCCCTATGCTCTCGTTACTATGATGAAGATAGGTCACAGACCTTCCGGTACGGGAAATTGCAAAAGAACTGATCCGGAGCAGTACTCTACAAACTCGATAGGAGATTCCGCACGGCATTGCGGTACTGATTGACAGCATGCAGGAGAGGAAAAACGGAATCTGGGATGTAAAGGCGACGTTGGTATGCGAGAAGAGAAAGCCATAAGGGAATTATTATCGGAAAAGGCGGCAGTATGTTAAAAAGCATCGGTAGCAGTGCACGCATTCAGATAGAAAAGCCCTGGAGGCAAAAGTCAATCTCCAGCTTTTTGTGAAGGTCAGAAAGGATTGGAGGGAGAATCCGGCGTATTTGCAAGAGTATGGATACAGAGAGCAGAAGTAAAGTGGAAATTTAGAGAGGAAGGGTAGTGAAGGAAGAGGTCATTGTGCATGGAGTGGTTCTTCTGAGCACAGTCAGAGGGAGTTTGATAAGAGGCTAAGCATCCTAAGCATGGAAGAAGGGAAAGTGACCGTCTGGGCAAGCGGCGAAAAGCGCCCTTCTTCTCCGCTTATGGCAGGAAGCAGGAGCTTTGTCTTCGTGTGCATTTTCCCTGAAGAAAGGCAAAAGCGGCTAACACTGCAAAGTGTAAAGGTCGATGCTTATTTTTGAGAAATTGCGCTCGACTTGGAAAAGGCCTGCTATGCGGCTTACTTCCTGGAACTGGCGGATTTTGTTTCGCAGGAGAATTTGCCTGCGGAGGAAATGGTGAATCTCATTTATCTTTCTCTAAAGGCACTGTTACACAAGGATTTGAAAAATGAATTGGTACGGGCTATTTATGAACTGCGTCTCCTTCTGTTGGAAGGGAATATGCATGGAAAGACCGCCCTTTCCACGAAAAAGCGGTTATGGAGGCATGGAACTATGTTCTTTCCAGCCCTCTTAATAGGCTTTATACCTTTAGACTGGAAGAAGGAACTTTGCTGGATTTTTGTGGCAATGTGGAGATGCTCTGCAGGAGAGCTTTCCTATGCAATTTCATAGCTGAAGATTTTAGAGAGTTTAAAACGCTAGTGCTTTTAAACTCTTTTTCTGTAGAGAACAGAGAGAGTTCCATTTTGTGTGAGGGAAATGTAGAGATTTCCATTTTCTGTTGGGAAATATAGAAAGAGTTCCATTTTGTAATAGCAAAAAGCAATGAATCAACAAAAGCGGACTGGATTTTTTATATAAAAAGCTAAACTGATATTTAATTATCCAACGCATAAGGAGCGTGTATAGCAAAGACTGAATAGGATTTGTTGTTGATTAAGCTATCTTATGGAAAAACGAAATCGGAAAAACGGAGGAGGGAAGTGTTATGGCAAAGAACTATACGATGGACACAATTGTTTCCTGGCAAAAGTCCAGAGGTTTTGTATATCCCTGATCGAAATTTATGGTGGGTTGGCAAATGCTTGGGATTACAGGGAACCTCGGCGTAGAGCTGAAGAATAACATCAAGAGGGCTTGGTGGAAGAAGTTTGTGCAGGAATCCAGAGTACAATGTCGGTATCGATTGCGCTATTTTTGATGAATCCTCAGACTTGGGTGGCTTCTGTCATTTGGCAGGCTTTTTCCGATCCTCTTATGGACTGTAAAAGAGTGTAAAGAGCAGTTTTCGTGCGGATAAGCTGATAGAGAATTTCTGTGAGGAAAACGGTATTGCTCTGGAGGGATCCGTAGATGCCTGGTCTAAGGAAGAGATGGAGAACTTTATTGTAGAAAAAGCAAGTTCCGTGTCCAAGCTGCGGAAAACGAAATTTTACCGGTATCCGGCAGTTTAACCTATATGTTTAAGACCTTCCAGGGGTGTAACGGAGGATGCGAAGAATACGGTATATCTCCGTCCGGAGACGGCACAGGGTATCTTCGTGAACTTTAAAAATGTGCAGAGAAGCTCCAGAAAGAAGCTTCCCTTCGGTATTGCACAGATCGGAAAGTCCTTCCGAAATGAGATTACACTGGGAAATCTTCACCTTCCGTACCAGAGAGTTTGAACAGATGGAACTGGAATTTTCTGTAAACCGGATACGGATTTGGAGTGGTTTGAGTATTGGAAAGACTACTGCCAGAACTGGCTGTACAGCTTAGGCATGAAGAAGGAAAATGCTTCGTGCAAGAGATCATGAGCAGGCGAGCTTTCCTTCTATTCAAAGGCAACAACAGACTTGAATTCCTCTTCCCTTCGGTTGGGAGCGAACTTTTGGGGAATTGCGGACAGAACCAACCATGATCTTTCTCAGCATGCGAAGATTTCCGGTCAGGATATGAGTTATTTTGATGATGAGACAAATGAGCATTATATTCCGTATGTAGAGAGCCCTCTCTCGGTGCTGACAGAGTGACACTGGCTTTCCTCTGTGCGGCTTATGATGTGGAAGAGCTGGAGGGAGGAGACGAGAGAACTGTTCTTCGCTTCCACCCTGGCACTTGCTCCCGATTAAGATCGGTATTCTTCCTTGTCCAAGAAGCTTGGGAGAAGGTGCGGAGAAAGATTCATGAGGAACTTTCAAGTACTATATGTGCGAGTATGATGACAGAGGAAATATCGGAAAGCGCTACAGAAGACAGGATGAAATCGGTACACCGTTCTGTATCACGTATGACTTTTGATTCCGAAAATGACCATGCTGTAACAGTAAGAGAGAGAGACAGCATGGAACAGGTTCTGTATTCCGATTGCAGATTTGAAGAAATACTTTGATGAGAAGCTTGCTTTTTAAAATAAATAGTTGAGTGGGAAGAGAATAAGAACTGCTGTAATAAATAACATTATATGTAATAAATAACATTATATGTAATTTTTATGCAGAATAGGTCTGAAATGGGAGTAATTTAAGCACACCCTAATTTCAGACCTATTCTGTATAAAAAGTGGAATCTGCGCTTTTTGTACTTTTTATTCTTACAATTATTGATTTTTCTCTGCACTACATGTATTTATTGATTTTTGCTACAATAGTAAAGTTAGAGAAAATATTAACATAGTATGATACCTAGCTAATCTAGGCATGAAACACGGAGGAGAGCATGTACAAAAATCACTAGAGTTGAGCATCTCGTTGATAAAGACTGGCTCATGGATGTGGAAGCACCTTATGTGGCTCGTAAGGCGGAACCAGGACAGTTTATGATTGCAAAGCTAGGGGAACTTGGAGAAAGAATTCCCTTAACCATCGCAGACTTTGATAGGGAGAAGGGAACCATTACCATTGTATTTCAGGTAATCGGTGCATCTACAGAAAAATTCAGCCACTTGAAGGTTGGCGATTATTTTTACCGATATCGTAGGTCCTTTGGGACGTCCTTCCGAGCTTGTTGAAATGACGAAGGAAGAGCTGGAGAAGGAAAATATCATCTTCATCGCAGGCGGTGTAGGAGCAGCACCGGTTTATCCGCAGGTGAAGTGGCTTCATGAGAGAGGAATTGAAGCGGATGTTATCTTGGGAGCAAGAAATAAGGATCTTCTCATTATGGAAGAGGATTTGCGTAAAGTAGCGAAGAACGTTTATGTAACGACGGATGACGGTTCTTACGGCGATAAGGGTGTAGTAACCGACGTTTTTAAAGCGCCTGGTTCATGAAGAGGAAAGAAATACACTCGTTGTATTGCTATCGATCCTGTTATCATGATGAAGTTCGCAGCGCTTACAACCAAAAGAACGGGCATTCCGACCATTGTTTCCATGAACCCGATTATGATTGACGGAACGGGAATGTGTGGCGCTTGTCGTCTGGTTGTAGGAGATCAGGTGAAGTTTGCTTGCGTAGACGGACCGGAGTTTGACGGACATTTGGTTGACTTTAATCTGGCCATGAAGAGACAGCTGACTTACAAGACAGAAGAAGGACAGGCACTTCTGGAACTGTTGGAAGCTGAGAAGTCCATGGTGGATGCGGAAATTGCAACTAAGGAGGAAAAATTATGGCTGATATGATGAAAAGAGTTCCTGTAGCTGAGCAGGAACCGAAAGTTCGTGCAAAAAACTTTGAAGAAGTATGTTTAGGATATACGGAAAAAGAAGCGATGGAAGAGGCAGTTCGTTGCTTGAACTGTAGAAACCCGAAGTGTGTGGTAGGTTGCCCCGTATCCATTCAGATTAATGAATTTATTCACGAGGTAAAGGAAGGAAACTTCGAGAAGGCTGCAGAAGTCATTGCCCGTTCTTCTGCGCTTCCTGCTGTTTGCGGAAGAGTATGTCCGCAGGAGACACAGTGTGAAGGTGTTTGTATCCGCGGGATTAAGGGAGAGCCTGTTGCCATCGGAAAGTTGGAGCGTTTTGTAGCTGACTGGGCAAGAGAGCATGGCTTTCCAGGCGGCTCAAGCAGGAGAGCCGAACGGAAAAGAAAGTAGCTGTCAATCGGTGCAGGTCTGCGGGACTTACCTGTGCAGGAGATTTGGCAAAAGCTTGGCTATGATGTAACCATTTTTGAAGCTTTCCATGAACCGGGCGGCGTGTTGCAGTACGGTATTCCGGAGTTCCGTCTTCCAAAGACCAAGGTTGTTGGACCGGAAATTGAAAATGTTAAAGCTCGGTGTAAAGATTCTGACCAATGTATTTGTGAGGTCGTTCCATTACTGTGGATGAGCTTTTAAAATGAAGAAGGCTTTTGATGCCGTGTTCCTGGAACCGGAGCTGGTCTTCGAAAGTTTATGAATATCCGGGTGAGAGTGCTAACGGCGTATTTTCCGCCAATGAGTTCCTGACCAGAAATAACCTGATGAAGGCTTATCTTCCGAGTCCGATACGCCGATGCGTGCCGGAAAGAAGGTGGTAGTCGTAGGTGGCGGTAACGTTGCTATGGATGCTGCAAGAACCGCACTTCGTCTGGGGAGCAGAGGTACACGTTGTTTATCGCCGTTCCGAGGAAGAGCTTCCGCAAGAAAAGAAGAAGTGCATCACGCGAAGGAAGAGGGAATCATCTTCGACCTTCTGCAGAATCCGATAGAGATTCTTGTGGATGAAAAATGACTGGGTAACTGTGTAAGATTGTAAAAGATGGAGCTTGGTGAGCCGGATGCTTCCGGAAGAAGAAGACCGATTGAGATTCCGAATTCCGAGTATGTGATGGATTGTGATACCGTAATCATGTCTCTTGGAACTTCTCCGAATCCGCTGATCAGTTCTACGACGAAGGGACTCGATACGGATCGTAGAGGCTGCATCATTGCCAAGGAAGAAAATGGAGAAACCACAAAGACTGCCGTATATGCAGGGTGGAGATGCCGTTACCGGAGCAGCTACCGTTATTCTTGCCATGGGTGCAGGAAAAGCTGCAGCAAAGGGAATCCACGAATTCCTCTCCAAGAAATAAAAATAGGGAGAAGAACTTACCCGATCGAAAAAGTGCTCGAGACCTTGCGTCTCGAGCACTTTTCGTTCTCATAACGAGAATCACCCGCAAAGAGTGCGGTATCTCGTTGGGGCGTTTATAGTCCCCGTTTATGTCCGTTTTTGTTTTTAGTTCTTAACGATGCAAGCGAAGACTTAGACAGGAAGACTTAGACAGCTCTGGTATATTGCTTTAACGAAGGCTTTTTCTTCTTCGTTTTAGTGTGGAGCAATCGCTTCGTAAACTCTTTTATGATAATCGTTTAGGAGCTCCTATTTTCCTCATTTAACATATCAAGACTTATGGCATCAAGGTCAGAACTGGAATCAGGGTGATGGTTTCAAAAATAGAGGAACTGACCATACTCGTTCTGCACGCCTTTTTCTGGCCAGAAGCTCATTTTTCCAAACGAATACCGTGAGAGCCTTCTATATAGAGTCCGGGCTCGTCGGTAATCACCATTCCTTCCTGAATCTCTTCGGTTTCTCCGGCTCTGTACTTATAACGGAATCCGGCTGACTCTTCATGAATATTGAGCAGATATCCCACACCGTGTCCGGTGCCGTGGTTATAGTTCAGTCCCCGATCCCGAAAGGCTTTTCTCGCGAGAATATCTAAAAGTGAGCCCGGTGGAGCCTTGCAGGAACTTGGCACTTGCAGCTGTAAATTGCTGATGGCGACAATTGTGAAATCATCTTTTCATCTTCTTAGGAACTTCTCCCAGGGCATAGGGTTCTTGTAATATCCGTGGAGCCCTCATAGAAGCCGGCTCCGGTATCACTAAGGTACAAACTTCCTGCCTTAAGCTCTACATCCGTTTCCGGAGAGGAGGAGTAGTGCACAATTGCGGAGTGAGAGCCGAATAGGAGATTGACTCGAAGCTGTCCCGGATAAAATTTCCCATTTCGGCGCGGAATTCATCCAGTTTTTCCGAAGCACTCATTTCCGTAATTTTTTTATTTTTGCCCAGATTTTTCCTTCAGCCATTTCATAAAACGGACGTGCGCAATACTATCTTTGATTTCCGCTTTCTTGATATTTTCGACTTCGACCGGATTCTTCAAGGCTTTCATGAGAATTTCCGGATTTCTCTTGTTTACGATAGGAACAGACTTCGGGATATTGTTGAAGATAGCATAGTTTAGCTTTGCCTTATCAATGAGGACGGCGGCATTTTCCGGTAGTTTTTACATCCTCATAAATTGCGTTGTAGGGATGTAGGCTTACACCCTCTTTTTAAAAATGCTTTTTCAGCTTATCATCCAATTTTCTCTCATCGATATAGAGATCGAAGCTGTCCTTCCTGATGATGGCATAAGAGAGAACAAGCGGGAAGAAATCGATGTCATTTCCGCGGATGTTCAAAGTCCAACAGATATCGTCCAAGGTGGAAACGATGTGGGTATCACAACCGGCATCCGCCATCTCTTTACGAATACGGGAAAGCTTCGATCTGCTGCTTTCTCCACTGTATTTTTCCTCAAGAAACCAGACAGGCTCTTCAGAGAGAGAAGGACGATCGATTCAGATTGCATCAATCAAGTCTTCCTGATAGTCTATTTTTGCTCCATTTTTCTTGGCGATGCTTGCGTATTCATCCCCTTCTCCGACAGAAACCACGCGTCCGTCGAAGGAAAGAGTCTGCCCGGATTTTAATTCGGCCTCAAGGTACTCCTCTATAGTCGGAACACCCGGTTCGAACATCTTCATCAGCGTAATGCCCTGTTCCTTCCAGTTGCTTTTGCAGCCTGCAGGAAGTAACGTCCATCTGTCCAAAGCTTTTGCATCATGGAGTGTAATTGCAGCAGTTCCCGCGGAACCGGTGAAGCCTGTGATATAAGCTCTTGCCTTGAAGTGTTCTCCGACGTACTCACTCTGATGGAAGTCTGCTGTCGGAACAATATAGATATCAATGTGTTTTTCCTGCATGCATTTACGCAGTGCGGAAAGTCTCTCCGGCACGGTCATGGTTTTCCTCCTTATAGAAATCCCCCAAAGTACAAGGGAATATGAAACAATGGTAAAGAAGTGATTATTTCAGAGAAATTAGTCTTCTTCTTTGTCTTTTTCGGCAAAGAATCAGTTCCTTTGCATAGGGAGAGAGTCTGCACCCAATCACAGAAACTGTGCCATTCCATAAGCTTTATGACTCTTTCTGGAATAGTACATATTGATCAGATTCTCATAATTCATGGTGCAGGTACGCATCTGCTCATAGGAAGAGGGAGAAGCTGTACCAGAGCATACCAGTCTTCCTTCTTTTTTCTCTTCAAGATATTTTTGGCGGATTCGCTCAAGATCGGATACCGTTCTCTTCAAACTCTCCAAGCCTTCTTCCGTTAAATGGTCATGAGAGAAGTCGTCCAAAGTAAATTCCTTAGCATGAATCTTATGCATGGTGGAAGTAGAATTTGCAACGGTACTGATTTTATAGGTATCATATTCCTTCCACCAGTAAAGGGAGCAGTAATATCGACAGATACAAAAATCTGCCGGATATATTTTTCTGTGGTCGAGATCGGCTAGGCGAAGCCGTTTTTGCAAGGGAGAGGTCGTTTGGGTACCTAAAAATATATTGCCCTTTTTCATCATAATAAGAGTCTCCCTTTGCCCAAGAGTTCATGGGATTTCTGGCGCCTCGAATCGCATTTTTCAAAATTCATCACGCTACTACGTTCAAATTGAATCATACTCTTCCTTTCTATGAATCAGCCCTTTTGTGCTCAATAAACAGAATACTTTTTCAAGAATATTTTTTCCCGTTAGGAACTTTATTTTTCTTCGAAAGTACATCCGCTCCATTGTATCTTTTTTTAATGCGGTTTGAGAAGAGCAGGATTGGCATGAAACTATGATTTTTCTATAAAGTGATTCTTGTAAAAGAGCCTAATTCTCCGTCTTAACCTTTCGGTTATCTATCTTGAAAAATCGCCAGCAGGTCAAAAAGTAGCTGCTGTCTTTCGGATAGGACAGGTATCTTGCCTCCCAGAGGGTGAGAACTTGTCCTTGTATTTTCGTAGTCCTGAGAAGGAGTAAAAACGGTTGGTGAAGGCGTAAACCAAGAAGGCCAGCTTTTCTTGGAAAAAGCTATGCTCTTCCTGTCCCACGTTGGACAAGGGAGCCATGCCTAAATCGAAGTATTCGACTCCTTTTTCTTTAAAATACAGAAAGTTTTGCACGAAGAGATAGTCCATGATGCCGTTACTTTCCGTGCCCGGATTATAACGCATTAAATCAATACTGGCTTCTTTTTTCCCCGTTACAAATGAGGAAATTGGAGAAGGCTTGCACCTTTCCGTCGGAATCCAATACGCAGGCAATGGGAGCAAGAGAGAGATACTCTTTGTCAAAGAAGCCCAGGGAAAAGCCTTTTTCCTGTCTTCCGGACAGCCAGGCATCGGATATTTTTTCCAAATCCTGCAGAAAAGCATCGGAAAAAGGCGGGTACTGTACTTGAAAGGTATAGCCTTTATTTTCTATTTTATTGACTGCGGCACGGAATTTCTTGCCGGATTTTCCCACAAGATCAAAAATCGGAAAGAGAGACCTTTGCGCTTTCTCCGAACTTCATAAATTCATAGCCGTGGTTATGGAGAAGAAGAGTCAAATCTTGTCCTATCTCATAGAAGAGCGGGGTAAGATTTTTTCTTCCGCCTCCGCAGTAAAGGAAGAGATAGCAGCAGGAAAATATTTTTCTTCCCCGATGGGTTCTCCCATGACCACCGCTTTTTCCGTCTTCTAGGGCAAATTGAAAAGCCGCCTTATCCACGCCTTCTTCCTGATAATAGTAGAGCAGCTTATCTCCGAGGAAAGCCAGTGATGCCCCTAAGTTCGTGTTAGGAAAACTATGTAAAAAGTTCTGAAAGCGTTCGGATCGAATTTTTCTCCGAAGGAAAAATGCTTTTTCTCTTGCCAATGCTCCTACGGCAATATAACAAAGGGCAGGAATCAAAAAAATAGGCGAAAAGATGAAAGAAATGACTTAAAAAACAGTGAAAAATGAGGCTTGGTTAAGAGCTCTATCTTATGTAGGCTGTTCTTATGAAACAGCAGGAAACCGAGACTGTTTATTCCTGTATTTCCACTGGAAAGATACAAAGAAAAAGGTAAGTAAAAACTTCCCACAATATAGGAAAAAGTCCTTTAAGCGGTCTTCCATAGGATAGAAAAAGGCTTTTTCTGAAAGCTCCTTTCTTCGAGCAGTAGAAGAAACAGCAGGAGATAGAGACTGCTGAACAAGGAAATGCTGCCAAGATTCATATAAAAAGCGTCACAAGACAAAAGCAAAAGGGAAAAGGGCTTGGCAAAGGCAGCCTTTCTTTTTAAAAGTCTTCCTAAAAGAAAGAAAGAGAGCCCAAAAGGAAGCTTTGGAAACTGCCAAAGCATCTGCCCCCGAATGGGATCCATTTGTCCAATCAGAGGAATACTATGAATTTCATCGGGAAGAATGGCGGTGGCCATCAGAAAAACCGAAGAAATTTGCCATAAAGTGGCTGACGCCCCTGTCCCAGTAGGGAGCTAAGCTTCTTTGGCAGACCGTAAAATTTTTGGTTGATTTGTCCGCCCATACTTTTGATAAAGAAAAGGAGACCGATGGCAAAGGGAATGATGTAATAAAAAGATACGGAAAAAGCAGTAACCAGCTTGCTGCCTCATTTCTATTTACGGAAAAATGTAGGAGACCGCTCATCATCATTAAGTCAAAGCTCCCAGACTTCCGGGAATCATGGAAACGATGCCGATACAAATGGAAAATAAAAATAAAAGGCAGTGTATTTGCAAGACTTACACTATAGCCAAGCATCCTTCCGCAGTAAAAGAAAAAGCAGGAAACAAAGCCCCAATCGAGGAGAGAAGTCACGATTAAAAGCCAGAATCTTTTTCTTAGACAGATTCCCAAAGTAGGATCAGTTTTTCTGGTAGAAAGAAAAAGCAAAACCGGAAGAATCAGAGAAGCCAGAAGAAGGACGAAGCTGTAGGTGCCTTAAAACGGCATTTTCCCGAACGAAAAATAAGAGCCCGAAGGAAAGCAGAGAATAGAGGAAAGCCCGGACATAAAATAAGGCATAACCTTGGAAATGCCTTGCATGGTTTCTTCGCCCTTATCCTCTTCCGTAAAATAGCTATAACGTAGCCCCACATCCACCAGGCCTGCAAAGCCGATCAGGTTGTTTAAACTGTTGATGGTCCAGCTATTTTCGATTAGTTTTCCCAAAGAAATCTTTTTTTCAGCTCCTTACACAGGATAAAGTCGTAAAAGCATCATCGGAGACACCGAAAAGGATTCCGAGAACAAGGAGACTTACAATTTGAAAAGGAGATAAGCCGCTTAATATGCTTTTTACCTCCTCCGGAGAAATAGTCTTTCCATTTTAATCAGTTCCAACAGCACCAAAATAGAAATGCTTTAGGAAAAGAATGCTCTTTAAAACATTCTGCCATTTTTGAAAAAGAAATCAGCTTATTCAAATTTTTCCTCCTTACTAGGAAACCGGGTTTCTTTACTCTATACGTTTTTACCCTGTATGTCCTGCACCATTTTTCTATCAGTTGATTAAAGTAGGCACTGTCTTTTTTCGGGATATTGTGCCCTGTCCTCTTCTGCTCCAGAAATTTTCCTTTGGGGAAAAAGCTTTCGCAATAGCCATGCTGTGTTTCCGTTTAATCATATCTTTGTCCCCTACCAAAACCACTACAGGGTAAGTCGCTTTTTGAAAAACTTCCTTCGGCACATCCACATTTTTCCCGTAAAAGGGGAGAAACTCTGGACTTCCGCTTAAATGCGGGAAGAAAGAACCCCAAAAAGCGGTAGAGCCATTCTTCCAGATAGCAGGCATAGCGGGAAGGAACTTGAGGCCGGAAAGGAAATATTTCCGCTGTTGGCAAGAATCCCTGGCTACTCTTTTCGCCGTGGCGACCGGCATATTCCAGGGCAAGGTTCGCGCCGTCACTGATGCCCCACCAAAAGACATTTTTGATGGAAAGGGAAGACAGTAACTCTTCCAGACTATCGGAAAGATAAGCAAAGCTTGTTTCACCTTGCAGTTCTCCGGACTTTCCATGACCCAAACTATCTACAAAGAGGAGCTGAAAGCTTTTCTCGAGAACCCTTTGCTTAGCAAAACATCCGCTTTGCAGATTATTTCCATGAAGAAAGACGATAGAAAGCCTTCCCCAGAATATCCACATGGATTCTTTCTCCGCTTTTACAATAAAATTCCATTTACTGCCCCCTACTATAGGTTACCATTTTTATTTTTAAAACTCATATTTCTTTTGAAGCAACGAGATACCCGCACGCTTTGCGAGCGATACTCGTTATGAATAAAAGAAAAAAGGTCTACACTATTCTTCGCAAGATAGTATAGACCTCTTTAGGCATAGCAGATGTGATTTTTCTTGTGAAAAATATCAGTTGGAGGAAGCCTTGGAAACAAAGGGATATTTTTGTGAGTTCACTATCCAGTTCCATCATGTGAAGTAGCCTGCTGGCTGAACCGGAAGGATGATTGGTACCTGCTTCCCAAGCTTCCACAGTTTTAATGGAAACGCCCATATAACTTGCAAAGGATTTTTGGGACAGACCGGTTGAGTTTCTAATTTTTATATCCTTAGCTTCATATACTTTAAGCGGAATAATCGTGACTGTACGCCTTTTAATGTAGAAGTCTCTTTTTGGAATCAGCTAAGGCTTCATTTAGTCCGCATAAAATACTGTCGAATATGACTTTTTCTACTCATTCTTTACCTCCTCTAAGGTTACTTGATTTTCGGAAAAACTCATTAGTCTGAATAAATGTTCTTGTCATTATCTCGTCTTCCGATATAATACACCCTATTTAATAGGGTGTCAAAAGATTATAGAATTGATTTTACTAAGATAAAAATTAAAAATGAGGAAGAGTATTTTTAATGATGCATTAATCTATAACAAAATTGTAGGGAAGATTTCATCTATATCCACTAGATGAACTTTAGAAGATAAATAAGTGTATAGAATACAGAGGAATAATAAGATAAAATACTTGATGGGATTATTATATAGAATTGCTTTTTATGTTTGTGAGGTTGGAGCGAATGTTATGAGTCCAAAAATTTTTAAGAGATATAAATAATCTGCTTACAGTATAGCACAAAAAGAATTGGGGCGAAGGAAATTTCGCAGATGATTTCGTTTGAAATTACACAGTTTCGGGAGGATAGAATGTTAGAAGGTTTAAAGAAGTTCTTTACTCGAAAAGACGGGTCAAAGCGGAAAAATCAAAGGAATAATGATATTGGAGCCAATTCCGAAAATCAAAGGAATAATGATAATGGCTCCAATTCCGAGAAGCTAGAAAATGACAATGTAGAGCGACAAGAAAACCATAGCGAAGACGTGCGAACCCGCTTTACTCTTATGGTAGAAAGCTATGCGGCTGTGGGAGATTGTTTTTCTGTAGAAGGCCAACTCTTTGGAAATGCTAAAGAAGGGGAGAAGGCCTATGCCCTACATCATGATGGGACTATTTCTCATCTCACGGTCATAAAAATAGAGGAAACTCAAGACCAGAGAAGAGTAAAACTCTTTCTTCTCTCGAAAAAGAGGCTCTTTCTCCGGATCATGAATATGCTGTAATCACGGATATTCCCTATCAGATTGAAGCAAATGTAAACCAAGCGGTGGAAAAATCCCTATCTTTTTGGGATTAAGTTGCGTATTTTTGAAAGACAAGGAGAGGGAGAGTTTCTGAATCTCTTAGAGAGTTGGTGCAGGTCATTACCTGGTGGTGATAGAGACAGAGGGATGCCTGCCAAAGGGAGAGAAGGATGGAACTGTGACACTAAAGGCAGGGGATGAAGATTACCATCCCTCATGTTACCATGGACCGGGGAGAATCGGCCCTTCCGGTATTTACGGATTGGTTTGCGTTAGGCGCCATGGATCAGCAAATGGGGGCTATGAATCAGCAGATGGAGGCAGGATGGAAAAAGAGAAACCATGATTGCCGGTTTTCCCTCAAATTGTGTCCATGCTTACTAAGGGAGAAGGCTTTGTGATCAATTCCTAGGACCGCAACTTTTCTATGTAAGCCCGGAGCTTATCCATAACCTGATGAGTTCCCCGGGATACCAAAGTGAATTTGGGGAAGCGAAAGTACAGTCCGTGGAAGTGAAGAAAGATACGGAGGTTCTGCTGGGATATCCGGAGAAAAATGAAGAAGTGGAAGCCTTGCATAGGGAGACTTATATCCTTTGCCAAGGCACATCCGGATATTGCTATGCTGGATATGCTTTTAAAAAGGGACGAGACCGGAACAACTCTTATCTGATTATTGTGGACATGCCGGAGGAACATTGCCATGAATGCTTTAAGGAAATCTATGAAAGCTGTCGGGATCTTTTGCATAGAATACCCTATATGGATTTTGTGACGCTGCAAAGAGGAGATTTTGCAAAGGGTGTAAGAACCGAGGCGCCACTTTATGAAAAGGGGATAGGTGTATTTTTAAAAAAACAGTTAAAATAGTATAGATTTAAAGATAACTTTAAAACGAAAGCTAGAATCGAAGAGCTAAACATCGGATAACCCGAACAGAAAGGCAGGAAGAAGAAAATGCAGGCTTTTTGAAAAAGAAAAATATTGAAATATCACTAAAACGCTACGGGATAGATGCTTTATCCGCTATGGCACAGGGACTTTTTGCTCCTCTTAATCGGCACTATTTTAACTACGATAGGGCAACGACTTGAGTTACCGCCTTAACCCGAGTAGTGGCTACTATCGGCGGTGTGGATACACCGTGGGCGCCATGACTTTCCGCAATGAGCAGGCCGGCTATGGCTACGCTGCCTACGCTTTTGCAAGCGCCTCCTTGGTTCTTTTTCTCTTTAATCACCGTGGGTTTTTGCTTCCAATGCTTTGGGAGGAGCCGGAGAACCGCTCGCCGTACTATTTGTGGCCATTCTTTCTACAGAAATCGGAAAGGCGGTTTCTAAAGAAACGAAGGTGGATATTCTGGTGACTCCTCTTGTGACGATAGGATCCGGAATGCTGTTCTCCGCTCTTTGGCACCGCTTATCGGTAAAGCGGCTATACAGGTAGGAAGTCTCATCATGTGGGCGACGGAACTGCAGCCCTTCTTTATGGGAATCCTAGTTTCGGCTCTCGTGGTATTGCCCTCACCCTTCCGATTTCCTCTGCGGCTGTTGTGCTGCTCTCAGGCTCACCGGTCTTGCAGGAGGTGCTGCTGTGGCAGGCTGCTGTGCCCAGATGATTGGCTTTGCAGTGATTTCTTTTCAGAAAATGGAGTATCTGGACTTGTTTCGTCAAGGTTTGGGAACTTCCATGTTGCAGATGGGAAACATCGTAAAAATCCGAGGATTTGGATTCCTGCGACCTTTGCATCCATGATTACAGATACTTTGGCGACCCTGCATTTTCCGGTTTGAAAATAATGACCTAGCGGTGACTTCCGGTATGGGAACATGCGGACTAGTAGGCCTGATTGGTGTATATACCGGATGGCTAAAGGCGGTAGAGGAGGGCGGTAAGTCCGCTGTAACAGCGATGGACTGGATTTCCTTACTGCTTCTCTGCTTTATTCTTCCGGCTATTCTATCCTTACTTTGTTCCGCCTTTTTGCCGGAAAAATGGGCTGGATTAAAGAGGGGATATGAAATTGGCTTCTAAGAAAGTCCTGAGTGGAGGAAACGCTTTTATTTACGGAGCCATCCCATAATAAAATCTGATGGCAGACATTTACATTGTAGTTCTGTATGAAGCATTTGCTTGTGTTTTAATTCGGATGAATCAGTGTTTGCGTTTAATTCGGATGAATCAGTATTTGCGTTGTGATTTAAAATAAAGTAGTTTTTGATTGTGACCGAGATGAATTAGCTATAGAACAGGTAGAGGGAGAAAGTAATGAAAACGAGAGAAGAAGCAATACAATTCGGTCTATCCTTTCCGGATAGCTATATAGACCGTCCTTTCCGTACAGCGGATTGGGAGTTGATTCGTTTTCGGGAAAATAAAAAGGCTTTTCTGCTTATCTACGAACGAAAATGGTTTAGTGAACCTGAATGTCACAGGTCCCATCCGGAATGGCGAGATTTTTCGGAGGAGAGTTTACTCTGCAGTGCAACCTGCATATCATCAGAATAAAGAGCATTGGAACACAATCCTTTTAGACGGCAGTATTCCTGAGGAGGAACTTCGGAGAATGATTTCGGAAAGCTACAGCCTTATTTCGGATTCCCTACAAAACGGATTTACGAAGCGGTGAAGAAGATTCCTAAGGGTAAAGTGGCTACCTATGCGCAGGTTGCGGAACTTGCCGGAAATAAAAAGATGTCCCTGTGCGGTGGGAAATGCTCTGCATAAGAATCCGGATCCGGAGAATATCCCTTGTTTTTCGAGTTATGAATTCCAAGGGGAGCTAGCTCTGCCTTGCCTTTGGGGGAGAAGATGAGCAGAGGAAACGTCTGGAGGAAGACGGAGTGGAAGTGAAGGACGGAAAAAGTGGATCTAAAGAAGTATGGAATAAAAATTAAAAAAAGTAAAAAAGCGGACTCAAAGAAGTATGGAGGGAAACGGAAAGTAAAAAAGGAAAAAGTGGACTTCGGAAATAGTAAACGGAAAAATCAAAAGAAGAAGTGGATTTAAAGGAACAGAAAACAGGAAAAAGGAAATAAAAGTGGATTTCCTGAATTGCTATATGAAAAAGAAATAGGAAAGTAAACATTGGATTTTTCTAAATAAAGAATTGAAATTAAAAGAACAGAACTTGTTTTGAATCAATATTCCTTGTTTAAGAGGAACGTTTTGAGAACTAGATAATTTTTAGTTTGTCGAATAGAAATAATTATTTTCAAACAATCCTTTTTATTTTTGTATGAAAAGATGAAAGAAAGATGTCGGATTTTTTTAGTGGAACAAGAAAAGCAAATCATCCTTCATGTGGATATGGACGCATTTTATGCTTCCGTAGAGATGCGAGATAATCCTGATTTGAAAGATAAACCTTGATTATCGGTGCAAAACCCACGGAGCGGGGGAGTGGTGGCGACTTGCAATTATGAAGCAAGACGCTACGGTGTACGTTCCGCTATGAACAGTAAAGAAGCCTTTTCGGCTCTGCCCGAAGGCTGTTTTTCTGTATCCGGATTTCGAAAAAGTACAAGGCGGTGTCAGAGGAGCTCCGATGAAATTCTGGAAAGCTATACAAAGCAGGTAGAATACATTGCCCTCGATGAGGGCTATCTGGATTTAACGGAGGTAGAAGGCGATTTTTCCGAAGCGGAAAAATCGGGCGGGAAATCCAAAAGGAGGGTAAAAGGAAGAGTTGAAGCTCACCTGCTCAGTAGGGATTGCTTATGGGAAAACGGCGGCAAAGACTGCCAGTGAAGAGAAAAACCAAACGGCTTCTTTTATGATTCAAAGAAGAGAAGACTATGTAGCGCTTTTTATGGGACAGAGATGTGGCACTTTTACGGTAGGAGAAAAACAGCGGAAAAAACTCTATTCCTTTGGGATTTATACCGTGAAAGATTTGCAGGAAAAAGAGAAGGAAGTGATCCGTCTTCTGGGGAATCAGGGGAAAATGCTCTTGAGCTTTCCTACGGCATCGACCATCAGAGTGGTAGTGCCCTATCGTCCGGAGGACACCCAAAGCATCAGTAAAGAAATGACCTTTCAAGAGGATGTGACGGACTATTCCTTTTTGGATGATGTGCTGTTTCTCTTGTCCTTCAGAGTGGAAAATCGAGCGAAACGATACGGGCTTTATGCAAGAGGCGTTTCTTTGAAAATCACCTTTGCAGATATGAAAACCATTACCCGTTCCGCTCTCATTTCGGAAAGTACCCAAAGCGCATTTTCCTTATATAAAAATGCCTCTGCCCTCTTGCAGCAGATTCCAAAGCGCAGAGTTCGGCTCATCGGAGAGGGCTTTTATCATTTGGAGGAAAATGAAGGAAGACAACTTAGCTTTTTCTGACATTTTTACAGAGGAAAAAGAACGGGAAGAAAGAGAAATGGAAGACGCTGGAAGAAGATGGAAGAGCGTTACGGAAACTTGTTTCAGGATCGAAAGGCAAGGATTCTTTTCCGGAGACAGGATCTATGATTTGATAGAGGAGATGCGAAAGTTTGGAGTAAAAGATTGACATTTGTGACATTTTACTTTGAGGAGCAGGATGCTTTTTGGTGGATTATCAAGACTACCATTAGGAGAAAGAAGGAGAAGACCATGAAGAAAACCTACACATCCGGGAAATGTATTTCTTTGAGGATGTTCTGAAACCATTAAACCTATCTAGTACAGAAGCCGCAAGAATGTTGGGAATAAGCAGAAAGGCACTTTCCGAATTTGTACATGAGAAAGGTCTCCTTGAGTCCGGAAATGGCGATTCGAATCAGTCGTGCAACCGGGACGTCTCAGAAAGCTGGATGAATATGCAACAAAAGCTTACCATCTGGAAAGCAGAGCAGAATATAGTGAATAATGTTATTATGTTTCCCGGCTTGTCTATGGATAGTACAATGGCGTTATAGAGGAATATATCGTTTATGGAAAAAACTAGAATAGAAAGAGCAATAGAGTACATCACAAAGTTATTTCAGGGAAATGGGGATGGGCATGACCTTTCCCACAGCCTGCGTGTATATAAGAATGCTCTGATGATTGCTCAAATGGAAGGCCGGGGAGAAGAGGAAATGATTGCTCTTTCTGCCCTTCTGCATGACTGCGATGATCATAAGCTTTTCCATACGGAAAATAATGCCAATGCCAGAAGATTTTTGGAGCAGGAGAAACTTCACTGAATAGAAACAAATGTTTAGTCTTGCTGCTTTGTAATTGTGTTCATTTTTGTTAAGTGTGTAGATTCTGTTAATTCTATTTATGCTGTATTGAAATTTAATTTTATCGATGTTAGAGTGTGCGTACATAGGATGGTTGGAGCATCTTCACAGGGCAGTTTGCCCTTTTCCTTAATGAACAGGAGGAATCTTATGAAAGCACATGAAATTCTGAACAATCCCTTTTTAAACAAGGGACGGCATTTACCATGGAGGAACGTGAGAAATTAGGACTGATCGGACTTTTTGCCTCCCCATGTGCAGACCATTGAAGAGCAGGCGGCACAGACCTATGCTCAGATGGAAAAGAAGGAAAAATGACCTGGAAAAGCGTCTCTTCCTCATGCAGATTTTCAACACCAATCGTACTCTTTTTCTACTATCTTTTTTCCAAGCATTTGGCAGAATTTAATCCTATTGTTTATGATCCCACGGTTTCGTTAACCATTGAGGGCTATAGTGATCTTTTTGTGGATCCTCAGTATGCGGCTTATCTGGACATTAACCATCCGGAAAATATTGAAAAGACCTTGAAGAATGCCGCAGGAGACAGGGAAATTCGTCTCATTGTGGTAACCGATGCGGAAGCTATTCTCGGAATAGGAGACTGGGGCACCAATGGTGTGGATATTTCCGTAGGAAAGCTGATGGTATACAGCGGTGCTGCAGGAATTGATCCGGCATGTGTTCTCCCCTTGGTTATCGATGCCGGTACCAACAGGGATGAGCTTCGAAACAATCCCAACTACTTGGGGAATCGGCATGAGCGAGTGAATGGAGACCGCTACTATGCTTTTATTGACCAATTTATAGAGACTGTTGAGCGTCTTTTCCCCAAACTCTATCTTCATTGGGAGGACTTCGGTCGTGAAAATGCTGCGAATATTTTTGGAAAAATATCGTACCAAGATCCCAACCTTTAATGATGATATTCAAGGAACAGGAATCGTAACCTTAGGCGGAGTATTCGGGGCAATGGCCATCAGCGGACAGAAGCTTAGGGATCAGGTTTATCTTTGTTTTGGCGGGGGTACGGCAGGAGCCGGTATTGCCTCCCGTGTACACAGAGAAATGGTGAGAGAGGGCTTATCCGAGGAAGAGGCTTACCAGCGTTTCTTTCATGGTGGATAAGCAGGGATTACTCTTTGATGATATGGAGGATTTAACACCCCAGCAGAAACCCTTTGCGAAGAAACGTTCTGACTTCCCGAATGCAGACAAATTAACGGACTTTGGCAGAGGTAGTAAGAACGGTAAAGGCGACGATTCTTGTAGGTACCTCTACACAGCCAAATACCTTTACTAAGGAAGTTGTGGAAGCGATGTGTCAGAATACTGCGCGCCCCTGCATTTTCCCCTTGTCCAATCCGACAGAACTGGCAGAGGCAACGGCGGAAGACCTGATTACCTGGTCAGACGGAAAGGCCTTCGTAGCAACCGGTATTCCGGCAGACCCTATTTCTTATAAGGGTGTGGAGTATATCATTGGGCAGGCAAATAACGCCCTGATTTATCCCGGACTCAGGCCTTTGGGATGCTGGCTTCGGAAGCAAGTCTCTTAACCGATGAAATGATTGCGGCAGCAGCAGATTCCTTATCCGGCATTACCGATATCACAAAGCCCGGTGCACCGGTGCTTCCTCCTTTTAAGTATGTGGGCGAGGTTTCCATTAAGGTAGCGGAAGCGGTGGCAAAGAAGGCAAAGGAGCAGGGACTTGCCCGTGCAAAAGAGCAGGATATGGAAAAGGCGGTAAGGGACTTAAAGTGGTATCCGGAATATAAATAAAGGAGGAGATAATGACGGTATTTCTCACCTCGATACAAAAGTATTATTCCGATTATCGTGATTATCGCTCTCGGCTACATTTTTGCAGCTAAAAGGCTGGTTTTCGGAGAGCTTCAATCGAATCTGTCCCGGCTTATTATGAATGTAGCTTTACCGGTTTCCATTTTTGTCTCGGTATTAAAGTATCTTACCATAGATAAGCTCATCAGCCTTTCGGGAGGCTTGCTTTACACCTTTGGAGCCTTTGCTTTAACCTATATTTTCGGCTTTTTGGCGGTAAAGCTATGTGGAGTTCGTGCCGGAAGACGGGGAACCATGATTAATACCTTTGTAAATGCCAACACCATTTTTCATTGGGCTTCCCTTAAACATTGCTCTTTTTGGAGAAGAGGCTCTACCCTATTTCCTGATTTATTATATTACCAATACGATTTCCACTTGAATGTCAGGCGTTTATATCATGACCTCGGACAGTGGGAGGGAAAAAGAAAAGAGGGACAAAGTTTGACTGGAAGAAGCTTTTACCGGCTCCTCTTGTGGGCTTTTCTGATTGCTTTTGGTATTTTTACTTTTAGGAATTTCAGTGCCCGCTTTTTGCTGAAAATACCTTGACCTATATTGAGAATATTGTAACACCCTTGTCTTTGATTTACATTGGAATTATTCTTGCAAAGGCGGGGCTTAAGAGCATTCACTTAGATAAAGACACTGCAGTTGCGGTGGTGGGGCGTTTTATTCTTGCCCCGCCATCATGTATGCTTTACTTTTCTTTACAGGAAGAGGACTGCCAACAAAAGGAATTCAATACCTTTGTGATTCAGTCGGCTACACCGGCTCTTGCGGTTCTCCCCATTTTGGCCAGCCAAGGAGACGGAGATGTAGAGTTTTTCCACCAATGTGGTGACCATCAGTACCGTGCTTTTTATTCTCGTTGTGCCGATTCTTATGACTTTGTTGGGCTAAGCGTTTCAATCATACATTGAGAAGCTGAGAATTTTTAGTTTGGAAAAGCCTATATAGGAGGCAGTAAAAAGAGCGGTTTCCGCTCTTTTTTGTGTTTTTTTGTTCCTGAGCAAGAACTTGAAAAATATTGAAGTATAAACATAGAATTTTTGTATGAGAAATCCTGTTAAAAGGATGAACATAAATATATACATAGATATAAAACATAACTATATACACATAGGAGAGGAGCTTTCTTTGCTTGGAGGAAAATGAAGGAAGACAGCTTAGCTTTTCCGACGTTTTCACGGAAGAAAAAGAACGGGAAGAAAGAGAGTTGGAAGAGCGCTGGAGGCAAATGGAAGATCGTTATGGAACTTTGTTTCAGGATCGAAAGACAATGATTCTTTCCGGAGAGCGAGTGTATGATTTGATGAGGAGATGCGAATTTATGGGAGAAAGTAGAATCGAAAGGGCGGTGAGACTATATCACAAAGCTTTTTCAGGGAAACGGAGATGGACACGACCTTGCTCATAGCTTGCGAGTATAAAAAAATGCCATGATGATTGCCAAAATGGAAGGGCAGGGAGAAGAGGAAATTATTGCGCTTTCCGCCCTCCTACATGACTGCGATGACCATAAGCTTTTTCATACAGAAAACAACGCAAATGCCAGAAGCTTCTTGCAAGAGGAGGGGCTTTCCGAAGGGGGAATTGAGGAAATGAATTAAACATTGAAACTGTAAAATAGTTTAATTTTCTAGCTCATTTCTTAAATAATTCCGAGTGAGTTCCAAGACGGTAGAGTATGAGGACAAGAACGTCATTTTGAATTTCGTATACTAACAACCAATCGGTTCAATGATGACATTCTCTTGTACCTATATACTTACCGGATAGGTCATGGTCTCGATATTTTGCCTCTAATATGCCGCCTTCTGCTAGAATATTTACTACATCGAAGAGTTTATTTAAATCTTTATTCTGTTTTTAGCGAGTTTAAAATCTTTCTTAAACTGGTTAGTGAACTTGACTTCGTATTTCATACTTCCAAAGCCGCCTTGAGATCATCCATGGTTTTTATAGGATTTTACGCTACTATCTAAGGCAATACGGCGTCCTTCCTCGATAGCAGTAGCCGTCTCTTCATTTGGAGTATCCAGTTTTTAAAGAAAAGGGAATCCGTTTTCGCGGATAGTTGTTCTAAGAAATATATTGATGGCGGTAGTCATATTCAGTCCCAACTTGGAAAAATATTTGATCCGCCTGCTCTTTAATATCCTTATCGGTTCTGATGTTTTAAATTTGTTGTTGCCATGCAAAAGTACCTCCAATCAGATATTTCTAAATTACTTTTTCGCTTATTGACTTTATGATAGGATACATCAAAATTCGTTTGTTATCAATACATTGTCATTATAAAACGAAGCAATCAGTTCATCTAAGTTTCTTCAACCATAAAGAATAGGAAGTATATAGATTATTTTTCGTTTACTTCAGTAGAATTTCTCCTTTAATTTGCACATGGTCTCGGCTCCCTCTTCGGTATTTCCCTCTTTTAGATCCTTTAGCCCCTCTATAACCGCTATTGCTTAATACATCTTTTGTATGGTTTTTCTCATAATATTCACTATTCATAGCACAAGCCCCCGTAAATGTTTTGCAATTCGCCCCTATTTCTTTCTTACTTTCCGGATTGTGTTAATTCCGTCTTCATGAAATCTGCACTTTTTGCAGACTCTTTATAGGATCTTTGTCCACCCAGTTTCTCCATTAGGGCGGGAACATCCACTCCGGCATCAGCCATCCAGTAACTATCTAATTCAAAGTTTACATAGCGGGGATCGGTTTCTTCTACAAAAATGTCATTCTATAGCGGAACTATTATAAGTTGCCTTTCATTAAAATACAATTGCGCAGCAGAACTTGAAAATAAGAAACGATAAGCATACAATTTACTGAGACAAACTTTTGGCAATATATTTTGTCCTATAACTCAGAGTAGTCCTATAGCCCGGTTTTACCCTCTAGGACTAAAAAGAATGGATTTACACGGGAGAGGAGCTTTTATTTGCGAGATTTCTTGAAAAAAATATGCTTTTGGTACTTCTGATCGGCGGCATTTTTGAAGCAGTGGCGGTGAGTCTTTGGATTACGAAGCATAATCTTTTTATCTTTTCAACTTTAGCTATATTGAATCTCACTATCTTTCGGAATTTTTTTCTGCTTGGAAGAAAAATATCCCCATGCCCGCCATGAATGGTACAGCTTCTTGTGGGGCTGTATATGCTTGTTTATTTAGGGCTTATCAACCGGGGAAAATATGCAAATTGAGGGCTTTTTGGTACTATTTATTTACCGGTGTTTTCGAGGCGGCTACCATTCATTATGCAGTGGCGAAAAATCTTCGGGGTACTGATTTTTGGAAGAGGCTTCTGCGGCTATGCCTGTTGGACTGCTATGGTTTTGGATTTTCTGCCCTATAAGACAAGAGAACTTCCAAGAAAAACTTTGGATGGATTCGTTATCTGACTTTTTACTTTATCTTTCCTCTTTGTTTCCGCCTTGTTTCTTTTGAAGGTGGGAAACTCTGGAAAGGATTATGTTTTTGGGCTTTCCTTATCGAAATCTCGCCTATTATCTTGTGGGAATAGCGCTGGCTTTTTCTTTTCAAGGACAATCGGGCTTTTGCAAATATATCTGCCCGGTTACCGTATTCATTAAGCCAATGAGTTATTTTTCACTGGTGCGGATTCGTTGCGATGAGACGAAATGCATTTCCTGCGGAAAATGTAAGAGAGTTTGTCCCATGGATGTGGAAATGACGGACAATTCCAGGAAGAGAAAAACGGGACGGACTGCATTCTTTGCATGGAATGTGTAAAGGTCTGCCCTGAAGGGGCGCTGTAAGGGAGAAAAAGGATAGATTAGGGTGAGGCAGGAAATATGAAGATTTTTATTGTAGAAGATGAAGAGAAATATCGTAAGGCTTTTAAAGGATGAGCTATGCAGTGGGGCTATATGGTGGAATCCGTAAAGGATTTTCAAAGAGTGAGTGATGAAGTGGAAGAGTGTAATCCGGAGCTGATTCAATGGACATCAGCTTGCCCTGTTATAACGGATTTTATTGGACGGAAAAAATCCGTAAAATTTTCCCATGTCCCCATCCTCTTTCTATCTTCCCACAGCGAGTCCCATGGACATGGTGCAGGCTATGCAATTCGGGGCGGATGATTATATCGTGAAGCCCATCGATTTATATGTGACAAGGGCGAAGATTCAGGCGCTACTTCGAAGAACCTACGAATACACCGCGGTGCAGGACAAGCTTTCTTTTCAGGGATTGCAGCTGGACTTAGCGAGAGACGGTTCTTCAGGAGAAGGATTCAACATTGATTTAACAAAGACGGAACTGCTTATCTTGGAGTGCTTATTCTAGCCAAAGGAGGAATTTCAAAAGAGAAATCATGAACCATTGTTGGCGAGGAGAGGATTTTCTGGATGACAACACCCTTTCCGTCAATATCACAAGGCTCGAAAGAAGCTTTCTGCTGTGGGCTTGAAGGATTTGATCCAAACCAAGAAAGGGATTGGGTATTTTTAGAGTTAGAAAAGTAATGATATAGAAAAAGTGTTGTAGTACAAGAAAACGCTATTTACGAAAGTACTATAAAAATATGCTGTTATATAGAAAAATCGCTATTCAGAAATACCACTACTTTGAAAAGTTACCATTGGAAAAAGAAACTATAAAAGGAGACAGCAAAAACACTATGCAGATAAAAAAAGCAGATTCAAGCTTATCTTCAAACGAAATATGAGCTCTTCGGTTTTTCCTGCTTTTGCTGTCTCTTTTTCGGAGGATTTTTCTTTGGGCATTTGCCTTGGAATTACTTTGTTTTAGGGGCGAGCTAAGCAGCTTTTGCTCTTTATTTATCTGATCTTTGGTTACTTTTTCCTTTGTCCGGAAGGAAAGTCTGGAAAAAGCCTTGGAACGGATGGAAATGGAGAAAAAGGAAGAAGAACGCAGGCGGATAGAAGAAAAAGAGAGCTTTCCGAGTATTTTTCTTCTCTGGGTGCATCAGATTAAAACACCGATTACCGTGTCCAGCTCCTTCTTCGAAAAACAGATAGTGAGCATAAAAAGAAGCTCGAAAGAGCAAAATGTTTTATATTGAAGAGTACAGCAACATGGCGTTGAACTAGTTTGAAAAATGCAGAACCGTTCTGCCGATATGGATATTCATCCGGTGGATTTGGAAGCCTGTTTAAAACGTTTGTTTAAAAAGTACGCGCCCATTTTGTGAAAACAACTTTCCCTTCATTATGAGGGGCTCTGCACGGATGGCATCGGAGAAAAAGGCGGAAGTGATTGGTGATGAAAAATGGCTTTCGATTCTCTTAGAGCAGCTTCTTTCCAATGCTCTAAAGTACACGAAAAGAAGGCAGTATCACCTTCTCTTTTGACCGGGAAAGTTCCTATCTTCGGATACAGGATACGGGTATCGAATTCCCTCTTCCGACTTAAAGAAGATTTTTGACTTGGGCTATTCCGGCTTTAACGGTAGAGCTACGGAGAAGTCAGTGGACTGGGACTCTATATGGTGCAAAAGATTGCCGGATTTTTGCAGATTAGCGTATCAGTGGAATCTACTGTGGCAGTGGGAAGCTGCTTTACTTTGCATTTTCCAAGCTGATGATGGGAATGTACTTTTTATCTCTAAGGAAGAAGCTTGAACACATCATTCTTTGCCAATTAAAAGCCGCTTCTCTTTCAATCTTACAATTCTGTAAGTTTCCCACCTTTTTGTCATTTTAAATAAAGGCAAAAATCGGATATTCGTTTTATACTTCTTCTTGTTTCAAGGCTTACTGAAAAGGAAGCAAGGCAGTAGAAGGAGTTTAAAACGAATGTCCATTAGAATGTAAAAATATCAAGAAAGTCTATCAGACCAAGAATCTTACCACGGAAGCCCTTCGGGATGTGAATTTCTCCGTAGAAAAGGGGAGTTTATCTCGATTATGGGAGAGTCGGTGCAGGAAAGACTACCTCTTAAATATCCTTGCTTACCTTGGACAGCCCCAGTTCCGGCGTTCTTTTATTAAACGGAAAGGACATGGGAATCTCAAGAAAGAAGAGTTTCCGCTTTTTCGAAGAAGAGAGCTCGGATTTGTCTTTCAGGACTTTAATCTTTGGATCAGTTCAATAACCGATAATATTTTTCCTTCCTCTTGTTTTATCGGAAGAGAAAGAAAAGCCTGATGCGGAGCGCTTAGCGAAAATGCAGGATTCTGGGCATAGAGGAACTCTTGAGAAATATCCCTATGAGGTGTCCGGCGGACAAAAACAGCGTATCGCCATTGCCAGAGCCATCATCACGAACCCCTCTCTCCTTCTTGCGGATGAGCCTACAGGCGCTTTGGATTCCGCCTCTTCAGAGATGATTTTGCAGCTCTTTCATAAGATTCATGCAGAAGGACAGACTATTTTTGATGGTAACCCATTCTCTTCGGGCGGCATCTTATGCCGATAGAGTCTTATTTATCAAAGACGGTGTGGTTTTTCATGAGATTTATCGGGGAAATGAGGAAGGACAGCGTGATTTTATGGAACGCATCTCCGAGGCGCAGCTTGTACTGAGCAAGCAGCAGAATGCGCTTCGCCCTGATAGTCTTTACGATAGGCAAACGGAGATGGCAACGGAGATGACAACGGAGATGGCGCCAAAAGATGCTTTCACAGAGAGAAAAAGGAAGGGAGGTTTAGGCATGAGTTTTTATGGCAAGACGCTTCGCCTTGAAAAAACCTGCTGGCGAATCGGCTTTTTAGAAATTCCTTTGTACTCTCTTCCGGGATTATGGGAATGCTTTTTTCTTTATGTAAAGCTTCTTTATTGGGAAATCATTATGTTGAAACCCGTCATAGGGACTTGCCCCTTTTTATCCAAGTCGGTACGATTCTTCTTTTGCATTTTTCACTTTTGTTTTTATCCAGTACGCAGTCAACTTCATGCTGAAGAAACGAAATAAGGAGTTTGCGCTTTATGGTATTTTTGGGCTTGAGAAGAAGCATATCCGAAAAGATTATTGCCATTGAATTTTTCTTCCTCTTTGCCTTTATCTTCGTACTGAGCATTGTGGGGGATATCTTTTTGGACAAATGGTCTTTCTCATGCTGAACTTCATCATGAAAGATGTGTCGGGCAGGCTGATGGACTTTCCCTTCAGCTTTTTCCGCCCCTGCTCTATACTACGGTTTTTGCTCTTGTTCCTCTATCTTTTCACATTGCTTCGCAACGGTTTTCGGATTTCCTTTTCTACCCCGATGGAGCTTTTTACAAAAAGGGCATGAGGGGAGGGGGAACTCGAAGTCAAGAGTGCTCTATCTATCATCGGCTTCCTTTTTCCTTAGTATCGGTTATGGTATTGCCCTTTTTGATCCAAGGCTTACTGTCTTCCTTTTAATTACTTTTTCGTGGTGGTACTGGCAGTGATCCTTGCGACCTATCTTTTGTATACTTCTTTTTCCGTGCTGATTTTGAAAATGGAGAAAAAACGCCCCTCTTACTACAGGCCTGAGAAGTTCTTAAGCACCAGCGGACTTCTCTATCGAATCAAGGGGAATGCGACTTCTCTAGCCAGCATCTCCATCTTAAGTACAGGGGTGATTTTTGAGTCTTGCCACCACCATTTGTATGTACGTAAATATTCAGAATAAGGGAAACAGTTTATTTTCCAGAGAATACAGTATGGAGCTTGCTCCATTTTCCTATCCGGAAAAGGAGGGGGAAGACTTGAAGCAGTCTTTAAACCAAATGGTGCTGGAAAGCGTGAATACGCCTACGGAGGTAGAGGACTTATATAGCATGGCAATACTGGCTACCATAGGCTATGTAGAGGAGGAGCAAATTCTACCTGTTAAAAGGCAAGAGAACATTGCGAATGCCAAAGATCCCAATATGATTACCCTTTATGATTTAGCCGGCTACAATGCCCGTTTTTCAAAAAGCACATTACTTTTAGGGTGAAAATGAAATCCTGCTTTTGCCACAATAGAAATACAAGCAAGGAGCCGGGCAGTTTGAAAAATCGGAGACCGTGTGTTTCAGGTGAGCGCCATTGAGAATCTCTTACCGGCGGACATGGTGGCTTTTGAGGCGGCTACGGCATTGTGGTACGGGATCTTGCCACTATGGAGTATATAGAAAAATATTTACAGCCTAAGGAGCATAGCGGAGATGAAACGGCTCTTGAATTTACCACCCATTGGAATCTGAAAGGGATTTCTAGGGAGGCATATCAGCCAGTACAGTGCCTTAAAAGAAAAAGCTGAAGGAGTTTACGGATTTCAAGGAAACTATCGGTATTCGGTAGAAAAATAAGGAAGAGTATCTGCAATCGCAGTATGAAGTGAATGGCGGATTTTTATTCTTAGGGTGTTGATTGGCATCATTTTTCCTGACAGGCACCGTATTAATCAGCTACTACAAGCAAATCAGCGAGGGGCTATGAAGACAGAGAAAAGATGCAAATTATGAAGAAGCTGGGGCTTTCCGACTCTTTGATTCAGAAGACAGGAGCTTCACAGATTCTATGAGTTGTTCTTCGACTCTTTAGCGGTGGCAACCCTTCACTGCCTTGTAGCCTCCAAGATTATTTTTCAGACTGCTGGGACTTTTTCGGTGTGGGAAGCCTTCCGCTATATGCCGGCTGTTTGTCCGCGGTACTTCTTGTCTTTGCACTGGTTTATCTCGTGATTTTTCAGCTTACCAAGAAAGCCTACACGAGGATTGTGGAATAAGAAAAAAATTTTACCGGATAGTGAGGTTTGTGGAATAAAACAATCTTTATGAAGAGTAAGTTCGGATTGTGGATTAAAGAAATTCTCTTTATAGAGATGCGTTTGCTTTTGGGAATAGAGAATGTGAGGAAGAAAAGAGATGAAAGGAATAGGAAGTTTTTGAAAAATTCTGGGAAAAATTGTTCTTACGCTGACAGCTTTTCTTATGGTCTGTGTTTTGCTTTATTTTGGAAGATTAAAGTTTGAGGGTGCAGGCTCACCGAGAAATCAAAAGCCGTACAGGCGGAAATGAAAAGCCCCTCTCTACTGAGTACATACCGGAGAATATTTCTATCCTTTCTATCGGAGAGCTGCCACGGCTGTAAAGAAATGCAGGAGCTTAAAGCTGTCTGTTTTTCAAGGAAATGGTGGAAAAACGGGTTTTTACGGCATTTGCCTTGGAAGCGGACTATAGGGGAGTGTGCAGAAATTAACCGCTATATACAAGGGGAGAAGGAAGCGCAGAAGAAATGGTACGAAGTTTTCCTTTCCATTTACCATACCAAGGAAATGGCAGAGCTCATTTCCCGGATGCGGGAGTGGAATGAAAGCGCTCCGGAGGAGAAAAGATCCGTTTATACGGCTTTTGATATGCAGCATCCCGGAGGAAGTTATGCCTTTTTAAAGGAGTACAGCCTGTCTCATAACTTGACGAGCGAAGAGGAGTTTTCAAAAATCTGGACTGCATAAAGGGTGAGAATTTCAGTTTAAAATGCAACGAATGCCGAAGAAGTCATCGCCTTTTTGGACAGCTTAAAAGGAAAAAGGCGGAGAAGAGTTCGGAAGAGGCGCAGACGGAGAAGGAAACATAGCGGATGAGCAGGACGCTACGGAAAAGCAGGCCTCCAATGACAATCAGGATAGTACAGAAAAGAAGAAGTTTCAGGAGCGGCAAGATTTTTCTGATGGAGTTAAATACCGTTCGCTAAGCGGCGAAAACCTGGGTTTCAAAGAGAATTCCTCTGTTCTTCGGATCGGGATATGGAAGAAAAATGTGAAAAAAATCCTGGAAATAGAACAAAAATCGGTTCCGGAAAGCTTGTTATTTCTGCTCACGATGGACACATTCAGAAGGAAAATCGATTTATAACAGCATGGGTGTGCTTTTGACTAAGGACTTCGGGGAGACCCTATTATGCCATGGAACGGACATCTGGAAAAGTAACGGACAATATCAAGGTGATGGGAGAAGATAAGAGAACAGTGCAGAGCTTTCTTTCCGTAGAACCCCCTTAGCCGCGCAAAGCAAAGATTTGCAAAGGAAAAGCAATATGCCTTGTATTTTTCCACGATTACAGACGAGAAAAAGTAAGGTGTATCAGCTGATTCATACGCCTATGAAAAATGTTACAGTTGGGGAGGGCTATTCTTTCCTTATGCGATTGTTCCCGAATTCTTATCGGGTGAAGAGTGCTCCCGTTCAGCGCTACGACAGCATGATTTATCTTTATGAAGGGAATCCTATAGAGGTTTTTGGAGAAGAAGTAGTGACTGGCGAGGGCAGAGTATTTCTTGTAAAAATAAAAACAAGGAGAAGGCAACCTACTAAGTAAAGTGCAAGAGCGTAATATGCAAAAGTATATTATTGCATATTATCTGTAACTTCCGATGAGGTTAGCACTCAATCGAATAAAAAGACTTTGAAAAGCCTGGAAAATCAACGTTTCTATTGATTTTCCGGGCTATCTTTAATATAATTAATGAGTAGGTATACATACTTTATTTTTGGGGTTAAACAATCTAAATGTACTACGATTTCAAGGTCAAAAGTACCCAAGGTCAAGGGTAGATTTATGAACGGACGATCAAAGGGGTCGTCTACATCAGTACGAGTATGACCGGATTTATAAAGCCGGACAAGAAAATACAACATCCCCAAACGCACAACGATCGGTAAGAAATGTGAAGACGATCCGGAAATGATGTATCCGAATCCAAACTTTCTGACTTACTTTCCGGACGCCGAACTGCCGGAGGATCAGGGGCGAGATGCCAGGAGCAGCTGCCTGCGCATCGGGACATGGATCGTGATCGAAAAACTGATGGTGGAAAGCCTTCTTGACAAGATCATCAGCGGACTTTACGGCAATGACCGCGGCACAGGCCTGTTTCTTGATCTGGCAGCGTATTATCTCACTACAGAGAATAATGCCGGACAGTACTATCCGGATTATGCCTATAACCATCCGCTTTTCACGCCGGGAGTATAAGATCTACAGCGACTCCACCGTATCGACCTTCATCAGCCAGATCTCAGTGGAGGACGGCGTTTCTTTCCAGAACGAATGGAACGCGGTCAGAAAAAGCAGGATAAGATCTATATTTCCTATGATTCTACCAATAAGAACTGCCAGGCCGGTGATATCGAGATCGTTGAATTCGGACATGCCAAGGAAGACCCAGCTCCGATCTTCAACTATTCCATAGCGTACGATTGCAACAACCGGGAGCCGCTGTTCTACGAGACCTATCCGGGCAGTATCGTCGATATCTCTCAGCTTCAGCTGATGCTGAACAAGGCCGTATCGTATGGGTATAAGAATGCGGTTTTATCCTGGACAGAGGTATTTTTTCCAGAAGAACATTCGGTACATGGATCATCTTGGCTATGATTTCGTGATCATGGTCAAGGGGATGAAGTCTTTGTGAACGATAAAATCCAGGGAAGTCCAGGAAGCTTTGAGGAGAAACGGCAGTATACGATCCGTCGGTACCAGGTAAATGGTACGACCGTAAAGACAAAGGTCTTCTATTCGGATGAAAAGGATCGGTATCTGCACATTTATTACAGCTACAGTAAAGCTGCTTCGGAGCGTGAAGACCTGGAATCAAAGATCGACCGGATCGCAGCATACCTGAAAAAACAGGAAGGACAGCCGGTCATCATTGATAAGAGTTATGAGAAGTACTTCAGCCTTGAGTATTATCACGAAGGAAAGATGACCAGTGTTTTGTCTGCGGGATAGAAAAGGAGCTCTGTCATAGAAGAAGAACTGAAGATGTGCGGATACTTCTGTATCATTACTTCAACTGAAATGTCTGCAAAAAGAAGCGCTTGATCTCTATAAGAGCAGGGACGCCTCGGAAAAGCTGTTCAAAGCGGATAAGAGCTTCCTTGGCAACCGGAGTCTGAGGGTATATACGGGTGAATCCTTGAAGGAAAGATGCTGATCGCGTTTGTCGCGCTGATCATCCGGAACCGTATGTACACGAAGCTGAAAGATGAGGAAGAAGAACTCTGGAAAAAGCTGAACTATATGAACGTGCCGGCATCCATGCGGGAGCTTGAAAAGATGAGATGATCCGCCAGGCAGACGGTGTGTACCGGCTTGATCGACGCAGTCACGGCAACACAGAAAACGATACTGAAAGCGTTTGGAATCGACACGAACTATGTAAAAGGAAAGCCCGGGAGATCAGCGACCAGCTGAACCCGAGGTGCTGAAGGCCAGGATATAGGAGGGGAAAGCAAGATGGCACCGCGGAAGACGTAAAGGTCAACACAGACACACTGGATGCAAGATCGAACAGCAGAAGTCTGCTCTGGAGAAAGCAAAAGCGAAATGCGAAGCAGAGAAAAGAAACGCTGGCAGAGTTGATCAAACTCTGCAATGAGATGCGGAAGGAAGAACTGATGGAAGCTGTTATAAAAAGTAATCGCTCTACGCGGGAGATCATGGCGTTTATTAAAGGCGCTCCGGAGACAGAGTAAAAGAAAACAGCCAGTAATGTGTGAGTGAGACCGCTACTGGCTGCTGATTGGTTGAGTGTCAAAAAGGCTGGGAAAGCTAATATATTACGCTCTTGTGCATTCTGTTTCATTTGGAATGAGTGATTACAATTTAAAACTGCTGTAAGCTTTGAGTTTACTAACAAATTATTGAATATATTGCGAAAATGAGATGCAAGTATTGTAAAATACATTCAATTTTGTTATGTTCATGTATTGGAAAGTAAATAGGAGGTTGGAACAAATGGCTACAATTACAGTACGAATTGATGAAGATAGTATTAGACCAAGTAGTAGAAGAAATGGGCAGATTATTCTACATTTTTACAGCATTTATACGAAGAAAGTTTTACGAGAAAGACGAATCCTTTTTGAAGTATCTGCTAAAGTGTGGATCCATTCTATTCAGAAAGCAATATGCGTTCGCTGAAAAATCTATAAAAGGAATTGCGTGAGGGTAAAGGCAAGGTGCATGAACTTATTGAGGGTAGAAGATGAGTGAAAAATATAGGTCTGATGATGCATGGGAAGATTATTTATTGTGGCAAATTAGCGATAAGAAAAATTGTTAAAAAGAATCAACTCAGCTCATAGGATATCGAGAGAAACGGATGCTTTGATGGATTGGCAAGCGCGAAGCTCTAACCGGTGATTTAAGCGGAGAATTTAGTCGAAGATTGATGATAAAAATCGACGAGTCTACCATATGGAAGATAAACGTATTTTATCATACAGTAAACAGGGCATTATCAGGATCATTAAGCAAATGGTACAGTTTTTTCTGCACCATTTTACTACCCTTTTTCTAAAGCGTTATAACAGATGTATATAATCTTATCCTCGAAATGAAGTTTATCAGGAATAAAAAGAGCTTTGGGAAAATGCGGTACAGAAAGAAGATAAGAATACAAGGAGATACGCAATGACTTCGATCAGTATTACAAGGCAAGAGCAAAACCTTAATCCAGATTGTTTCAGAAGTAAATGAATCTTCTCAGCAATCACGATTACAAACAATAGAGGTAAAAATGCGGTATTGATTGGAGAGGAGGATTGGAATGCAATTCAGGAAACTCTGTACTTGAATAGTATTCCAGGGATGAGCAAGAAATATTTTGGCGTCAAAAGGAAAAAGAAATTTCCTATCTTTCATCTTTTTAAATAATAGGAGAAATCATGAAACAATCTTTAGAAGAAAAACAGACATTGGCAATGGAGGCTTAGCGGCAGGAAGAACTGCGGACAGCTGGTGCTTCTTGCCTACCAAGAGGAATTAAATCTTTCGGAGGAGCTTCTGCTTTCTCTCTGTCGGGCTTATTGAAGGTTTAGGAACCTTGGAGGAAGTTGCGGAGCTTGATTGGAGCAAATCTGGCTTTTAGCTATGAAAAATAAGGGAAACCAATGGTGCAGGTGGAAGCGGCTCATCTTTTCAGGACTTTGAGAAGCCGTTGCGGCAGCATTTTATGCGACTTAAGAGGCATAGGAAAGGAAAAGCCTCTTTGCAGCTGCGAAGATTGCATCAAAGAGGCGATTGCTGCACTGTATTAAGTTTTAGGGGCGTTAATCAACTGATCCACAATTTCACGCTATCCGGTAAGAGCTCCATATTCACAATGAGTTTTCGGATAGCTTTCTTTCAGATTGGGTAAATTCCGTAATGCGCTGATATCGGTAATATAGTTATCGGAAATGTCCAGTTCCTCTAAAGTAGTGAGCCCTTCTATACAATCCAGAATCTCTAACTTGTTTCCACTAAGTCCAAGCCTTTTTATTGCCTTAAAATGGGAGAGAAAGGCTTTGGCATTGACCATAAAATTATTGGAATCATCATCCAGATTCAGAATTTCTGTTTGGGTGAGTATCAAGATCTCTGCAGAGTTATTATCTTCCATCTTACTAAGAGATAGGGGAATCTCAGGCGTAGCAGGTGGGCCAATAAGATTTTGGTCAAAAAACAATTCCTTTACTTTGATACCGGAGAAAAGTCCATAATAGTCTCTCAGAGTGTATAAAGGATCTCCCAGAATACTCAGTTTCTCAAGGCTTGGCAAGTCTCGTAAAAACATTTTTCCCAGTCGTTAGAAATATAATCCATGGAACCGGAAACCACCAGAGTGCTTAAGAGTTCATTCCACGAGGGGAATCGGCGCTGATTTCGTCACCGTCCAGAAAACAGTAGAGGCTCTTAATCGAGGGCATATGAGCAAAATGACTGAGATAGTTAGAAATGCAAAAACATCTTCCAAAAAGCAGTTAAATTTTGTAAATCCGGTAGGGAAAAGTCGTAGGGTAGAACGCCCAGGTGCAGGCTTTGTAAAGCACTGAGACTGGCAATGACCTTCTCAGTCCATTAATTCATAACAGCTATCAATGGAAAGTTTGTTTAATGAGGGGTGATTGGCTAAAACCGTCTAAAGAGGTATAGGTACGCTTTCAGGCCAAGAGACTTTAATTTAGGCATATTTTGAGTAAAGTTTAAATCCTTTATGGACATCACATGGGATAAGCTGAGATTCTCCATTTGGGGCATACCGGAAAGGGACGGAGATATTTTCCAAGGGTTTATTATAGGGACTCGTCAGACTCAGATTTTTACAATTGCTTAAAGTGGCTAAAGGAGCTAAATCTGCAGAGGTATAAAGGGCTAAATTCTCTAATTTAGGAAAATATCTTAAGAAAAGCAGTCCCCCTTCATAGTTACTATCTACATGAATAGTTAGGCTTTTCAGGAAGAAAAAGGGACTGAAAATGTCTGTGATTTCCTTTGTTTTGCCGGAGGAGATGCTGTAGGGAAGAACGTCGTCGCGAAGGCAAAATTCCGCGAAGACCGAGTATCTGTTCCGGCTTTGAAAAGCTTAGCAAAAGTTCTCTGAAGCTTTCCGAGTTGCTCCCTATAGCGGAAAAGTATTTTAACTCTTTCAGATTTTTTAAATCCTGATTGTCGCTACTGTCACTATCGAAGTCCAGGTCTTTCTCCAGTGCCAGATTTTCTAAACCGGTGAAGGGCTGAATCTCCTGCTCGTGGAATGCTTTTTGTAGCTAGGAAAATAAAGAGTCTTTTTCTTCTACAGGATTTCCCTCTTCATCTAAGCTTTCGGCATAAGAAAAACACCAATTTTTCTTCTTTTGTATCTTTTGAAATGGATAGAACTTTAGGAACTATAGTCTTCCCTTGTGACTTGAGAAAGATACTTGGAAAATGCCTTCTCCACAAAGGAAATCACTACCGAATCCTGCACTGCGCTACGATATTGGTCGGTAGGAGCACTGTGCCGGGAGAGAGAGCAGAGCATTTAGCAAATACACAAATAGAAATCATCACCAACGCAGAACCAAGTGCGCAAGTTCGTATAATAGAGAGATACTTTGCGGATTATTTGGGATATGTCTTTCTCGATTATAATTCACATTTTTTGATGGTGATATTTTTGCGTAATATCCGGCTTATGAGGTTCAAATAGACCTTGGTATTACGAATTTACACTGCACAAATCCTTCCTTCATTCCCTCAGGTATGGATAGCTCACCTTGACAGTTTTGGACATTGGATTTAGGTGATTTTCATGAATTTTCCTCTTGCTATTCTTAATTTATTTTTGTAAAAATGAATATTATTTTATAATCAAATTAAGTTTACAAAATGCCCTAAGTGATATGCAAGATAAGATTAGGAGGAAAAACAATGCCTTTAATTTAAAGGAAAAAGAGATTCGCCTTTCCGGAGGATATATTACTGGAACAGGCTACGCTGCTTTTAGGGATGATGAGCTTAGCGGATAGGGACGGCATGATTCATAGAGTATAAACAGTATTATAAGTCAGAAACTTTTTCCACCACATCCTGATAGGGATAAGCGTTTCGAAGTGCCTGATAGCAGGGGCAGTCTTCTTCGTGGTCGCTTGTAAGACCACAGGCTTGTAAAAAGAATAGACAATGACAGGTAGGGTATATTGAAAGCCCCGTTTTTAAATCCTTGCTGATTGTTTCGGAAAGCGCATTTTTGGCGGGCATTTCCCTTTTTCATGCCCCTTAGTAGCAAAAGGCTCTTTCACGTCGGAAAAACTTCCAAAAGATAGGGCATCAAAGCTTCCTTCTTCCTTTTTGCAAGGCTAAAAATGCATTAGGCGTTTTGAATCATGGCTCTGATTTTTCGCTCCGACTTAATCATATTTTCCCGTATGCATGATTCTTGCAATATCTTCTTCCGTGAATGCTGCGACTATTTCGGGGAGAAGTCGGCAAAAACAGCTTCGAAAGAAATATCTCGTTTCTTTTAAAAATCAAGACCCAGCTAAGCCCGGCTTGCATGGATTCCAAAAAGCAAATATTCAAAGAGCTTTTGATCCTCATGAGTGGGTACGCCCCATTCTTTATCGTGGTAGGAAATCATTTCCGCACCTGTTTTTCCATTGACATGCCATAATGCCTCCTTTTTAAAGCATTATAACAGAATCTATTTAGAGTTGATAATAAAAAGAAAAAGTAGTATAATGTACTACATATAAGGTTTGTTCATTCTTTGTTTTTAGCGCGACAAAATAATTTTTGAAATCGAGGTAAAATCATGGCATTTTCAATTCGAATGAATGAGGAAGAAAAAGCACTTGCGAGAAAGCTATGCAAAGCTTCACGCAATGTCTCGGAGAGGCTTTCAAAAGGGCTTTATTTGAACGCATTGAAGAGGTATGATATCAGTCTTGCCAATGAAGCCTACCAGGAATATAAGAATAATGGCCGTAAAGTCCAGACCGATTGAGGAGCTCTGGAAGGAACTTAATCTATGAGCTACCATGTAGAAACAACTGCTCGATTCGATAAAGAGTTCAAAAAGCTGGACAAATACACGCAGCAGATGATCAAATCGTGGATTGATTTTGCAAAATTGGCGAAATCCGAGAGCACAAGGCAAGGGACTTACTGCTAACAAAAGTGGACAATGGCGCATAGAATCGGAGATTATCGCTTACTCTGTCTTATACAAGATGAGGAGCTGACTATCCTTGCCTTGACTGTTGGTCTGAAGAGATATCTACCACTCTTAAGGAAATCCAATCCTATTCTTTACCATTATGAATAGAAAACAAAAAAGGTATTCGTGAAAGAAATCATGAATACCTTTTGCAGTTCATTCCTTGGGATCAATATATCTTATTCTATTCTTACGTGATTCTTCAATTGGAAATTTTCATCACTGGAGCATAAATAAATTAGCCCTTCTATAAAACCGATAATTGCAGGAATTCCGGTCCCAGCAGAACAGAAGATACAAAATGCCCATTCCGATTTCTCCTTGTATAAAAGCAAGAATGATGCTCTGAAAAACCATAAAATAACAAACAAAAATCACAGAAAAATATAATATCAAGCCGAATTTAGCAAAGGGTTTAAAGTCAATACAACACTGCTGTTTCGTCCCTTCCTGCTCGCAAAAGAACAGACGATGATAGGGTGATAAACGTCAGGAACATCTTTCTCTCTCGATGTGTTACTATAGGCTTAATTCTAAATCAGTATAATAACTGTTATCTAAGTCTTTTTCTTTCCCATTTTTATTTCTTTCTCACTATAATTTATAGCTACACTCATGATTTCTCTCTATTACAATCTTATTCTCAGAAAAGGAGCATATATGTATCCGGACGAAAAAAAACAAAAATGGATTAGGTTGGGAAAACAATGCGTACTCTTGGTACTGCTTTGCAGCGCTCTCTATATTTTCCTTTCCTTAAAGGAGCGAGAAGAAAAAGTACTTTATAGGGGAAGAGCGGGAGAACGAGAAAGCATAGAAAACGAGAGCTTGTTCCGGAAGAGATAGAAGAGAATCGAAGTATCTTGCAGATAAAAGCGGAAGAAAAGCAGAAATACAAGCATAGCTACAGGTAAGGATGCAGGAGAAGCTAGAAGCGCTGCTGGAGGAGAAGCGATGAGTGCTGATGCGGAGAAGCGATAAGCGCTGCTGCAGGAGAAGCGATGAGTACGGATACAGTGAAGAAAATCGCTATGCCGGATTCTAAGAGCGGAAAAATCAATATCAATAAGGCGAGTTCCGAAGAATTACAGAGCTTAAAAGGAATAGGGCCGTCTACAGCCGACAGTATCATAGCCTATAGGGAAGAATACGGAGGATTCTCCAGTATCGAAGAGATTATGAATGTGAAGCGCATCGGAGAAAACCTTTGCCAAGATAAAAAGATCGGATTTCTGTGGACTGAATCACGAGGATAGCTAAAAATTCTTTTACCATGTCTATTTAACGTAGAATTCGATCTCTCTTCTTTGTCCTTAAATCTATAGAATATTGTAAGCTTTATCTCTTGTGCTTTTCCGGATGGACGATTATCATTTTTAAGATATGGCTAGGATACAAAAAGCAGAGCGATTGCTCATTTGCTTTTAAGATAAGATGAAACTGAGGGAACAATGGATAAAAGGAAATCAACGAGATATCGCACGCTTTGCGCTGATACTCATTATGAATTAAAGAAAGCACTTTGTCGGAAAAAGAGGACAGGGAAGTTCTTTTTGAAGGGAAAAAGGATGGGAAAGAGAGTCTCTATTCTTCTTAGATCTGTCCTTACTTCTTCCTTTGCGTCTTTTTCCGAGGAACGGGTTTACGGAATAAGCGATTATGGTCATGTTTCTGTAAAATGGAAATGGAGTAGGCCGGGGCAATGACCCGACTTATCGTTATATAGAGGATATTTTGTACGGAGTGCAAATACACCCGGAACAAACGGCAGCAATAATAATGCATCCATAAACAACAGCGGAAATATGGTGTCCCCCGACTACAGCGACGCCGGCACTTCTTCGCAATCTCGTCCAGCTTTCCAACACGAGTGCAACAAAAACCTGAGTTCGAAGTCGATGCGGGCTATGCGGTGGTATTTGACTTGGATAACGGCAGTATTTTGGGAGAGAAAAATGCTTCTCAGGTGATGAATCCCGCTTCCATGACGAAGGTCATGACCTTATTGCTTTGTGCGGAAAAGCTTTCGGATAAAAATAAGAAGTTGACGATTACACAAGATATCGTGAACTATATAGAGCAGAGGGGGCAAAGCAATTGCGGATTTTTAGTAGGAGAAGAGGTACCTGTGAAGGATTTGCTTTACGGTGTGATTCTCCCCTCCGGCGCAGATGCGGTTCTGGCTCTTTGCAAGGAAGTGGCAGGCTCGGAAGCCGCTTTTGTGGAGCTTATGAATAAACGGGCGAAGGAAATGGGCTTATCCAATCAGTGCCATTTCCAAATGCAACAGGCCTTTATCACAGCACACACCATATGACCGTAAAGGATATGGGACAGATTATGGCGGTTGCTATGCAAAAACCCGACGGCGAGAGAAGTTCTCTTGACAGAAAATTACCGAGATTTCTCCTACGAATAAGCATGCACATGTAGTGAAGTTTACCAACCTTTTCTTACAAAGAATTAAGACCCTTGGACAGTGGTGGAGCAGAATGTTCAAATGGCCAAAACCGGTTATGTTAGCCAGTCTAAGTTCTGCGCCGTAAGTAGCGGGAAAGGAAAGAATGGAAAGAATTTGCTGGTAGTAACGGGAGGAGTGCCACTACCTGGCAGGCAGTACGAGATCAGGCATTATACAAACTTTTTGGAGCTTAGGATTTTTAAACGGGTAGATCATAGGGGAATTATGCCAATTAAAGTGCAAAAACAATTTACCGGCAAAGCCTATTTTGGAGGCAGGGAAAATATTTTTGTCATGAATGAAAATAGGGCAGTTTCCCAGAATATTCGTCCTTTAAAGATTGTGATTTTGAACCTGATGCCGTTAAAGGAAGATACGGAGCTGGATTTACTTCGTGTACTCTCCAATTTCCGATTCAGACGGAAATCAGCCTTATGAAGGTGTCCACCCATAAATCTACTCATACCAGTTCTACACATTTAAATGAATTTTTATTTGGAATTTAAAGACATTCAGGATAAGTTTTTGATGGATTCATTATTACAGAGCACCCGTAGATGGATTTTTCCGAGGGTGGAGTATTGGAAAGAACTGGAAGAAATCATGGAGTGGTCTAAAACACATGTATTTTTCCACCTTCCATGTTGCTGGGGAGCACAGGCGGGACTGTTCCATCATTATGGAATTCGGAGAGATTCTACAGAGAAGAAGCTTAGCGGAGTATATACACTAGGGTCTTGCACCGGAAGAAAATGTTGATGAGAGGAATGGATGACGAGTTTTTGTAGCCACCAGTCTCGTTATACCGGGCTGGATGAGGCAGCATCGCGAAACAATAAGGAACTCCTATGTTGTGGCAGACAGTGAGGAATGCGGGAGCTATATCATTTTAGCCTGCTCCATCCAGACAGATTTTTGTCACGGGACACTCGGAGTATGATCGCTATGATCTCGATAAAAGAATCACAAGAGGGATCTTGGAAGAGGGTTAAATCGGATGTGCCCGTAAATTATTATCCGGATAATGATCCGGAAAAGAAGCCGATTTTATCCTGGCGCTCGGGTTCCAACTGTATTTACAGCAATTAGCTGAACTTTGTTTATCAGGAAACCTAATGTCTTGGAAGATTTACGTCCGGTTTCCGAGGACAGCTATTTAAGAGAGGATCATTGAGTGAAAAGAGACGGTACTGTAAGCAGTACTAAGACTTTCACCATTTACAGAAGGGAGAAAAATATGGATGCGTAGAACGTTTGATTTTCGTATTTAAAAGAAATTGATACGGAGTCCGTACCGGACAGGGATGTGATTCCCTCGGTGAAAAGCAATTTGACCTTGCCAAAGTTTTGGAAAAGGAATTAAAGGGAAATGGGAGTTTCCGATGTTCGTCTGGATGAGCATTGCTATGTCTACAGGAAAGTACCTTCTAATCTGAGCGGAGAAGAAAAAGGCGAAAAACCCCCGCCTTGGGACTTATTGCACATATGGATACTTCTCCGTCAGCAAGAGGAAAAATGTCAATCCTCGTATCGTAAAGAACTATGACGGATCGGATATTATTTTAAATGAGGAAGAAAAGCTTTCTCGAAGATTTTCCCAAAGACTCTTGGAACAGGTCGGAGATGATTTACTGGTAACAGACGGAAAAACACTCCTGGTGCAGATGATAAGGCCGGTGTTGCCGAGATTATGGCACTCGTAGAGCATTTGCAGAATCATAAAGAGATTCCGCACGGAGACATTTGTATCGGCTTTACACCGGATGAGGAGGTAGGGTGCGGAGCGAGATATTTTTGATGTAAAAGGCTTTGGCGCGGATGTTGCCCTGCGGTTGACGGAGGAAAGCTTGGCGGTGTAGAATGCAACTTTAACGGGGCTTCCGGAGAAGTTAAAGATTCATGGAGTTAATGTACATCCGGGTTCCGCAAAGGATAAGATGTTAAATCTTTACTCCTGGCTGCGGAGTTTAACAGCATGCTTCCGCAGTTTACTCCTGCGAATACAGAGAGGACTATGAGGAGTTTTTCCATTGTGCGATATGGCAGGGGGACGAGCCTTACGGAGATGAATTACATTATCCGTGATCATGATAGAGAAAAATTTGAAGAAGAAGAGAACTTTTTCTGGATGTAGCGGAAAAATTAAATCGGAAATATAATGCTAGGGGTGCCTTTTTTGAGCCGGAGGTAAAGGACAGTTATTTCAATATGGCAGAAAAGGTGAAAGACCATATGTATCTTATTGAGGTTGCGAAAACAGCTTTTTGATAAAGAGGGATTACCCCGGATTGTCAGTCCGATTCGAGGAGGGACGGACGGAGCAAGTCTTTCCTATAAAGGGACTGCCCTGCCCCAGAAATCTTTCTACAGGAGGGATAATTTCCACGGAATTTATGAGTATCTGAATCTAACTGCCTTTCATCAGATGATTGCCGTATTAATCCGGATTACGCAGGAAATGATTGGGAAGAAAGGCTAATGTGATATCGCACGCTTTCCATTTTGAACGAGGTGCTGTAGTCACTATGCTACAGTCTCGCCTTGAACGAGATATCGCACGCTTTAAGCACGATACTCGTTATGAATAAAGAAGGGGGTATAGCCACTCGGCTACACCCCTCTATCATTTTTAACTCATTCTATATTCAATTGTTATTTTGTAGCCCATTGGTTTGTACCACCTTTTATATTTCAGCCTTTTTATATTTTTAAAATGGACTCGCACCATATATTTTCTAAAATACAAATGGTTGATGGGGTATCTTTTTCTTTTTGGAGATTTCCCTTCGCCTTTGTGAAAAATAAGAGAAAGCCTTCTACGAAAACCGATAGCACTCAGCTACGCAATAAATTCGTTTTCTTTATCTCTGGTTTTTCTCCAAAAAGAAGTACTGTTTTGGCTCCATTGGACTGTGCCTCTCTTTCCTATTATCGTTCGCATAGCTTTCACTTGCACGCTGCAAAAGCTTTCTCCTTCCTCTTCAGAGAAGAAGCTCTTCGCATCGCTTTTTCTTTGCTTAACTGCACTATATCACAAGAAATTTCTTTTGTAAATAGAAAATATTTTATTTTTATTTTTCTTTAATTCATAACGAGTATCGCTCGCAAAAGCTGCGCGGTATCTCGTTGTCTAAAAAACAGAAAAGATATTTCAGAGAAGGGGATAGCATTTTATGCTATAATTAAACAATATCGTTGCATTTTTATGGGAGGATTGGATGTTTTCCGCTTTTTAAAAATAAAGAAGAAAAACAGGCAGCGTGAGCTGAGTAAAAAGAAATAAGACACACTTTACAGGGAGAAGAGATGGAAAAGGCTAATGCGGAAATACAAACCCGTCTTCTTCTTTTTCCCTATTTTCAATTGGCGGAGTAGTATTTTTGCTATGTCAGTATGGATAATGAGCCGAGTACCAAGGCAATTCTATCGACTGCTCTTAACAGCGGGAAGAGAGTATATGTTCCTCGCTGCATCCCGGGAAAAGAGAATCATGGAGGCGGTGGAAATTCATGCCTGGAGGATTTGGAAAAAGGAACTGAGGGATTTTAGAGCCGAAGAAAGAAATAAGAGGGACGGATAAAGAGCCTTTTTCTCTTATGCTGATACCCTGTCTTGCGGCAGATAAAAAGAGGCGGAAGACTTGGACACGGCGCCGGATATTATGATCGTTTTTTTAGAAGGCGCTGCAGGAAAGAAAAGTGTGCCTATGCTTTTGATTCCCCTGCTGTTTCCCAAGATTCCCATGGGAAGGCAGGATATTTTCATGGACTGTGTGCTAACGGAAAAAGAACTGATTTCCTGCGGGAAAAAGATAGTTTTACGGGCATCGAGAGTTCTACTTCTTTTCTGCCATAAAGTCCGCCATGTCTTTTTGGAAGCAGGATTTCAAAAATGCATTTCTTCAGACTTTCGGGATGAAAAAGAGATGGATTGAGAGTGAAGAGCCTGTCATGGAGAGTATTTGTACAAGCATCCCCGGCATCGTTCTTGGCGAGTATCGTAGGTAGACCGTGCGTTATCTCATTTGATAAGGCTTCTCCGTAGAGGCTGTCTCCTAGAAGCGGACAGCCGATGTAGGAAAGATGCACTCTGATTTGATGAGTTCTTCCGGTTTCAAGTTCTAATTGCAGCAAGGGAAAAATTCCTATCCGGATTGTATTTTACAGAAAGAATATTGGTGACGGCATCCTGCCCGGCCTCGAAGTCCACTTTTCTTCTCATTTTTCCTCTTTCGATACGTTCAATGGAGCCTGGATTCGGGAGAAGCGTTCCAACCTCGACTAAGCCCGGGGAAAGCTGCTTTTTCCATCAGATTCTTCTATTGCAAGATTCTTTTTCAGGAAAGGCGGGTAGCTGGATTTCCTTTACAGAGTGCTGCATAGGTTCTTCTTATTCTTCCGCCTCGCATTTCTTCATTTAAAAAGGAAGAGGAATACGATTCTTAGCCACAAGAATGAGACCGCTTGTGTCCAGATCCAAACGGTGCACCATGCGACAGACAAAGGATTCTTGCTCTTCTATATATAATAATGGGTAATGGCACCGGCAAGCGTTTTTCATAGTGCCCCGGAGAGAGGATGAGAGGGCAGGAAAGCCGGCTTTGTTAGCAGTAAGAGATCTTCATCTTCATAAATAATATCCAGCGAGAGCGAGAAAAGCGGGTGCAGAGACTTCGTTTCCTGTTTCTAAGACGGAAATGTCAAGTTGGTCTCTCTTCCAGTTTATCAATGGTAGAGACCCATTGCCGTTTTTCTCGATTCCGTAATGCTTTCTTCCGCCTTCTTCATAGGTGACTTTTTAAGACCGGTAATGAGACTTTTTGGTGTAGCCTTCGGCGCGTAAAAAGCTTCTCACGGTTTTTCCGCGGAAGCTTTTATCCATTGTATAATGCAGCTTTCGTAAAGTGCCCTGCATTTTAAAAAGGTGAAGCTTTCTTCAGAGAAGCCAGAGTTCATCTTTTTCGGAAAGAAGAAGAGACTGCCGTCTTCCATGGTGTATCCGGCGCTTCCGGCATTTCTGTAGTCTCCTTTTAGTTCCGGCCATGTGATAGCGATTTCCGGATCGTTCCATGCGAGTCCGCCCTCGTCGCCCGGATGATGAAAGTCGGTTACCTTGCAAAGCGAACTCCGCCGTATCGGAAAGAACCAGGAAGCCGTGAGCAAAGCCTCCGAATATAAAACATCTTCTTGTTTTCTTCTGTTAAAATGATACCGAAATGTTTGCCGAAAAGTAGAACTGTGTTTTCTAAGATCCACAGCCACATCGTAAACGCGTCCCTTAAGGACACGAACCAATTTGCCCTGAGGGTATTGCTTTTTGAAAATGCAGACTAGCGTAAAACACCCTTTTCGAGACATACTCTGGTTATCCTGTACGAAGCGAAGAGTCCAGGCCGGCCTCTTGGAAATCTCTTTTCATTATAGCTTTCATAAAATAGCCGCGACTGTCTCTATGTACAGTAGGTGTGCAATAATGCACAGACCTTCTATATTTGTTTTTCAATTTGTATCTGTCCCATGTCAAACCCTTTCTTAAGACGAAAATTTCAAGCACTGCCTGTATACTATAGCACAGAGAAGAAAAATAAAAATAATTTAAAAAGCCTTGACAAAAATAATAAAGATTATTATAGTATCCAATGTTGATAGTGATTATCAATTTTGTTTTAAGTAACTAACAGAACAAAGCTAATAGAAAAGGAAGGTCGATGAACTATTCCAGACAGCGAGCAGAAGTTTTGGATCAGATTCGTGAGCATAAGGATCATCCCACGGCTGATACGATTTTGCGGAACCAGGACAAAGGATCCAAGCATCAGCTGGCAACTGTATACCGTAACTTGAAGCTTTTTATCTGAAACTGGGAGAAATCTGAGATTGACCTTTCGTCTCGGGAGCGGATCGCTTTGATCCGACTGTGCAGACACACTACCATTTTGTATGCGAGAGATGCGGGAGGGTATACGATGTTCCTATGAAAGTTGGTGAAGCGTTGGATTCGATGCTGGAGCAGTATATTCGAGGAACGGTTACCGGACACGACTTGGTATTCCGAGGAATCTGTGATGAGTGTAGGGCTTTGGAGGGTGCTAAACTTGCCACGGAGGTAGAGGTAAAGAAGCACACTGTGTAAAACGGTGATTTTGCTTAGAGCAAGTGTCGATACAGGGTCGACACGGAGTTGAGTGAGCCGAAAGGCAGAAAAGGAGAAGATTATGAAGACTTGGGTTTGTTCAGTATGTGGTTATGTATTTGAGGGCGAGGCTGCTCCGGCACAGTGTCCGTTTGTAGGCAAGTTCCGATAAGTTTTGTAGAGCAGAGCGGAGACTTACATGGGCAGCAGAGCATGTAATCGGTGTTGCAAAGGACGTTTCCGGAAGATATTAAGAAGGATTTAAGAGCAAATTTTGAAGTCGAGTGCTGTGAGGTCGGTATGTACCCCCTATGGAGTAGAGCAGCTTATAGAGGGATATCCCGAAGTTGGTGATTACTGAGACAGGCAGCTTTTGAGGAGGCAGATCATGCTTCTCGCTTTCGCTGAACTTCTGGGTGAGGTTGTTTCGCATCCACTAAGGAAAAACTTGGAGGCTCGTGTAAAGGCGGAGAACGGTGCTACTGCGGTGCAGGTAGACCTAAGCCAAGAGAGCAAAGGCTCTTGATTTGGATGCTATTCATGACACAGTACATGAGATGGCAGAGATGAGGCTAGACACGCGTAAGGCTTTCTACGGTCTGTTAAAGAGATACTCAATAAATAATAACTTGCTTTTTATAAATGCTATTTCATAAAATAGTGTGGTCAACATCAAGCTTGGTTCTATGGGGAATAGAGGAAGGATACTTCCTCTATTTCTTCTTCATAACGAGTATCGAGTGTTTTGCGTGCGGTATCTTATTCATAACAAGCGGCGTAGGAAAAGCCTGAGACATCTTGTTCATAACGAGTATGTGCGCAAAAGCGCGCGGTATCTCGTTTAAGATGTGTGCCGTTGTGAAATATTCGGTCTTTTATTCATTAAGACAGGATAAAAATGCTGTTGATCGAATTGGTTTCGACGAATGTTGCTGCGTTTTTAAGGCATTTTCGTTATGACTGCTGTTGGATACAGCTTAGTTGTAGAGGAGGATTAACTTATGGCAAACCACAAGGGGACAGAAACGGAAAAGGAATTTGACGGACAGCGTTTGCAGGAGAATCAGAGGCAAGAGCGAAAGTATACTTATTACGCTTCTCCAGGCAAAAGAAGGACTGGGGTATCAACAGATTGCGGCTATTTTGGAAGAAACTGCCGCAAATGAAGAATATCACGGAAAGATGTGGTTCAAAGAGCTTTGCGGGACTTGGTGGCGGAATCGGCAACACTGCTGGAAAACTTAAAAGCAGCATCGGAAGGGAGCACTGAGTGAGTAAAGATGATGTATAAGAATTTCGCGGAAGTAGCGGAAAAAGGAAGGCTTTAAGGAGCTTGCGGCAAAGTTCCGTTTGGTAGGACAGGTGGAAAAAGGAGCATGATGCCCGTTTCAGGAGCTTCTTAAGAGGGTTTTGGACAATACCGCCTTCAAGCAGAGAAGCAGACACTTTGGCATTGCAGAAACTGCGGATTCATCTATGAAGGAGAGGAAGCACCGGAGGTTTGTCCTTGCTGTAATCATCCGAAGGCTTATTTCGAGAGCGGATAATGACTAAAAAGAAACGTCAATGGATCTGCCGGAGAGCCTTTTTACGGGACGATATGGCATGTTCCATGTGCATGATTGTAGAGGGCAGATACTGCATTGCGGATTTCTGCAATGCAGTATGCCATGAACGAGTATCGTGCGCAAAGCGTTGATACTGTTCATAACAAGTGGCTAAGCAAAGCATGAGACATCTTGTTTTTACAATTTATATCTGAAGATTGACGTATTCATGAGTTTGGGATAGACTTTTTGAAGGATTTTCATGCCTTGTTTTTATAGTTGTTTTACCTGAGTAGAGGAGAGAGATATAGATGAAGAAACCGACTGTATTATTGATTCTGGATGGATATGGAGAAAGAAAAAGAGAAAGATGGAAATGCCATTGCTTGCAACATACTCCGGTCATGGATAAGCTGAAAAAGAATTTCCTATGTGGAGGACAGGCTTCCGGTCTTTTTGTAGGACTTCGGACGGACAGATGGAAAACTCTGAAGTCGGACACATGAATATAGGGTGCCGGCAGGATTGTGTACCAGGAATTAACACGAATCACCAAGGCAATAGAAGATGGAGATTTTTTTGAAAATAAGGCCTTAAAAGAGGCAGTAAAGCATTGCAAGAAAGAGAACTCCGCATTGCACTTTATGGGGCTGGTTTCGAGTGGTGGAGTACATTCTCATATCAGGCATATTTACGGGCTTTTGGAGCTTGCAAAAGGAGCAGGATTAAAGAAGGTCTACCCAGCATGCTTTCTGGACGGTAGAGATACCTCCGATTCCGGAAAATCCTTCCTTATGGATGTGGAAAAAGAAGATGCGGAGCTTGGTGTCGGGGGAGATAGCCACGATTTCCGGCAGATATTATGCGATGGACAGAGATAAGAACTATGACAGGGTGGAGAAGGCTTATCGTGCCATGGTGGATGGCACGGGAGAAAAGGCTTCTTCCGTGGAAGAGGCGATAGACGCTTCTTATGCAAAGAAGGTATATGATGAATTTGTGCTTCCGACGGTAATTGAAAAAGACGGAGCAGCGCATACCGTTTCGAGACGATGCAATGATTTTCTTTAACTGCGTCCTGATAGAGCAAGAGAAATCTGCATGCCTTCTGCGATGATGAGTTCAACTTTTTAACAGAGGAGCAAGGAAGAAGGTATTCTTCGTCTGCTTTTACAGACTATGATCCGACGATTCCGAACAAGCGTTGCTTTTGAGAAAAAGAGATTCACAATACCTCGGGGAGAAGTGGTTTCTGAACTTTGGGGAAAGAATCAGCTTCGTATTGCGGAGACGGAGAAATATGCGCACGTTACCTTTCTTCTTTAACGGAGGAAGGAGGAACCCTATGAAAATGAAAGACAGAATTCTGGTTCCTTCTCCGAAGGAAGTTCCGACCTACGATTTAAAGCCGGAAATGAGTTGCTATACGGTTACGGAAAAAGCTGACTGAAGCAATCATATCCGAAAAGTATGATTTGGTGGTGGCTAATTTGCGAATCCTGACATGGTGGGACACACCGGAGTTCTTTCCGCGGCAATTAGAAAGCAATTGAGGTAGTGGATGATGCATGGAAAGGTTGTTGATGCGGTAGAGTCCATGCATGGCAATCTCTATATTTAGCGGATCACGGCAATGCGGATATTATGATTGACGAAAAGACCGGAGAGCCCTATACAGCCTCATACGACGAATCCGTGCCTTTTTATTCTGGTGAGCGATGAGAAGCACAAGTTAAGAGAAGGGAGGATGTCTTGCAGATGTTGCACTCGACTCTTTTGGAACTCATGGGGATTCCACAGCCTAAGGAAATGACAGAGAAAAAGTCTTTAGAGAAATAAGTCGGGTGTTTTTAAGTAGTGGGAAAACAGGAGGAAAATATTTTCCTTTGGGCAGTAGAGAGGAGTAGGCATGAAAATCGGAATCTGCACTGACTCGGGTTCGGGTATCACCCCGGAAGAGGGAAAGCACTTAGGAATTACGGTGGTTCCTATGCCCTTTAGAATGGGGGAAGAAGAGTATTTTGAAGACATCAATATGAGTCGCGGGGAGTAAAAGACTTCTTTCAGGAGAATCGGTTTCAACTTCTCAACCTGCCATGAAGAGTGTTCTGGAGGCGTGGGATGCGTTACTGGAGGAAAACGATGAAGTGAGTGCATATTCACGTTAGTTCCGGGCTTATCCGGTTCTACCCAGACGGCAATGATGCTGTCTCAAGATGAGCCTCTATCTTGGAAGAGTATTCATGCCGGACAGCAGAGGGGTTTCGGTAACGCAACGGATGCACTGTGCTGCCAAAATGCTCGGAGAAAGAGGCTATAAAGGAGAGCAGATTCGTGATATTTTGAATCGTGCACCCGGAGAAAACAGGATTTATAGGGGTACAGAACCTCAGCTATTTAAAACGCGGAGGAAGGATTACTCCTGTGGCTGCGGCAATCGGAACCTTGTTGCAGATTAAACCTGTTCTTGCTATCAATGAAGGCGGGAAGCTGGATTCTTATAAGAAGGTCAGGACGGAGCGACAGGTTCGAGAAAGCGATTATGGAAGGCTTCGCATCAAACCCTTAGCCGTTTGGATGACCGGAAGCGAGGCAGAGTTATATTGCAGTAGCTTATACGGACAATAGGGAGCGAGGCGGAGAGTTTCAGAGAACAGCTGATGGCGGAATTTCCGAACCGCTATGATTCGGAATTGTTGTCAATCCTCTTTCTCTCTTGATTTCTTGCCACATCGGAGAAAATGGACTGGGTGCTGCAGTCATTAAGAAACCGAAGGAGTTACGGGACTAAGAAGAAAGATTAATAGAAAGAGGCTTAAGAGAAAGATTTAAGAGGAAAGACTAATAGAAAAACAAAAAGAAAATAGCAGTAGAATAGGGATGGAGCATTAGGTTCAGACTATGGTGGAGTGCAGGGTAATGATTTGATAGTCTTTTCCATCTGTTCGGATGAGAATTTCACCCAGTTTTTGCCGTTTCAAGGGGATGAGTCCGAAGGAATTGCATTTTTCCAAAGTGATTTTATGTGGATGCCCGTAACGATTCTTTTTCCATAAGAAAAGAGAGCAAACTTTCCATTTGTTTCCGAAAGAAAAGAGCGGAGAAGAGGAAGTTTTGGAGCCATGGTGCGCCAGTTTTACTACTATCGACGGAGGGGCTTTTGCCTCCTTTTAATGGCGTCAAACATTTTCTTTTTCCGCTTTCTCCGGCATATCACCGGTCAAAAATCATCGAAAAAATCCCCTATAGCGAAGAATGCATCCAATGGAATGCGCATTGGCTTCCTCCATAGGTACATCCCTGTAGGATAGTAACAGTGGGAGAAAGATTTGTATTTTCCTCTACGTTATTATTCATGGCATGCGTGGTAGGCATAGTCTGTGTTATCTCGTTTTGGAGACGAATCTTCCGAGTATACATCTCCATTCTTCCAGTGAGAAGTTTTGCGCCATGACGTAGGGCGAGTCTTTTTAGAATATCATAGCGATGATCTTCCCGCGCCTGGATTGGAAGAATCAGATTTTCAATGCGGAGTTGATTTCCCGAATTAAAAACTTGTAGCAGTAGAGTCGGATTTTCCTCCAAAATGTGTTGAATACCGCTTGTATGGTCGATATCGGAATGGGTAATCAGTGCATATCGGATACGATGAATACGCTTTGCTTTGCAGTAAAGGAATCAGGGTGTTTTTCCGAAATGTTTATCGGAGGAAGAGCTGTTATCTATCGTGAAAACAAAGTTTCCTGAATGAGAAATCCATCTCCTGTCCGACATAGAGCGCTGTAATTTCAAGATTTCGGGAAGGTATAGGGAGAAAAAGCGGAAGAGATAGGAGAAATAGAAGGTAAGACAATATCCGGATTTTTCTAAGATGAAAGGCAAATCCCAAAATGATGAAAAAGGGGATAAGGTTGTTGATTCTCTTAGCATAAGCTGTATCTCGAAAGAATTTTAGCCGATCAGCTTAAGAGGAATAAAATAGAACATAATAAAGAAAGAGGTAGAAGAAGAGGAAGGAGAACTCATTTTTCCAATAGGATCGAGGAATAAGGCAGTTGTAAGCTGATTTCTATTAGACGGTGGAAAAATGTAAGAAGAACAGAAGGCATGGGCAAAGAAAAAGCGGAAAGGAAAGAAATTGAGGGAGATGAAGAAAAAGAACGGATAGGAAGCCCAGTGAGAAAGGAAGAAGGGGGAGAAGAAGCAGGTTTAAAAAGAGGCGCAAAAGTGGAAAAGAATATTGTAAAAATAGCGAAAAATCGAAATAAACTGAGGTAAGAAAGAGAAAAGTGTTTTGGAGGCCCTCTAAGCATTTTCTAGGAAGGAGGACGAGGGATTGAAATTGTCTTTTTCACTGCCTTTTCCCATGGAGAGCAATTTTCGCTCCTCTTTCCATCTCTTTCGGAAAAAGCAAAGAAGAAGAAACAAGGTAAAAAGGAACATTGAAATCCCGTGGAGTAGAGATAGAGAGGATGAAAGGACAAGAGCAGGAAGATTGCCATGAGATAGGAAGATATCTCTATCCTGTCCTCTTCCAATGCTTTTTCCGAGGAAGGAAATCAAAAGCATAATTGCGGCTCGAGAAGTGGGAACCGGATGCTCCGGTAAAGAGAGCATAGGATAAGAGGAAGAAAGAGGATAGAAGAGAAGCACTGTTGATTCCCATTCCCAAAAAGCGAAGCAAAAGAAAAAAACTGGATGCCACTGACCAGAGACAGGTGCAATCCGGAGACGGCGAGTATGTGACCGATACCTGCTTCCTGATAGAGACTTCTTTTCCTCTTCCGGAAGAGCGCTGTCTCCTAGAAAGAGACTCTTTAGAAAGGCACTTTTGATTCATAGGGGAGGACGAAAAGAGCAGTGAAGACTCGAATGAGTAGAGATATTTCCAGGTCTTTCGATATTTGCCATCGAATTTCATAGAGGAGCTTTAAAAAAGGGGCAGTATTGAGGCAATCTTCTCTGCTGTCTGCTAGAAAACGGCTTCGATTCCCTCTCCTTTTGCATATTGCAGAAAAGAAAAATTCTCCCTCATTCATGGCAGAATGGATTTCCAAACATTTTTCCGTGAAGAAGGATAATTTCTCCCGGATAGAAGGGGGCTTGCTGCAATATCAGCCTTTGTCATTCCTTTTCCTTTCTGTAGTTTCCGATTTTTGAGGTAGCTTGGATGAAAGGAAAGATGATTCCGCGCCTTCCATTTTTAGATTGTTCTCGTTCAGTTCTTCGACATTGCTCCAAGAGAGCTGTCTAAACGACAATTTTCCAGGGAAAGTTTTGTAGTTTTTCTCATTTTCTGAAATATAAGAAAATCATTGCCTTTTCAGTGTACATCGAAAAGGAAGAAGCTGTTCAACCTGCTGCTTGCTGCCGTTGAAAATGGAAGCACTGAGCTGAAAAATGGAGGGATGAAAAGAAGAATACGAAAAAGGGAGAGAAGCAGTAGAGTTTGCTTTTTCTTTTTGGAGGATTAGTTTTAGATAAAAAGGTAAGAAAGTAGAAGAATAAAGCGAAGAGAGAGCGGAATTTCGGGACAGAAGAGTAATTCTCGACAAACGGATAAGGCTAGGGAAAATAAGGGACGGGAAGTAAACATGGAGAACTCCTTTGAGAAATAAAGAATATTGAACGAAAATCACTGAAGAACGAAAATCACTGAAAAATGGAAATCGTTGAAAAATGGAAATCGTTGAAAAGAGAAAATGAACTTTAGCTGTAAGATTGAAATTCAAAAAGGATACAAGAAAAATCATGAAAGAGAACAAATTCTTATCACATAATAGTGCAAGCTGTAAAGATCAAGAAAAACTCCCTCATAGAGAGTTTTGCAGTTTTAATTCATAATAGTATCGTGTGCAAAGCGTGCGATATCTCATTCATAACGAGTATCGTGTGCAAAGCGTGCGATATCTCGTTCTTAACAGAAGGCTAAGGCGAAGCCTGAGACATCTTGCTTTAAAGTATTTTTCTTCTGCGCTTTATACCGTTAAAAATAGGCTTAAGCTTTCATCTTATTAATTGCATTATAAAAGCTGGAGCGAGTCTTGCAGGGAAGCGTTGTTTTGCCTTGTATACACCCTTGCTGCGAGCCATGGCAATCTCTCTTCTGTGCCTTCCAAGCATCGTGTTCGCTGTTTTCTGTCTCCGTTTTCACAAAGCTGCAAAAACCTTTTTCATATGGGTTTTAACCTCGGAACAGATAGACCTTGTTTCTCTGTTTCTCTGTGACTGCAACCTGGATTCTCTTCTTTGCAGATTTGATATTGCCATACCTTTTCTTTCCATAAAAATCTTCCAGCCGCGGAAATCCGACTTTATGAAAACCCTTATTTATATGCGTTAAGTTATCGTCAAAAAGCTTGCTCAAATACCTGGACACGGACAGTTTAGAAACATACACGGAGATAATAGCGAAATGCTTGCTTCTGTCAAGAACTAAGGTTTTTGCAAGTGAAATCAGGAATCAAAAATAATTAAATATTATAAAAACTATTTAAATTAATGATTATGTTGCTTAACTCTAAATGGAAATATCAAAAATGGTGATGCAGTATAGGTGAGAGAGATGAGAAAGAATAAAAACAGTATTGGCATGTATTTCAGTATCTTGTCATCTGTTTCACCGTTGTTTTCGGCAGTGACTTTGGCAGGAGAGCCTTCTTTTGAAACAGGAGGATTTAGAAGAAATTGTTGCAGGACGGTGTGCCCGCACGAGAGAGCAAATCCAGACAGGAAACAGAGTCTGCACAAGGAGCGAATCCAAACAGGAAGCGGAGCCTGCACAAGGAGTGAGTCAAACAGGAGAACAGAGTCTGCAATAGGGAGTGAATCTGAACAGGAAGCGGAGGTCTGCCTGGGGAGCGAATTCATACGAGAGGCTGAGCTTGCAGAAGACGTCATTTTGATGCGGAGAAAAGAACTTTCAGTGTGCTTGTTACGGTGCAGGCTGATTCCGGAGTATTTCAAAGGGTGCGACTTATGGGTAAGAAAGCTCTCTCAAGCGGAGGAACAGAAAGTGGATTCTACTGTAAAAAGAGAAGCTTCAGGAGGATAAAGAAATCTTCTGCAGAGCATCATTTTTGATATCAGTGTTTTGGATAGGATGGAGAAGAAAACTACAGCCGGATACCACAAAAGTGAAGTGAAGGTCAGCTTTTTCAAAGCTTTCTTTTCTTGAGGAAAATGCGGAAAAGCAGATTTTCGTGTTTCATCTGGACGAGTGTTGATGCAGCGGCAGAAAGAGTTAGAGACAGAAAAGATAGAGGGAGAAAAATGCAGTAAAGGTATCTGCAGAGCATTTCTCCGTATGTTGCCGTTTCTTTTTGGTTGAGAAAGAAAACTATTTTTCGGATACGGTAGCAGTGGAGTTAGGGGAAAGAATCAGTCTTTATAAACTGTGACTACGCTGTTTTACGCTGCAGAGTGACACAAGATACGGATCCCGCCATTGTTAGCCTAATGCTTGACGCTATTGGACACATCGCCATTGAGGCCTTGCACGAGGAACAGCCAAACTGTTTGTAACCATAAAAATGGGCAGGTGGAGGAAACAAAGAAGCATAGCAAGCTAGTGAAAAGCATCTCTAAGTGGAAGAGCAGGGAAGGAATTGAGTATAGTTAAGCGGATCGGAAAATGATATGACTCTTTGACACTCCGTGGAAGAGGAGAAACGATGATTTGAACTGGCCCCTGGGGAACCTCCATAGGATAAGATTCGTAGAGTGATTATAGAAGAAGGGATAGAAAAGCTGAATGTCGAGGTGGAAGCTGCGGTAGTGGAACATCTGGAGACAGTGAGTCTTCTCCTCTACCCTTAAGAAATCCGACCATGCCTTTTTCCCGCTCAGAAAACTTAGAGGATATCACGATTCCCGCTTCGTGTACGGAGATTGGGGAGAAGGCATTTTACAAGTCTGTAGAAATGGAAAGAAAAATACGATTATCAATCATTCTCCGGTATTTATGAGTGAGAAAAGGAAGTAGCGTATAATCTGATCGTTTATTTCCGTGCAGCAAAATGCTACAAAAGAAAGTAAACTGGAAGGAAAAAGGTCGAAGATTTCTGAAAAATGTGAATTTTTATACGCTCCCCGGAAATCAATAAATTTTTCTTGAGTTGGAGACGGTAGGACATCAGTACGCGAACTACTATCTGTATATGACGGAAAATCCAAGTGAAGTGGTTACTGGTACAGAACTTCTACAGATAACAGTGGAAGTCTCAAGAGAGCTGAACCTTAACATCAAGAGGTACCAGATGGCATGTCCCGGATCGATACATTTATTTCTATCTATTTGATTTTAGGGATACAAGCAGATTCTCCTTTCTACCGGGACACACCACTATTTGCACATTTTTAAATGAATCCGGATAGCTGGACTAAAGCCATAGTCAGACGCAATTGTATAACAAAAGTGATTACGGTATCGGATGAAGCGCGCATACCGAGTGTAGACGGGAATTTTTGGCTACAATTAACAGGAGAAAAAGAGCCCCTATACCTTACACAGTAGAAAGGCAGCGGACGGATGCAGGGACTTGATGCAACGGAGAACTTCGCTCATGGAATAAGTTTTAAATGCTCTCGAAGAAAAGCACTTTGGAATTAGGGCAACATGTCGCACTGGATTCTCATGCCTTAGAAGGCATAACTTTTATCAAGAAAGGCTTGATTTTTACCGGAATCTATCAAGGAAATAGGAGATTCTGTTTTTATGAGAAATCGATAGAGGGCAATCTTGTTTTCCTGACATTTGGAAAAAATAGGATTCCGCTTTTCGATATCTCACTTATAAGAAATTTATTCTTACCGGATGGATTGGAAAAGCTTATGGGAGAAAGTGCCTTTTGTCGACTTAAAAGAAAGCAATGCTATTACAATTCTACTCCGTCACCCACATCGGGATAGCTGCCTTCTATAAAAGATAAGATGAGTTTTAGGAAAGAATCACATGAAAAATCATTCTTCCGTGAGTCTCGGTTCGATAGTAAACCCGCTTTTTACGGATTACACGTGGATTCGGAGCAAAGCACCGATTCCTTCTAATTTCCGGAAGCGGCAGAGGCGGATCCGGTAGAGACGGTAGTTCCGGGAGGTAGTAGCGGTTCCAGTGGAGGAAGCAGTTCAGGCAGCAGCAGTGGGACACCGATGGTTTTAGGAGCAGACCGCAATCTGCCTTCCAACGTGAACTGGCAAAGAGATGCAGAAGGGATGGTGGATTCTGAACCCGGATGAACGCATCCGAAGGCACAATGGCTTGTGAATAATCATTGGTACTATTTTAATCGGAAGGGCTATGCTCACCGGTTGGCTTTTCTATACACACCTGGTACTACTTTTGAAGAAAGGGAAGGCAGTGAACAGGGAAAAGATGAACCTGGTTGGAAAGAGATTCTGTAGCTTCTGGTATTACTTTTAGTGAGGAAGTCAGAGAAAATGGAAAGATGCGTACCGGATGGCAGTGAAGCGAAGGGCAAAGTGGTACTACCTGAATCTACAGGCCGGCGCGGAGAATGGAAAGATGCTTTTAATACATAGTGGATAGCTATACCCTCGGTGCAGATGGCGCTTACAGAACATATAGAAAAGTTTCTTCTTATGGTATAGTTCCGAAAGATTGTTTGCTTGAAATACCTGTAAGCAGGACTGCTCCTGCATACAGTTGTTTCATTCATAACGAGTATCAGCAAAGCGCGCGGTATCTCGTTACAGGAGTAGGATATAGGAGCTACGATGGAAAAGATACAGCAGGACAGAATTGAACTTTTGCATAATTGCGTATATTGACCATGGGAAGTCCACTGACGGACCGCATTATTGAGAAGACGACCTGACGGAACGGGAGATGCAGGCACAGGTTCTGGACAATATGGATATCGAACGGAACGCGGAATCACGATTAAGTCGCAGACTGTCCGTATCGTCTATAAGGCGAAGGATGGGAAGGAATATATTTTTAATCTGGATTGATACACCGACACGCAGACCTTTAACTATGAGGTGAGTCGTGCCCTTGCCGCCTGCGATGCTCATTCTTGTAGTGGATGCAACGCAGGGAATTCAGGCGCGAGACGCTGGCGAATACCCATCTTGCACTGGATCATGACCGAAATTATTCCCGGTTATCAATAAGGTGGATCTTCCCTCGGCAGACCCGGAACTGGTTGCCCACGAAATTGGTGCATGATTGGTCTGGAGGCTATGGACGCACCGCAGATTTCCGCGAAAAACCGGTTTGAACGTGGAAGAAGTACTGAAGCGGTGGTGCATCGTCTTCCTACACCCAAAGGAAGTCCGGAGAATCCTCTTCAGGCACTGGTATTTGACTCCTCTATGACAGCTACCGCGGGGTTATCATTTTACATGAATAAAGGAAGGCCGTGTAAAGAAAGGCGATGCCATCCGATTGCGGCAACCGGAGCGGAATTTACCGTGACCGAAGTGGAACCTTTTGCCCCGACAGTTTATTCCGGCGGAAGGAGCTTTCTAGCGGAATGGTACAGGATATCTCACGGCATCCATTGAAGAATATTCTGGACGCCAAGAGTGGGAGATACGGTGACGTCCGGGTATGCATCCTGCAAAGGAAGCTCTTCCGGGCTATGAGAAGGTGCTATCAGCGGTTTGCTGCGGATCATCCTCCGACAGCCAGAGGCGTAGCCGGTGCGTGACGCCTTGGAGAAGTTGCAGTTAAATGATGCGGCACTGCAATATGAGCGGAAACTTCCGCGGCACGCGGCTTCGGTTTCCGTTGCGGCTTTTTGGGACTGCTTCACCTCGATGGTGCAGGGAAAGACTGAAAGGAGAGTGTGACCTGGACTTGGTTACGGCGCACCCTCCGTTGTTACCATGTCTAGTAAGACGGACGGCTCGATGATAGAGCTTACGAGATCACGTCCAACTCTCCGGATCCGGCGGAGATTCTTCGCATGGAGGAGCCGATTGTGCAAAGCGGAAGTAATGGTAACCTCCGAGTTCGTGGGAGCAATGACGACCCTTGCCAGGAAAGACGCGGGGTGTGCAAAGAGCACGGAGTATATCGATAAGACAAGGGCGCTTCTGGAAATACAAGGATTTGCCCTTAAATGAGTATCTATTCAGACTTCTTTGATGCCTTAAAGTCCAGAAGTCAAAGGTTACGCAAAGCTGTGACTATGCGCTGAAGGGCTATCTGGGAAAGGAAAATGGTTAAAGCTGGACATTCTGGTGAATAAGCAGCGAGATTGATGCACCGTCCTCTATTGTTCGCGCTGATTCGGCTTACGAGCGTGGAAAGAAGATGTGTGAAAAGCTGAAAAATGAGATTCCGAGGCAGCTGTTTGAGATTCCGATCCAGGGCAGCCATCGGCGGTCATATTGTGGCAAGGGAAACGATTAAGGCACTTCTGAAAGGATGTGCTTGCGGAAGTGCTATGGAGGAGACGTATCCCGTAAAAGAAGCTTTCTGGAAAAACAGAAAGGAGGATAGCGAGATGCGTCAGTTTGGAAATGTAGAGATTCACGCAGAGGTGCTAACTATGTCTGTGCTGGAAACCGGATAGAAGCACTCAAAAGAGATTGTGGGAATAAAAGACAGAACTAAGTTCCCATTTTACGGGCATTATGGATCTCGAGGACGCTCACGCCCAACCTCCGCCTGACCGAGCATGGGCTTGGCAGCGCCCATTGCTCAATTTGCTGCACCAATCGACTTTCTTCGAAAGTTGGTCTTGTACAGCACAACACTTCTGATGAAAAGCCTGTCCTTTCACTGTGGCAGCAGTACCGCTTCTCGAGCAGCGTTATCACCGCTCTCAGCAAGTGCCGGCGGGCCCAGATTCCCCGAACCCAACAATGCACGTAAAAACTGTTACAGCTTGTCTATTTCTTCTTATCTACAAATCTTTTCTATCCTACTTATACTTGTCAGGAATCCTTCTCCGGCGCTCACTCCGTCTCTTCCCTCGGATCGAGTTTTCTCTAGCGCTCCGGCAATCTTTCCTTGTACGCTGTTCGGATCTTTTGCAGCAGGGCTTTAAAGATGACAATGTTGTAAGCGGTCGTTAAGCCTACGATATCCAGAGTCTGGAAGCAATTCCGTAAGGAGAGCCTCGTCCCGAGCTCCAGGTTTGTCGATGGTCTCAAAGTCCGCAACACCCGAGTGCGCCAGTAAGGATTCGGCGGCGGTCAGGAGGGAACCAGCGTGAATTTAAGATATAGCCGAGCGCTGCCTTTAAAACCTTGAGCCGGAACCATAAAGTTAATCTGTCTGCACCAAAGGAAACGACCTCGTCATAATATTTCTGCTCCGTACCGGCGTGCCCCATGACCTGCACCGATATTACTCTTATATATATGTTGTTTGCAAAATGGAGTGCAGGAATCTCTCCGGGCGTCCAGTGTATTTTTGTCATGAAGAGTACTTGGGAGGAGAGTAGAAGAGTTCGTACAGCACAGTCTTCTCAAGGGAGATGTTTGGACAGCTCCGTATAGAAACACTCTCTTTTCCTCAATATTCTCTGCAATGAGTCTAATCACCAGGTCAGCGTCCTCTGCCGCTTCTTCATAAGTAGTGTTAAATGAATATTCTTGTGGAGGCCTCTTCCACTTTCTTTTGCAATCTTCGATCCGCTTCCGGAAAAGGGGATATTTCTTCGATAATCCGCGAGCATAAAGCTGCCGGACTTCCCGCTTTCATCATCTCGTCCAGGATACTAAGGTAAATGACTCTTAACCGATCGAGTTTTCGGCTTGCAGCGTTCAATGGAAGCCTCACTTAACTGCAGATACATGGAAACCGCAGTAAGCCGTCTGAAAAGTGCAATCTGACTGCCCAAAACACCGCCACCGGCGACTTCGTAACGTCAAACATAATTTCCTCCTCGTATTATATAGTTAGTCTCAGAACGAGGAAGCATTTCATCTGTTTCTCGTTAGGATATCGAAGACAGCAGGAAGAAAACTTCCTGCAATTACAATTCTAATCTAGCACTATAGATATGGATGCATAGATTGGACATCAATAATAGTTATCGATATCTTCGTATACTCCTAAAGGAATGCAAGCGAAACAAATTTTGCACAATCTTTTTGCAAACAAGAGAGAAAGAGGATAGGAAAAGCTGAAATCTGCATTAGGAGAAAAGCGAGATTTGCTTTGAAAGAAGAGTGGAATTAACGTGAGAAGAAGACGGGTATACTGTTGAAATCAGTTTCACAGTTCACTCTTGTGTAGTCTGAGCAGGAGGAAATAAAATGGCGGAGAAATTAGATTATTCAAATTTGGGGTTTGCTATCACACCGGATAAGCGCTATGTTTCGAACTATAAGAATGGTGCCCGGCTGAAGGGGGACTTAGTAGCGACAGTAATGTTGTCCCAAATGAGTCGGCAGGAATTTTGCCAGTATTGCCAACAAGTTTTTGAAGGGCTGAGGCTTATCGTTGGAAAGATGGATCTGTCGTTTGTTTTTCGTCCGGATTTGAATGCGGAGAGAATGTTTCATCTGGCGGCCTTCTTGAAATGCCGAGCTCTGCAGAACGCTTTCTTTCTGCACTGATGAGTAAGGTTGGTGAGAGCCAATGGCGATTCGGCCCCTCCGTATGGAACGGGAGGAGTCTTTATATCCGCCCGTACCTTTTGCATCCGAATTGTAATCGGTGTACAGCCCGCAGAGGAGTATCAGTTCGTATGTTTCGACCTGTAATTCATATACTCGCGGAGGTAACACCGATAGCATCTGATGGTATCTGACTTTGACCGCAGCACCATTGAACGGGAGCAGTGAAAGGGGGCTAAACTATGCGATGAGCCTTCATTCCAATGAAATTGCAAAGGAAAGAGGTTTTGCGGAAAATATTTATCTTGATGCGGCAAAGCGAGAGTTCGTGGAAGAAACCGGTGGAGCCAATATTCTTTTTGTAGATAAAGAAGGAAAGTTCAGTTATTCCGAAGTCGAATCCATACTTCCTTCCATCACAAGACGTTCCTTGATTTATGTGGCGGAGCATATTCTGTATATATTCCGGTAGAAGAAAGACAGGTTCGCTTCTCGGAAGTTCCTGATTTTATGGAGTGCGTCTGCGGAACGGCGCGTCATTTCCGTGGGTAGGAAAAATCCGCTGAGATCATGAAAGAGAGATTCTTTTCCCAAGGATGGAAAAGCCGAGAAGTTATGTATGAAGCTTTTATAAACACCCTTCGAATGCAGAACGGAAATTCCTGCCCGGAGGGATGGATTAGAAGATTCTGTAGAGAAAATAATAGAGATAGAAAAGGCGATGCGATTTTCCTTCTATCACCTTTCTTCTTCACGTTTCTTTCATAAAAAACGCACAAGCAATTGATTGGATAAATCAGCCCTTCTTCGGTAAAGAAGTAACGCGAATTCTTATAGATGAGATAGCCTTTACAAGCTGTGAGAGGATTCCTGTAAAGTTGATGTATATCCACGTGAAAATCTTGCAACGAAATCCATTTCCGTGATACCTCTCAGTGCCTGAGTCCCAAAAAAGAAGAATTCTTCCATCTGCTCTTTTGCCTGCCAGCGCCCGTCTGTCGAGTCTTTTCTATCTGATTCCCGTTGATCAGGGAAGATATAGTTTTGTTCGTTCCTGTGACTGGAATTGAAGTCTGGTGTAATTTCACGCGCGCTTTCTCTTCTGCAGGGAATGGAATATCCATGTATTTTCTAAATTGTTGCAATTCTTCCATCGATTTTTGAAACAGGAAGAGCCGATACTGAAACCCAGATAAGGAACACCCACCAGTAATAAAGTTGTGAAGAGAAAAATAGCCCGGTTTTGCAAAATTGCTGATTTCATATCGCCCATCCCCATTTTCGCAGTCCATTTGTCAGCTTGCCCATATTGACAAGCTCGTCTTCACTTGAAGAGGAAGCTCTTCCTTCTGCAAGGATAAAACCTTACCTCGGTTCCACACCAAATTATAGACGGAGAGGTGTTCCGGAGAAGCATATGGATGTTTTTCAAATTTGTAGGAGTCGACTTTGTAAGGGAATTCCGTTATCAAGTCTATACTGATGTCAAAGCTCGAAAGCGCGCATCCTGGTATGTTTTAGAAGTCATTGTAGCGATGTGTTCTCCTAAAAATTCCAGTTCTTCATCATTCGTGCTTTGCAGACCGAAGGAGATGCGGTTGATGCCGGCTCTTTGTAGGAAAGAAGCGCCAGCTTCATCGTGGAGAGGATTGCATTCTATCGACGGATTTTCAGCCAAAGGATAATGTTTACGAATCAGTTCCATCGTTTTCTATTTCGAAAAGGAAGAATGCTCGCGTACCTGACCGAAAAACGGAAATACTCTACATACTGTGAATGAATCAAATATTCCGTATCGCTGCAATCCGCCCGGCTTTGCTGCACGAAAAAGAAGTTTCCTTCGGAGCTGCTCCATAGGAACGCATTTCTTCCGTGGAAGAAAAGGAGAGAAAGTCGCAATATCCGCATTTTCTGCGCAAAAGGAATGTGCTATATAATGCAAGTGGTTTTTTCCCTCGCTGAGGGAGTCCATCAATCTTTTGAACTTATCCATGGAAAATCTCGTTTTTCCCACTTACCACAGAGTTTTATTCAAAGGGAGAGCAAAATGGATGTAAAACGGGAAGAAAGAGAGTATTTTTGCCAAGGCTCAAAAGACCCTTTTGAAGAACTAAAAAGGTGGAATTTTATCCTCTTTATCTCCTCTACGGGAAGAAAGATATTTATGTCCTATTATAAAAGCTTTTTGCTGGCCTTTTCTGAAAATGAGGGCATTAATATTACCCAAATTGAAGAGGATTTGGAAACGAAGAATCTGATTGATACAGCTTTGAGACTTTCCTCTTTTTGCACCGTATCGGGACTAATGTTATTGATGGAAATAGGAGGAAGAAGAAACTTTCCGATGATTTTGCAGTATTTAAAGAATAGCCCTGGACTACGGTGTAATGCTCTTTCTGGAAGAAAAAGTGACAAGCGGGAGTTCCTTTATACAGTACAGGGGGCTCATTCTTCCCTGTACAGTGCAGGATGCCGACGAGCGCTGCCAATTTTAAAAGAAAAAGCAATTACCAGACCCTTGCAGAAGCTCCTGGAGCGTACGGGCAGTACATGTATCGGATTGGCGGAGTGCCAAAAAGTCATTTCTTTTTAGGGGAGGAGAGGTCACGAAGAAAGCGTAGAGCTTAGTAAAAAAGCCTGAGGATAAAATATTTGATCTGATTGAAGCTTTGGGAAGGGGGAAATCGAGAAGCTTTTCCATTATTATGGAGATCTTCTGCAACCGGAGGAAAGTCCTACTAAAATTCGAAGTATGATTAAAAAACAATGTAACGAAACTTTTTGATTGTAAGGGAAATGCTAAATCGAGGGAAAAGCTGAACGGGATATTGCGCAAGCACTGTCTATGGAGCCCTGGAGAGTAAGACGTTGCAGTGAGGCTGTAGTTATACCTGGAAGGCTGAGAATCTGATACATGGTTTGTTGCGCTCTGGAGGAAGAAACTGGCAGGGGAAAATAGCAGAGCACTGGCTTTGGAAGTCCCCAGTGGAGAAGAAAAAAGACTATTTTTCATAAGGCGAAGGTTCCAAAAAATGAAAATGCTTATACAGACAAGAGAAAAAGAAAGATACTTTCTTAAAAATTTGTGTTAGGAACCAAAAAATAAGGAGGATATCTATGTTAAAAATGGAAAGTAAAGTTGATGGTTCTTTGCTCTGGCTTTATGCTCTTTCCCTGACCTCATTAGCAGAAGGAGAAAGCGTTCCTCATAGGGAAAGGGAGAAATCATTGAATATGATTTGAACTGGAGGTTATGTTGACATCAAACGAAGCAATTTCGGAAAGTCAAGGAGGTTAATGAAAGGAGCTTTGGGACGTTCCAGCTTGTAGGATACAGTGGAACGGAATGACCTATTCCAGCAACTGACAAAGACAAATCATACTGTTTCTGCAGATTTGAAGAGTTTTACCTTTGGGAACTAAGATTTTTATCGAGGGATACCGTTTATACAGTAGAAGATATCGGTTCCGGCGTTAAGGTAGATGGTGGATAGTTTGATCCACTATGGAGAGCGAGAGCGCCATCTAATCCGGAAGAGTGTACAGCGAGAGTCTATGTTGCTGTGCCGAAGAGTGAGTGAAGTCAATTTTACCGGTGTTAAACCGGATAAGTAAAAGAGGGTTTTATTTGTGCATTGGAGGAAAATGCTTTTGTCTTTGCTCTGTATTATTCAATCTGTGTTCCTTAAAAACGGTGAAGCGCGAGCTTATTATCAGGCTTCACACAACGGAAAGCTTGGGAGATGTTTTGTATTTTCCACGGAAGGTACCGAGAAAGACGGAAATGGAAAAGCAGGCCGAGAAGGCTGTGCTTGAAAAGGACAGTGGAACAAACGAGAGCGATGCAGTGAGTACCGCCCTAACTCCGCTAGGAACCTTTCAAATTACCGGTTACTGTCCTTGCTATAGTTGTTCTGAAGGTTATGGAAGAAGAACGGCGTCCGGAAAGTTGGCTAAGGAGGGCAGAACGGTTGCGGTTGATCCCAGGGTGATTCCGCTGGGGACGAGGCTCTTGAATTGATGGACGAGAATATATATAGCGGAGATGTTGGAGGAGCGGTGAGAACAACCATATCGACATCTTTTTGATAAGTCACAGAGTGGCGCATCGGACCTTGCGTTATGCGCAGGTTTTATCGAATAGATGCAAAAGCATTTTAAGAGGAAAACAGCTATTTCGGGATATGTGGAATAGCTGTCTCTACTATAATAAGATCCATGCACTAAATAAGATCCGTAAGACAGCAAAGAGGAAGCGACAGGAAAATGGCATTCACCAAAGAACAGGAAAAAGCAATATCAGCGTCTAAAGGCAAAGCTGTTCTTGTTGTTGCAGGGACGAGCTCGGGAGAAAGACCACGGTACTTACGAAGGCTAGTCTATCTTTGCATGCCGCTGATTCCGGAGCTTGTTTGTTGCTTTCGCTTACAAGCTTCCAGCAGGGAAATGTCTTTGCGCTTTCGAGAGGGACTTTCCGGAGTATCTCCTCATTTTTCAACGATTCATGCTCTTTTGCCTGTCTCTTTTGAAGGAAGGAAGAGGCGTGAAAAGAATCTTTGTCGACCTCATGCGAAAAATGGACTGGATTTGCCGAGCATTTTGGAACAAGGAATCGCAAGGAAGAGGTGGAGGAACCAAGCTTCCGAACTACCGCAATCAGATATCTGATTTTCAAGTCCATTACAGAAGAGAGGAAAGACTGGCACTTTTCTGCGAGGAAGAGAAAATGAAAACTTTGTCCGCTATTTCAATATCATGAAATGATGCGGAAAAAGAGAGGTAAATTGGATTTGAAGACCTGCTTATAGATCGCTTGTGGAACTCAGAAAAATACCGAAGAGTTGGCGGAACTGTGAAGAGACGATATAAAACATGTTCTGCTGATGGGTTCTGTGGATCTCTTTGATTCAATATGCTATTTTAAAGGGGCTTGCCGAAAGAGGCGCATCTTTATTTGTGGTGAGGATGAAGACGAGTATTTATATGGATTCAGAGGGCAAGCCTCAGATAGTTTTCTCGTTTTGAAAAGATTTTTCCTTCTCTGCGAGAAAATATACAGAGATACCCTGTCACTCCAAAGAGGAGAGTTGTTGAACTTTCCTCCAGACTTATCGGGAAAAATAAGGAACGATTTCGGAGAAAACTTATTCGGAAGACAAGGCAGAGGAGGAAGAGCGTTAGTGGTATTGTGGAAAGTACGGCGGAGGAAGGAAGCAGATTGCAGAGCATGTTGAGACATGTTGAAAGGAAAAGGATGTCGTCGCGGAAGAAATCGCCATTCTGTTCCGAAGTAAGAATCAGATTCCGGCTCTCTTCCGGGAATTCCTGGAACGAAACACATCCCTGTTGTGTTATGAAGGGGTCAACAATGTCTTTCAGCATTTTATGTGAAAAGATAATTTTAGCTTATCTGCACGTCTTGGGATGGATTCGGAGAACGGATCTGATTTGATTCAGATTCTTTCCAAACCTCACAGGGGGCTTAGGAGAGAGAAGATTTTACATGAACATGCAGGATTAAAGGATTTACGGGATTCGGTAAAAACAGGCAGAGAGCATAGGGAGGTAGCCGCTTTGGAGATGCAGTTACAGACTCTTTCCAAGCTTTCTCCCAAGGAAGCCGTTCTTTTTATTCGAAAGGAAATCGGCTGATGAAATATCTGGAAGATTTTGCAGAACAAAGACTTTACGGAAATGGTGGGACAGTCTGGAAGAAATTACGTCCATGAGCGAGAATTATCCGGATTTGGAATCTTTTTTCCGCTTTATAACAGAATTTAATCGAAAAGCACTGGAGAAGAGGGGGAGTGAAGAGGGGAAGGGAGTCCGTTTATGACCTACCACGTGCAAAGGGGCTGGAATTTGATGAGGTATTTTACCGGATTGTATAGAGGGTGTCATTCCGGATGGCAGAGCACAGTGAGGAGGAACGCCCGGAAAGACTATGTTGCTCTTACTCCCAGCAGAAAGGAATTCCACATCTATGTCACAAAGACGAGGTGCAGTAAAACAGTGCCATCCAGTTATTCCAGGAATTACTGGAGGGAGCTAGATGAGTGAGGAATCGCTAAGAGAATGAAGGCAAGCATAATGAAGGCTCCGGAAAGCGGAGTTGTTTAATAGAGAGAAAGAATGGGAAAAACAGAAGATTTTGGTTGTAGATGATGAAGAACGGATGCGAAAGCTACTACAGATTTTTAAAATGAAAGACTAGAGGTTTTGCTTTGCCGGAGACGGTGAGGGAGGCTATTGATATATTCTTTAAGAAAAAGGATATCGCCCTTGACTATTTTAGATGTGATGATGCCGAAAATGGATGGCTGGGAGGTATTAAAACCATACGGGAGCACTCCAAGGTTCCGGTGATTATGCTTACTGCCCGTTCTGAGGAGAGCGATGAGCTGAAGGGCTTTGATTACGGTGCGGATGAATACATTTCCAAGCCTTTTTCTCCTAAGATTCTGGTGGCGAGAGTGGAAGCGTTGCTGCGACGGACAGGGAAAAGCAAGGAAGAAGTTTTTGAAATCGGCGGGATACGCATGGATGCCTCCGCGCATAGTGTCAGGTGTGGACGGTAAGGAAATAGATCTCAGTTTAGGAGTATGAACTTTACAATATTTTTATTGAAAACAAAGGGGATTGCACTTTTTCCCGTGAGAAAATTTTGAACAATGTATGAATTATGATTATTTCTGATGCAAGAACCATCGATACCCATGTAAAAGCTTTAGGGCAAAGCCCAATGGATAGCGAGATTACATCAAGACTGTATGGGGAATGGGTTATAAATTCGAGGTAGATAAAAATGAAAACACTACTTAGGAGGAGGTTTGCCCTGCTTTTTTGCGGGGTTTTCTTTGTATTAATTAATCATGCTGGTAGGAGACAACTTTTTAGAGCGCTTTTATGAAGAAAAGCAAAAAGTGTGCAGAACGCTTATCAGGGAGATTGACCAGTATTTGCATAGCGGTGGATTTTCAGCCGCTTTTTCCGGAAGAGGAAGGAACAACTCGAAAAGCAGACTTCCGCCATGCGCTATGTTTTCCTGTCTGGACGGAGACGGAAAATACTCGCAATTATCATGGACAACAACAGTTCACGTTCGTACACATCTTCCGCAAATCCGACGATGCTTTGCAAAGACTTTCTCCTATATTCTGGGAAAAGACGGAGAAAAAGAAAATCTTCTACAAAGGAGACAATTATACCATCATCAAGACACGAGGAAGAGGAGAGGAAGGCGGGTATATGGTCTTGGGGGTATTTCTTTTCGGATAACAGCAGCTCCTTCATCATGTCTATGCTTCTTTCCAGTTTGAGTGAGGCAGTCTCCATGATTAACAGCTTCCGCTTTTTCTTGGAGTGAATGACCATGGCTTTTGGGAGTAATAATTGTCTATATCGCAAGCTGTGAAGTGACAAAACCGATACGAGGAGCTTGCACAATTGTCCTTAAAAGATGAGTCGTTTGGATTTTTCCGCCCGCTTTCAAGGGATAGTACTGACGAGATTAATACCTTGGGAAATCGCATGAACATCCTTTCGGAAAGGCTGAAGAAACCATTTGCGATTTGAAGAAGGCCAACAATGAGCTCCAGAGCGATATTGAAAATAAAACCCTGATTGATAAAAAGAAGACAGGAGTTTGTTGCCAATGTTTCTCATGAGTTAAAAGACACTGATTGCACTTATTATGGGTTATGAGAGGACTTTCCGAGGGGCTTTTATGAGACAGTGAAAGTCGAGACATTACAGTGAATGTCATTCTCGATAGAAAACGGATGAATCATAGGTGAAGGATTTGATGAATCTTTTCCGCCATCGAGCAGGGGAAGACCTTCCGGATTTTTACGTTGTTGATTTTCCGAAGCTACAGGAGTCCTTGTGAATATGGATATTCTTCAAAACAAGAGGGAATACAGCTGGAGTGGACATTCCGAAGGAGCCTATTTATACGGAGATGAGTTTAAAATTGAAGAGGTCTTAATGAATTACCTGCAAAATGCGATTCACCATGTGACAGAGCCAAAGCAAATCGGCATTTATACCGAGTATCATGATCTGGTGGAAGTGCATGTTCGTAATACGAAAATCCCATTCTAAAGGAAGATTTGTCTCATGCTCGAAAAAGTTTTATAAGGTGGATAAAGGCATACCAGGCCTAGGCATGGATCCGGTCTCGGCTTAAGCATCGTAAAAGGCAATTATGGACAGTCATCACCAGGAATGCGGTGTATACCCTTAGGAGTGGACTCTGTTCACTCTTGGAGAGGCGAGAAAATTATTTTTAGTGATATAAATATATGATAGAATAATTGAAATGCTTATGTGTTTGAAAGGAGCGTCAAAAGATGAACGAATGGAACGAAATGAATAATAGAGATGAAAACGGAAGCGTCTTTCCGCTTATACACAGGAACGCTTTTCCCGCGATGTACAATTTGTCTATCGGTGTGCACCTGTTAGTAGGGCTGGTTATCACCTTTCCTGGCTCAGAATGCGTCCGCAGATTTATTCTGATGCATCCGCTGATTCCATCGGATTTTTAGTGGTAGGCGTTGTTGGAGGAATGATTGCGGCTAGGAAATTATGTCTCTATCCTGCCGGATACGGTCTAAATATCTTGGCTGGAACCTGCATTGTCGCTTGTGGGACTCATCTATCCGGCACAGTATGTGTTTTGGCTGCAGTTTTAACTCACCGTGGTGGTTATAACGATGACTGTTGCCGGCATGTTTCTTCCCGGGAATGCCTTTCTCCATGGGAAAGACGCTTTTATTGCCTTAATTGGCCTGGTGGTTGCTGAATTTGTTACCATGCTCTTTGGGGATTTTTATCCGAATATTTTGCGATAATCGGTATTTTATCTCCCCTATCTTGGATATGATTGGGCAAGAGGACAGAAGTATCCGAGTACGGCAAGCTATACTGCTTTTACGGCCCTTACAGCTACATTTCGGACGGTATCAACATTTTCATCAGAATCTTAAGACTCTGGCAAGCAGAAGAAGATGATGCTATAGGCTTTAGTCGAGATTGTTGATTGAACAAAAAGGAGGAGGTGGACAGCTCCTTAGCATTTTTCTATAAGAGGATGTGGAGAAGAGATCCCGTCCTTTTGTGAGGAAAAGATGAAGACTTAAGAATTGCATTACGAAACTTGATGCAGGAAAATGCTTTGAAGAAGAATCTGTCATCAGATGAGGAGTTTCAGCACTGGTGGATTACCGAGGAAACGGAAAAACGTTATTTTGACTGCAGGGACGCTTGGAAGAGTTGGAGGAAGAAGGCGAAGACGAAGATTGATTTCTTTTCTTATCTGACAGAAGCGTTGGAAGACTTGGATAAAGTTTCCGAGAAGGAAGGAAAGCATGATTTGTAAGCATTGCGGCGAGAAATAGAAGACGATTCCGAGAGATGTCCTTACTGTAAGACACCACTATTCTGTATAAAGGTAAAAAGAAATTCAGCCTATTGTAAGAGCGGAAATCAAAAAGGAGATACTGTTTGTTCGGGTTGCGGGAGAAATGTACTGAAAAAGTTAGAGCACTTTCTGAAAAGAATGAGTTGAACGGAAGTGTTCAGGAGGATTTGGAGGAGAAAAACCTGGAAAGAAAAGATGGACGTTCTATCTTTCACGAAAAATGAAGAAAAGATTCGGATAAATATATTTTGGATTTTAGACTTCTGATCTTGAGTCTTATGCCGCCGATTATTGCTATTTTTAAAGTTCTGGTCGAAAAAGCGGTTTTCTTCCTTGGTATTTTCACGGCTTGCTCGTCTATTTTGTGATTGCCATGATTGTGTCCTCACTTTTTGGATGGAGAAATTCGTCGCCCTGGGGGCATAGATAAGAACAGAGAGCTTGGTGAAGTGGAACGCCTCGCCTTCTATATCTGTCCCCCTATACCCTTTACTTCATTTTTAAAAAGAAGGAAGGATAAAATAATCTCTACTATGGCGATGCATCTGATTTTGTTTGTTACTTGTTTTTATTTAAAAGAGGTTTTGGATCAAAGAAAGAAAATATGGAGAATTGTTCTACAAACTTAAAGCATGCAATAAAATGGTCGGAGCTCGTAGTTTTCCGGAGGAGATTTCTCTGGAAAAATAGTGAGGAGCGGGCAGTGTTTTCGCCCTAAGGAAATATTTTCCTTCCTGCTTTCGTTTTATTACTATGATTCTATTCTGTATCTTAAGCAAGTTTCTGAAAAAGAAGCTTTGCTTTTATATCAATATAACGGGGATGAAGAAGCTTTTGAAAAATACGGAAAAGACAATGGAAGAAGATTTGATCCTACTGACGGAAAGAGAAAGTACGGGAAGATAGAAAGAAAGAGTCGAGAGGATGACTTTATCTGCAGAAATGCATTGTTTACGGAAAGGGCTTAAGAGTACTGAGGCAGGATCCGTTTGAAACCCTGCTTACTTTTATTTTATCGCAAAGAAAGTCCATTCCGGCAATCCGTTTCTCGGTGGAGAAGCTTTGTGAGCAGTTTGAGAAAAACAACATAGTAAAAGTGGAGGAAAAAGAGGTATATTTGTTTCCCGTGCAGAGGTTTACAAGATGCCGATTTTTCTGCATGTTCCTGGGGTATAGAGCGCCCTTCGTAAGGGATGCGGTAGAACGGTACCGAGAAGCGTCTGATCTTTGTGCTTAGATAGGTGCCTACCGAAGAGCTTCTGTCTAAACTTATGGAGTGCATGGAGTGGGCATTAAGGTGGCGGCCTGCGTAGCTTTTGTTTGCTTATTCCAGGATGGATATTATCCCGGAAGATGTTTGGATGAAGCGAATTTAGGATGAAGGCTTATTGCGGCGAAAACCCCTATTCTAAACGATCCCGACGGAGGAATTCATTCAACAGTATCTTTTTCATTACGCAATACATCATAAGGAGGAATGGTAGTGTTGCCATTCATTTTTGCTTTATTATCCAGAATGAAATATATTCATCGTTGGGCGCTGATGCGAAAATGCGAGAGGAAAAATCTGTCCGAGCATTGCCTGGAGGTGAATTCTCACCCATGCACTGTGTCTGATTGGAAACAAAAAGTTAAACAAAAGCTATCGGTGGATAGGCAGTACTTCGGGCACTTTACCAGCGATGCTGCGGAAATTCTACCGGAGATATGCTCACCCCTGTGAAAATACGGAGGGAGGAGTTGAAACAATATAAAAAGTGGAGAAAGAAGCGGAGGAACGCTGCTTTCCACACTTCCCGGCTTTACCTGGAAGAGGAGTATAGAAGGTATCCGGAAGAAGAGAGATCAGCTTATGAAAACAAACTGTACAGGCTGCAGACAAGTTGTCGGCTTTTGATTAAGTGCGAGGAGGAGCTGCGTAGCGGAAATCAGGAGTTTGCCACGGCGAGCTTCCACCAGATAGGAAATGGCGGAAGAGCTCGAACTGAAGAGATTTTTATGGAGGACTTCTCGCCGTGCGTATGGAAAGACTCTAGATGAGCTTACGGAGTAGAAGATGGCTTTTTAGTGAAGAAAAAGAACTGCAGGGAAGCAGGGGTTTGTAATTGCAGGTTATGAGGGCAACACTCATGTTCTCCATCCCGGAATACTTGGAAAAACGCGTCCGGAGAGAAGCTTCGGTAGTGGAAATTGCTGCTCATGCCTTTGACGGAAGAGGAGATTTGGAAAGGGTGGAACTTCGAACCATTCGCATACTAGAGCTTTTTCCTTTTTAACTGTGTAAGAACTTTGTGAGAATTCTCTTTGGGACAGTGTGAGGACTATTATGACGGTTCTCTTGCTAGCGTCTTTGCTTTATCGCATATCTTTGTTTATTTTGAAAAGAAGGAAATTTCCAAATTGTCCGTGATATCTTGGGGACAGTGATAGACGTTGCAGTTTCACTACATCTAAAGGGGCGGAAGAGCTTTCTCTCTCCCGGTTATGCTGATCGGGTGAGAAGATACCATGGCAAGGCAAATTCATGACACGATTGACGGTTGCGGCTATAGCTATCGTCAGACAGTGGGGAGAGCCCGAATTGATCTCAAAGACTTTATGATAAAGCTTTTTGGAAGGGGATTCATGATGCGAAAGCGAGCTCGCAGTTTATATTGCGCTGGAAGACTGCGTTATCCGTTGGGACTTTTGGATAAGGCAAAAGGGAAGACTATCTTCGTTTTTACGGAAGAAGACAGCTTTGCTTTTAAGGCTGCTTTTGTTGGATTGCAGACAGAGTGGGTGGACTTATGAGCCTGCGGCTTTTTCCAGAAGGGAGTGAAGACTGCGCTAAAGTTTTTACCCATATGGGAATGTGGAACTTACGGCAAGATTTTTGGATTATCAGGAGCGATATTTAAAAAGGAGAGAGAAAAAGGCGTTCTTGCACCCGACAGTTTATAAATCGGAGAAAAAGATGGAAGAGAGAAAACAAACAGCGCAAGGGGCGCTTAATAACCTTGGGATTAGGATTTTAAATCAGGCAGATAGAACTTTAGCTTATCCATGCAAGTATCTTAGTCGGGCTGGATAGTTTTCTTCCAAATGGATTTTCAATACAAGACGGATGGGAACAGAGGGAGAAAAACTTCATTTTCATCCTGAGTTTGTATTTCAACTTTATGTGGAAAGCCCGCAAAAACTGTATCGTCTTTATATGCATAGCCTCTTACATTGCCTTTTTCGGCATATGCGTTTAAGACGGAAGGAAGGGAGGTAGAATCTCTGGAATTTGGCGACTGGATATACATGGGAATATGTTTGATTCCATGGAAGTTCTGAGTGTCTTTCCGTCCCGGCTTATCCCTTTCCGCGAAGACTATTTCCGAAAAATTGGAAAAAGAGTCACAAAGCCTTTCTGCAGAGAATTTATGCCTACTTATCGAAACAGAATTTAGTTATGCTGAGCGGGACGTTATGAGACAGGAGTTTGTAAAGGACGACCACTGCTTCTGGGAAAGATTGGAGAAGAAAAGCAGCCTTTTCACAGTCGATGGGAATGGAAGATTCCGAAGGAAAGGAGGAAGACGAGGGAGTGAGTCCTCTGAAGGGATGGAAGGAAGCGGGAAGAGGAGTTCGAAGAACAGTCCTGAGCGGAGAAATAAGAATGGCACTGAAGAGGGGAAAACAAGACGCTGAAGGAATAGGGGAAAACAAGGAAAGGTGAGGATTCCGAAGGCGGAGGAAAACGAAAAGGGCAATGAGAAACTGGAAGGAGGAAAACGAAAAGGGCAATGAGAAATCCGAAAGCAGGGAATTGAGGATCCTTCTAGCGGAGAAAGCTCCCGATGCGCGAGAGAAAAAGGAAAAACAAGGTGCCGGAGATTCCACTATTTCAGGAGATGCGGAGCAAATGAAAAAGCGAGTCTGAAGCAGTGAAGATGCGGATTCCGGAGAGAGGGAGGAAAGCCGGAAAAGATTGGACAAAGATTGGGAGGATATTGGAAAGCGCACGGAAAGAAGAGCATGAAGGAAGGATAGGATGAAGGAGACAAGCTCTCCTGGTTTTTGCATTTGGAACATAAGAGACTATACGCCCTTTCAGGATTTCCTGAGAAAGTTTCTCTGTGGATAGGGAGGAATTCAAAGACCGACCCGAATCTTTCGACTACGGCTATTATTATTTCGGACTTTTCTCAGTCACGGTAATATGCCGCTTATCGAGGAAAAATGAGTATCGTGAGAGACGAAAAGATTCAGGAGCTCGTTATTGATAGATACTTCCCTAGTTCCACCAAGGGAGAAATGGTGAACGTTTTAGAGGAGACTCTGCGATTTTACAGAACAGCAGCCTTTTTCAGCAAGTGCCGAGTACACATTGTTGAATGTGATGATAGAATCCGAAAGCGATCTTTTGCGGAAAATGTAGAGGAAATGGAGCATTATCGATTGAGGTGAACGGCGGCTATGGTACGGATTTTCGACCGGTCTTTTCATTATATTGAGGACTTGCGAAAAAGGGAGCTAAAAGAACTCAAGGTTCTATTGTATTTTACCGACGGAAAAGGAAGACACTCGAAATATGCGCCAGTTATACAGTGGCTTTTATTTTTCCCCGAAAGGGGAAGATATCGATGACGAAAATGCCCCGTTTTGGGTAATGAAGTTGTATATATAAAAATTTTATGGAGTAGAAGAAAATGAACATACAAGAAGCAAAAAGAAGAAATAAAAAGGACGGTGGAGGCTTATCATAAGAGAGACGAGGACGGAACTTTATAAAATTCCTGTGGAGAACAACGTCCGCTCTTTTCTCATGGTCTCCCGGAATCGGAAAAGACGGCGATTGTGGAGCAGAGTGGTCGAGAACTTGGCATCAATTTGATTTCTTACACGATTACCCACCACACCAGACAGTCTGCTATCGGGCTTCCTTTATTTCCAAGAAAATATATGGAGAAAGGAATACTCGGTTACGGAGTATACCATGTCGGAGATAGTGGCTTTGGTCATATGAGCAAATCGAAAGAGACTGGCATTGAAGAAGGATTTTATTTCTGACGAAATCAATGCGGTTTCCGAAACGCTTTCTCCGACCATGTTGCAATTTTTACAATACAAAACTTTTGGGATGCATCGTGTTCCGGAGGGCTTTATCATTGTGACTGCAGGGAATCCTTCCGAGTTTAATAAGTCAGTCCGGGACTTTTGATATTGCAACCTTGGACAGGCTGCGAAAATCGATATTGAAGAGGACTTTCAAAGCTTTTAAGAGCTACGCCTATCAGGCGGGAGTGCACAGTGCCATTACTTCGTATCTTGAAATTAAGAAGGACCGCTTTTTATTTTTGTGAAGCAGGATATCGAAGGAAAAACGCTATGTAACAGCTCGTTCATGGGAGGATCTCTCGAAGATTTTGCAGGTCTATGAGGAATTGCATTATCCTTTGGAGAAAGAGCTTTTGCTGGAGTATCTTGCCGACCGAGGTGGCGGAGGACTTTAGCTTATATTACAGTCTTTATCAGAAATACAAAGAAATTTATCATGTGCCGGATATCTTGGAAGGGGCTGAGATTAAGGACACAAGACTCTTTCTGGAAGCGCCCTTTGATGAGAAGTTAAGCCTTCTTTCTCTTCTTACGGATGCCCTGCAAAATGCCTTTACGGACTATGTGAAAGAAAAGAGCTGTTTTCTCGTATTCCGTTTCTTGAAGAATATGAAGGACAGCCTTTTCGGAGATTCCTGTAAAAACAGGCCTTGGAAGAGGAAATGAAGCGACAGCGAAAGAGAATAGCAAGTTTAAAGGAAGCCAGGATGCTGTCCAAGAAAGAGGAGAGCCTTCTGCTTGCAACTTGTTCAAATGCTCAGCGAGTTTTACTCTGCCCTAAAGGAGCAGACATTCTACTGAGAGTGCAAGCAATAAAGAGGATAGGGAGGAAAATGAAGTGGATTTTTCCTTTGTTAAAGATTGTTTTAAGAGGAGGGAAGAAGAGAGACAGGGAAAAAGATCGAGAAAAAGCAGGGCAAATGCTCAGTAACGCTTTTGCACTTTCCTCGGAATCACTTTTTGAGAAGGACAGGAACTTCTCCTGTTTCTTTCGAAATCGAAGAGCTGCTATGCTCTGGAATTTCTCTGACATAGGCAATGAGACCCATACCCGCTATAATCAGTATTTACTTCTGAAGGATAAGCAGAAGGCCTTACAGGAAGAGGCGGAAGAGGTGCTGAAGAATTAGAATGAGCGGTCAGTTTCCGTGACGGAATTCTTCGACTTTTGGACGCTCATCGGTTTTGAAAGCTTATATGAAAACGAGATATGCCGCTTTACGCACGATACTGTTATGAACAAGATGTCTCGGCTTCGCCTTAGCCACTTTTTGAGAATAAAAACAGAGGCACAGCCTCAGCATCTCTGAGCCTGGTCTTACCCGCAACTCTCTTAGCCGAATCGAGGTGACAAGATCTCGAACTTGCGACCCCTTGTCTCCAAAACCAGGTGCTCTCACCAAACTGAGCCACACCTCGGAAATTCTATTGAAAATACCGAACAACTGTACAATATAGAATAAAGAATTGTCAATATAGAACTGAGGAACGACTTTTTGAGAAAAAGAACTGTGTTTTTATAAGATACATGATCATTCATAACGAGTATCGCATAAAGCATGCGTGATATCTCGTTTTTCAGGCTTCAATTTTTCTTGACTTTTTAGCACTGCCTCAGCCCATATTTGTAGAACGTGTTTTTCTCGCGTCTTTCTTTATGCGCCTTTCGCAGGGTGGTCAGATAAAGGAAGGAATAAAAATATAGGAAAGGAGACCAAAATGCCAACATTTAACCAGCCTGTTAGAAAGGGCAGAGAAACTTCCAAGAAGAAGCCTCAGCCCCTGCTCTTCAGAAAGGATTCAACTCTTAAAGAAGAGAGCAACTACGAACAGCGCCCACGAAGCGAGGTGTATGCCAGGCAGTTAAAGACTGTTACACTGAAGAAGCCGAACTCAGCTCTTTCGTAAGATCGCCAGAGTTCGTCTTTCCAACGGAATCGAAGTTACATCTACATTCCCGGAGAAGGACACACCTTCAGGAGCACCGTTGTTATGATTCGTGGGATGGCCGTGTTAAGGATTTACCCGGCACAAGATACCATATCATCCGTGGAACACTGGATACCGCAGGCGTAGCAAACCGTATGCAGGCTCGTTCCAAGCACGGTGCAAAGAAGCCTAAAGGCAAAGAAGGCTAAGAAGTTGAAGGAGCGCGTCGTACAAACGACAGCGTAAAACATGGTTTAGACATGGTTATGACGGAAGCATTTGGTCACAATTTCTTTTTCAAAAAGTAGATGTGTCCAATTCCGCATGAACTCAAACGGATTAAACCGAAAGAGAGTACCGTAGATCTAAATGCAATATTTATGAGGGAAGCACGTGCCACGTAAAGGACATACTCTACACAGAGACGCTTGCAGACCTGATTTTCAATTCCAAGCTTGTGACAAAGCTTGTAAACTCCATCATGTTGGATGGGAAAAAGGGTGTAGCACAGAAAATCGTTTATGGTGCATTTGAGCGAGTAACTGCGAGGCAGAGAAAGATGCACTGGAAGTATTTGATGAGGGCGATGAATCATTATGCCTGTACTCGAGGTAAAGGCAAAAGAGAGTTGGAGGAGCAACTTATCAGGTACCTATGGAAGTAAAGCCGGAAAGACGCTAGACTTTGGCTCTTCGTTAGCTGACAGAGTTCTCCAGAAAGCGTTCTGAGAAGACACAGGCTGAGGACTTGGCAAATGAAAATTATGGATGCGGCAAACAATACGGGTGCGCAGTAAAGCGTAAAGAGGAGATGCATAGAATGGCTGAGGCTAATAAGGCATTTGCTCATTACAGATTCTAATAGGAGGAAAGACATTGGCTGAAAGACAGTATTCCCTCGAGCACTACAAGAAATATTGGTATCATGGCACATATCGACGCTGGAAAGACTACTTACAGAGCGTATCCTCTTTACACCGGTGTAAACTCATAAGATCGGTGAGACACACGGTTGCAGTGCTACCATGGACTGGATGGCACAGGAGCAGGAAAGAGGTATCACTATTACACTCTGCTGCAACGACCTGTCACTGGACACCGGAAAAAGAACACAAGAAGATTCCGGGCACCGGAGTACAGAATCAACATCATTGATACCGGGACACGTAGACTTCAGCAGGAAGTTGAGTTCTCCGTGTGCTGGACGGCGCAGTAGGTGTCTTCGATGCGAAGAGCGGAGTTGAACCGCAGTCTGAGAACGTATGGCGTCAGGCGGATACCCTATCATGTACCGCGTATCGCTTTTTATCAATAAGATGGATGGTGAGCGATTTCTTCCACTCCGTGCAGACCATCGTAGACCGTTTTGCGTAAGAACTGTATCATCACCCAGGTTCCGATGGGAAGAGAAGATACTTTTTGTGGGCGTAATTGATCTCTTCGAAATGAGAGCCTACTTCTATAAGGATGATAAGGCGGTAATTGAGATTACCGATGTACCGGATGAGTACAAGGAACTTGCGGAAGAGTACAGAGAAGCTTGTAGAAGGCATCTCTGAACTCGATGATGACCTTATGGAGAAGTATCTCGAAGGAGAGACACCGACCGAGAAGAGATGAAGAAGGCGCTCCGTAAGGAACGATCGAAGGAAGTGCTATCCTCGCCTTTTGCGGTACTGCATATCGTAACAGGTGTACAGAAGCTGGATGCGGTTGTTGACTTCTTCCCGGCTCCTGCACGATGATCCCGGATATTCAGGGTACCGATATGGACGGAGACGGATAGCAGACCGTCTTCCGACAGCGCACCTTTCGCGGCACTTGCAGTTTAAGATTAGTGACGGATCCTTTTTCGTAGGAAAGCTCGCTTATTTCCGTGTATATTCCGGAACATTAAAGACCGGTCTTGAGTGTTCTGAATTCAACAAAGAATAAGAAGGAGCGAGTCGGCCGTCTTCTAGATGCAAGTGCGAATAAGCGTCAGGAGCTGGATGAGGTTTTCTCCGGTGATATCGCGGCAGCAGTAGGATTTAAGCACGTACATCCACCGCAGTGATACACGTGATGAACAGCACCCGATTATTCTCGAGTCCATGGAGTTCCCGGAGCCCGTTATCTCCGTTGGCGACTGAACCGAAGAGACAGGCGCTGTCAGGCAAGACATGGAGCGATGCTTTTAGCAAAGCTTGCCAGGCAGTTGCATCCCTCACCTTCTGCGTAAGGACTAACGAGGAACATGTGACAGACACATGTCCGGAATGGGTGAGTTGCACCTGGAAATTATCGCTGACCGTCTCGTGAGTCTAAGGTTGAGGGCAAATGTAGGGTGCACCTGAGGTTGCTTACAAAGAGACCTTTACCAAGCCCGTCGATGTGGAAGGTAAGATATCCACCAGTCCGGCGGTTCCGGTATGTACGACACCGTAAAGTTAAGCTTTGAGCCGATGGATGCCAATGCAGAGGAAAGTCTCAAGCTCCAGCGTCTACTGCTGTGGAGCGAGTTCTATCCCGAAGGAATACATCCCTGCTATTGCGCGTGGTATTCGTGAAGCCGCAAACCCGGAGTTCTCGCCGGTCATCCTGCACTCGGTGTAAGCGCAAACTGTTTACGACGGATCATACCACGAGGTTGACTCCAACGAGCGTGCCTTCGAGTTTGCAGGTTCCATTGCCTTTACAAGAACGCTATGCAGAAGGCAGACCCGATTCTTCTTGGAGCCGATTGAGGAAGGCCCGAGATTACGACAACCGGAAGAATATATATGGGTAACGCAATCGGAGACGTAAACTCTCGTCGTGAAGAACCGGAGAGTATGGAAGACATTCCGTCCCGGTAAGCAAAATGAATGCTTAGGTACACTCTGGCAGATGATAAAACCATTATGCAACCGATCTTCGTTCCAAGACTCAGGGTAGAGCAAACTACTCCATGTTCTTCGAAAATACGAGAAAGTGCCCGCAGAACATTCAGGAGAAGGTACTGGTGCGATTCGGAAAGCAAGTCAGCGAAATCGCTTGCTTTAATGCATAAACTGATGATAAACATCATGAACACGTTCCTTTTTCAAGAACTGGGATGTACTCGCACCTGCATGCTATGCATGCGTCGGCGTGCTTTGCATAGATTTTGTGTTGGTATTACATGGATCAGAGAAGCTGAAATGGCAAAGCGCATTTTGGAGGCGAACCAAACCACACTGTAACATCGGAACTATCAGGACACTGCCGCTGACCACGGTAAGACAACTCTACAGCTGCTATTACCAAGGTTCTGTTGATCGTGTAGCTGGTAAACACAGCAACTGATTTTGCTAGTATCGAGCAAAGCTCCGGAAGAGAGAGAGAGAGAATTACCACCAACACCGTTCACGCTGAGTGCGAGACCGAAAAGAGACACTATGTCTACGCCGATCTGCCCAGCCACGCTTGACTGCGTTGAGAATACATGATTACTGGTGCTGCACAGATGGATGGAGCTATCCTCTGTAGTAGCTGCTACCGATGGTGTTATGGCACAGACAAGAGAGGCATCCCTCTTGCTCGTCAGCAGGTGTTCCTGCCATCGTTGTATTCTCTTGAACAAGTGCGATATGGTTGATGATCCTGAGCTCTTGAACTCTGCTGAGATGGAAGTCAGTAGAGCTTCTTTCCGAGTATGAGTTCCCGGGAGATGACATTCTGTAATCAAGGGTTCTGCTCTTAAGGCATTGGAAGATCCGAAGTCTGAGGCGATAAGATGAACTTGTGATGCTGTAGACAGCTATATGCCTGGTCGTCGAGACTGATAAGCCGTTCCTTGCGCCCGTTGAGGATATCTTTCACCATCACAGGTCGTGGAACCGTTGCTACGGCAGAGTAGAGCGTGGTTCTTCACGTATCTGACGAGGTTGAAATCGTTGTACTACGAAGAGACCGGAAGTCCGTCACCGGAATCGAGATGTTCCGCAAGCAGCTTGATGAGGCTGTATGGGCAGACAACGTTGGGTCCTTTTTCTGTATCAACCGTGATCAGATCGAAAGAGGACAGGTCTATTCGTAAGCCGGGTTCCGTGAAAGTGCGACAAGAAGTTTACCACGGCAGGGTTTACGTATTGACTAAGGATGAGGCGGACGCCGCACTCTTTTCTTCGACAGAAACTATCGTCCGCAGTTCTATTTTCAGAACGACTGATCGTTACTGGTGTCTGCATGCTCCGGATGGTGTAGAGATGGTTATGCCCGGTGATAACACGGAGATGGAAGTCGATCTGATTCCATCCGATCGCTGATGGAAGAGGGTCTCGCTTCGCTATCCGTGAGGGTGGAAGAACCAGCTCCTGGAAGAGTTGTTAAGATTCTTGAGTAATTCATCTCTACATAGTATTTTTAAAGAAGTGTTGGCCTTGCTGGCAGCTCTCTCTCTTGTAAGAAGTCGCTTACGAGTTGAACTGTATCTCCATGATCTGGAAAGAATTACTACAATAGGTGCTGTATTTCAGTTCATAACGAGTATCGTGCGTAAAGCGTGCGATATCTGCGTGGGAGTAAACGAATTTCTATGACGTTGTGCTTCTCACTCTATGTTAGAACGATTGATATACGAAAAGGGCGGGTGAGTTACTGCAAGGATTTAGCAAGTAATGGAAAAATTACAGGAGCAGAATATCGAGGTGCAACTGCAGAACACGAAGCTCGCCATTACGATGGAGGATGCTGACAGAGCTCGTAGAGGGTATTCCGTTAGAACCAAGACATTATTTTAATGAATAAAAAGAAGACTAAATTTCATTTGTTAATTGCATGGCATGAAGACGTTGCTTGGACATGAGCGCCTTTGAAAGACTTGGGTGGATGATCGTCACTGAAATGGCTTCCAGAGGAAAATGTAAAGCAAAAAATTGGGATTGCAGCCAGGGTTGTTTCTCCTTTCATCTTTTAAACAACAAGACAAGGATGAATTGTGGATAAGGATATTGCTGAGGAGGAGAGAATGAGTTTCATCCAACACGAATGAAAACACCATAAAGAGCCTGATTTATATTCTTTTCTGGAAAAATAGATTATCCGGTGAGAATTGTGTTGTTATAAGAAGATTTTTGCTTCAAATACAGTAACAGTTTCGAATTTTCGCTCGGTTAAACGGAATGTCGGAATGAAAACCTTCTTCGAAATATGGTGGACGGTAAGTTGACAAAGGCTGAGTCTTTAGGTATACAGAGATGGCTGCTGCAAGAGTATGTAATTATATGGGTTTTTACATTCAGGAGGCGGAAAATGCAGTATATCAGAGCTAAGATAAAAATGGAATAATTCAATCTAGAGCATTCAGTCAGAGTGTTCGTTGTTTCTCTTGGAGTGAAATTTTTCCGAATTAAAGGAAACACTTGTTGATTTTTATTTGCATGGTGAATGGAGATGCAAATTTAAAGAAGGAGTTGATTAGTAACAAAACTGCTCAGTCCCATCCTTGATGGGCTCCGCTTGTGTTCACTCATGAACACACTGTTCATGACATTTGTAAAATAAGTTAAATTATAGAGAACACCTGGAAGAAACTACAAGCAGGTGGCGGAGTGATTTGAACAGACTTCAAAATAGTTTATTTTGGAAAAGAATCGACTCCCACCGAAGAGCAAGTCCATGGACGAGTGGATTTAGATGAAGATAGACTATGAAGTGGAACTCTGGCTGTTCTCATTGGTAGGAGAAAATGTCGAAAGTTAAAGCGAAGAATATATTTTGATATTCTGTTTTAAAGATTATCAAGAACTTTGCAAAACAAATCACGGACAATGGTTGATTGGAAAAGCTTAGATGATTGAGTAGCTGTATGGCCCGGTGATAGTTGATCGAGAAGAACTTTCTATGCCCTTAGAACTGGGAAATCAGGACAAGTTACGGTGAACTTTAGACAAAATTCTAATACAAAAATATGATAAAAAGATTCCGCGATTAATTGCGAGTTGGTCAAGAGGAATTACATTGGTGCCGACATTATTATGGACAGGGACATCATCAGGTGTGGAATGGGATTTGAACCGCCACGATTCCTTAAAAAGGAGATAAGGTAAGCTGTGAAATAGAAAAGATAGGAATGTTGACAAATTACATTGTCTACTAGAAAGAAGGAGTGTTTTCGTTCAAGAAAAGGGGCTGTAAAAATCAAAATAGTTTTCTAAGCAATATAGGTCTAAATTTGGGGCACGCTCTCGCTAGCTTCGCCTGACTGAGCAGTGATTTTGTTAACCATTGCTCACCTTGGCTGCAAAGCAACTTCCCATGAAGTTGGTCGGTAACAGGACGACTTTTTCTGATGAAAAGTCTGTCCTGTGGATACTAAGCGAAAAACTTCGACTTTCTTGTTTTTCGCAAGCATCGGGCTCGAGACTACCCCTCATTTAGACCTATATTGCCAAAAATCTATTTATTATTTTGATTTTTACAGCCTCTTTTCTTGTTACATAAAGAATGCTCACTAAACAGCTTAGACTTCATGTTGAATGAAGGATATTCATATTCATGATAGGAAAGTGTAAGTGGGATATCTATATCCTAAAATAAGGTAATAGAGCAGCTAAGAGAACGAGAAAAAGGATAACTATATGGGGAAGATTGTAGATAATTTAGATGATGTAGCACAGCTTCTTTCAAAGAAGTCAGAGCATAATTTTTGAAAAAGGAATCAAAGTCAGCGTATCTTTACGGAATAAAAGAAATAAGAGAACACAATGAAGACAGGAAAATATGATTATTCCGGCCTTAATCATTGGTTGATTCTTGTAATCAAATTTCTGGAAGCGCTAGGCTTGGGAGTTCCTCTTACGCCTAAGAATAAAACAATAGCATCTGCTTCGGAGATGCAAAGTCCTTCCGATTTAGAGGAAGAAACAAAAGACGATTCTCTGAAAGAATATAACGATGATGTTTTTGGAAAAATTTTTCCGAGAATATTTTCAGGCAAAACTTACGGCAGACGTAGACACGCTGTATCGTTTAAGTGGCGTCACCAACCGAGCACAGAACAAACGAATAAGCTAAAGGCTCAATTGAAGACCCAGTCCGGCTATATTGAAGCTTATGAGGACATCAAAACCTATGCCGTTCCGGGAATCGGAGAAAACGAGAAGCTGGTATTTTTACAATATAAGGTTCTGTTTCAGACGAGCAAAGACGGCTGCACCGGCTATTAGTGTATTGTTATATTAGTCAAATGAAGCAAATGCCTTTGAATTAGCTGAAAATAAGACACCGAGCAGACAAAGTTTGTATATGATTACATACAGACGCATCAAGACGTAAAGACCTGATCAATGCAGTGGATTCTAACTCTTGGAAGCTCTGTCGTCCGACTCCTCGCCTCGCCGTGCTTTTTATGATGCATTTCAGACCGGAAGAATTTACAAGGAAGATCAGGCATCCATTGATTCAGAAGTATCACTTATTGAAATGGATGAGAATGGACCAACCACTTCGGACAGTGATAGTGGCAGCGAAAGCGAAGGAACATCATCCTCTTCGACTGAAAGTGAGAGGTAGAGAAAAATGCTGCATTGGAAAGTAATGAAACTGCGGTGACTGAGACAAGTGCAGGAAATGCGGCAACGGAAAGCTCGGAGGAGAGTAGAAAATGCGACTTACATTCAGTAATTCTAAATATAGAAATTCAGAAGAAGAGTAAGGAGCGGAAAGAGATAAGATGAATACCAAGGATTTTTATGATTTACCGGAGGAGCTGATTGCGCAGGATCCTTTATTGAGCGTTCGGCTTCCGGCTTCTTGTGATGGATAGAAATAGTGGAGATAGAGCATAAGCATTTCGAGGACGTGCTTTTCCTATCTAGAGAAGGGATTGTCTGGTTTTTGAACAATACGAAGGTCGATTCCCTGCACGTCTACATGGCGTGAAGGCGGGAACCGGAGCGCATGTAGAGGTCTTACTCCTCACGAGAATCACGGATAAGAACTGGGAATGTATTGTCAGGCCGGGAAAGAAACTCCGTGTCGGTGCAGAAATTATTTTTGCGGAGAATTACTATCGGGAACGAGTTATCGAGTGTAAGGAAGACGGGAATCGGTTATAGAGTTCCATTTTGAAGGCATTTTTCGAAGAAATTTTGGATAAGCTTCGAGAAATGCTCCTTCCTCCTATATCACAAAACAGCTGGAAGATAAGAGCAGATACAATACCGTCTATGCGAAAGAAGAGGCTCAGCAGCGGCACCGACTGCGGGACTCCATTGGACGAAGGAACTCTTGAAAAAGTGCAGGAGAAGGGCGTGAAAATTGCCTATGTCACCTCCATGGGACTCGGAACCTTCCGACCGGCGAAGGGAGGATGTGAAAAGCATCATATGCATTCCGAACTTTACATCATTGATAAAGAAACTTCGGAGTTAATCAACATCACGAAGAAAGCCGGAGAAGAATCATTTGCACAGGAACGACTTCCTGCAGAACGATTGAATCCAATGCCGATGAGAATGGGATTCTTCACCCCGGAAGTGCATGGACGGATATTTTCATCTACCCCGGGTTATCGCTTTAAGGTAATGGATGGGCTTATTACGAACTTTCATCTGCCGGAGTCTACTCTTATCATGTTGGTTTCCGCTTTTTCTACGCGGAAAATGTTTTGCATGCCTATCAAGAGGCAGTAAAGGAAAGGTACAGATTTCTTCAGTTTTGGAGATGCCATGTTTATAAAGTGTGAGTGGAGAAAGATATGCGAATCAATAAATGGCTCTCTGCAATGGGGATTTGCTCATGGGAGAGGCGGACTCGTCTTATTACAGACGGAAAAATAAAATAAACGGAAATCTCGCAAGTCTTTGGGCAGGAAATTAGCGGAGAAGAAGAGATAGAACTGATGGAAAATGCATTTCCGAAAAGGAGAGAAAACGGGAGAAGCCGAAAGAGGGTGTCTTGCTTTATTATAAGCCGCGCGGAGTGATTTGCACGACAGAGAGAAGGACAGAGGAAAAATGTCATAGAGGATATAAATTATCCTGAGCGTATTTACCCGATTGGACGACTCGATAAGGACTCTGAGGGTCTCCTCCTTCTTACGAATCAGGGTCAGAGCTGGTAAATCAAATCAACAAGTCCCGAGCGAAAAAGAGAAAGAATATATCGTGACGGTGGAAGAGGACATCACAAAGCATTTCCTGCGGGAAATGAGTGAGGGCGTTTATCTTAAGGAACTCGAGAGAACGACAAAGCCCTGTATTGTTTTTCAGGAGGAAAATATTCCTGTTATGCAGAGAAAGAGGCAGTTCCATATCATCTTAACAGAGGGGCTTAATCGTCAGATTCGAGAATGTGAGACGCTTGGATACAGGGTAAACGGCTAAAGAGGTACGCATCATGAATCTGACAGTAGATCTGAGCTTAAGCCCGGAGAATATAGGGAGATTCGGAAAGAAGAGCTCAGGCTGGAGTAGAAAGAGGAACTATGGATGAGAGAAAACGGATAGAGGAGCTTGTAGAGCTTTTAAATCAGGCTGGAAAGCCTATTATGAGGCGGGACGAGAAATTATTTCCAACCTCAGAATATGACAAAAGCCTATCGATGAACTGGTGCGTCTTGAGGAAGAGACAGGAATTGTACTGTCGTCCAGTCCCACACAAAATGTCGGATACAGCGTAGCTACGGCTCTTCCGAAAGAATCGCATACGAGTCCGATGCTTTCTCTGATAAAACAAAGTCCGTGGAGGCTTTTGCAAAGTTTTCTCGGGAGCAGAAGGATCTTCCTGGAAACTTGACGGTCTTACGGTAGTGATGACTTATGAGAAAGGAGAGCTTTGTCAAGGCGGTTACCCGCGGAAACGGCAGAATCGGAGAAATTGTCACGGAAAACGCAAAAGTTGTTTTCAAATCTTCCTTACGGATTCCTTTAAAGGAAGACTGGTTTCGCGGAGAAGCGCTGATTCGCTATTCCGATTTCGCAAAGATTAATGAAGAAATTCCGGAGGAGGGGGCGAAATACAAGAATCCGAGGAATCTTTGTTCCGGTTCTGTTCGGCAACTGGATCCGAAAATCACATGGGAAAGAAGGGTCTATTTTTCCCATTTGCGCTCGTTACGGTAGAAGAGGAAGAAAACTTGGCTTTGAAGGGGGAAGGAGAGCTTCCCGATTTTCATAACAGTCATGAGGCGGAATTCGAATTTTTAGAGCGACAGGGCTTTCATGTTGTGGGACGCAGGGCGGTAAGTAAAGAGGAGCTGCCCGAGGCTGTTTCGGAATTTTCCGAACAGGTCAAGAAAAATGATTTTCCCTCCGACGGTCTAGTACTTCTTATGGACGATATAAGCTATGGAAAGAGTCTGGCACTACGGCCAAGTTCCCTGAAATGCCCTTTGCTTTTAAGTGGAGGATGAGGAAGAAAAAGACAATTCTTCGCGAGGTGGAATGGTCCCCCAGCAGAACCGGTCTTATTAATCCCGTGGCGATATTTGACCCGGTGGAGTTGGAGGGAACCGTAGTGAGCAGGGCAAGCCTCCATAACATCAGCTACCTGGAAGACTTGGAGCTCGGAATCGGAGATGAAATTACGGTTTATAAGGCAAATATGATTATCCCGCAGATTGGGGAGAATCTCACGAAGTCGGGGATGCTCCTGATTCTCAGTATTGTCCTGCCTGTCACGAGGAAAACGAAGATTGTACAGGATAGAAGCAAAGATGCTTTATTGTGTAAAATCCTCATTGTCCGGCCAAGCAGATTAAGCAGTTTGCTCTTTTTGTGAGCCGGGACGCTTTGAATATCGAGGGGCTTTCCGAAATGACTTTGGAGAAATTTATCGGAAAGGGATTTATTCAGGAGCTTTCGGATTTATTTTCTTTAGAAAAGCATAAGGGGAGATTATCGCTATGGAGGGCTTCGGACAGAAGTCCTATGATAAGTTTCATTGAAAATGCGGAGAAAGCAAGGAAAACGAGCCTTGCGAGGCTCTTTTTACGGCTTTAGGAATCGGCGGAATCGGGCAAGTGACGCGAGAGTCCTTTCGGAAGCCTTCATGATGATGCGAGGCACTTTGCAAAGCGGAGCTCAGCGAGGTCGTGTCTATCAAAGGGATAGTGACTGATACTTGGAGAAAGTATTATCCGTTATTTTTAAAGAAGAAGAAAATCTCAGGCTTTTTTCCGGAAAGCTTTTATCCATTTTGCACCTCCATAGAGAGGAAAGAGCCGAAAATGCTGCGCTTCGGTAAGGTCTTTGTGATTACCGGCTCTTTTAGTCCATTTTCAAAATCGAAAAGGAGCTGAGGAAGAGATTCGAAAGGCGCAAGCACAGCCTCTTTCCGTTTCGAAAAATACTTCTTATCTTATTAACAATGACAAGAATTCTAATCAGCAGTAAGAATAAGAAAGCTACAGGAGCTTGGTATTCCGATTCTTTCGGAGGAGGATTTCTTAAAGCTCTTACGAGGGGAGTAGAGGAAGAAGTCACGTAAGAATTTTTGCATAAGGATATCAATCCTGATAGCAGAATATCCGGAAAGAAGTAAAGGAGAACGAATGAACTTTCAAGACTACGATATATTTTCCATATTCGAGATAGGAATCAAGCATCTCGTAAACTACATCAGCCCTTCGGTTTTACGATTGCCTTTTTATGGGATGATTATCGGCTGTGGCATGCTGCTTGGGATGCTTGTTGCAAGTAAAGAGTATGTCAGGAGCGGGTATAAGGCGGATGATATCCAGGATTTTGCGCTATTTGTTATCATTTTAGGGGTAATTGGGGCAAGAATTTACTATGTTATTTTCGAATGGGACTATTATTCTCAGCATCTATGGAGATTCCCAATATCCGGCAGGGGGGACTCAGGATTTACGGAGGGTTCTTACTGCACTCTGACCTGTATCGTTTTTGTAAGAAAAAGAAGCTGAGTTTCTTTCCTATGGCGGATGCCGGTGTACTGGGACTTATTCTCGGACAGGCTATGGGACGCTGGGGAAATTTCTTTAATGCGGAGGCCTTTCGGAGGTCTACACGAACTCGCTCTTTGCTATGCGTATAAAGGAAGCGATTGTGAATCCTTCTATGATCAATGATAATGTGGCTGCTCATTTTGCAAATATAGACGGAATCAACTACGTGCAGGTACATCCCACCTTCCTTTATGAGAGTGTATGGAACCTTTGTGTATTCTTCTCTTCTCCCTATGGTTTTTCGAGAAGAAAGAAGTTTAAGGGACAGATTTTCTTCCTTCATCTTAGGGCTTACGGTTTGGGACGCTTCTTTATTGAAGGACTCTCGTGCAGACTCTTTGATGCTTTTTCGGTACAGGGATTGCAGTTTCCCCAGGCGCTTTCTTGTGCTTGTTATTGTTAGTATTGTACTGCAGCATCTTTTCTTAAAAGGGAAGAATTCAAAATAGCTTCATACATAGGTCTAAATTTGGGGCACGCTGCTAGCTTTCACTGACTGAGCAGTGGTTTTGTTAACCACTGCTCACTTCTGCAAAAGCAACTTCCTTCGGAAGTTGGTCTACAGGACGACTTTTCTGATGAAAAGTCTGTCCTTACGTAACGGATACTTAGCCACTTCGATTCTCTTGTTTTCGCAAGTATCGGGCTCAGACTACCCTCATTTAGGCCTATATTGCCGAAAAATCCATTTATTATTTTTGATTTTTACAGCCCCTTTAAATACTATCATGACGAGAGGTGGCTTAATCTCTTTTTAGATCTTCGTTTTCTATTACTTGGAACTTGGATACCAATTCATTCCCTATGATGTTAGCCTGTCCGAAAGCTCTTCCGATGCGGCTGCACGACTCTTCCGCGGTTGCGGAGTTCGTTTGAACAACGGAAGAAATCTGGTCTGCACCGATGGTTAGTTGTTTAATGTCTGCGCCTGCGCCTCGAGGCATGCCGATCAATCGATTTGCGTAATATCCTTAGCCTTAGCTCAACCAGTTCCATGGACTCTGCGGTTTTCATACTGATTGCTCCTCTTTCAACCGCATAATCGGTTTCAGCGATTAAAGAACTGGTATTCTGTGCAGCTTAGCTGATTTCTGAGCCAGATTTCCGACTTCATCCGCAACTACCGCAAAGCCCTTTCCGGTTGCTCTGGCACAGAGCCGCCTCAATTATAGCATTTAAAGGAAAGAATATTGGTTTGAAGGGCAATGTCATCAATAGTCTTAATGATTTTACTGATTTTCATTGAGTTGTCCGTACTTCCCGCATAGCAACGGACATTTTTCCATCTTCTTATTACTGATTTCACAGCTCTATACAGATTCCTGACTCAGCTTATTTGCTTTTTAAGGATTGTTCGGCCGTTTCCCTTAATCTTTTCGGAAATATCATCATCGTAGCACCAAGCTCTTCTATGGAAGAAGCCCTGTTCGGTAGCACCTGAGAAAGTGCTCGCGCACTGTTGAAAACCTGTTCCGCTCCGGCATTGACTTCCTCTGCGGAATTTTAATTTTCCGTCATGGTATGGGATAAACTTTGTGATATCTCTTAAGGAGTGAAGCAAGGGTCTATAGTCTCCGGGATAGTTTTCTTCATTGACAAATCCACGGAAATTTCCCTGAGAAATGAGCACTGAGCTTTTCATTCAGTTCCAGAATGATTGCCTTTATCCTTGTAGTTACATTTTTAAAGGAGTCTGCCAGATGTCCGATTTCGTCACGTTTGTCATATTTTACGTCCACGTTCAGATTACCGCTGCGAGCTGGTCTCCAACTTGGGCAATCGTCTAAGCGGATTCAAGGCTTTTCTTGACCAGAAGGTAAGTTGCTCCGATAAGAATGAAGGTGCCGGATAAACCGATAAGGACCGCCAAAGTAATCAACCTGCGGGTTACTTGCTGATAAGTCGCTGTCCGCAATACTCATTAGGCTCCACCAGGTGGTGTTTCCAAAACTCCGTAGGAGCAAGATAAACGCGTCTTTTCACACCGGAGCTATTAATCGACTGTCATGTGGAAGGGATTTCCTTCCTTCATTTTTTCGCTGATTGCAGAAAAATCTTCTTTCGTTACGGCATCTGTGAGATTCTTTCCCTTTAAGTTTTCATTGAAACGTACATAAAGTTTCGTCACTGTCTATTACGGAAGTGAAAAGACTGGGAACAGAATCTTCGCTTTAAAGCATCGAAAGAGGCTAAATCGAACTCAATGGTGATAACACCCTTAAAAGTCATTGTCGGCACAATGGGATCACAAATGGAAATCACGGTTTTACTGGGATCCCTCATCTAAGGTATAGGCAACCGTAAGGGTCGGCTTCTGTGTGCTCTTCTTTGCAGTAGTGTAATAACTTTTATCTTTGTAGTAATCAAAGGGTAATTGATGATGTCTCTGGTTTCACACTTTTAAGGTTGTATAGGGCGTGCAGTCTCTTACACCGTCGATCACTTTATTCGTCATCAAAGAAATACCCTCACCCCGGCAACATAGGGGTTACTTTTGAGTGTGGAACACATGGAGTTCATCATTACAACTTCCGCATTGTATCGGCTGGCGGGCACTTCTCTGTTCAAGATACGGAGCGAAAAGTCGTCCCGGACATCGGTGTAATCTTTTGGGGAATCAACGTGTCGTCATTTTTTCTCATTGATTTTCGCAAGGATCGCCGAACCCTCCGACTTCATCCTTTGACCCCATACAAAGCTAATTGATTCTTTCATACTACCGAGAGAGTCGTGATTTCATCAAGAATATCCTCGGTTTTTCTCCTGTTAAAGTGAGCAGGTCATCCATGTTTTTATCCAGATTTTTTTTCGTGGATTGGCTTCCCAGGTCAACAATAAAGTAGCTTAATCCAAGTACAATGAGAAATCCCAATAGACCCAGGGTGATAGACAAACGAGTGACTTAAACTGAGGCTTTTTCGCCTCCTTTTGTCTTGCGATTTTTCGAATCCTTCGTTTTCATGCAGAAATCCTTCCTTGTTTTTACGTAGAGTAAATCTTTTCTCTCAAGATACTCCTATAGAATAAGAATGAATTTATCTTTATATATAAAATAGCTAAAACATTCATCGACCTATTCCAGTTTTCTATAAGAAAATAAAGGAATGCATTACGGAACAGAAAAATCATGAAGAAATGTAGTCCTGTCCGCTTTACGGCGTTGTCCCTTCCGGCACGTAGCGGGCAGGAAAATTTTCAGGAATCGGTATTTTGATATATTATATTAATAACCTGTATAAAAACGGATAGAGCCTTATCATCTCCTGGATTTTGTAAGAGCACCCGCAGCAGCAAAAATTGGGTTAAGAACAAGATGGAAAAGGAACGAGAAGAATTATGGATGTTGAGAATAGCGCTGTAGGACAGGAAGGTTGTACATACGGAAAATGTTTGCGGATGGAATAGACCTTCATTCCTTGAGGAAGAGGTCATCTCCTGACCGGGGAATTTTATAGAAAAAGGGCAAAACTGAAGAAGGGCAGCTTTTTGTGGTAGGCTGTTCCACTCGGAGGTTTTGGGAGAAAAATCGGAACGGCATCGAGTTATTCCACTGCCGGAGCTATTTCGGGGAATTTACCGAGCTGCAAAAGAGTCGAATCTTTTTCTCTGCACCCAGTGCTGTGAACATTTGAACCGTGCCATTATAACGGATAAAGAGGCTGCTTTGGCACATGGCCTTATGCCCCAAATCTTGTGAAATGTGATTCCGAAAAGAAAAAGGCAGGAGGATCCTTTTCAACAGTGGCATACGAGAGCTTTTCGAAAGCCCCGTTGCTCTGGAAAAAGTTCGTGCAGACGGCGGAATGGATATCGGAGACACCTTTTATAGGCATGCATTTAAAAGGAGGTGGCGGTTCCGCTTCGCTTAAGTAAAAACAAGCTCGGCTCCGCCCATCTTACCGCGGCAAGAGTCAGACCGAAGTTTGTGGGAGGAAGCAGAGCGGTATATGATGAAAAGCTTACTCTAGGGATTTTTCTGTGATTGCATTACATAGATAGGAAATAGGGCACGCTCTCGCTCAACCCATGAGCATATCGAGTCAGATCCGTCATCATCGCATTTACTGATATGTCAGACGTCTATAGCTGTCATGGAGTCACTCCATGGATACGGTTCTTCTTTTCAGCATCCATAGGAAGAAGGAATACTTTAAAAAGTAGCAAAGTATCCATAGGGATAAAAAGTTTTCCAATTGCAGACCGGAAATAAAAGAGGTAGCCTTCCAGAGAAAGATAGCGTTTAGAGCTAATATTGAATAAGGTGGCCAGGGACTTGCAAAGGACAGATTTGTAGGGCATTTCGGTCGGTAATATTTTACGGCATAGAGGGAAAGAAGCGAGATGTTATAAACGCAGATCGGCTTCTTTTTCTTTTCGATAGAAAGACAATGATTTTCGATTATAAAGAAAGACGCCTCCCTTTTTAACGAGGCATGCCTCGGAAATCCAGACATGGCTTACAGCATTGACTTTCTTCCCAGGGCACGAAAAGTTTAATAGAGGGAGATAAATCCTCTCTTCCCAACTTCAGTTTTTATAAAAAAATAAAAAGGGAGAGAGACGAGGAGCAGGATGCCGTTTCCAGAGGGCAAACTCCTGGGCTTAACTTTAGTTCATAACGAGTATCGCACGCAAAGCGTGCGGTATCTCGTTTGACAAACCGAAAGATCCACATCTAAGGTGTCAAAGCCCTGTCTCTTTCCGACAACATATAGAAATGAGAAGGGCGAAGATAAAGGTAAAATAGCGATAATAAATGCTGTGAAAAGGAAATGCGTCTTTATTCTGTATCGAGCTCTGCACTTTTGTCCTACACTACTGTTCATCTGTTTTTCACCTTTACCGTTCTTTTTCGCAATGCACTTGCAAATCGGGTTTCCCTTTGCGGAGAACTTCTTCATACTCCGTCATGATGTTTCCCTCGGAAAGTATCTCGTCATGATGGAGGTCAAAACTTTTCGTGAGGATAGTCCCAGCCATTTTCTTGAAAAGCTCTCCAAAGAATAATCAAATAAATCCCGGTTATCCGTCTTAAATTCAATATGCCCGTCCTTGGAAAGAACTTGCTCATAGAGCTTTTAAAAACACCGGACTTGTGAGTCTTCGATTGGCCTGCCTTTTTTTCGGCCAGGGATCGGAAAAGTTTAGGTAAATCGTATCGATCTCTCCTGCAGAAAAACTTCCGTAAAGGAATCTTGCATCCATACTCATATAATAGAGATTCTTTCAAGACCGTTCCGGCTTCTTCTTCCTTTTTCCCGCCTTTTTATGGCTTTTAAAAGCACACTGTCATACCGCTCAATGCCGATGAAGTTCATTTCAGGATTCTGCTTTTGCCATTTCAAAATAAACTTTTCCCTTTCCCATGCCGATTTCCAGGCAGACGGACGCTTATTCTGAAGGAGTATCGTTTGTAGCATGTGGTTCTCGTTGGAAAAGAGTTTTTCGAAAAATGTCCTTTTAATGCCTCCGGATTCTGAATCACAAAGGGGAGTCGAGACGAATTCCTCCGAACCGGTGATATGTCTTAATCTCATAAATCTCCTTTTTCCAAAAAGTATCTGGTTTCATTTTTCTCAACTTATCGTAATATTATGAGAAATCAGAAAAATAATTTTAAGATTTTCTTTATAGGATGAGAAACGCTCTTATGTTATCATAGAACCGCAATTTTAACTAGAAATATATGGGAAAGAGCAAGTATATTTTCCTTTTTAAATCCGGAGAATCGAAATGATTAAAGAAATAAAATGATAAAGCGAGGGCATCTCTCTCGTCCCTACTGTCCTCCATAGTAGGGTTAAGTGCCTGTGAAAAGAAATTGGGTGCGGAGCAAGAGCGGGCAGCCGCGTCCTCTTCCGATATTGTTCTGACTACGGAAGATAGTGGAGAAGAGTCCGTTGCCGTTGCGGCACTCGGTCTCAATGCCAATGTCCTTCCGTCTATAGAAGGCGTGACTATTGACGGGCAGGCAGAGGATCTTGCACCGGTAAACCTTACCGTGGGTGTAATTAACTCTGTGGTAAAGGATTTGCAGGAACGACTCATGCAGCTTGGCTACATGGAAGACGACGATCCGACTACTTACTATGGAGATGCGACATCCAAGGCGGTGCAGTACTTCCAAAGACAGACGGGACGAGCCATGGATGGAATCACAGGGGTAGATACCTGGGATGCACTCATGTCGGATAATGCCCCCCACTATGCCGCAAAGCTCGGCTTTTAAGGGTGATGATATCACGAAAATTCAATATCGTTTGTATAATCTCGGATATCTTACCGAAAGTGGACAGATTAACGGTACTTTTGATGCGGATACCGAAACTGCGGTAAAGAAACTGCAGGAAGTAAACCATCTGACTGTGGATGGGAACAGTGGGAGCTGCTACGGTTGACCTGCTTTACTCGAGGATGTCAAGGCGAACATTATTGCTTTGGGAGAACAGAGTGAGATTGTTAGAAAATATCAGAACAGACTGATTGCTCTGGCTATCTGTCCGGAGAGGCTGACGGAAACTTCGGTTTGAGCACTCAAAATGCAATTCGTGCTTTCCAATCCAGAAATGATCAGGTGGTGGACGGCTATCTTGGTCCGGATACCAGGCATATTTTGGATTCCGAATCGGCGAAAAGCCCTTTCGGTATGCGTCTCGGAGAGCAGAGCAGTGATGTACAGAACATGCAGAAACTCTGGCAAAAATACGGATATTTGCCGAGTGACAAGGCTTCCGGTTACTTTGGGAGAGCTGACTAAGGACGCCGTACTTTCCTTCCAGAGGACAAACGGTCTTTCTGCTGACGGCACGGTCGGTGCAAAGACCTTACAGATTTTGCAGTCGAATTCCGCAAAGTCCAAAACCGAAAAACAGCAGGAACGGAAATAACGGAAATAGCAGAAGAGGCAGCGGGAATACGGGAGGCGGCGGAAATGCAGCTCCATCCGGAGGACTTTTCTTCCGGTTCCGGCGGCGCTACCGTATCCGGATCGGCATCGGCGCTGATTTCCATTGCATCTTCTAAAAATCGGATCCCCTTATGTCTGGGGTCCAAGGACCGAACTCCTTTGACTGTTCGGGCTTTGTGTATTGGTGCTTAAACCAGGCAGGAGTAGGCACTTCCTATATGACTTCTTCCGGATGGCGGAATCCCGGCCGTTTTAAAAGGTCGGTGTCTCCGAGTTGCAGGAGGGCGACATTGTCGTGGTTCGCGGACATGTCGGTATTTATGCCGGCGGAGGTTCCGTAATCGATGCATCCTCTTCCAACGGTCGAGTGGTGCACAGAAGCTTTTTCCGGCTGGTGATCCAAAAACTTTATAACAGCTTGAGAATTTTTCAGCTAGGTTAGAAATTGTCCCCGATTTTTGGATAATCAGACTTTTCCGTATCTACATACTGGACGAAAGTGTCTCGTATGGTAAAGGAAATTACTTTTTCTAAGGAGAGGAAAGATGAAGAAAGACAGCATTAATTGTTATGGCGGCAGGAATTGGATCACGTTATGGGTGCGGGTATAAAACAGTTGGCGAAAAAATCTATCCCTTCTGGGGAAAATTATTATGGACTATTCCGTTCATGATGCTTTTGGCTGCAGGTTTTGATAAGTTGATTTTTGTGATTCGAAAAGGATATCGAAGAGGAATTCCGGGATATTATCGGAAAAAAAGGATTGAGAAGATTGCCGATGTCCATTATGCATTCAGGAGACTGAATGCCTTACCGAAGGGCTATAGTCTTCCGGAGGGAAGAAACAGGCCTTGGGGACTGCGCATGCTCTTATGCAGGCCAGAGATATGGTCGATTGTCCCTTTGCCGTAATCAATGCGGATGATTTTTACGGAAAGGAAGGCTACAGACTGATTCATGATTTTCTGGTGCAGGAAAGACCTGAAACAAAAATGTTGGAAATGTGTATGGCGGGCTATCATTTAAAGAATACGCTTTCCAAGAACGGTTCCGTGAACCGCGGTATCTGCAATGTTTCGAAGGACGGTTATCTTGTATCTATCGAAGAAATCTACGAAATCAAGAGAGAAGAGGACGGTGTTTTAAGAGGACTGAACCAGAGAAAAGAAACCGTTTGTTTGGAGGAAGAGGCTATTGCCTCGATGAATATGTTTCGGTCTTCCGGAAGAATTCCTGGATCTTGTCACGGAAAAATTCCTGCATGGCTGGATAAATACGGTAAAGAAATGAAATCGGAATATCTGCTTCCGAGAGAAATCAATAATTTGATGTTGGAAGGAAGAGGAAGAGTCGAAGTGCTTCCGGACCATGATCGCTGGTTTGGAGTAACCTATCATGAGGACAAAGCACTTGCTGAAGAGGCCTTAAGAGAGTGCATTGCGGAAGGACTGTATCCGGAGAAGCTCTATAATTAAAAGATAGTCAAAAATGGTGTTTTGTTTTAAAATAGAGGGATGTTGGTTCCCTCTATTTTTTATGAGGCGATGTAAAAATCGAAGGAAGATATTTTCCGGTATCGCTTACGACCGGGAGATAGAGAGGTTATAAAGGTGTCGGATCAGGAAAGAGAATCTCGCAAAAGAAAATTAAAAGAGAATGTCATTTTTCGGAGAAAAGGAAAGAAAAATCCGGAGGAGGAAGAGCAAGAAGGAGAAGCAGGGCATCGATTCGCAGGAAGCTTTCTTTACCGCTTGTCTTTCTTCTGCTTTTCTTCTTGGGACTTCTTTTTTTCCTTTACAGTAAGAGACGCTTTTCTCGTATTTCTACCCGCTGGACAACGGCCTTTTCGGATAAAGAGGGCAGTTCCCAAGAATATTTTTCTTTTGCAGACGGTGTGGTAAAGCTCTCCAAGGACGGAGCATCCTATCTTTCCAAGACGGAAAGCTCATCTGGAATCAGGCTTATGAAATGGGAAGTCCCGGTGGTTTCGATTAATGGAGACTTTATGGCTATCGGAGAGAAAAGCGGATCCAAACTTTTTATTCTGTCGACATCCGGTTTGGTAGGACAGGGAGAAAGTCCTCTTCCCATTGAAAAGCTTTCTGTTTCCGGAAAGGGTGTGGTGTATGCCCTGCTATCGGACAAGGACAGTACGTATATCACCGTGTTTTCCAAAGAGGGGAGAAACTTGGACATCGGTATACGTTCCGTAATGAGCGGAGACGGTTTCCCGATGGACTTTTTCCACATCGAAAGACGGAGAGGAACTTTTAGTAGCATTTTCCTATTTGGAGCAATCCGTTTTAAAAAGCAGGGTGGTTTTCTATAACTTTTCTTCCTTGGGAAAAAATGTCGGAGCGGACCGAGTGGTAGGCGGCTTTACAGACAATTTTTCCGGAAAAACAGTGGGGAGAGTACACTTTTTACCAATGAGGAGAGCTTCGTCGCTTATAACGGCGGCTTCTGTTTTTTCTCGACAAGAGTGAAAGACGAGTCCGGAAGAGAAAAAAACAGGAAGGATAGAAGGAACAATCCGGATGATTTGCTATAATGACAGTTATCTTGCCGTATTCGACGGATAATACAAAGGATGTGACAGAAGGGAATTATCGTCTGCTTCTTTCCGTAAGAGCGGAGAAAGGCTTTTTGATAAGCCGATTTCTATATGGAAGCTAAATGGAAATCAGCGGAGATAAGATTTTTCCTATATCAGGAGAAAAACCTATCAGGTTTATGACTTTAGCGGTCGTCTCACGTTATAATGGAACCACGGAGGACAGTCTATACTATTCCGTTCCGCGTCTGATTTTTAATCTTGAGGAACGGAACTTATGCTCTGCTTTCCGAATAAGGTGGAACGGGTCAGAATACGAGAACGCTCTACGATTGAGTGTCACATCGATAGAGTGTCACACTACAGAGTGCAAAACAATAGAGTGCTGAAATGAAGCGATTCATAATGAAGAGATAAAGACAATAGAGAGGGGACGGACATGAATCAATATTGCGTGGGAATCGATGTAGGAGGAACAACGGTAAAGTGCGGAATCTTTACTTATAACGGGGTGCTTCTGGATAAGTGGGAAGTCATGACCCGGAAGGCGGAAAACGGAAGGTATATTCTTCCCGATGTGGCGGAGGAACTGAAGAAGCACCTGGAGGAAAAGACCATTGCCTATGAGGATATCACGGGCATCGGCATTGGTGTACCGGGGCCGGTTGAACCGGACGGTCATGTCAGAGTGGCGGTAAATTTGGGCTGGAAAGACATTTATCCCGCTCGGATTATGCGAGAACTCATGGGGGGCAGAATTCCCTGTGCAGTGGGAAATGATGCCAATGTAGCTGCTCTTGGAGAAATGTGGCAGGGCGGCGGTAGAGGCTATCAAAATATGATGATGGTCACTCTAGGAACGGGAGTCGGTGGCGGCCTTATTTTAAATGGGAAAATTGTAGCCGGTGCACACGGAGCCGGAGCGGAAATCGGACATATCCATGTTAGAGAAGTAGAGGGAGAGCGTTGTGCCTGCGGCGGAATGGGTTGCCTTGAGCAGGTAGCTTCCGCGACAGGAATCGTGAAGGAGGCGGAGCGTTTCTTGAGGATGTTTAGAGAGCCTTCTTCTCTTCGCATCTATGGAAAAGCGTTGACGGCAAAAATCGTCTGTGATGCGGCAAAAGAGGGGGATCAGCTTGCGTACTTAAGCCTTGACTTAAGTATGCGTTCCCTTGGAATTGTCCTTGCACAGGTTTCCATGGTTGCCGATCCCGAGATTTTTCGTCATTGAGGCGGTGTGTCGAAGGCGGGAGACGTTCCTGCTTGATCTTATTCGGAAGCACTATGAAGAGTACACGCCGATTTTAGAGAAAAAGGCGGAACTTGTGCTGGCAACACTCGGAAACGATGCGGGATCTACGGTTGCGCGAGACTGATGCTTGAAAAAGACTAAATAGAAAGTAAGAAAAATGAATCAGAAGGTTCTAAAAACAATAGAATATACAAAGATTATTGCCATGCTTATAGAGGAGGCGGAGTCTTCTCTCGGAAAGGAGAGGGCGGAGGCGCTCCTTCCTCCGATTTTTATGAGGTGGAGCGGAATCTTTTAGAAACGGAAGAGGCGGAGAGTCGTATTCGGGCTAAAGGGCCAATCTCCTTTCGAGGGATAGCGGATATACGCCCCTATTTTTCCGAGACTGCAACTCGGGGCTTCTTCCGTATCCGAACTTTTACCAGTGGCGAGAATGCTGGAAAGCGGTAAAAAGTAAAGGAGCAGGGAGGAGAAATAGAGGACAGTCTACTGCTTATTTTTGAGGAAATAGATTCTCAGAGGAAATCAGACGCGAACTCGCCCGCTCAATCGAGTCGGAGGAGCGCTCTTTGACGATGCCAGTAAGGAGCTTTCCGATATCCGAAGAAAGAAAAGGGAATAGAGGGAAAAATCACGGAGGAGCTGAACCGGATTTTAAACGATAAGCGCTCCATGCTGCAGGAGGGAGTCATTACCCTTAGAAACGGTCGCATGTTTTTCCGGTAAAGGCGGAGTATAAAAATGCCTTTCACGGTATTGTCCATGATGAGAGCAGCACGGGTGTTACACTCTTTATGGAGCCTTTAAGCATTGTACAGCTCGAAAACAATCTGAGTGAGCTCTTTTTCTCTGGAAAAAGCAGGGAGGTGGAGAAGATTTTACTTTCTCAGCCTCTAAAGCTGTCTCCGAATCTTCCGGTCTTAGAAAGAAATCTGGAGCTTCTTTCCACTTGGACTTTGTTTTTGCGAAGGCAAAGCTGGGAAAGAAGATGGACGGGGTTAGACCTAGCTTAGAGAAAGAAAAAAAGTTGAAGCTTTTGGATGCGCGTCATCCTTTGATTCCGAAGGATAAGGTTGTCCCGATTTCCATTCATATCGGAGAAAACTTCCGGCTTTTGGTGATTACCGGTCCGAATACCGGCGAAAAGACGGTGGCTTAAAGACCCCTCGGGCTTTTTGCAGTTAATGGGACAGGCGGGACTCCTGATTCCGGCCTTTCAGGGTTCTTCCATCACGGTTTTCAAGGAAATTTATGCGGATATCGGAGATGAGCAAAGCATTGAGCAGAGCCTTTCCACCTTTTCCGCTCACATGACGAATACGGTGAAAATTCTTTCGGAGGCGGATTCCGACTGCCTCTGTCTTTTTGATGAGCTGGGAGCCGGTACGGATCCCACGGAAGGAGCAGCGCTGGCGCTCGGTATCCTGCATGAGCTCTACGAAAGAGAGTGACCACGCTTGCAACGACCCACTATGCGGAGATTAAGCTTTATGCCTTGTCCACGGAGGAGTGGAAAAATGCCGCCTGCGAGTTTGATGTGGAAAGCTTCGTCCGACCTACCGTCTGCTTATAGGTGTGCCCGGTAAAGTCCAATGCTTTTGCGATTGCAAAGAAGCTCGGCATTAAGCGAGAAAATCATTGAGGACGCCAGAGGTCGTATCGGAGAAGAGGATCTGCATTTTGAAGATCTGATTTTCGGACTTGGAGGACAGTAAGAGGCTCGCCGAGGGGAAAAGACTGGAAATCGAGCAGTATAAGGAAGAAGTGGAGCGTCTGAAAGCCTGAGGGCGAGAGAGTCCACGAAAAGGGCATTGAGAAAGCGCAGAGAGAAAATCCCTGAATCGCGCAAGGAAGAGGCGGCAAAGATTCTTTTCCGATGCAAGGAAACGCAGACAGCATTGTAAAGGAAATCGGAAGCGGGAAAACGGCGGAGGAACTTCTGAAGTGGAGCAGATTCGTAAAGCTGAAAAGAAGATGGAAGAGACGCAGGCCTTTTTCCGGACAAAGTGGGGCCGATGCAGACCATTTCTCTGAAAAACCTCAAAGCTTGGGGACAAGGTCAGACTGCTCACATGCATAATGTCGTGGGGAACTGCTCACCGAACTTCCGGATAAGAACGGATGTTTACGGTGAGGTGGGCATTCTTCAGACCAAGAGTCTCGCAAAAAGAGGTGGAATTTATCCAGCATAAGGAGAGGAAGCTCCAGTTCGAAAACTCAAGGAAAGACAGCAGGATCTCGGAAGGTCGATGATGATTTCGGGAAAATCAATTTGATTGGAAAAATGACAGCGGATGCACGCTCCGGAGCTGAATAAGTACTTTGGATGATGCCTTTTTCGCTAAGCTTCCGCAGGTTAGAGTGGTCCATGGAAGAGGAACCGTGCGCTGGAAAATGGTGCATGACTGTGCAAAGAAGAAGAAAGCATTGAATCCTTCAGACTGGGAGAATATGGTGAGGGGTCTGACGGAGTAACGATTATATATTTCAAAAATAGAATGTTAGACTGGCAAGAGATTGTTTCGTAGACAGAATTTAGTTAATGACCCGAGACATTTTTACAGAGATGATTGCTGTCGTATACAGCTTTTAGAAATGTAAAGGAGGTACTGTGGCAGAAAAAGCAAAGAATCCTGATTGTGGATGATGATAGCTCCATTGCGTGAGTTGATTTCTCTATCTTGAGAAGGAATGCTTTTCCACAAAGATTGCGGAAGACGGGGAAGCAGCGCTCAGTCTTGTGAAAAAGAGGGGCGGACCTGTTGATTTCTGGATCTGATGCTTCCGGGAATCGACGGCTATGAGGTTTGCAGACGGATTCGGCAAGCTCGGATGTTCCCATTATCATGCTTTCCGCAAAGGGAGAGACCTTTGATAAGGTACTGGGCTGGAGCTTGGAGCGGATGATTATATCTTAAAGCCCTTTTGACACGAAAGAGCTGGTGGCAAGAGGAAAGCGGTTCTTCGTCGCTTCCAACCGGGAAGAAAAATCAGCCTCTGTGAGACATCAGACACGAGTCGGAGAAGAGCAACTGCAAAAAGGAAAAACACATCTCCTATTCCGATTTGGTTGTGAATTTAACGAACTATGCAGTCCATTATAAGGGAAAAACGGTAGATATGCCGCCCTAAGGAATTGGAACTTCTTTACTTTTTGGCAAGCTATCCGAATCAAGTCTTTACCAGAGAACAGCTCTGGATCATATCTGGGGCTATGAATTTGCCGGAGATTCCTGTACGGTGGATGTTCATATTAAACGTTTATGAGAAAGCTTCCCTGGTGGGGAAGAATGAAAATTTCACGGTTTGGGGCACTGGGTTATAAATTCAGGGTAGGGTGAAGAGCTTGAGAAGGCGATTGTTCATTAAAATTTTTACTGGGTTATTCCATTTTCTTCCTTCTCTCTCTTTTTATGTATCTTTATGGCGGGAGACTGGTTCAACGCTATTTTTTACAATCAGAGGGACGACTTTATATCAAGAAGTGACAAGACTTTGCAAACTATTATTCCAAAGGAAGAATACGGAAGTTTATCCATCGGTAAAATCACCGCAGAAATGGAAGGAAATATTCAGCGGAAAGCTTTGGGCTGGACATTGGTAAGCCCTAAGGGAAAGATTCTTGCCTTCCAGGGAAGGGAAAATGTTCAGGGTGAGGAAATCCGGAATTTTGATCCCACAAAAATGGAGAAAAATTTATTATACCGAGAATTTCACGGTCTTTTAACGGAGACCATGCTTGTTGCCAAGGCCTGATTCAACGAAATTTTCAGAATATTGCGTATTTGTATCTTTTGCTGCCTTGTCGGAGATTGAACAGAGAAAGGCGGATATCATCGATATTTTCTTTGTCCTTTTGCTGGCCATATTCTTTTTTTCTCTTTCTATCTTTGGGGTGTTTTACACCTTCGTGTATCGTCCCTTAAGGAAAATTACGGCGGGAGCGGTGCGCTATGCAGGAGGAGAATATCAGCATCGCATTACGGTTTCCGGACAAGATGAAATGGGCTATCTTGCGGATACGTTGAATTACATGGCGGAGGAAATTCAGAAGTCGGATGATTATCAACGACAATTTATTGCCAATGTCTCCCATGACTTTCGTTCTCCCGCTGACTTCCATAAAAGGATATTTGGAGGCGATGCTGGACGGTACGATTCCGCGGGATATGGAAGAAAAATATCTGGAACGACTCATTGCGGAAACGGATCGCTTAAGCAAGCTGACTCAGTCTATGCTGAGTTTGAATAAGCTGGATGAGGAAGGCATGCTGAATCGCAGCAATTTTGATATCAATCGGATGATACGGCAGGTTTGCAGCAGTTTTGAAATGCAATGTGCCAAGAAAAGCTTACAATTCTCTCTTATCTTTGCGGAAAAGAAGGAAATGGTCTACGGTGATTATCCGAAAATACAACAGGTTCTTTATAACCTGATTGACAATGCGGTGAAGTTTTCCAAAAGAAGGAACGGAGATTTGCATCCGAACGGAAAAAAGGGGACAAAGGTATTTACTTCAATTAAGGATCAGGGAATCGGAATTCCCAAGAAGGATACCCAGAAAATTTGGGAGCGTTTTTATAAGACGGATCTTTCAAGGGGAAAGGATAAGCGGGGGACCGGACTCGGTCTTTCCATTGTAAAAGGGATTATCTAGTGCACATAAGGAGCATATAGATTGTATATCCACAGAGGGGAGTGGGCACTGAGTTCAGCTTTACACTCCCATCTCGTTAAAAAGAGGAGGCATAATCCTTGGACGAAAAAAATTTTCATCAAAGAAAAGATAGTTGGACAGAAGGTAAGCTGGAAAAAGAGGACTGTAAAGCTCTATCCCTTCTTTTTTCCGGTGGAGTTTTTCGACTTGGGCATTTTTTTAGTCCTGTCTTGTTCCTCACCTTCCGGTAAAGAAGGAAGGGAAAGAAAAGAAAACAGTAGCCTTTACGGAAGAGCAGAGTACGGAAGCGGAAAGCAGCACGGAAGAAACCGAGGCAATAGAGGATGTGGTACAGTCCGAGATTCAGAAATTTGATTTCCCGATTTCCGCCTATGAAAGCATGATGGGAAATTTTAAAAAGCATCATCCAAGAAGGGGAAAAATCTCTGGTGGATGTTGAGGTTTCTACCGGAGGAGAGGATTTACTTACGGAGAGGAAAAACGAGGGGAATGGAATCATTTTAGAAAAACCGCCGATAGTCTGCTTATTCTATACTTGGGAAGCGGGAAAAGGGAAGAGGCCTATCGGATCCGTTTCTTCCGTGAAAAGGAAGTAGAGGGAAGACTCTTATCTTCGAGTAAAAAGGACGGAGTGATGATTCTTTCGGTTCCGCTTTCCGCTTTTACGGAAAAAGAGATGGAAAAGGCTCAGTGTGATGCCCGAGAGGGAATTCCCGTCTCATTCAAAGAGGAGAAACCTTAATCGGAATCGGTTCTCCAAGCGGGGAACTATATTCGACGGAAATAACCTATGCTTCTTATCTTTTCTTATGATGTACCGGCTGTAGACAGCTTTAGAGAGGACATTGCCGTACAAGGCCCGAAAGAGGGAGAGGAAATGTATTTTACCTTAATACTGCAGGGGAATTTGTAGGGATTTTTTGCACAGGAAAAGCAAGGCGATTTCCACATATGACGGAGTTTCCGATTGTTTGGACTATGCTGGAACATCTCAGTAACGGAAAAACTTTAGCTTATTTGGGATTTGAAGATACAAAATACGAGTAAAAGTATGATAGAATTAGGCATTCCGAAGGAATCTTTATTTCGAAGTGGAAGAGGGGAGTCCCCGCCTATGCTGCCGGAGTGCAGGCGAGAATGTCATAAAAAAGTAAAACGGAGAGGAGACTTTACAGGGGTAAAAGACCTGCAGGCAGCCTTACTGAAAGAAAGTCCCGGGTAATCCTTTTTCAAATCAGCCTCCTTCGCAATAACGGAAATCAGTATGTGGAAATGGAGTTTTCTTGTCCGCTCGGGACAAGGTAGGAAGAAATTTTATGAGTGAACATATCCCTAACCCTAATCGCTTTATCGAGAATTTTAGGGATGGCACAAGAGTGAATAATGTGTATTTGGTGAAAACAAAGAACACGGCACTCACGAAAAATGGAAAAGAATACTTGAATGTGACTTTGCAGGATAGAACAGGGACGATTGACGCCAAGGTTTGGGATCCCTTTTTCTCCCGGGGATTGCGAGTTTTCCACCTTGGACTATGTTTATGTTGAGGGAAATGTAGCCATCTATAACGGAGTCAATCAATTAAGTATTCAGCGTCTTTCCGTGGCAAGAGAAGGCAGCTTCTTTCCGGAAGATTTCTTACCGGTTTCCAAACGAGACAGAGAAGAAATGAAGAGAGAACTGCTTAGCATGGTTTCCACTTTGGAAAATCCTTTCCTAGAAAAACTTCTGGAAAGTATCTTTGTGGAGGATAAAGGAATTTTTACAGGAATTTTTCCTTTCATTCTGCAGCAAAAAAACAGTGCATCACAGCTATGTGGGAGGCCTTTTAGAGCATACTTTGTCTGTTGCGAAGCTGTGCCGTTTCTATGCTGAGCAATATCCGGACTTGAACAGGGATATCTTAATTTCCGCGGCACTTTGCCATGATATCGGAAAAATGAAGGAACTCAGTGAATTTCCGAGAAATGATTATTCTGATGAAGGACAGCTTCTTGGTCATATCATGATTGGCTACACCATGCTTTCCGAGAAAATTGCTTTGATTCCTGATTTTCCGACAGCACTTCGATCGGAATTTTTGCACTGCATCCTTTCCCATCATGGAGAGCTGGAATTCGGTTCTCCGAAAAAGCCTGCTACCATGGAGGCTTTAGCCCTTGCCTTTGCGGACAATACTGACGCTAAGCTGCAAACCATGAGAGAATTTATTGAGCAGGGTGAAAAGTCGGGAAAGGCCAAGGAAGGAAACGGCTGGATTGGCTTCAATAAGCTCCTGGAGAGCAATGTAGGAAGAGTATGTTCTAAAAGGAAAGGAGGAAAATGCTTTTGATTCAGATTTTCTTAGATGAGGCTCTCCTTCCGTTTGAGAGTGATATTCGGAGCTTTGTAGGCTTTTATCCCGGGAGAGGATTTCCAGATGCATACGCCGGAGGGCGTACGGCTTATGGAGACTACGCAGGAAGAGAAGAATGCTTTAAAGCGTGCGAAAGAGCAAAAATCTGCCGTGCCTGTAAACAGGAAGAGTTTAAAACGGAAAGATACGGAAAAAGCAAAATCGAATTCTGACTGAGGAGGGATTTCGACCCTTTCTTTTTCCGTCTGTCCTGGATTTACGAGGTGCTCAGCTTTTTTTACCGGTAATCGCAGACAAAGGACAAATCTACGGTAAGGCTTATCTTTATAAGATTCTGCAGGAAAAGCTGCGGGAGAAGTCTTCCCTGGGGAGATTTAACGATTCGTCCGGTCTCTCTTGCCGGAAAACTCTTGGAAGAATTGAAGAGCAAAGGGAATAGCACCAAATTTCTGTCTTCCAAATGCTCAATATCTCCAAATGCTGAGAATCAATCTTGCATGCAGGAAAAAGAAATTAGATCTGTTATCTTTAGTGCCTTAAAGGATGAATACTGTCTCGAGGGGAGAGAAGGCGGAACTTTGCATTTTCTAGCCTTTACGGGAAAGAGACATTTTACGAAGAGCGGAGGAAAGAGGCGGTGTTAAAAGATTGAAGACGGCTTCAGCATTTACATTCATATTCCATTTTGCCCGAGTAAATGCGCCTACTGCTCCTTTCTTTATCTTCCCCGATAGCCCCTTTTTCCGACTCGCATTTCCGGATTACCTTGAAAAAGATTTCGAAGGAGCTGGATTTTGCGCTCTATGAAATGGGAGAAAGGCAGGGAAAACCCTGCAAAGCGTCTATATCGGCGGAGGAACACTGATCGGCGCTTCCGGAAAAAGGGCGTTGGAAGACCTGCTGGTTCTGGTAGAAAAACTTCTATCCTCTCCCTCACTCGAAGGTTTTGGAATATACGGTAGAGGCTGAAGACCGGATTCTCTGAGGAAATAAACTGTCTCTTTAAAAGGCACACAGCGTGGGACGCATTTCATTAACCCGCAGACCTTTCGACAGGAGACCCTGGATTTAATCGGGAGAAAGCACAGTATAGAATCTGTGGTGGATCGTTTTACGAAGCAAGAGAGCTGGGCTTTGACAACATCAATATGGATCTTATTCTGGGACTTCCTCGAGAGACTTTCCGATGTGGAAGGGAGTTATTAAAGATTCGGGAGCTTGCTCCGGATAATCTCACCGTACATTCTCTTGCGGTAAAGCGTGCCGCAAAGTTAAAGACGGAGGAAAACAAGTACAGGGGAGCCTATCAGGCAGGAGCATCTTCCGAAGAATTTCCGTTGAAAGAAATTTTTCCTCTCATATTCCTCTTGGAGGAAACGAGAGAGCCGAACCGAGATGGAGTGGATGATGCTTTCCGCCATGCAGACTGCGGAAGAATTATCCTTATATCCGTATTATCTTTACCGTCAAAAAAACATGGCAGGAAATCTGGAAAATATCGGTTTCAGTAAGGAAGGGAAAAGAGTGTCTCTATAACATTTTTTTGATGGAAGAAAAGCATACGGTTTTTCGGAGTTGGTGCAGAAGTCTTCGAAAATTCTCTTCGGAAACGGAAGGCTTGAAAGAGTGGATAACGGAAAAGGACTTCCGCTCTTATATGGAACATTTTACGGAATATCAGGATGAAAAAGCGGAGAGTCTTGGAAGAGCTGAGTCGGATACAAGAACAAGGTAGAGGTTAATAAAAATAATGAGCAATAAATATAAATTTAGTATATACTAACTCTTAACGAGATGGAATGATATCGAACATTTCATTTTCCATGATCCTGTTTTTATTCCATGATTTTCGCTGCAATCGAAAATGATGGAGCTTGAAAGTTTGACAAAAGAATCAAAGCAGATGATGAAGATAGGGAAAGGAGAAGCGATGAATATTCAAGAAAGAAAAAGTGGGGGTTATCGGCTGTGGCTTTTGTAGGGATCCAGTTCCGCCTTTGCACTCATGCAAAGCGGTCTCGAAATCGTTTTAAATGATGTGGACAGAGAAAGGGCGGAGGGAGAGGCCTTGGACATTAGTCACGGACTTCCCTTTGCCAAGCTTCAATGAAGATTTACGCCGGAGATTACGACGATTTAATGGACTGCTCCATTATCGTGATCACTGCCGTGTGCCGGGCAGAAGCCGGGAGAAACAAGGCTTGACTTGGTAAAGAAAAATGTAGGAATTTTTCAAGAGCATTATTCCGGAGATTTGCAAAGAGAAAGTATGAGGGAATCTTTACTCATTGTGGCAAATCCGGTGGACATTTTGACTTATGTCTCGGTAAAGCTCAGCGGTTTTCCGGAGAACAGAGTCTTTTCGGTTCCGGAACGGTACTCGATACCGCAAGACTGAAGTATCTTCTGGGAGAGCATTTGTCCATTGATAAACCGTTCCGTCCACGCCTTTATTATCGGAGAGCACGGGACAGGAGATTGCCGCTTGGAGCAGTGCGAATGTTTCCGGTATTCCTTTAAATGATTTCTGCGAGCTGCGCGGTCACCTGAGCATGACGCTCCATGAAGCGAATTGCTGAAGACGTAAAAGAAACAGTGCCTACGAGATTATTGCGAAGAAGAAGGCAACTTATTACGGAATCGCGATGTCCGTTCGGAGAATCTGTGAGGCGATTATCCGTGATGAGAAATCTATCCTTCCCGTTTCCAGTATGCAGCATGGAGAATACGGGATTTCCGCTGTCCTCTAAGCGTGCCGGCAATTGTCGGAAGACAGGGTGTGGAGAGAGTCGTTCGATTGATTTAAGTGAAGAAGAGAAAGAAGCTTTTCAGCTTCTGCCGATACTGCTAAGAAGGTGATTGAGGATGCATTTAGCTAGAAAAGAGGCGGATCGGAAACGGAAAATCAATTTCCTTCGGCTGAAGAAATGGGCAGCATGAATTTTCTTCGAAAGATTTCTGTAAGAACTTGATGCTTGACAGTTTTAAAATCGACGTGTAAAATCCGTCCTCAACAACTGAATATTGTAAACCGTTGAGGTGGAGATAACGGAACGATGCCTTTACAGAGAACCCGCGATGCTGAGAATCGGGTAAGAAACAAATTGTCAAATGGATACTGAGGGTGCAGGGAAACGGATTTGTCCGGAGTATTCTGCAACGTGTGAGATACGTGAGTTCCCGGGGGTATGTTGAGTAGCCCTGCTAAGCGGCGCAGCGTCAGCTGTGAATCAAGGTGGCACCGCGGATAGATTACTCTGTTTATTCGTCCTTGGCAAAGAAACTTTCTTTGCCGGGGACTTTTGTATCCATAACAAGTCGGCTAAGGCGAAGCCTGAGACATCTTGTTTCTACTGAGCACGGAAAAGTCAAATGTTCTGTACAGCTTGCTTACAGCGATACTAAATACACTCACCTCCCCTAGAGAACTATCACATTTACCGTCCCCCGGAAAAAGGCGGAAAGAAAAGGAGGAAAGAACGATGCAGCGAACAATGGGATTTTGAGACTTATTTAAAGAACTATCCGGATGCAAACGGCTATTTTGGAAAGTACGGCGGAGCGTATATCCCCGAGGAATTAAAGAAGGCGATGGAGGAAATCGACCACGCCCTATGAAACCATTTCCAAGTCCAGAAAGTTTATTGCGGAGTTAAGACGAATCCGTAAGGAATTTCAGGGTAGACCGACTCCCATTTCTCACTTTGGAGAGACTCTCCGAGAAAATCAATACCGGTGTACAGCTTTATGTGAAGCGTGAGGACTTAAACCATACCGGTGCCCCATAAGTTAAAATCCCACTGCATGGGTGAGGTGCTTCTTGCGAAATACATGGGAAAGAAGAAGGTTATTGCAGAGACCGGTGCCGGACAGCACGGTGTGGCTCTGGCTACCGCAGCAGCATACTTCGGCATGGAGTGCGACATTTACATGGGTGCGGTAGACATCAGAAGCAGAGCACCGAATGTAGCCAGAATGAAGATTCTCGGTGCAAGAGTAGTAGAGGTAAATGATGGTCTCGCCACGCTGAAAGAGGCGGTGGATGCCGCATTCCTCGCGCTACATGAAGGAATATAAGGATGCCATTTACTGTATCGGCTCCTGTAGTGGACCGCACCCTTCCCCATGATGGTGCGAGATTTCCAGAGCGTAGTGGAATCGAGGCAAGAGAGCAGTTCCTTGATATGACGGAGAGCTTCCGGATGCTATCGTAGCCTGCGTGGGAGGCGGATCGAACGCCATGGGACTTTTCTCCGGATTCTTAAATGATCCGGTGACGATTTACGGCGTAGAACCCATGGGGAAGAGGAACCGCACTCGGAGATCACGCGGCAAGCCTTACCTATGGAGAAGAAGGGATTATGCACGGCTTTAACAGCATTATGTTAAAAAGGATGAAAAGGAAGCCGAGCACCGGTATATTCGCATGTGAGCGGTCTCGATTATCCGTCCTCTCGGTCCGGAGCACGCCTTCTGCATGATATCGGAAGAGTAAAGTATGACGTGGTAAATGATGACGAAACCATTGATGCATTCTTCACCCTTTCCAGAATGGAAGGCATCATTCCGGCGATAGAGCTCTCATGCAGTGGCGTACGGCATGAAGCTCGCAAAAACGATGAACAAGGGCTCCATCCTCATCAACCTCTCCGGAAGAGGAGACAAGGATATGGATTATATCCTGGAAAGATACGGAATCAGAGAGTAAGAAGAGAAATAGGAATGAAGCTCAAACAGTAAGTAGAGGCTTCAAAGGAAAAGAGACTGTAAAACAGTAAAAGCGATTGCTTTCATTTTTACAGTCTTTTATTCATAACAACAATCGCTCGTAAAGCGTAATCTCTCGTTATAAACCGATTGCGTAAGTTCTATAGTTTCGATTTTTCATCTATTCCTCTTTAAGCTGTAATACAAAAAATTTTTCGAAGTTTAAAAAGCGATTGACTATAACGTAATGTAATAGTTTATAGTTGTTTTTGTTGGGAGGTGATTCGATGTATTTTGATCAAATATGTTAGTGAAATTAGTGGTGTATCAGTGCGCACTTTACATCATTATGATGAGATTGGTTTTGCTGTCTCCTCAAAAAAAAGAAAATGGTTACAGGTATTATACCGAAGAGGATATGACATTCCTGCAAATGATATTGTTCTATAAATACCTGGGATTTTCCTTAAAGACGATAAAAGAATTGTTAAAAAAGGGGGATGAGGAAGTACTATATCATCTAAAGGCACAGCTCAAATTAATGCAAAAAGAAAAACAAAACTCCTAACTTTGATAGAAACATTGGAAAAAGACAATAGAATCAAAAGAAAGGAAGGTTTCATGTCACAAAAAGAGAAATTTAAAGGGTTTAGCTATCAAGATAATCAAAAAAATATAAGCAAGCTGCTATAGACCTCTATGGCCGAGAAGTGATTGAAGAGGCAATTCAAAAAGCAAAAAGGAAAAGAACAAGAATTAACCAATGGATTTAATAGAATATTCTTTGCTTTTTCTGAAAAATAAGTCAAATGGATTGAGTGCCACAGCGCAGGAAAAATATACAATTAGCGGAAGAACTTCATAAACATTTATGCAGATATGCATTGATTGCCCAATGGATGTATTTTTCAAGCATCGCTTATGGGTATGTTCAGAATAAAGAATTCAAAAACAACTAGATCAGTTTGGGATGGAACAGCACAATATGTATGCGATGCCGTCCAACAATATGTAAAAGAGCAATAGGATTAAAACTCTTTTCACTCCTCCAAATTGCGGCACTTCTCCTTGAAGAATAAATACGTATAATACTCTAGATTAGGAAAAATCATACGTAAAGCAGCAGGAATATAAATTGTAAAGAGATAAAAGAATGTAAAGAATTTTTATCAAAAGCAACAGCTTCATCTTGTACATTTATCCTAAGCTCTCTTAGGATATTCAGTTATCTTTATAAAGGAGGAAGAGTTATGCGTTTGAAGAAGTGGAAACCCGGCTATGGATATTTTTACTCTGTAGCCTTATTTTAGTGCAGTTGGAGGCTTTTGCCGGAATCAGGATGCCGATGGCGTCTCCGGCTCTGCTTGCCACTGTCTCCGGCACTGCGTCTACCGCGGAGGCACTGAGTGCGAAAGTTACGGAAGTGGAGAAATTCGGGAATGTGGTCCTTGATTTATCGGAGGAAAGGCTCTATCAGGCAGGCTATCAAGTGGGAGATCTCTTGAGCCTAAAGCTGAAGGATGAGGAGCTTATCCTCCCTTTGCACCTCTCTACAGCGATGTGGATACGGGAAAGCTCTTATTCCGCGATGATACAGGGAAGAAGAGATTGCTTGTAGCCATCAATATGGGAAACTTTGCGAAGAATTACAATGTTTCCGTAGGAGATGAGCTTCGGTTTTCCTTAAAGGAAAAGGGAGGCTATCAGGACGAGCTCATGATTCGAAAGCTTACGAGAACGAATAATCGTGCGGACTACTCCTCCGATAGCGTATTTGCAAACTTCCGGGCGGTTGTCGGAAAAGGGATGCCTCTCGGCATTTTATACAGAAGCTCCAATCCCATTGACAATCAATTCGGAAGAGCGGCCTATGCGGATAAGCTCTGTGAAGCCTTCGGGATTCAGACGGTTCTAAACCTTGCGGACAGTGAGGAAGAGGCGAAGGCTCTTACGAAGAAGGACGGTTTTGCCTCCCCCTACTATAAGAGCTTGATGGATAAGGGGAATGTGATTTACTTAAATATGGGCGTGGATTTGGACAGCGAGGACTTCGGAAATAAGCTTGTGGAAGGCCTTCGTTTCTTAAGTCAACATGAGGGACCGTATCTTATTCACTGTACGGAAGGAAAGGACAGAGCAGGCTTTGCGACAGCTATCGTTTCCGCCTTTTATGGGCTCAGACCTATCCGAACTGGAAAAAGATTATATGTTAAGCTTCGAGAATTTCTTCGGTGTAGAGGAAAAACAGTGAAATACACGAGAATTTTCAACAGTAACCTCTATCAGTCCTTAAAGAAAAATGGCTAAGGGAAAGGATCCGAAGAGCACGGATTTAAAGCTTGCAGCGGAAGAATTTTTGGCAGCACACGGCATGAGCAAAGAAGAGATGACGGCTGTTCGGGAAAAACTGAGTAAAGAAGCGACTCTTCTAAAGCCGAGCGTTTCCGGAACGGTAGAAAGTGTAGAGAAATACGGTCACTTGGAGACGGATATTTCCATTTCCGACTTTAATGCTCTGGGCTTTACACTGGGAGATATGGTTTCCGTGCAAATGGATAATGGCTATTCTTTCTATGCACCTTATGTAGACGGATACCTTGTTAATGCGGGGGATCCTCTTGTTCGTGCTTATCCCGGAAAAGAAAAGATTGCGCTTTGCATTAACTACGGAAAATTAAATCAGGTGGCAAAGGCGGATAAGGGTACAAAGGTAAGACTTTTCCTGCAGAAAAAGGGAGCTTATCTTGAACAGTATGCTATCCGTAAATTAACAAGAACTAACAACAGGGCGGATTATGCCAGTGATGAAATCTTTGCGAACTTTTAGAAATCATCAAGACGAGCGGCATCAAAAAGGGCGTTCTCTACCGTTCTTCCAGTCCCATTAACAATGAACTCGGTCGTGCGGCAATCGCGAACAAGCTTATGGAAAAGCACGGTATCAAGACGGTCGTAAACTTGGCGGACAGTCAGAAAAATATTGACTCCTATCTTTCCAAAGAAGATTTTCAGTCTCCGTATTATAAGAGTCTTTTGGACAGCGGAAATGTAGCGCTTTTAAATCTCGGGCTTAAAATTTCCGCGCGGTAGAGTTCAGAAAAGGCATTACGGACGGGGCAAGGTTTATCCTGGAACATGACGGTCCTTATCTTTTCCATTGTACGGAAGGAAAAGGACAGAACAGGCTATATGGCCGTATTCTTAGAGTCCTTAGCCGGTGCCGATGCAAAGGAAATCAAGGCGGACCATATGGAAAGCTATACGAAATTTCTTCCATGTGAAAAAGGCACAAAGCAGTACAAAGCTGATTGAAGAAGATGTTATCGGCATGATGGAATCCATTTCCGGATCCAAAGATGTTTTCGAAGAAAGCCTTACAGGAAGGCGCGATGAATATGCTTCGAGACTATGATTTTACGGAATATGAGATACAGGGCTTAAAAGGATCGTCTCGCCGGAAAAAGCCTATATGGAGCCGACAGTAGACGGTAAAAACGCTGCATAAACAGAATATTGCACGCTGTACGATGCGATACTAGATTCAGTGAACAAAATGGTCATCTGATGCAGATTCTGATCAAAAATCGATGGTAAATAATATGCTTTGTATTGTGTAGAGATATCTCGTTTTACCTATTATTTGCTATACATTTCTTCGATAGAAATCAGTTTACAGTTTTTAGCGTTTTTCTTTTACATAATCGCTAAAGCCGTGGAGGGAGAAAAATGCAAAGTAATGGCTGATTGGCAGGAATGAAACTTTATTTTATCCATCAGCTTTTTCATATTCTGCCTTATCAAAGGGAGAGTTCTTAAACTTGCATTCTCCAAGGAGCAAAATATTCTTTCCGCATTTTCCTACGAGATCTATTTCTATAGGACTAGCTTTTTCTTCGTTTTTACAGTGTCCTGAAAATCAGATATTTCTGTGAGGATAGGAAAATCATTTTTGTCCGGCGTGGAGCATCAGATACTCTTTGCCATTTTTCAAATATTTTTCCCATAAAATCATGGAGATTGTTTTTTACATTGGCATAATAATAGGATGAACCATTTCCTGCATTAATCAAGCTTGTAGCACGGTTGACATAACGAAACCAAAATTCAGTCATACTGTCATTTAAAACATAGTAAGGTCTTTTGGCTATTCTTTTCTCCAGAATCTCAGCTTTGCAAAGAACTTTCAGCGGATAATTTACATCTTCATTCCCCACAAAGCTCTGATTTCTGTGCTTTTGTATGTCCTGTTGCTACAGCGGAAATAATGGAATTGTATATCCCCGGACTTTGTCTTTCGCTACTTACAATAGTCTTAATCTGTTCTTTCGAGAAAAATATCCGCCTATAGAGTAAAACTGCTCCAGAATATTTTCTTCCAAAGGATAATGCAGGTATCAAATTGCTCTATGTATTTTTGCAACTCCATTCGTCAGTCCATAAGCGATTGCTTTCTCTTCAAGCTATATCCTTCTAAAAATTCTGCAGTTTCCAGGTAATTGAAGGCTTGAGCTTTAGTTCCAGATGACTCTTCCTGTAAAGGCTGGATTCTGCCAGAACCTCATCTTCATAAAGCTCACAAGAGATCCCGCAAAGGATAAAAGAAGAGTTTTGTAGATTTCCATTGCGTGTCGATTATCTTTTGCAGGACGGACTGGATATAAGGGCATTGCTTGGCAAGATAGGGATATTCATCAATGAAAGAAGATAATTCGTTCATTCTAGCTGCTTTGCGATGAATTCAAAAAGTGTTTCAGCTGTTAAAGCTGATACTTCCAAGAGTTCAGGAGAAAGGGCGGTAAGGACTGCCTCGGTCATTAAAGAAAGTAATCCATCACCTCGTTCTACAGAAGTAAAAAGAAATAGTTTTACAACTCTGTTCTTGCATGAATTTGTTAATGAGCATTGTTTTTCCGATTCTTCTTCTACCGTAAAGAACGGTCATGATAAAAACCTGTTTTGTTTAAACTTTTTATCGAGTATTTTTAGTTCAGCTTGTCTTCCCTGAAAATATCCTGCAAGTACATCCTCACTTTCTTTTTACAAGAGTGCGAAATAATAAAATATTGATTTTATTTTGCTGATGATTTCAGTAGAATCAATTTCAGTGAAATCAATTTCGGTAAAAACATTTTTCTTTTGAAATCTATTTTAGAGATAATATGTGGAAATGCAAGAGTAGTGTTTTAGAAGGAGAACTCTTTTTCTATAAGACGGCACCTCTTTTCGTCACATTTTCCAAACTTTCTATATACTCTACAAAATAAAAGAGGAGTAAAGAGGCTATGGATTTGACATTGTTACATCGACTTCCGTCTGCGGATGAGGTGAAAAGAGTACTCCTGTCAGAAGAAGCTTACAAGATAAAGGCGAAAAGGGACGAGGAAACTCAAGGCGATTTTTAAGGGAGAAAAGTAAGTTTCTCCTCGTTATCAGCCCTGCTCGTGCAGATCATGAGGATCCCGGTTCTTGAGTACTGCCATGACCAAAGGAAGTGGCAAAGGATGTGAGAGATCAGATTTTATCGTTCACGATTTATACGAATAAACCCAGAACCACAGGTGAGGCTTATGAATGGTCATGCTGCATCAGCCGGATCCGAGAAACGTCCCAACCTAACCGAGGAAATTTATGCAATCAGTAAAGCTTCATAGAAGGTTTTGGAAGAATGCGAGCTTTTCTACTGCGACGAAATGCTATATCCGGATAACCTCACCCATCTTTCCGAGCATGATGAGCTATGTTGCAGTCGGTGCACGTTCGGTGGAGAAACCAGCAGCACAGACTCAGTGGCGTCCGGTATCGATGTGCCGGTGGGGATGAAGAATCCGACTCAGGAGATCTCGAGTCATGCTTAATTCATTTATGCGGGACAGCACGGCTATGAATTTATTTTCGGGAATGGGAAGTGAAGACGGACGGAAATCCTATACCCACGCGATTATGCGAGGTTCACAGAATAAAGCGGGCAAATGCTCGCAGAATTACCACTATGAGGACTTAAAGCTCTTACATTCTCTCTATGAGAAGAAGGAACTTCTGCATCCCTGCGTGTGATTGTCGGATAAACCATCTGCACATTCGGAAAGAAGTACTAAGAAAGAGCAGCTGAAACTGCGCATGAGGTCATGCACTCCAGAAAATATTCAGACGAACTGGCTCGCATTTGTAAAGGGCTTCATGGTGAGTCTTATCTTTGGAAGGCTCCGCAAAGGTGGAGGATGCATATTTTAGGAAAATCGATTACCGACCCCTGTATCAGTTGGGACGATACTCTGCGCTTGATCTCCACTATTTACGACTACCAGAGTCAGACGAAGTATTGATTCTTAACGAATATCGTGAGCAAAGCGTGCGGTACCGTTTGAATGCCCACTTCTTGCACTTTTATTGCTCTTCCTATATACTTTTAGGAGCTTAAAGGGAGGGGGAAATCATGGGATTTTCGTTCTTAAATCACTTACCGACAACGGAAGAAGTAAAGAAGCAGTATCCTTTGTCCAAGGAGCTCATAGAGCAAAAGGCAAGGAGAGATGCAGAGCTTAAGGCCATTTTCAGAGGAAAAGTGAGAAGTTTCTTTTGGTCATCGGACTCGTCCGCAACCATGAGGATCCTGTGTAGATGTACTGCATAGACTAAAAGAAGTGGCCAAGGATGTAGAAGATCAGATTTTTATTGTACCGAGAATTTATACCAATAAACCCAGAACCACGAGGGAGGGCTATAAGGGTATGCTCCATCAGCCGGATCCGGAAAAACGATCGAATTCGAAGAGGAATTTATGCCATTCGAAGGCTGCATATCCGGGTATTGGGGAATGCGTTTTTCCACAGCGGACGAAATGCTGTATCCGGATAATCATACCTATCTCGATGATGTACTATCTTACGTGGCGGTGGGAGCTAACGTTCCGTGGAAAATCAGCAACATAGAATGAGTGGCATCGGGGGTAGATGTGCCGGTGGAATGAAGAATCCGACCTCAGGAGACCTGGGGTGATGCTGAAATTCGGTTTATGCTGCAGGGCACGGACCACGATTTTATCTTCCGGAGAATGGGAGGTACAAACCGGTGGAAACCCGTTTACCCATGCGATTATGCGAGGGATTTCCAAAGTAAGCATGGCAGATGGTGCCGAATTACCATTATGAAGATTTGAAGCTTCTGCACTCTCTCTACACGCAAAAGGAACTGCCGAATCCGGCAGTGGTGGTGGATACAAACCATTGCAATTCCGGAAAGAAGTATAAGGAACAGCTCCGAATTGCGCAGGAAATCATGCATTATGAAAAGTATTCTGAGGAGCTTAGAGGCTTTGTGAAGGGACTGATGGTGGAGTCTTACCTCTTGGAGGGCTCTTGCAAGGTGGAGGAGCATCTTTTCGGAAAATCCATTACGGATCCCTGCATTGGCTGGGAAGACACGCAGCGTCTCATTCCATGGTCTATGAGTATCAGGCACTGAATCGATAAAGTTTATTTTTAAAGAGGAAATGGAGAAGCGAGTCTATCGCATAGAAAATTTGGAAGTATTTCATTGCACGATAGAACGATATAGAAGAAAGATTTTTGGGGAGGAAAAATATGGGTGTATATGAGGAACTGCAGGATAGAGGCTTAATTGCACAGGTTACGGACGAAAAAGAAGTCCGCGAGATGGTAAACAGCGGAAAGGCGATTTTTTATATCGGCTTCGACCCGACTGCAGATTCCCTTCATGTAGGGCATTTCATGGCACTGTGCCTATGAAAAGACTCGCAGATGGCGGAAACCGACCGATTGCCTTAATGGGTGGCGGAACGGAATGATTGGAGACCCTTCCGGAAGAAACGGATCTATCGAAAGGTGCTATACCGTAGGAAATCGACCACAATATTTCCTGCTTTAAAGAGCAGATGAGCTGTTTTATTGATTTTTCGAGGAAAAGCGATTCTGGTAAACAATGGAACTGGCTTCGCAACTTAAATCACTGGAGTTCTTACGAGAGGCGGGACCGCATTTTTCCGTTAATGAGATGCTGAGAGCCCGTTACTATAGAACCGTCTGGCAAATGGACTTTCCTTCTTGGAATTTTCCTATATGCTCATGCAGGATATGACTTTCTACCGGCTCTACGAGGACTACGGCTGTAATATGGAGTTCGGTGGAGATGACCAGTGGAGCAATATGCTTGCCGGAACGGAGCTATCCGTGAAGCTCGGAAAAGATGCTCGATGACCATAACTCTCCTTACCAATAAGGAAGGAAAGAAAATGGGGAAGACTGCAAGCGGTGCGGTTTGGCTGGATCCGAAGAAGACGAGTCCTTATGATTTCTATCAGTACTGGAGAAATGTGGATGATGCGGATGTAGGAAAATGTCTTCGTCTTCTTACCTTTATTCCGATGGAAGAAATTCTGAGAAATGGACAGAGTAGGAAGGGCGGAGCTCAATAAGGCAAAGGCTATTCTCGCCTTCCATTTAACGGAGCTTGTGCATGGAACGGAGGAAGCAAAGAAGGCGGAAGAGGCAGCGAAAGTCTCTGTTGCCGGAGCCGTAGCTCAGCCAGTGTTCCGAGTTATACTCTTTCCAGGGAAGAATATGCGAAGCGTGGATGTTTTAGCTATTGAGTGCTAACAGGGCTGCTCCTTCAAGGGAGAGGCGAGAAGGAAATGTGCAGCAGGGCGTAAGCTTTGCTGGAGAAAAAGGTTCTGGATATCGGAAGAGTCTTCCGTCCTGAGAGAACTCTCCGGAGAGCCTCTTTGCAGAAGGAAAGAAGAGCTTTGTAAAAGTACTGTATTGCTAAGTTTTACCTTACAGAAAGTTTACGATTTATCTACAAAAAGGACTTTTCTTGCGTGATAAATCAGTTATAATTTTCCAGAAGTTGACGGGTTATTGACTCCGGTTTTTGACAGAATGCATAAGAAGTCGGAAGGTGCTGCGGCGGTGTGAGGCGTTTGCCGTTTCGGAGGGACTCTGTTTCGCTTCTAATATAGATTTAGGGAGTATGTGTGTTTGAGAAGCTGAAGTAATGAGCTTTTCTTCTTCTCCAGTTTTCCTGCTTTGGTCTGATGTGCGTTTGCGGGAGAGAGAGAATGTTGTGAGAGCGTGCCGTATGTTGACGGAAGAGGTGAACGATCCGGTGACCAAGTCGAGCGCTCGCCTATCTCTTTACGGAGAATCCTGACCTCGTCGTACTCTTTCCGAGGACAGACGAAGAGTGAAAATCGTGAGCTACTGTAATTCTTATTTGAAAATCCTGAGGACAGAGAGTTCGTAATCGTCTGATGAAGAAGACTCTGACTGCCGGAGAAAGTTGCCTCTTCCCGAGAAAATACCAGGCAGCGAAAAAGGGGACAGCAGTACTGTATAACAGCAGATCATTGTTATGTGCTTAGCAATACGTAACTTCC
>BNJU01000230.1_pt1 | contig 233068 bp, 328 predicted proteins | sample 8539281 | NCBI WGS metagenome assembly BNJU01 (sample SAMD00202456, study PRJDB9452) | human saliva metagenome | isolation source: human saliva | place: Japan
ATAATTGTCAGAGATTAGTATCTAACCCAAGAATTAAGAACACAATCTCTCAAAACAAGGAGAGCACAATGCAGGAATTAAAATATTTGATAGATAAGGAAAATAATAAGGCGAGAGGAAGCCTTCATTACGGACATCATTTATCCTATGAAGAACGGAAGGGCGGATATTCATTTGTATGATGTGTTTCCCGGTGTTCAACTGATGATAAACAACTTTTGAAAGTGAAACCCTGTTATCAGGATGGTATGGAGCAGGATGTCATCAGCATAAACCATTGCTTCAAAGGGCGGTTTGAATGTGTTTTTGACAACAGAAACTGTGCGTATATGGGTGAAAGCGATATTGCAATCAATAATGTTTTACATTCTCCCATTGCCTCATCCTTCCCTTTGAATTATTACTCCGGTTCCACCATAATTCTTTATCCACAGCTATGCAAAAACAGTACCGGAATTGAAACAGCTTCAGCATAGATACAGATATTTTGACCAGAAAAATATTCCTGGATACTCGTTGTATGGTGTTTCGACGTAATGAGAATGTGGAACATATATACAGAGAATTGTATCGCAGCCTTACTCAACCGGAGTTGCCATATTTGCGCCTGAAAATATTGGAGCTGCTGTATCATTTCCAGGCCAGGCAGACTGTTCTGGAAGAAAATCACGAATATATGGCGAAACCATTGACTGAAAAAATTAAACATGTCAGGAACCATCTGATTGAAGATTTGGAACATTCTGTCAGCCTCAAGGAGCTGGCGGCAGAGCATGAAATCAGCCTGACGCAACTGAAAACCAGCTTCAAACAGGTTTATGGCGAAACCCCTTATGTCTATTTGAAAAGATATAAGATGCACATAGCTGCAAAATTGCTGTTGGAAACAAAGCAGCGTGTAATCGAAATTGCGGCGGCAATGGGGTATCAGAATCCAAGTAAGTTTACAGAGGCGTTTTTCTCCGTCATGGGAAAGAGACCGTTTGGAATATCGAAAACAGAATGAAGATCGAGTAGAGGCGGTGACCAACCGCCGTCTCTCCACAGCACCGTACGTACGGTTCTCGCATACAGGCGCTTTCACAGTTGACGTGCACAGATTGATGCTGTGCACGGCCTCTTTCTTTCCATATCGGACTGAATCGACCCAGCGCGCTTTCACATACCCTTCCATGTTCCGCACTATCTCTTTGCGAACAGCCATTGTTTTCAATGTTTTCTGCCATAACCAGTCATTCCTCCTTTTCTCAGTGCATACTTTGAGACTCCTACTGATTCGGTCCTTTGTCTCGGACTACTATGACCTCTGCTGACTTCTGTGTTTCCAGCATTGCTTTGGACAATGGTTACCTCTTTTCGAGGCATAATGCCACTATGACCTCCCTAGGTACCACACGTTTCTTCCTCCATACTCTGCCCATCTATCATGCATGATTCCGTGTAGTTATTGGACTTTGGCTTGTGTTGCAGTCTTATCCTCATGCATAACCTCATATGAGATTTCTGTTCTGTCAGACCAGAGATTTGCCCATGAGTTAGGCATCTTCCTCATCATCCAGCTTCCTTCAGATTCGAGGTCACCTCGACACTCCTTTGCCTTCTGCTATATCCTTCCCACTACCGGGCGGATCGGGACTTTAACCTGTTAGAAACGTGCGCCGCTAGGGTCGCACAATAGATTGGAGTGTCATCGTATGGTACTCCATTTTCTTGACCTTTTTGGATTATTTTTGTATTGTTGCGACTGTTCGGGGTAGATGAGCCAGTCGTATCTCGTTTAAAATGTGTTGTGGTTAGTAGATGCTAACTGCATACTGCATACTACATAAAAATGAAATGGCTTGGAATCTCCTGCCATTTTCAAGAAAGCGAAGGTGTCGTTATGAAAATAAAACTTACTACAAAAGACTTAATTTCCGCAGGTGCATTCGGAGCAATCTACCTTGTCCTGCTCACTGTATTATCGTCAATGATACTGCCTATCGTTCCAATACTCTATCTGGCAACACCGCTGATTGCCGGCATTATATTAGGCTCGGTGTATATGCTGTATTCATTGAAAGTCCCCCGCACCGGCTCTATTTTTATTCTCGCTGTGCTTGTAGGACTGATTACCTCTATGGCTACATTTTATCCGCTGATTGCCGCTATCGTATGGGGCGTGATTGCAGAACTTATCGTAGCCGGAAAACGCCGCAATTCTGCCAAAGCTCTTATCGCAAGCTACTGTGTGTTTAACCCTGACCTCGATGGGCCCGTTCTTTTGCAATTTTGATTGCGAAAGATGCGTTTCTTTTCCATCTGCACTACATATTATGGGGCTGAGTATGCTGCTACACTCGATTCTCTGACTCCGAATTGGATTATTGTAGTATTCATTGCACTGGCTCTGTTGGGCGGACTTCTGGGCGGTCTGTTCGGTAAGCGTATTCTGACCAAGCATTTTGTGAAAGCCGGTATTGTTGCGTAATGACGCAGAAAAATTCAAGAACTGTGTTAGATCCGAGAAGCAAGCTGGCGGTATTTGTCGCTGCTTGCTTCTCGACTTTTTCAGGTATGACGTATATTCAGGAGATTGCCCTGCTTCTGTTTTGCGGTATTACAATGCTGATTTGTAAAAAGTGGCGGTGGGCGTTGAATGTTTCATTACATTTGCAGTTATGTTCTTATGTGACTTGTTTGTGGTGGGAAGATTGTCCGGCCCGCCCCAATATGTAGCCCTGTTGTTGTGCCATGTGCTTCGGTTTTTGCTTCCTCTGTTTGGCGCCTTTTATATTGTCACGAAAACCTCAACCGTGGGACAATATATCAGCGCGTTTATGGCGATGCACCTGCCAAATGTGGTCATTATTCCCATAGCGGTCATGTTTCGTTTTGTGCCCACGCTGACAGAGGAATGGCAGGTCATCACACAGGCAATGCGTCTGCGTGGAATGGCTCTGTCCATAAAAAATGTACTGCGCCGCCCTCTGTATATGCTGGAAAATATGTTAGTGCCGTTTTCTTTTGCAAAAGTTCGGCGATTGTGGATGAAATGTCCGCAGCAGTTATGGCTCGTGGATTTGATAAAGACCATCCCCGAAAGCAGTTTCCTTGAAGTGAAGATGAAGGCGCTGGATTGGATATTTGTTGCAGTTTCCGTCATTGTCCTTGTATGGAATCTGCTTTGGTGAGAGGGGAGGATTTTTATGGTAACATTTGAAAATGTATCATTTTCCTATCAGACGGGTATGGAAACGCCTGCTCGCTGTAGTATTAAAAAGATGTGAATCTGCACATCAAAAAGGGCGAATGTATTGTCCTGTGCGGAAAAAGCGGCTGGAAAAACCACAATGCTGCGTCTTGTCAATGGGCTTGCACCACATTTTTTTACGCTGAAACCTACAGGGAGCTGTAAGGGTACATGGCATGGACATCCCCTCGTCTGATCTGCCGAAAATCTCAAGATTTGTGGGAAGTGTTTTTCAAAATCCACGGACTCAGTTTTTTCACATGGATACCACAGGGGAAATGGCATTTAATCTGGAAAATCAAAATATGCCAAGGGAGAAAATGAAAAAGCGGCTTGAGGAAGTCGCTTATCATCTGCATTTGGAGGAACTGCTGGAACGGGACATTTTTGAACTGTCCGGCGGGGAAAAACAGCAGATTGCCTGTGGCTCTGTCTATGCGTCCTTGCCAGAGGTGGTGGTATTGGATGAGCCTTCGTCCAATCTGGACATGGAAAGCATACAAAAGCTGCAAAAGCTGATTCGCACCATGAAAGAGGACGGAAAGACAATTTTAATGTCCGAACATCGCCTATGGTATCTTAGCGGAATGACTGACCGATATATCTTAATGGATAACGGACGGATTATCAGGAATACGAGCCGAAAAGAAATAAAACGCACTGACGCAGCAGGAAAAGGACTGCTTTGGGGCTTCGTGCAGTCAATCCGCAGCAGCTTCATATCATGCCCGAAACCGCGAATCGAAATTTGAATCAGGAACCGGCAATCGAAATCCACGGTCTGACCTTTAACCGTGGGCAAACGCCAGGTATTGGATATTCGCCACCTGGCAATTCCAAAAGGAGCGATTGTTGCGGTCATTGGCGAGAACGGTGCAGGTAAGTCCACGCTGAGTTTATGCCTTGCGGGGCTTCTCAGGCATAACGGAACGATTATGATAGAAGGAAAAACAGTTCCGAACAAAAGACTGCCGGAAACAGCTTTCCTTGTCATGCAGGAGGCAGGACACCAGCTTTTTAGCGACAGTGTAATGGGTGAGCTTACGCTAAACAATCCTTCTTTAACAGAGGAACAGGCACAGGCGGTACTCCGTGAGTTAGGGTTGGCGGGATTGGAAAACAGACACCCCGGTTCTCTTTCCGGCGGACAGCAGCAGCGGCTTGCTCTTGCAACAGCGATCTGTAACCGACGTCCGGTCATGCTGTATGATGAGCCAACCAGCGGACAGGATGGGGACAATCTGCTTCGCACTGTAGAAATCATACGAAAAGCGAACGAGAATGCCGTATGCTCTCTTATCGTATCCCATGACCCGGAGCTGATTGCCCGCTGTGCCACACATATTTTACATATTCATGCAGGAGAAGTAAAAAAGCTCCTGCCATTAGATGAAAGGGGGAACATCTATATGTGGAAAGTATTTAGAGAAGATGCACAGATAAGAAAACCGCAAAAAACCGGTATTCCAAGATTGTTGGAATTTACGGCTCCATTTGGTCCCATGCTCTTTCTCTCCCAGCTTCTTGCCGGAGCGAGTGCACTATTGCTGTTAGCGCCGTTCCTTTGTGTTTATTTTGCCGCAAGGGAGCTTTTGGATTTCCTGCTTGGCGGCAGCATAGATGCGTCTGCGTTGGCGTATTGGGGGCTTTGGGCGCTTGGGTTTGAACTGGCAGGCTTGATTGTCAATTTTATTGCCCTGCTTTTGTCTCACAAAGCTGCTTTTCATACGGAACAGAATTTGAAAATGGCAGTATTGGAACATCTGTCAAGGCTGCCTCTGGGATATTTTGAAGAAAACAGCAGCGGAAAACTGCGGAAAATCATAGATGAAAACAGTAAACAGACAGAAAGCTATCTGGCACATCAGCTTCCTGACCTCGTAGGGGCACAGGTGTCTATGGCTGCTGCGGCGCTTCTCATGCTTGCGGTTGACTGGCGGATTGGACTTCCCTGTGCTGGTGCTATGATGATCGGTTTTGCGTTTCAAATGTCTATGATGGGTGAAGAAACCATGAATTTTATGAAACGCTATCAGGATGCGCAAGAGGACATGAGCCATGAAGCGGTGGAGTACGTCAGAGGAATTTCCGTCATTAAAATCTTTGGTCAGTCCGTTCATTCGCTGCGCCGTTTCAAAGAAGCCATCCATGCCTACCGGGATGACGCCTTAGCCTATACGATGGCCTGCAAGCCGGGGTATGTGGCGTTTAATACTGTGGTAAACTCCTCGTTTCTTGCCTTGATCCCGGCAGCCTTGATTGGTATGGCAGCCGCGGCAGATTTGGAAACATTTGCACAAAACTTTTTATTCTATTTGATTTTTGCACCTGCCTGTGCAGCTATGCTGAACAAATTGATGTATATGACCAACTACAAGATGCAGGCTGTGGAATCCATGCGGCGCATTGATGAAATCCTGCTGACAAGGGAGCAGGCAGAGCCAAGAGAGTTCAAACTGCCGCAGGGTAATGATGTAAGATTCGACCATGTGACCTTTTACTTATCCTACAGGCGAGGGCCCTGCCATTTCCGATGTCAGCTTCCTTGCGAAAGGCGGAACCGTGACTGCTTTGGTGGGACATTCCGGCTCAGGCAAAAGTACCATAGGCTCTTTAATTCCACGGTTTTATGATATTCAGGAGGGGTGCATTTCCATCGGAGGCGTAGCACTTTCTTCCATGAACAGGAAGGCGTTGATGGAAAGAGTTGCCTTTGTATTTCAAAATCCAAAGCTGCTGAAAGCAAGCATTGAAGAAAATGTCCGGGGCGGGAAAAAGAGCGCAGCCGCAGAGGATATTTTGAACGCTCTGCATTTAGCTGGATGTGATGATATTCTCGAAAAACTCCCCGATGGAATCCATACGATGATTGGAGGAAAAGGTGTATATCTTTCCGGTGGCGAAATACAGCGGCTCGCTATTGCGAGAGCAATATTGAAGGATGCCCCTATCATCGTTTTTGGACGAGGCCACCGCTTTTGCAGACCCGGAAAATGAAGCACAGATTCAACAGGCATTGAAAAGAACTGACAAAAAAACAAAACGGTAATTATGATTGCGCACCGTCTCTACCATTACCGATGCAGACCAAATCATCGTGATGAAGGGCGGACAGATAGCGGAGTACGGCAGACATGAGGAATTAGCTGCAAGACAGGGCGAATATGCCCGTATGTGGACAGAATATCAGAAGTCAATTCGCTGGCAGATGGATAACGCAGGAAACACCGCAGGGTGCACCATGATGCCCCTGAAAAGCGGGCAGGAACAGGAGGTTGCATCATGCTGAAGAAATTTACTCGGATTGAGCGATGACGGAGTGCGTGAACTGAAAAAGGGTATCGCTGCCACAGCGATTTCAATTTAGCGATTATGGCTCCCGTTTCGCTTTTTAATGATGGTAACGATGGCGCTTTTTAGATAAAAATATGTGGCGGCGAAGGTTTTACCCTCCGGTCAGATGTCATTTTGCTGATGGCAATAGGGCTTTTGTGGAATTATCTTTTTAACACAATGGGTGCAGTACCATCTTACCTATACGGTTGCCTATCGGGAAAGCGCAAACCGGCGAATTACTCTGGCAGAAAAGCTGCGGCGGCTTCCGCTCTCTTTCTTTGGGCAGCGTGACCTTTCCGACCTGACGTCCACGATGATGGGTGACTGCTCAAAACTGGAACGGATATTCTCAAATGCAGTTCCGGGGGCTGTTTTGGAACAATCGTGATGTTCCTTATGGTTTCCGCCTGCCTGCTCTGTGTCGATTGGCGTATGGGACTTTGCATTGTCCTTCCCGTTCCTGTTGCCGGTGTGATTGTATTTGCCGGAAGAAGGATGCAGCAGAATGCGGAGGAAAAGAATTACGATGCCTATCGTGCCGCTTATGACGGTGTGCAGGAGTATCTTGATGTAGTTTCTGAACTTCGTTCTTCTGGAACGGAGCAGGAATATTTAGCCGAGTAAGAAAAACTGGACAATGTAATTGCGTGTGCATTTCGCAATGAGCTTGTTCCCGGTACAGTAGTTACGCTTTGCACAGTTTGTCCTTCGCTTCGGCCTGGTGACGGTGTTGCTTGTAGGCGGGTTTTAATGACACAGGAAGCCTCTCTGTTAATATGTTCCTGCTTTTATCTGCTGATAGCAGGCAGGATTTATGAGCCGTTTGGCTCCTGCTTCATGCTGATGGCTGAAATGTTCTCCGCACTGGTCAGTATCCGCCGGACAAAAAGAAATGGAGGCTACTCCGGAACAGACCGGTGCGAATGTCTGCAATAATCAAGGCTTTGATATTGAATTTTTCCAATGTGGAATTTTTCCTATAAGGATACCCCTGTGTTGAAAGGCGTTTCCTTTGTAGCAAAGCAGGGGAAATTACTGCGCTTGTAGGACATTCCGGCAGTGGAAAATCAACCGTATCCCGATTGGCAGCCCGCTTTTGGGATGCAGATAAGGAAAGGTTCTGCTCGGCGGCGTGGATGTAACGACCATAGAGCCGGAGGTGTTGTATCGAAACTACTCCATTGTTTTTCAAGATGTTACCCTGTTTGACAATACCATAATGGAAAATATCCGGCTTGGTCGGCAAAACGCCACGGATGAGGAAGTGATAAAAGCTGCTAAAGCAGCAAGGTGTGAGAATTTGTCTCCCGCCTGCCGGAGGGGTATCAAAAGCAGAATCGGAGAAAACGGCTGTACCCTTTTCCGGTGGCGAACGCCAGCGAATTTCCATCGCCCGTGCGATTTTTGAAGGATGCGCCGGTCATTATTCTGGATGAAGCTACCGCATCTGATGGATGTAGAAAATGAAAGCATGGTGCAGGGAGGCGTTATCTGAACTTCTGCGCGACAAAACTGTACTCGTGATTGCCCACCGTATGCGTACTGTGGCAGGGGCAGACAAAATCGTGGTGCTGGAAGATGGCAAGGGTTGCAGAACAGGGCAGACCGGAAGAGTTGATGAAGCATGGTGGTATTTTTCAGCAATATGGTAAGACTGCAGGCGGGAAGCTAATAAGATTATCTGTCATATAGTTATTGGTTAAAGGACAAGGCAGCACCCTTTTTGCGTGCACTGCCTTGTCCTTTACTATTGATTTTTGGGAGAAAACCCCCTTGACAAATCTTGTCTCAGAATGCAATCCTTCAGAAGTACGCCATTAATAACGGTGCAGACAGCGATGATCAGGCAGAAAACGACATGACACCGTTCATCAATATTTTTTTAATGAGTTTTACGCCAGGACAAGAAAGATTAGAGCTATTTTTCAAAGCAAAGGACAGGCGTGGAAATCCCTTAGTAGCACCGGCTTTGGCTCTGCTTTTTGTTCGATTTTTTCTTGCGCCGATTCTTTCTTTGTTCACTTCTTTTTCATAAAATAGAGATAGTATGGCTTGACTCTATTGTATGAAGGAAGAAGTATCATTAGAATGATAGGAACAGATAGAACAAAATGCATAAGAATTTGTACAGCATACCCGTTGCTTACAGAGTATGGGTAGAACTATAAATTAAAATAGATTTATAAAAGTGTAAGTAAAACAGAAAAAGTGTAAGTAAAATAGAAAAGAGGAAAAGATTGAGTAAACAGGTATATAGCGGAATAGGCGGTCAGGCTGTAATAGAAGGCATCATGATGAAAAACGGAGAGGACACTCCGTTGCGGTTCGAAGCCAAGCGGAGAAATCGACGTTATGGAAAGTGAGTACCTTTCCCTTACGGATAAATATCCTTTTTGAAGCTCCCCTTTTTAAGAGGAATCATTTTCTTTTACGACTCCATGGCTTTTGGGAATGAAATGCTTAAGTCACAGTGCAAGTTTTTATGAGGATGATGAAGGCTCGGAACCGGGAGCTATTGAAAAAGCAATGGGTAAAATCTTTGGCGATAAGCTTGAGCAGGTCTTATCGGCTCTTGTGATGGTCTTCCTTTGCTGCTGCAATTTTATTTTTTTGTAGCACTCCCTGACCATATTGCTGAATTTCTAAAGACAGTCCTCCCGATTGCACCGATGCTCGCCTTTTTGGAGGGACTGCTTCGTATCCTCATATTTATTATTTATATCAAGTTGATTTCTCGGGCGAAGGACATCCGAAGAACCTTTGAGTATCACGGAGCGGAGCATAAATGTATCAATTGTGTGGAGCATGGTCTTGATTTAACCGTGGAAAATGTTCTTCTTTCCTCCAAAGAGCATAAACGCTGCGGAACGAGTTTCATCGTTTATGTGATGATGATTTCCATTTTTCTCTTTATGTTCTTGCAATTTGACAGTCTGTGGCTGAAAGTACTTTCTCGTCTGCTTTTGATTCCGCTCATTGCGGGAATCAGCTACGAAGTCCTGCGTCTCGTGGGACTCTTTGACAATCCCCTTACAAAGACTCTTTTTATTCCGGGTATGTGGATGCAGGGCCTGACGACGAAAGAGCCTGATGCCGAAGAGGTGGAAGTAGCCATTGCTGCTGTGGAAAAGGTCTTTGATTGGAGGGCATTTCAGAGGGAACATTTTTCGGAAAAGCCATAAAGGAAATGCAAGTTTTTGATGAAAAAGTGGATGAAGCTTGATAAAAGTAGGTGAAAAATATCGGGTTTGGGCAATACTCGATACAGAAATTGCCGGAGAGAAGGACAGGGTTTGAGAGAAGACGGGAAAGAAAAAAAGATGGCAAATAGTCTGAAAGAAGAGTTTTTAAGGAGTCAAGATGAGAAAGGGCAAAGCACTGCCTTTTCTTTTCTTGATTTGGAAAAATATGCTCTTCCGCTCCTGAAAGAAGCCGGTGTAGAAGAGGCAGAGTTGGACTTAAGACTTCTTTTACAGGAAGCCTTTTCTTTGGATACAAAGGACCATCTTTTTAGAAAAAGAGAGGCGGTTTTTACCTCTATAGGAAAAGAGCAGAAGAGAAGCCGGTATTTTCGTCTTCACGAGCTGCCGGAGATTTAGCGCTTTCTTCTTCTGCTGATGAAGATCCGGATTCCGCTCTTAACCGTTTTTTTCTCTTTTTTTCGAAAAAGCGACTTCATCGTATTCCGCTCTCTCAAATTCTCGGTAGACAAGAGTTCTTCGGCCTTTTCTTTTCTTGGTCAACGAAAATGTGCTTAGCCCAAGGCAAGATACGGAGTGCATTGTGGAGCGCATTTTTGGAGGAAGAAGAAAAATGGAAAAAGTCTCGGAGAGCAAGATAAGAGAAGTGGTAAGAAAAAAAGAATTAACAGACGAAAGTGTAGGGAGTTGCCGGATGCGAAGCACTTAGTATCCTGGACCTCTGCACCGGCTCGGGCTGTATCGGCCTCACTCTGGCAAAAAATCTGCACTGCAAAACTGTGCTGCTCTCGATAAGTCGGATAAAGCGCTGGAAGTCGCAAAAGAAAACTACAGGAGGCTTTTTAGAACAGGAAAAGTGCCAAAGAAGAATGGAAATGCTCCGTGCTTTTCTAGCGGAAGAGAACCGGATCCTAATCGAATAAGAGAGCAAGGGCTTAATCCTTCCGTGCATTTTTTCTGGAATCGGATCTTTTGATCGCTTCCTTCTTTTATGGAAGAAAAAAAGGTATTTCGCTTTTGACATTTTGGTTTCCAATCCACCCTATATAAGGCGTGATGTAATAGAAACACTCGATGCGGAAGTTGCTCTTCATGAGCCCGTCTTAGCTCTGGACGGAGGGGGGGACGGCCTTGATTTTTATAGAAGAATTGCGAAGGAAGGGAAGCGTTTTCTTCTTCCGGGCGAAAGAGTCTATCTGGAAATCGGCTATGACCAAGGGACTAGCGTGAAAAGACATTTTCCAAAAAGAAGGCTATCAGGAAACGGAAATTTTTCAGGATTATGAGGGACGAGACTGAGGGCTTTATGCCGTCAGTCCAACTTGACACAAATAAGACAATCCATTACTATTAGGAAGGTTATTTTATGCGTGAGAGGAAGCAATTTTCTAAAGCATAGAGACCGGCTTTTTAAGGCGTTTTCACCTTAAAATAAAAGGACAATGTGTTTTATGCAAAGGATTTGCATAAGAAAGAGAGGGTATAATGAGCTACTTAGAGATTGAGAAGGTCATTGGAAGAGAGATTATTGACTCCAGAGGAAATCCGACTGTAGAAGCCGAGGTGGTTTTGTCTGATGGAACCGTAGGAAGAGGTACTGCACCTTCCGGCGCATCCACCGGTGAGTTTGAGGCATTGGAGCTTCGTGACGGCGATAAGTCCCGCTTTGGCGGAAAGGGCGTTTCCAAGGCAGTTGAAAATATTAACACGATAATCAATGATATTTTACTTGGTATGGATCCGATGGATATCTATGCAGTAGATCGCGCTATGCTTGAGGCTGACGGAACGAAGGATAAGTCCAAGCTCGGTGCAAATGCAATCCTTGCGGTTTCTATTGCTACCTGCAAGGCTGCAGCAAATGCCTTAGACATTCCTCTTTATCGTTTCCTTGGCGGGGTAAACGGAAATCGTCTTCCGGTTCCGATGATGAACATCTTAAACGGCGGTGCACACGCTACGAACTCCGTAGATACACAGGAATTCATGATTATGCCTGCCGGTGCTCCTTCCTTCCGTGAGGGTCTTCGCTGGTGTACAGAGGTTTTCCATGCGCTCCAGAAGATTTTGAAGGATGAAGGCAATACTACTGCAGTAGGAGATGAGGGCGGTTTCGCACCGAACTTGGCTTCCGATGAGGATACCATTGAGCACATCTTAAAGGCTATCAAGGCAGCAGGATATGAGCCGGGTAAGGACTTTGTTCTGGCTATGGATGCCGCTTCCTCCGAGTGGAAGAGCGAAAAAGGAAAGGGCTTCTATCATCAGCCGAAGTCCGGTAAGGATTTTACCTCCGATGAGCTTATTGCACACTGGAAGTCTCTGATTGAGAAGTACCCGATTTACTCTATCGAGGATGGACTCGATGAGGAAGACTGGGAAGGATGGGAGAAGATGACCAGGAGCTTGGCGACAAAGTGCAGCTCGTTGGGGATGACCTCTTCGTAACCAACACTGAGCGTCTTTCCAAGGGAATCAAGCTGGGATGCGGAAATTCCATTCTTATTAAGTTAAACCAGATCGGTTCCGTTTCCGAGACCTTAGAGGCAATCAAGATGGCGCACAAGGCCGGTTATACCGCAATCGCATCCCACCGTTCCGGTGAGACGGAGGATACCACCATTGCCGATCTGGCTGTCGCTTTAAATACCCTGCCAGATTAAGACCGGTGCTCCTTCCCGTTCCGAGAGAGTGGCAAAGTACAACCAGCTTCTTCGCATTGAGGAAGAGCTTGGCGAGGGTGCTTACTACCCGGGATTTGGCGCATTCAACAGAAAGTAGTTTGCACTGTGTTTTGAAAGAACGAGTCCTTGGACAGTTACTCTCAGAACGCCGCGTGGAAAACGAATTTAACAAGAGAAGAAAGAGTCTGCATGGAGTTTCAGAGAGTTCCGTGCAGACTCTTTTTATCTTAACAAGTGTCATAGGCGAAACATGAGATATCTTTTTAAAATAGAATTGTGGCGCAAATAAAAAGATGGTAGAATAGAAAAATGTAAAAGGAGGCAGATTATGGGGTTTTTTTGATGAATTGGGAAAGAAGATTTCCGATGCAAGTCAGGACGTGATGCAGAAAGGTAAGGATTTTGCGGATACCACGAAGTTAAATTCACAGATTCACGACGAGGAAAGAAAGATTAGCGCTGTTTATGCGAAGATTGGAAAGAAGTACTTTGAAGAGTTCCATCAGGCGGCGGGCGCGGGTTATCAGGACTTGGTGGATGAGATTCATGCTTCACAGGCGAAGATTTCGGAGTATCAGGACAAGCTGAAAGCTTTGAAAGCCGGTGTAGAAGCACAAGTGGACAAAGTGAAGGCAGAGGCGGAAGAAGTGGCGGCAAAGGCAGGCGAGGTGAAGGATGCTACTCTCGAGAAGGCAGAGACGGTAAAGAATGATGTGCTCGAGAAAGTGGAAGAAGTGAAGGACGAGGTAGCGAAGAGCGCTGAATAAGCAAAGTAGTTCCCATTCGGCAGCGGATGATTTAAGAAATAAGCATTTTACGAAGAAAAAGCGCTTCACAGCGTAAACATTTTTATAAGCTATGACAAAGAGCAGAAATCCGCACGGGCGGAACTGCTCTTTTTCTTTGTCTATCGTTGACTAGAGGAAAATCTATGCTAGACTAGGAATGTTCATATCCATTTGTTCAGTTAAAGAAGGAGAGTCTATGGAAAAAAAGCCTTATTATATTACCACGGCGATTGCCTATGCATCGGGAAAACCGCATATTGGAAATACCTATGAAATTATTCTTGCGGATGCGATGGCTCGATTTAAAGCGCTACGAAGGCTATGATGTATTCTTTATGACCGGTACTGACGAGCATGGACAGAAGATAGAGGGTAAGGCGAAGGAGGCCGGAAAGACACCGAAGCAGTTCGTGGATGAGGTAGTAGGAGAGATTAAGACGATTTGGGATCTGATGAATACCTCCTATGATAAATTTATGCGTACAACGGAACCCTATCATGAAAAACAGGTTCAGAAGATGTTTCGTAAGATGTATGAAAAAGGAGATATCTACAAGGGGAAATATGAGGATGGTATTGCACGCCTTGTGAGTCTTTTTGGACGGATACGCAACTCGTAGACGGAAAATGTCCGGATTGCGGAAGACCGGTGGAAAGAGCGGCTGAAGATGCGTACTTCTTTAAGATGTCCAAGTATGCGGATCGCTTAATGGAACATATCGAGACGCATCCCGAGTTTATTCAGCCGGTTTCCAGAAAGAATGAGATGGTAAATAACTTCTTAAAGCCGGGATTACAGGATCTTTGTGTTTCCCGTTCTTCTTTTACCTGGGGTATTCCTGTAGATTTTTGATGAGAAAAAAATGTAGTATATGTCTGGCTCGATGCACTCACCAACTATATCACCGGTATAGGGTATGACACGGATGGAGAGCATGGCGAGCGATATAAGAAATATTGGCCGGCAGATCTTCATTTGATTGGAAAGGATATCGTTCGTTTTCATACGATATATTGGCCTATTTTTCCTGATGAGTCTCGACATTCCGCTTCCGAAGCAGGTATTCGGTCACCCTGGCTTCTCACGGCAGCAGGGAATGCAGAGGAAGGCACGAAGATGTCCAAATCCAGAGGAAATGTAATTTATGCGGACGACCTTGTTCGCCTCTTTGGTGTGGATGCGGTTCGTTTCTTTGTTCTTCACGAGATGCCTTTTTGAAAATGACGGTGTAATCTCTTGGGAGCTTATGGTAGAACGCTATAATTCTCAGCTTGCGAATATCTTAGGAAACCTTGTAAAGCGTACCATTGCGATGAGCAATAAGTATTTCGAGGGGATTGTAGAAAAACGCCTGCCACAGATCCGGTGGATGAGGATTTAAGGAATACGGTACTTTTCTCAGGCTAAGCTTGCTGTGGAAAAATGGAAGAGCACAGGGTTTTCGGATGCGCTGACTGCTATTTTTCGAGATATTTAGACGTTCCAACAAATATATTGATGAAACGGAGCCTTGATTTTGGCGAGAGAAGAGGAACTTGCTCCTCGTCTTAAAACTGTGCTGTATAACCTGACGGAGGCCATCGTGATAGGGGCTTCTCTTGAGAGTTTTATGCCGGATACGGCCAAGACGATTTTGGATGAGCTGGCTGAAAAAAGAGCTTTTGAACAGCTTGGTCAGTTCGGGCTCTATCCATCCGGAATGCGGGTTTTCGAGAATCCTTCGACTTTATTTGACAGAAAAGACTGGAAGGAAATAGAAAAGGAAGTGGAGAAAATTACGGAAGAGCAGATTCAAAAAGGCTGCTTTGGAAGAAGAAAAGTCCGGGAAGAAAGAGGGAGATAAGAGTACCGGATCCGAGCCTGCAGCGGAAGGGTGATGCAGAGAGATCTTCATCCGGTAGTACTTCCTTATAAAGCGGAAGTAAGTTATGAAGACTTTGAAAAGCTGGATTTCCGTATCGGAAAGATTCTTCATGCGGAAGAAGTGAAGAAGTCCAAGAAGCTTCTTCTTTAAGGTGCAGGTTGAGAGGAGGTTCGCCAGATTCTTTCCGGTATTAAGTCGGCCTACCGTCCGGAAGAACTGGTCGGAAAAAGTAATGGTTCTTGTGAACTTAAAGCCCAGAATGATAGCCGGCTATGAGTCGCAGGGTATGCTTCTGTCAGCGGCTTTTGAAGAAGATGGAGAAGAGGTTTTATCTCTTATGACTTCTTTACGGGATATGCCGGCAGGAGCGGATATTGCATAATATGACCGGTCTTTATGCAGTGGACACGAAGAAAAAGGGGAGGAGTTTCAGCGGATTTGTTGAAGCTTCTGCCCTTGTTTCCATGACCATAGACCATTACGCCGCTGTCGTAATCTACAACGGACAGCTTTACGGCTTTGTACAGGAATATCATGAGATAGCGATTGCCACGGAAAAAGGGATGCAGCTTATGCGGCTGTATCATATTTTTCCGCACTGTAGGGAAGGCTGGCCTTCCCTATTTTCGCCTTTCTCTTAACAGAGGGTTTATTCATACCAAGGATAGAAAAAAATATTTTTCTTCGCGTTCTTCTGATGGGAAATTGTCTCGAAATTCCCTTTGACCTTGTTTATTCAATAAATGGTTTGATTTTACGGCGCAAAAATATAGGGTTTACCTTGGCTTTGGGGATTTTTACCATGTTCCTTATGAAAAATTTCGGAGAAAGCCGATTTTGAAATGGGCAAGTGTAGTGCTTTGTGCAGCTGTTGCGGAGATTTTGCGCTGTGATTACGGAGCCTTAGGTATCTTTTATGATTGCAGCTCTTTATAATTTTTCGTAAAGAGAAGACCCTTAGAATTTGTTCAGGGTATTTTTCTCGATACTTCTCTCTTTGGGAAATTTCGAGCTGCAGCAATCAGTTTTCTTCCGATTTTTCTATAACGGAGAAGGGAAGAATTCCGTTGGGGAGATTCCTCTATATTTATTATCCTCTGCACCTGAGCTTTTTTTCTATATGCTGATTTACCTCGGTGCAAAAGATTACGGCATAAGGGAAGGGAGAAAAGATGATTTTTCGATACCCATTGTCATTATAATGATGAGAGCTTTGATCAAGATAGAGAAGAGATTTTCAAGAAGCTACCGGAAGAGGGCGTGAATAGGATTTGTGAAATCGGTTATAATTTGGAGAGCTCTGAAAAAGCCGTAAAAGCTTGCGAAGAACCATGTCGGCTCTTCTCTTGCCGTTCATTCCGCAGTAGGTTTTTCATCCTGAAAATGCAGCGGAATTAAGCTCAGAAGGCATGGATAAACTGAGTTACTTTACCCTTTGTAAAGAGGTTCTCGCGCTTGGAGAAATCGGGCTGATTATTATAGACTGGATAAACGAACTGTAGTGGAAAAAGAGAGGGATGAGGAAAGAAAGAAGCGGGGAGAAGAAGTAGCGGACTGCTTTTAATCCGGAACCGAAAGTACAGAAGGAATGCTTTTATTACGATAGCTTGAGTTGGCGAAAAAGAAATCTTCCTGTGATCATCCATTCTCGAGATGCGGCTTTAGATACTTTCCGCATCATACGAGATCAAAAGGGCTATGTAAATGGAGGAATAATTCACTGTTTTTCTTATCCTATCGAAGTTGCAAAAGATTTTATTTCTTTAGGAATGATGATCGGTATTGGGGGCGTACTGACCTTTGCGAATGCCAAAAAGTTGAAAAAGGTTGCGGAAGAGATTCCTCTTAAACATATCGTTCTGGAGACGGATTGCCCTTATATGGCACCGGTTCCTGTAAGAGGGACGAGAAATTATTCCGGAAACCTGAGATATGTAGCTGAATTTTTGGCGGAGCTGAAGGGGATTTCCGTAGAAGAAGTCATTCGGAAGACGGAAGAGAACGGGAAAAGAGTATATAGAATAGGATAAAAAAGCTCCGGGAACTCCACCCAGGATTACCCACGGCACATGAAAGGCTTACCTTAGTGCTGCTATGTTCCCTATCCTGACACGGTTCGGTATCTCTCATTGCGTGGGGCCCAAGCTTCATCGCCCCCGAAGCAGTAGAAGTATAACGGATTTTTTTGGAGGCTTTTGCAAGATTTAGTAGATAAAGCGCTTAGAGCGGATAGAGTATGAGGGAAATATGCAATTTTCGGAAATGATATTTGTGGGAGGCTTTCTGCCCTTATTTCTGGTTTTTTCATTTATTCTGAGTATCAGAAAAAAAGCAGCTGATAGTTCTTTTTTGCAAAAGGAAAATAAGAGAGAATAAGATTTTTTTCTCTTCTTTTCCCTTGTTTTCCCTACTTTCTCAGGGCTCATCTCTTTACTGATATTGAGTGCTCTTATGTTGTATAGTTTTGCGGTCGGGAAATGGATTCAGGAGAAGAGTAGCGTTATTTTTGCGTTTTCGATTCTAATACTCCTACTCCGCTTCTTTTTCTTTAAATACAGCATCTATTTTTTCATCACTTCCTCTATGGCTAAAAGGCTTTTATGCCTTTCGGGATTTCTTTCTATACTTTTCGTTTTATTTCTTACCTTTCGGATTGCAGAAAGGAGGAAAGGCGGAGGAGAATTTGTTCCATTTTGCACTCTATGCTTTTTGCATTTCCGGTTCTTCCGCAGGGACCGATTCTCCGCTATAAAGATATTCGAGAGGAAATCCTGAATAGGGAATGGAATTTTACACGACTTTCCCGCGCATTATTTCGTTTTTTTCTTTTGGTCTGTGGAAGAAACTGATTCTCGCCGATGCCTTTGGGGCAGCTGTCCGATTCCTTCCTGAGTCTGGAAGAGGCTAAAGGACTTCCGGGAGGGGTACTTCCTTCCTTTATAGCCGTTTTTTTCTCCGGCCTTTCCTTTATGCTTCAGATTTATCTGGATTTTTTTCAGCTTATACGGATATGGCGATAGGTTTGGGAGAAATGGCGGGCTTTACCATTCCGGAGAACTTTCATTATCCCTATGAAGCAAGAACTGTTCGAGATTTTTGGAGGCGGTGGCACATTTCCCTGTCTCTGTTTTTTTCAGGGATTATATCTATATCCCTTTGGGCGAAATCGTCTTTCTTTCGGAAGAAGGGTATTGAACCTTTTACTCATTTGGATTCTTACAGGAATCTGGCATGGCGCAAGTTTTAATTTTATTCTCTGGGGACTTTATTTCTTTGTGCTGATTGTTTTGGAACTCATGGGAAAGAAAGTTATAGCTTTTGGAAAAGCGCGGTGCGCAGTAGGAAAGACAAAAAAGATACTCCGTTTTCTTGCCGGGCTGAAAAACGCCGATTCTTCACGTCTATACTTTTACTTATGATCTACATTTCCTGGATTTTTCCGCTACCGGGATTTTTTTCTGCGATAAAAAAATGTTCTAAAAGCGCATTTATTCCGTAATGTGCAAGCGTTCTCCGATGAGAAGAGCCTGCTTTTATTGCGAAATCATATTTTTCTCTTTCTCTTAGCCGTCCTTTTTTTCGAGCTCTTTTTTAAAAAGGCTGGACACAGCTTAGGGCGGATCTTATGATGCGTGGACGAATCAGAAAAAGAGAGGAAAGGGAAGAAAGAGGAAGAAGGATTCTACGGCATGGAAGAGAATGACGAGGAAGTAGAGTCTAAAGGCACAGAGTTACTATCGGAAGAGGAACATAAGCGTCACATCCTTGCCTTAAAGAAAATTCAAAGAAAGACGAAGTGGAAGATTTTTCCTCTTGGACCACGGGGAGCATATCTATTATCTTTTTAAGATTTTTACTGGCTTTAGCGGCTTTTGGCAATTTCCTTTTTCCGCCATGGTTGGACAGAGCTATACGCCCTTCCTTTATAATCAGTTTTAGGAGAAATGCTAAACTTTTCTTTGATAAAACGGATAGTCGTTTTTGGATGTTTATTATTTAAAAAAATAGAATAGTCGTTTTTTTCAATGTTTATTATTTTAAAAAACAGAATAGGCATTTTTGGAACGTTGGGTATTTTTGAAAAATCAAATCTTGTATTTTTAAAGCAGAATTCTTAGGAAAGAGATGGGGAAGAAATATGAAATGGGATAAAGAAAAGGGAAGTATTTATGAGGCGCTTTCTGTCGCCTTGATTCTCCTATTTCTCTTTCTTTTGTTCGGAATAGGGATTTTTCTTCCTCTTCGTAAGCAGTATTCCGTTGAAGAAAAGCGGGAACTAAAGAAATTTCCGAAAATATCCGTAGCAGGAATTCTGAAAGGGAAGCTATTTTCAGGAAATAGCCGCTTGGTATCAGGACAGCTACCCGGGGAAGGAAGAGTGGCTTAACTTGGACGGAAAAGTGAAGAGTCTGTACGGTTTGCAAGGAGAAGTTTTGTACGGCGACGGGAAAAAGGAAAAAGAGAGTATTCGGATGAAGGAGAGGTGGCGGAGACATTTTCCGTAAAAGAGCAAGAGGAAAGCACGGAAGAACTTACGGAGAAACTGCGGGAGGGCGAGCAACGAGGCAGGAGAAAAACCGCGGATAAGGAAGGGAAGCTCATTCGGAAAAGGAGAAAGAAGGGAAGCACAGGAGAAGCCCTCTTCAGAAAAAAAGTCGAACTTTGAAACGGATGCGGAAGGGAATCTGGAAATCCAAAAAGGCGGACACGGATGTGGAACTTACGGGAGAAACAGCGGGTAGCGTTTATCTTAGCGGAAAAGAGGCCTTTGAACTTTATTATTTCAGTGAAAAGGGAGTGAGAAGCTATGCTTCTCTTAAATACGGTGAAGAGTCTTTATCCGGATTTGGAAGTCAGTACCATAATGGTTCCCAATTCTTTCGGTGTGCTTTTGGATCCGAAAACACAGGAAAAGCTGGCTTCTTCCGGTATGGATCAGGCCATTTCCTATACTTATAGTCTGATGAATAAGAAGATTCACACGATAGACGTTTTCTCTTCTCTTTACGAGCATAGAAAGGAGTATATCTATTTCCGAACGGATCATCATTGGACACAGCTTGGGGCATATTATGCTTACCGGGAATATTGTAAAAAAAGAGGAATAAATGCTTTTTCTCTGGACAAATTCACAAAAAAACGGAATACGGAGACTTTTACGGGACCTTTTATTTTTATATGAATAGGCCTGAAGCTTTGAAGGAAAATCCGGACACTGTAGTTGCCTATACCGGACCGATTAATTCCATGCATTTTCAAAATGCGGATGGGAAGGAGGGGGATGCCATGCTGATTAATGATGCCTCTTCTATGCTTCCCGGTAATAAATACAATTGCTTCATGCTTGGAGATCATCCTTACGTGGAAATTCATAATGAAAAACGGAGAAAAATCTTCTCATTATAAAGGATTCTTATGCCAATGCTTTTGTACCGTTTTTGGCTCGACACTATAAAAATATCTATGTGGTGGATTATCGCTATTACGAAAAGAAGCTTCCCTCTCTTATCCGGGAAAAGGGAATACAGGAGATTCTCTTTATGAACAATATTATGGGGATAGGAGAAAAGCTTTCAGCGAAAATGATGAGTTTATTTCAGGAATAAAGAGATGCTAGGAAGTCAATCTTCGAATTCCTGCAAGCTTTCGTTGACACTTGTTTTCCGATACTTTAGAATAAATATGTTAAAATGATGAATATGGAATCTGACATTTCGCAAGAAAATAATTGCTTCACATATTTGTACATTAACAAAGGAATATTGAAGGAGGTATAAACCGTGACCCCATTGGAAATGGCCATAGTTATAGTTGTGGCAGTTGTTGTGGGAATCATCATGTTTATCCTTGGACAGAATAAAGAGCGGTCTATGTATGCGAAAACGGTAGGAAGCGCTGAAGAAAAAGTCCAGAGAAATCATTGATGATGCTATTAGAACAGCAGAAAAACAAAAAGAGAAGCCTTACTGGAAGCGAAGGAAGAAGCGTTAAAAAGCAAAGAATGATCTGGATAAGGAATTAAAGGACAGAAGAAAAGAAGTTACAGAGCTGGAGCGAAGAATTTTAAAGAGGGAAGAAAGCTCCGAGAAGAAGGCGGCAAGCTTGGAACGAAAGGAATCCGAGCTTTTGAAAAAGGAAGAAGGACTGGAGAGTCGAGAAGAAGAGATTGAGCAAATCCACAAGCAAAAGCTGGTGGAGCTGGAAAAGAGTTTCAGGACTGACCAAAGATCAGGCAAAGCAGGAGTTACTGCATTCTGTTGAAGACAGCATAAAAACATGATACCGCTCTCATCATTAGAGAGTATGATGCGAGAGCGAAGGAAGAAGCGGAAAAAAACGGCGAGAGAATATATTGTAGAAGCAATCCAGCGCTGTGCTGCGGATCAAGTGACCGAGTCTACGGTTTCCGTAGTACAGTTACCGAACGATGAGATGAAGGGACGCATTATCGGTCGAGAGGGTAGAAATATTCGTACGCTGGAGCAGCTGACGGGAGTGGAATTGATTATTGACGACACTCCCGAAGCGGTAGTGCTTTCCGGCTTTGATCCGGTTCGCCGGGAAGTTGCCCGTATTGCACTGGAAAAAAACTGATTGTAGACGGAAGAATTCATCCGACTCGGATTGAAGAGGTGGTAGAGAAGAGCCGGAAGGAAGTTAACGATACTATAAAAGAAGAAGGAGAGTCGGCTACTTTGGAGCTTGGACTACACGGCATACATCCGGAGCTTGTTTTTCTTTTAGGCAGAATGAAGTTCCGTACTTCTTTCGGGCAGAATGCTTTACAGCACTCTATGGAGGTCGCACAGATTTCCGGCTTATTGGCACAGGAACTCGGTCTGGATACCCGCCTTGCCAAGCGTGCAGGTCTGCTTCATGATATCGGAAAAGCGATAGATCACGAGGTGGAGGGCAGTCATGTGGATCTCGGGATTGAACTTTGCCAGAAATACCACGAGCCGAGGTGGTAATCAATGCGGTGGCATCTCATCACGGCGGAACGGAGCCCAGTTCGATGATTTCCTTTATTGTTGCGGCGGCGGATGCTATTTCTGCAGCGAGACCGGGAGCAAGAAGGAAGTCTTTGGAGACGTATACCAATCGTCTTAAGGAGCTGGAAGAGATTGCCAACTCTTATCAGGGAGTGGAAAAGTCCTTTGCAGTACAGGCAGGTCGTGAAGTAAGAATCATGGTTGTGCCGGAAGAGGTCAGCGATGATGATATGACTATTATGGCAAGGAATATTTCCAAACAAATTCAGGATCAAATGCAATATCCCGGGGTCATCAAGGTGAATATTATTCGAGAGTCAAGGGCGGTGGACTACGCAAAGTAAGAGGACTGAGCTTTTTCGAACGTTTTCGTTGACATAATTTTCGTAATCGGCACAGAGTCTCATGGGCTTTTGTGCCGAATTTGTTCTTAAAAAAGAATTGGTGGAAAAATATACGCTGTCTAAAAAGATAGCAAAGGGAGAGGGTGAAAATGAGAGAAGAAGGTAGAAAGGGAAGAGCAAGAAGAAGGAAAAATTCTCCGTATTCCGTTTTTTCGGGAAACTCATGCTTTCTTTATTTGCTATATTGACAATTCTGTCTTTGCTGGGCTTTTTTCTTTGTTCGCCCGGAATTAAACAGACTGCGTAAAAGTGCGAATGAAAAGCTTGCCGAAAGTAATCTGAAGGACTTAACAAAACGATCCGATACTCTGGTTTTGGATTACGAAGGAAAGACGCTGGGAACTATCAATGCCGGACATTTTTGTGTATGACAGCATTGATCAGATTTTCGCCCAACCTTCAGCATGCCTATATCGCACAGGAGGACCGTAAGTTTATGAGCCACCACGGAGTGGATTATAAAAGCGACTCTACGTGCTTTTTGCAGCTTTTTGAAGAATAGGGGAAAAATAACGCAGGGCGGTTCGACAATCACTCAGCAGGTAGTCAAAAATACTTTTTTGAGCTCGGAGAACCTATGCCCGTAAAATTGTGGAAATCATTTTTGGCACAAGAGTTGGAAAAAAATATTCCAAAGAGGATATCATGGAAATTTATTGTAATACGAATTTCTATGGAAATAATTGTTACGGGGTAGAGGCTGCAAGCCAATATTATTTTGACAAATCGGCAAAAAGATTTGACGGTGGATGAGGCGGCAACTCTTGCCGGAATTTCCAATGCCCCTCCCGGTATGAACCTGTACGGCACCCTGACAGGGCGGAAAAAGCGGAATCAAGTACTGAAACCATGCAGATTGTAGGGTATCTCAGCGCATCGGAGTATGAAAAAGCGGTTTCGCTCCGCTTCAGATTTCAAAGAATTCGCAAAAATCGACAGATGAGGATTATCTGAATTCTTATGCCTTATATGCGGCGACCATCAGAATGATGAAGTCAATCACTTTCCCTTCACTTATCATTTTGCCAATCAGACGGAGAAAGAAAACTATCAGGACCGATATGAGGAAAGTTATGCTCTTTTATAATCGTGAGCTTCGTAGCGGGGGATATACAATCTACACTTCTCTGAATCCGGAAATCCAGGCAAAAGCGCAGGAATTATTGGACAAGAGTTTATCGAAATTCACGGATTTACAGGAAAACGGAAAGTTCTCCATGCAGGGAGCGGCGGTCATTATAGACAATAAAAAGCGGTTATGTCGTGGCAACAATCGGAGGACGAGGCACGGAAGATAAGTATAACCGTGCCTATCTGAGCTTCCGTCAACCGGGCTCCTCTATAAAGCCGCTACTGGATTATGCACCTGCTTTGGACCTCGGCTGGTTTCGTGCGTCAAGTCTTATTGACGATCATAAGTGGGATGACGGACCATCCAACTCCGGAGGAAATTACTATGGAAAAAGTTAGCCTTAGAGAGGCAACGAATCGTTCCTTAAACACGGTGGCATGGCAAGTTTTAGAGAGGGTTGGCGTTAAAAACGGCTTGGAATATTTGGAAAAAATGCATTTTTTGGGAATTAGCCCTAAAGATTATGATGCACTTGCTGTTTCTATCGGCGGCTTTACGAACGGTCTGCGTATTGTGGATATGGCAAAAGGGTACTCCACGCTGGCTAATGGCGGCCTATACGATGGAAAGAGCTGTATCTTGAAGATAGAATCGGAAAAGGACGGCGTGGTCGCTGATGAAAAAACACTAAAAAGCACACAGGTTTACAGTGAAGACACGGCTTTCATCATGACGGATATTTTGAAAGGAACAATGAGTACGGAGTATGGAACCGGTCGAGGTTTACAGCTGAAAAACGATATGCCTGCTGCCGGAAAAACGGGAACCAGTAACGGCTCGAAGGATACCTGGTTCTGCGGTTACACCAAGTACTACAGTATGGCGGTATGGGTGGGCCATGATATGCCGGTGGAAATGCCCGGAATTTATGGAGCTACTTATGCCGGGAAAATATGGAAAAATGTCATGGACAGTCTTCATGAAGGCTTAACCCCGGAGGATTGGGATGTTCCGGAGACGGTGGTTAAGGAAACGGATGAGTTTTTCCCAAATTACGGATTATGTTTCTCTTAAAGTAAAAGAGAAAGGGAGAAGATTATTTAAGAAAGAACGTAGAAAAAGATAATAAAGAAGCTGTTATTTCCAAGTTGGAAAGCTATGAGAATATGGAAATAGACAGTGTAGAGGATATTTTTTAAAGCAAGAGCATTATTTTTCGGAAATCAGGGAACTTATCGATGATATTGACGATGAACAATTCAAGACGGCATATTTGGAAAGACTTTTTACAAAGCAAAAGGAATTTCTAAAGATAGAAGATGAGCGTGAAGATGAGATTAATGCTTATTTGAAAGAAAAGGAAGAAAGCGCTCATTCGAAGGAAGAGAGTAGGAAGAAAGTGGCAAAAAAATGCTAAAAGGAAGCTTTCCTTTCCTCTCTTAGTACTTTACAAAAGTCTGGAATATCGTGACGGGGATACGGAGACGTTAATTTCGGAAGCTATAGCTCGTTTAAAAAGACTTGGAGGGAGCATCCGATAGTGCTTCTTTAAAGCAACAGCTCGAAAAAGCAATCAACAGAGTAAGAAAACTTCCCTTTGCGAAACAGTGGAAGCAGTACTGCCGAAGGACCCTGGGATAACCTTCCGGGACCGGGAGATGATGCAGAGGAATCGGAGAGTGAAAACGGTCCGGGTGTCATTCCGTAGTTTGTTTTTGGTAATAAAAGACGAAATTAAAAAAGGCAATACAAGACGAAATCAAAAAGCCAAAATAAGTCGAAAGAAATCAAAAAGGCGAAAAGCAAGACGAAAAATCAAAAGAAAGGCAAAAATATGACGAAAGAAAGTGAAGGAAAAAAATGGAAGTGTATCGTCTGAAAGCAAAGTGCAAGGATTATCTTTGGGGAGGAGAAAGCTTAAAAACGAGGTATCATATTGAATTTTCCGGATCTCCGCTTGCGGAGGCCTGGGTTCTTTCCCTGCCATAAAGATGGAGAGAGTGAAGTTCTACTTGCCGGAGGAAATTGCAGTCTGCCTGAGTATTTGGAGAAGCATCCTGAAGCAAAGGGGACTTTGGGAAATCAATTTCAAGAATTTCCCCTTCTGATTAAGCTTATTGATGCGAAACTGCCTCTGTCTGTTCAGGTTCATCCGGATGACGCTTATGCCATGGCTCAGGAGGGACAGCTTGGGAAAACGGAAGTTTGGGTGATTTTGGAAAGAGAAGAAGGGGCTTTTCTATATTTCGGCTTTGAGAGGGATTATACAAAAGAGGAAATCCGGAAGGCTATAGAAGAGAAACGTCTTACGGATTTGCTTCGGAAGGTTCCTGTTGAAAAGGGAGATGTTTTCTTTATACCTGCCGGAACTGTGCACGCTATAGGAGCGGGAATCTTACTTATAGAGATTCAAGAGAATTCCAATCTGACTTACCGCGTGTATGACTACGGAAGAAAAGATAAGAACGGAAAAAGAACGGGAGCTTCATATAGAAAAAGCACTGGAGGTTATGCAGTGTAAGAGAGCCGAGGAAGCAATGGTTCAGGAACAACATTTAGCTTCCTGCCCGTATTTCACAGTGGATCGAATTACAGTTTCCCGAGGAAAAACGTATCAAAAAGAAGTATCCGAAGATAGCTTTCTTTCCGCTATTTTTGATAGCGGGAAGCGGCACAATCCGTCAGGGGAATAGGGAAAAAGAGCTTTCTTCGCTTTCGCGGATTTTTCTTCCTGCAAAACAGGGAGACAGTTTTTTTATTCCTGCCGGAGCGGGAAAAAGTGGAATTTTCCGGAGAAGGCGAGTGGCTGCTCAGTTATCTGGAAGCCTGATGATTTCTTTATTGAATGTAAAAAAATTACTTTATAATTATAATTTATAGAGTTATAGAGATGGTAATGCATATAGTTTTAGGCATTATGGATTATAGTTTTGTGATATTAGAAATGGAAAAATATGATGAAGATGGAAATAAAAGAGATTGTTGTCCCGGCTTTTATGACTGCAGTGATGGCTGTTTTGTCTCAATATCGATTCCTATAGGACCGGTACCGATTTCTCTGGGAACCTTTTCTGTATGCCTCTCCGCAACTGTTTTAGGGAAGAATTTATCAACTTTGGCTTATCTTCTGTATCTACTTTTAGGAATTTGCGGATTGCCTGTCTTTTCCAATTATGGAGCAGGTTTAGAAAAACTTTTAGAGCTCACCGGCGGTTATCTTATAGGCATGATTTTCTTAAGCTATCTTGGCGGTTTAGGTATGGAGCTATTTCCTAAAAAGCTTGTTATGCAGTATCTCTTTTTCTTTTTCGGGATGCTTCTTTGCTATATTCTCGGAACGGCATGGCTTCAAAGACTTATGTCCTTGTCCTTCTATAAGGCTCTTTCTGTCAGGGGTAATTCCTTTATTATTCCTGATTGTATTAAACTTTTCCTCGCTCTTTTGGCTTGGGAAACGTTTGAAAAATCCTTGAGTCAGTGGAAGAGCGCATAGGCGGAAAACAAGAGGAATATCGGACTAATTTACACAAAGGCTGAAAAAGGACAGGACACAGGAGAAATTTACGCAAGGACTGAAACGGAGAAAGAATGTCGGAAGAATTTTCAAGAACGGAAATGTTGCTAGGGAAGACCGCTATGGAGAAGCTGAAAGCCTCCAAGGTTATTGTCTTTGGAGTCGGGGGAGTTGGCGGCTATGTTGTGGAAGCTTTGGCCAGAACCGGCGTTGGCAGGATTGATATTGTGGATAATGATTTTATCTCTAAAAGCAATATAAATCGGCAAATTATAGCGAAAAAAGATACCATAGGAAGAAGCAAAGTGGAAGTCATGGCGAGAGAATTCACACTATATATCCTGAGTGTGAGGTGCATGCCTTTCCCCTGCTTTTTATTTACCTGACAATAAAGAGCGTTTTTCTTTTTCGGATTATGATTATGTCGTTGATTGTGTAGATACTATAACGGCAAAACTTACTCTTGCCTGCGAAGCGGAATACTGTAAAGTTCCGATTATCAGTGCTATGGGAGCAGGAAACAAGCTGGATCCGACTGCCTTTAAGGTGGCGGACATTTACCGAACCAAAGTGTGTCCCTTTGGCGAAGGTAATGCGGAGAGAATGTAAAAAGAGGGAATTGCAAAGCTTAAAGTAGTGTATTCCGAGGAAAAACCGAAGCACCCTCTCTTTACTTTTGATGAGGGAAAGCAAACGGATTTTTGGCTGAGCAGGAAGTCGTAGCCGATTTTTAATCTTGAAAATAAAAGTAAGAACTCTTCATGCAAAGAGAAGGGTACGCTGAGTGGAAGAAAAGTATTCCGGGTTCGGTAGCCTTTGTTCCTCCGGTTTGCGGCTTTATTATTGCGGGAGAAGTTATCAAAGATTTAATATCCCGTGTAGACAGATGATTTTTCAGCTTATCCTCTTTCAGACGAAAATCTATGTAGCGTAAGTAGTTTGTCTGGGGAATTCTAATGGAGCAATATCAGAATAAAGAAGGGGTAAAGAAGGGAATTCGCAGTTACACACATTCTAAGCAAGAAAAGAAGGACCTTGCCCGTTTAGGAATTAGAAAAAGCATATTGAAGCCCACGTGAGGAGGCCATTTCAAGAAATGGATTAAAGTATATCTTCAAGCGAATGTGCGTGGTTTATCAAAGAGGGTTTGCGGTGCGGAAGCCCTCTCTCGTTGGCTTGACCCCAAGTATGGCATGATTTACCTGGGTGTTTTTATTCCGATTTTAGAAAAAAATATTAAAAATTCACTTTTTTTAGACCTTTATGTTTTTCCGGGAAATATGTAAGAATATAGGAGCGCGTCTGAAAAAGCAAAGAAATCGTTTTTTCCGGTATCTTTGAATTTTTTTCGCGTCTGGATTTTTAATTTAGTAGATTTTCTGGATCAGCTGGAAGAAATTGTAAATGAGTATGCGGTTCCGAAAATCTCTTTTGCACATTGAAATCACCGAGTCTGTGGTTATGCATAACGAAGGCTATATGAAGCATGTGGTAAAGAAGATGCATGAGCTGGGCTATCAGGTTTGGATGGATGATTTCGGTTCCGGATATTCTTCCCTAAACCTTCTAAAGGAATTCGAGTTTGATACCTTTAAGATAGATATGCGCTTTTTAAGTGACATGGGAAAGAAATCGCTTATCATTATTTCTTCCATTTTGTATATGGCGAAGGAAATCGGTATTCATACGGTTGCGGAGGGCGTTGAAACGGAGGAACAGTATCTCTTCTGAAGCAGGCGGGTTGTGAACGTCTGCAAGGATATTACTTTGGAAGACCGGAACCTATGGAGAATTGGCTTTGCGAGTTGATTCGGAAAAATGGAGTGGAAAACAGTCAGGAGAATATTCTCTGATAAGGTGGGGCTTGTGAATATTATCAGTCCGACTCCCTTTGTTTTGGAACGTTTAGATAATTCGCCGACTATTTACGGCTTTGAAACCGTTATTCCGATATCCATATGCTCCGAAAAACGGAGTACTTGTCCATCTTAATTTTTACAAAGCCCCTACCGCGATAACATTGTAGCTATAGGGTATTCGGGAGTGCAGCATTTTTCAGGATACTTTGAATATAAAACCGTATTTTTTTCTTGCAGAACGCTTGCGAGAAATCATGGCGATAGCTAAGCGGTCGAAAGAAGTGGAGTCTATGGACTTTATTTCCGAAGGACAGCACTGCCATTTACAGGTAAGACTGGTGTCCGGCATTGAGGAAACCAATATATATCTGATAAGGATTGATATTTTGTCCAACAATCAGGTTTTTCCGGAAGATTAGGGATTTGAATGATACCTTGCGTCCCTTTATATTCCTCTACGACATGGTTTTACTCATGGACTTGAAAAGAATACTTCACTTCCGATATATATTGGCAAGCCCAATGAAAAGATGGAAAAAAGCGAGAATATAGCGGAAGAAGTCAGAAAATATATTGCGACAAATTTACATCCTGACGACAGAAAGCGTTGTTGGGAGTTTTTAAACCCTGAAGATATGTGGGAAAGAGTAGGAGGTGCAGAAGAAGGATATTTGCTTTCTTATTTTAGATGTGAAGATAAAAACAAGATGTCTCAGGCTTCGACTGCGCCACTTGTTAAGAATAAAAACTATGTGTGGAAGCGCTATGTTTTAGTACGCTCTCATGATACGGAGTTTGAAGAAAAAGTAATATTAGGAATTCATACCCTGAATAGGAATAAATTGACCATGATTACAGAAGAAAGTCAGCCCTTTTTTGAAAATAACTTAAAAAAGAGGACGGAAGAGATAGACTAGAGTAGACTATTTTAAGGAATTGCTTGCTTAGGAAGGACAGAAAATGGAGATACCGGAAGGATTGACGAATCGATGGAGGCTCAAGGATTATGATGCTTTTAAAAGAAAGACTGGAGGAGTTATCCTCCGCTTTTGACGTTATCAGAGTCATTGATCCCAAGACAAGGTTGGTAGTAGGGTTTGACGATAAAGGCAAAGTCATAGCGGAAGAACCCATGTGTACAGCGCCATGGAATCGCTACGGGGAATGTCAACAATGTATTATGAAAAAGCCTTTGAAGAGAAAAGTAAGGCTTCAAAATTTGAATTTTTAAAACAGAATATCTACTTTATTATTGCACAGTATATGGAATATGGAAAGAGACCGCTTGTGGTGAGATGGTCAGCACTATGGAAAAAGTCCCTGTTGATAGGAACACCGGGGCGGACCGGCTTTTATTGAGAAAATGTCTCGGTTTAATGCGGAGCTTTATAAAGACAGTTTAACTAAAGCGTGGAATAGAAAGTACTATGATGAGAAGCTGAAAAGAACAACACATCAGGCGCTTGCCATGATAGATGTAGATCGCTTTAAAGAAATCAATGATACTTATGGGCATGCCATAGGGGATAAGGCTTTGCAGATTGCAGTTAATGAGATTTATTCCTGCGTCAGAAGAAGTGATATTTTGGTGCGTTATGGCGGAGATGAGTTTTTACTTTGTTTTCCGCAAATTACGGAGAAGGCTTTTCGAAGAAAAATATCTAAAATCTGTAAGAGGGTGGAAAAAGGCGGTGATTCCCTGAATGCCCCGAAGCACAGATTACTTTGAGTATAGGCGGCTATTTTTAAAAGAACTACGGTACAATCTCTGATGCTTTCTGGCAGATCAAATGCTATATGAAGCAAAAAGAAAAATCGCAATACGGTGAAAATAGGAAAGTAGCGGAAGGAAAGCTATGGGGCTGTAAAAATAGGCTTTTATTTTTACAGCCCTTTTTCTTAGAGTAAAACCACATGTGCCGGTTGACCTATTTCCTCCAGAAAGCGGAACAAATCCGTCGTTTTTAAAAATAACGTTTTTCTCATTGGTGTTGGGGTGAAAACAGACTATTTCCTCCGGAACGATTTCCTCATCAATATAAACTTGTACATCGTGTTCTTTTATTGTTCAATAGCCCAAAAGGGGAGACGGTACCGGGGAGTAGCATTTTTGTATGAAGATGTTCTTCTGAAGCCATTTTGATTTGGCTTTCTTCAACAAGTTCTCTGAAAAGCTTCATATCTAAGCGTTTTGCCTCATCCATAATAACTAAATAGAACTTATTCTTCTTTTTATTTGTCAAGAACATGGTTTTTTTGTTCGAACGCCTTCTTTACCTTCAATGTATCTGTCCGCTTCTTCCGTAGTGAATGCAGGCGGATGATCTACTACTTCGTAGGCGATATCCAGCTCTTTTCAACTTATTTGTTACTAAATCAAATTGTTCCATAGTGACCTCCCTGTTTCGATTATATTTTTAGTATAGCATTTTTACAAGTATTTAAAAGGGGAGACCATAAAGCAGATTTATAAGTCCAAACTGCGATTCTAATTTAAAAGCGCGTCCTGCTTTTTGTTCTGAAAAATTTCGGGAAAAAGTCCGCTAAGAAGATCCAAACTGCCATAAAAGCAGGGCTGCCGCTTCGATTAAAAGAAGGAAGGGAGGTATTCTTGTAAAAGAGATAGACCTTTCCAAAAATAAAGAACAATGGAAGGAGCAACATGAGAAAAAGGCAGAGGAAAAACTTTTTTTAAAGCTTGCTTTTTCGCTTTCTTTTTCATGGGCTATGAGCTCGGATGATTTGCCGCCCTCTTCTTTTTCTTTTGCGGTTCTGCCCGAATTACCTTCTTTTCTTTTGTTTCCTTTTTGAGAAACAGCTTATTGAAGGAAAAAAAGGAAAGAGATTTTTTTCGGACTTTGGAGGATTTTTCCTGAGAAGTTAAGGGAAAATCCGTAGAAGAAAAACTCTTTTCCTATTTTTGGAATCAGGATTATCGGAAGGATTTTTTTCATGCTCTTCATATAATCATCGTAAGTGCAGGAAGAAAGATCCCATTCTTTTACAGAGTCGGAAAGAGTTGCACTTCCTTTCGTGCCTTCCTGCTTTTTCCCTTTTGCTTAAGAAAAGAATCATCGTTTGATTTAAAGCAAGAGTTATTCAGCGATTCACCACTTTTCGGAGTAATCCGGACATTCTCTGCCATCAGAAAATGCCTGTTCCCTCAGCCGTATTCACACTTCTCCTTTTTTTCTTCCTGCATGTGTAAAATTTGTAAAATCCGTTTTTATTTGTAAAGGATCCCTTTTTCTCCTGTTGCAGGAAAAAGGAGGAAAGAATGGCTTTTTCGTCTGTCTCATCGAGGTGTTCTGCAACAAAGTCGATAAGAAGCCGGATTTCCTTATTCAACTCTTCACTTTTTGAAGGGATAAGAGGAAAAAGAAAAAGATTATTTTTCTCTGTCATACATGATAAGGGCGGTATCCAAGCCTAGGATTTCCGGGGAAAGGAGGTATTCTTCCAAGCGAAGTAATGTGCAGTGGATGGACTTGAACAAACTGATGATATGGGAGAGTGACATTTTTCTTTCTGCAAAATAATCCATCATCCTTTCATAAGAAGAAAAAGTCGTATTGAAATATATTTTCCTCCTCTTCTTGAATTAATCGAAATGGAAGAGTTCCGGAGATAGAACATTTTTGTATAATTTTTTGCTCGTGATTCTCTTCTTTCCACTCTTGTTCATGGAGATAGAGATAACTGTGACTCAGATCTTTTTCGATTTGTAGAGAATTTTGGAACATGACATTTCCTTTCTTCTATGGGAATCTCCAAAGCAGACGGCTTTTATTTTGTTTATGAAGGTAGCTCTTCTTCCTCATTTTTCGGAGAAAGAGATCTTCTGCAACGGAAAAGAAACGAGTGTACAATTCCCACCTTTGTAAAAAAATCTTTTTCTTTTCCCAAGACTGTGGCTTTTTCAGCTCTTTTGCTATATTCTTTTTCACTTCTTTCTTTGATAAGACTATGGAGTGTAATGGTACTTTGCAGAAGGAAAACAATGCAGAGAAAGGTGATGAATAATACAATACTTGCTTCTATACTATGCATATCGGCTCCTTTAAATTATTTAAGTATCTTAGTTCTTTAGACTGTTCGAAAAAACAAGAGGGAGAAGAGATATATTCCTCCGGGAATGAAACAAGGGATAAAGGGAAAAAGAGATTTTTTTGAGATTCTTTCTTTTTCTTCTTAACAAGTGGTGAACACGAAATCTTAGATATCTTATTCTTAACGAGTAGCGTGCGGGTAGCGAGCGGTATCCCGATTGTGTAATAGAGGGAAAGAAAAATAGAAATCAATGCGGAGCAAATAAGCCCTGAGAGGAAAAAGAAGAAAAAACTCATATAGTTCATATATAAAGAAGAGCAGAGGAGGAATAAGGCGTCACCCATTCCCAAAGCACCTTTTGAAAGCTTGGCAAAAAACAGCATAAAAAAGGCAAATGCTAAGGGATAAAAGCTATAGAAGAAGGAAAGAGTAAAGCAAAACCCGTTTTGAAAAAAATCTTTCCAAAGGGAAAAAGATAAAAAGGGAATTCCTAAAATCAGAAAAAAAGAGAAGCAGATGTCCGGGGAGAAGTCTTTTTCGAAAATCCCATATAACAGCCAATGAAAAAAAGGAAAAGAAAAAGTAAGGCTCTAATAGTAGCAGTATGAACGTAAAGTTCATTGTGACCTCCTTAAGATAGACTTGTTTTGAGAAGAAATAAAGAATTCTCTGATAAACCCTAACTTCCACATCTTGGGCAGGGGTGTCTTCCTTCTGCAAGTGCTTGAGACAAAGGAATTTCATGGACGGAGGAACGCATGGCGGGACAGTCTGTTGTGCTGTGGTATCTTCTTCCGGCTTCCGTATAATAAACTACAGGACTGTTCAAAGAGGGTTTACAGCTCTTGCAAGGACAGAACTTTCCGCCATATTTTGCGTTACTGCTGTCTATTCTTCTTGGGTTGGCACTTAAAAATTCATTGGAAATATAGCTACAGTCTCTCATTCTATGATAAACAGAGGAAGGCCCGTCTATGACAAAGACCATTTCCTCCTCTTTTTGCTCTTTCTCCTCTTCATTTTCCCATCTTGCTCCTTTTACCCCTATCCAAGCTCTTCTATGGGCGATGATTTCCTGATAAATAGATTTTTTTATTGATTATGGAAAGAGGAATCAGCTCTTCATATTCTAAATCCAGGAGAATATCGTCTTTTGTAATATGCGATTTCCATGCGCGTATATTTTGCATTCCTTCCATTTGGAGAGCTTCCGGAAGAAGTATATCCTCCACTGCACTTTCTCCTATACTTAGGAGTTCGTCAATATGAGGGACATCGCCTACTGCCGTTTTCTTTACGCCGTAGTGCTCCAGATATTTATACATACTGACCGCTCTGGCATTTTTTTCTAATATAGTAGATATTTTTATGCTTCGATTCAGAATTAAGAGCGGTGTCATAAGCATAACCATGGCTAAAATGAATAAGCTTAGGGAGAAAGAGGCTTCGATGGTCATGGAAGCGGAATAGGATTTCATATGGCCTCCTTTATTGACTGAGATTCTTATATTTATAGTCGGAGTGCAAAATGAAGCGGTATCCGGGGTTCCCGGGATTTACACCGATCATTTCCAAAAATCCTTTATGGTAGAGACTGTGTCTGGACGAGATACCGGCGTCGGTAGAGAGATAATAAAGACATTGTTTTATATGAAAGGAACTTTCTTTTTCGCTTACCGTATTTTGGATATCTTTTTCCATGCAACTTAGCATGGCGTTATTTATTTTATCCTGATTTATAAGACCTTTAGTAAAAAGGAAGCCTCGAAGATAATCCTTGTAGGATAGACCTGTTTCTTCGCTTCCGCCCTCTTCCGTATCAAGGTAAGATCGGAAATCAAGGAGGTGACTCAAGGAAAGCTCCCAGGAGTCCATGCTGTGCATCATGGGGACTCTCTTTTCATTCAGGAGATGTTTTACATCTAAAACAGACTGGGCAAAAGCCCATACGCCGATGACAAAAAAATACTGAAAACGGCAATGACAACGGGATTTGCGGTAGCGGCAAGAAAGCTGTATACAAATTCCTCTACTGCATGGCGTTTTTCCTCACTCAAGACGATGTGAATGAAGTTCATGGCTTCTCTTACTGCTAAAAGAGAATTGACCTCTGCCGCAAGGTTTTGGTAGTCGCTTTTCTTTCCATGGAGTAAATATTCCAGCTCCAAATTCGTAGAACCGCTGTAAGGAAGGGTTTCTTTGGTATCTTCCTTATGATAGAAATGGAAGTAACGGAGGGAGAGTTTCTCCCAGCAATCCCACTTGCAGCGGGTTTGCGGAAGAAGTGGTATGAAAGGACGAAGTGTTATAGATTTCGTCACTGCTTGGGCATGCTCGTCCCTGAGGGAGAAGTAATTCCAAAAGCTTTTTCTTTCCCATGTCCTGTATTCCTTGCAGGATTTTTTTGTTCTTTTTATTGATTTTTGTGACAGAGCCTGTATATTCAGGCATGCAGAGTGTTTTCCAGGACTCTGCGGTGTCTCTGTAAAATGCATCAATTTCTGCTTGCAAGTCAAGTTCGTCATCTTCTTCCTCCTCGTCCTCATCTTTACTTTTCTTCCGCCTCTTCTTTGCTTTTCTTCCTGAATATAGTCTTCGAAACGACTGACACTTTCCTCGATGTTCTTGATGTTGGAAATCAAGCTGTCAGAAACTGTGGGAGACTATCGATTTTTGGCGGATATTTCCGCCTTCATTAATATAGGCATCATAGCTGTTCAGTTCGGCTTCAATAGCTTGAATTCCATCCTCCTCCAGATTCGTTTTTTCCATTTCGAAGTCTTGCCTCAATTCTCCGACTTTCCCTTTCAGGATTTCAGCGCGCTCATCATAGCGGAATACGGTATTTTTCAGATACTCCAGATTGGAGCGGACTGCGGAAGAATGATGTAAAAAGCCTGAAGCATCATTTCCGTTTAAATCGGATAGAGCACTGCTATGAAACGAAGCGGAGTTTTTGCAATACCGGTCGATGTCGTTGATACAATCCTCAAGATACTCTACATCGTGATGATTTAAAGCATACTTTTCCTGCAAACGTTGGATACTGTCCGCTTCCCTTTCTTTTTTTTCTAAATCATTAAGAAGAACGGGTACATCGGCTTCGTTCTGCTTTTTTTCCTAAGAATTTATGGCATCCTTCGTAAGAAGAGCGGGCATGTACTGAGTATCTCTTCTTCGAAATAATTCTGTTCGGTAAGACTTCCCCTTCCGGAGAAAGAAAAATCATTTTTTTCTACCCTTGCCGGAAAGAGATTCTTTGCATCGCAGTAAGGTTTTATAAATTCAGCTAATTCCTCTTGCAACAATGTATCATCTCGATATTCCAGGGCATAGATACGGTAGTTTTCCCAGAGAGGCCTGTGAAATTCGGAAAATAAGGATTCCATGGCGCTGTTAAGAGCTGTTTGCATATAATATCTTTGTGCTATTGTCCTGGCCGATTCCGTAAGAGTAAGAATTAAGGCGGCAATCAGCACAAAGCTTAGGGAAAGAAATACCGTTATCGAGGCAGGATTTCTTTTTTTAATCATGATTTTTCTTCTCCTTGGGGTTAACCTTTACACGCTTTTTAGCACTTTTTCTATTTTTTTCAAAAATAGCATCCAAGACATTTTTAATGCGATCTCGAAAAATAACGACAAGAGAAATGAGAACTACGATGATGAGAACGAGCTCTATAGTTCCCAGAGCTTCGTTTCCTCTTATTAAGTCTCGTCTTTTCTTTTTGCACTGCTCGAAGCACGTAAAGAGCAGTGCATCCAGTGCATATTGCGATTCTCTCAATTTTTGAAAAAGCATAGTTTACCTCCTTAAAAAGATACGGCAGAATTACCGTTTGGTTTTGCGGTTTTACACCGCTTGTAGTCTTATAGCGTTTGTATTCTTACACTGCTTGTATTCTTACACCGTCTATTACGAAGCAAAGAGGAGATTGCTGTTTGACAAGAGCCTCTTCGCTGTAATAACAGTTTGATTCTTTTCGTGTTTGTACCGGAATGCCTGTGATTTTAGGCGAAACAGGATGAAATAAAGGGGAAAAATGGATATGGGTTGTTCTATCCCATGGAGCGCATCGCAGGGTATATGATAATCATCATGATGATGAGAAGCTGCATAAAAAGGGGAAGCAAGAGTTTGGTGCCGGCTTCTTCTCCCAGCCTTTTTGGCAGTTGACTTACGCATTTCGAAGGCTTCCGCATCTCCACCTGAAGTTGCAAGCGAAGATGTTTGCTGCCGTTCTTCCTATTTTGTTCAATGAGACTGATAAGCTTGTTATAAGGGCGGAGAGAAAGCCTTGTGGCAAAAGCAAGGTAAGCTTTTCCTTCTCCGACATTGCTTTTCAATTGATTCAGCAAACAGTGAAGCTCTTCATATAAAGGATGATTTTCCAAGGAACAATTCTCAACCAGGTAATTATAGTGTTTACTAATTTCGGAAAAAGCATTTCTGAGAGATAGTCCGGCACCAAGATAGACGACCAGCTTGGAGACCAGTTCTGAATAGTCCATTTGCAGAGAATTTTTCTTTCTTTCCTTTTCTCTTTCTTTTTCTCTTTCCTCTAAGGGGAGAAGAAAGGCAATGAAGAGGCCGAGAAGAGGAATAAAAAGATAGCTGTAACTTTTTTTCTCTGTAAAATGAAGGGCATGTCCCTCGATTTCTTTAGGGAGTTTCAGTTCATCAGTACCGCGCCCTTCCAGATTCAGCTCGTGGATTTTTCTTTTCCAAAAAGTTCCTTCAAGTTTTTCTAAAGCGGTTTTTCTTCCGGGAAAATGCGGATAGGAAAAGTATAGTTAGGAGAATAATAAAGATAGTCTTCCGGGCTTTGAAAAATAGTTTTTCGAGCTCTGCTTCCATTTCTTCTTTAGGGGGCAAAATATTACAGCTGAACTTCAATTCGAGATTTCCTTCCAGAATCTGATTTTGCCTAAGCATTTCATGGCGTATCTTGCCCTTGTCCTCTAAAATGGGACGGTAGTTCATGATAAAATCGGAATCTTTCTCTTCCGTGATTTTTCTTCTCCGTTAATCAAGGCGGTAGGGCAAAAGTTCCAGCTCATTTTTATATTTTCTTCCGGAAAATAATTATTTAAGTGAAGGGAAGTTCGGATATCATCAAAGCTTTCCTCCGGAGGGAGAATCAGCGCTTCTATTTTTTTCGTGAAATTCGGAAAAATTCGATCTGCTTCTTCTTTTGTATATATCCTGGAGAAATCGTAACACAGATACTTTCTTTTTTCCCGGGATTTAATCCCTGTACTTTCAGCGGTAGGCTGTATTCGGAACCTCAATCCCTTCTCTTTTTAAGGTATAGCCGGATTGAATATGACGTTCTTTTTGCAGTCCCAAGGAGAGAACGGCGGAGAGAAGAAGAGAAAAGATGAGAATAGCAAGCTGCTTTTTCAGCATGATTTCTTTTTGAGAAAGAAGTCGATGTGTAAAGTTATGGAAATAATGAGAGATGTTCTTCATTGGCTCACCTTTTATATAGGAATAGATATAATCTTGTTAGAGAGATAAATAGCGAAAAGATAAACGAGAAGAGCGATTGTCATTATGACTCTACCCATAAAGGAGTCATAAAGTATATGGAAAAAAATCCGGGAAGAAGTATTCAGGTAGAGGATAATAAAGAAGGAATTCCGTTCATGATTTTTGCTCAAAGCGCTTTGCTGCACTTAAGGAAAAGAATTTCCTCACGGATGGACAGTTTATCGTGAATAATAGAGCTGCTGTGCCTTATTATTTCACATAGCTCCCCTCCTGAACGCTTTGCGACTAAAAATCTCGGAAAAATTGTGAATATCATCCAAGCCTGAACGAAGAGCAAAAGCGGGAGAGGCTCTTCCAAGGGACGGTTCATGGCTAAGGCTCGCTGAATCTGTTTTAGTTCTTCTACCATATAGCTTTTTTCCCCGATAAGAGAACTTAGGTCCGGAATGGAGGCGATGAAGCTGTTTTCAATGGAGTAGCCTGCACTTAAATAAGAACTTAAAATGGAGAGCAATTCCTTGAATTGGAAAAGGAGAATATCCTGTCTCTTTTTCCGAAGGCTTTTTCTCAGAAAAAAGGGGATAAAAAGAGAGGGAGGGATAAGAAAGAGAAAGAGCAGGAAAGAGTGATAAAAGCAGTAGCAAAAAGCAAGGAGCATAAGAAGAATCTTTCCGAGATGCTCAAAGGTATTCTCCTAAGCTGATTTCATAATCCCTATAATCGATGCAGGAGTTTTTCTTCGTTAGACAGATCCGACAATTTTTCCAGACTTTCTCCATTATATTGATACAGCTTTTTGAGTTGCACTTCTTCATTTTCTACTCCTATTACTTCGCTGATTTCCATCACTCTTCTTTTATGATCCTTAGTTCTTCCCAAATGCACCATGATTTCTATAGCGGAAGCAATCATGTTCCGAATGGAGCTTAGGGGAGTTCAGCTCCTTGCAGTACCATAGTTTCCATTCTTCTCAGCATATCCCGACTGCTGTTCCCGTGACCGGTGGAAATACTGCCGTCATGTCCCGTGTTCATGGCGTTTAGCATATCCAAGCATTCTTTCCCGCGGACTTCTCCTACAATAATCCGATTCGGGCTCATTCGAAGCGAAGCCTTAATCAGATCGGAAATACTGATGGCACCTTCGCCTTCCGCATTGGCATTTCGGCTCTCCAGAGATACAAGATTTTCCACTTCCTGAATTTGCAGTTCTGCACTGTCTTCGATTGTGATGATTCTTTCTCTCTTAGGGATATATTGGGATAAGGCATTCAGAAAGGTGGTTTTTCCGCTGTTTGTACCTCCTGAAATAAAAATATTGTAGGAAGCACGAACCAGAGATTTTAAAAAGTCTGCAGCTTCTTCGTTTAAACTTTCGAGCTGAATCAGTTTGTCCATAGTAATAGGTTCCGGAAATTTTCGAATGGTTACAGTCGGTCCTTTCAGGGCAATTGGCGGGAGAACCACATGAACACGAGAGCCGTCCTCGAGTCTGGCGTCTACAATAGGACTCTTGGTGTTAACGGCGCGGTTAATACGGGAAACGATTTGTTGAATCAGGTCAGAAAGTTGTTCGGCACTTTTGAAATGCTTTTGTTCCATCTTTCCATTTGCCCTTTTCTTTCCACAAAGATTTCATCAGGACTGTTTATCATAATTTCCGTAATACCGGGATCATCTAAAAAGTTCGGAGAGCAAATCCAACCTTCGAAAGCTGTCGAAAACCGCAGTTCTAAGATAGAGTTTTTTTCTCTTAGAGCGAGCTCCTTTCTGTTTAGGAGGGCGGTATCAATTTCCTGATATAGGTGAGTGTCGGAAACTTGCTTTTTCTTCCAAATCGCTAAGTAATTCTTTTTGATTTCTTGCTTGATGCTGTCTCAAAAGCTAACATAATCCCTCCCTAAAGCACCATTTTTCTTATATTGCTCTTTTTTTCCCGATATTCCTCTTCATAGATGTAATGTATGACAAGGGACTCTGCATATTCCTTTAATGCAGTGCCGGGAAGATGGCATTGCACAAATTTGTCGAGGACTTCCGGGGGAAGGTTCTTATGCAGATAATTTTGGAAAAAATCCAGTTTTTCCTTTGATTTCTTGTCGTCTAAGACCGGCATGAAGACTTTTTCATTTCCGGAAAAACATTCCGTATATAGGCTCATGGAAGAATCTGTATCGATGATTAAACAGGCTGCACCTGAGTCTTCCGCTATCTTATTCAGAAAAAAAGATAGTTCTCTCGGGCTTAAACTGCTTATGTCTTCAGGGCTTCTTACCGGTAAAATAGCGGAATAGGAACCTCTTTCATAGGAAATTGCTCGAAGTATTATAGGGCTTAAATTATTTTTCTTTTAAAAATGATATAGGGCTTCTGTAAGACATTCCTTTTCTTCCGGATTCTTCTTTCCGATTCCACCGAATTCAGAAAGGGAAATGTAAGTGTTTTTCGATCCTTTCCCAAAACATCTGCCAATTCCAGGGAAAGAGCGGTTTTTCCAACTCTTCCCAGAGGGCTGTAAACCATAAATATATCCGCCTTTCCTTGTCTCGTTTCTTCCAGAAGTTCCAGCTCTCCGTATTGCAATAGAATTTCCCGCATGATTCGGTCTGCGGACTGGTATTTATAAATAGTATTTTCTTGTTTCTTTTCATTCAGCAGTTTTTCTTCGCTTAAATACAGTATTCTTCCAATTCCTGAGGAAAATGGCAGAGCTTTTGGCTTTTTCAGATAAAAGGAGAAGATCCGGTTTTTTTCTTTTTGCAAAACTCTGCAAAATTTTCAGCTTTGCTTAAAGGGTAAATCTGGAAGGGCAGTTTTGTGTTTTGCCTAAGGTAGAGGGAAAGACGCTACAATAAAGGCTGTCTTCGTCATAGATGGCTAAAATTTTTTCCATAGAACGCTCCTTAGAAAAGACTTAGTATCGGAACTGCAGAGAGAAAGAGGGAGAAGGCAAAAGGAATTTCTTCTTTTAGCAGATAAAAAAGAAGAAGAGAAGGGTGTGGAAAGCAGCAGAATGGAAAGGCTGTAATCCAAGGGGAGAAGAGCAAAAAAAGCAGGGAGCAGAGTTTCAATCCGCTCCTCCGCTTCCGCTAAAATAAAAGAGGGATAGCTTAGAAAGAGACTGAGAATCAGTTTTAAAGGAAAAAGAAAAAAATAGAGGCCGGTAAATCCATTATGGAAGAATCCGAGATAGAGAAAGAAAAAGAAGTAGGAAATAAAGAAGAACAAAGGGGGAATCTTTCTTTTTCCAAGATCCTGTATGGCGGCGTAAAGTAGGAAGAGTAATAGTATTTCATAATGAGAATGAAGCATATCCACCTCCTGATTGGATAGTGACTGTAAGCACTTTCCTTATCTGAGAACAGTATAGGGCGCGGACAGAGAATTTCCTATACTCCATATGTAGATAATATCCATATACGGATAATATCCACATATGGATAATGCGGAAAAAGCGAAAAATAAAGTATCTTGAATGCGGGAAGAAGCGGTTTCCAAAAAGAAAGTGTAAAAAAAGCGAAAAACAAAAGCTGTTTTTAACAAAAAAATAAGACAAAAATCTTGTATAGTATTTTTGTTAATAAGTAGTGTTATAATACGAGTTTACTTTCATTTAAAAAAAGGAACTTGCTATAAAGATGGGGAAGAGATGAGAATTCGCACAGCAAAGGAAGAGGATATTCAAGAAATTTGCCGTATTTATGATTTGGCAAGAGAACATATGAGAGCAGAGGGAAACACATTGCAGTGGAAGAAATATCCGAATGAGAAAGATGCTTTTAGAGGATTTACAGGGATGAGGCGCTTTATGTCATGGAAGAAAAGAGAAATAGTGGGGCTTTTCAGCTTTTTTTATAGGAGAAGAGAAAAACTATCGGAAGATAGAAGGGGGAGATTGGCGAAAGGCGGAACCTTACGGCTGCATACATCGACTTGCTTCTTCCGGAAAAATGCAGGGGATTGCAAAAAGCTTGCTTTTCTTATTGCTTTGGAACGAGTACCTTATCTTCGAATCGATACGCATGAGAAGAATCTTTCCATGCAGGAAGCGCTGAAAAGTTTCGGTTTTTGCTATTGCGGAATTGTATATGTGGAAGATGGGAGCAGGCGTCTGGCTTTTTGACTATATCCGAGGGGAATAAGTTCTTTCAGAGCGGTTTATCCATGTTGAGCGATTGATAAACTTTAGTGCCGTTTATACCTATTGAGCAGATTACGGATTGCAGAGCGGTTTATCCATTACAGAGTTGTTTATAAGGGAGAAATATGTTTTATTGTAAAGAGCTTATTGTTAGGAATAGGCCTTGCCATGGATGCAGTTGCGGTTTCCATGGCGAACGGTTTACAAAAATCCGAAAAATGAAAGAAGAGAGAAAAATGAGCATCTCTTTCGCTTTTGGCTTTTTCCAGTTTTTTATGCCCGTACTGGGCTATTTTTTGTTAAGGACTTTTACGGATTTTGCACCGCTGCTTATCCAATATATTTCGCCGATTTCCACCTTGATTCTTTCCTATATTGGCTTAAGAATGCTGCTCTGCGGCGTTAAAAAGCATAAAGAAGGGGAAGAGACGTCGGGGAACTTGCTGTTTCAAGCTGTCGGAACTTCTGTGGATGCTCTATCCTTGGGATTCACCTTTTCCCTGTACAGTATTCCCCAAAGTATGTATTTCTTCGTTAATTATCGGTATAGTGACGTTTATCTTATCTTATGCGGCCATTCTTGTGGGAAAGAAATTCGGTACGATTTATGCGGGAAAAGCGGATATCTTGGGGGGGATCGTTCTTATTTTAGTGGCTATTCTTCTATAAAAAGGGGAAAATCGGGAAAGAAGGGGAAAAATCGGAGTGGCGAACAGAGAGTATTTGCAAAAGCGGAGAGAAGCAAAGGGAAAAAGAGGAGATTTTTCAGAAGAACTTTTACACTGGTATCGGAACAATGGGAGAATCCTCCCGTGGAGGGAAAGAAAAATGCATACTATACTTGGCTTTCGGAGATTATGCTTCAACAGACCAGGGTGGAAGCGGTGAAAGACTATTTTTATCGTTTTATAGATCGGCTTCCTGATATAGCAAGTCTTTTCGCAATCGGAAGAGGAAGAGGTATTAAAGCTTTGGGAGGGGTTGGGATATTATTCCAGGGCGAGAAATCTTCATAAAGGAGCTAAGCTTTATTATGGAGCAGTTTCATGGGAAAAATGCCTGCGGAATATTCGAAAATACGATCCCTTCCCGGAATAGGAGACTATACCGCTGCAGCAATTTCCTCTATCGTTTTTTCGGGAAAAATGCCTGCTGTGGATGGGAATCTTCTTCGTATCTTCGCCCGTTTAAACGCCTATGAAGGGGATATTTTGTCAAAGGAAGCAAAGGACTTGGCATTTCGGTATTTTCAGGAAAGAATGGACGAAAACTTTCCCGGAGATTTTAATGAGGCGCTGATGGATTTGGGGGCTATGGTTTGTGTTCCGAAGGGACAGATTCAGTGCGGCTCTTGCCCGCTTTCTTCTTTTTGTCTCGGCTTAAAAAGAAGGGAGACAGGAACAGTATCCCTAAAAAGAGAAAAAAGAAAGAAAGAAGGAACAGTACAGTATTTTCCTGATTCGACTAGGAGAGAAAAATTGTGCTGAAAAAGACCCTAAGAAGGGTATTCTGGCAGGGCTTTTACGGGTTTTATCAGCTTCCCGGCTTCCTGAATAAAAAGGAGGCTTTGGAAGAGGTGAAAAAAACTGGGATTTATTCCGCTTAAACTGCGAGAACTGGGAAGTGCAAGACATATTTTTCACACATAAGGAATGGGAAATGCTAGGCTATGAGGTAGAGTGCTGAGAATTTCCGCTTTGCGAAGAGCTAAGAGAGGAAATCGAGCTATTTACCAAAGAGGAAATCGAATCAAACTTAAGTATTCCCTCCGCTTTTTCCTATTACAAGAACTTTCTTTAGAGTACCGGCGGTTTTCAGCTTTTCAGTGAATTTAACGACAATATAGGGAGGATGAATGAGCGCTCGATTTAAGTATATTGACCTATATAAGACTCTTCGGAAGGATATTATTGAAGGACGTTATCGCTTTCAGGAAAAAATGCCTTCAAAGCGATTGCTGGCTTCTTCCATGGGGCTTTCTATTCTCACAGTGGAACATAGTTATGCTCTTCTTTTTGGAGGAAGGATATATTGAGGGGAGAGAGGAGCGGCTACTATGTTTCTTACCGGGACGGACTGTTATTTCCGGTGGAGGAGCAAGAGGAAGAGCTTCTCTTAGGGCTCCCTTTCAGAGCGAAGATAAAGAAGAGATGAGTTATTCCGTTATTGCGAAAACCGTTCGTAAGGTTTTATCCAAGTACGGAGAGGAGATAGTAAGTCCTTCAGAGAGCCGGGGAAAGTATTTTCTGCGAAAAGCATTGAAGGATTATCTTCGAAGGGCGAGAGGGATTTTTGTGGAGGAGGAGCAAATTCTGATAGGTGCCGGTGCCGAGCAACTCTATGCTCTCCTGGTACAGATTCTCGAAGAGAAGGGAGCTTTGCGGTGGAGTTCCCTCGTATGAAAAAAATGCAAAAATATACCGGGCAAACGGCATTCGTTTGGAATTTCTGGAAATGGGAAAAAACGGCATTCACAGTACTGCTCTTAGCACGGCAAAAGAGCAAGGTCTTGCATGTTACCCTTTTCACAGCTTTCCAACCGGGATTACGGCGACTGCCTCAAAAAGGAAAGAATATTTGGACTATGCTAAACGAAATCAGGCTTTATTATAGAGGGATGATTACGATTCCGAGTTTTCCGCTCTCGAAAGCCGGAGGACAGTCTTTTCAGTATGGATGAGAGGGATTCGGTATATTACCTCAACAGTTTTTTTCCAAAACGATAGGGCCGGCTTTTAGAATGGCATACCTCCTTCTTCCGGCGAAAAGAATGGAGGAGGACTTCAAAAAAATCTCTTTTTACAGCTGCTCCGTTCCTGTTTTGGAACAATGCATTCTTACTGAACTTTTGCAAAGCGGAGAGTTTGAACGGCACATTAATCGCATTAAAAAGGAGGAGGAGAAATCGTGTTGAAGAGTAAAAAGAAGCTTATCCATGTGGCAGGGCTTGCCCTTTTTCTCCTTCTGGCAATTTCCGTATTTTCCTTGGATCAGGCGGTGAAAAGAAAAATCAATCGGGAAAAGGCGGAGTCTTTCCCTCGCGCTGTGAAGGGGACAAGAGGTATTCTTGAGATCTCGAAAGGCGGAAAATCCGGGCTTTACCATGGGAAAAGGGGAAAAAGCATCCCCGTCTGGTTCGCCTTGCCTCTGTTTTGGCAACGGTGTTTCTTCTTTTTTTCTTTATCCTATATAAGCTATACCGCAGGGAGATGCTTTTCTTTTACAAAACATCGGTGCATCACTTGTATTGGGAGGAGCCATGTCCAACACTTTTGACCGAGTGCACAGGGAAAGGTCACAGACTACCTTTATATTCGACTGAGCTTCTTGAAAAAGATGATTATTAACATTGGAGATATTGCGCTTTTTCTTTGGAGCGGCCTTTTTATTTTGCGGGAATATTTCCCACCTTGTTAGAGGCAAAAAAAGCAGAATAAAAAATTTCTTTTTAAAAAAATTTATACTAGAAAAAAATGTCTATTCTTTTGCTATTATTGTCTGATACAAGAAAAAGAGACATTAGCGTTTCACTTGAAGAGGAGGAAAAATGAATAGTTTATTTTACTCGGTGCCCTGTTCTTGGCATCTTGGGTCTTCTGTTCGCTTTATTCCAAGGACAGAAGATTCTAAAAGAGGATTCCGAAATGAGAGAATGAAAAAGAAATTGCGAAGGCGATTGCAGAAGGCGCGGAAGCATTTCTTTTGCAGAATATCGGATCCTTCTTTGTTTGCAGCTTATTTTTGTGTATTGGCCTCGGAACAAGAAGCTGGCTTAGTGCAGTCGCTTTTGTTTTTCGGCGCTTTACTTTCTACCTTGGCGGGTTACTTCGGCATGCGTTCCGCGACAGCCGCGAATGTTCGTACGGCAGAGGCGGCAAGACAGTCCGGAATGAAAAAGGCGCTTTCGTTGCCTTTTCCGGAGGTTCCGTCATGGGTATGTGTGTCCGGATTCGGAATTTTCGGCATCGGGATATTCTACCTTTGTACGAAGGATGTCGGCGTACTATCCGGCTTTTCTCTCGGAGCTTCCAGTATTGCTCTTTTTGCCCGTGTGGGTGGCGGTATTTATACCAAGGCTGCCGATGTCGGAGCAGACTTGGTAGGTAAGGTGGAAGCGGGAATCCCGGAGGACGACCCGAGAAACCCTGCGGTAATTGCCGATAACGTAGGAGATAATGTAGGTGATGTTGCCGGTATGGGAGCAGACCTTTTTGAGTCCTATGTAGGAGCCTTGGTTTCCGCCATGACGCTTGGCGCACTTTTAGAAGCAAAGTCGGTAGAGGGCGTGGCATTCCCCTTACTTTTGGCAGGACTTTCCTTACTTGCCTGCGTTCTCGGAAGTATTTTGGTGCTTACTCTGGGAGGAGATAATCCGAGTAAGGTCTTAAAGATGTCAAGCTATTCTTCCGCTGTTGCGGTATTGGTTTTTGCTTTTGTTTTGTCGCAATATTTCTTTGGTGACTTTCATGCGGCATTCGCCGTTATGGCAGGACTCGTTGCCGGACTTGTTATCGGCGGCATAACCGAGTACTATACTTCTTCTTCCTATAATCCGGTAAAGGAGATTGCAAAGCAGTCCGAGACGGGACCGGCTACCAATATTATTTCCGGCATGGCTATCGGTATGCGTTCGACGGCTATTCCCATTTTTACTGATTTGTATTGCCATCTTTATTTCCTATTATGTGCTCAATCTTTACGGCATTGCCCTTGCCGCTGTGGGAATGTTATCTACAACCGCTATTACGGTTGCGGTAGATGCATACGGCCCGATTGCGGATAATGCGGGAGGTATTGCGGAGATGGCAGGCCTTCCCGAGGAAGTTAGAAATATTACGGATCAGCTGGATGCTGTAGGAAATACCACGGCAGCCATGGGAAAGGGCTTTTGCCATCGGTTCTGCGGCTCTTACCGCACTTGCCCTTTTGCTTCCTATGCGCAGGCGGTAGGCTTGCAAAATATCAATGTATTGGACAGTCGTGTATGTATCGGTCTTTTCGTCGGTGCTATGCTCCCTTCCTTTTCTCCGCTTTTTACGATGAGTTCGGTAAGTAAAGCTGCATTTTCCATGATTTCTGAAGTAAGAAGACAGTTTAGAGAGAAGCCGGGAATCATGCAGGGAACGGAGAAAACCGGACTATAGAACCTGTGTCAGCATTTCCACTCATGCGGCTTTAAGGGAAATGATTGTTCCCGGAGTCCTGGCTGTTCTTGCACCTCTCGTAATCGGCCTTTTACTCGGGGCGGAGTCTCTTGGAGGCTTACTTGCCGGAGCTCTCGTGTCCGGAGTTATGATGGCTATCTTTATGTCCAATTCAGGCGGTGCATGGGATAATGCAAAAAAGTATATTGAAGAAGGACATCACGGAGGAAAAGGCTCGGATACACATAAGGCCGCAGTGGTGGGAGATACTGTGGGAGATCCTTTTAAAGATACCTCAGGCCCGTCTATTAATATTTTAATAAAATTAATGACCGTAATTGCCTTTGGTATTTGCTCCGCTTATTGTTGCTGTTGGCGGAATACTTTAGAAATAAAGTCTTAACAAAAAGATTTTTCATAGGATATAATATACAAAGCGGCGATGTTTTACTTGATATTATTGATAATAATTCCCAAGTAGAATCACTCTGCTTGGGAATTTTTATATAGCAAAGTTGAGTATGTCTCATGCCTTTGAAGGAGGAAAGGAAATGAAAAGAGAAATAGGTCTGGTGCCAAAACTTATCATCGCGATTATTCTCGGTATTCTAATCGGGCAATACGCTCCCCTCGGATTTTTGCAGTCTGGTTGTGACGCTATCCGGTATTTTTCAGTAATTTTTCTGAAATTCGTTATTCCGTTAATGATTCTCGCCTATGTTACTATGGGAATTGCCGATCTTTCCCAGGAGCCGGAAAAACTTTTGCTTTTTACGGTTATTCTGGCCTATGGGTCTACCCTTATTGGCGGAACGATTTCTTATCTTGTTTCCATTAATTTGTTCCCGAGTTTTATGTCACAGGATGCGATGGCACAAATTCAGGCAACGGCAGATCAGTCTGTGGCATCTTTCTTCAGCATCAGTATTCCGCCGATGTTCGATACTTTGTCTGCTGTGGTTCTGGCTTTTATCTTGGGGCTTTGCTTGTCCACAATGCGCGGCAAGGAAATCGGTTCTACCTTTATGAAGGAATGAAAGATTTCTCCGGCATTATTGATAAGGTTTTGCATAAAGTGATTATCCCTCTGCTTCCTTTGTATATTCTGGGAACCTTTGTGGATATGACTCGTTCCGGAAAAGACCTTTGCCATCCTCTCTATTCTTTTGGAAGGTATTCATTGTTGTCATTATTATGCACCTTTGCTATCTTTTTGTGCAGTTTATCGTGGCAGGGACGATTGCCAAGAAGAATCCGTTTACTTTGATGAAAAAAATCAGATTCCGGGTTATACAACCGCCCCTGGAACACAGTCTTCTGCAGCTACCATCCCGGTTAACCTTGAATGTGCAAAGCATGACGGGATTACCGAACAAATCCGTAACTTCGTGGTTCCTCTTTGTGCCAATATCCATATGTGCGGATCCATGATTACGATTACCGCTTGTGCAACGGCGGTTTGCCTTATGAACAGGGATTCCTATCAGTTTGTCCACGGTGGTTCCGTTCATTATGACTCTGGGTATTGCGATGGTTGCCTCTCCCGGAGCACCGGGCGGTTCCATTATGACGGCGCTCCCTTCCTTTATATGATTTTTCGGAAAGGAACTGGGAGATCCGAACGGACCGATTTGTGCTATTATGGTGGCTCTCTACATTACACAGGATTCTTTTCGGAACGGCTTGCAATGTATCCGGAGACAATGCAATCGGAGTTGTAGTAAATGAGTTCTATACCAGAATGATTGCCAAAGAAAAGAAAGCATAGACTTTCGTCAGAATGGCAGAATTCCGGAGAGAAAAGGAATTAAAAAGGGGTTGCGAAAAAGAAGGATTTTAGAAAAATAGGATCTGTTCTTTTTTTGTGACCCCTGTTTAGGAAAAAGAGGTATATCGTGAATGTATTTAATATAATCGGTCCCATCATGATAGGGCCTTCCAGTTCTCATACAGCGGGAGCGGTGAGACTCGGAAGAGTGGTCAATAAGCTTGCGGAAGGGAAAGAATTTAAGCAGGTGGATATTGAGCTGTCCGGCTCTTTTGCAAGAACGTATAGAGGGCACGGGACTGACAGGGCTCTTCTGCAGGGAATATGGGATATCATAGCTATAACGAAGAAATACAGGATGCTCTGCAAATTGCAAAAGACAGAGGAATAGATTATCGTTTTATTGAGAACGATATTCCGGGAGCACACCCAATACGGCAAGAATTCACTATGTTCTGGAAGATGGACAAAAAGGAGTCGTCGAGGGGGCAAGTATCGGCGGAGGAAATATTCGCGTGGATTCCGTGAATGGCATGCGTGTGGATTTTACAGGGGAAAATAATACTATTTTGGCATTACATAAGGATAAACCCGGGGTTATTGCGGAAGTAACGCATATTATGTATGAAAAGTACAAGGATTTAAATATCGGAAATTTCCGCCTCAGTCGTCCGGAAAAAGGGGGACTGCTCTTATGACGATTGAAGTCGATCAACTCCCCGCCAAAAGGAGCTTTTTGCAGGATATTAATAAGCTTTCCGAATGTGCAAAACGCTATTTTGATTCGTGCTATTTAATAAATAGAAGATAAGGTGAAAAAAATGATGAAATATTCCAGCATAAAAGAGCTTTGCGATGCCGCAGAAGCGCAAGGCGTTAAAATCAGTGAGCTTTGTTTTAAAGGATCAGGCAGAGCAGATGCAGAGGTCTTGTGAAGAGCTGTATTCTCAGATGGAAAAATTTTGATGTTATGATTGATTCCGTGGGAAAGGGAAATGACCCGGGGCTTCGTTCGACTTCAGGGGCTGACCGGAGGAGAGGGAACAAGATGCTGAACTATGCCGAGAAAAACAAACGGTGGGCTTTCAGGAATTTTTTTCTCACGAAAGCAATCGGCAGGGCCATGTGTGTCCAACTGTAATGCTGCAATGGGAAGGATTGTGGCAACGCCTACGGCAGGCTCGTGCGGAAATTCTTCCGGGGTGCCTGGTTTCCATGTATGAAGACAAGGGATTTCAGAAAAGAGATGTAGTGATGTCTATTTTACAGCGGAGCATTCGGTATGGTTATTGCAGAAAAGGCATCTCATTGCCGGAGCGGAAGGCGGATGTCAGGCGGAATGCGGATCCGCATCCGGGCATGGCTGCTGCAGCATTGGTGGAGCTTATGGGAGGGAGTCCTACCGCCTGCGGTACCGCTCTTGGGATATCCCTCATTAACCAGATGGGACTGGTCTGCAGATCCTGTGGCGGGACTTGTGGAAATTCCCTGCATAAAAAGAAATGTTTCCGGTGTGATGATTGCCTTTTCCAGCGCGGATATGGCTCTTTCCGGAATCGATTTAAAGATTCCGGTAGATGAATGTATTGCCGCTATGAAGTCTGTAGGAGACAGCATGTCCACCAGTCTCAAGGAAACGGCACAGGGCGGCTTTGGCGGCGAGCCCGACCGGTATCGCTTTTAAGAAAAAGTATTTGGTTCTTGACCTTCTTATGAAAAATGGGTGGTACGGAAAATCCGACCACTTATTTTTATATACTCTTGGCAATCGGTCTTCAGTATTGGAGGAGGAATAATTTAGCTTATCTGAGCGGGCACTTTTCTATTATTCTGACTACTCAATTTGAGAAAGAAGATGTAGAATAGAGCGATAGTGTCCAATGGGAGATGCTTGTTGCCTTAAAACAGTGTCACTTTAGCCGTCGGAACAAAAAGGTGCAGCTATAGCCGTCGGAAAAAGATGGTGTAGCTTTAGCCCCGGAATCAAAAAGACGTTGCTTTTAGCCTATCGGGGAGGCGTTGCTTTAGCTGCCAGTGTCAAATAAAAACCGCTTTTGGAGGAATGGATGAAAAACAGGATTTTGCTTAGGCGTATTGTTGTTCAGCTTGTCTTTTGCCAATTGTACTTTTTGCATTAGACCGCTTCGTTTTAGGGACTTATGGAAACGGAATACCTCTTTCCGGAAAGACGGTAGAGGAGGCGAAGGCCTATTTGGAAGGAGAGTATAGTCGAATTATACTTTATATATTAAAGGAAAGGATAAGACGGAGACGATAAAGGGGGTCGGAAATAGGCTATCGTCTTTTTGCCCCGAGCAATTTGCAGGAAGTATTGGAGAAAGAAGGAAGGAAGATTTAAAAGATAATCCCTGACGGTCGATATGATTTTTTTCCCTTGAAGGCAGTAAGGCAAGCTTTAATGAAGAAAAAACTGAATGAAAAACTTAGGCAACTCTCTTGCATAAAGGACAGTAAAAACAACGAATGCTTATATCGATAAAAGAAAGCGGAAAGATTGTTCCCGAGGTGGAGGGGAATTCTCTTGATGAAGCAAGGTTTTATGAAAATGTTTATTCCGCGTTGAATCGTGGTGAGAATACTATTGATTTAAGCCAAAGAGGACTCTATGAAATCATTACGGTGCATAAGTCGGATTTGGAAGCCAAAGAAGAAGCGGTGAAACGTTTGCAATCTGTAGAAATAGTCACCAATATCTTAGGACATAAAGAGACCCTTTCAGGAGAGACTCTTTTCGATATGGTTAAAAGGTGTCTCCGCTTCCGGAGTGGAGTTTAATGAAGATAAGCTCCTTGCTTACGCCAATTATCTGGAAGGAAAAATACGGGAACCCGGGAAATACGGTTTCTTTCCATTCTGCCAGCGGGAAAGATATTGCGATGGTGAGTCCCTATGCACTTCATATCAATGTGCAGGCGGAAAAGGAAGCTTTAAAGCAGGCTATTTCTTCTTTCCGGACCATGGAGAGAGAACCGGCATATAGTTATAGACCCGCTCAGTATGAGCAGCCTCAGTTCGGAACGACCTTTTTGGAAATCGATCTCGGTATGCAACATGTATATTACTGAGGGAGGCAATCTCGTTTGGGAGAGCCCGACGGTGACGGGGATGCTTCGCGGGGAAAGAGCCACTCCGGCAGGAGTATTTTTCTTAAAGGGAAAAGAAACCAATCGCACGCTTAGAGGAAAGATGATTAACGGAAAGCCGGAGTATGAAGCGCATGTGAACTACTGGATGCCCTTCAATGGCGGAGTGGGACTGCATGATGCAAGCTGGCGTTCTCGTTTCGGCGGGGATATCTATGTGAATAACGGTTCCCACGGCTGTATTAATTTGCCGAGAAACAAGGCGGCAGAGCTTTACGGCAGGATTCAGAGAGGCTGTCCAATCGTAGTGCATCCGTAAGATGTTCTAAGAAAGGTGCATCTGTAAGATGTTCCAAGATAGACGTATCTGTAAGATGTTCCAAGATAGACGTATCTGTGAGAAGTTCCAAGGTGGTGGATTCGTAAGACAGGATAATAACGGTGAAATTGTGAGCTGTTCCAAAGAGAAGTTAGAGGAAGAGGGTGAAAATGAAAAAGGACAGGGTAATGCTTAAAAGATACCTAGGCATGGTTCTTGGCGTGTTTATTATTTCTATCGGAATAGCCCTATTTAAGGAGTCTCATTTGGGAATGATCCGATTTCCGCTTTAAACATGCGTTTAGCGGAAATTTTCATCATCTCTAGGACTCCAAAACTTGTATGCCAATATCGTTTTTCTGATTGTGCAGATTCTTTTCGGGAGAAAATATATCGGAGCGGGAACATTTGTGAACGGGGTTTTGGTAGGTTATGTAGTGAGCTTTTTCTATGGCTTGTTGGTAAAAACACTTCGGACTCGCTGAGGAACAAGGCATTTTGCTGCAACTTGTTTGGGCGGGTATAGCCGTTGTCGTCACTTCTTTAGGGGTATCCTTATACCAGACGGCAGATCTTGGAATTGCTCCTTATGACTATCTTTCGTTGGGACTTCGGGATAAAAACGAAAAAGCATTATTTTTGCCTGCAGAATGTTTACCGACGGACTCTGTGCTTTGGCAACCTTTCTTACGGGAGGTCTTGTAGGAATAGGGACTCTTCTTTCCGCATTTTTGCTTGGGACCGATAGTACATTTCTTTGACAGAACTGTTTCGGAAAAGCTCATCGGCTATACTCCCTGGGAGAAAGAAAAGAAGAGGAAAGAGATAAAGAAAAGAAATAAGAGAAAGAGATAAAGATATAAAAGCAAAATATAAAGAAAAGATATAAGAGAAAAGGAATAAAGGATAGAGGCGAGATACGTAATAGAAAAAGAGAATCTGACATATAGTTAAATATATTTATATAAAGACCCAAAATGTCATAAAATTGTAAAAACACGGTATGAAAAACGGTAAAAACCAAGCTTCGTAAGAAACTGTCAGCTAATCTTCATACTGTGTTTTTAATTTCTTCATAAGTTTTCTAGAATCTAGCATTGTAAACTGAGGTTTGAGTTTTCTTTTGAGGAGATTTTTATGCGAAAAGTAAAGACTAGTTTTTTTGGCAGCGGGGGTAGAACCCAAAGAGGCAAAAAGAAAGAAGTTAGGAATTCCGTTCTTCATAATATAAAAAGGGATAATCAGTTTTGGAATTTGCGTTTGTGCTGTGTCCGCTTTCCATGCATGTAAGCTTCGCTGCACCAGAATGCGCAAGAAGATGATATTTTGGTGTTTAGCGATGCGGGAGAAATCATTTCCAAGGAAGATCAAAGTGAAATCCTTTTTCTCCGAGGATGTTCTGACAGGTGATACGGTAAGCAGAAGTCAGCAGGTGGTGGATTATGCTATGCAGTTCATCAGGGCGCCCCTATAGGTATGGGGGATTAAGTTTGGTTCACGGATCGGATTGCTCCGGCTTTTTAGTAAGTATTTTTGGACATTTTGGGATTTCCTTCCTCATTCTTCTGCAGAGATTCGTTCTGCGGGGCGAATGTAGGTTCTTTGAAAATGCTTACCCGGAGATGTACTTGCTTATTCCGGTCATGTGGGGATTTATCTTGGAAACGGAAGAATGCTTTCCGCGCTGAATTCCCTGCTCGGGAGTTACCATCCAGTCGGCAACATACAAACCTATAAAATCAATTAGAAGATTAATATAAAAACATTTCTTAAAAAAATAATAGAAAATCATCATCGATTTAGTCTATTTTGTCGAAATATATGCTATATATTAGAGACGGTTTTCTCTTGATAGTAGAAACTTCAGTGAAAAATCGAGAAGAAGCGAAAGCGAACTCAAAAATGCGATAAGAAGCCCCGGATTCCTGAAAACTCAGAGTTCCGGGTTTTTGTCTTCTTATTCCAAGTGATCTTTTAAAGATACTCTTTCCCAAAGTCCTTACTCTTTTTCTGAATATCTCTTTACGGTTGTTTCCCAGACTATTGCTATTTTACTTTTTCGCCGATACTCTAAGAGAATAAGAAGGGAGGAGCGGGTAAAAACATGTTTTGGAAAGACAGGATAAAATGTACGCTTTGCAGGATATTCATAAAAAGTTTTCATAAAAAGAAAAATAGCTTTTGCCGCTGTATTTTTGACGGGTTTATCTATGGCGTTTTCTGTCGAAAGCTTTTGCAGACGGACCGGGAGATGTCTCCGGAAAGCGGGTAATGTGATAATCTCGGAAGACGTAGGGGCTACAGTGTCTGATGACTATGCCGGCTGGTATGGATATACCAATCAGGACAGTTCGGATTTTTCTATCTTGAAAAGGGGACGAAGTCTCCAAGTTTCAAAATGAGAGTGGACAGATAGATTGGGATATGGCAAAAGAGGGACGGTCTGGATTTCTGTTATGGTGCGTCTTGCCCTACGGAACAAAGGAAGATGCCTATTTTGACGCCAATGTAAAGGGCGCGCAGAAGGCGGGCATTAAGGTAGGGGTCTATCTTTGCTCACAGCGAAGAACATGACGGATGCTATGGCCGAGGCGGATTGACCTAAAAATTGAATCCCTATAAGCTGGATTATCCGGTTGCCTATGATTTGGAAGTAGCATCTATGCTATCCGAAGGGCTCGGCAAAGAAGATTTGACCGCTATGGTAAATGCCTACTGTAAAAATGCAGGACGCCGGTTTTTATTCCTATGGTCTATGCAAATCGTACCTGGCTGACAAAAGCATATGAACCTTTCCGATATCCCCTATGATGTCTGGTTTGCCGCTTATCCGGAAAACAGAGTTTATGTTCCGTAGATGGCAGTAAAACGACAATCTGGCAATCCAGTGAGAAAGGTATGGTAAAAGGGAATCAAGGGCCCTCGTTACCACGGAATTTTCCTGGAAAGTTTATCGGGGAGGCAATCCTTCTAAAAAGAATGCGGAAAGAGAAACATGGAAAGCAATAACACTTCTTCCACTTCTTCCGGGGGTTCCTCGAAAAATGCTACTACGGGAAAGTCGGTTCAGAAAAACGAAACTTCTTCCGCTTCAGACGGTACCGTTGTTTCCGGAGTAGGACTCGGGGAAGACTACGCCTACTGTTGAAAACGGATGGGTGCAGAGCCTGCCCGGACAGTGGAAATTCATGGAAAACGGCAATGCTGTTACAGGCTGGAAACTGGTAAAAATCTTTGGTATTACATGGATGGGCAGGGAATCATGCAAACCGGATGGCTTTTTAATACTAATCGCTGGTATTATTTGAAAGATTCCGGCGCTATGGCGGTGAACTGGCAGTATGTGAATGGAAAATGGTATTGGCTGAATCAAGACGGTGCAATGCGGACAGGATGGAAACTCATCAATAATGTATGGTATTATATGGAGGACTCCGGTGCAATGCTCGAAAATACAACGAGAAATATAAATGGAGTGGACTATCGTTTTGATGCAAACGGTGCATGGACGCCGTAAGGAATTATCATTACGATGAATTTGTGGAGGTGTTTTATACTTTATGTGTAAACTCTTGAATAGGAGCAAGATGATGAAGAAGAGAATCTTACTTTTAACTGCAATTTTAAGCGGAATGTTTGCTCTTTCCGTTTTTGCGGAGCAACTTGTAGGGAAGAGTGCAAAATCGATATCAGTCCCGATGAAGACTTGGAGCTGAGTCCGTGCGACCTATCTAAAGCCTGACGCTCGTGCCATGGACAGCGGATATGAGATAAGTAATTTTTCTGTAGACGGAAAATACAATACACCGAAAAAACCGTATACGTATACGATTACGGTAAAAGCGGAGGAAGGACAGTTCTTTTGACAGCTCTCACTGTAGTTGAGGTACGCGGAGCTTATGAGATGGCTGTGAGCGAGAAGTCAAAGAGTACAATCAAATTGAAGGCCAATGCCTATCCTTTCCATGTCTTAAAGGAGCCGACAAACTTACGAATTCCGGAGAAAGCAGTTATAGCTGGGATAAGGTTAACTATGCCACAGGATATGATGTTCTGGTTTTTATACACGGCAAACGGAGATCGAGAAAATAGCGAAAAGCACAGCAATTCTCCGCGGTTTAATTATTCCGCTTATAATCGTGGAGGAAAGGAGTTTGACCATATCGCGGTTCGTGCTGTTTATGATAAAAAGATGAAATGGCGCAGTATTTTTCGGATTCCCTTTATGTGGACAGCAGCGGCAGTACGGAAGACCCGGATGGAGACAGTGGAGTATTTCTTCCTCTACTTACGATGAAAGCAGAGGGGTTTCAGGGAAGTTTCAAGGAGTAGCAAAAAGAAAAGAAAGTCAAAGAAAGACCGGAAGATCCGAACAAGAAGAGGCATCTACAAAGTATAACGGACAACAAAATCAGCAAAATCAGGATGACTCCCAAGGCAATGGTCCCGGAAATGCGGCAGGAGGCTGGAGACAGAACAGCGAGGACTGGTACTACGAGGAAAAAGGGAAAACTCGCGAAGGGCTGGATGCAGATTAAGGATCATTGGTTCTATTTTAATGAAGAAGGAAAGATGTTTAAGGGCTGGTTGAAACTCGGGGATAGCTGGTATTATATGAACGGTGACGGAGTGATGCTTAGTGCTTGGCAGGAAATAGGCGGGAAATGGTACTATTTTTGATACGGACGGTGCTGCTATGGGAAAGATGAGCGAACGGATGGAGACTTCTGGACGGACAGTGGTACTATCTGGATATCCCTAAAACGGGGATATGAAGACAGGTTGGGAAAATATAGGAGAAGTGGTATTTCTTCAATGTCAATGACCCCGGGTTCCCACTTGGTGCAATGGAAAAGAATACCGAGAAAGATGGTTATATTATTAATGCGGATGGAATCAGAGAATAAGGAGTAAGGATGAAGAAAATCAATGTGGCACTTGTTTTAACTATGAGCTTATTATTTACAGCGCCGGTATTTGCAGAGGAAAACAGTACAGGGAGTTGTGTATGGAAATGCTAATACCGAGGCAAGCCTTGCACAGAATAAGAGCAGCAGGGGAATGCACTGATATATGTACTGAAACGGAGAAAAGCACATCGACTTATACCGATTCAACAATCGGATTGGGAGGTGCGAAGATTACCATGATAAAGGGTAATGAGAGCGGGCAGCAGATTTGCATAGTGGTGGAGAGCAATGACGGAAGCCTCATAGTGATAGACGGCGGTTTAAAGACCAATGCGCCTACCTTTCAAAATATATCCGGTCAGGGGAAAAGTTGCAGCATGGCTGCTTACCCATCCCATGAAGATCATCATCAGGGGCACTCTCCGTTATTTTAGAGCAACAGAAGGTAGCGGGACATCCGAGTATTATGATATTGATCCCGGACAGATTTACTACAGCTTTGCGCCTTACTCTTTCTATGAGCAGTATGAGCAGGGCTACAGATTACCGATGATTAAAGAGGTGATGGATGACCTTGCCGCATATCCTGCGGAGAAGAAGCATGAGAATTCCGAGAGAGGCACGACATTTTCCTATGGAAATGTGTCGGTGGAGATTTTTGAATACAGCCTATTCTATCCCGATTGATACCGAAATAACAGTTCCATTTGCTATATGATCACGATTAACGGAAAGAAGCTTCTGATAACCGGAGATCTCCCTTATGAAGCGGCGGGAAAGCTTTTAGAAGAGCTTCCTGCGGGGAAATTAAAGGCGGATATCGTGCAAATGGCGCATCACGGTCAGCATGGCGGAAGCTTTGCATTTTACAGTGCCGTGAATCCGAGATATGCTCTTTGGCCAAGTTCCAAGGAACTTTGGGACAAGAGGAAGGACAGCTTTACGGAAGACCAGGAGACATATACTGTAGCACTGACTAAGTTTTGGACGAATAAACTCAGGGTGGAAAAGAACTTTGTGATGGCAGACGGAAACTGGGTGTTGGAATAAGCTTGGATTATGCATTGCATTTTCAGGAAAAAGACCGATATACTGCTTTTTAAAGGGTTACTACACGGGAGTATGCAGCAATCGTAAGGAAGAAGCTTCGTCATTTTTCGAAAGGAAGAGAATATATGGACCAGTGGAATATAGAAAGTTTAAAGGACAGAGCGAGAAAGTTTACAGAAGACGCCAGAAACTTAAGCTCTGACTTACAGTATGCCTTAAGACGGAAGGAAAAAGAGGAGAAAACGGTATTGCAGAGAAGGCTTGTGTAGCGCTTGCCGTCATTAGCGGTATTCTTCTCTTCTGCGGTCTTCTTTATTTGGTCTATCGTTTTTTGGCTCCTAAGTATATGGATGAGTATGACGATTTTGATGATGAAGAAGAATTGGAGAACGAAGAATAAAGAATAAAGAATGAAGAAAAGAACGAAGGGGCGTACGGTCCCCTTCGTTTTTGCAATAGACTTTTTACAGCTTTACCCCTATAGTACAATACAGCTGTCTTGAATAGAAAATACTATCAGCAGAGAAGAAACGTACGGAGAAATAGTTTGTAACTTGTGGAAAAAGGAGAAGGAATGGAGTGGTGTAGTAATGAGGATCGCTGCGGAGGGTGTTTTTATCAGGGAATTTCCTATGAGGAGGAACTGAAGAGAAAAGAAGGGAAATCAGAGATCTTTTTCTCCTCTTGTAATAGGAGATTTTTCATTTGAAGGCATTATTCCCTCTCCGAAAAAGAGGCCTATCGAAATAAGATGGAATTTTTCCTTCGGAGATCAGGAAAAGGACGGCCCGCTTTGCCTCGGTTCTGCACCAAAAGCGCAGCTTTTTCAATATTTTAAATACGGAGGATTGTCGTCTGCCGAGTAGAGACATGGGGAGATTTTGCTTGCCACGAGAGTCTATTTTTCAGGAGAAGGGAATTTCGTATTTTCATAAGAAAAGACATGAAGGCTATCTTAGCATCTCTTAATCAGAAGGGCGGAGAAGACGGGGAGATTTTGCTGTCCCTGATACACAATAGCTTTGAAGATAAGAAGCATTCGGAACAAGATGGATTACAGAATATAGCAATACTTAGTGAGGATTCCTTGCTACAGAGGCTGGTGTGAAAGACTGCTTTCTCTGGAAAAAGAGGGAAAAGTGGAAGGACATTTTTGCGGGAATACTGCATACGAGAAACGAAAGTTTAGCCGATGCGGTAATAAATCAAGGAACGGAGATTCTTTATGGGAAGGATTACTTTTATGAGGAGCTTCTAGGTTTAGACTTTAAAATCACTCCTTTTTCCTTCTTCCAAACCAATACCTTGGGAGCGGAAAAGCTCTACGAGAAGATTTGGGAGTATGCGGATTTATCGGACACTGCAGTTAAAAAGCCGATTATCTTTGACTTATACTCCGGAACAGGGAACAATTACCCAGCTTATGAGCAAGGTTGCGAAAAAGCCTATGGTGTAGAGATTGTAGAGGAGGCAGTGGAGTCTGCCAAGGAAAATGCGATAGAAAACGGGATTACAAACTGTCATTTTATCGCAGGAGATGTACTGAAGGTTTTGGAAGAGAGTGCAAAGCGGGAGGAAACGACTGTTCTTCCACATCCGGATTTTATTATTGTGGATCCCCCGAGAGACCGGATGCATAAAAAAGCGCTGGATTTAATTATCCGTTATGGAGTAAATCGCTTAATATATGTAGCATGTAAGCCGAAGAGTTTAGCAAGGGATTTGGAAGCCCTTCAAAATGCAGGCTATAGAGTACAAAAAGTTATGTGCTGTTGACCTCTTTCCGAGGACTAATAATTGTGAAGTGGTGGCTCTGCTGAAAAAGGAGAGGGTGAAGCATGATTGATACAAAGAAAGAGCAGGAGCGTGACGAACTGCATCGTGCGATATGGGCAATCGCTGATGAGCTACGTGGTGCTGTGGACGGCTGGGATTTTAAGAACTATGTCCTTGGAACCATGTTTTACCGCTATATTCTGAAAAATCTAACAAACTATATCAATTTCGGCGAACAGGAGGCCGGAAACGATGATTTTAACTATGCCAAAATGTCCGATGCCGATGCAGAAAGAAGCTCGTGAGGGATTGGTAGAAGAAAAAGGATTTTTTCATTCTTCCATCGGAGCTTTTTTCAATGTGAACCAGGAATCCGACAATGACGAAAAATCTGAACGAAACCTTGGACATGTATTTAACCATATCGAAAGCTCGGCAAAAGGCGCATCCTCTGAAAGCAGCTTTGCCGGACTGTTTGATGATTTTGATGTGAACAGCAACAAGCTCGGCTCTACCGTTGCAAAGAGAAATGAACGCCTTGCAAAAACTTCTACATGGTGTAGCAAATATGCATCTTGGGGATGTGAAGGGGACGATATTGATGCCTTTGAGCGATGCCTATGAATATCTGATGACCATGTACGCATCCGGCGCAGGGAAAACTCGGCAGCGAGTTTTTACCCTGCTGATGTTTCCGAATTGCTGACTAGACTTGGATACGGTGGGTAAGACGGAAATCAATAAAAGTCTATGATCCTGCCTGTGGCTCAGGATCTTTTGCTTCTCAAAGCGGAAAAAGATTTTGAGCAGAGATACGTCAGAAACGGCTTTTATGGACAGGAAATCAATATCACCACATATAACCTCTGCCGTATCAATATGTTCCCTGCATGATATTGGTTTTGATCAGTTTGACATTGCCCTGTGAGGATACTTTGACCGTACTGCAGCATTGGGACGATGAACCCTTTGAGCTGATTGTCTCTAATCCTCCCTATGTCTATCAAGTGGGCCGGCGATGATAACCCGCTTCTGATTAACTGACCCTCGTTTCTCTCCGGCCGGCGTTCTTGCACCGAAATCGAAAGCTGACCTTGCCTTTATAATGCACTCTCTTTCATGGCTCGCAACAGGAGGTACGGCAGCAGTCGTTTGCTTTCCCCGGCATTATGTATAGAGGTGGTGCGGAGCAGAAGATCAGAAAGTATCTGATTGACAATAACTTTATCGATTGTATTATCCAGTTGCCGAGCAATCTGTTTTTCGGAACTTCTATTGCGACTTGCATTATGGTTCTGAAGAAGGGTAAAGCTGACAACAAAACGCTGTTTATTGATGCTCTCCGCAGAGTGCGTCAAGGTAACGAACAACAATAAACTGACACAGGAAAACATCGATAGAATCGTAGATTCCTTTGCAAAGCGAAGGAGGCACTTCTCTCTCATCTGGCAAGCTATGAGGAAATCGAGGTAATGACTATAATCTTTCCGTTTCACCTATGTGGAGGCCGAGGATACCAGAGAAAAATCGACATTGTAAAGCTCAATGCTGAAATCGAGCAAATCGTTGCCCGTGAACAGGTTCTTTCGGGATGAAATAGAAAGATTATCGCGGAAATCGAGGTGGAATGATGGATATTGTCCGCTATTCTGTCTTACACGATAACAACAGGCTGTTCATGTTGAGGTAATCACTTACTTTCCAAACTGGACTTAAAAAGCTACATTAGTGCTGAGTTTCAATGAAAAGAAGAAGCCATTTTCAATGCTTTGAAAGTATTTTAAGATGTCGGAATGTTAAGTTTATATATTAATATCCTGGAGGAAAATGATGAATATCAATAATATAAACAATTTATCTTATTATTGTTCTGAAAGAGAGAATCAATTTTTGATAGAAAAAGTTCCAGAATTAAACCGATAGACATACTGAAGCATTTTAGTTGCATTCGCCAAATGCTGAGGGAGGGCAACTGGTTATAGGTATTGAAGATGACGGAACGATTACGGATTTAATTATAAAGGTGCTCATGTAATTGATGAGTATAGAAATATATTTTTAACTGAATTAAGAGAAACCCCTATAAATCCGAGGTTTGATGTTCTGGATGTGAAAAATAATAGAAATGAGGACGATAAGATATTAATTATTTCTGTGAAGTCTCGTCAGATAGGGTAGTAAAAATCGTATGATGGCAAAAGGTTTTTCCTTAGGCAAAATGATAAATCCAAAGAATTAAATTTCGAGCAGATTCTTCAGTTGCAGTACGATGGGAGGGACAGAGATACTTTGAGGATGAAATCGTTCAATTGTCAAGTTTAGATGATTTGATGATACTCTAATTAATGAGTATAAGAATATTATGGATATTTCTGCACTTTCTAGTGAAGAAGTATTAAAAAGCAAGAAACTTACTGATAGATGGGAAATTAACCAATGCAGGAATTTTACTTTTTGGTAAAAATCCATCAAAGTTTTTACCGCAAGCGAGACTAAGGGTTATTAAGTATAATGGAATGCACCAAATGGTAGGAACCGAAATAAATATTATAAAAAGAGAAAAACATTTGATGGAGCAATTCCCAATATTATTAGAGAATCAAGAGAATTTATAAATACTCAATTAAGAGATTTTCAATATCTAGATAAAGATGGAAAATTTAAAATAATGCCAGAATATCCGGAGTTTGCATGGTTTGAAGGAATAGTTAACGCTTTGACACACAGGAATTACTCGATTCGAGGAGAACATATTAAGGTGCTGATTTTTGATGACAGATTAGAAATACTAGCCCGGGACTATTACCTAATATTGTGACTATTGAGAATATATTGAGTCAAAGATATTCAAGAAATCCAAGGATTGCCAGAACGTTATGTGAATTCGGTTGGGTAAAAAGAAATGAATGAAGGTGTTAAGAGAATTTATTCTGAAATGGAAAAGTTGTTTAAAGAAACCAAAGTATTCTGAACCAAATAGTAATGTCCTTCTTGTCTTGGAGAACAATATTTTTAAATAGAACGATGAGAACAGTAGATAAAAATAAAAAAATATGATTTCAGAAGAAAAGTTTGAAAAATTAAATGGAGATGAAAAAGTAATCTTGTATTTATGTATAATAGCGGAGAAAAAAATGACTACTAAAAAGCAATTGAACTTGTTGAAAAAGGGTCTACCTTCTGTAGAAAGTTACTTAAAAATCTTGCGGATAAAGATTTATTAGAATGGCATGGAACCTCACAGAATGATCGTACGCAGCACTATACACTCAAATTCTAATTTTAAAAATAATTGGTTAAAAGAGTTGAGAAGAACGCAGCAGAGTTGAGAAAGAATGCAGAAGAGTTGAGAAGAGCGCAGTAGAGTCGAGAAGAACGCATGAAGAGTTTTGAGAAGAAACGTAGAAGAGTTGAGAAAAACGCAGAAGAGTTGAGAAGAACGTAGAAGAGCTGAGAAGAACATACATGGATTTGGACAATAGTGAGCATATCGAAATATCTGCCTTATCTACCTAGCCGAGGAACAGTTGAGCAAGAAACCGAGCGGCAGAAAGCGGTTTTTCTATATGCAGCATCCCTTCAAATGGGAAGACGGTGAGAACAATGAGTAATGAGAGAAAACAGAGCAAACTGGACGAACTGATTCAGAAGTACTGCCCGGAGAGGGCCAGCTATATTTCCATAAAAAGATTTGATAAAACAAAAATCTATTTGTACAATAACGCCTTCGTTCAAAATTAAAAAGAAATGACTATAAGGAAAGTGGTTCGGTTCCTATTATATCTCAGAACAGGAATATATTTCTGGATATTGTGAAAGAAGTGATAATAATATTACTCAGAAAAATTATGTTTGTTTCGGAGACCATAGCGAACACATCAAATATGTCGACTTTGCATTTGTACAAGGTGCAGATATACCTCAAAAATAATGCACACAAACGAGAATATTATTCTTGCTCGATACCTCTCATCATATGGCGCTTGCATACCACAAACGCTATGACAACTATGAGAGGCATTTCAAGTATTTTGGCGATACTGCCATTCCGTTACCACCTCTTGAGGTGCAGAGTGAAATTGTCCGTATTCTGGACAATTTTCACGGAGCATACTCAGAGCTACAGCGGAGCTTACAGCCAGACTGTAGCGAGAAAAGAAGCATGAGTTTTATCGGAATAAGCTACTGACCTTCGGCGATGCCAAGAGGAGCAACAAGCAATGTTGTACGGAGGCATTGGGCGAGGTTGCTATATTTCTGCGGGAGAGATAGCTCTCAAAGATTCAATGTCAAAAGCAGAAAACTGAAAAAGTATTCTGTTCGGATTATCAACAATGGAATCGGAGAAAATGCACTGTACGGGTATACGGATTCAGCAAAGATTGAAGAACCTGCAGTAACTGTAGCAGACACGGAACTATGGATACGCAGAATATAGAGATTATCCCTTTTACCCAATCATTCGTTTGCTTACCGCCATTCCAAAGCGATAAGACAGTTGTAAAATACTAAGTATCTTTATTACTGCCTGCAAGGAAAGCGGTATAGCATTCCAATGGGAGGTATTCCTCAACTGACGGCTCCAGAACTGAAAAAGTGGAAATTCCTATTCCGTCGCTGGATGTGCAAAATCGTTTAGTAGATGTTCTCGACAACTTTGATGCTATCTGCGCGACTTGAACATCGGTCTCCCTGCCGAGATTGAAGCAAGGCAAAAGCAGTACGAATACTATCGAGATGCTCTCTTGACTTACGCCGCAACCAGCAAGACAATCTTTGCAGACAGACAGACAGACAGACAGACAGACAGACGACAGACAGACAGACAGACAGACAGACAGACAGACAGACAGATGAATTCAGTGCGCTGATTCGGCTGCATCAATATGTTTTTGGAGTTGTTTATGTTACATTGAATATGATTTCTGAAAACCATGATAGTAAAAGAAAGCCTATCACAAGTGGAAACCGAGAAGTGGGCGAATATCCTTATTATGGAGCTTCTGGTATTGTTGATTATGTAAGTGGATATATTTTTGATGGTGATTATCTGCTTATTTCTGAGGATGGAAACAATCTGATAGCGAGAAGCACCCCGATTGCGTTCTCTATTTCGGGGAAAAACTGGGTGAATAACCATGCACATGTGTTGAAGTTTGACTGCTATGTAACGAGACGATATGTCGAGTTTTACCTAAACTCCATAGACCTTTCCCAGTGCACATTTCTGGTGGAGCACAACCTAAAATTAAATCAAAAAAACCTTAATGCAATCCCCATTCCGCTTCCTTCCATTAAAGAGCAGGAACGCATCGTAGGGATTCTCGACCGCTTTGATGCTCTTTGCAATGACCTGACTTCCGGCTTGCCCGCCGAAATGGAAGCACGAACAAAGCAATACGAATATTATCGAGATAAGCTGCTGACTTTTCAGCAAAAATAAAGACATAGGAGGACACCGCATGAGCACTCACAACATCATTGCTGCAAGCAATGAGAGTACTGTGGTTACGGAATATCACCGGAAAGCTCACGCTCTGACAGCTTCCAGAGCGAAGAGGCTCTGGAAAGAAATTCATCCGATTGCCGACCATGCAAGGGTACGAGTATCTTACGATTCTATGATGAGAACGGTCTGATTTGTAACCTTAGAAGACAGTTGGAGATTTTGAATGACTATGCTTTTACCGACAGCGAGTGGAAGCGGTTCTTCATGGAGACTCTTGCAACGCGAACGAGGGGTATCGTAGAGAAAAGCCGCACCATGCAGACAGATCATGTGAAGTGCTTCGGAGGGATGATGGAAGTTCCAGAATATTCAGCTTATTGACAAAAAGAATATTCACAATAACCGACTTCAGGTTATCAACCAGTATGAAGAATCCAAGGCAGACACGACACACGCTATGACGTGACGATTTTTGGTCAACGGCCTGCCGCTTGTCCATGTAGAGCTGAAACGCCGAGGCGTTGCCATCCGGGAAGGCTTTCAATCAAATCAAACGTTATCAGAGAGACAGCTTCTTTGCGGCAAGTGGTTTGTATGAGTATGTGCAGATTTTCGTCATTTCCAATGGAACGCACACCAAGTATTACTCCAATACCACCCGGAATAGCCGTATCAGGGAGATGGGTGAATCTGCAAAGCAGAAATCGAAGAAAACCAGCAATAGCTTTGAGTTTACTTCCTTTTGGGCAGACGGCAACAATAAGGTGATTGCCGACCTGATTGATTTTACAAAAACCTTTCTTTCAAAGCATACGATTCTGAATGTACTGACCAAGTATTGTGTTTTTACGACAGAGGAGATCTTGATGGTGATGCGCCCCTATCAGATTGCGGCGACTGAGCGTATCTTGAACCGTATAGAGGTATCCACCAACTACAAGAAGATGGGAACACCGGATGCAGGAGGATATATCTGGCACACTACGGGAAGCGGAAAAACGCTGACCTCCTTCAAGACAGCACAGCTGGCATCTGCACTTCCTTATGTGGACAAGGTTTTATTCGTGGTTGATAGAAAAGACTTGGACTATCAGACCATGAAAGAATATGATCGTTTTGAAAAAGGCTCTGCGAACAGCAATGCTTCTACCGGAATATTGCAAAGACAGCTTGAAGACAGAGACGAAAAGGCGCCTATCATCGGTATAAAAATTATCATCACGACCATTCAGTTGGACAACTTTATCACGAAGAACAAGGGACATGAGGTATTTGGAAAGCACGCGGTTATTATCTTTTGATGAGTGTCACCGCAGTCAATTCGGAGAGATACGCTAAAATCATCAAGGCATTCAAGAATTATCACCTGTTTGGGATTTACTGGCACACCGATATTTTGCCGCCAATGCAGGAAAAAGGAAAAGCACATGGAATTGCTGACTACGCCGCAGACCTTTGGCGATCAGCTCCACACCTACACTATCGTGGATGCCATCAATGACGAGAATGTGCTTCCGTTCCGTATTGATTATGTGAATACGGTCAAGGAAAAAGAGAATATCAAGGACAAAAATGTTTCAGCAATCGACATTGAACGGGCGATAGGGGGCACTGAGACGTATTCGAGAAATTGTAAAATACATTCTGGAGCATTTTGATCAGAAAAACCAAACAGAACAGCTTCTACTCCCTGAAGGGAAACATGTGGCCGGCTTCAATGCAATATTCGCTGTTAGTACCATTCCTATGGCCATGAAGTATTATACAGAGTTTAAAAAGCAGATTGCTGAAAAGCTACCGCCAGTTTACGATAGCAACGATTTTTCAGTTATTCTGCAAATGAAGAGGATCCGGAAGATGTTCTGCAAGAGGAGGGTTTTGATACCGATGCCCTGGACCAAACTTCCCGCGACTTTCTCGATAGTGCAATTAAGGATTATAATGCTACGTTCAACACGAACTTTGATACCTCTTCCGACAAGTTTCAGAACTACTACAAAGACTTGTCTATGCGAGTGAAGAACCGGGAAGTGGATTTGTTGATTGTTGTAAATATGTTCCTCACGGGTTTTGATGCGACAACGCTGAATACTCTGTGGGTGGACAAGAATCTCAAAATGCATGGACTGATTCAAGCCTATTCCCGAACCAACCGTATCTTAAATTCCGTTAAGACCTACGGAAACATTGTCTGCTTCCGCGATTTGCAGAAGGCTACGGATGACGCCATCGCCCTCTTTGGGGATAAGAATGCAAGCGGTATTGTTCTTCTCAAGAGCTTCAACGATTACTGGAATGGCTACGAGGATAACCACGGGAAATATCATCCGGGCTATGTTGACTTGCTTGAAAAGCTGGAAACAGAATTCCCTCTTGGTACGCCGATTGTCGGAGAACAGGCAGAGAAGGACTTTATCAAGCTGTTCGGTGCCATCCTCAGTATGAGAAATATTCTTTCGTCCTTTGACCAGTTTTCCGAAATGGACAGTGTTGCCGCACAGGGATTTTACAGGATTACCAGAGTATTTACCTTGACCTTTACGACAAGTACCGCAGAAAAGAAGATGCTGAAAAAGAGGATATAACGGATGATATTGAATTTGAAATCGAGCTGATTAAGCAGGTGGAAATCAATATCGACTACATCTTGATGCTGGTTGAAAAATATCATGACGGTAACTGTGAAGATAAAGAAATCTCTTCTATCCGTAGAGCAGTTGACGCAAGTATGCAGCTACGTAGCAAGAAGGAGCTTATCGAAGCATTTATCAGTCATGTCAATGTGGATACGCGAGGTAACGACAGACTGGCGACGCTTTGTTCTGAAGCAGGAAGAGAATGATTTAACGAATATTATCACAAGTGAAAAAGCTAAAAGAGGAAGAAACCAGAAGATTGGTTGATAATGCATTTCGTGACGGAGTGTTCAAAACGGCAGGAACGGAAATCGACAAACTCATGCTCCCTGTTTCCCGCTTCGGCGGTGGCGACAGAACTCGGAAAAAGAAAGGTATCATTGAAAAAAACTGAAAGCTTTTTGAGAAATATTTCGGACTTGGAATTGCTGAATTCAGAGCAGAAAAACAGGAGAAAACTGTCATTTATGAGACTGGGTCGAACTATCCGATGGCAGCAGAGGAATCTGTATCGTATGGAGTAAAAGACAATCAAACAACAAAGTTGAAACTTTGAGTTCCCATAAGGGCGACTATGTATTGACCAAGTATCTCTGGATTGGCATAGACGATGAATAAAGTGAGACTATGAGTAGAGGAGAAAATGTGAATAGAGGAGAAGAAATGGGAGATAAGAATCGGGAAAAATGGAAGATAAGAAGCAGGAAGACAGAGAGATACAGAAGGAGAGTAAATCGCACAAGAGGAAGAGACAAGGCTTTGTTCATTATCTCATCCCTTCAGTTCTATTTATTTCCATGCTGGTTTTCGGCGGCTTGTTTCTTCATGACTTTTTAGAATACAAGGCGGCGAAGGACGAGTACACAGCGCTCGAAGAGCATATTGTGGTTAGAGCAGGAAACGATAGAGGAAAAGGAAAACGGTAGAAGAAACGAAGGCGGAGGGAGAAGAGGAAACCGAGGAATCAACAGAGGCAGAAGAGCCGATAGATATTGCTCATCCCGATTTTCAGATTGATTATGATGCTTTAAAGAAGATCAATGGTGATTTTACGGCGGTAATTTATATTCCGGCTCTTAAAATCAGTTATCCGGTAGTAAGCAGTAAAGACAATGCAGACTATTTGCATAAGACCTTGAAGGAAAGAATAATTTTTCGGGTGCCATTTTTCTGGACTCTAATGCCAAAGGATCCTATGATCACAACAATACCTTTATCTTTGGACATAATATGAAGAACGGTACGATGTTTGGAAAACTGAAGAATTTTTTGCGAAATGAGGATTTAGCCAATTCCAATCCCTATATTTTTCTCTGCAGACCGGACGGGATTGCCCGCTATAGGATCTTTGCTTATTATCTGACGAATACCTCCAGTGAAATTTATGATGATTTTGAAGGAGAAGACGGCTATGATCGATATATTCGTCTTGTAAGAAGGCTTTCTTCCTACCGAAATTATCCGGAGGGAGCGATAGACTTTGGCACCAGACCCAACTTGATTACCCTTTTCGACCTGTTCCGGACCGAGCGGCGGAGATCAGCGCTTTATTGTACAGGCGGCGTGGGAAGAAAAAGTACTAACAGGGAAGTAAAAGAGAACTCATTTTTCGGAAAAATGATATCTCTAAATTTTTGTATTCTGTAAATATGGATAAGCTAAGACGCTCCAATTTTTAGATTAACTCTATTTATAATAATCAACTTATCTTTTATCAATCAAACCTATCCTATAGGATAGGATTTGATTATTTTTAATAATACTCATATGGGGAGATGTTTGTCTGTAAAGTCTCGTATGGATTTAATCCAATAAACTATTTCTTCTATTTCTTCAGAGTCCACTCGTCCGTCATTGAAAGATGAATTTATTTCATCTTCTAAACCAAAGAGATAAAGGCCTATATCATCAAGTTGAAAATTATACTTGATCAAAATCATTAATCGAATTTTTGAAACTCTTCTTTATCGAAATCTTCTATCATTGGGGGTCATATTCATCTAGTAAAATTCTCTCGCTCTTTTAATATACACATGTTTAATGTAACTTAAGATGATATATTTAACTGACCAAACTTCTGATTGAGCATATTCAATGTACTGAAAATTATCTAAATTTTGAGTTGGTTCTTGATAGTTGATGCTCGATATTATCGAGTATATGGTTGATAGAATCATCCAGTTCTTTTTGTTAAAGACGTTATCCATTATTTCACAGTTGGAAGCGAAATAATCCTTTTTGTTTTCTGATTGGATTTATAAGATGATAAATACAATGAGGCGAAAAGAATTAATAATAGAATTGGTATGATGAAAAATGGAATAATAGTTTTTCATTCGCTTTCGTGTTGATTACGGAAGAAAAATCAACATTTTTCCTTTCTTTTTGGTTATTGTGCAGCTTAGTTCTGTTCATATTTTTATTGTATTTACTTAGATAAAGCAATATACAAAGAAGTAAGGTATAGCCTATACCATAGCAAACTATATAGAATAAGAATTAGACAAGAAGAAAAAGATGATTATAATCCCAAAAATGTTCACAGTATTTCCGGGATACTCCGAGACTGTGGATGTAGAGGGATTATTTTTTTAAGTATTCCGGTCTTTATAAGAGGAAGATCGTTTAACGGTAACAAGATGAAAAAGACCGAACAGGTAGACAGGACAGATAGAGCCGGAGGGAAAAATAGGCTATTATTGAATTAAAGAATATAGAAAAACCTTTCCTTCGGAGAAAGTCGGGGAGGGTGTTCACGCAGTAAGGGATGTCAGCTTGACGATTGAAGAGGGAGATATCTTCGGTATTATCGGATACCCGGCGCGGGTAAATCCACCTTGGTTCGTTGCATAAATCTCTTAGAAAAACCGACAAGCGGAGAGGTTATTGTAGAAGGGAAAAACATTACCGGCTATTCGGAAGTAGAGCTCAGAGCGGTACGGCGAAGAATGGGCATGATTTTCCAGCATTTTAATCTCTTGAATTCTACGAATGTTTTGAAAAATGTAGCGGCACCGCTTAAAAATCAAAGAAAACTTTCCGGAAAAAGAAATAAAGGAAAGAGGGAGGAAATGCTTCGACTAACAGGCTTTGGAAGACAAGGAAAGGCCCTATCCTCACAGCTATCCGGCGGACAAAAGCAAAGAGTGGCCATCGCAAGAGCCCTGGTGGGAAGACCTAAGATTCTTCTTTGTGATGAGGCGACTTCCGCATTGGATCCGAATACCACAACGCAGATTATCGAACTGCTTCTGCTCCTTACAGGAAAAAGCTGAAGCTCACGGTAGTGATGATTACGCACCAAATGGAAGTGGTAAAGAGCATTTGCAATAAAGTAGCCGTGATGGAGGAAGGAAAGATAGTAGAGGAAGGAAGCCTTGTTGAAGTATTTTCCGAACCGAAGTCCAGTATCACGAAGGAGTTTCGTGAGAAAACACTTTACCGAAAGGAAGCGATTGTCCCTTGCGGAGAAGAACAAGAGAAATTCTATGAACTTACCTTTATCGGAGAGAGGCCAATGACCCGCTATCATGGATCTGGTTCGAAACTACCCCGTGGAAGTATCCATCCTCTTCGGCAATATCGAAATTCTTTTCGGGTGTCCCCTTTGGAACTCTTTACGATCGATATGAAGGGAGAGGAAAGGACATTTTCGGACGCGGTAGCCTATCTAAAGAGCAGAGAAATCAAGGTAGAAGAGCTTGGCGGGCAAAAAGCTTGCAGGGAAAAGGCCTGATGGAGAGAAGCCTCTGAAAGGATGGGCATGACAGCAGGCAGAGTCCGGATAACGCTCTAAAGCCGGAGGAGGAAAATAAGGAGAGAAGGGAGGACAAAATATGGAATGGCTAAACAGTATGTTTCCGAATGTGGCAAAGCTTTGGCCCTATATTGTGAAATCCTTGAATGAGACGCTCATCATGGTCAGCATCTCCGGTGTATTTGCGGCAGCACTCGGCGTTCCCTTGGGAATCGTGCTATGCGTAACAAAGAAGGGAGAGTTTTATCTTTCCCGACACTCTACTCCATTCTTTTCAAGATTGTGAATACAGTGCGTTCCATTCCCTTCGTCATCTTGATTGCATCCATTCCCTGGCTTGTTCGTGCCATTGTGGGAACGACAATAGGAATGAAGGGTGCTATAGTCCCCCTAATTATTGCCTGTATCCCCTTTATGGCGAAGCAGACGGAGCTTGCGCTCCAAAGCATTGACAAGGGAGTGATTGAGGCATACCGCGCAATGGATTTTTCGAAATCGCTATCATTTTTCAAAGTCATGCTGAAGGAAGGATTTTCCGCCATCATTCAGGCGGTGACCATTATGCTGGTCGGTCTTATCAGTTATTCGGCAGTAGCCGGATCGGTGGCGGAGGCGGACTCGGAGACTTTGCTATCCGATACGGATATGGACAAAATAAGACCGATGTCATGTTTCTAACGATAGTCATCATGCTTTGTCATGGTGTTCTTCGTACAATGGGTGGAGACAGCTTGAGTAAGCTGGTAAAGCTTTATCGATAACCAAGATATCCGACATTTTCGATAGGAGAAAATTTACTTTCTGCAAGCTGTTTCTAAAAAGAGGGCAGATTTATGCAGAGAAGTAAAAGCTTATCGCGGATAAAAAGATATAGAATACAAGTTTAGAGGAGAAAAATTATGAAAAAGAATTTTTAGCATTAGGACTTACTGTAGCACTTGCAGCATCTTTAGCGGCATGCGGCGGTGCAAGCACAAAGACTACAGAGAAGGTAGCGGAGGCAGGAACAGAGCAGGGCAGTGAGAAGGCGACAGAAGCTGCAAAAGAAGAGAAAGTGGATTCCGGGGAGCTCGTACATACAAGCTTGGTGTAAACGGATCCGACCATGAGGAGTGGGAGAAGGCGAATGAGCTTCTCGCGAAAGACAATATTAAGCTCGAGATGGTAGAGTTCAGCGATTATGTTAAGCCGAATGAGGCTTTAGAGGACGGCGAAATTGATTTAAATGCTTTCCAGACCGAGATTTATTTCAATAATTTTGTGAAGGAAAGAGGCTATACCGACTTAGGCGTTCTTGCCTATACTCAGGTTGCGCCGATGGGCATTTACTCTTCCAAGTATAAGAGCCTGGATGAGGCAACAGGTCATTTGATTATCGCAATCCCGAATGACGTAACTAACGGTGGAAGAGCACTGAAGTTCCTCGAGAAGAACGGTTTCTGACCTTGAAGAAGGAAGCGGGACTTACTCCGACCGTAATGGATATCGGAAAAATACAACAAGGATGTGGAGATTGTGGAAATGGTAGCAACCCAGATTCCGGCTTCTCTACCCGACTTATCCTTTGCATGCATTAACAACGGTGTAGCGAAGGATGCAGGCTTAACTCTTAAGAACGATGCCATCGTTTATGAGGATTATAAAGAGCCGGATATGAAGAATTACTGGAACATCATTGCAGCAAAGAAGGACCGTATCGAGAGTGAAGACTTCAGAAGATTAAGAAGGCTTACAACTCCGACGAAGTAAAGCAGGTTATCTTAGAGCACTATGACGGACAGTCTATCCCGGTTTGGGACTAAGAAGAAAATCTATGTTTAGAGTATTGAGGGTTCGATGAAACCCGAGGAGGAGCTTTGCTCCTCTATTTTTCATAACAAGTATCGTGGGAAAAGGGCTTGATGGCTTATTAAAAATCGAGCTTATGTAGAAATAGGAAAGCGGCTTTAAAGAAAAAGTTTAAGTGAGAAGGCATTGTTGAAAATAAATATTGAAAATATAAAAAGAGATCTAAAAAGATTAAGATAGAGAGGAAAAGGATATGGGAAAGAAAGGAATGAAGAAGCGCGTTTCAGATAGGGAAGAAAAATTGCAGTAGAAAAGAAGGAAGCTTTTTCAGGACCCTAGCACTGGCTATTCACAAAAACCGGAGGTTAGTAACTATGAGTTTTTTGCGTCGGAAGAGTTGTCGAAGACGCTTTCCTCCTCGGTTTTTCTGTGGAGATGCCTGCAGCAGGGCACCGGACTCGATTCGCGGCAAGCTATAAGAGTAAGAAAAAGGGCCGGTTGTAGTGTTCCTTGCGGAATATGATGCCTTAGAAGGGCTGGGGCACAGTTTGCGGACACAATCTTTTTCGGAACTACTGCTTCTCTTTCCGCTGTAGCCTTAAAGGAAGTGATTGATGAAGTGGGCGGTGAAATCCGTGTTTACAGGGACACCCGGAGAAGAAGGAGGCGAGAAGGCTCTGCAAAGGGTCCTTCGTGAGAGGGCTATTTTTAAGGATGTGGGATTTTTCGCTCTTTGTGCCCACCCTGCGGATGAGCACAAGAGGACAGGAAGAAACTTAGGCTGTGTGCCGGTGGACATCGAGTTTTGGGGAAAAATCCGCCCATGCGGCAGGAGAGCCGGAAGAGGGAATCAATGCCCTTGGATGCACTCATTCAGACCTATAATTCCATCAATGCTTTAAGACAGCATTTGACCGATGATACCCGAATTCACGGAGTCATTCTTTCCGGCGGCTCTGCCCCGAATGTTGTACCGGACTATGCCCATGCGAAGTTTTATCTTCGTACCAGCGCAAAACCGAGTCTAGAAGCTTTATATAAGAAGGTGGAAAATGTTGTGGCCGGCTCCGCCCTTTCCATGGGAGCGAAGGGAAGGATGCAGGGCTTATCAAAACTGGGTGGAAAATATCGTGCCGACGCCCTCCTTTGACGATTTATATGAAAAGCATTTGAATAGCTTCGGAGAACAGTTTACCCCCTGTGATTGGAAGGCACTGCAAATGGGATCTTCCGATGTGGGAAATGTTTCGCAGGTGGTGCCTACCATTCAGCTGAGCATTTGCATCAGCAAAAAGAAAATTCCGGCACACAGCCCTGAATTTGTGAAGGCATCCTGCTCGAGCCTTGGTCTTGCATCTATTTTGCTCGGTGCCAAGGTCTTGGCCTTTACGGCTCTTGAGCTTGGAGCAGCCGGAGACCTTGAAGAAAATCAAGGCGAACACAAGGAACAGGTAAAGAGACAGCTGGAGTTTTAGGAAACTTAGGATATTTATCACGCTATTTTCCTAAAAAGAGATGCTAAAGAGATACTACAAAGATACTACAGCCTCAACGATTCTTCTCTTAGAAAGAGAGCCTTTTATCTAAAAACACTGTACAATCCCAATAAACAGGGGAGTACAGTGTTTTTTTATAAAAATTTTTGGCGAAGCAAAGAGGTATCCACTATGACGAATATGCAAGTAAAAACATCCATTTCTCTTCAGCGCATCGGATGTATGATTTTTATTATAATTCATAACGAGTATCGTGCACAAAGTGTGCGATATCTCGTTTAAAATTAACTGAAACTCTTTTAAGAGAGATTTGATAGACTTATCTTCTGAAGCTTTGGCAAAGATCGTCAATACGGCCTTCTTTAACTAGAATGCCCATCAGCCCTAGCCATGATATCTTCACTTTTTTTCGAGTCCTTCCGCCATTCCCTTTAGCCATTCCTTCCTCTGTTCCTTCTTTTTCCATTGTTTCTTTAAACGATCATAGTATGTAGTCATGAGCTTTTTCGTCTCCCTTTCTCTAAGTTCTCTGCAATTTTTTAGCTTTGAAACTCTCTTAGCAAGTATTTTCGATAAATATAACATAGCTTTCCGGTAAATAATCAAAAGATTTCCTTTTTGAAATATTCATGTCTATAAGTCCGGAATGATAGCGTGCTCGTTTTGGGCTGGCACCTAGAGAGTCATTTTTGCAGTTCAATATTGTAAATATTCCCCTCTTTATCCGTACAAAGGCAATCAAGAACCAAAGAGCGTCCCTCCAAATTCTTTAAATCGCTTTTGAATACTTTTGTCTTTTTCACCCTGAGTTCCGGTTTCTCCAAAATAGTTTGAAGAATAAATTCTGTGCATTTTACATCCTTTAAAACGACTCGCATAAAAATATCGTCCATGAGAATAAGTTCGGCTAAGAACCTTCGCTTTAAATCCAGTTCTGTAGAGAATTTTTAAATTGTTACTCTTTTTAGACATAGAACGGCTCCTTTCAAAAAGGATAGAATAAGAAATGATGGTAGAGAATATAGAATAGTATAGAGCTATAGAATTCTTGGTATTCATTATACCAAGGATATTAGTAATCTCCTATACTCCATATTTGGATATGGTTTTGAACGAAGAGGTGAGGATCGACGGAAAAAACAATGAAGAGGCTCTTTACTTCTTCTTGTTTAAATTGTAAAAAGTGCTATAATCCCGTCTTTGACTCTTTGATAAACTGTCGAAATCAAAATTACATCTCACCTAGTACCACTCTTTACAACATCAACTTACAAAAACCCTATCTTTCTCGAATCAGTCTATTTTTCGTTATAAACCTGGAATGCCATGGAGAAATTTGTTCTGAGTATGCTGGGTGATTTGCATTCTTATTCTTAACGAGTATCGCTCGCATAGCGTGTGGTATCTCGTTTGTGCAAAAGATAGATATTAGTAGCAGTATTATATCCAAGGAGTTTTTGATGGTATACTATACAGATAGTAGTAAAAAGTGAAATTCGAGTTGTTTATCAGGAGGAGTATATGACGAAAACGGAAGTAAAACAGGAAGTGGAAAAAGCTGCTTACGCCAACAGTCTTTGTCCGGAAGGCAGAGAAGCGGCGCAAGCCTCATCTAGAGGCCTATGGGACTGCGGACGAAAAGGGCAAAGCAGAAGCGCTTTTACAGGAATTGGAAGAGGACATCACAAGTATTGATGATTTGATTTCTTTTGCAGGAAGCGAGCATGGAAGGCAGATATTTGGTGAAGAGAAGGCCGCAGCAGTTTTGAAGGCTGCCAAGGAAGCAAAGGACAAGGGCGAGGACACTTGCATTTGCGAGGCATGTCAAATCGCTAAGGTAATTTTTGGCTAATAGGACTGCTTTTGCTTTCCTAAATAAGATTTTTGAAACCCCGATGCTCATTGAAAATGCGGCATCGGGGGTATTTGGACTTTGAATTTATATTTCTTTTGGATTATATTCCTGAACTCTTTTGAACTGACTTAAAGAATCAAATGAATATTGAAATAAATGTCTTGCAATTATCATTAAGTATGCATTACAATGTAATGAAAGACTTAGTCAAGATAAAATGAGGAGGGTGAATCTATGGGACAGGCAGTAAATGTGAATTTTCGCTTAGATGTAGAGGATAAAAAGAATATGGAGCAGGTGTGTGCAGAATTAGGGCTTAGTATGAGTGCCGCTTTTACCATATTCGCAAAAAAGGTCGGAAGAGAGCATAGAATTCTTTTGAGGTTTCCGCAGATCCTTTTTATAGTGATAGGAATATCAAGGAGTTAAAAAGTCGTATAGAGAATGTTCGTTCAGGAAAGAGCGCCTAGAGGAACATGATTTAATCGAGGTAGACTAATGAAGCTATTGTGGCAGGAATCTGCATGGGAAGAATATCTTCATTGGCAATCTCAAGATAAGAAGACGCTAAGAAAAATCAATAAGTTGTTAACGGATATTAATAGAAATGGATATCAATGTTCAGGGAAGCCGGAACCGCTAAAAAAGGCGACCTTGGAGGTTATTGGAGTGTTCGTATTGATGAAAAATAGAATTGTGTTTAGAATAAATGAAAATAGTATAGAGATAATTCAATGTGGAACACACTATGATGATAAATGATTTTTAAATCCGGCTAGAAAGTTATAAATAGATTGCTTTTTCTGAAAAATCACTTTATTATCCGATACCCCATTTCTAAAAATGCAGTATCGGATTTTTCATAAATAAGTCCTTGAGAAAAATGCAAAACTCTGCTATATTGTGTTGGTGCCAATTAACGGACACAAGATTTTGTATTTTCAGGAATTACTCCGTATTGAAAAAGAACCCTTTACAGCCTTATTTACTGCCTATAGCTGTATGCCATTATGCCCGACTTTTAGAAAATATTTTTCGGAGAATACTGCTCAGTCAGTTGAAGCGGAATTTTGAAGTAATTTGGAGAGTTTTGAAAAATAAGGTAAAGAATACTGCTTAAACGCGCATCACCGGAAAATCGTAGGCAAGCGTAAAGAATGGATTACAAAATCGAGTGTACATCAGATAAAGAAAGCGGTTTAAATGAAAACAATCATTAAGAGGGGACTCGGAGAAGAGGATTACAGAGGAGAGAAGATTGAAAAAGCTATGGAGAAGGCCTTTTCTCGGAGGGAATTGAAGTAGAGGCGGAGAAGCTCCATTTTCTTTTGGGAAAGGTGGAGGAGGCCTTGGAGGATAAGTTCCGTGTTTCTGTGGAGGAAATTCAAAATGCGGTAGAGGAATCCCTCATGCAAAACGGGGACTACCGTGTAGCAAGAGCCTATATCCTCTATGAGAGAAGCGGACTCTGCTTCGCCATTTTAAGGCAGAGAATCAAGGAAGAAATCGGAGAAGAAGGCATTGAGGAAGTTTTAAAGAAGATCCAGAAGGATTTTCCGGATTATGACCTTTCTCGTCTTTCCGCAAAGTATCTTTCCTTAAGTAAGGGAGAACAGGAGATTCCGAAGCGCCTCGCCCTTCTTACAAGAGCTGCGGCGGAGCTTACCACACAGGAAGAGCCGAACTGGGAGAAGATTGCGGGGAGACTGCTTTCCTACCATTTCCATAAGGAACTAAAGAGGACGGAAGAGAGCCGCGCGCTTCACGGCTTCTATGAGAAGCTTTGCTATTTGACCGAGCAGGGACTTTACGGGAAGCTATATTTTGGAGGCTTATACGAAGGAGGAAGTGGAAGAGCTGGCGAAGGTGATGGACGAGGGAAGAAATGACCTCTTCACCTATTCCGGACTGGACCTTTCCTTTTCCCGCTATGTGATTCGGGACAGACAGCATATTGCGCTCGAGTCTCCACAGGAGATGTACTCGGCATTGCCATGCACCTTGCAATGAAGGAGGAAAAGAACCGTGCCTTTCTATGTCAAGGAATTTTTACGACATTATGAGCTTGCATCAGGTAACCATGGCGACGCCGACGCAGTCCAATGCCAGAAAGCCTTACCATCAGCTTAGCTCCTGCTTTATTGATACGGTTGCGGACTCTTTGGACGGCATTTACCAGAGCATTTCCCGTTTTGCCGATGTTTCTAAGTACGGTGGCGGTATGGGAATGTATTTCGAAAGGTACGCTCTCGCGGCGGAAAGATTCGCGGTTTTGAGGGGGCAAGCGGCGGTGTGATTCGTTGGATTCGTGTTGTCAATGACACCGCGGTTGCGGTAGACCAGCTGGGAATGAGGCAGGGTGCCGTGGCAGTCTATCTTGACGCATGGCATAAGGACTTACCGGAATTTTTTACAGCTTCGTACCAATAACGGTGATGACCGTATGAAAGCACATGATGTTTTCCCGGCAGTTTGCTACCCGGACCTTTTCTGGAAGAAGGTAAAGGAAGACTTAAATCAGGAATGGTATCTGATGGATCCGCACGACATTTTCCTGATTAAGGGCTATTGCTTAGAGGACTTCTACGGGGAAGAATGGGAGAGTCGCTACGAAGACTGTGTACGCGATAACCGAATCAGTAAGAGAGTTTATGTGTTAAAGGATATTGTGCGCCTGATTTTAAAGTCCGCGGTAGAGACCGGCACCCCATTTGCCTTTTATAGAGACACGGTAAACCGCATGAATCCGAATAAGCATAAAGGCATCATTTATTGCTCCAACCTCTGCACGGAAATTGCGCAGAATATGAAGGAAGCGGAAATTTTGGAGCGGAAGGTCATTACGGAAGAGGGCGATGAAGTCATTGTCAGCACCGTAAAGCCCGGCGATTTTGTGGTTTGTAATTTGGCTTCTCTCTGCCTTGGAAATATTGATGTGGAAAATAAGGAAGAGCTGCAGAAAATCACGAAGACGGTTGTTCGCGCCTTGGATAATGTAATTGACCTGAATTTCTATCCGGTTAAGGAGGCAGAGCTGACCAATAAGAAGTATCGTGCCATCGGGCTCGGTGTTTCCGGCTATCACCACATGCTTGCCAAGCATCATATTGCGTGGGAGTCCGAGGAGCATTTGCGCTTTGTGGATACCGTTTTTGAAAAATATTAACTTTGCGGCAATTAAGGCGAGTGCAGAGCTTGCCAAGGAGCGCGGAAGCTATAGAGAATTTGCCGGCTCCGAGTGGGAAACGGAGAGTATTTCCGTAGAAGAGACTATAGTTCTTCCGAATGGAAGGCGCTTGAAAAGGAAGTGCATGAAGGAATCCGAAATGCCTGGATTCGGCAACAGCACCGACCAGTTCCACCTCTATTCTGATTGGAACAACAGCGGGACTGGATCCGATTATGAACCGTTTCTTCAGAGGAAAAGAAGGAGCAATCTTACCGAGAGTTGCTCCGGAGCTTTCCATGGAGAGCTACTGGTACTATAAGTCGGCGCACCAGATTGACCAGACCTGGTCGGTACGGGCTGCGGGACTTCGCCAGAGACATATCGATCAGGCGCAGAGCGTAAACCTCTGGATTACCAACGATTACAAGATGAGTGAGCTTTTAAACCTCTATACTTTGGCTTGGGAGTCCGGTGTAAAGACGATTTACTATGTGCGTTCTAAAGCATTGGATCCGGATGAATGTGAGTCTTGCTCCGCATAAGGGAGTAATCGATTCCTATTAAGATGTCTGAAACCGGCTCTATAGCCTCTCTTTAAAAGGCGTCTCGCTCGACTCAGACGTAGTGGCACTCAACATCAAACTTCGCTAAAGCTCGTTTTCTGCAAGTGCCGACGTCTTCATACGCTTTTTCAGAGAGGCTATATGCGCGGTTTCTATATATTCATAACGCGAATGTTAATGAAAGCCCCATATGTAGAGCGCTTTTCAAGGTATGTGTATTATAAAGCGTAATAAGCTACTCCTTTGTACGAAGAACAGTTCGGGTGACCTTAAGTAATTCGGATTGAACGAGTCGCCTCTTATGAGAGAAAGTATTGATAGGCAGATTGTGTAATAAATTTTGGAGCACCTAGGCTTCCTGTCTACACGGGGAGCATTTAGCAGAAAAATTGTGATATAGTTTTTAGGGACTGAAAGAGAGAATCGACGGAGCTGCTGCGTTCGTGCGGTAGGAAAGGAAAGTTACAATGGAAGAGATTAAGCGTAAGCCTTTATTTAACCCGGAAGGGGATATTGATGTTCGAAATCGTAGGATGATCAATTTCAACACGACAAACATCAATGATTTTAACAATATGAAGTACGAGTGGGTTTCGGACTGGTATCGTCAGGCAATGAACAATTTTCTGGGTGCCGGAGGAAATCAACTTGAAATCAGGATAAGAGTGATTATCCGAATCTGACTGTTCCGGAGCGGACGGCTTTACGATAAGATTTTAAGCTTTCTTGTCTATCTGGATTCTTTACAGTCCGCGAATCTGCCGAATATTTCGCAGTATGTTACGGCAAATGAGGTCAACCTCTGCCTTTCTATTCAGACTTTTCAGGAGTGCATCCACAGCCAGAGCTACAGCTATATGCTGACACCATTTGCAATCCGACCGAGAGAAATGACATTCTTTACCAGTGGAAGACGGATGAGCACTTGCTTCGCAGAAATGAATTTATCGGAAACCTCTACAATGAGTTTGTAGAAACGCAAACGAAGGAGAGCTTCCTCCGCGTCTGCATTGCAAACTTCATCTTAGAGGAATCTATTTCACTCCGGCTTTTATGTTCTTCTATAACCTCGGAAGAAACGGAAAGATGCCGGCTCCGTGCAGGAAATCCGTTATATTAACCGGGATGAAAATACACACCTTTGGTTATTCCGAAACATTCTTCTGGAGCTGAAAAAGGAAGAGCCGGAGCTCTTCGATGAAAAAGCATATCGAGGAAATCACAGCCATGGTAAAAGAAGGCGTAGAGCAGGAAATTGCTTTGGGGACAGTATGTCATCGGAGAAGCTATTCCCTGGTTAAACGGAAAATGGTGGAGGATTACATCAAGTATCTGGGAAATCTACGCTACAGCTCCCCTGGGCTTTCGGAACCCTTTACCCGGGCTATGAGAAAGAACCCGAGTCCATGAAGTGGGTATCCCAGTATGCCGATGCTAATATGGTAAAGACCGACTTCTTCGAAGCACGATCCACCGCGTATGCCAAAAGCACCGCAATAGAGGACGACTTAAAACAAGCTAAAACGATAAAATCTGCTTCAAGCCAGCTTGAAAGCAGATTTTTAGTGTTATGGTGCAAACGCATGAGCAGCGAGCGAAGCGAGGTGCAAATGCAGTTTGCAGGACGGAGCGAAGCGAGTTCTGAATGAAGTAGCAGAACGAAAGGGAAAACGTGCGAGCTGTAGTATAGCGTAGGGAGGGAAAATGATTAATTTTAAATGAAATGAAAGGGTTCATTTCCGATATGGACGGTGTACTTTACCATGGAAATACTTTGCTTCCGGGAGTAAAGGAATTTGTGCAGTGGTTGCAGGAGGAAGGAAAAGAATATTTATTCTTGACCAATAATTCGGGACTTACCAGACGTGAGCTGAAGCAGAAGCTGGAAAGAATGGGGCTCGATGTACCGGAAGAGCGTTTTTACACCAGTGCGCTTGCGACGGCGGCTTTTTGAAAGAACAAAGTCCGGATGCTCGGTTTATGCTATTGGAGAGGCAGGACTTCTCAATGCGCTGTACGATGCGGGAATTACCATGAATGACGTCAATCCGGATTATGTAGTTGTAGGGGAAGGAAGAACCTATTCACTGGAGACGGTAACCAGAGCCACTAATTTAGTTCTAAACGGGCAAAGCTGATTGAGGGCCAATCACGGATGTCTCCGGACCTACGGAAGACGGTATTTCTCCTGCCTGCGGAGCACTGATTGCACTGATTGAAATTGCTACAGGACAAAAAGCCTATTTCTGCGGAAAACCGAACCCTTTAATGATGCGGAAGGGGCTTCGAATCCTGAACTGCCACCCGGGAAGCAGTTATGATTGGAGATAGAATGGATACGGATGTATTTCCGGTTTAGAGGCGGAATGTCCACGGTATTGGTACTGTCCGGCATTTCGGATGAAGAAACCGTGAAACAATATGCCTACCGCCCTTCCATTGTCTTAAACGGAGTAGGGGACATTGTCAGGAAGGCAAAGGAAGATTTGCAAACTGTATTTATGTTGAAAGCTATATTTTTGATAAGGACTTATAAAAAATTAAGATTATAGACGATAGCAAAGTAACTATCATTTTGTAGAAGAAGGACCTTGTCATGAAAAAGAAGTACTGTTGACGAAAAAAAGTAAAGCTGTAGGGGTAAAATGGAGAGAAAAATTTTCATCCAAAAAGATAAAATAAAGGTGGGAATGCAGCTGGGAGAATGTATCAAAGACTCCATGGGTAGAATCATGATTGAAAAATGGGGTTTATTTGGATGACTATCAGATTCGTTATATTAAAGAAAAATGTATCCCGGAATTTATACCTATCGTTATGTGGATGATAAAAGAATTCTATTCCGGAAGAAACTAAAAGGATTATTCGGAAGCACAGAAAACCGGACAGAGCTAAAAATTCAGTTGTCTGTAGATGTAAAAGCATCAGTTGGAAGCACGAATGAATCATATTTTCGACCACACGGAAGATGAAGATTTACCTCAATTCACTGGATATTTTTGGAGAGCTGGAGTTCTGCTATCTTTAAAAATGATGCTGGTGGCAATCGATGTAAATCTCATTAAAATCAGTGATGAATATACCTTTAAGCATAGTGTGGATGTAGCTGCAATTTCCATGATGATTGGGAGAGAATACGGACTTTCCAAGGATGAAATTCATCAGCTGGGAATCACCGGGCTTTTTGCATGATGTCGGTAAGGCAAGATCCCTGAATGAAATCCTGAACAAACCCGGAAAAATTGACCAAGGAAGAGTTTGAAATCATCAAGAATCACAGTTTGTATGGTTTTGAAATTTTTAAGGAAAAAGACAGTTTTTCGCCGATTATACTGGACGGTGTTTTGCATCATCATGAGAAGATGAATGGTGCAGGGTATCCTGACTGTCAAAAAGGAAGGAGAAATTCTCTTTTTCCAGGATTCTTTCGGTAGCGGATATTTTTGACGCTTTAGTGACGAGGCGTCCCTATAAAGGGCCTATCAGTGGAAGGGAAGCGATGGAAATGATACTTGCTTTGGGAGAAGAGCTGGACAACAAGATTATTCAAAGCTTTATTGAAAGCGTGATTCTCTATCCTGTAGACTCTATCGTAGAACTGTCCAATGGAGAAATGGCGAAGGTAGTAGAAAATAATAAACGCTATCCAACCCGTCCCAAAGTAGTAGAGATAAAAACAGGAAAAGTCTATGATTTGAGCCATGACCTTCGTTATAACCATATCGTGGTGGCATAAATAGGACATAATTGAAAATTTTCAAACAAGACATCAAAATGACTGTTTAAAATAGAATAGTACAAAACGGAATAGTACAAAACAACGGTTCAAAACGGAGTATTATAAAACAACAGTTCAAATCAGACTAAATAAAAAGGATAAATTTTTTCCGGAAAAGGAAAGTAGAATTTATTCTTTTTTATTTTGCATTATCATCCGGTGGGGCTTTTTGCTTGTTTAGCACATCTATCTATTGTAAAATGTTGCATGAGTAAATTATCGACATTTTATCCTATTCTTAACGAGTATTGTGTATAAAGGTCGGATAGTTTATTTTTCCATATAGAGAGTAAAAAGTATAAAAATGAATCAGATGGGTTTAGAGAGCAGGAGTGTGCTTTGGAAAAATATTGTTGTAAAAGATCTGTCCTATCAATACACGAGGCGAAATGAAAATGATGAGGTGATTGAAACCTTGTCTGCTCTTTTCCGTACTCAATTTTTCGATAGAGGAAGGAAGTTTCGTCTGCATTTTGGGACATAACGGATCCGGAAAAATCGACTTTAGCGAAGCTTTTCAATGCCTTGCAGCTTCCGACAGAGGGTACGATTCTGGTTTCCGGAATGGACAGTCGGGAGGAGAAGAACATTTTTCCCGATAAGAAGAGAAGTGGGGATGGTCTTTCAGAATCCGGATAATCAGATTATTGCGTCCGTTGTGGAAGAGGATGTCGGCTTCGGGCCGAAAATATCGGGCTTCCCACCGATGAAATCTGGCAGAGGGTAAACAACGCCCTCTCCGCAGTGCATATGGAGCCTACAGATTAAAGTCTCCGAACCACTTGTCAGGCGGACAGAAGCAGCGTGTAGCGATTGCAGGAACTCTTGCCATGGAGCCAAAGACCATTGTGCTCGACGAGCCGACCGCTATGCTCGATCCGAGCGGAAGAAAAGAGGTTTTGGAGTCGGTGTTAGAGCTGAAGCGGAAGAAGGGCATCAGCATTATTTTTGATTACGCATTATATGGAGGAGGCGGTTGATGCGGACCGGATTCTCCTTATGGACAGCGGAAAGCTTGTTATGGACGGAAGTCCCGCGAGGTTTTCCAAAATGTGGAGCGCTTTAAAGGAATATCGTATGGATGTGCCGCTGATTACAGAGCTTGCGCACAAATTGCAAGGGCTTCCGATAGAAAAGACGATTCTGAAAAAGAGGAGCTGAGGAAGAGCTCTTTAAGCTGGATAGAAGGATTTATCCTGAAAGAGGAACTCCTTAAGACGGAGAAAGAAGAAGAGGGCTGAGTGAAGGGAGTGGATAGAAAGGCAGCTTCTAGAGAAGCTGTCCACAGAGACGCTTTCTGAGGAGGAGAATCTTTTATCGAGAGGTCGAAATATAAGTTAGAGAAGTAAGAGCCAAGGGAAGACGAGGGTGGATTCGGCGCGGAATGAAAAATGTAGCTCTTCATGACTATATTGTCGAAGTCAATCACCTCCGCAATTTTCCAGGAGGGCACAGCTATGGAAAGCTATGCCTTAAAGGATTTAAGCGTGAAAATACGGCGGGAAGCCTTACCGCGGTAATCAGGGCATACCGGCTCGGGAAAGTCTACGCTGGTGCAGCATTTAAACGGGCTCATTAAGGCGAAGTCGGAGAGATTTTCGTCTCCTTCCGGGAGAATCCGCCCCTCGTGAAGAGTGGAAAATCCTTCCTCTTTTTCAAGGGGAAGAAGACGGTCATAGAAAAAAAGGGAAGACTTTCTCTTTCGGAGGAAGGCTTTGATTATCGTGCGCTCCGCTTTAAGGTAGGGCTTGTTTTCCAGTACCCGGAGTACCAGCTTTTTGAGGAAACGGTCCTCGCGGATGTGATGTTCGGCCCCTTAAATCAGGGAAAGAAGAGGGAAGATGCGGAAGCTCTTGCGAAAAATGCCTTAGCGAGTCTTGGAATCGGAAAGGAGCTCTACGCCAAGTCTCCTTTTGAACTTTCCGGAGGGCAGAAGAGGAAGGTCGCCATCGCAGGAGTACTTGCGATGGGGCCGGAGCTTCTTATTTTGGATGAGCCGACAGCGGGCTTAGACCCTGCCGGAAGAGATGAGCTCTTTGAAGAGATAGCAGGGCTCCGGAAAAACTATGCGATGACCATTCTTCTCGTTTCCCACTCCATGGATGATGTGGCGCGTTATGCGGACGAGGTTCTGGTTTTACATCAGGGGAATTGAAGCTGGAAGGCACGGTAGAGAAGTATTTTCCAAGAAGGAAGAGCTGGAAGGCATGGGACTTGGGCTTCCGCAGATTCGTGCGCTTCTTTTCGACTTGAAGAAAAATGGTTTAGATATACAACTTGGAAATACCGTGGATGAGGCAGTCTTGCTCTTTCCCATTACTTTATAGAAGAAAAGAGGAAGGGGTAAGCCGTGCTGAGAAATAACCTTAGGGCAGTATTATCCCTGTAGATTCCTTTATTCATAGACTTGATCCGAGAGTAAAACTGCCAGTACCTTCTTGTTTTTAATTGCACTTTTTCATTGTGAATTCCTGGACGGCCTGCAGTGCTTGCTCTAGTGCTTTTTCGGCTTTATTCTTTTTATCGAAGGTGCCCTTCTCCTTTATGGTGAGAGGCTTAAAGAGCGTGCTATTCTTGCTGTTGCTTTCCGTGAGCTTTAATCTCTTTCTTACACCGGGAGAAGAATTGTTCCGGATTTTTTTCTGAAAATGACCAAGAAGGACTGCAAATTGCAAGCATGATGGCAATTCGTCTTGTGATGCTGGTGCTTTCGAGCTCCATTTTGACCTTAACCACTACGCCGAATTCTCTTACAGACGGCATGGAAAAGGGACTCGGAATCTTAAAAGTATTTCATTTCCCTGTACATGAAATTGCGATGATGATGTCCATCACGCTCCGCTTTATCCCGATTTTAGTGGAAGAGACGGATAAGATTATGAAAGCGCAGATGGCAAGAGCGCAGATTTTGAACGGCAGCATTTTCGATAGAGCAAAGGCTATGGTGCCTATCTTGTACCCTCTTTTGTCTCCGCCTTCCGAAGAGCCTATGACCTTGCGATGGCTATGGAGGCGCGCTGCTATCAGGGAGGAGAGGGAAGGACCAAGATGAAGCCCCTTCGCTATAGCGGGGCGGACTATCTGTCCTACCTTGTATTGTTCCTCATTTTGGGACTGGCTATCGAGTCGATTTATCAGTCTTCCCTAAATGGGATGCGATGAGATAGGGACTAAAAAGAAAGGATTGCGTCTTGCATCGTTTTTGTATTGAAACTGGCCTACGAGGGCACAAATTATCATGGATTTCAAAGACAGGAGGAGCTTGAACGGTCTCAGGGAGAGGTAGAGGAAGTGCTCTCGCCTCTTTCCCGGGGAGTGCTAAAACTTTATTGGGGCAGAGCGGACAGACCAAGGAGTCCATGCTTTGGAAATATTCTTTCCTTTGATACGGAAGCGGAGCGAAATCCGGAAAATTATGAGAGAGCTTTAAACAGTTATCTTCCGGAAGATATTCGCGTTCTTTCCGCTTGGAAAAAGACGGAGGACTTTCACCCTCGTTTTACAAGACATACGAAGGAATATCGCTACAGTATAGATAGGGCGAGAGTGGAAAATCCGCTTTATCAAAGGCTGTACTATCATTACACCTTTCCGCTGGACTTGGAGAAAGTCGAGAAGGAATCGAAGTGCTAAAGGGAGAGCACGACTTCACTTCCTTTTGCAAACCCCAGGCGCAGACCCTCTTACAGGAGGCTCCGCAGTGCGCTGTATCACGGATTTTCACCTTGAAGAAGAGGGGAGTATCTGCATTTTTATCGTAAAGGAAACGGTTTTCTCTATCACATGATTCGTATCCTTTGCGGGACACTCTTGGAAGTCGGAAGAGGAAGGATTTCGCCTTCTGCTCTTTCTGATATTCTTGCCGGAAAAGACAGATGCCTTGCCGGGCCCGACAGCTCCTGCGAAAGGGCTTTGTCTTATCCATTTAGACTATGGCGATGCTTTGTAGTGAAAAAGCTCAATATTATCATGGATATCTTCCTCATTTTAGATATCATTTTGATAAATATCCCTCCTATGCCCTATTCCCAATACTAAAACAATAACTTTGTCCTCCTGAATTTCTGCAATGATTCTATAATCCCCTACTCTATATCTCCATTGTCCGCTTCTATTGGCTGTTAATCCCTTTCCATGCTTTCTGGGATCTTCACAGCCTTCTAAGTTTTTTCTAAGCCAGGCAATGATAAGAGAAGCTGTGTACTTGTCCAGCTTTTTCATCTGCTTTAATGCTTTATCGGAAAATACAATTCTAAAACTCATTGTAAGCCCAGTTCTTTCTCTACCTCATCAAGGGTATAGGTAATAGGATTTTCCTTATATTCCGCTAAAGCTTTTTCATAGGCCTGCAAATCATATTCCTCTTCAATATGTTCAAGAACTGAGCGTCTAACCAATTCTGAAATACTAATTCCATTCATTTCCGCATATTTTTTGAAAAGCACAGAGTCTGTTTCACTTAATCTAAAAGAAATCGTCATCCTATCCCTCCTTTCATGTGCAATATATTGTATTACATATTGTATAATGCGTCAATTTCCTTTGCTATCCTACATGAAGCCACAATAAAAAGTAGGCACTTCTGTTCCGGATTGTAGCTGCAATAGTTTGTAATGATGTACCTTCTGAGGGTGGATTCAGATTGCAAAGGATAGGCATGGCATTTCATTGCCTTTTCACCCGCTAAGGGATATACTGACAAGGATTTATTGTATATTTCTTTAGGAGAAAATTTTTGAATACTATAGAGATAAAAGATTGCACTTGCGAATACATACGAAGGAATGAAAATGATGAGGTAGTGGAGAAACTTTCCCTATTTCTCCTTTGGATTCCATAATGGAATAGGGAAGCTTTGTCTGTGTGCCGGGCCATAATGGTTCGGGGAATCCTCGCTGACAAGGCTTTTTCATGCTTTATAGAGTAAGAGTAAAATAGGAATAGATTAGGAGGAAGTAGTAAATGAAGAAAAGACTGGCGGACTACATTGCGGAAAAAACTGGTGGAAGCGGGATTTGCCCGCTCCTTCTCCGTCGTAGAGCGGGAGGCGCAATGCACTAAATGATGCGCTTGGACATAACAATGGAATTCAAACCCTCTACCAGCATCATGAGCAGGCCTGTGCTATGGCGGCCGAAAGCTATGCCAGAATCCACAATGTTCCGGCCCTCCTTTGTGTGACCTCCGGTCCCGGCGGAACGAATACGATTACCGGTGTTTTGGGAGCATACCTGGACTCCCTCCCCATGATTGTCCCTCTCCGGACAGGTGCGGCATGACAATACCGCCCGCTGGTCGGGAAGAGCGCTTCGCGCCATGGGAGATCAGGAGTTTGATATCCTGCAGTCTGTATCCTGCATGTGCAAAATACAGCGGATCTGATTGACCCGTACCGTGTGCGCTATGCGATTGAAAAAGGCGATTTACCTAAGCCAGACCGGTCGTCCCGGTCCCTGCTGGCTGGATATTCCGGTGGACGTACAAGGTTGCACCATTGAAACCGAGGACTTACTGGGCTTTGATGTTTCCGATTTTGAAAATGGAGGAGACGGCTGGGAAAAGAGAGCCGTGGAGAACAAGCATTCGGAGTTTGCAACTGCGCTCCGAAAGTATTTTTCAGATGAGGAAGAAAAGAAGGTTCTTCTTGCACTGTATGCGAAGAAAGAGAACCCGCATGTTTTAGCCGAGGATTTGGGAGGACAGGAAGACCACGGCTTTACTTGCTGGGAGGACTTTCTTCCGCATGCCAAGCAGGTTTAGAGAAAATCAGAGAAAGTAGCGCCCCATTTTCTATACAGGAAACGGTATTCGCATTGCCGGAGCGGAGACGATGTTCTTAGAACTCTCCGAAAAGCTCGGCATCCCCGTGGTTCTCGGCTGGGATCGCCGGACATTTTCCCAACCAAAGCACCCCTTAAATGCGGGACGCCCCGGAGGACGAGGGGACAGACCCGAAACCTTGCCGTACAAAATGCAGACTGCATCTTAGTATCGGATCGAGACTCAATATCCGGCAGGTAGGCTATGCCTTCCGTGACTGGGCCCCCGAAGCCTATGTGATGCAGAACGATATTGATAAGGGAAGAGATCAAAGCCCTCCGTCACTGCGATTTACAGCTTCACGGCGACGCCAAGGCTTTGATTCGCGCATTGCTTGAGCTTTTAAAGGAAGAAAAGAGCCTTCCCCTCTTTAAGGGTGGAGAAGGAATTAGTTCGTGCGGAAGCCCGGAAGTTCATTCGGGAAAAAGGCGGCGGAGACCGTGTTGGAAGAGGATAAGAGCAGAGCGTCTCACTGGCTTGATACCGTGCGCTTCTATCAGGCAAATTATCCCACGATTCTTCCCGAATACCGTTCGGAAGAGACTGCGGAGTGCAATGTCTATGCTTTTAGTGGAGAGGCTTTCGGAAAGAGCGGAGGAAGACCAGATTACCGTTGTAGGAAACGGTTCTCCCTGCGTTGCCGGCGGACAGAGCTATATCATAAAAAAAGGAACCCGCTTCATCAGTCAGGACGGTGTAGCATCCATGGGATACGGCCTTCCGGCGGGAATCGGCGCCTACTGTGCCGCAGTTGACTTTACAAAGGAAGAGGAGGAAAGACTGAAGAAGAGCCCGTATTGGCAGGGAAAGGAAGAAAGCTATCCGCCTTACCAAGAAAAGGACATTATTGTCCTAACCGGAGACGGCTCCATTCAGATGAACCTGCAGGAGCTGCAGACCATTATCCACCACAAGATGCCGCTGAAGATTTTTGTGATAAATAACGGCGGGTATCATTCCATTCGTCAGACACAGAACAGTTTCTTCGGAAAACCTTTGGTGGGAATCGGTGTGGACTCCGGCATGGAGGGAGAAGGTACGGATCTTTCTTTCCCAAGCTTAGAGAAGCTCGCGTATGCCTACGGTTACCCCTATGTTTCTATTCACAGCAATAAGGAGCTTTCCGAGGGAATCGAGAAAACTTTGCAAGAGGAGGGGCCGGTGCTTTGTGAAGTCTTTGTAAGTCTCACGCAGCAGTTTCTGCCGAAGTCCGGCGCGAAGCGGGATAAGGAAGGAAATCTTTTCAGTCCGCCCTTGCAGGACATGGATCCCTTCCTTCCGGATGAGGAGATGGCTATGCTTATGCTGTTAAAGAAGAGGCAGTAAATGCGGATACTGATCAGCGGGATTACGAGCTTCCTCGGAATAAGTACAGGAAAAGCGCTTTTAAAAAAGGGACATGAAGTCTACGGGATTTTGCGCCCGGAGAGTCGAAATAAAGAAAGACTTAAGGGAGAGAAGGGAATTCAACTTCTCTCCCTTAACATGGAAAGCTTTCTTCTTGGGGAGAAAGAAAATGGAATAGAAGTGGAATATAACAACAGTACTACGGAAGCCGGCATCAATACAGAAAGATGCATCACTACGGAAAGAGGCTATTACTACGAAAAATAATAGTGACTACGGATAGTCATGCTATTGATAAAAGCATTAGTCTGCCTTCCTGGCGAGGCTCCACTTTGATGCCGTCTGCATTTTGCCTGGGACGGTGTAGGCTCTCTCGGGCGTTCGGATCTTGCAACGCAGGAAAAGAATCTTCGCATGAGTAAGGCCTTTTTCCTGGGCTAAGGCACATGGCGTAAAAACGTTTTTCTTTGCGGGATCAGAGGCGGAGATGGGAAAGGCTCGCGAGAAGAGCCTCTTCCGGCAAGCCCTACGGGGAGAAGAAACTCGCTCCGAATACGGCCTGAAAAACCACGGGGAGATGGATTTATCGACCTTCGGATTTACTCCATTTTACGGAAAAAGGAGATCATGAAAAGAAGTCTTGTAAAGACGCTTGGAGAAATACTTTAAGAGGCATGGAGACGGAGCTTGGAAGCGGAAATAAGATTTGGAATTTTATCAGGAGGAAGACTTCCCAGGGCGAGCATTAGCCTTTCTTACGGACTTGGACATTCAGACACGGAAGGAAGAAAGCAGAAATAAAGGAAGTAAAAAATCGGAGAGCGCTGATTCAGAAACCGAGTATAAGGAGAAACAGCTTAAGTCGGGATTGTCCGGACAGGGGAAAGACTGCGGTAGCTTTACGATAGATATCTGCAGTAGAGAAAGCCGTCTTCTTTCCGACTATATTAAAGAGATTGAGCAAATCGGTTTCTCCTTCCTTAAGAAAAAGGGGCTTAGATATAGCGAAGCAAGTCTCCTGCGCTTTGGCCTGCGCCCCCCCAATGTAGAGGGAGATTATGACTTTACGGCGCATACAAAAGAGCTTTCCGCGCTGGGATTTGAAGAGCAAATCAGCTTTTTTTCCGGAATAGAAGAGCTGTATGAATATATTTATGAAACGGAATGCAAAAAAGTATAATAAATAAGAAAGGGGAAATCGATGGCAAACTGTATCGTCTGCGGAGAGAAGCTAACTGAACTTGCCGTTTTTCATAATATGCCTGCCTCTGCGCAGGATTTTCCGAGAAAAGAGGATTTGGAGCGGGAAAAGCCGGTGGATTTACCGCTTTGCCAATGCCTGCACTGCGGGTCTCGTGCAGTTTGATACCGAGCCTGTCCCCTATTATAAGGATGTGATTCGAGCAGGAGGCGGAACAACAACCATGCGCCGTCTTCGAGAGGAAGAATACACAAAGCTTCTTTCTTATTTGCAAAATAGGGACAGAAGGAGCCCGTGATCTTGGAGCTGGAGCGGGCAGGGAGAGTTCCTTAAAAAGTGGGAAGGCGTGGATTGCGGAGCTTTTGACTCCCTACACCTTTGGTATAGAAACATAAGAAGGCCTTGTGGAAAAGGGGAGGGCAGCAGGTCTTCCTCTCATGAAGGCTTCCCTGAAGAAAACTATTTCCTCAAAGGGACTTACAGCTCTTTCTCCGGACGGAAAACAGGAAAAGGAAGTCGGAGAGGAGGTCGATGCCATGGTGCAGTTCAATTTCCTCGAGCACCAGAAGGACCCGAAGGGGATGACTGGACTACGCGTATACGCATCTTCGGGCGGGCGGCATTTTCCTCCTCACGGTACCGAGCTTTCATTATATTTTGGAAAACAAGAGCTACTATGAGCTGCTCCGTGACCATATCAGTAATTTTACGGAAGAGAGTCTGCAATACCTCTCACAGGAAGCCGGCTTTTCTCTTCTCGAGAGTCGCGTAATCAATCGGGATACCATTGAGTTTGTTTTGCAAAAAGGAAGCGAAGGAGAACTTAAGCATTTTCCACTATGCGTGGCAGAAAATCGACATTTCTCCTCTTCGAAAATGAAAAAGGAGATTCAAGAGGATGTAGAGGCTCATATTGCAAAGCTCAAAGGAAAGGGAGAAAAGGATAGCGATATGGGGCGCGAGCCATCAGGGGCTCACCCTGCTTTCCACAACGGCATTAAAGGATGCAGTTTCCTATATCATTGACTCTGCTCCCTTTAAGCAGGGACTGTACAGCCCGGCTTCCCATGTCTTGATTGTGCCGCCAAAGCATTTTCAGGAGGATCCGGTGGACGAAATTCTTATCGTGGCACCGGGCTATACGGATGAAAATTGCGGGGATTATTAAGAGAGATTTTCAGCCCTGTCCGCGGATTTCGCACTAAGGCGAAAAGATAACGGAGCTTTAAACAAGATGTCTCAGGCTTCGCCTGCGCCACTTGTTAAGAATTCTTAACGAGAATCGCTCGCAGAGCGTGTGATATCTCGTTGAAACGAGCCTGTAGGAAAGCAATAATCTGGCAAAGTGCGAAGTTGTTTTGCTACGAGGGTAGAATAGAGACTAAGACCTTTATAGAATGATAATCAATCATAATCCGCTGAGCTGCAAAAGTATTTTTACGAAAAAGGAAAGGAGTCGCTGTGCGAGCATTTGTCTTAGAGGGAAGAGGAAAAGTGAAATGGATGGAGAAGGAGAAGCCAAGAATTCTTTCAGAACATGGTGTGCTCATCATGCCTCTTCTTCTGCGCCTTGCGACGATGTGCATACGATTTGGCAGGGCTCTCCAAAGAGAAAATCTCACTCTGGGGCATGAGTGCGTAGGGAAAATCATGAGAAAGGCAGTGCAGTAAAGGACTTTTTCTGTGGGAGAAATTGTGGCGATTTCTGCCATTACCCCGAACTGGGACAGTGAAGAAGTTACGGAAAATGGAGTCTCATGCAGGCTATCCCTTTTCCGCCCATTCCCTTGGAAAGTCCATAGACGGGGCTTTTTCAAGAATGCTGTTACCTCATGCGGATAAAAACTGCGGAAAAATTCCGGAGGGCTTTCATGAGGATGCGCTTCTTTGCACGGATGTTCTGCAAACCGGCTTTACTGCTGTAGAAGAAGGAAGAGTGGAGAGGGAAATACGGTTTTGTGTACTGGGAATCGGGGCTATCGGTCTTGCAGCACCCTTTGCAGCGCAGTATTTCAGAGGAGCGTCGTATTTTGCCGTGGGAAGCCGGGAAGAGAGTAAGAGTGGCTCTTAGTATGGGAACAAAGGATTGTCCGGTGGAGGTTTTGGATTATAGAGAGCTTTTAGAACGCCCTCCCCTAAAGGAAAGCATCCTCTGGCAAATTCACCACTTTCTCCATTGTGAATGAGATTTGGAACAGGACTGCCGGAAAAAGGGGTGGATAGGGTACTCCTTTGCGGAGGAGACGAATATGCTCTTTGCAGAGCCTCCGATATGGTAAAATACGGCAGTGGCGTGGTCAGCAATGTGGCTTATTTCGGGGCGGATGAGGACATTGTTACGGAAGAGCTTTCCGGAAGACCGCTCCGCTATCTTATTGATGGCGAAGAGAGAGAAAAGAAGGCGGTAGACGCCCCTATTTACCGAAGTTTTTCCTTAGAAAGGGTATGGCGGGAAAGAGCTTTGTCTTCTCGCTTTCTAAGGGCGGAAGAGCGCATCTTGAGAAAATTATGAAGATTGTCCGGGAAAAGGATTTTCATCCGAGCGCATTTTTACGAAAAGCTACTGCGGTATGGAAAATATAGAAGCGGCACTGTATGATATGAAGAACAGAGAGGCTGTAAAAGTCTTGGTATATACGGATTTAGAAAGATAAAAAGCTGTCAAAGCTTTTAATGATACCGATTTAGAAGGATAGAAAGGCCGTAAAAGTTTTCCATGTTTACCGATTTAAAAGGATAGAAAAGAGGTTGGAATTTGAAGAAAAACCATCAGTATTGTGCATTCCCTGCTATAACGAGGAGGAGAAATGTCATTCCCTTGCCAATGCACTTAGAGCTTTGTTTTCGAGAGAAGCTTCAGAATTACCAATATGAGCTTCTCTTTATTGACAACGACTCACAGGATAAGACGCGGGAGAACTTAAGAGCGCTTTGCCGGGAAGATAAGAGCATCAAGGCGATTTTTAATGCGAAGAATTTCGGACAGTTCAACTCTCCCTACTACGGGATGCTGAACAGCACGGGAGACGCCACCATTTTGATGGCGGCGGACTTTCAGGATCCGGTGGAGATGATTCCGAAGTTTGTGGAAGCCTGGGAGGAGGGCTACCGTATTGTGATAGGCGTAAAGACAGAGGTAACGAGTCGAAGCATGTACGCGCTTCGAGGCATTACTATAAGCTTATCCGGAAAATGTCCTCAGTGGATCAAATCAGCCAGTTTACGGGCTTTGGCCTATACGACAAAGGCTTTATTTCGGTAATGCAATCTCTGGACGATCCCACCCCCTTCCTGCGCGGTATTGTGGCGGAGCTTGGTTACAGAAGAAAGGATATCCCCTATACGCAGCCAAAGCGCCGGGCGGGCGTGACACACAACAACTTCTATACCTTTATGATGCGTGATGCTGAGCTTTTCACCAGCTACACCAAGGTGGGACTTCGCTTGGCAGTATTTTTCGGCGGTATCTGCGCCGGCCTTTCCATGCTTTTTGGCTTACTGTATTTAATCATGAAGCTGATCTGGTGGGACCGCTTTCCCGCAGGGATGGCCCCCATGCTGATAGGAATGCTTTTCCTCGGCTCTGTGCAAATCTTTTTTATCGGACTTTTGGGAGAGTATATTCTGTCCATTAACCAAAGAGTCATGAAGAGACCGCTCGTGGTGGAGGAAGAGAGACTGAATTTTTCGAGCGAATCGCCGGAAAGGAATTCTTTGGAACAGCCGGAGCAGGCTACCGGCGAAAGCAGTACTTCGGAACAGGCAATAAGCGGAGACAGTTCTTCGAAACAGCTGGGGCAGGATGCCTGTGAAAGCGGTTCTTTAGAACAGTCGGGGCAGAATGAAAGTTCTTCAGAAGAGGTGTAAGAGAAAATGAGAGCAAAGATTGATATTGCCTTAGTAAGAGAAGGAAAACTGCATATTCAGGGTTGGGCCTTCGGAAGAGATCCGGAGACTCCTGTGAAACTGTCCGTTCAGGGAAGACAGGGAGAAAAAAGAGAATTTTCCTATGAGGAAGTGGAGCGGGAAACTGTAAATGAAGCCTATTTTCCGAAGTACGAGGAGGAAAATGGGAAGAAAATCAAGAGGAAGTTGGGCTTTTCTTTGGACACCCCTTACGAAATGGGAAAGGGTGAAAAGGTGGAGATTTTTCTCGAGGTGGATCAGCAGCTTCGTCGTTTTAGCTTTTGATGATAAAAATCGAGTCCTTTAACTCCCATGCCCACAAGAAGATGGAGAAGTTCCTGGCCCTTTTCCAATGGGAAACCGTAGAGGCGGTGAAGGATACCTTGAAAAAGGGCGGTCTTTCCGCTCTTTGGCATAAGAGCGTGCGAAAGCTAAAGAGTATTGAAGAGGACTACGACTATAACGAGTGGTACAAAAAGAAAAAGACCGGAGCGGAAGAGCTTTTCGAGACAAAGGGCGGAAGTTTGGGAGAATCCCTGCTTTTTCCATTGTAATTCCGGTGTACCGTCCCAAGGAGGCTTTTTTACGAAGACTCTTAGACAGCATTTTATCCCAGACCTACCCGCATTTTTGAAATTTGCCTGGCGGATGCTTCCGAGCTTTCCGAGGATTCCTTGGAAAATGGAGAAAAGTCCCCCCTTGCGGTTTTAAAGGAGTATCAGGAGAAGGACAGCAGAGTGCGTTTTACCGCCCTTCCCAAGAATCTGGGCATTTCCGGAAATACCAATGCCGCCATTGCCATGGCCAAAGGGAGATTTCATCATTTTCTCCGACCATGATGATGAGCTGACGGAAGATGCCTTATATACCATTGCGAAAACCATCAAGGAGCATCCTAAGGCGGAGCTTCTCTATAGTGATGAGGATAAGATTGACTTTGCTTCCGCCTAGTACTTTGAGCCCCACTTTAAGCCGGACTACAGCCCGGAGCTTCTTTGCAGTGTAAATTATTTCTGCCATCTTCTGATTGCGAAACGCTCTTTGCTGGACGCGGTAGCGAAAGAGGGAGAAGAGGGAGAAGATTTACGAGCAGAAGGAATATGACGGTGCCCAGGACTATGACTTGATTTTGCGCCTCTCAGAGGAAGCGGAAAGAAGGGAAAAGGCTACCGGTCTTAGCGAGGAGGAGAGAAAGGAACAGGAAGAGGCACTCTTTTACTTCTTCTACGATTATCCATATCAGGAAGGTGCTCTATCATTGGCGTTCTCACCAGCTTTCCACAGCCCAGAATCCGGAGGCAAAGCTCTATGCCTTTACTGCCGGAGAGCGGGCGATTTTCGACCATGCAAAGCGCCTTGGGCTTCCCATTGAAAAGGTGGAGCGAGGCATTACCTACGGCTATTATCATTGCCACTATGCCTTGGAGAAAAAGGAAGGAGAGCTTCTCTATTTCTGTGATTATCCCGAGTAAGGATCATAGCGAGGATTTGGATCTAGCGATTCGCTCCCTCTTTGCCGGAAGCTATCCCTATCTGGAAGTGATTGTGGTGGAGAACAATTCCGTAGAGGAAAAGACATTTGCCTACTATGAAAAGATTCAGGAGGAATTCCCGGCAAGGTACGGAGAGTTTCATACCAAGGCGGTACGGGTGGTGCGCTGGGAGAGAGAGTTTAACTACTCCGCCATCAACAACTTCGGGGTGAGTTTTGCCCACGGAGAGTATCTGCTCTTTATGAACAATGACATTGAGTGCTTAAAGGCGGATTCTGTGGAGGAAATGCTTCAGTTTGTGCAGCAGGAGGAAGTGGGCATCTGCGGCGCAAGGCTTTTGTATCCGGATAAAATGATTCAGCACGCTGGTGTGGTGATGGGCTTTGGCGGCATTGCCGGAGCCACCTTTATCGGTACCCACGAAACGGAAAACAGCTATATGCATAGGGGCGGCCTGCATTCAAAACTATTCTGCTGTCACTGCTGCCGTTTTAATGACCAAGAAATCCCTCTTTGACAAGGTGGGCGGTTTCCGAGAAGAGCTTGCGGTGGCCTTTAATGATGTGGATTTTTGCTTGAAGATTCGAGCCCTTGGAAAGCGGGTGGTTTATACCCCCTATGCCCTTTTTCACTCATTACGAGTCCAAGTCCAGAGGGCTGGAGGACAATCCGGAGAAGGTAAAGCGTTTCAACGGAGAGATTGTCTGCCTGGCAAAGCATTGGCCGGAGATTTTGAGAAAGGGAGATCCCTACTATAACCCGGCACTGACCCTTCGGAAGTCAAACTTTACGTTAAGAGACCTTTCCGTAGAGAAGGTGGGAGAGCCGTTTCCTTTGGAGATTTTTGAAGGGGATAGTATAAGCCTAGAAAGGAAAATGAATCATGAAACTGAGCGAATTCCCTTATGAGAGGGTGGATTTTACAAAAATGGAAAAGGAGCTTTCGGATTTAACGAAGGCATTAGATAAGGCAAAGTCCGTAGAGGAGGTCTTTTGCCATTCATAAGAAAGTATTACAAGATACAGGGATGATGTGATGACGGCTATGGTGCTTGTGAATTTTTCGGAACAACATCGATATGACCGATGAGTTCTATGAAAAAGGAGAAGGACTACTATGACGAAAAAGATGCTTGGGCTTTTTGGAATGCCATGGTGGAATACCAGAAGAAGCTCTATCACTCTCCCTTCAAAAAAAGAGATGGAGAGAAAATCGGGCATGTTGCCTTTAAGAACATTGAACTTGCTATAAAGGGATGGACGAAAAAGCTTATTCCCCTTATGCAAAAAGGAAATGAGCTTACGACCGCCCTATGGAAAGCTTCGGTACGGCGACGATTGAATGGGAGGAGAGGAATTAAATCTTTCTCTTATGCGCCCCTATATGACAAGCGTGGACCGTTCTGTCCGGGAAAGAGCCTGGGAAAAGTACAGTGCTTTTTGAGGAGCATAGGAAGAACTGAATTCCCTCATGATGAGTTGGTAAAGAACCGAACTGAGCAAGGACGCCTGCTTGGCTATCCTGACTTTACTGAACTCGGCTATGCCAGAATGAATCGTAACTGTTACGGCGAGAAGGAAATTGAAAGCTCTGAAATCAGGTAAAAGAGACCTTGTTCCCTTCGTGGAAAAAGCTGCATGAAAAAGCGAAGAAAGAGATTGGGGCTTGACCTATCTCTACTATTATGATGAAGATGTTTTTCCGGAGGGAAATCCTGCGCCGTGCGGAAGTCCGGAAGAAATCATGGCAGCAGGAGAAAAGATGTACGATGAGCTTTTCCCCGGAGACCTCTACTTTCATGCGGAAAATGAGGGAAATGGAGCTTTTTGATGTCCTTGGCAGGAAAAATAAGAGCACCGGCGGCTACATGGATATGCTTCCGAACTCACAAGATGCCTCTTGTTTTTGCAAACTTTAACGGGACAGCGGGAGATATCGATGTGATTACCCATGAGTGCGGACATGCCTTTCAGGGCTATTTGACTGCGAATCTTCCTATTCGGGAGCATAATGACTTAACTTCCGAAACGGCGGAAACCCATTCCATGTCCATGGAATTTTTCACGGAACCCTGGATGGAGCTGTTCTTTGGAGAGAGCAGACGACTACAGGAAATGCATTTTGAAGATACGCTGATGTTTATTCCCTACGGCACCATGGTCGATGAATTCAAAATATCGTGTACAAGAATCCGGAAATGACTCCGGAAGAGCGAAATGAGCTTTGGAAGAAGCTCGAGAAGGAATACAGACCGCACCTTGATTATAAGGACAATCCTTTCTTAAATGAAGGAAGACTCTGGCAGAAGCAGAGCCATATCTATGAAAAACCCCTATTACTATATTGATTACTGTCTTGCTGCGGTAAATGCCCTGCAGTACAAGGCTTCTTCATGAAGGGATTTCAAGAAGCGTGGAAGAGCTATATGGAGTTTTTCTCATCTTTCCGCATCCCTTTTCTTTTACCGAACTCGAGAAGAAGGCAGGAATTATGAGTCCCTTTGAGGAAGGAAGCCTAAAGAAACTTGTGGAAGGACTCAAGGACTAAATTCCATATCGTAATCTTTACGATGAAATCTTGGAAAAGTGTCAAAATCAGGCCGAAATAACCCTGAAAAAGTGTCAGAATCAGGCTAAAAACATTGGAAAAAGTGTCGAAAATGGCTTGAAAAATACCTTGGAAAAAGTGTCAAAATCTAAGTCAAAATACCTTGGAAAAATGTCATTGGCAGGCTTAAGAGAAATGACTTATGGCGCTGTTATGCCGGATTTTGGAGAAAAGATGCTGAAAAGAAAAATTGAAAAAGACCTTTTGAATTGGATTACGAGTGGAGAAAAAGCCTTACTGATTTATGGTGTTCGTCAGGCAGGAAAAGACCCTATATTATTCGAGCATGCCTAGAGCGGTCAGGCTGTGATTATGTTGAGTTTAACCTTATTAGACAAGCGGAAATAGTAGATATTTTGTGTGAAGCAAATAGTATTGATGATCTTATTTTTAAAGCTGTCTTTATATAGCAGTAAGAAGATAATTCCGGAAAAACAATCATTTTCTTTGATGAAATTCAGCGCTATAAAGAAATTGTTACTAAGATAAAGTTTCTTGTAGAGGACAAGCGTTTTCGCTATGTATTATCAGGATCTTTGCTTGGAATTGAACTGGTTAATCTGAAGTCTGCACCGGTAGGATATTTGCAGACTTTAAAAATGTTTCCCCTTGATTTTGAAGAGTTCCTTCAAATCTTTAATGTTGAGGAGAAAGTATTAGAGAGGCTTGCAGTTCCTATCTCCAAGACTCGGTAGATGAAGTTCTTCATCAAAAATAATGGAGATATTTCATTTGTATCTCATTATAGGGGATGCCTGCTGCTGTGGAGCAATATCGTAAAACAGAAAATATAGATAATGTTATAGAAGAACACATAGCCATTATCGAGCAATATAAGTTAGATTTTACAATACGAGGAAGAGAATCGAAAATTATTGCTTACGCAAATTTATGAGCTGATTCCTGCGGAATTAAATGAAAAATAAGCGTTTTTAAGCTTGCAGATCTTAAGGCGAATCTTCGATTTGAACGAGCTTTCTGATAGTTTTATATGGCTTTTGAAGGCCGGAGTTGCGCTGGCAACTTTTAATACGACAGAACCGACAGTCCCGCTTTTACTCAACGAAAAAAAGTACTTTATTTAAATTGTTTTTGTCCGATGTGGGTTTGCTCACAAGTTTGTATGGAAAAGTCCTGTAAATTAAAAGATTGTTAGCAAAGAAAAAGATATCAATAGGGCTCTGTATACTGAAAATGTGATTGCTCAGGAGCTTTGTGCACATAATTATCCCTTGTATTATTATAGCAATAAGAAAAAAGGAGAACTGGACTTTATTATCGAGCATGCAGGAGAAGTACTTCCTATTGAAGTAAAAAGCGGAAAGGATTATGAGAAACATTCTGCCTTGGATAACATATTGCGTGTTTCCTGAATATGGCATAAAAGAATGCTTATGTCTTTAGTAATGATAATGTCAAAACAAGGGGACAAGTCAGCTATTTTCCAATCTATATGGTGATGTTTTTAGAAGAGAAATCCATTGACTTTGTAGATATATCTTTGGATAAGTATAAGCTGTAATTAGTGGCATAATAGAAAGAGAGCACAAACTTATGGAATATTCCCATAGAAATGTTATGCTTGTACCGATTGTATTAGACTGTCGCTATGCATTTCACATATGAATTGGAGGAAAATATGAAATTTACCGAATTTCCCTATAAGAGAATTGATTTTGATAAACTGAAGGCTGATTTTTTGGAGCTTTGCGAGGGCGTAGATAAGGCTCAGTCCGGGAGGAGCTTTTTGCCTTTGCATCAAAAATACTATAAGCTGGTGGATGATGTGATGACGGAAAGTGTGATTGCCAGCATTCGAAATGACATTGACATGACGGATCCCTTCTACGAGAAGGAGAGCCTTTATGATGTCATATGCCCATTTTCCGAAATCTCTTAGTGGACTACCAAATGCGGGTTTACCATTCTCCCCACAGAGCTTATATGGAAGAAGCTGGGACATGTAGCCTTAAAAACATGGAGCTCGCACAGAAGGCGGTGGACATTTCTGATTCCCCTGATGCAAAAAGGAAAATGAACTAACCACCGAATACAGTAGCTTCTGGCCTCCGCAAAGATTCCCTTTGGGAGGAGAGAACCTGAATCTGTCTCTTATGACACCCCTATCTTATCGGGCGGAAGATAGAGAGGTGCGTAAGAAGGCATGGAAGGCGTATACCAAGTTTTTTGAGGATAATGCGGAGAAGCTGGACTCTATCTATGATGCTTTGGTCAAGAACCGTACCGAGCAGGGGCAGATGATGGGCTATCCGGATTTCACGGAAATCGGCTATGCCAGAATGAATCGAAACTGCTATGGGGAGAGGGAGATTGCCTCCTTCCGCCAGCAGGTAAAACGGGATTTGGTGCCATTTGTTGAGAAGCTTCATGAAAGAAGAAGACAGCGACTTGGGCTGGATAAGCTCTGTTACTATGATGAAGGCGTATTTTTCAAGGAGGGAAATCCTGCTCCCATCGGAACACCGGAGGAAATTCTTAAGGCCGGACAGAAGATGTACGATGCTCTTTCTCCCGAAACGTCCAAGTTTATGCAGGATATGATGAAAATGGAACTTTTCGATGTGCTGGGCAGAAAGAACAAGAGAACCGGCGGGTATATGGAAATGCTTCCCAACTACCACATGCCCTTTATCTTTGCGAACTTCAACGGCACATCCGGAGACTGTGATGTGATTACCCATGAATGCGGGCATGCCTTCCAAGGCTATATTACAGCGGATTTGCCCATTCATGAGCATAACCAGTTGACGATGGAAACGGCGGAAACCCACTCCATGTCCATGGAATTTTTTACCGAGCCTTGGATGGATTTATTCTTCGGGGACCGGGCAAAGGATTACCTTTCCATGCACTTTGAAGAGTTCCTGATGTTTATCCCCTACGGTACCATGGTGGATGAGTTCAAAACATAGTCTATAAGAATCCGAAGATGACACCGAAGGAGAGAAAAACTGCTTTGGAGAACCTTGGAAAAGGAGTATAAGCCCCATTTGGATTATAGAGACAATGCTTTTTATGGAAGAGGGCGGATTCTGGCAGTAGCAGCACCATATCTAGGACCTGCCCTACTATTATATTGACTACTGCATTGCCTCTATCAATGCCTTACAGCTACAAGGCTTGGATGGATAAGGATTTTCAGGGGGCATGGAAAGGAGCTATATGGGTTCTCCAGTGCTCCGCATCCCTTTTCTTTACAGAATTGGAGGAAAGGCTTGGGCTCATGAATCCTTTTAAAGAGGGAACCATGAAGAAGATTGTAGAGGATTTGGAGAAGAATCTGTAAAAATATTTATGCTCTTTTCTTTTTCTCCTGTAAAGCCCAAAAAGGCCAGTCCGATGACGCTTATTCCGAAAAAGAGTAGCTGAACGGATTACTCCGGTCTTCGGTTTTGACAAATCCTCTTCTTTTCTCTCTACGCCGAGAACAGTGGGAGTCGGTCTCTCTTCCCCTAAAAACTTCCCCGTTAGAAGAAACCGCTTCTACTTGCGGAAAGTACTGCAGGAGTTTGGCTTTTCCTCGACAATCGGTGTACGAGAACCGCCACCGCTGTTTCCGCCTCCGTTTCACCGCCATTTCCGTTACTGTTTCCATTGTCGGGATTCACCGGATTTACAGGGTTTCGTAGGATTCACCGGCTCTGTCGGATTTTCGGGAGTTTTTCGGATCTTCCGGTCGTATAACTTCCCCGCCACATATTCTGTCACTGTCTAATTTATAGAGCGGCTGCTCCGAAAGAAGGAGGCTCTCAAATTGCCCTGTGAGATAGACAGAGAGATCTTCACTGCTTCCATCAACAAAAATGAAGTGTCGTCTTTACGAAAATGCGAGCTGTAGGTATTCTGGGAGACTTTGTCTCGTTAGGGAATTCGACAGAGGAAATAGACTCTGCCCTAACTCTGTGCGAAGAACTTTTTCGATATCCTGCCTGTCTTCTTCGGTAATCGAATCACGGGAAAGTCGTCTTCCATTTTGTCCCCGTCATAACGCATGTTTTTGGCAAAAATATAATTGTGGTAACCGGTTTCTTCCGACATGGCATCGTTCAGGTTCACTCTTAAGTTTCGCACAAACTCGTCGCCCTTTGTATACGGGATAAAGGATTTCCTTATTGTATTTTACAAGATATACCCCATCCGGTGGTAAGACCTTATCTTTTAGTTCGGGGGTTCTGAGCGTTTCCCCTTCGTTTAAAGTACTCTTTAAGTACTCTTTCAGGGACCGGACAGCATTTCCTGTTCCGCGTTTTTCATAAACGTAGTTTTTATCTGAGAAAGCTCTAGGTTCTCCAAGTCTGCATTTTTCCAGAGGAAAAGACGGAGCTTACGTTTAATGCAGCGCTATAGGTGATGGGAAGAGTGACTTTCACATCTCCGCTTTTTTCCGTTTTTACAGTTAACTGAATACCGTAATCGGGTGTCTCTCCATGAGTAAAAGCAACCATGCGCATGTCCGCATTAGGCACAATCTCCTGTGCTACTTCACAGAAAGAACACCGGTCAGGGCATTATTTATAATGGACTGAACTTTCCTTTTAATCTCCTTTATTTTCTGCATCCGTAAGAGAGCTTTGTATTCTTCTTCAAATCGCCCTTCATCAAAAAGGAAAATAGAGATTCTTACTCAAGGAAATTTATCCATTCGTCAGGGATACTTTCCAGATTTTGTAGACTGACATTCACTCTTGCCTGTTTAGTGTTTCCGCTTTCATCCGTATACTCTACGCTGTAGTAGTACTGCTTTTTCCCTGCCTTCTCCTTCAGACCGGATATTTCTATCCGTAAAATGAATCTCCTTTATTTCCGGATAATTCTCTTTCAGGAAGCTGATGATTTCTCCCATGTTATGATCACAGATTTCCTTATTTTTCGGAAGGTTAAATTGATTTACATTTCCGCTTACTATGAAGTTAAAGGTTTCACGTTAGTGCTTAAGGGATAGAGATATTTTTTCCCTGCTCTCCGGTAACCTCGTCGGATCCTTGATAAACCAGGTAGGCAAGCTTTTCTCCGCTTTCGAACTTTTTAAAGCGAATAACAAAAGGACTTCCGCCCGCCATAACGCCGTCAGAGGATAAAAGACCGCCTAAAACCATATCGTCATCCAAAGAAGGAGAAGGATCAATCTTCTCCCGAATCGTCTTGGCAAGTTTTGCGAGAATCGGATTGCTGTTTGCATTGCCGGAGAGTTCCAAGTAATAAGCTCTTCCGTCTTTTTCTTTATAGTACTCTCGTTATCCAGATTTATGGAAACGGAGATCGAATCCAGTTTATTGTCGCCAAAATAGCGATAGAATTCCTCTTTTTTATTCAGTTTCTCAAAAGCAAAAAGATCTTCAGATTCCTCTCCTCCCGGAAAATCGCTGTAGGATGCCCTCACCTCTAAAGGACTATAGTGTGTAAAATCCATATTGCTGCTACTTGTTACGGAAGAGCCTGTTTTCTCCGCCCTCCGTGAGGACGGGATCCCGGATTCGTTCGCGGGTTCGCCCCAGGTCGGACTGAAGCTCAGGGCAGAGGTGCTTAAAGTAAGTACAAGCAGCAAGGGAATGAAACGTTTCCTTTTCATACATTTTCTCCTTCATATTTTTTTCGCTGAACTTAGATTCACGCATTAAAAATATTAAATTAATCGATAAGCAGCTATAAATATACTACTAACAGGAGAAAATGTCATGCATAAAATCTATTTATCAAAACAATTTTATACATTGAGACAAAAATTATTTATAGTATAAGCTTCAATACTTCCCGGGATCAGGAAGAAAAGGAAGAATCTTAGCAAGGAAAAGAAAAATCTTAATCGCCTCCGAAGAATCCCATAATAATAATACCGATTACCGCGAGTGCAACGGCAAAGTACTGCTTCTTGGAGAGCCTTTCCTTTAAGAAGATATGTGCCCAGAGTGCGGAGAAGATACAGTAGCTGGAAATGAGAGGTGCGGAAGCTACGGCATTTGCGGCAAGGGCTATGATGTACGCCGCCTGTCCTGCGGTCTCACTCATGGCACCGAGAAGCTTTGCTCCGTCATAGCTTGGGAAGAACTTTGTCTTCTTCACAAAGATAAGATAGAGCAGTGTGATGATCCCGACTACGAGGAAGGTATATTCGTAGGCTACATTTGCGGAATCTTCGGAAAGACGATGCACGAAGATGGAATCCATAAGGGTTCTTTCTGCAGGATTATCCGATATCGGGGACAAAACTACCGCATCCATAAAAGTTCCGAGACCGTCAATGATGCAGTAGGCGATAGAGAAGAAGATAGCCAGGAAGCTGTTCATATGCTTTCATGCCGGGTTCTTCCCCGGATTCCTTCAGCTCCGCTTTTCCTTCTGCTTCTGAAAAATAAGAAAGAAGAACAATCGCAACAATAACGAGAACCGTCGCGATAAGTTGCGGAAAGCTGAGCGTTTGCTTTAAGAAAAGAAAAGACAAAAATGCCGCTACCGCTCCGGATGTATTACAAATCGGAGAGGTGATGGAAAGCTCTATATAGCGAAGTCCGATGTAGCCCAGAAGCATCGAGAAGATATAGAGGAAAGATACGGGAAGATAAACTAAAACCGTCTCAAGATTAAACGTTACCCCGTTGACAAGCACCTGATATGTTGCGTGAGAACCCATGACCAGTCCCACGGCAACAATCATCTTTAAATGACTGTTGCTATCCTTCTCCGGAGATCCGAGCTTGAAAAAGTCGGAACCCGACCAGAAGAATACGGCAACTAAAGAAAGAAAAAACCACATAATAACCCCTTCTGATAATCATGAATAGAATTGCAACAAATTGATTCTCTATAGTGCACGATAAGATAAAGAATTCGGAATATGAACTGTCTTGTCTAGCAATCATCGTAAGACTTTTCAAAAACCCAAAAATTAATACAAAATTAAACGTTCCATAAAAATCACGCATAATATAGCAAAATTATTTATATTTGACAAGCGAGATATTTAGCACGGAGGAAAATGCTACAGATATTGAATAGAGGAAAATGCTAAAAATCAAATCAACCAAGAATAATCCTGACGGCAATCCAAAACATAATCCACAAAAACAGTGCAATCTTTTGATTTGGAAAAAGAATCAGATATCTTTTTCCTATTAAAATAAAATGATAAGTATTTTTGTGGAATATAATCCGCATTAAAAAGGACGTCTCATGGGCATGAATTCCAGAGACTGAATCTGGTATCGAAGTCTTGTACCAACTTACTTGCAGCGGTCAAACTGACCTGAGAGAGAAAGGTGATGTGAGACAGTAACATTTAGTGATGGCGCGTCTGAAACAATAATAGAATATTTACTTGTTTCTGCCATTTTTGCTACCTCATTTATCTTATTTTTCAGCATCTTTTGTGAGTTCAGGAAGAGAATAACCTGCAATCCCTCTTAAACGATCTTCTTCAACGGAGAGTAATTCTTCACGCAAATGTAGCATTTTTCTCTACGGTTATAGGTGGCGATATCCATAACGACTAAATCACCTTCTCCATTTTTTTGGTAAGGAAAACAGGCTCTCTGTTTTTGCAGAGCTCTGCAATTTCATTATAGTTTTGCCGTATTGCGGCTGATGGGCGTATATTCATATCTTTTCCCTCGACTTAAAAATATAGTAATTTTATAGCATAATAATATCCATATTGTACCACATCGTCAATAGAGTTTAGGATTTTTCTCCTCAGGATTTTTGCAACGACGGGGAAAAACGGAGTGTCGCTTACCAGCACGGAGATGCTTTTCAAAATCGGCAGTCTTAAAGAACCCGACTGCATTTTTCCTTTGTGTGGTCGCAGAGCAGAACGGTTTTATTTGCATTTTTCCATCATGGACTTCTTCACTAACCCCTGAGAATCATCCCTTCGAAAATGCCCCTTTTCCTGGATGGCTTTGCAGGAAAGGATGGCAAGCTCGGCATGAAAGTTCTTAATAAACTCGAGGTGAATTCTCCAACGATGGAGAGACTTTTGGTGTTTTAGTACTCCCGGACAGAGAAAGCAGGTCAGATTCTGGGCATGGGAAAGTTCGTTGGCAATGTTTATGCCGTTTGTAATGACCGTGATATTCTGTTTTGTCTTTAAAATGGGAGCCAGCTGACAAACAGTGGAAGAAGAATCCAGGAAGAGCACCATTCCGTCTTTAATCGAGCATCCGTTTTTCTAGCAATACTTTGTTTTTATTCAGATTTTCAACCTGCCGCATACTGATAGGGCTTTCCTTGGCGGATTTTACGATGAGAGAAACATAACCGTGTGCTCTTTTAATCATACCGTCTTCTTCTAAAGAAATTAAATCCCTTCTTATTGTAGAGCGGGAGGCAAATAGCTTTTTAGAGAGATAATTGATACTGGCAATTCCGTTATGCTGATTCAGGTTCTCCAGGATTTCCCTTTTTCGCTCATGGATATCCATCTTTACTACTCCTTTGTTTTTGAGAAGGCTATGCCGCCCACAATGCACGATTTGAAAAACTGTACGTATGTATTCTTAAAAAAATCTTCACTGTAGATGCAAGATAACTCTTTTTAGCGAGCCTCTTAGGAAAGGTATGAGCTTAGCATTTTTGAACAAAAATGTTCATACTTGAACAGTATAGCACAGAAAACGGAAATATTTTTCAACAATATGTTCAAAGATATAATTACTTTGTTTAATATGCTATATTCTGCTTGGCAAAAACGGTTGGAGATATGCATTATGAAGAAGGTTCTGCTTTTGATATGGGTGCAACATCCATAAGAGGAATAGTTGGCTATCAGGAAAATGGGCAGTTCTGCACAAAGGAAGTTATGCGGATGTCCCCATAAGATTCAGAATAAAGACGGTAGGCTGTATTGGGACTTTAACGCTATCGCAAAAGAAAGTGGAGGATACTATTTTTAGAAAATCCCGATGTTTCCGCTATCGGTATAGATACTTGGGAGTGGATTTCGGGTAATCGACAAAGAAGGAAATCTTCTACAGGCACCCTCATTCCTACAGAGACGAGAAGTTCGCTGAAGGAAGAGAAGAAGCAAGGGCTTTATTGGATGAGTTCGAGCTTTTTCCAAAACAGCGGAAACCAGATTATGACCATCAATACGGTTTATCAGCTTTCAGCTTAAAGAAATTCGATAGAGAAATTTACGATAAGGCAGATAAGATTTTAATGATGCCGGATCTCCTTTCTACCCTATTAACAGGAGAAAAAAATCGGAGAAGAGAGTATTTGGTCCACGACAGGGGCTGTATGACTTATCGAAAAAGCAGGTTTCAGAGCATTTGTTCGAGAAACTAAAGCTCAATAAGGAACTGGTTCCACGGATTGTGCGAGCAGGAGAGTGCAAGGGAAATACAAAGAATTCGAGATTGGAAAGCTTTAAGAGCTTTTATCCATCGATGTTATTCCGGTTTTGGGACATGATACGGCAAGTGCACTTTTAATGATTGAAGATACAAAGGATTCTCTTTTCTTAAGCTGCGGCACTTGGTCTTTGATCGGTACCTCGGTAGAGGACGCGAAGGTGAGTAGAGAAGTCTATGAGAAGAACCTTACAAATGAACTGAGTTACAAGTCCGAGACGCTTTTCTTTAAGAATATCACCGGTCTCTACCTATTAGAAAAGTATAAGGCAGAGTTAGAGGAAAGACTCGGAAGAAAAATAGCCTTTCAGGAAATCACTGACTTTGTAAAGAAAGAGGAAGAGTCTACATCACTCCTCGATATGGATGCGGAGGTTTTTCGAAGAGAAGGGATAGCGGTTAAAAAGAAATCGATGCTTTTTCTCCTTTCCCGCGGGGAACTGTTCCGAAGGAAGATTTTTTTCCTACTTTTACTCTGATTTACGACAGTATGGTAGAAAAAAATACAGAGAGGTAAAAAGGAGGATATTGAACATATCTTGGGCAGAAACTTCACGAAAGCTCCACATGATAGGGGGAGGCGCAAGGTCAGAGTTCTCGTGAAAAGATTGCGAGAAGCTGAAGTTCAGGTTAAGGCAGGGCCTTATGAGAGCTCCGCACTCGAAATATTCTCTCTTGCTTCTTCAGGAAAAAGGAAGTGGGAAGTATAGAAGAGGGAGAAAGCTGATTTACGAGGCTTCGAAGTAAAGGACTATTCTAAAAGCCGGAGTGTTCCATAAAGGAAAATTCTTTCATAATAGAAGGTAATAGAAGGCTTTTCAAGAAACAGAAAAATCGTTTTAGCTAGCAGTTTCCAAGCATTTTGCTTGAAAATCAAAAGAATATATTGGGGTTTTATTTAGATAAAGGAGGAAATATGAATCATCCAAGAATTGGTATCAGACCGACAATCGACGGAAGATGGGGAGGAGTAAGAGAGTCACTGGAAGCGCAAACCATGAATATGGCAAAAAGCGCTGCAAAAGCTTATTGCAGAGAATCTTCGCTATCCTGACGGGGAACCTGTAGAGGTTGTGATTTCCCCGACAACCATCGGCGGTGGCGGAGAAGCGGCTATCTGCGAAGAGTATTTTTGCAAAGGAAAATGTAGTGGAACGTTGACTGTTACACCTTGCTGGTGCTACGGAACAGAGACCATGGACTTAAATCCGAACACCATTAAGGCGGTTTGGGGATTTAACGGAACAGAGAGACCGGGTGCGGTATATCTTGCGGCGGTTATGGCGGCTTACGCACAGAGAGGTCTTCCGGCTTTCTCTATCTATGGAACAGAAGTACAGGATAAGGACGGCAGCGGAATTACCGAAGATGTCGAGAAGAAGATTTTAGACTTTGCAAGAGCTGCAGTCGGTGTAGGTATTATGAAGAATAAGTCCTATGTCAATATCGGCGCGGTTTCCATGGGTATTGCAGGTAGTGTGGTAAATGTGGATTTTCTCCAGAAGTACCTCGGAATGAGAACCGAATGGGTAGATATGACAGAGGTTCTTCGCAGAATCAATTTGGAGATTTACGATCCTGAAGAATATAAGAAAGCTTTAGCTTGGGTTAAGGAGAACTGCAAGGAAGGTTACGATACCAATGCAGGAAAGAACTTCCCCGAGGTAATCACGAAGTCCAGATTCATTCCGGATGACAAGCAGTGGGAGTTTTGTGTAAAAACATGCCCCTTATCGTTAGAGATATCCTTTATGGAAATCCGAAGTTAAACGATCTCGGCTGGCATGAAGAGGCACTTGGCAGAAATGCCATCGCAGGCGGTTTCCAGGGGCAGAGAATGTGGACAGACTGGCTTCCGAATGCGGATTTTACCGAGGCAATCATGGCATCCGGTTTTAACTGGAACGGAAAGAAGATGCCGACACCTTTTGCAACGGAGAACGACACCTTAAACGGTGTGGCAATGATGTTCGGATGGCTTTCCACAGGTAAGGCGCCTATCTTCTCCGATGTAAGAACTTACTGGTCTCCGGAAGCGGTGAAGAGAGTCAGCTGAAAAGAGCTTAGCGGATACGCAAAGAACGGTATCATTCACCTGATTAACTCCGGTGCAAGCTGCCTCGATGCTCAGTGCTGCGGCAAAGGATGAGAAGGGCAACGGCACCATGAAGGAGTGGTGGAATCTCGACAGAGGCCGACATTAAGGCTTGCTGCGAGGCTACCGACTGGTGCAGAGCGAACTATGAGTACTTCAGAGGTGGCGGATTCTCTCTCATTTCAGAACAGCTGCAGAGATGCCCGTTACCATGATTCGTGTAAATATCGTTGAAGGAGTTGGCCCTGACCTTACAGGTTATTGAGGGGCATACCTGTGTACTGATAACGATGTACATAAGATTTTGATGAGAGAACAGACAGAACCTGGCCGACCACTTGGTTTGCTCCGAAGATTGGCGTAGGTGCAGCGGATTCCGTTTACAATGTTATGGCAAAGTGGGGCATAACCACGGTGCGACTGTAGAAGGACATGGGGAGACAGACTCTACCTTGGCTTCCATGCTGAGAATTCCGTAGCTTTTCCACAATGTGGAAGAAGAAAAGAATCTTCAGACCCCATTCCTTTAACGGATTCGGCACAGCGGACTTAGAGGACAGGACCACAGAGCCTGCAGCGTACTACGGACCTTTATATAAGTAAACCTTATACTAAGTAAAATTATTTAGAGCAAGGCTCCTGAGTCGGAGACAAGGGAGCCAAAGGCTTAAAAAAAGAATCTAAAACTTATCTATTTATAGAGAAAATGAAGTGAGATGTCTAAAAGAGAGAAATGGATTTTTAGGGCTTTTAAAAAGCTTTTTGAGCAAGAAATCCTTCTCCTTTATTTCAGAAGGAAAAGAGGAAGATTTATGTTAATGGAAAAAGGAAAGACTGCTTCTTATCGAGTACGGAAAGAAACTGGTAACAGCAGGGCTTACCAAGGGTACGGGAGGAAACTTAAGTATATTTGACCGGGCACACGGCCATGTAGCCATCACCCCTTCCGGAATCGATTTTTTTGAGATTCAGCCGGAAGATATTGTAATCATCGATCTGGACGGAAATGTAGTAGAGGGAAAGAGAGTTCCTTCTTCCGAATGGGCAATGCATGTCATGCCCTATAAGTACAGAGAGGATATCGATGCGGTGATTCATGCTCATACTATGTATTCAGCAGTTTTGGCTTGCTTGAGAGAAGAATTACCGGCTACCCACTACATGATTGCAGTAGCAGGACCAACCGTCAGAGTGGCAAAGTATGCTACTTATGGAAGCAAGGAACTTGCGGAAAACGCCTTTGAAGCTATGAAGGACAGAAAGGCTGTACTCCTGGCAAATCACGGAATTTTTGCAGGTGCAAAGGATATTCTCAATGCGTTCAATATCATTGAAGAAATCGAGTACTGTTCCGAGGTATACACCAAGGCAAAAGCCATCGGAGAGCCGGTCATTCTTCCGAAGGAAGAAATGGAACTTATGGCAGAGAAATTCAAGACCTACGGGCAGAGAGTGAGCACGAAAAAAAGACTAGGGGAAGATTATGGAAGCTTTTATTGTCAATGAAAAATATAAAGAAATCTTTTCTCCGGTGTAGTAGCACTTAAGAATGCAGAGTTGGAATTAAATAAGGGAGAAGTAGTGGCACTCATGGGAGAGAACGATGCCGGAAAAATCCACCCTTATGAAGATTTTTAACAGGAATATATCTCCAAGGATGAAGGTACAATTCATTTTGAAGGAAAGAAGTAGAATATAAGAATGTTTCCGAGTCGGAAGCGGCAGGAATCGCTATTGTCCATCAGGAATTAAATATGATGAATGATTTGACTGTGGCACAGAATCTTTTTATCGGACAGGAACGCATGAACGGTTTCTTTATCAATGATAAGAAGATGGAAAAAGGATGTGGGAGAGCTTTTTAAAAAGCTGAATGTAGATATTAAGCCGGGAGCAAAAATCGGGGAGCTACCGTAGGAAAGCAGCAGATGGTTGAGATTGCGAAGGCCATTTCCACCAATGCGAAGGTTATCATTTTTGATGAGCCGACCGCTGCCTTAAGTGCTTCTGAGATTGAAGAGTTATTCAGGTTATTCGCGATTTGCGGGAAAAAGGGACCGGAATCGTTTATATCTCTCACAGAATGGATGAAATCAATGTTATTTCCGACAGAGTTACGGTTATGCGTGACGGAGAATATGTGGGGACTCTGATTACCAAGGATTGCACAAAGGACGATATCATTAAGCTCATGGTAGGAAGAACCGTATTTATGGAGCCGAAGACGGAATCTGCAGTCAAGGAAGGTGCGGAAGTCGTACTGAAGTGTGAACACCTTAGCCGAGGAAAAGCGGTAAAGGATGTTTCCTTTGAACTCCGAAAAGGTGAAATTCTGGGCTTCTCCGGTCTTATGGGCGCTGGAAGAACCGAGGTGGCAAGACTGCTTTTCGGTGCGGATAAGAAGGATTCCGGAAAGGTCTATGTGCACGGTAAGGAAGTGGATATTCAATCCACAGAAGATGCGGTAAAAGGCGGGAATCGGCTATCTCTCCGAGGATAGAAAGCGTTACGGGCTTTTGGTGGATAAGTCCGTGGAGGAAAATACCTGTCTTGCTTCCCTTGAAAAATTGGATAAGGGACTTTTTATTGATGAAAAGAAGTGTAAGGAAATCAGTGAAAAGTATGTAGAAGAATTAAAGACCAAGACACCGGGCGTTTCTCAGATTATCAAGAAACTCTCCGGCGGTAACCAGCAGAAGGTGGTTATTGCGAAGTGGCTCCTAAAGGATTCGGACATCTTGATTTTTGACGAACCGACAAGAGGAATCGATGTCGGTGCCAAGAGTGAAATCTATGAGCTTATGGAAAAACTGGTATCGGAGGGGAAATCCATTATCATGATTTCTTCGGAATTGCCCGAAATTTTAAGAATGAGCGACAGAATTATCGTAATGTGCGAGGGCAGAATTACGGGTTGCTTGGATATTGCAGAAGTCAATCAGGAGACCATTATGACTTGTGCTACAGATAGACAGGGGGACTAAAGGTGAAGATTAAAAAGCTTTTTTCAAATCAGCAGGCAGTGGTTATCGCCGCACTCATCGTAATATGCGTGGTTTTCTCGTTACTGACCGATAAATTCTTACAGGGAACCACCTTTACCAATATTTCCAAGTCCGCGTACTATGTAGCATTTATGGCAATCGGTGTAACCTTTGTTATTTCTACCGGCGGAATCGACTTGTCCATCGGAACGGTGGCTATCTGCTGTGCACTGATTGGCGGAACGCTCATGGAGGGCGGACTTCCTATGCCGCTGGTACTTTTGGTAATCCTCTTATGCGGTTCTTTGTTCGGATTAATTAACGGAATTTTGGTATCTCGCTTGGAACTTCCCGCGTTTATTGCTACCCTCGGAACCATGATGGTATCCAGAGGACTCGGATCTATTGTCTCGAAGACAAAGACCATTTCCTTCCCGCAGGGAAACGCGGCAGGCGCATGGTTTAGAGAAATCTTCATGGTAACGAAGGATGGCGGAATTTTACCGAAGAACTTCCCTACAGGATTTTTACTTCTTGCTTTTTGCGCAGCAGTGATGGCTGTAGTTTTAAACAAAACAAGGACAGGAAGATATATTTTATCTATCGGCTCCAATAAGGAAGCCACCAGACTTTCCGGAATCAATGTAAAGAAGTATGAAACACTGGCTTATGTATTTTCTGGATTTTCGCAGCACTTGCCGGAATCGCTTATGTAGCGGTATTTTCCACGGCACAACCCAACACCGGAAACGGTTTTTGAGCTTGATGCCATCGCCGGTAGTAATCGGTGAACATCTCTTTCCGGAGGTGTGGATCTATCTTGGGAACGATTATCGGTGTATTCATCATGACGGTACTGAAAATCGGCTTCCCCTACATCGGGGTACAGTCACACTACCAGCTCTTTATCACAGGAATCATTTTTAATGTTTGCTGTGTATATGGATATCCTAAATAGGAAAAGAAAGGTTTAAGGAGGAAAGAAAATGAAAAAAAGAATTATGGCGGTTGCACTGGCAGGCATGATGGCTCTGTCTCTCGCAGCATGTGGAGGTTCCGCAAAAAAGTCCGAGGGAACAACAGCGGCAGGAACGACTGCGGCACAAGAGGAAAAGAAAGCGGATGATAAGACTGAGGCTAAGGCGTCTGATGGCGAAAAGATGAAGATCAACGTTATCGCCAAGGGCTTCCAGCATCAGTTCTGGAAGGCGGTAGAAAAAGGAGCAATGCAGGCAGGAAGCGAATTGAATGCGGAAGTTTCTTTCCAGGGACCGGATAACGAGTCCGCTATCGCACAGCAGGTTGAGTATCTGATGCGGCGATTGCCCAGAAGCCGGCAGCAATCTGTCTTGCAGCTCTCGATACTAAAGCTTGTATCGGTTCTATCCAGAACGCTATGGATAAGAATATTCCTATCATCGGATTCGACTCGGTGTACCGGATGCTCCGGAAGGTGCTATCAAGGCAAATGCTTCTACCAACAACTATGAGGCCGGAAAGCTTGCCGCAAAAGAAACTTATGCTTTAATCAAGGATAAGATTGACGGCGCTAAAGATACTGTAAGAATCGGTGTAGTGGCACAGGAGTCCAACTCTCAGTCTATCGTGGAGAGAACAAAGGGATTTGTTGAGTCTATGACAGAGTTAATCGGCGCTGATAAGGTTTCCGTAGAGGGACATGACAGCTTAAAGAACGAGAAGTCCGGTGCCAAGGTTATCATCGACGTAGGTATCCCTGCAGAAGTTAAGGATGCTGACGCGGCAGCAGTAGCTTCCGCTATCTTGGAGAAGTCCGATCTTATCGCTATCTACGGTTCCAACGAGTTCGCAGCAAACGCAATCATCACAGCGAACGAAGGTCTGGATAAGATTGGCGAGGCAAGGTTGTTGCCGTTGGTTTCGATGCAGGAAGCAAACAGCTCCAGGCTATCAGAGACGGTTTGTTCGCAGGTTCCGTTACACAGGATCCCGTTCAGATTGGCTACAAGGCAGTTGAGCTTGCAGTAAAGGCTGCTAAGGGCGAGTCCGTTTCCGATGTGGATACAGGTGCTCTTTGGTACACAAAAGACAATATGAAAGATGAGAAGATTGCTCCTTGTCTTTATGAGTAAATAAAGATTATTTTACAAACGAGGTATTACATTCCGTGATACCTCGTTTGGCAAAGAAAAAGAAGGGAAGTAAACGATGTTAAAAGGGATACCTGCCATTCTTTCTCCGGAATTACTAAAGCGTTTATGCGAAATGGGACATTCCGACAAGCTTCTTATTGCTGATGGAAATTTCCCTACGCATACGGTGGGAGAAAATGCCCATATCGTAAGGATGGACGGACACGGGGTATGCGAGATTCTGGAAGCGGTTCTGCAGCTTTTTCCTCTCGATTGTTATGTGGATTCTCCGGTGAGCATTATGGAGAAAGTACCGGGAGATACGGTGGAAACTCCCATATGGGATGAGTTTAGGAAAATTATAGCAAAGTATGATTCCAGAAAAGAGGTAATCGCCGGAGTTGAGCGCTTTGCTTTTTATGAAAAGTATGCGATTCCTATTTGATTATTGCGACTCGGAAAAAGCACTTTTATGGGTAACATTATGCTGCAAAAAGGTAGTATAGAAAAGGTGGCAAGACAAAATAGGGAAGAGCCTAGAATATTTATTTCATCAGGAGGGTATAATATGGCTAACAAAAATTGTATTGAACGAAGTATCTTATCACGGTAAAGGTGCAATCTTAAATGTTCCGGAAGAGGCAAAGGGACGCGATTCAAGAAGGCTTTTCATCTGCTCCGATCCGGATTTAATCAAGCTTTAATGTGACAAAGAAGGTAACTGACTTACTGGATAAGGAAGGTCTTTCTTATGAAATTTACCCGATATAAAAAGCTAACCCGACGATTCAGAATGTGCAGAACGGCGTAGCGGCATTCAAAAAGTCCGGTGCAGACTATATCATCGCAATCGGCGGCGGATCCTCTATGGACACCTCCAAGGCTATCGGATCATCATCACAAATCCGCAGTTTGAGGAGTGAGAAGCTTAGAGGGACTTTCCGCAACAAAGAAGCCGTCCGTACTCTATTTTTGCCATTCCGACAACGGCAGGTACCGCTGCAGAGGTTACCATTAACTATGTAATCACCGATGTGAGAAGAAGAGAAAGTCTGTATGCGTGGATCCCCATGATATTCCTGTGGTGGCTTTTGTGGATCCCGATATGATGTCCAGTATGCCGAAGGGCCTTACCGCATCTACCGGTATGGATGCGCTCACCCATGCTATCGAGGGATATACCACAAAGGGCGCAAATACCATTACCGATATGTTCAACTTAAAGGCCATTGAGCTTATTGCGAAGTCCCTTCGCGGTGCAGTGGATAATACTCCGGAAGGAAGAGAAGGAATGGCACTCGGCCAGTACCTTACCGGAATGGGCTTCTCCAACTGCGGACTCGGAATCGTACACTCCATGGCACACGGTTTAGGCGCTCTTTATGATACACCGCACGGTGTGGCAAATGCGATTATTCTTCCTACCGTTATGGAATACAATAAGGATGCTGTCGGAGAGAAGTTAAGAGATGTTGCAAAGGCTATGGGCGTTTCCGGCACGGAGAAGATGAGCAAGGAAGAGTATCAGAAGGCAGCTATCGATGCCGTTAAGAAGCTTGCTGAGGATGTAGGAATTCCCAAGGATTTAAAGAATATCGTAAAACTTGAGGACGTGGATTTCTTATCCCAGTCCGCTATGGATGATGTATGCAGACCCGAAACCTGAGAGATCCGAAGTTTGAGGATATTAAGGAGCTTTTCTTACAATTACTGTAAATAGCATGCTGGCTTTTTAACCAAGGCTCTTAGCGCTTTGGTACAAAAACTTATAAAAATGAAAAATCTATAAAAATGAATATGGTTAAGTGCTTATGAGAATAGGTCTGAAAAAGGGGTAATTTGTATCTGCTCCGATTTCAGACCTATTCTAAATTAAAGAATTATGCTAAACTAGCTTGTAAATATTTACTCAATGCGTGTTAGAAAACATGGAGGGCAAATGAAAAATTATGATGTAGCCTATCGTCGGTCGGGACCTGGAGGAATTTATGCAGCCTATGAGCTGAAAAAGAAGGATCCCGCTCTTTCTGTTGTGGTTTTAGAGGCGGGACACAGTTTGAAAAAGACATTGTCCTATAGACGGAAAGAAGATTAAGAGTTGTATTTCCTGTAAGAGCTGTTCTATCATGAGCGGTTTTGGCGGAGCAGGTGCATTTTCCGACGGAAAGTACAATATCACGAACGATTTTGGCGGAACCTTGTATGAATATATAGGAAAAGAAGAAGCCCTCTCCTCATGAAATATGTAGATGAAAATCAATATGGAAAACGGGGGAGAAGGCACCAGGCTTTTTCCACTGCAGGAACTAAGTTCAAGAAGCTCTGTATGCAGAATCGCTTGAAGCTTTGATGCCTCCGTTCGCCATTTGGGAACGGATATTAACTATGTGGTGTTGAAAAATCTCTATGCAAAGCTGAAAGATCAGGTAGAGTTCTATTTTGATACACCGGTAGAGAAGATTGAAATTCTTGGAAGACGGAAAGAAAGAGTAGAAGAGGGAAATACTGCGGCTTCCAAAGAATCTCTGAAAACGGATGGTGACGGGTTTATTCTCCATACAAAGAAGGAGGATTTTTCGCCAAAAATGCATTGTTTCCGTAGGCAGGTCAGTAGAAGTGGATGGAGTCCGTTTGTGAAGATTTAGGAATTCCGACAAAAGTCCAATCGTGTGGATATCGGAGTCAGAGTAGAGCTTCCAGCCGTTATTTTCTCTCATTTGACCGATGAACTGTATGAAAGCAAGATCGTGTATCGAACGGAACTTTTTGAAGATAATGTCCGTACTTTCTGTATGAACCCGAACGGAATAGTGGTAAATGAAAATACAAACGGGATTGTTACCGTAAACGGACACAGCTACGAAGGGGAAGAGAAGCATACGGAAAATACCAACTTTTGCGCTTCTTGTGGCAAAACATTTTTCCGAGCCCTTTAAGGATAGTAACGGCTACGGAGAAAGTATTGCCCGCCTTTCCAATATGCTTGGCGGCGGTGTCATCGTACAACGTTTCGGAGACCTTGTAAGAGGCAGAAGAAGTAATCAGAAACGTATTGAGGAAGGCATGGTGCAGCCGACACTTCAGGCAACCCCGGGAGATTTAAGTCTGGTGCTTCCCAAGCGTATTTTAGACGGCATTATGGAAATGATTTATGCTCTGGATAAGATAGCACCCGGAACGGCAAATGAAGACACCCTGCTTTACGGAGTAGAAGTTAAGTTCTATAACATGGAAGTAGCCTTGGATGAACATTTGGAATCGAATTGCAGAGGCCTCTATGTCATAGGGACGGTTCCGGGGTCACCCACTCCTCTCCCATGCCTCCGCGTCCGGTATTTTTGTGGCAAGGGAAATTGCCCGAAGAAGGAAAAAATCCGGCTTAAACTTATACAGCGGTACCGTAATAGAGAAAGGGGGGAGGACTGTGCGTATTTTCATGGCTCGACATGGAGAAACGGATTGGAATGTAGAGAGAAGAATTCAGGGCAATACCGATATCCCCTTGAACGAGAACGGTATTCGCCAGGCGAATTCTCTCGCTTCTATTTGGAACGACAGGTTGTGGGAAAAGGAGGAATTTTCACCCACATTTTCACCCAGCCCGCTGGAAAGAGCAAAAGAAACGGCAGAGATTGTAGAAATCGTCTTCATGTTCCGGTAGAATCTGTTCAGGGGCTCGAGGAAATGAACTTCGGTGTTTGCGAAGGAAAAGCTGGCTGGAGGCAAAAGCTTTGTATCCGAAAGAGCTTGCCGAGTGGGAGGAAAATAAGCGGGAACGCAGGATACCCGGCGGAGAATCTTATCAGGATGTCTTGGAGCGTTTTTCCTCCGCGTACAAAATTATGAAGGAGAGATTGTCCTCGGAGGAAATGAAAGAAGGAAAGGATAGCAATATCCTCATCATTACACATGGTGCTGTGATTATGCTTTATAGCGCTCCGAAACGGCTACGCCTCCCGGACAGCTTCTTTCGGGTTCGTGTGGAAAATGCAAGAGCGTATGCCTTTGAAACGGAGGAAATGGAAAGAATTATACAAGAAATTTGATGCTGAAAAGAAATTGGATAAAGTGGGATTTTGCACAGAAAGTAGTTTGCCGAAAAAGAGGTAGAGAAGAAAAATGAATAAAAAGAAGATTATGGAAGAAATTCTGAAGAAAATCGACAGATGAATCAAAAATTTGCTTCATCTAAGCAATGTAGGCGGGATGCTCATCCTCATCGAAGGCATGAGGGAGGCAATGAAAAACGGGATAAGGCTATGCTTTCTCTTCTTAAGCTGGGCTTCGTTTTAGTAATGCTCACAGAACTCATTCTCACAGCGATGCATGTTTCTTCCCTTGTCGAGAAAATAAAGTTGAGAAGAGCGGATGCGGAAGAAGAGGAAGAGTAGTGAATTTGCCTGTTTTATCCTATCCTGCTATATTCTATTTCGGAATGGTAAACCTGCTGACTTTCTTTATCTACGGTTTGGATAAATATAGGGCGGTTCATAATCAGTGGAGAATTCCGGAAAGAATGCTGCTTCTTCTCGCACTTATTGGGGGAGCTTTCGGGGCATTTCTTGCCATGAAGTATTATCATCACAAGACGAAAAAGACAAGATTTAAGCTTCTGATTCCTTTCTTCTCGTCTGCTCTGGGGCTTTCTTTTTCTTTAAACGGATATTGTAGGTGAAATCTGCATCGTTATTAAAGATGATTATCATAAGAGAAATCCGCGTCATTATGATAGAGGAATATCGCAAGTAGCTATAAGTCGTAAAAGACTTATAGCTTTTTCATTTTTGTCGATAATTTATCCGAGAAGAAGATTAAGGGATTTTGCGGGCGAAAATGCATACCGGAATCCGCACTTTGGATAACGTGGAATGCAGAAATCGGTATCGGCAATAAAGGAGGCCTTATGTTACAAAATGTTAGAGGGACAGGAGAGTCCTATCAAAACAAAATTTTTGGGCATACGAAGAAAGAGGCGGAGAAGAAGGGAAGCTCCTCTGTTTCCAAGGATGTGGCAGGAAGGGAAGCCGTCACGAATCAGTTAGACGTAAAAGATGATGTAAAAACGGATAAACTCAGTCTTTCCTCCGTAGCAAGTAAAAAGACGGAGAAAAAGGAAGTGCTTACTCCTGAGGATCAACTATCCGATAAGGCGAAGGACTATCTTGCCAAGTTGAGGAAGAGCCGTAAAAATGTGGATTTCCGCATTTCGGAAAAAGGCATGGAAAACAACTATTTGGCTAAGAAGAGCAATAAAGAGTTCACGATTGTGCTGACCAATGAAGAAATAGAAAGAATGGCTACAGATAAAGCCTTTGAAAAGAAGCAACTTTATATTATCGATAAGACCATGAAGGATATGCTGAAGGCATCTCTTGAATCGGGAGAATAACGGAAGCGGTAAAACCAATACTCTGATATCAAGGATATTGCCTTGAAGCTGAAGGAAGACGGTTCTACAGAGCTTATTGCGAGTCTTGAAAAGAGCTCCAAGTCGGCAAAACAGATTGCAAAAGACAAGGCAAAGAAGAGAGAGACGGAGAAGCTGGAAGAAAAACGTCTTGAGAAAAAGCTAGCCGCAGAGAAGGATAAGAAGAAAGTTGCGGAGAAGGCTGATGAGAAGAAAGAGGAAAAAGAGACGGTAAAGAGAGTCGAAGTAAAGGCAAAGACGATAGAAGAGCTTGTAGAAAAATGAAGAATATAGACTGGGATAAGGTTCCGGAGACAGAAAAAGATTCGGAATAGAAAACAAAAGGATTCGGAATAAAATAGAAACAGCTTTAGTATTTCAATTTAAAAAGAGAGAGGCATAATGTGTACAGAGCGCCCAAACATTAGATTTTAGGTCTAACTTTTGGGGGGTGGTACAATAAGCCTCTCTTTTTTATTCTTCTTAATAAAGCGGTATAGGCTAAGTCTGAACGTCATATGGACGAGTATCGCTCGAAAAGAGCGCTATCTCTTCTTAACAAGCGTCCAAGATGAAGCCTAAACATCTTGTTTCAAACTAATCCAATTCGGAGTAACAGATTTTATATCCTGTTTCGAGGATCTCTACAACTTGTTCGATTTCTCCGTGGGGATCCGAGATAGAGAAGGAATTCGTCTTTCCCTTATCGTCTTGGAAAAACCGTACGGCTGTTCCGCAGGAAGAGCTAAGGTCTCTCGGGACAGGCTGTAAGATAGCGCTTTTCCCTTCCTTCAGCATATCCCTATGGAAGCGGACTGCTCCAAAATGGCTATGAAAATGTAAAGCGATATATTCTTTCACCATACTATTTCCTTGTGAGAGTCACCAAAAACTCTTCCTCATTTTTCTTTCTTGTATTCCGCATTATAGCCGGCAGACTCGGCAAAGCGGGAAACATTTTCACACAGGCCATATTATCGGTTAAAAAGAGTGTACTGTGCCTCATGCGTTTTTTCTACGGCATTTTTAATAAGAATCACCGGCTGGGGCAGGAAAGTCCTCTGCGTCAATCATCTTTTTAGCTCCTTTCTGTCCCTTGGGACTCTTTCTTGAAAAATGTATTTGCTGCAGCAATCACAAGTAAAACAACAAGACCGATAATTACGGCGATTTTTCCGTTTTCAGTCGGGCCTTTTCCGGATGCGGCAAGACCGAAGTTATGGCAGAATGCGGCACCTACCAAAAAGTCCGAGATAGGTGATAGCGGAGTCAGTGTTTCTTCTCCGGCCATAACCATTTGACGAAGCGGGCAACCTCAAGGAGACAACAACCAAAGCCGGCAAGAAGCATTCCGAGGAAATTCCATAAAGAGTCGCTATGCGCAACGGGTTGCTCGAGGAATCCCGGTGGAACTTTCCGAAAGCAAGATTTCCGATTAAGGCGGTAACGAAAATCATACAGAAACCGATTAAAAGCTTCGGTTCACGGAAAAGGATGATATCGCGGAATCCGCCAACCATACAAAGTCTTGTGTACTGTGCTACAAAGCACCGACAATAAGTCCTGCAAGAAGAGAAACAAGGATTGCAGCGTGCTTTGCTCCGGGGCCTTCAGCGGTAAAGAAGATAAAAGCGGGAGCGGCAAGGACAAGAATGAGAAGGGCAATCTGTGCTACGGGCAGAACTAACGCCTCTCCTTTGTTTTGCTTATAGGTTCTCTTTAAGGAGTAGCCTCTCTTTAAGAAGAATACACCGACGATAATTCCCCGCAACGAAACCGAAGAGTCCCACAACGGCGTTGAAGTCTCCTCCTGCGAGACGAAGCACCATACGGAAGGGACATCCTAAGAACATCAGGCATCCGATCATGACGAAAAAGCCGATAAAAAAACGTGTTACAGGAGAAGAACCGCCTCTCGGGGAAAACTCTCCTCTTGCCATGGAAAGAGCCATGGCACCGAGAATAAGACCGATAATTTCCGGACGGATATACTGCACTGCCTCCGCCCTGTGCAGTCCCAGTCCGCCTGCCGTATCTCTGATGAAACAAGCCAGACAAAAGCCCATATTGGCAGGATTTCCCAGCAGCACTAAAGCTACCGAGATGATTCCGATGATTCCACCGGCAATAGCGATGTGAATCTCTCTGCTTTAAAAATTCATTTTCCCTCCTTCGCCCGGAAAGGGCATTGCAAAAATAATTAAAATTTAAAAATCAAAAATAGTATAGCATGAATGAATGCCCGTAATTATTGCATTATCGTACTAGTGACGAGACTTATAGGAAATGTATATTCCTTAAAAATAGAGGATAATTAGGCAGAATGGATATTGCCTAAAAATAGGTTTTTCGAGTACTATAAGAAATAATTTTAAAAATGGTTTTTGGATTCCGAAGTTTGTGGAAAAGATAGAAAATCAGGGAGCAGAACTGCGCCGTTTCGGAGAGGAGTAAGCGATGACAAAGGTTTACGAGAGATTGCAACGTTGTTTGAAAAAGCATTGAGGATAAGATTCCTTTTCGCCCGCGTCTGGCACTGGTGCTCGGTTCGGGACTGGGGATTATGCGGAAAGAATCGAAATCGAGGCAAGCATAGATTACCATGAAATCACGGATTTTCCGGTATCGACAGTGAGTGGACACAAGGGAAGATTTGTATTCGGCCATATCGGTAGTGTGCCGGTAGTCATTATGCAGGGAAGAGTACATTTTTATGAGGGCTATTCCATAGAAGATGTGGTTCTTCCGGAACGTCTAATGCACCTTATGGGAGCGGAAATTCTTTTCCTGACCAATGCCTGCGGTTCTGCAAATCCTGCCTATCAGGCGGGAGACTTTATGCTTATTACCGACCATATTCTCTATTCTGTTCCGAATCCTTTGATTGGAGCTAATATAGAGGAGCTTGGCGTTCGTTTCCCGGATATGTCGGAGGTCTATGATCCGGCGCTTCGCAAGGAGATTCTTGCTGTTGCAAAGGAGCAGGGACTTTCTCTTAGGGAAGGAGTGTATATGCAGTTCAGCGGTCCCAGTTTTGAGACACCGGCTGAAGTGAAGATGGCGCATATTCTCGGAGCCGATGCGGTGGGGATGAGCACGGCTTGTGAAGCGGTTGCGGGAAGACACTCGGGAATGCGTATCTGCGGAATTTCCTGTATCTCCAACTTGGGCGCCGGACTTTCTGAAGAACCCTTGAGTGACGAGGATGTGAAGGTGGTTGCAAGTCGTGTGGCACCACTCTTTAAAAAGCTTGTCACGGAGGTGATTATCAGGATAGGTAAGGAGTAATTGCTTTTTCGATGCAGTATGAGAGGAGAAGAAAGCGGCTTATGGAGCATGACTCGGGGAAGAAACGGCTTATAGCGACCTGTTTGGTTTTAAGTATAGGAATAGAAGAAGGGAGACGGAAGAAGAAATGGATCAGGGAATGCTTAAGGAAGAAGAAATAGTGAATTACTTTCCGGGATTGAGAACGTCCGTTTAAATGAGGAAGAGTCTGCCGTTGTGATTGTAGACCAGACCGCACTTCCGGGAAAGAAAGAGTTTTTGAACTGGGAGATGCGAAGGCGCTCTACGATGCTATCTTCGAATTAAAGGTGCGCGGTGCTCCTGCTATCGGAATCTGTGCAGCTTACGGTATCTTTATTTTGGCAAAAGCGGATTCAGGCGGATTCGGGAGAGGCTTTTTATAAGAAGTTTAAGGAGGATGCAGCGTATCTGAACTCTTCTCGCCCGACAGCCGTAAACTTAAGCTGGGCACTTCATCGCATGGAAGATGTGGTGAAGGAAAATATTTCGAAAAGCCCGAAGGAAATCCTTTCTTTATTAAGAGAAGAGTGCAGATTGATTCAGGCCGAGGATGCCGCAATGTGTAAGGCTATCTCCGAGTATGGCCTTTCTTTATTAAAGGATGGAGACGGTATTTTGACCCATTGCAATGCCGGTCCCTTTGGCTACTTCCAAGTACGGAACGGCTCTCGGCCCACTCTTCCTTGGGAAGGAAAGAGGAATCCATTTCCATGTTTTTTCTGATGAAACAAGACCGCTTTTACAGGGAGCAAGGCTTACTTCATATGAACTCGATCAGGGAGGGATAGACGTGACTTAATATGTGACAATATGGCAAGTATTGTCATGAAAAACGGCTGGGTGCAGGCTTGTCTCGTGGGCTGTGACCGTGTTGCGGCAAATGGAGACGCTGCCAATAAAATCGGAACAAGCGGTGTGGCTATCCTGGCAAAGCATTACGGCATTCCTTTCTATGTTTTAGGCCCGAGTTCCACGATTGACTTTCACCGTAAAACAGGAGAAGATATCGTGATAGAGGAGCGGAATCCGGAAGAAATCAAGTGTAAGTTCTATGAAAAGCCCATGGCACTTTCTTCCGTAAAATGCTATAACCCCGCATTTGACGTAACGGATCACAGTCTGATTACGGCAATCATTACGAGAGAGGAATCTTAAGAGCACCTTACACGGAATCCTTGAAGAAGGCTTTTCCGGAACGGGTTATGGAGTAAAGGCATCATAAGATGCAGAGTGAAGATATTAGAGAACTGCACGGGGATATCACGGATACAGTGCCTGGATATCACAGATACTGTATAGAGCCGGTATAGAGTCAGTACGGAGATAGCGTAGGGAAAAGAGCCCTGCGATACTCATAAAAGCTAAACCTGTACGAAATGGCGTTTCGAATCGGAAAAGAGAAAGAAGCCTTTCGTACGCAATCTTGTAAAAGAAGGAGAGGAACGCATTATGAAAAACATGGAAAGTTCTGACAGGTGCTGTACTTATCGCTTCCCTTTTGGCAGGCTGCGGTGCATCCGGTGCGGCAAAGTCCACCACGGCTGCTGCCGGAGAGAACACAACAACGGCTGCTAAAGCGGAGGGAGAGACAAAGGCGGCGAAGGACGGTGAGGAGAAAAAAGGCTTAAAGATTGCTATTGTATCCAGCCCCTCCGGTGTTGATGACGGAAGCTTTAACCAGGATAACTACAACGGTATCTTAAGCTTTATTGAGAAGCATCCGGATGCAAGCGTAACCCCTGTTCGTGAGGAGACAGGAGATACTGCAGCTGTTATGCAGGCTGTAAATGATATTGTGGCAGACTATGATGTACTGGTTTGCTGCGGTTTCCAGTTTGCAGGAATCGGAACCATCGCAAAGGACAATCCCGAAACAAAGTTTATCTTAGTGGACTCTTATCCTGTTGATGCAGACGGGCAGGAAGTATCTTTGGACAATGTTTACGCCATGCAGTTTAAGGAGCAGGAGAGTGGCTTCTTTGCAGGAATTGCAGCAGCTTTAGAGACGAAGAGCGGAAAGGTTGCCGTAGTGAACGGTATCGCTTATCCGTCCAACGTAAACTATCAGTACGGCTTCATGTCCGGCGTAAACTATGCTAAGGCAAAGTATGATGCAAGGCAGAGTATGTAGAGATTCCTTCTTATGCAGGAACCGATGTGACCAATAAAAATGTTGGCGGAAACTATATCGGAAACTTCTCTGATGAAGCAACCGGTAAGGTCGTTGGAAAGGCACTCCTTGATAAGGGTGTAGATATCATGCTTGTTGCAGCAGGCGGATCCGGAAACGGTGTATTTACCGCTGTGAAGGAAGCAGGAGATGCCAAGGTTATCGGATGTGATGTTGACCAGTATGATGACGGAGCAAACGGCGATAAGAACATTATCTTAACTTCCGTTCTTAAGGTTATGCACTCCAACGTGGAGAAGCAGCTGGAGAAGGTTCTTGACGGCAGCTTTTAAAGGTGAAAAATGCGCTTCTTGGTGCAGATACCGATTCTACCGGCTATGTAGGTGTTGATGGAAGACAGCAGCTTTCCGAGAGACACTGGAGAAACTTGCCGATGTGTACAAGAAGGTGCAGAGTGGAGAAATCGTTCCCGCTGCAAACTTTAACAACATGACACCGGATAATTTCACCGGATTAAAATAAGAAGAAGTTATAGAGGGCGGCTGCCCGGTAAGAAGGAAATTCTGCCGGACAGCTGTCTTATTATAACGAGTATTGTACATAAAGCGTGTCGATCTCGTCCATCGAGATAGAGAGGAAACAGCATGTCCGAATATATAGTTGAGATGAAGCACATCACCAAGCGCTTTCCGGGAATTGTGGCAAATGATGATGTCTCTTTAGGGATAAAAAAAGGAGAAATCTTTGCCCTCTTAGGAGAAAACGGTGCCGGAAAATCTACCCTTATGAGTATGCTCTTCGGTATGTATGAGCCGGATGAGGGAGAGATTTGGATTCGGGGGAAAAAGGAAGACATTCACTCTCCAAGCTATGCGACCAAATTGAATATCGGTATGGTTCACCAGCACTTTAAGCTGATACAGAACTATAGCATTACGGAAAATATTATTCTCGGCCTTCTTCAAGGGATAAAAGGCTGGGTTTTTACCGTATGTGGATTTAAAGAAGGCGGAGGCAAAGGTCGCCGCGCTTTCCGAAAAATATGGACTGGAAGTCAGTCCCAAGGATATCATTGAAAATGTAGGGATTTCCGTGCAGCAGCGTGTAGAGATTCTGAAAATGCTTTATCGTGAGGCGGAGATTCTGATTTTTGATGAGCCGACCGCGGTACTGACACCCCAGGAAATCACCTTCCTTTTGGATATTATTCGGGGGCTGAGAGATAAGGGAAAGACCATTATTCTGATTACGCATAAGCTTTCGGAAATCAAGCAGGTGGCGGATCGTTGTGCGATTTTAAATAGGGGAAAACTCATCGATATATTGGATGTTAAAGAGACCTCCGCTAAAGACAATGGCGAATCTTATGGTTGGCCGTGAGGTGAACTTTACGGTGGAAAAGCCGGATCCAAAATACGGAAAGACCGTTCTTGAAGTACAGAATCTTACGGTGAAGAACCGGGACGGCTTCTCCGTTGTGAAAAATGTCAGCTTCTCCATACGAAGTGGGGAAATCTTTGCGATTGCCGGTGTTGCCGGAAACGGACAGGTGGAAATTGCGGATGCGATAGCGGGCTTGTAAAGATTTCCGAAGGAAAGATCATTCTAAACGGGAAGGACATCAGCGTAGAAAGTATTAGGAGGAGGATTCTGAAGGAATCTCCTATATTCCGAGGATAGACAGGATGTAGGGCTTGTCATGGATTTCTCTTTGGAAGATAACCTCGTTTTAAAGACCTATAGGAATGAGCGTTTTTTTCCAAGAAAGGGATATTATCTCATAAGGCAATTCGGGAAAATGGAGAAGAGCTTTATTGCAAAGTATGATATTCGTTCCGGACAGGGCTGTCAGACGATTGTGCGCTCCATGAGCGGAGGAAACCAGCAGAAAGCGATTATCGGAAGAGAAATAGAGCTCGATTCCGAGCTGATGATTTTTTTGTGCAGCCTACGAGAGGCCTCGATATCGGAGCTATTGAGAACATCCATAAGCAGATTATTGCGGAGAGAAATGCCGGAAAGGCGATTCTCCTGATTTCTCTGGAACTTGATGAAATCATGAACTGTGCGGACACAATGGGGTTATTTACAATGGAGAAATGCAAAGATTGCCGATGCAAAGGAGCTTAGCACGAATCAGGTAGGGGAGTTTATGATGGGGGTAAAAGCATGAAAGACAATAAAACGAAGGAAAAGAGTCTGCTGCTTAGGCTTCTTGGGCAGGAAAAACGCAGAATATCACGATTCCCGTATTTGCTATTGTTTTAAGCCTTTTTGCCGGTGCGGTAATCATTCTTTTACAGGGAAAGAACCCCTTGATTGCGTATATGAATTTACCCAGGGTTCCGGTATTTTACCAAAGGAAAGCTACGCAGGTTATAAGAACATCCTGACGGATTTTTGCAGTTTCTAAACGCCTGGACACCGATGATTTTTCGCCTCCCTTGCCGTTGCCGTTGCGCTTCGTGCGGGGCTCTTCAATATCGGGGTAGCAGGGACAAATGCTCACTGCGGGCTTTGTGAGTTCCGTATTGATTGGATACAGTAACCTGCCCTGCCGGAATAGCCAAACCGCTTGTAATTCTTATCGGTATTCTTGTCGGTATGGCGCTGGGCGCATTTGTAGGCGTTTTAAAGCATCGCTTTAATATTAACGAGGTGGTTTCCACCATTATGCTGAACTATATTGCACAGTATGTGATCGCATTTTTATCAATACCTATTTTGTGAACCCGACATCCAGACAGTCCAGACCGGTTTCAGCGGCTTCCCGTCTGACCCTTATGGATACGCCGGTAGGTAATCTGAAAATAGATATTCCGCTTGCCATAGTTTTGGCGCTGCTTGTTGCGGTTTTGATTCAGTTTGTCCTGGACAGAACCTGCTTCGGCTTTGAGATTAAGAGTGTGGGCTTCAGCAAGAAGGCCTCCCGCTATGCCGGTATTCCGGTGGGAAAGAATCTGGTACTGACTATGGCACTTTCCGGTGCGCTCGCAGGCCTTGCCGGTGTTAGCTATTACCTTGGCTATTTCGGCTCTATCCAGCCAAGAGTTTTACCGAGTATGGGATTTGACCTCATTGCGGTAGCCCTTCTTGAAACAGTAACCCTATCGGGATCGTGTTCTTCTTTCTTTATTACCATATTGAGCAAGGGAAGCACCTATATGAACTCCGCGTCAGGCCTTGAGTCCGAGATTGCTTCCGTAATCACTCGGTATCATTCTTCTTTTCTCTGCTTGCAACGCCTATATTCGTTACCTTGTGAATAAGGGAAAAGCTGGAAATGGAAGAGCGAAAGAAGAAGCAGGAGAAGAGAAGAGCAGAAGGGACTGAGGGAGAAAGAAAAGAAAAAGTAGAAGAAAATAAAAATAAAGAAGAAAAATAAAGAAGAAAAAGAGCAGTAGAGGAAGATAAGGGAGAAACAAATGTGATGGAAGGAGGGAAAGTATAATGGAAAGAATCATTATTGACGGACTGTCCTTTTCTCTTCCGCTTTTTATCATGGCTGTAGGGGGAATTTACAGTGAAAAAGCGGAATCACAAACCTGCTCTGGAAGGCTTTCAGGGATGGGGGCTTTTACCGAGCCCCTAGCAGCAGTCATTATGATGAATATGGGCATTGGAAATGCAACAACGCAGTTTTATGCGGCGATTTTTCTTTTGCAGTGCTTTGGCGGAGCCTTATATTCCCTGCTTCACGCCTTGCTTTGCATTCGGATGAAAGCAAATCAGGTCATCAGCGGCGTGGTGCTGAATATTCTGGCCATGTCCTTAACTGCCTACCTTTGTAAGGCTCTTAACAAGGGACTTTTTCCATGCGGCATCCGACAAGTTTGTGCTATGCGTTTCGGATAAATTTACAGTACCCGGACTTTCCGCTATCCCGGTTTTAGGTGCATTTTTCAGCGATATTTATCCTTTTGAAGTTTTGATTATTCTGATAGCGCTTGTTTGCTGGTACATTCTTTATCAGACCCGTTACGGGATGAATCTTCGTGCCTGCGGGACAATCCTCATGCTGTGGATGCAGCAGGAGAGCGTGTAGCAAAACCCGTACGATTGCGGTGTTGTTTTCCGGAGCCCTTTCGACTTTCCGGTATTTGCTTTGCTTTATTCCATTTCCGGAAACTTTTTCTTCCGCAATTTTTTGTGGGTTACGGCTATCTTTCCATTGCAGGGCCATGATTTTCGGAAACTGGACCATCCTTCCAACCTTGGCGTCCTGCCTGCTCTTCGGCTTTGCCCGTTCCGGCGGATATTTTCTGGTGCAGAAGATGCAGATGCCGAGTAGCTACTCGGATCTGGCTATGACTTTGCCTTATATCTTAACTCTTGCTGCTTTTGATTTTCTTCTCGAAGTTTAACAGAGCACCGAGGGCTTTTAGGGAGACTTACGATAAGGGTAAGCGGTAAAAGCGAGAAGAGATAACGAAAAGAGAAAAACAAAAGAGACGAACAAAAAGAGACGAACAAAAAGAGAACACTTGGAAGAGATAAACATGGTGAAATAATGAAAAGGCTAAAAACTAAAAAGCATAGAAGATAAGAAAGGAGTGGCTGTGGGAATTTTGTTTTTATAATGCAAGAATCTTGACTATGCAGGACAATATGGAAATCATAGAGGAGAGCTCTGGACGGAAAAAGGAGCGAATCAGCTATATCGGCCCGCAGAGAAAAGATATACAGGCAAGTTTTGAACGGAAATCGACCTAAAAGGGAATCTCATTCTTCCCAGTTTTAAGGATGCGCATACCCACTCTGCCATGACCTTCCTTCGCTCCTATGCGGATGACCTCCCCTTTGGGACTGGCTCGAAACAGGTCTTTCCCTATGGAAGCGAAGCTCACGGAGAGGACATTTATACCTTTTCCAAGATTGCCATTTTGGAGTATTTAAGCTCGGGTATCACAGCCTCTTTTGATATGTATTTTTCATCCGGAGGAAATGGCGCGTCTTGCCGTAGATACGGGCTTCCGGACCGTTTTACTTTCCGGCTTAAGCACTTCAATTTTTCTTTGGAAGAAATGCGGGACTGCTATCAGAAATATAATGCCTTTCATCCTCTTGTTTCCTATCAGCTAGGCTTCCATGCGGAGTACACGACTTCGAAAGAATTAATGGAAGGCATAGCAAAAATTTCGGAAGAGTTTAAGGCACCGGTATATACGCATAACTCGGAGACGAGAATAGAGGTGGAGGGTTGCCTGGAACGGTACGGCATGACTCCGACCGCACTCATGGACGCTCTCGGTATGCTGAACTACGGCGGAGGCGGATACCACTGTGTATACTTAAGTGATGAAGACATGGATATTTTTAAAAAGAGAGGAATGACGGTCGTTACGAACCCGGGCTCGAACATGAAGCTGGCAAGCGGTGTACCAAGAACGGCAGAACTACTTTAAAAAGAGGGATTCCCATGGCAATCGGTACGGACGGTGCGGCAAGCACAACTGCCTTGATATGTTCCGGGAAATGTTTTTGGTTACCGGGCTTGCCAAGCTGCGGGAAGAGGATGCGAGTGTGGTTTCCGCGGAAGAGGTTTTGAAAATGGCCTGTGTAAACGGAGCACATTGTATGGGACTTAAAGACGCGGACTGTCTTTCCGAAGGAAAACTTGCAGATCTTTTTATCCTGGATCTCCATCAGCCGAATATGCAGCCGTTAAATTCCATAGTGAAAATATTGTCTATAGCGGCAGCAAGCAAAATGTAGAACTCACCATGGTGAATGGAAAGATTCTCTATGAAAAGGGAGAATTCTTCATTGGAGAAGCTCCGGAAGAAATCTATGCAAAGGCTAATCGCCGTATGGAAGAGTTAAAGGGGTAAAGATGAGAGTAGGAATAATCGGAACAGGATTTATCGCGGATGTCCATGCGGCAGCTTTGCGAGCAGCGGGGCAGGATATCGTAGCGATTTGCGGAAATGAGGAGGCGGTTCTCGCCTCCTTTTCCAAGAAATGGAGTATTATAAACAGCTATCATGGATTATCAGGATATGCCGATGGAAAAACTTGATGCGGTGCAAATCTGTACACCGCCGAATACACACTATGCCATAGCGAAGTATTTTTCTGAAAAGAATCTGTGTTTAGAAAAAATCAGGAGCCGGAAAAAGAACTTGGATTTAGAAAAAGAATCAGGAATTGGGAAAAACCGGATTTTAGAGAAACATTTAGATATAGGAAAAAAATCTTGAAAAAAAGCTTGGAAAAATAAAGGAAAGCTGGCCATTGTCTGCGAAAAAGCCTCTGTCTCGATATAGAAGAGGAAAGGAACTTTTGAGCTTGTGGAACAGTCAGGGAACGCCATTTGAGTCTGCTTCCATAACCGTTTTTATCCGGCTATTCGGAAAATGCGCGAGCTTCTGAAAAGCGGAGAGCTGGGAAAACCGATTCTCCTCTACGGGGCCTATGAGCAGGAATTTCATATTCCGCCCGTTCCCTACTCCTGGCGTTTTGATGTAAAGGATGGAAACCATCTTCGCGCTGTTTCGAAATCGGCTCTCATGTCTTAGACCTAACATTTTTGCTGGAAAAGCCGGTAATCACTCTACAGGCTGCTTTTTCAGAATCGAAACCATGTCTTATTTAAAGATAAGGCAGGTATCCTGTGGGATAAAGAGGACGCGGGAAAACTTCCTGTTCCGATTGAAAATGAGGATACGGCAGTTCTGCATATGCAGCTTCAGGGAAGATGCTAGCAGTAGCCCTTGCGCTTTCAGAAGTGAGCCATGGGAAACAGAACCACATTTTCCTGAATCTGATCTGTGAAAAGGGAAGACTCGGCTGATAATGACAGGGCTGATCTGCTTTCTTTCTCTTCAGAAAAAGGAAGCTCAAAAAGAACTGAGCCTCGGTATGCAAACTGGTTACAAAAGACTGCTTCCGGGAGATGTTTTCCGACTTTTATAATGCTTTAGCGGAAGGGCGGACTTCAGTTATGGCAACGCCTTCTGAAGCTTTACAAAATGAAGAGTTCTGCGAGGCGTTTTATAGAAGTGCCAAAGCGGAAAAGGAATTTATATTCAGTGATGCCTTGGAGTATGAGAAAGATAGGACGACTTCTTTTAAAAAGAAGTCAAGAAGTCTGAAAAAGAGAAGTCTGAAAAGAGAAGTGTGAAAAAGAAGCGAAAGGACTTTTTGATTCAGCACTATTCCATGGAGCTTTTTGGAAGGAGAACATACCTTCTTCTCGGAGTGCTATCATTCTCCAAAACGCAATGAGGAGGGAAAGCTTTTAGCCTCTACCATGTATGGCTTATATTGTAAGGAACCGAAGAGCTATTCCGACTTCCATAAACTAAGTCACGAAGAAATTTGGACTTTTTTAGAGGGAGATTCTTTACACTTTATCTCTTATATGAAGACGGTTCAGTGGATACGGTTACTCTCGGTTCGGATTTGTCCTCCGGACAGCTCCTGCAATATACGGTTCCGGTAGGAGTAATGCAGGCCGGGTGCTTAAAACCCGGCGGGGAGTATGCTTTTGTATAGCTGCACCGTAGTACTGGCTTTTTGATTGGCAATGCTTTACTATGGCAGAAAAAGAAGAGATACTTCGGAAGCATGGAGAAAAAAGGAAATAATAGACTTCTATAAAAGAATAGAAGAGTAGAACTGCGGTAAGCTTTAGTATTGGACATAGCTATATAGAACGGGACAGGATATAGTGAGACAAAATTCAGTAAAAATTCCGCAAAAACAAAAACTGCTTGACACTGCAATTGACGGGTAAAGCAGATACACAAGCTGTCGCAAAAAAACAAGACAGCAAAAACGGCGGAAAGAATGAGGATGATTAAGGCTTAAGCCGAGATGAACCGAAAAACTTTTTGCCAATCTGAACCTTGAAAAATCAAAGATCGAATAATACACAGACCCTGAAGATTCTTGAAAAGAAGTTCTTCTAAGAAGAACGAAAAGCCGGAATTCCGGCAGAGAAAATTCAGAAGCACAGAAATGTGCAGCGAAAACAAACTTTTACAGTAATTAAGGAAAAACAAGCTAAGCTAAGTTTTGACTTGGACTGAACTTTAACTGTCAGTGATGACAGATTTATGCTTTTCTTTATGAAAAGTGCTCATTTGACCTCCTCGTTGCTTTGAGGCAACTTCGGAGCCTAGCTTTGCAAGGTACAGCTTACGCTGTAGTCCGGTACATAAGCACTTTTCCTGATGAAAAGTGCTTATTATGAGAGTTCGATCCTGGCTCAGGATGAACGCTGGCGGCGTGCCTAACACATGCAAGTCGAACGAGATGCGTATTGGAAAGCTTCGGCCGGAAGATGCGTTATCTAGTGGCGGACGGGTGAGTAACACGTGGGTAACCTGCCTTATGGAGGGGGATAACAGAGAGAAATCACTGCTAATACCGCATAAGCACAGTACCGCATGGTAGAGTGTGAAAAGATTTATCGCCATAAGATGGACCCGCGTCTGATTAGCCAGTTGGCAGGGTAAAAAGCCTACCAAAGCGACGATCAGTAGCCGATCTGAGAGGATGACCGGCCACATTGGGACTGAGACACGGCCCAAACTCCTACGGGAGGCAGCAGTGGGGAATATTGCACAATGGGGGAAACCCTGATGCAGCGACGCCGCGTGAGTGAAGAAGTATTTCGGTATGTAAGCTCTATCAGCAGGGAAGATAATGACAGTACCTGACTAGAAGCCCCGGCTAACTACGTGCCAGCAGCCGCGGTGAATACGTAGGGGGCAAGCGTTATCCGGATTTACTGGGTGTAAAGGGAGCGTAGACGGAGTGGCAAGTCTGAAGTGAAAACCCTGGGCTCAACCCTGGGACTGCTTTGGAAACTGTTAATCTAGAGTGTTGGAGAGGTAAGTGGAATTCCTGGTGTAGCGGTGAAATGCGTAGATATCAGGAAGAACACCGGAGGCGAAGGCGGCTTACTGGACAATAACTGACGTTGAGGCTCGAAAGCGTGGGGATCAAACAGGATTAGATACCCTGGTAGTCCACGCTGTAAACGATGAATACTGGGTGTCGGGGAGCAAAGCTTCGGTGCCGTCGCAAACGCAATAAGTATTCCACCTGGGGAGTACGTTCGCAAGAATGAAACTCAAAGGAATTGACGGGGACCCGCACAAGCGGTGGAGCATGTGGTTTTAATTCGAAGCAACGCGAAGAACCTTACCAAGTCTTGAGATCCCATTGACAGAGTATGTACGTACTTTTCCTTCGGGGCAATGGTGACAGGTGGTGCATGGTTGTCGTCAGCTCGTGTCGTGAGATGTTGGGTTAAGTCCCGCAACGAGCGCAAACCCCTATAGTTAGTAGCCAGCAGTGAGATGGGCACTCTATCTAGACCGCCAGGGATAACCTGGAGGAAGGCGGGATGACGTCAAATCATCATGCCCCTTTATGACTTGGGCTACACACGTGCTACAATGGCGTAAAACAAAGGGAAGCAAGAGGGTGACCTTAAGCAAATCTCAAAAATAACGTCTCAGTTCGGACTGTAGTCTGCAACCCGACTACACGAAGCTGGAATCGCTAGTAATCGCAGATCAGCATGCTGCGGTGAATACGTTCCCGGGTCTTGTACACACCGCCCGTCACACCATGGGAGTTGGTAATGCCCGAAGTCAGTGTTCCAAGAGAGGAAGCTGCCGAAGGCAGGACTGATGACTGGGGTGAAGTCGTAACAAGGTAGCCGTATCGGAAGGTGCGGCTGGATCACCTCCTTTCTAAGGATAAAGTAGGGGTTTGTGTGTTATTCGATTTTTGAAACGCCGAGTTTTCGTAAAGAAAACTTGGTGTGTACAAGGTATAGAGTGACTGATTTAAGTGAACGGTTCTCCGGACTTCATGTTCGGTAAAGAAACCTCACACGAACTTTCCTGCGGAAAGCAACTCTCTTTGAGAGTTGGTCAGATCAGTCGAATTTTTCTGAAGAAAAATTCTCCTTGTTTGGTGCTGATGCGTTTAGGGGAAACACCCGTTCCCATCCCGAACACGACGGTTAAGACTTAAGCGGCCGAAAATACTTGCTGGTAACGGCACGGGAAGATAGGTGGGTGCCAAGCATTTTTAAAAATAAAAGAGAATGAAATACAATGCTGCGAAGAGCACAGGAGGTTCATGACTTCCCATTGTACTGCTTACGAAAGTAAGCAATCGTACCTTGAAAACTGCATATCCGAAAGAAATAATTATTCTAGTAAATAGAGTAAGACATCCGAGGGTACAAGGTAAAACTTGTACAAGAAGAGAAGTGCTTTTATGAAGAAATAGAAGTACTTCAGGAGAAGAGAAATCTTCTTCACAATCAGAAAAGAGATACACGCTAGTATCTCGACACTTGAGCGATCAAGTGGAGAATTGGTTAAGCAATAAGAGCATAGGGTGAATGCCTAGGCACTGAGAGCCGAAGAAAGACGTGATAAGCTGCGAAAAGCTGCGGGATTGGCAAATACGATTTGATCCGCAGATATCTGAATGGGGAAACCCACTAGAGAAGACTCTAGTACCGTACAGCCAATACATAACTGTACGGAGGGAACCCGCTGAACTGAAACATCTAAGTAGGCGGAGGAAGAGAAAACAACCGTGATTCCGAAAGTAGTGGCGAGCGAAATCGGAAGAGCCCAAACCGAGTGCGTGCACCTCGGGGTTCGGACTGCATAAAAGATCTGTAAGTGAGTGGAAGCCGATGGAAATAGGCGCCATAGAGGGTGAAAGCCCCCTTACACGAAGCGTAAAGGATCAAGCAGTATCCAGAGTACTGTCAGACACGTGGAACCTGGCAGGGAAGACGGGGACCACCCCCAAGGCTAAATACTACTCAGTGACCGATAGCGATTAGTACTGTGAAGGAAAGGTGAAAAGGACCCCGGGAGGGGAGTGAAAGAGAACCTGAAACCCTGTGTTTACAAACTGTGGAACAGCGCAAGCTGAACCGCGTACTTTTTGTAGAACGGTCCGGCGAGTTATAGTTACTGGCAAGGTTAAGGACTTTAGGTCCGGAGCCGAAGCGAGAGCAAGTCTGAAAAGGGCGTTAAGTCAGTAGATATAGACCCGAAACCGGGTGACCTATCCATGTCCAGGATGAAGCTAAAGTAAAATTTGGTGGAGGTCCGAACGCACATCCGTTGAAAAGGGTGGCGATGAGGTGTGATAGCGGAGAAATTCCAATCGAACCCGGAGATAGCTGGTTCTCCTCGAAATAGCTTTAGGGCTAGCCTCGCAGTAAGTCTTTCGCAGGTAGAGCACTGAATTCTTGAGGGGGCGTCAAAGTCTACCAAGAGATATCAAACTCCGAATGGCGGTAAGATATAAGCGGGAGTCAGACTGCGGGATATAAATTCCGTAGTCAAAAAGGAAACAGCCCAGATCTACAGCTAAGGTCCCAAAGTACATGTTAAGTGGTAAAGGATGTGGGATTTCATAGACAACTAGGGATGTTGGCTTAGAAGCAGCCACACATTCAAAGAGTGCGTAATAGCTCACTAGTCGAGAGGTCCTGCGCCGAAAATTAACGGGGCTAAAACATGACACCGAAGCTTAGGGATGGTGTAAACCATCGGTAGAGGAGCATTGAAAACGAGATGAAGCGGTACCGGAAGGAGCCGTGGATTGTTTTGAAGAGAGAATGCCGGAATGAGTAGCGAGATGGAGGTGAGAATCCTCCAGGCCGAATATCTAAGGTTTCCAGGGTAAAGCTGATCTGCCCTGGGTAAGTCGGGGCCCTAAGGCGAGGCGGAGACGCGTAGTCGATGGACAACTGGTGTAGATTCCAGTACCTTACTAAATCAGAAATGTGGGACACATGGAGAAAGAGAGGCCGGGAATGAGAAGACCGGTGCAAGGGAGGTAGGAGTGTAGTAGGAAAAGCCGCTACATAATCTGAAGACCTGATGCGGATCGAACTAAAGTAGAGAAGCTCTTGGACTCTGTGGCGAGAAAAGCCGCTATAGTGTTTAGTAAGCCCGTACCGCAAACCGACACAGGTAGATGAGGAGAGAACCCTAAGGCCGGCGGGAGAAGCATTGTTAAGGAACTCGGCAAAATGACCCCGTAACTTCGGGAGAAGGGGTGCCCAGGCAACTGGGCCGCAGAGAAAAAGGCTCAAGCAACTGTTTAGCAAAAAAACACAGGTCTATGCGAAACCGTAAGGTAAAAGTATGGGCTGACGCCTGCCCGGTGCTGGAAGGTTAAGAGGAGAGGTTAGAGCAATCGAAGCTTTGAATTGAAGCCCCAGTAAACGGCGGCCGTAACTATAACGGTCCCTAAGGTAGCGAAATTCCTTGTCGGGTAAGTTCCGACCCGCACGAAAAGGCGTAATGATTTGAGCGCTGTCTCAACAATGCACCCGGTGAAATTGAAGTGCCAGTGAAGATGCTGGTTACCCGCGCCAGGACGGAAAGACCCCATGGAGCTTTTACTCCAGCTTGATACTGGGATTCGGTAATGTATGCACAGGATAGGTGGGAGACTGAGAGGATAGTACTTCGGTATTATCAGAGTCGCTGTTGGGATACCACCCTTATGTTATTGGATTTCTAACCCTAGGGCCGTAAAGCCGGTCAAGGGACAATGTCAGGTGGGGGAGTTTGACTGGGGCGGTCGCCTCCGAAAAGAGTATCGGAGGCGCTCAAAGAGGTTCCCTCAGGATGGTTGGAAACCATCCAAAAGAGTGTAAAGGCATAAGGGAGCCTGACTGCGAGGCTGACGGGCCAAGCAGAGTAGAAATACGGACTTAGTGATCCGGTGGTATGAAAGTGGGATTGCCATCGCTCAACGGATAAAAAGCTACCCTGGGGATAACAGGCTGATCTCCCCAAGAGTTCACATCGACGGGAGGTTTGGCACCTCGATGTCGGCTCATCGCATCCTGGGGCTGAAGTCGGTCCCTAGGGTTGGGCTGTTCGCCCATTAAAGCGGTACGCGAGCTGGGTTCAGAACGTCGTGAGACAGTTCGGTCCCTATCCGCGCGGGCGTAGGATATTTGAGAGGATCTGTCCTTAGTACGAGAGGACCGGGATGGACTGACCTCTGCTGAACCTGTTGGGAATCAATCCCATCGCAGGGTAGGCAAGTTGGGAATGGATAAACGCTGAAGGCATCTAAGCGTGAAGCCAACCTCAAGATGAGATATCCCATCGTAAGAGTAAGACCCCTTGAAGAGGAACGAGGTAGATAGGGCTGAGGTGTAAGTGCTGCAAAGCATTCAGCTGACAGCTACTAATAGGTCGAGGGCTTATCCAATGCGTCTGATTGATATGTTTTACTAACGGAATGGTTTTTTTCAGATATGTGGTTTTGAAAAGGTGTGCCGATATAGCTCAGTTGGTAGAGCAACTGATTTGTAATCAGTAGGTCTTCGGTTCGAGTCCGAATATCGGCTTAAGCCTAAGCATTGCTTAGGCTTTTATTTTTAACAAGTGACTCAAGGCGGAGCCGAAGTGCTTTAAGAATCTATAGGCTTTAATACTTGCTAAATGATGACTATTTCATTTATAATACCTTGCGGAACCGTAGCTCAGTTGGTTAGAGCACTCGGCTCATAACCGATCGGTCCAGGGTTCGAGTCCCTGCGGTTCCATGAAAAAGACAGTGCTTATTGCTGTCTTTTTAATACTGAGTTTAGCCGGCATCAGGGCTGACATTTGAAAAATTTTTAGTTCTGATTTTTAACAAGTGTCTGAGGTGAAGCTCTAAGATATTTTTGCTTTTTTTCTATAAAAACAAATTTATGCACAAAATGATTTTACAATAATAAATTTTATACAGCAAATTGCACAAAATTGAGTTGACTATATCAATTTAACATGCTAAATTCTATGCACGATAGTAGTATATTTCATTTTTCGGTAGAGAAGAGAATCGGATTATATTGTGCTTTGTTTTCAAATTCTATTTTATTATTCTACTATTTTCGAAAGTGAGGGAGAAGACGATGAAGATGATTAAGTATTTTATATGTAAAATTGCTATCTTACTTTCATGATGCTGCATGTCTTTATTCTGAGAAGATCCCTTTTGGTATTATAGCGGGGAAAATAAGCGTTTTACGGAGCGAGAGTTACAAAAACTTTCTACCGAGCAGTTTCTTAAAAATAGATCGAAATCACTATATAGAAGACGGATTTTTCCTCTATTATCAATGGCAGGTTCCCAAGAATTTTACCGGTAAAAATGATTGTTTTTTCGTTAGATAATAAATGTAGCAGTGTCCACAGCTAAAGCTTTATATGTTAACGGAAAGCTTCAACAGTCCGTTGATGAAAAAGCATAGCGAGTGCGTACTCACTACATCGGGAAGATGTGGCGATAAATACAATATCTTTCTGAGCTCTATAGGAAAAAACAGCAGAATGGTTAAGGTTTTAGCTTCTTTCAAAGCTGTAGAGCTTAAGGCGGAAAAATGGTATCAGGAGTTGGCTTCGCATAAAGTTTTAAAGAAGGTCGCCTGTTTCCTCTAGCTTATTCCGTGAAAGAATTTTTTACTGTTTATGCAAAACGGGTGTGGCTAACCTTCCATTTCCGTAAGGATACTTCTACCCAAGTTCCGTACAGGATAAGGGAGATAATCAAAAGCAGATAAACGACGAAAAAGGCAAGATAGGGAGTTGGAAACAGATAATAATGTTCAGGATGAAAGATTACACCGTTACTCCACCATATGATTCCCAGTTCGAGCATACCAAAGAGAGTAAGGATACCGATTGAACCCAAAAACCAGAGAATCCAACGTCCGAAAAGCTCTCCGGCATGTCCGTCAAAGTGAAGCTGTCTGCCTTCTATGTAAGTATGTTTTGCTTCCCATGAATAAATCATGGTAAATGCCCAAGGGGTACAGAGTCCGAAGCTGAAGAGAGAGACTAAGCATCCTAGAAATTTCCAGCCGATTAACTGTAAGCTTGTACCGTCAAAATAGGAGTCCTCCCTGATGCAAGGGATACACTCTTTCGAAGCTTTGCTTTTCTGTCGTTGTTTCCGTTACAGTAGTTACGGGACTTGTATCTCTTTCCTCTTTAGAGGGCGCAGCTTCGGATTTCTTTGATGCGGAGGAGGAATTGTCATTTCCTGTTAAATCGTTTGTTTCCTGCGTGATATTTTCTTCCATTTTACTATCCTTCCTTTTTGATGATAAGTATAAGCACTTGTCAAACAGTTGCTTACGGGGGAGTAAAGCTGGTACAAAAAGAACGAGCCTGGGCGATGAATTCTGTCGGGCTCGTTTTAAATTAAAACATAATTTTTGGACTTATTCAATATAAATTAAGAATACTGTTTCAAGGCAATGGCAGTATTTCATCTATAACACTTAAATCTATCGATAACATTAAAGCTCATCTATAGCACTTAAAGCCATCTATAACACTTAATGTCATCTATGGTACTCAATTTTTCAACAGCCTCGGTTTTGTTTCCTTTACCAAACAGAGTCCCCTCGGGGTGATTCTGATTTCGGGAATTACGGGAAGCGCTAAGAAGGAGAGTGTGATGAAAGGGTCAATCCCTTTGCTACGCCCATTTCGTATAATTTCTGCTTCATCTTGACAAGATAGCTTTACTCACCTCTTGAAAGCCGCAGTCTGTCATCAGTCCCATTATAGGGAGAGGAAGGGTATCAAAGACTTTCCCTTGAGAAACCACGGTATAGCCGCCCTGGCAGCGAAGAAGTTCGTTTACGGCAATACTCATATCCAGGTCGGAATCTCCGATTACAATAATATTATGAGAGTCATGGGAGACGGAGCTTGCAACGGCTCCCTGATGAATATTATAGCCGTGGCAAATCGCTACCGACATCTTGCCGCTGCCCTTATGCCTTTCAATTGCGGCAATCTTCCGGTAATCAGGGTATTCTACCGGTTCAAAGTTTGCAGCTCTTCTGAAAGAAACTTGGAATCGTTTTTGTAGTAATTTGCCCTTCCATAATACCGATAACATTGCTGTTTTGCTTTAAGGATGGGAAGATGAAATCCTCTTCTTTAAGGGGCGATAATGCGGGGTTTTTCAATTCTTTCGGACAACGAGGAATAAAGATTTTCTCTTTTTCCAAGGCTTTTTCCCTTGAAAAACTTTTTCTATTGTGACTTTTTTTCCGGATCGGAGAGAAGAACAAAATCAGCCTGTTTTCCGGGACTGATTGCTCCAAGATGATGTAGATGATAACACTCCGCAGTATTGATTGTTGCCATTTGATAAGCCTTTTCCATAGGAAGACCAAGAGCAATGGCTTTACGGATAGAGTGACTGATATGCCCTTCTTCCAAGATGTCTTCAATATGCTTATCATCAGTACAAAAGGAAAAGCAGTGCGTATCAATCCCTTCTGTGAGAATTCCCTTTATAATTGCTTCCAGATTTCTCGCTGCTGAACCCTCCCGCACATGGACATGCAGTCCGTTTCGAACTTCTTCCAGAGCATAGGGAAATCAACGGCTTCATGGTCGGTTTTTATTCCGGAAAGTGCATAGGCGGATAAATCCTTCTTGGATAAAAACGGAGCGTGCCCGTCCATGATTTTACCCTGCATAAGTTCCAGTTTATCCCAGATTTCCTGATTAGAGTTTATTACGGCTTCGGCATCCATGACTTCCCTAAACCCAAGATTCTCAGATTTTTCCAGATAGGGAAGCATATCCTTTGCGCTGAATACTGCACCGTTGTCATCGATTTTTGTTGCGGGAACACAAGAAGGAAGCATTAGATAAACATTCGCAGGGCTTTTTCGCTTTGTTGTAAAATGTAGTCGATGCCCGCACTTCCGGACACATTGCAGGCTTCATGAGGGTCCACGATAAAGGTTGTTGTTCCAAAGAGAGCAGCCGTGCTGATTAATTCGTTGGGAGAGACCATGGTGGATTCCAGGTGCAGGTGAGCATCAATAAAGCCCGGGAGAAGGTATTTTCCTTTACAGTCGATACAGTTTTTCCCAGAAAGCCATTCCCTGATTCCCGGCAATATATCCATGCTTTACAGCAACATCGCCCGGATAAAACTTGCCTGCATAAACATCAAAAATAAGGGCATCTTTAAAAATGAAATCTGCAGGACTTTCTTTTAAACAGACCTTAGATAATTTGCTGTAAAGACTTTTTATCCATGATGTATCTCCTTGTAATAGCTTATAAAAATGTTGACTATACGCCGATTTTTCTTTATATTATTACATAGAAGAGTGCTTTTTATCCAGTGCTCGATTTTAAATAAATATAATGGATAGCTGAAAAGAAAATAAGATAAATGTCAGTTTGAGAGTATAAAGGGAAGCGTAAGGGGAATCTCAATGAGACCCGGTAGGTACATGTCGTGAAGTCTATACCGGTTTTCATATACTGTCTATTTATTATTTTTAGGGGGACGACAAATGGAAAAGTTTTTCAAACTCAAAGAACATCAAACTGATGTAAAGACCGAGTTCATAGCCGGGATTACCAGCTTTATGACGATGGCTTACATCCTGGCAGTGAATCCGAGAATTCTCTCTGCAGCCGGAATGGATGCAGGGAGCCGTATTCACCGCAACGGCATTGGCTTCCGCAATCGCCAGTATCATGATGGCGCTTTTAGCCAACCTGCCTTTCGTGCTTTCTGCCGGTATGGGACTAAATGCTTATTTTGCGTATACCGTAGTGCTGAACATGGGCTACAGTTGGCAGATTGGCCTTGCGGCAGTCTTTGTAGAAGGAATCATCTTTATTATCTTATCTCTTACCAGTGTGCGAGAAGCAATCTTTAATGCTATTCCGCCGACCTTAAAATTAGGAGTTTCTGTAGGCTTCGGTCTCTTTATCACTTTCATCGGTTTACAGAACGCCCATGTTGTAGTAGGCGGAGCTACTCTTGTGACCCTTTTCTCTTTTAAAGGCTCCTTGGCAAATGGAACTTTTAATTCAGAAGGGATAACTGTAGTGTTAGCCATTCTTGGTGTATTGATTACGGCAGTTTTGGTTATCAAGAACGTTAAGGAAATATTCTTTTCGGTATTGTAATTACTTGGCTGCTCGGTATTCTTTTGCCAGCTGCTTGGCATTTATCAGCCGAACTCCCGAAGCAGGATTTTACAGTCTGATTCCAAGCGGGATTATCTCTATGCCCGCTTCCGTTGCACCGACCTTTATGCAGTTTGACTTATCGAAGGTGGCAAGCCTTGAGTTTTTGGTTGTTGTCTTTGCCTTCCTCTTTGTAGACGTTTTTGACACCCTCGGCACGCTAATCGGCTGTGCATCCAAAGCGGATATGTTGGATAAAGAAGGAAAGCTTCCGGTATTAAGGGGGCGTTACTCGCGGATGCCATCGGAACCACAGTAGGAGCCATTCTCGGAACTCTACGATTACCACTTTCGGAGAGTCTGCATCCGGTGTTGCGGAAGGGGAAGGACGGGACTGACTTCGATTATCGTTGCCGGATTTTTCCTCTTGGCGCTTTTCTTCTCTCCCTTATTCCTTGCCATTCCTTCGTTTGCAACAGCGCCGGCACTTATCGTGGTAGGCTTTTTCATGATGCAACAGGTGGCAAAGCTGGATTGGAACGATATGCTTACGGCAATCCCTGCATTTATTTGTATTATCGCTATGGCATTTACCTATTCGATTTCCGAGGGAATTTCCTTTGGTATCATGAGCCTCAGTATTATCCACTTGGCAACTGGAAACGGGAAAAAGTCAGTGCGTTAATGTATGTTCTTACTGTAATATTTATATTAAAATATATTTTAATTTAAAGAGTTAAAGAAGTTTTTGCCGGGAATCCAATAAAGCAATCTCCATATTTTTTTGTTCTTGACAGCTGTCGTAGTTCATCCTGCGGCAGCTGTTTATGAGAGTGATTCTATAGCACAATTTTAGTAGGAGGGACAATGGAATACTTAGTGCATGGTGACCTGTGCTTTTAGTACAGCACCCCGCCATATCGAAACAATGGAAGCGTCCTACCTTCATGTAAAGGACGGAAAGTGCATTTCCTGTTACAAAGAGCTGCCGGAGGCACTCTCTTCTTTGGAAATAAAGGACTATAGCGGGAATCTGATTATTCCGGGCATGGTGGATTTGCATCTTCACGCACCGCAATATGCTTATAGAGGAACAAAAATGGATCTTCCGCTTCTGGATTGGTTAAATAGCAATACCTTTCCGGAAGAAGCCAAGTATGAGGACATGAATTACGCAAAAGCTGCTTATAAGAATTTTGTGGAGGACTTAAAGGAAAGTCCGACCACCAGAGCAGTGATTTTTGCGACCCTACATAAAGAGGCGACTCTTTGTCTCATGGATTTACTGGAGAAGAGCGGTTTGGAAACCATGGTGGGAAAGGTCAATATGGATCGAAATTCGCCGGACTATCTGACTGAGCATAGCGCAGAAGAAGCCCTGGAAAATACGAGAAATTGGTTACAAGCGATTCCCAAAGATTACCGGCATTGTCATCCGATTTTAACACCGCGTTTTACATCGACCTGTTCCGATGCTCCTATGGAAGGACTCGGCAAAATCAAAAAGGAAAAGGGAATTCCCCTGCAATCCCATCTTTCGGAGAATAAAGCGGAGATTGCCTGGGTAAAGGAGCTTTGTCCGGGCACAAAAAACTACGGGGAAAGCTACGACCGTTACGGCTTATTACAGCATTCGGTTATGGCGCATTGTGTACACACGAGAGAGGATGAGTTGGAATTATTGAAGGAGAGGGAGTGCTATATTTGTCACTGCCCGCAGTCCAATACAAACCTTCAGTCCGGAGTGGCTCCGGTTAAGCATTTTTTGGAAAAGGGAGCAAAGCTCGGTCTGGGAACGGATGTTGCCAGGGGTGCCAATCTTTCCATGTTCCGTGCGATTACCGATGCTATTCATGTGTCCAAACTGAGAAGCTGTCTTCTGTTAGAAGATGCGGCAATTACTGTGGAAGAAGCATTTTTATGGCAAGCCTTTCAGGAGGAGGTTTCTTTGGAAAAGTGGGATCCTTTCTGACCGGATACGAGGCGGATTTTTGGTTTATGAAAGAAAAAGAGAAAGCATTCGGGAAGAGAGCCTTTTGGAGAGGTTGGAGATGTTTTGTATACGGAAAAAGAGCTCTTTAGAATGAAGGCCAAGTTTGTTTCGGGAAGGCAGATTTTATAAGAGAGTAAGGAAGATATAAGTAGACGAAGGAAGGGAATAAAGAGGAAGTGAAGAAGGAAGAAAAGAAAGAAGTCAAAAAGGAAGAGCCGAGGAAGAGAAGAAAGAAGAGAAGAAGGAAGGAAAGAAGAGAAGAAGAAAAAGAACGTACTGGGGTTTGTCGTGATGGCATCAGGTCACAGTAGACGCTGGACGTAACAAACTTATGGAGCCGATTTCCGGAAGACCGATGATTGCCTATTGCTTCCAAAACCTTTCCGCCCTTCTTTATGAAATGAATGCAGTCAGCTCTCTTTCCGAAACAGTGCAGGAAAGTGAGAAAAAGCTTCCCATTAGTCTTGATGCACCCTATAGTCGTTACTCGCTTTCCTGAGGTGCAGGAGCTTCCAAACGTTATCATTTCCCGGCAATTATGCATAATGAGGAAAAATCAAAGTGATACGATTCGTATCGCACTTTCTTCTCAGGAAGCAAAAATTGGACGGGCTGTATGTTTTGACCGGAGATCAACCTCTTCTTTCCAAAAGAAAGCCTTAGACGCATGGTTCTCGAGTTCTCAAAAAAATAAAAGATCATGTTGTTCGTCTAAGCTATCAGGGAGAGGGGGCAATCCGGTTATTTTTCCCGAAAAATACTTTGAAGTTTTAAAAACCTGACGGGAGATCATGGAGGAGGTTTTTTTATTAAAAACAGTGTAATTCCCTTAGAGGGAATCATGAAGGTTTCCGTGGAAAGGAGTATGAACTTTTTGATGTGGACAGTGAAGACTCGCTGGAAAAGAATTGAGCAACTCATTCATCTATCTTAGTTTAGGACTCCATAAATGATTAAGAACAGGAAAAGAGGCTGTAAAAATCCCTTTATCGTTTTTGATTTTTACAGCCCCTTTTTCTCGAGCTTATAACGAGCGGCTAAGGAGAAGCCTGAAGGTTTCTTGTTCATAATGAGTATCTATCGCGAAGCCTGAAGGTTTTCTTGTTTATAACGAGTACCGACTGCGTAGCATACGGCATCTCGTTGGAAAGTACTTTATTATTTAGTATAAAAATTATGCCAAGGATTGTCTTATCAAGGCTTTCGCATCGTCTTTTCATATTGAGAAGTGTACGAAAACTACTTTCCTTCGGCTACGAGGACAAAGAGTCTGAGACTTTCCGAGGGTTTGGATACTTTCTTCATTCTTAAAAATATCATCAGACCGAGTTACAGTGCATACCGGGAAGCTCGTCCTGCATAAAAGCCGGCTGCTTTTTCTCCGCTTTCCTTCTTCTCACTGACAATCAATAAGTCTTTCTTCTCCGCCTTTTCTCCTAAAAGAAGAGAAATATTGGTTTTTGCAAGGCTAAGCAGTGATTTATCGTCTTTTTCCCGTTCCGCATCTCCGGAGAGTTTTTCGGACAGACTTTGGAACAGCCCTTTTCCGGGATAACGCTTCTACTGGCAAGAACAGTGAGCCCGTAGAGTTTTTTCCAAGTCGTCTTCTCTTGGAAGCTTTTTCCAGAAGATAGCAGAGCGTGAAGAAAGAGACGGAGAGGAAAGCACCGAGGAAGAGGCCGATATGGGACTGCTTCAGGAGGAACTTTTTACTGATTCTTGTACTTGTGCCTCCTATGTTTAATTCTTCCGCTTTCGGTTCCGATTTTTCCAGTTCTTCTACAGTCCTACTAAGGTTATCGATGTTTTGTTCTTTTTCATCTTGTCTTTTTACAATAGAGCTCGGTTCTTTTCCCATGCCGTTCACCCCATCTTTTAAATTGAGTACAGGATGGGTTTCCATTCCTTTACTTGTATTATCAAAGCTTAGGAATAGTTCGTGACTGCCAAGACCTTCTTTGAGTTCACTTTCTGCTTTTTCCCAGTAAGCGATTGCGGCATCTCCCATTTTTTGGACATCCTCTTCGCTTTTTCCGCTAAAAATGAGACTGATGGTTCCCGCTTTTACGTTGGCATCTAAAAACAGAATATCCGGAACATCGCTTGGCTTTAATCCTCACCGCTTTCGCTACAGTTTCATAGAATGCGCCGGATTGGAAACGGGAGATGTAGCTTTCCGTGAGGGCTTCTCTTAAGCCGGTACCTTTTAGAAGATCGTCGATGTCATCGATATTTACATTGTCGAGTTTGAGATAGAGCTCCATTTGCCTTTCATAAAGAGAGTCCGGAGAAAGAAAAGTAAGATAGGCATTCTCCCACTCCTTCCTTTCTGTACTAAGGAGTTCCTTTTTCCTGCTTAAGATGAAGAGTATAATATTTCAGCGCTCCCATTTTTCTTCTTCTTCGAGTTTTGCTTTATCCTCTTCGGAAGCCTCTCCCTTTACAATCGAATTGGTAGAAATGGAAACACTTTCCTTCTCTTTTAGAATTCGAAAGCCTGTAAAGATAAGGGCAAACAAAATACTTATTCCAATAATTAAAAATCCCTTTCTGAGATAAAGCGCTAAAAGTTCCGGAAGATCGATGAGGATTTCATCCTGTGTTTCTCTTTCCATAAAATTAATTTCTCCTCTCAAAGTTATATCCTTTCTTACAGTAAGTCCCAGCAGGAAAAATGAAGAATCGCTTCCAGAACGCCACCGCCAATGGCTCTTGCCTTATCCGAGACATTTTCATATTCCACAGCGGCTCCCCGCGGATCCACGTCGCCGATTTTCATTCCTTCATACACGGAAATCCCCTCCTGCAGCATGCCGCGAATTCTTCCGGAAATAGTGGTGAATACGGGATTTCCGCTGACTTTGCGCAGATATCCCCTTTTCTACAAGAGTTCCGATGGAACGGTATCTTCCATAATGCCGTCCGAAGGGGCACGAAGAACTCGTTCTATCGAAGCCTTGTATGATGCCGGGAACACCCGTGTTCGCGATTGCGGAGCCGTTTAGAATCACTCTTCCCAGATTATGGCCTCTTTTACCTCTATTACGGCATGACAGTCCACTCCGCGGTAAATCCCAGGCCCACACCGATGACTACGTTCGCGTCCGTAATTTCCGTCCCCAGATGGCTATAATAGCGTCCACAACGGCGTACGGCTTCAGCTTTTTCAGCATTTCTTTTCCTTCGATCTATGACTACGAGAACCTTTCCCTTTTTCCATTTGTCTAAAACTTCTTCCCGGACTTTTTGCTAAAACCGCTTCTATACCTTCGACCTCCGTTTTTCCGAGTCGAATTGCTTCGGAGAAGGCTACATTTCTGCGAACGGCAGTCGGTATAGCGAGGTCGCTGTGACAGATTTTGATTCCGGCTCGATAAAGTCGAACGGAGATGCCTGTTGCCAAGTCTCCTGCACCGCGAATAAATACAAACATTTGCTTTCCCATCCTTATAACACAAAATAAATTGCAGCTTAACATTGTAACGGGGATATTGTACCATAGAGAAACGAAATAATAAGCAATTTTATTTTTTTAAAATGAGAATTTACAGCCGTACAATAATGCTTTTTATTTCCGAAGCTGATGTACGGAAAGTGATGTACGGTAAAGGAGATTCGGCAGGATTTTTGCAGGATAAGGAAGGCGAGGTGAAGCTTGAAAGAAATGAGAGATAAGAGGGAAGAAGAAAAATCTTTAGAGGAAATGACCGAGAAACTTTGTGCTTCTTTTCCGAAAGAATTCTAGAGGTGTCTCCTCGATTATAGGAGCGGAGGGAAAACAAGTCTTATACACGCACTTTCCTTGATTTTTGTCTAAAAAGGGTAAGGTTCTGCTCAGTACAAGTACGCATATTTATCCTTTTTCTCATTGTGAAAATATCCTTGTTCAGGAATCCGATTCCCCGGAGAGGATTCTGTCTTTAGTGAAGGAGGGCTTTACCAAAGAGAATATCCTTTGTCTCGGTGCGGAGGGAAGAGAGGAAAGCTTTCAAGGCACTCGATTTCTTTTTCCGCCTTGAAAGCACTTGTGATTATCTTCTTTTTGGAAGCGGACGGTTCTAAAAAGACTGCCTGCAAAAGCCCATAACGAAAGAGAACCGCAGATTCCCAAGGAATCGAAGCTAGTATCCTTGTTTTCGGTGTGTCCGCACTGAACAAGGAAATTGCACGGTTGTTCATCGACCTGAACTATTTCAATCTCTTTTTCGCCGGTTCTTACGGAAAAACATTGCTAAGTAAAGAAATCCTTGCAGAAGCCTTTTCAGAAAGAGGGCTTGGGCGATATGATTCTCTTGAATCAAATGGACTCTATAGAAAAAAAGAGCGGGAAAAACTCCGCTCTTTTTCTGGAAAAACATTGCAAAAACCCGTGCTTTCAGCTTCTTTACTTACTTACCGTGCTCCCAGCTGAACTCTGCCGCGTTAACTTCTCCTGCTTTCGGAGTAACGCCGCTTCCCTGAATTCCCGTACCTCTCGGCTTATAGTTCTTCATGACGCCGTTCTTTTCTCGGGAACCTTACTAACAGGCTTTTTCTTATTGATAGCGTCCTGCTCTGCCTGCTCGTATTGTACCTCTACTTCTTTTTTTCTTTTACGCCTTCATCGGATCGCCTTCATACCAAGCACCGTCCGAGTTTACGGTATAGCCGTCCGGAGTAGTGGTATCGGTAAGAGCCCAACCGGCGTCGTCAAAAATAATAGCACTCCGCTATACCGTCTCTGTTACCGTCCAACCAGAACCAACTGGAGTGACACCAGGTTCCGTCCTCATTTCCGTACCACCAACGCGCACTGTTTTCGCCCTGACCGTGATTCCAGTTTGCCATAGCGGGATAGCCACTGTGACACTCATCGCTATAGCAAGGCTCGCAATTAACTTTGTTTTTCATATTTTAACCTCTACTTTTACTGTTTTTTCCGTCTTTCTTGAATACGGATTTATTCTACTAAAGAAGGAAAAATAAAGCAATAAAGAAAATCTTTAAGGATAAAATTTTTCCTTACAGAGGAGAATTCTTCGGATTCAGCTGTTTCAGGAAGTAAAGATTTCATTTTCGAAACTTTACCTTAGTGGGAAGAAATAGTATAATGGCGGGGATTTGATACAAGAAAACGAAAAAGAGAAAGAGGAATCATGAAAAATAGAAATACAATGCCCGGGACGATAGATCTCTATCTACGCGTTCCCCTTTGGCTGTCTCTCCTGTGGCTTCCGATTCTTTTTGTGGCATTTATGGTGGAATGGAAACTTAGCCTTTTTGCTTATTCTTCTAGCCATAGTATATATTGCTCTTGCACTTTATTTCTATCGAAGCAGGAAGAACCGACTTGTTTCGGCTCTTTTGGATTTTTCTTTAAGGGCAAATGAGAATAGGGCAAGACTTTTTGAAGAGATGCTCTACCGCCTATTGTATGAGTGGGAGAGGATAGGGAGATTCTTTGGAGCAACAGAGCCTTTTCATACGATTTTACAAAAAGACAGTAAAATCGAGGCGGAATATTTTTAACATTTTTCCCGAACATGCAAAAAGGAAATGCTGAAAAGAGAAGGGGGCAATGCTCGAGCTTCACTCTTCTTTTATGGAGAGAAAATATTGTATTGATCTCATCAGACTGGACGACTTGGAGGATGAGGGTACAGAGGAAATCCGCAGTCTTTCCGAAGAGGAAGAACTTGTTGCGGTATATCTTAGAGATGAAACAGAGGAAGTTGAGCTTTAAGCAGAAGCTGGATGAGGAAAGAGTGGTTTTGGGGCTCGCTTACATTGACAACTATGAAGATGTCATGGAACAGATTGAGGAGGTTCGCCGCTCTTTACTTTCCGCATTGGTCGATAGAAAAATCACACGGTATATTACCGCGTCGGACGGTGGTGAAAAATTGAAAAAGATAAGTATTTTTCCTTTTAAAACAATCGGTTTTAGAAAAATGATGGAGGATCGATTCTCTATTTTTGAGAAGTAAAAGAAATCGATATGGGAAACGAACTTGCCATCACTCTCAGTTTGGGGCATCGGCTGCAGTGCCGGCGATTTTTAGCCAGAACTATGAGTATGCAAGAACGAGTATGGATATGGCCCTTGGTCGAGGAGGAGATCAGGCTATCGTGAAGAATCCGGAGAAACTGAGCTTCTTCGGAGGGAAGAGCCAGAGCACGGAAAGAGTAACCCGTGTTAAGGCAAGAGTGAAGGCACAGGCTTTCCAAGAGCTTATCGAGTCGAAGGACAAAGTGCTTATCATGGGACATAAGAATGCGGATATGGATTGCCTCGGTTCTTCCGTGGGAGTGTATCGTATGGTTACGGCTCTGGATAAAAGAGCGTATATTGTGCAGAACAATGTCACCTCGACGATTTTACCGCTAAAGGAACGTTTCCTGAACAATGCCGATTATCCGGAGGATATGTTTATTGACGGAGAGACGGCAAAGAGTCTCGTGGATAATAACACCATGCTGGTTGTGGTGGATTGCGACAGGCCTTCCATTATTGATGAGCCTGCCCTTCTCAGTATGGTGAAAACGAAGGTGGTTTTTGATCACCACAGGCAAAGTTCGGAAACAATACAGGGAGCTGTTTTGAGCTATTGTGAACCCTATGCTTCTTCCGCATCGGAGCTTATCGCGGAAATGATGCAGTATATTCGAGAGGGAATTAAGGCGAGACCGATGGAAGCGGACTGTATGTACGGCGGAGTTGTCATTGATACCCGAGAATTTACGAATCAGACCGGAGTAAGAACCTTTGAAGTGGCGGCATATTTAAGACGATGCGGAGCGGATATTACAAGGGTAAGGAAGGTCTTCCGGGAAGATTTCGATGATTATCAGGCAAAGGCCGATGCGATAAGCAGAGCGGACATATACAGGAACGCTTATGCGATAAGTTCCGTGGAAAAGAACGGTTCGGAAAGTCCTACCGTGCTTTGTGCCAAGGCCGCCAACGAGCTTTTAAATATTCGGGGGATTAAGGCACGCATCGTTCTTACCAAAGTGGAAAATACCGTCTTTCTTTCCGCTCGTTCCATTGACGAGCTGAACGTGCAGGTGCTTATGGAAAAGCTTGGCGGAGGAGGACATCGTACCGTGGCCGGTGCTCAGATCGAAGGGAAAGAAATAAAAGATTGTATTAATTTGGTAAAGAATGCGATTGATGAAATGATAGTAGAAGGAGTAGTAGCATAATGAAGGTGATTTTATTAAAGGATGTCAAGAGTTTAGGGAAAAAAGGGGAGATTGTCGAAGTCAATGAGGGCTATGGAAGAAACTTTATTCTTCCCACTAAGGCGGGGGTTTTGGCGGATGCCAAGAATCTGAATACGTTGAAGCTGCAGCTTAAAAACGCGGAAAAAGCTTGCCGAGGAAAAGCTTTGTGAGGCAAAGGCTATGAAGGAGAAGATAGAAGCGATAAAAGCTTGTGCTTCATATGAAGGCGGGGAAGGACGGCAGAGCCTTCGGCTCCATTTCCACAAAGGAAGTGCAGGAAGAGTTGAAGAAACAGTATGATATTGTGATTGATAAGAAGAAGATGGACTTGGACGTTCCCATGAAAAATCTTGGGGGATACGATATTAAGGTCAAGCTTCATAAGGATGTGGAAGCGGTACTGCATGTCAGCGTGCAAGCGGAGTAAACAATGGCAGAACAGGACGAAAGACTGCTTTTACGCAGTATTCCGTATTCTAAAGAGGCGGAAGCCAGCGTAATAGGCGCGATGATCAGAGACGGAGACGCCGTACTTGCCGCGTTGGAAATATTACAGCCCGAAGACTTTTACGGCAGGCAATATCGAGATACTGTTTTTCCTGTATGAAGGAAATGGCACAAGCCGGCGTTGCTATAGATTTTGTCAGTTTACAGGACAAGTTAAAAGGGAAGAAGGATATTCCTCCCGAGTTGTCTTCCTTGGAGACCTTGAAGAACCTTGCCATGGATGTTCCCAGTGTGGCCAATGTTCGTATTTATGCTGAAATGGTTCGCTCTAAGGCTGTTCTTCGTGCGCTTATTCGGACGAATGAAGAGATTGCCGATATGTGTTATAAAGGCGAAGAGGATTTGGAAGTCATTCTGGAAAGAACGGAGCAGAAGATTTTTAATCTTCTGCTTGAGCGGAATACCAGAGAATTCGTTCCGATCTCCGAGGTGGCCATGAATGTCCTTAGGAGGGTGGAAGAAGCCTCCAAGCAAAAGAATGCCATAACGGGCGTCGCTTCCGGTTTTATAGATTTAGATTATAGGACTGCGGGATTTCAAAAATCAGATTTAATTTTGATTGCGGCGAGACCTTCCATGGGAAAGACCGCTTTCGTTTTGAACATTTTTGGACTATGTTGCCGTAAAAAGCAAGAGCCCTGTCATGATTTTTTTCTTTGAAATGTCTAAAGAACAGCTTGCGAATCGTTTGCTCTCCCTGGAGACGAAAATTGAGGCGGACAAACTCAGAAAAGGTACACTGACCGATGAAGAGTGGGGAGACCTTATCGAAGGTGGATCGCCTTTCCAAATCGCAGGTTTATATCGATGACACACCGGGAATCACGGTCGGTGAGCTAAGGGGAAAATGCAGAAAGAGAAAACTGGAATCGGGGCTCTCTCTCATCATGATTGACTATCTTCAGCTGATGAGCGGAGAGAAGGGAAGGCGTTCTTCGGAGAACAGACAGCAGGAAATATCCGATATTTCCCGTTCCTTAAAGACGCTTGCGAGAGATGGATTGCCCGGTTATTGCACTTTCCCAGCTCTCTCGAGCAGTGGAGCAAAGGCCGGATCACCGCCCTATGCTTTCCGATCTTCGTGAGTCGGGAGCGATAGAGCAGGACGCCGATATAGTGATGTTTCTCTATAGGGATGACTATTACAACAAAGATACGGAGCATCCCAATGAAGCGGAGGTTATTATCGCAAAGCAAAGAAACGGTCCGATCGGTGCCGTGAGGCTGCTGGCAGCCTGTCAATACTCGCTTTAAAAATGCGGAAAGGGAATAAATCCGCATTTTTCTCATAACGAGTATCGCTCGCAAAGCGGGCGGTATCTCGTTAATGGACTTTAGTCGCTATCAGAGCTGACATTGGAAAAATATCAGCTCTGATGATAGTATTTCCTATTTTTATTAAGGGGCAGAGACGGATTCATAAAAACAAAAATTTTATTTAGCAAAATTTTATTTTTATAAAAATAATTTATATTAATACAAGACAAAAACTTTATGCCTGAAAATTAGCTAAAAATTATTCTAAAAACTGCTATTAGAAATTGCAAATCAAACGATAAAAATAGTATGATACTTGAATCAATAAACTTTTTGTAAAGGGAGAAAAAGTTTATTGTAAAGGAGAAACCATGAAAATCGAGAAAATTGATGACAACTCCATCAAGTGCACATTATCCAGCTTGGATTTATCGTCTAGAAATATAAATCTGAGGATATGACCTATGGCTCTCAAGCTGCTAAAAGGCTCTTTAACGAAATGATGCAAAAAAGGCAAAGGAAGAGGTAGGATTTTTCTATTGAGAATACTCCTCTTATGATAGAAGCAGTTCCTTTGCAAAGGTGGTGCGGTACAACTCATTGTTTCTAAAGTGGAAGATCCGGAAGAGTTAGATACACGCTTTTCTAAATTTTTCCTCACTAGCAGTGGACAGAACGGCTGGATTTCGAACTTGCAACTCAGATACTGGAGGGTGCACAGGGCTTGATGAAAGCAGTTGAACGAGGATGAAGAGACAGAAACTGTCGAGAAAAGAAGCAAAAACGACAAGAAAGAAGAAGGCATAAGATTATATCGCTTCCAAAAACCTCGATCGTATTATTGATGCGGCGAAAGCTGCAGGCGGATATGATTTAGGGAAGAATCGGCTCTACAAAGATGATGACAAGAAGTGCTATTACTTGAGTCTTCATAGTAAAGATGAGGATACGGACAGCTTGAATCGCGTAGCGAACCTTTTAATGGAATACGGGGATCGGATTAACGGAGATTCTTCGAACGAAGCATACTATGAGGAACATATGGAACATTTGATTCCGGAAAAATGCCTTTAGAAAAACTGAAAACATTGTAATGGAACAGGCAGCAGATGTTTGTTCTAAAGAAAATTTTTATCCCTACAGAGAATAAACGAATGAGGAGGAGAGCGATGGCGGATATTACAAAAAGATATGAAGATAAGTGAGATTTTGGCACTGAATGAATTGATGGCTCCCTTTCTTATGCAGAACGGTATGGCATGCGTGACTTGTGCAGCTTCTCAGGCGGAATCTTTAGAGGAAGCTTGTGAGGCACACAGGATTGACGTAGAAGGACTTACCGAGGACTTAAATGATGTTTTGCGGGAGTACTTGGAAGCCCAAGAGACATCACAAAACAGCTGATAAAAACAGAGCGATGTCTTCGCACCGGATACGGGAGATATCACAGAACAATATAGATAGACTTAAGGAAAGGCGGAGAGAAATCTCCGCTTTTCTATTCATAACGAGTATCGCTCGCAAAGCGTGCGGTATCTCGTTTGGTCGAGTATCCGCTCGCCAAAGTGGAAAAGAAAAAGCCCCAAAAGAAACTCCAAAAAAATAAAAAAATCATACTTCTTGACAGGCAAAAAGTTGGTGTAAAGATAACCACAGTTAGATAAAACTAACCGTTGTGAAGAAGAAACAGTGTATTTTAAGAGAATGAACAAACCCGTTAAAAGCATTGCTTTAAGATTCATAACTATACGCTTTGTCGTGTCCTCCTGACCATAAGCACGGTAGAGCGAAATCTCCTGAAATAAATAGACTCAACTAAGTGCCGCCTTCGGGCGGAGAAAAAGCGGAAGAATGCTCAACTTCCGCTTTTTGCTGTCTAAATTTCATTAGAAAAACTTGTCGATAAAAATTCTGCTGTCTGCAATTTCTTGGATTTTTATTTTTCATGGAATTTATCGGATACTTATTATTTTTCTTATGAACATATCCGGTATTGCCGAAAAATCGATAAGATATTGACTAAAAACGAAGAATATATAAAGAATTTTAAGTAAATCAATAAAATACGATAAGAAAAGTGAAAAGTGGTTTTCGATAAAGATTTGTGAGATAGTGAGAGGAACTCGCAGTTATCACTATGGAGGGAGCTTATGAAACGCGTATTTTCCTTATTTTTAGCATTATTGATTGTATTACAAACATCATTGCCGTAGGGGAAGAACAGGAGTCCGCTGATTAGTATAGGGAGAAGAGCAGAGCCTGCCGGGCGGCTTAGGAGAAACAGGAAGTGACTTTGTTTTAGACCCCGCTCTTTCTTCGGAGAGAGTGGAGAAAAGCTTTTGTCGGAGAAAATCCCGCTCCTGAAGAATTTTCCCTAGAAGGAAAGAAGCGCTTACGGAGGAAAATGGAGGAAAGCTTTGTAGATAGTCTCTACTCAGGAATCAATCAGGAGGCGGAGAAGGAAGAGGCAAAGGCAGGAGACTGTCTCCGAGACTGCCCCTGAGACAAAGCCTGATTCAGCAGATCCCTCTTACTTTGAAGCGAATAAGAAAAAGCTTTAGCTATAGGATGAGAAATCAGCGTTACGGCTACCCTTTCCGATCCGGAAAGCCTTCCGAAAGGGGTAGTTTTTCTTGTGCGTCCGATTAAAGAAGAAGAAAGACCGGAGCAGTATACTGCCTTTAAGGGATGCGCTTACGGAGTATAAAGAAGATAAAAAGAAGAGGAAAAGCAAATTTGCCCCGAAAGAACTTAGACTCTATGATGTCGGCTTCTTTAGGGAAGAAGAAAAAGACCGGGAATACGAGGAAATTGAACCGACTCAGGGAACGGTGGATATTCGCTTCGTTTTAAATCAACCGTTGGAAGGAGAAGGAGAGCTTGGAGCGGCACATCTTCCCTTAAAGAAGGAGAAGAAGGGGGACGGAATAAGTACCCTCGATATTTTGGATGTCAAAAAAGAAGATATTGACGTGGAAGAGCTTTCCGTAAAAGAGGGGAAGAAGTATATAGGAGATAAGAGGGATAAGCTGGAGTTTAGTTTAGAGAGCTTTTCTCCGCTTGCTGTCTGGAAGGGGAAAATACAGATAAAGGCAACCATAGACAGAATTAAGGACAGCATTGATTTCAGTCTTTCCGATTTTGAAGGCATATTCTTTCAAAAAGACGCTTCCGGTAAAGCAATAGAAAAACCCTTCGTAAAGACCGGGAGTAGCGGTAAGACAGTGTGGGAAATACCGGAACATTATTCTCCTTTGGACCTGAACAAGGTGAGAATGACTTTCCGTATGGTTTTAAAGGATACGGACAGAAAGATAAAGAACGGGGATACATTGCACTTTATTTTTCCGGATATTTTTGCAAAATTAGCGGACCGTTTTGGAGAGAAGAAAGTATGGACAACCAACGACGGACAGGAGCTTTTTGAGCAGTACATGTATATAAAAATGCGGATGGAAAGTGGGAACTGCAGATCAAAATTTCTTTCCGGCATCATCGACCCGGATTTGGCGGCGAAAAATAGGACAGATCATCTTGGTGGCTACCATAGATCAGAGCAAATGGAAAGACGGAGAAAGAGAAGAGCGTGGCGGGAGCTGATTCTTCGAAAGAAACGCATGAACTCGCTTTTCCGCCTATTCCGGGGAAAAATTTCCGGTATTAAGAAGACTGCGGAAGATGATTTACAAAATGGAAAAATCAATTGGAAAATAGAGGTCGGCACGGAAAGTAAGGGCGTTAACTTAAACGGAATTACTCTGGTGGAGAGTTTTGACGATCTGACGCAGGATTACGATTCCGCTTTTTGGGTCAACTCGGAAACGGGAAGAAGCAGATAGAGTTCACCGAACTTCTTCCTAAAGAGGGAAACAAAAGACATTTTTCCTTTACTTTCCCAAGTGATCCGGACAATATTATTCGAGGCCCGCAGACCATTCGTTTCACGACGAAATTAAAATCTGCAGCATATCGGGATAAAGACAGTTCTACGGAAAGCGCGGAAGTAGTCTTAAGCGCCTCCAACATGGATCGTCTTGATCCGACAACAGGAAAAAGAGAGGCAAAAGCCGATTTTACTTTGCCAAGAGCAAAGCTTGTGAAGAAAGGACAGCAGTTAAGCGAAACCGTCTTCGCTGGACAGTGGATTTTAATGAAAATCATGTCTTTGTGTATAAAGCCACGGTTGTGGATGAACTGAGTAAAGAGCTGAATATTGACGAAACGAAGGGAATTACCGTAAGAAATCTGGACACCGGTGAGGAGGTAACCCTACGGAATACTGCATCGGAGCGAAAGAAGGAGTTTACCGATCTAAGTAAAGGAAAAGGCGGTGCCAAAACTTTTGAAGTACTCCATCGAAGAAAAACAGCGACGAATAACCTGAAAAATTGATTTCGGGAAGGCTTCGGTAATGCTTACAGAATCAGCTTTGAGACAACCGTAAATGATCGTATTTCTTATTCTCAGTGGGAAAGCGAAGACCAGACGCAAACGGGAGACGGAGTTCAAAATATAGCCAAAGTACTCGTCAAGTATCCTGTGGGAGACGGGAAATATGGAGAACCGCCGGAGCTTCCCTCTATTTCCAATGTGAAATTTGATAATGCGTTTATTGAAAAGCTTTCGAGGAGATCCGGACAGAAGCATGCTCTGCTTTCCTGGAAGCTCGACTGTTCCACCATGGGGAGACGGTTATAAAGTTGCGAAAAATCACGGATCAGATTGCGGAGGATAGCGAGCTTTATAATTTAACGATGAGTTACAGTGCAACGGAAATATGGAAGGAGAAGAAAGCCGCTTTTTGGCGCAGGAAGGCTGCATGAGATTAGAATAGCAGCGGAACAAAACTTGCGAAACTGTCGGTAAAATACACAGCGAAACCACCGTAAATACTGCGGGAGAAATCTGGAGATTCATATCGAGAAGCTTCCGAGCGGAACGGAGGTTTTTGATCTTGCCAAACTTAGGGATTTCTTATAAAACGAAAGCCTTGCATTATATTGGGTATAATAAGGAAGCGCATGACTATAGAAATGTTGCGAATTTAAAGATTTTTGATAAAGACGGTGTTGAACTTCATAATATGGACTCTAATCCGGCAGTGCAACGCATGGAGAATAATCTCCTGGAAAAGAAAAATTGAAAGTTTTCATGATGACCAAAATGGAAAAACTATTTTCACTTTTATTATTAAGGCAAATAATAATGAGCTTGAAGGCCTAAAGAATGTAAAACTCAGCGACAATCTGAACAGGGATTTTTTCATTACAGAGAGGAAACACGGAAAAGGAACTTCCTTCGAAATACTTTTTATTATCACTTCCTCATCAGACCTGTATCCCACCAAGGCGGTCTTGAGGAAATACGGAAACAGTGCTTTCTCCCTCCTGCCTGAGTATTGACAATACGAACCATAAGGTGGAAGTGGATATGGGAACGACTCCGCTAAGTGAAGCTATAGTTCTTCATATTTATGCCTATCTTAGTGAGGAAGGACAGAAGCTTCTCTTCCAAAATGAAGATGCAGCGCATATCACTCTGCAGGAAAAGGAGTTACGTTAAAAATAAGGCGGAACTTTCCTCGGACAGCTTTCCCGCAAAGTCAGCGCATGGAAGGGGAGTCCCAAAAGCCGACAAAAGTGGAGCTTACAGTAGAAGGAAAAGGGAAGCCGAGAGGCTGAAAAATACCATCCTGGAGAAGAAGGAGAACAGCGGAAAGACGGAGATTTTCCGACAGAGACTGTCGAGTGGACGGTACTGATTAATCCCTTAGAGCAAAGCTTAAAGGAAAGGTAAAACTTACGGATGAAATTCCGGAAGGCTTATTTCTGGACCGTGATTCCGTAAAGCTCTATGAAACAAAGCACGTGAAAACAGTACGGCACTCATTGAAAAATGTCAAAGATTCAAGAGTGACGGAACTGTCATAACACAAAGCCCTCCTCTTTGGGAAAAATCGGTTGAGCAATTGTTGACCATGGGAAGCTGAAAACCACTTTGGTCGTTACCTTGCCGGAGAACACGGAGAAAAAGCTATATTTTAACTTATTCTACTATTATCAATACAGATGAAGATGACTTTAAGTCCGTCACGAATGAGATCAAGGCGGATGAGAAGAGCAAAAAGCAAAAACGGTAGAACTTAAGGATTTCAGCTTCGGATCGGGCAGTATCAAGGTTCGTTTCGCATTGAAAAAGGCAGACAGCCTGTCCGAGATTTAGTCTTAAGCGGTGCGGAATTCGGTCTGTTTCAGGCAAAGGATAAAGATACCGTAAAAACGGAACAAATTATGCGAATTCTGCGGACTCGCGGAAGATTTTTCAGGTAACAGACGGAAAAAGGAGAGCTTCGTTTAGTCGGAACAAGAGGCATCGAATATTATATCCAGAAATTAAAGCACCGGAAAATTATCAGCTGGATAATACTCTTTACGGGCCGTATAAAAATCGGAACGGGAGAAGCGGGCAGTCAGAAAAATTGGCCCGATTCTTTCCGGAGCAAGGAAAGGGGATGTATTTGTCAACCTTCGAGAGCAAAAAGAACTTGAAGACCGGAAGCTTTGCGGTGGAGAAAGATTTGAGAAACAGACGCTCTTCTCGCATCGCCTCTTTATAAGGGAAGAATGTAGGGGACAGAAACGGCTATAGGGCCGCATTTAAGCTATATCTTCCCGGATGAGACGAAAGATAAGACGGTACAACTGAAATTGGAAAAAGACCCGCATCAGGACGGGCTGTATCACTCACATAGGAAAGGCGGAGTCGGAGGAAGATAAGAAGAGCATAATCACTTCCCTTCCGTCTCCTCCATAGCAAAGCTGGAAGTGAATAATCTTCCTGGGAAAGTACAGGCTGGTAGAAACGGAGAGCGAGTCGGGATATCTTCTTCCGGATATAGAGTGGGAAGCCCGCGGATAAAGCACGGCAGTGTTGTGGAATTTACAGTCAAGGCGGAAGCGGACGCAAGCGGTACCGGAGTAGTCGGTACTCTCGCTTTACGATGGAGACAGAGCGAACAACACCATTATTATCAAAAACTATCCTTCCGTTTTCCGCTTTGAAAAGTGGAATAAAAATGCTTCCGCAAATCTGAAAGGCGGAGAGTTCCCGTTTGTATGGAAAGAAAGAAGACTTTTTAAAAGGCGTACCCACTTTCTTCCTATGCCCTTACGGAGGACGGAGAAAATGCTTACCTTACGATTACGGAAGATATGCTTTACCTCCGCTTCCGGCTTTAGTCTGGAAGGTGTATTGAAGAGCAGATGCCAAGTATACCATCAAAGAGATGAGCGCACCGAAGGGCTAGTGAAATCGGGGAAGATGGCGTTTTACTTTAAAGACGGACGGAAGTATCAAGGCTGCCGAACCGGAAAAACTCGGGAATTTTGTAACAGCCGGCAATACCTTAAAGATGAAAAATCAGCCGACTTCCTTTACTTTTTGAGGAGAAAGATCTAAAAACTATGACGTATTAAATACGAAATTTGTGATTTATCCCTCAAGGAGAATGGAGAATAGCTAAACTTGCCCCCGATTACTTCCTGGACAAATGATGCGGAAAAACAAGTATACCGTTAACAAGCTGGAAGCGGATGCTTACTATCGTTTGGAAAGAAAGCAGCAGTCTATCCTCTATGTGCAGAGTAAGAATAATCAAGGAGAAGACAACGATTACGTTCTTTTTAAAGTAAGACATGACGGAAAGCGTATGAGAAGGTGAAGGAAAGAGGTCTTTCGGAACGATTTCGAAAAATGGAAAAGAAGCTGACAATTCAGGGCAGCCTGGGTTCTTGCGCATGCTACTTGCAGAAGCTGGACGCACTTCCGACCACAGAGGGCGGTACGGATTTTAAAGGCTCTGGAAGGTGCGGAGTTTACGCTTTATCAGGTAGCGGGTTCTGATAGCGAGGATAATGCTAAGGCGTTGAGACTGCCGGTAATAAATTGAGCGGAATAGGGAAGTATCATGATTTCATTAGCGGAGCGGAAACGGGGAACGACAAGGAGTTAGGGGTTTATAAAACGAATGACAAGGGAAAGCTTACAACGGAAAAGGCGGCGTACAAGTTTATAAACCATGCTTATGGAAATCAACCCCTAAGAGAAGGCCTTCCTGTCGGTGTGTACTACTTTGTGGAGACGAAGGCGCCGACCGGCTACAGGCTGCAGGAGGAAGGCGGACAGAAAAAGAAGTATGTCTTTGTGGTAAGAAATCAAGACCAAGGTGGTGAGGGCGCTCAAAGCGCAAGCTTAAGCTCCCTTCTTCAGGTAGAAGCAGGCGGAAAGGCTAAGAAAGAGTCGGGCAAGGCAAAGAATGACCGTATCCCGGGAACGTTAAAGCTTAGCAAGGTGGATTATGCCCATGAGAATAAGAAGCTTAGCGGTGCCAAGTACGGTCTCTATACTGACGGTGCAAGCGGGAAGGTAGCAGTGAAGAAGCGAGACGGCGCAGATTACACGGCGATTACGAACGGAAACGGAGAACTCGAGTTTAGCGGACTGGATTGGTACAAGAACTACTATATTAAGGAGCTGCAGGAACCAAGCGGATACCTTATTGATGAAGAGTTCTACGGGAAATCCGATAAAGGAGTAGCTTTTCGGTTTTCCGCCGCTACAAAAGATCTTACTATTTCCACAGTGCAAAAAGATACAATAAACGGAATACAAATCAGCTGTTTTGGCATTGATCCCCTCATGTCTTATACGGAGAAGGACAAGAAAAAGAAAATTGGGAAAATACGGAAAAACTGGAAGGGCTCAAATTCACCATTCAAGGAGAGTTTAGTGACGGATCAACGGAGAAGACGTATACCACGCTTTCCGGTGCCGATGCGGGATCCATCCTGATTTCCGGCGATTTCCTTTCCGGAAAAAGTGTACACAATAAAGGAAGCGGAGAATCTTCCGAAATCCCTTCGCCCGATGAAGGACTTACAGTTTAAAATAGACAATAAAAACGGTATCACTATCGTTAAAAGCGGATCCTACCGCGATTTATACTGTGGACAGAAATTATCTGGATATAGCAAGAGAAAGAACTGCTTTGCAGTTCTCTTCCAAGTGGAGCACAAGGAGCGCATGGGGAAGACGGAGAGTTTGCCTCTTTACGGCATGGCATATATCCTTTCTAAGGATCGTGAGGGTTTGCATCCTCTTGATGCGCATAAGATGCTGACCGTCAATGGAAAGAGAGGGGAAACACCGACCGATTTTTTGACCTATACGCTCGATAGCCTTGTGGAGGCGAACAAACTGCGTTCTCGTATTGTTAACAGGAATCGTCCTTATTACGAAGGAAGCTTAAGCATCTTCGGACTGGAGAGAGAAGTACCTATTATCTTCGTGCCAGTGCAAGTAATTTGGCAGAGGATCAGGATATTCTGAAAGAATCTGGATCTTTCTCCGGATGGCATAGGGACTTTACAAAGTTACGGTAGCCAGTGATAGTAATATTACGGTAGAACAGCTGAGCAAGGTTCTAAGGAAAGCTTTTAGTTCGGGAGAGAAGGCTGTTTTCACATACGGACTGAAGAAGGCGGTATTTCCTTCCATACGACTGACTTCGCGACCAAGAAAAAAAGGATGTGAATGAGCAGAAATATGCCCTCTATGTTAAGGAAGATTGGACTTTGACAAAGCTTTTAGAGGGAGAAAAGAAGGAAGAAGACAGCGTAGTGCAGGCTACGGAGTATCATGACAGAACGGCAAAGGAACGCATTTCCTATCACGGAGCAAATTATCTCTTACAGGAAGTTTTTGAAAATGCTGCTGACGGAAATCTTAGCTTGGACAAGTTGACGCTTTCGCAGGATTATCTTCTTCTTAATATTACGCAGGAGAAGGAGTACAAAAATCCGGAAAATGAACTGGCATTCGGGTTCAGGAAGAGATGGACGGAAGAAGAAAGCTTTGTGTTATTTCCTATGGAAGAGATAGAGAAACTATCCCGTCCGAGATATCAGACTGCATTTTTAAAGGAAGAAGACTTAGATATCCGAAGGCCGAATATCCTGGATGATTTAAAATCTATCACCTTATGGATAAAGACGGTATTCTCGGAGAGGGCATGGCTCTTTCGGAAGAGCCGGTATTCCAGTGGTTACTTTATCCGAGAGAGGATAACGGCGGCGGAGGATCGAAGGTTAGTAAGAAGGGGAGAATCCCGTAGCGGAGGACCCGAAATAGGACCCGGAGTAAAACCGAAGGAGAGACCCGATAAGGAAAATGTCGTGTTGTCGGAAGATCCTCCGGGAGAGATAGAAGAAGATCCGTATATTATTATCGGGCTGGATCCGAACGGCAATCCTATCGTCATACCGAAAGATATACTTCCGCCCGAAGTGCTTAGATTTATCAAGAAATACGGACTTCTGAAGCCTCGGCAGAACAGTATTATCAGTAAAAAGGGAAGGGTACCGAAGCGAAAGAAGAAAAAAGGAGAAATCGGAAGCGGTTTCACACGGGATGATTTATGGAACGATTAGGAGAAATCCTTGGCAGAAACCGAGAGCTGAGTATTGAGGACAGGGAAGAACTTAAGAATATCGGGGACACCCTCGGCGCCATGCGAAGAGGAGAACTGGATATTTACGGCAGAGTTATTCCGACCGGGGACAATACACATATGCCTCTATATCTTACCATGTTTATTCTGAGTAGCATTCTTTTGGAAGAGTACCTAAGAAGGAAGAGAAAATAAAAACTCCTTTATGTTGTGGAGGTCTGTTGCGGGGCATGCTCTCGCTGACCTCGCTTGACGGAGCAGTAGTCCGCTTGACTACTGCTCACTTTGTTTTTACCGGTGCCCACGGATAAGATTACCCTGTAACGAGCCTCCACAGCACTAAAACGGCATGAAACGTCTAGCCTGTGTATCCCTTTTAATACATCCCCTTTTATGATTTTATAGACTTCCCTGTTTCCCCATACCTCGGTCTTTGGCAAGCTGTTTTAAGGCGTCTTTTTCACTGTAACCTTCTTTTAAGATAATATGAAAAATGCTCTTCTATCGAGAGTTCTTCCCACTGGCCTGCGCTTCCTCTTTCTTTTTCTCACGGGACGCTCCGAGAGGATGAGAACATATTCTCCTCTCGGATCCTCCTCTCGGTACTTTTTGTATTGCTTCATCCAAACTGAAATACAGCACTTCTTCATGCTTTTTGGTCAGTTCCTGGCAAGGCTTAAAGCCCGATTTTTCCTGGAAAGCTTTCTCGAAGGTCTTCCAGAGTTTTCTTTTAAATGATGAGGCGCTTCATACAGGATTATGGTTCGTTCTTCTTGCATAAGGCTATCATGATAGCCCTTCGCTCTTTTTATTGCTTTTCTCTGTAGGGAGAAAGGCTTCGAAGACAAAGCGTCTGGTGTTTAGAGCGGAAAGGGTAAGCGCTGTAACAAAGGCGGCAGGGCCGGGAAGACTTTCCACGCGAATGCCGGCACAAACCGCCTGCCGTACGAGTTCTTCTCCGGGATCACTGATACAGGGAGTACCGGCGTCGGTAATGAGGGCGATATTTTCCCCTTTTAAAAGACGTGTCACAAGCTCTCTCGCTTTTTCGACCTTATTGAACTCATGGTAGGCAGTCATCGGTGTTTTAATTTCAAAATGATTTAAGAGCTTAATAGAATTTCGTGTATCCTCTGCAGCGATTAAGTCTACCTCCTTTAGCGTGCGGAGCACACGAAAGCTGATGTCTTCCAAGCTTTCCTATAGGGGTAGCGCAAAGGCTAATTTTCCGGCTTCCATGATTTTAGAGGGCTCCTTTCCGTGCGAAGGGGATTGCCTAAAGTTTCAGAATGAATAGTACTACAGTTCAGGGCTATTGCCCAGTCCTATACGGTGGAAAGATGGAGTTCTCGTGAACTTCTTTCTTTAAATAGCATTCATGTAAGAAAAAAATTCCCCGTTGGTTTCCCAACGAGGCATCAAAGATTATAATGTTTTTAATTTGAGAACTATTATTCTCCACAAAACTAAATGCTTCAGGCGTTTTTGTCATCCACAATCGTGCATAATCCAGCTTATGACGCTCAAGCATGGAACGACAATCTTTTATTTTCATCTTACAAAAGTCCGTCTTGAAATTTTTAACGCTTCCACTTTTGGTCAGTTCCATCGCAGTTCGCACATCTGTACACCGAATTAACTCATCCTCCAAATTCAGAACTTGCGGAAGAAAAATGATTTTTCAGCTTTCCGCAGTACCTGGTGAGAAGTTCCAAGTTCTTTTTAGGTTTGATGTCTGTGGCACATCAGTATCAAATACCAAAACGACAGTCGTTCCCGCCTGAATAGACAACATCTGTGATTTTGGAATCAAATTCTGCACCACATTGAAGACCTTTATCTTCCCCGGAATCAATCTTTCCGGTGCTTCTTTTAAGGCCGCAATCAGTTGTTGTTCACGGGGACCTTCTACATAATAGATGTACTTATTGTTCATCTTCCCACCCCATTTCCAACTCGTCCAAAAGGGAATCCTGCGGAAGCGAAGAAAACACATCATTCTCGACCGCACAGCGTATAGAGTCTGTATTTCGTTTCAGTACATCCGATGCAGAAACAGCAGAAACTTGATATACACCTTCCTCCAGATGCTTACGCAAAAACACATAACTATGTTTCAGCAGGTTCAAATCCAGCATATCTGTATTATGCGTTGTAAAATCAACTGTTCATCGTCTCCGATACGATCCAGCCAATACCGAAAATCCGTTTTTCAATATCGCTCTGAATATAAGAAAATGTTCATCACAATAATAGAAACTGCTTTCTTTTGTCGCCATTGCAGCAAGGAACATTGCGACATCTATTCCTTCTGCTGTACCACTGGACAGTATCTCCCGATTCAGCAGTTTACCTTCCTGAATGATGATTTCTGTTCCACCGCGCCGAATAATAAAGGTATCCTTCAAATCTTTTTGATAAACTAACGTCCTGCAATGTAGGATCAGTGTTCCAATAACAGCACGCAGTGTCTTCAACAAACTGCTTTTTATTTGCACCTGTAAGTTTCAAAGATTTTTCTATTTCAGGATATGCAAAACGATATCGAACAGCACCTACCAGCTTCTAGGAGTGCTGTAGCGGTTCTGGCTGCCTCTATTGTTTGATCTTTTAGCTTCTTTTACACATTTTTCATACGAATCCATTGTATCAATGTCTGCGGTCCGATACTGAATGTCAATTTCCTGATTAGATGCATCAATCTGAGCTGACAACCGCTGCAGGCGGTAATCACCATTTACAAAATCAATACTGAAGTATCCCTTATCGCCTGAAACCATCTCATACAGCGGTGTTGGATTTCCATCAGTCATATATCCGAAAATACGAAGCAAAGCCTTTCCAAGGCTGGTCTTTCCTGTAGCATTTGCACCCATAAGAATTACAGCCTTCTTATAGCGAAACCGTTCTCTTCCTTTCAGATATTCCCTGATCGATAATCGAATTGACAATCTTTTTGGGATAACTGAAATTGATATGAAAAATCATTGAATCCATAAAATTCTCTTTAGCTCAAAGTTTAATACGATCATGTCAGAGTCTCCTTTTCATTATTTCGCTTTATCCGAACTAATGATATCCTATTTAAAAGAACATTTCAAGGACAATAGTCAATTATCAAAACTTCTTGACAGACTAAAAATATTGCTTATAATTAAATTGTAAACAATTCAAAGTTGCTGTTTGCTTTATACTCATCTCGTATATAGGGTAGGGGAGAGTGTGGAAGCAAGTGTGCATGGCAAATATTTTTAAACAAAAACAGTACAGAGTAGTAAGAATCAAAAAGGAGGAACAAAATGAACATTTATGATTTTTCAGTACCGATGGTAGGCGGCGGTGAGCTTTCTTTAGCGGGAGAACAAGGGTAAGGTTATGCTCATTGTAAACACGGCAACCGGTTGCGGCTTTACTCCGCAGTATGAGGATCTCGAGAAGCTTTATGAGGAGTATCATGAAAAGGGGCTGGAAATTATCGACATTCCCTGTAATCAGTTTGCGGGACAGACTCCGGGAAGTGATGAGGAAATTCATGAGTTTTGTACCTTACACTATAACACCAAGTTTCCGCAGATGAAGAAGTCCGAGGTAAATGGGGAAAATGCACTTCCTCTTTATGCCTTTTTAAAAGAGCAGAAGGGATTTAGCGGTTTTGGACACAGCCCGAAGGACTTTGCCATGGCGGCAATGTGCCTGACCAGAGATGTCAACTACAAGAAGAATCCGGATATTAAGTGGAACTTTACGAAGTTTTTGGTGGATAGAGACGGGAATGTTGTAGAGCGTTTCGAGCCTACTCATGATATGGGAGATGTATCGAAGAAAGTGGCTCTGTTGATTTAATAAAAAGGGCTTTCCAATAAGTCTTAGCGGACAGGCTAGTACCTACATGAGCTTATGGCAAAAATTTCAGTTAAAAAGAAGAGGAATAGTTTTTTGCGATTCCTCCGCAGTTCTCTCGGATAAAAAGCATTTTCCTATGTTAAAATAATGGCTATGTTTCGTTAACGGGACATAGCCATTATTCTTAATACTCGCGTCTCGTACGGGATTTCATTTATAACTATGTAAGTGCGTGCTATCTATTAATGTATGAAAAGCAAGTGATTTGGCAAGTGCATTGCTAAAAACGTATTAAATCGTATTTTCAAGAAGAGATACAGGGAAGGAGAGGGACTATGAAAAACAGAGAAAAGCGCAACCTCTTCTATAGGTTTCCCTGTTTTTATACAGCAGTGTCAGCGAAAGAAGGAGCGGCTCGCGGTAGAAGCCGAATGGCATGATTATGACGAGTTGATTTATTTTCAGGAAGGCGAGTTTCAACTTTACGTCAATCTGAAGGAAAAGCTGATTAAAGAGGAATGTCTTTATTTTATTCCTAAGGGATGTTTTCATAGACTTTATGCCACATCGAATAAGGCGGTGGAGCATTCTCTATGTTTTTCGCCTGGAGGATTTTTTTATTTTGGGGAAAATGATCTTCTTGAACAACGGTTTTTGCTCCTTTACGCGAGGAAAGACGGTTTTTCCGGAAAAATATCAGCTTGAATGATATGGGGTTTATAGAGTTGACGCAGATTTTTCTCTCGTATGGTGCAGTATTTTTCATAAGCACGGAGAGAAGGAAGCGAATATAGAGTCCGTGAAAAATACAGTTTGCGAGTTTTGGCGGATTTTATGCATATTCGCGGAGAACTCTTACATCTTTTTGCGATTTTGGAAGGAATGGGGCTGATTTTGGATAGCTGTCCGTTGGAGGAAAAGAAGGCGGAACTGTTAAAGGATTGTCTTTTATATATGGAAGAGCATTATCAGGAAAAAGCTCTATATTCGTGACCTTGCGTCTCTTTGTCGTTTAAATGAGCAATATTTTTACCCGCTTTTTCGGGAATCATGTCGGGGTATCTCCGCTGGAGTATCTCAATCGCTACCGGGATGAAGAAGGCAACGGACTTCATGCTTCATTCCGAGGAAAAGATAGTGGATATTGCGAAAAATACAGGCTTTTCATAATCAGGGTAACTTCATAAAGACCTTCAGAACCATTATGGGTGAAAGTCCGAATCAATATAGGAAGAGAATGCAAAAATAAAATCAGCGGCAGAATAAAGGAATGAGCAGCAGTAAGCGGGGCAATGTGCACTGTGCACAGTCTTCGTCAGGAGTAAAAAGGGTAGAAAGAAGGAAATAAAATGACGTATTATTATCCGGCAATTATACGGAAAAAGAAGAAGGCTATAGAGTGGATGTAATTGATTTGGAAGGTTGCTTCGGAGAGGGAAAAGACAGGCAGGATGCCTTGGAAGACGCACGGCACGCCGGGGTAAACTGGCTTCTCGTGGAGTCCGAGGACAGCATGAACTTCCCGAAACAGACCCACCTGGACGATATAAAACTGAAAGACGGAGAAGAGAAGACCATGCTTGCCTTCCTCATGCCAAAAGAAGGATGGGATGAATAGGGAAAGACTTTTCTTCAGAAAAGTCGTCCCGTACCGACCACAGCCCGAAGGGGTGTGCTTTGCGAAGCAAAGTTTGTTTCAGCTCTCCTTTGCTGAAACAAAGTCCCATTTTCCCCCTTGTCACCCCCTTTATTTTTTGCTATACTCTTGCAGACATTTGGGCAGGATAGGAGGTCGAGGTGAGTAAGGTACTTCTGAAAAATGGCTATGTGTATACGAAAGAGGGAATCGGGAAAGCGGATGTACTGCTTTCCGCAGATAGACTTTTTCTTGATTTTTCTGAAAATGATTTAGAGAATACTACTGTTTACAATTTAGAGGGAAAATTAATTGTTCCGGGCTTTGTAGATGTTCATGTACATCTCAGAGAGCCCGGTTTTTTGTATAAGGAAACGGTGGAGAGCGGAACACGGGCGGCGGCGCACGGAGGCTACACCGCGATTTGCGCTATGCCGAATTTAAATCCGCCTCCATCAACTAAGGAAAATCTCCTTAGAGCTTCAGGCAATAGAGAAAGATGCGCTCATTAAGGTTTATCCGTACGGTACAATCACGCGGGAGCAAAAGGGACGGGGCGTGCTTTCCGATATGGAGGAGATGGCAACGGATGTTATCGCTTTTTCCGATGACGGAAAAGGCATGCAGGAAGAGGCGTTGATGAGGGAGGCCATGCAGAAAGCGCATGCACTCGGAAAGGCTATCGTTGCACACTGTGAGGATGAGAGCGAATTAAAGCCGGGCGGCTGCATTCATGACGGAGATTTTGCGAAAGCCCATGGCTATATCGGAATTAACTCGGCTTCGGAGTGGAAACAGGTGGAAAGAGACCTTCGGCTTTCGGAAGAGACCGGCGCACAGTATCATATCTGCCACATTTCCACAAAAGAATCCGTAGAGCTTCTTCGGAAAGCGAAGGAAAGAGGCGTGCGGGCGACAGGGGAGACCGGGCCGCATTACCTGATGTTTACGGATAGGGATTTGGAAGAGAACGGAAGTTGGAAGATGAATCCTCCGATTCGTTCGGCAGCGGACAGAGAAGCTTTAATTCGGGGAATACAGGACGGTACGATTGATTGCTTAATCACGGACCATGCACCCCACAGCGCGGAAGAAAAGAGTAAGGGCCTGTCAAAATCTTCCTTTGGTATCGTAGGACTGGAAACCGCCTTTCCGGCCATGCTCCACAATATGGTTCTCCGGAACCCCTTAGACCGGGAAGAAGAACGCGTAGATAGACGAGAGGCAAAGGCAAACGCTTCGGAGATTCTCGCCGAGGGAGGAAAGACGGTGCATGGCGCAATTTCTCTCTATAGACTACTGGAACTGATGTGCACAAAGCCGAGGGAAATCTTCCCGATTCGTGGACCGAAGTATATCGAGGACGGCGCGGAAGCGGACATTGCGGTTTTGGATCTTGACAGTGTGTACAAGGTCGATCCGGAATCCTTCTATACAAAAGGCAGAAGCACGCTCTTTTGCAGCGCAGGGAGGTACAGGGCAGGGTGCTGAAGACCTTTATCAAGGGAAGAGAAGTTTACGACAGCGAAAAAGGAATCATAGAGGTTTCAAACTGAACGAGGACTGTGAGGAGAGTGGATTAGCTAAGGAAGAATTGCATTTCCCGAAAACAGTTTTTCTTTTTAGAAAATAGTGTATTTTAGGAAATAGTTGAGTACAAGTAAGGAGAGGAGAAAGACTGCATGCAAGAATGCGAGTTTAAGATACTGGAAAACAAAATGATTGCGAAAAGAGGTTTTTCCTGATGAAGCTGGACGGGGACTGCTCGAATTTACAGCGCCCGGACAGTTTTGCGAGATTAAGATTCAGGTAAATATTTAAGGAGACCGATTTCCGTCTGTGATGTTTCGGAAAATACTTTAAGCCTCATTTATAAGGTTTTTGGGAGAGGGGACGGAAGAGCTCTCCTGTATGGAAGAGGAGAATATCTCTCTATCCCTGACAGGGCTTGGAAACGGCTACAGTGTGGAGGATGCCCCTAAAAGCCCTGTACTCTGCGGCGGAGGAGTTGGTGTTCCGCCTCTGTACTACCTCTGTAAAAAGTTGGTGGAGGCCGGTAAGCACCCCTATGTAGCACTCGGTTTTCGTTCCAAAGAGGATGTCTTTTTCGAAGAAGAGTTCCGCGCACTGGGTGTTCCTGTGAATGTGGCAACAGAGGACGGCAGTCACGGACAAAGGGCTTTGTAACCTCTTCTCGGAAAATCACAGCTACGCTATGGTCTGGGGACCGGAGCCGATGCTTCGCGCCGTGCATGAGAAAGTAGAGGGCGGACAGTTCAGCTTTGAGGAACGTATGGGCTGCGGCTTTGGAGCTTGTATGGGTTGCAGCAGGAAAATGAAGTCCGGCATGAAGCGTATCTGCAAGGACGGACCGGTATTTGCATGGGAGGAAATTGAATGGTAAGCATAAAAACAAGGCTTTCGGGAATCGAGCTGGACAATCCGATTATTCCCGCCTCCGGCACCTTTGCTTTCGGAGAAGAGTTCAAGAGCCTCTACGACTTAAATATCCTCGGATCCATTTCCTTTAAGGGAACGACGGTGGAGGAACGGCCGGAAATGCTCTGCCCTGTATTGCGGAGTGCCCGGCGGAATGCTGAATTCCGTGGGACCGCAAAATCCCGGTGTGAAAAAGGTGGTGGAAGAGAACTTCCGCGCCTTGGAAAGTTCTTCAAAAAGCCTTTGGTAGCGAATATCTCCGGTTTTTCTCTGGAGGACTTCGCTATTCTTTCCGAAGAGATGGATAAGGTGGAAAATGTCGGCATTTTTAGAGGTGAATATCTCCTGCCCTGAATGTATCCCACGGGGTATGGCCTTCGGAACGGACGCAAAGTCCGTGGAAGCGGTTTGTAAAGTGGTAAAAGGAAAAACGAAGAAGCCGGTTTACATGAAGTTAAGTCCGAATGTGACGGATATTACGGAGATGGCGAGGGCTGCAGAAAGCGGAGGAGCGGACGGTCTTTCGCTCATTAACACGGTGCTCGGGATGCGAATCGATATTAAGAGAAGAAAGCCGGTACTGGCAAACAAGGTCGGAGGCTATTCGGACCTGGCATTTTCCCGATTGCCGCGTGCCGTCTATGCGGTACATCAGGCAGTGAAGCTTCCGCTTATCGGGATGGGAGGAATCAGCCGTGCGGAGGATGTTCTGAAATGATGATGGCAGGCGCAAGTGCGGTGGAAGTCGGGGCGGAGAACCTTGTGAATCCCTCGAGTTTGTGAGGAAATCATCACGGAGCTTCCGATACTCTGCGAAAGACTCGGGATAAAGGATATTCAGGAAATCATCGGCATTATTTAAGCGGAACGAGAAAAACTTTCTAGTACTAAATGAAGAAATAAAAGTTGAATTCGGAAAACAGTGAAGGTATAGAAGCCGAATCCAAGGTGAATCGATGAAGAGCATATAGATGAAATGGGAAGGAGCCAAAATGGGAAAGGATGTTATGGTAGCGCTGGACTTTCCGAGCGGAGAGAAGGCCTTAGCGTTTTTAGATTTATTTGCAAAGGAAGAAAGAAAGCCCTATGTGAAAGTGGGAATGGAGCTTTTTACAGCGAGGGACCGGAGATTGTCAGGAAAATAAAGGAGAGAGGACATCAGATTTTTCCTGGATTTAAAAGCTCCATGATATTCCGAATACCGTAAAGGGCGGAATGCGCCCTTACGAGACCTCGGTGTGATATGACGAACCTGCACGCGTCCGGAGGAGTGGAAATGATGCGACAGGCACTCCGCGGTCTTTCCTTCGAGGAGGGAGAGAATGAAGCTTGTGCTTGCCATGCGGAAGAGGAGAGTTGCGACTCTGAAAAGCGGAAAAATCGTCCGCTTCATTGCGGTAACACAGCCATCTCTACAGACCAAAGGTGTATGGAAGAGGAACTGCTCATTAAGGAAGAGCTGAAAAAAGTCGTGCTCCACTACGGACAAAATGCAAAAACTGCAGGGCTCGACGGTGTGGTTTGCTCTCCTTGGGAAGCAAGAGAAATCCACGAAAAGCTGGGGAAGGATTTCTTAACGATCACTCCGGGTGTTCGCTTTAAGGGCGGTGACGTAGGAGATCAAAAGAGAGTTATGAGTCCGGCAGACGCGAAAGACGCGGGCTCGACTACATCGTGATGGGGCGGCCCATTACACAGGCGGAAAAATCCGGTGGAAGCTTACAGAGAAGCGGTAAGACAGTTCTGCGACTAAACTTCCTTTCTAAGATAATGGGAAGGCTGAGTTTTATGAAAAAAAAGTAGAGTTTTGTGAAAAGCCGGAATACAGCAGCACAGCAAGATTGTCTAATACAGTACAAAATTAGTTCAATAAGTCCATATAGCAGGAGGGAAAAGATGAGAAAAGAAGAAATTGCAGAAGGTTTATTATCCATTCAGGCGGTATTTTTAAGACCGAAGGAGCCCTTTACCTGGGCATCGGGAATTCATTCTCCCATTTATTGTGATAACCGCTTAACCCTCTCTTTTCCGGAGGTAAGAAGAAAGATTGAGGCGGGGCTTGCCGAGCTGGTAAAGGAGTATTTTCCGGAGGCAAAGGCACTTTTCGGGACGTCTACGGCTGGCATTGCACATGCCGCTTTAACCGCGGAAATCCTGGACCTTCCTATGGGCTATGTGAGAGGATCTGCAAAGGATCACGGAAGACAAAACCAGATTGAAGGAAAGCTCACTCCAGGGGAGCCCGTTGTCGTGGTGGAGGATCTCATTTCTACAGGCGGATCCGTCATCGACTGCGTGAAGGTCTTAGAGGAAAATGGAGCCAAGGTACTCGGCGTGGTGAGCATTTTCACTTATGGAATGGAAAAGGGGAAGAAGAGACTGAGCGAGGCCAATGTGATAAATCATTCCCTCTGCGACTTGGACTCTCTTTTACCGGTAGCTGTTGCAAAGGGCTATATCGAAAAGGAAGAGGAGGCAAAGCTTCTGCACTTTAGAGACAACCCCTCCGATGAGTCTTGGATGATGAAGTAGAGACGGAAAACAGAGCTGTTCCTTGTGAAGGAAAAAGTTAGTGTTTGTGAAACAGCGGTAATGCATAAGAGCAATTCCTGAAAAGGATTCTCTATAGATGATGTTTACAGATAAGAAAGGGTAAAGGGATGGAGAATAATCGTAGTATCATTAACATTTTGGATCTGAGTGTTGAGGAAATTAATGAGCTGATGGCTTTAGCGGATAAGATCGAAGCGAAGCCCGAAGACTACTGGGAACGTTGTAAACACAAGAAGCTGGCAACGCTGTTCTTCGAACCGTCTACAAGAACCAGACTTTCCTTTTGAGGCGGCTATGCTGGAGCTCGGCGGTTCCGTTCTCGGTTTTGCAGGAGCTTCGAGTTCTTCCGCCGCAAAAAGGAGAGAGTGTAGCGGATACGATTGCCACCGTTTCCAACTATGCGGATATCATTACCATGAGACATCCGAAGGAGGGTGCACCGGTTGTAGCGTCAACCCACACAACGGTTCCGTTCATCAATGCCGGAGACGGAGGACATTTTCACCCGACACAGACCTTGGCGGATCTTCTGACCATTCATAGAACCTACGGAAGAGTTGACAACTTATGCATGGTGTTTGCGGAGACTTGAAGTTCGGGCACCGTACACTCCTTAATCGATGCTATGCCCCGTTACCCGAATAACCGCTATATTTTTGATTTCCCCGGAAGAGCTTCGCCTTCCGGAGTACGAGATTGAGAAATTAAAGGAAGCCGGTGCGGAGTTCAGAGAGACGACGGACCTGGAAGGCTCCATCCCGGAGCTCGATATCCTCTATATGACGAGAGTGCAGAGAGAGCGCTTTAACGAGGAAGACCACCTTCGCTTAAAGGACATCTATGGTGACTCCCGAAAAGCTGAAAAATGCGAAAGAAACGATGGGTATTCTTCATCCGCTTCCCTGCAAACGAGATTTCCGTTCAAGTAGATAAGGATAAGCGTGCAAAAGTATTTCTATCAGACACTTTGTGAAAGCAGATGAGAATGGCATTGATTTTTGAAGCTTCTGGACTGGATAAGTAAAAATGGATTTATAAATCAGAAATTTCTTATTTCATTCTTTTCTAAAAGGCGCTCCGCTCGATTCCGACGCAGAGGGACACTAAGCTCGAGCTCGCTGCGCTTGCTCTCTGCAAGTGCCGGCGTCTCCATACGCTTTAGAAAAAGAATGAAATAGCATTTCCCGAAAAATAGAAAAATCCATTTTTATGTAGTAGAACAAATTGCGTTGAACAAGGAAAGGAATTCATTATGAATATAGATGGAATTGAGAATGGTATTGTTTTTAGATCATATAAGGCGGGAAAGAGCATGCTGGTGTATCAGTATCTGGGACTCCAGAATCTGAACAGTCCGGTGGCACTCATTCAGAATTGCTCTTCCGGGAAAAATGGGAAAGAAGGACATCGTAAAGATTGCGGAGAATATCGACCTTGACTTAAATGTGCTCGGCTACATCGATCCGGGCATCACCGTAAATTACATTCGGGACGGAAAAAGAGTGGATAAGGCAAATCTTTCTCTGCCGGATACCCTAAAAATGTCCCTGCACTGCAAGAACTGCGTTGCATTACTTCCACGGAGCAGGAGCCCGCAGGTATTTAAGAAGATTGAGGGAAAAATAGGCAGTATCGCTGCATTTATTGTGATACAATTGCGAAGAACGATGAATTTGAATAAACTATGTTTTTAGAGGGATGGTTTTCATAGCGGAAAAGGCTATGGAAATGTTGTAATCGTATTCGTTAAGTCCGCTTCTGAAACCGTAGTTTTGGAAGTGGATTTTTATGTGAGGAAAAGGATATGAGTAGTTTTCTTTAGAACGGAGAAGGGCAGGGATTTTGATGTCTCTGTTCTCCTTACCGGGAAAAATACGGAATAGGAAGTTTTTCAAAGGAAGCAAGAGAGTTTGTTCGTTTTTTGAAGGAGGCGGGGCAAAGCTATTGGCAGATTCTCCCTATGGGGCCGACAGGCTACGGAGATTCTCCTTACCAGAGCTTTTTCGACCTTTGCGGGAAATCCTTATTTTATTGACCCTCAGTACCTTAGTGGAAGAGGGGCTGCTTTCTAAAGGAAGAGCTTTCGACATTTCTTTTTCCGACTCGAAGAGCGCGTAGATTACGGAAAGCTCTACAAGCTTCGTTTTCCGGTACTGGATAAAGCGGTAAAGCGCTTTTTGGCAAGACTGGAAGCGGAAACGGAATTCGAAAGGAAAGATAAAGCGGAAGCTAAAATGAGGGGGACACGGAGCTTAAAACCGTTCGCAAAAACCGATGCGGAGTGTTTTTCGTTCAAGGCGGAGAAAGAGGCATATTTGACTTTTCTTTCGGAAAATGCGCATTGGCTTCCGAGTTATGCTGCTTTTATGGAAAAAGATGCCGTATTCCGCTGACTTTCATAAGGTTTGCCAGTATTTTTATCAAACAGTGGAAGAGCCTCGAAAGACTATGCAAAATAGTGAAGGAATTCAGATTATCGGGGATATTCCCATCTATGTTTCCTGATTCCTCCGATGTGCTGGATCATCCTGCACTTTTTCAACTTACAGAAACCGGAGAGCCCTCTGCGGTTGCCGGCTGCCCTCCCTGATGCTTTTTGCGGAAAATGGACAGCTTTTGGGGAATCCCTCTATGCGTGGGAGAAGCACGAGGAAGAAGGCTACAGCTGGTGGATTTTCCAGAATGAAGCATTGTTTCCTGCTCTATGACATTGTGCGCGTAGACCATTTTCGCGGCTTTTGATGAGTATTTTTTCCATTCCTCACGGGGATGAAAATGCAAGCGCGGACACTGGGAAGTGGGGCCCGGCATGAAGCTTTTTCCATGCCATGGAGAAGGCTCTTGAAAGAAAGAGGTTATCGCGAGGACTTAGGCTATGTCACAGATTCCGTGAAAAGCTCGTTAAAGACAGCGGTTTCCGGCATGAAGCTTCTGGAATTTGCCTTTGACTCGAGGGAGAGCGGAGATTACCGTCCGAATACCGGACCAAGAACACGGTTTGCTACACGGAACCCATGACAATCAGGTTTTTAAAGGACTGGTTTTGGAAATCCTTCCGAAGACCGGGAAATGGCTGCCGAGTACTCCGGAAAGAGCGTAGAAGAGCTTTAAGATGGACTATGTTGACTTCTTTATCAAAATGACTTTGGACTCTGTTTCCAATACGGCAATGATTCCTATGCAGGACTATTTGCATAAGGAAAGGAAGCAAGGATTAATACGCCCTCCAAGCTTGGCAATAACTGGAGCTATCGCTTTACAAAGAAAGATTTTTCCAAGGATATGGCGGAAAAGATCCGAAAATGACGGAAGAAAGCGGAAGACTGGAATAGGTTTACTAATGTTTAAAAATGCTTTGTATTATCAAGAGGAAAAAGAGAGCTATAAGGCAAAGGTTCTGTCCTGCCAAGTTTTGGAAGGAAAAGAAAAGGCGGCATGGGAGAAGAGAGTGGGGAAGAGCTTTCCTCTTTTTTCTTCTGCGGCTTTTCCGAAGAGCCCCTTTTATCCGGAGGGAGGAGGCCAGGCACCGGACAAGGGGACGATAGACGGCGCAGAGCTTCTCTTTGCGGAAAATGTGGAGGACGAGTATATTGTGCATCTTCTTGCAAGAGAGATTCCGGAAGGAACGGAGGTGCTTTGCAAGGTAGATTATGCTTATAGAAGGGTGCAGTCTGAAAACCATAGCGAGAGCATATTTTTGCGGGCTGATCAGCAGTCGCTTCGGCTACAGCAATGTCGGCTTTCACATGAACTCACCGCGAAAAATCCGCATGTCACCGTAGATTTTTAACGGAGAGCTTCCGGAAGAGGTACTTTCGAGCTGAATCGGCAGTGAATGCCGTGATTCGAAGGAATCTACCGGTAGAGGAGAAATATGTAGAAGAACAGTACATAGAAAAACATAAAATTGAAAAACAGAATAGTAAAGAGCAGAATAATAAAAGAACATAATAATAAAGAGCAATATATAGACAAAGAATCTAAAGGGGAAGAACTTGCAAAAGAGCAAGCAGAGTTTACTAAAGAGCAGAAGATAAACCGAATTTCGCCAAAAGAAGGCTCTTTCCGGTGCGATTCGTGAGTCAGTATCCCGGGAGTGGACAGCTGTGCTTGCTGTGGAACACATGTAAAGCGGACAGGAGAAATCGGGCTCTTTAAGGTTCTATCCTTTGAGAGACACCGGGCGGAACAAGAGTTTTTCTGCTTTCCGGAGAGCTCGCTTTTTCTGGACACGCAGAAAAAGAAAAAGCTGATTTTCAGCTATCCCGTAAAGTTAAGTACCGACTATCAAAGTATTTCCGAACGGGTGATAAGCTGAAGGAACAGATAGAAGAGGAAAGAGGAAGACGAATCGCGCTTTCCCTGCAAGCGGTAGCAATGCTTGGGAATTCTTATAAGAAAGAGCTGTATAAACAAGATAAAACTGTCTTTTCAGGAAGGAGAATGAAGGACGAAGCAATAAAAGAAGAGGCAAGAGAAGATGTAAAGGAGAAAAAAAGGAATATCATATTGGGGAGTCCTATTCTTGGAGAGGGGTTAGAATACTACGGAAACAAAAATCGGGCAGTCTTCCATTTTCCGGACTTTGAGATGATCCTTCTCAATAAAGCTTGCGAGAGCTTAAAATCCTATGTGGATACGGATTTCTTTTGCTTTTCAAGACGAGGAGAGCAGGAGTGGCAGTTTGCCGGAGCCGGACAGGCAGGATTCTTGGAACGGTTTAAGAAATGGAAAGAGGAGGGACAGTTTTCCGGAGGGGGAAAGGAAGAGATGTTGCAGGGACGCTTCCGGGGGAGCATAGAAGAACTGAAAGAATGGATAGAGAGTGCAGAATAATCTGCACTCTCTATCCATTCTTATTCTTAACAAGTGACATAGGCGAAGCTTGAGACATCCTGTTCATAATAATTATCACTCGCAAAGCGTGAGGTATCTCTTTTTATCCGATAATTTCGGAAAGCTTTACCTTTCTGTCTTCCATCCTCGACTTTGTACAAGCGTCCGCTGTAATCGCTGCTCTTTGCCGCTTCTCCGGTAAGAAGCGGCTTATACTCATCACTTACTTCCTTACCGTGCATTATGCCATTTAGAAAAGCCATTTCTTTCTTCATAATACCCTGTAACCATAGGGGAGGTTTTCTTCCGGGCTTACCGTACTGAATAGCGCCGTCCATCTCCGTACCATGGTAAATACGTGTTCTGTCATCATCTTCTTCTTTACTTTCATGGAGAAGAAAAATGACTTTCTTTTCCATCTACTTTCAGTGTTCCGCCGACATCAAACATATCCAGCTTGATAGCACCTTTTGTTCCCTGAATAAGCAGATAATGCCCGGCCAGTGGAAGGCGGAACCCCACTCCAAAACGGCATATCGTCCATCATGAAAACGGGCAGTAATGAAAATCATATCATCCTCATCGCCGAAGGCCTCACCCTGATGGGCTACATTTCCGGCTTCCATCGTCACTTCTTCCGGCATGCCTCCCATAATAAACTGAACACAATCCAGTTCGTGAATATGGTGGTAAAGTGTCCCCTGATTTTTCCCGGATTTTTCCAAGAAACGGATTCCTGACATCCTCCCAGCCGTTTCTTGCGGAATGGCAGTGAGAACCTTTCCGATTTTTTTCCCTGCATTAATCAGTTCTTTTGCGTGGTGCACACCATTGAAAAAGTTCATGATGTGTCCCGCCATAAAAATCACATGATTCTCTTCACAGGCTTTTACCATCTCATCACAGTCCGCGTAGGAGAGGGCGATAGGCTTTTTCACAAAAAACATTCTTTCCGTGCTTTGCTGCCAAAATGACAGGCTCTTTATGTAAATAATTCGGTGTAGCCACAATGACACATTGCACATCCGGTCTGGATACGATAGCTTCTAAGCTTGGTTCCGCGTCACAGGATAATTCCTTCGCAATCGTTTCCCCTGTTTTCCGGATCGTATACGGCAACAACTCTGCATCTTCCTGCTCTTTTCATTATACGGGCTAATTCCGCCCCGAAATAGCCCACACCTACTACGGCATAATTTACCATGATTTACTCCTAACTTTGATTCGATTAAAGATAAGTGTTTCAATGTTGATTTTTAAAATTACTTGATTTTTAGCAATAAGATACTATTTTTGTGCACATTTTTTTGAAGCTATATTTGAGGACTTCTGGTATCTTGTATAAAAACTTGCGATAACTCGTTCCGCAATATTTATTTCACAGCCCCTTCGGACAGGCCGCCTGCAATCTTATTCTGAATCAGGCAGAAGAAGAGGATGGAAGGAATAACTACCAGTGTGGAAGCCGCCATCATGTCTCCCTCAGTCCAAAATCTCCGAACCGTTCAGAGAGCGAAGGGCAACGGCAACCGTCATCTTGGAGGTATCATTGATGAGAATCAACGAATATAAAAATTCATTCCAAACATTGATAAAGGTATAAATAGCAGTAGCCACGATACCCGGTGCTACCAGAGGAATTACCACTTGCAGGAATACCTGAATTTTATTGGCTCCGTCTATTTTGGCTGCTTCCTCTATTCCGATAGGAACTGTTTTGAAAAACCCGACCAGAAGCCAGACTGCATACGGAATACTAAAGGATAGATAAACCAAAACCAGACCTGTTCTGGTATTGGTGAGTCCCAGCTTCGCCATGACGATGGGAATAGGGAATGGCTAAAAAGGATGGGAGGAAAAATGTAAGTGGTAACCAAAAACTTTAGACAGTACATTTCCGATCTTTGGGAAAAACGTACGATACCATAGGCGGCGAGAGCGGAAATCGTGATGGCAATCGCTGTTGTAGCTATGGAAATAATGACGCTGTTTCGATATTTACAATAAATCCCAAATCAAAAATGACATGGCGGTAATACTTCAAAGTCACTACCTTTGGGAAGAAAGGCGGTAGGGATTTCCGTTAATTCGTCCTTTCCCTTGATAGAGGAAATGATGATCCAAAGTAGCGGGAAAATGGCGAAGAAACAAAGGAGCAGAAGATAGATATGGCTGATGAAGCTCGCAAAATATTTCTTTCTCATTTATTTTCCTCTTTTCCCAACAATTCATGATGGTGAAGTAGATAATGCAGACACTCATCAGAAAAATAAACAGCAGAACGGTTACGGCAGAAGATTTTCCCAGTAATTTGGTTCCCCATCCCATCTCATAGGCATAAAGCGGAACGGTTTGCGTACTTCCTGCAGGGCCTCCTCCGGTAATCAGGTAGATTAGATCAAAGTTGTTGAAAATCCACACCGTTCTTAAAACCACCAGAAGTCCCATAACCAGCTTTGATGTGAGGAAGGTGATATGTTTAAAAGACTGGAAAAGTGCTGGCTCGTCTATTTTTGCCGCTTCATACTGGTCCTGCAGGGTACAGCTTTGCAGGGCAGATAAGACATTCACCATAATCATCGGTGCTCCGAACCAGATATTAATAAGGACTAGGACGATAAAAGCCAAATTTTTTTCTCTGTAAGAAACTGTGGTGCTTTCACATATTTTCCACTTCACTAAAAGATTCGGTAAGATTCCGTATACTCCGTTTAATATCCAGGTCCAGGAGAGGCAATAACGATAGAAGGAAAAGCCCAAGGGATAATCAGCAAAGTTTTATACATTCCCTTGAAAAGGTTAACTCTATTTAAAGCTAGGGCGGCGGTAAATCCCACCAGTATTTGTCCCAACAAGGAAAAACGGTCCACTTTAAAGAGTTGAGAAAAAGCTGCCCAGAACTTGGGATCACTAAGGATATCCAGATAGTTTTTCAGTCCCACAAAGTTATATCTGGGTCTAATCAGATTCTTTGTGGTCATACTGAAAAAGACTGAAAAGATGGATAGATAAAAGAGCGGCTACGACAATGACGGCAGGAAGAACAAATAACCATTTCGTATAAGATCTTGTCTTCATTTTCCGACCTACCTTTCTATTTTGGAGAAGCTGTAAGAAGGGAAGTTCTTACAGACTTCTCCGGGGAAAAACAATTATTGTGTAGCAGCTTCCATCAAGCTGTTTAATTTATCTTCAGCAGCTTTTTGCGGCGTTTTACATCTGTTCCGTTCGTGATGATATCTTGAACATTTCTTCAATAACGTGCTAGTAGTAAGGATACCGCCTGTACGCTTGGACCATGCTCAAATCCGATGGCTGTTCCGCCGGGAATCTGGGAAGAAATCACTTCTTCCGCATGGGCAAATTTCTGAATAGTCGGATCATCTTTATACGCTTCGGAATCCTCGATGCCCTTGATTGCCGGAAGCATTCCGACAGGCACGGAATGGAGGAATTTCACATAGGTGTCTTCGTCATATAAGGTTTTGATAAAGGCTTCACAAATTTCGTGGATGCTTTGGAATTCTTCCAAATGACCAAAAAGGCTGGTTAGAGGTGGTAATTCCCTTCTGCTCTGTGCCTTTAATGGTTGGAATAGGATAGCAGTCTACGTAATCCAGTAAATCCGGGGAGTTTGCCGCTACACCGGAGATTTGGAATCCGGAGTTAAAGTCAAAGGCAGTTTTTCCCTGATAGTAGAGGGTAGCCTGATCCAGTACATTGTAGTTGATGGAATCCTTTGGAGAGCAATCCTTATAGACTTTAAGCCAATAGTTGATTCCTTCTATAGCTAAATCGCTGGTAAGATTCGCTTTTAAGTCATCCGTCAGTAAGCTTCCTCCGGCACCCTTAACATAGAAGTTCAGGAAATTGGTAGCTTGGAAGTCTGTGGAGCCACAGGGGAAGGACAGACCGTAAACACCGTCTTTTGTCAGAGTCTTGGCTTCTTCATAAAGCTCATCCCATGTCTTTGGCACCTCTAAGTTATTTTTTTCCAGTAAATCCTTGCGAACCCACATCACCATGGCGTGAGAATAGAGAGGAACCGCATAGTTGTTACCATCTACGGAAAGTTCATTTAACGCATTTTCATAGAACTTATCTCTTCCGATATCATCAATCAATCCGTTTAGCGGAATAATCGCGTCGGAATTAATCATTTCGGAAACCTGCCCTACCAGAGCGGTGCTCATATCCGGCACATTTTCGGAAGCAAGTCCTGTTGTCCACTTGGTGTAAAAGTCATTCCAGGAAAAGGTTTCAATTTTAATATTAACCTTCGGATGCTCCTGCATGAACTTATCTGCAGCTTCCTGAATGGTTTCCAATCTGGGACCCTGCGTGAAGGAATGCCAGAAAGTAATGTCTCCTTCCAGTTCACTATCCGCTTTTTGCCTTTTCTTCACTGCCTTTTTCTTCGCTACCGTTTTGTTCCGGAGCTTTGTTCCCTCCTTAGCAGTGCTGCCTCCGCAAGCACTAAGAGCTGTGCAAAGCATGGCAATACTCAGTACAGCACTTAAAATCTTTTTTCTCATAAAGTATCCTCCTTATTTTTTGCCCTTGATACAGATGAAAACTGTCACAGTTTGCCAATCCATAATCTTGCGATGAGTCCGGCAAGATTTGTTTGTTAAATATGACCTATTGGAAAGTATGATAGACGAATAATATGGAAGATTCTATGGAGGAAAGACGCAAAAATAGCATTTTACGCTTGAAATATAAAGCTTTCAATGTAAATAAGATATATTTTTCACAATATTAATGATACAAGAAATATCTTTTTATTCTCTGGCGATTTGCCGATATTGGCGAGGAGTGCAGCCGAATGAACGTTTAAATTCCCGAATAAAATAGTTGGTATCCTCATACCCCAGTTCATAAGCAATCTCATTGATATGCAGATTGGAAATCAACAATTTTCGGGCTGCGGTAGTGAGTTTCAGTTCCTTAACATAAACCATAGGGAGTTACCTACTTGGGAAGTAAACAAAGAACTGAATCTCTGTTTACTTAATCCTGCCATATCCGAAAGACGCTTTGGAGAATAATTTTCTTTGGATGCAACACAATATAGTCCACTACAGCCTGAATTCGATAATCCGGTGCAATATTATTCTTTTGCACTTTATCTCTGATTCTGGATAAATTTTTCTTCTTCCGATAGAGAAGTAAATTTAGAAGACCATTCTTCCGCAGCTCCCTTCTCAAAACGAAGAGCAGAATGGTCTGTCATTTCCTCCGGATTATTCTTGGCAATAAGCGAAGCAATCAAGAGTTCCAGATAGCCTCTGACAAAAACATTTTCGCGGGACTGTCTACCCAATTATACATTTCATCAAAAATAAAGACTCTCCCCTTTTCCTTCCATAATTTTAGGCAGGTGATAATATTCTTCGAGTAAATCTCCTCCTTCAAAGAAAAACGGAAGTCGTGAAGCGAATGCTTGTAAAAAGAAAAATGACTACTTGTAGAATAGCAAGCGAGCGGAACACCTTTCGGAATATAAACAATTTGATCTTTTTCACGGCAAATTCATGATTGTTTATATGGAAGGTGGCGGTACCCGATTCGATGTACCTAAGCATACAATAAGGGTGTTCGTCTCCGGAAAAATCCAATTTCTACCAAAAGAGTAGCGATCAATGTATAAAAATGAAAATGAATATTGTCGATAGCATTGTACATTCTGAACCCTTCTTTCTCATTTCATTAATACAAGATAGTATACTATTTATTTTACAAATCCATAGGAGAAGATGAACGGGTGTGCAGAAAAAAATGAAAGAATGTGCAGAAAAACCTCTTGGCGTAATGCTTTTTGCATTTTTCCAGGAGGCTTTAGGCTTCTTATTCTGTTTCGTTTTTCTTCCGCAGTATTGCTTTCTTTTATTTCTTCGTCCTCTTCAAGCCGTCTTTAAGCGGAAGCGACTGATTTGTTCTCGTAAGTTTCTTGCTTGGTCGTTTAGTTCCGAGCTGGAAGCGGAGCTTTCTTCCGCAGTGGCACTGTTTGTCTGCACAACACTGGAAATCTGATCAATTCCCGTAGTGACTTGGGATACCGCATTTGCCTGCTCATCGGAAGCGGAGGCAATTTCACTGATAAGAATACTCAATTCCTTCTGGCCGTTTACGACCTCGTGAAGAGATTTTGCCGTACTGTCTGCAAGACGGCTTCCCTGTTCTACCGCTTTTTACGGTATCGTCAATTAAAACGGTAGTATCTTTTAGCTGCTTCTGCAGATTTTTGTGCGAGATTACGAACCTCGTCCGCTACTACGGCAAAGCCTTTTTCCGGCTTCTCCTGCTCTTGCCGCTTCGATAGCGGCATTTAAAGCAAGAATGTTGGTCTGGAAGGCAATGTCATCAATGGTCTTGATAATCTTGCTGATTTCCGCGGACTTCTCATTAATGCGATTCATGGAAGCCTTCATATCCTGCATTTGTCCGTCACTCTTCAGGATTTCCTCCTGTCCGGTAGCGGCTGCCTGATTGGCTTTGGCGGCATTTTTCGCATTTTTCCGAATTCTGTCGGAAATATCATTAATGGTTGCAGACAGCTCTTCGATACTGCTGGCCTGTTCCATAGAGCCTCTTGTCAGATTTTTGTGCTCCGGCAGAGACATTTTCCGCAGAACTGGAGACTTGATCCGAGGAAATTCGGATATTGCCGATAAGGCCGGTAAGCTTATCGGAAAGATCTAAAAGAGCGACCTTAATCTTCGTAAATTCACCGGTATATTCATTTTTAATCGAATGTCCAGATTACCGTCCTGCATTTCGTTTAAGCTGTCGGTGATTTCCTGAATATAGAGCCGGTATTCCTTTAACTGACCGACCAATTGGCGAAGTCCTTTGCAAGAGCGCCAATTTCATTTTTACTTACCTTAATTTCTTCATCCAGGATCCTTCCGAAAGCTTTTTCACGGATTTGGTGAGGGAGAGAATCGGACGTGCCTGTCGATTACCAAGGATGACGGAAAGAGCAAGCATGAAAAGGAGATATACGGAGATAAAGATGAACAGTGTATTTTTCAGAATTTCATATCCCCGTAAATCGCTTTATGACTCGGCGTAATGACGATTTTTCCAACCGTTACTGAGAGCATGATAGCCTAAAAGAACCGCGTTTTTGGCACTTCCTTCATTGACATAACCCTCTTCTTTATTCAGAATTTCGCTAAAACTTTCTTTGTACTTACCGCCCAGAATTTCTCCGAAATTTTCCCCTTCAGTATAATCCGGGTGGAAGAGAATCTTACCGTCCTCATTTAATAAGAAGCATTCTTTTTCGTGGTATTTCTGATGCTCATCCAAAAGCTTATTTAGATAGGCAAAATCAAAGTCTACACCCAGAACACCGAAATCCTTCCCACTTTGTAAATAAACGGGAGAAACGTAGGAAATGATGGTCTTGTTGATGTTTGCGTTAAAATAAGGCTCCATCCATGTTGCCTTCTTATTCTTAAGAGGAGTATAGAACCAGCCGACGTGCTCCATATCGGAGGGTCATATGCGGCGAGGTCTGTAGGCGTTACGACCTCCGGTTTCCCGTCATTATCCGCATCGGTAAAGAAGGTTCCCGAGGTTCCGTAGGTCAGGAAGGGATCGTAGCGGATATAGGAAGCGACAAGTCCCGGGATGTCCTCCGTTGCCTTGATGACAACGGTATTCATTTCCTTTTCGTAAGTTTGAAAGTAATCCTTATCTTTGGCGATGATTTTTCCTTCATCGGCAAGAATGTTGCCGGCCATGGCAGGGGAGATTGACTTTCGCCTCGATTGAGTCCGAGCACGCTGTCAACAGACTCCGCTGTCTGCTTGGCGCTGGAAAGCATATTGGTGTTTCCGTCAGTAATGCTGATATTATTCATGTATACCGTTAAAGTCCCCCGAGTAAGGCAAAGGCAATAACAATCAGGGAGCAACATACATAATATCAGAGTGGTACAGAATAGACTTCATATTCTCCTCCTTCTACTTTTAATACGCGCTGTCTTTCCGTGCGGCAGCGTCAATATATAGAAGATTATCGGTAAAATTTTTTCTTATATAATCATAAAAATTTATAAATGAGCATGGCTTAATATTTTTGGAAAAAATTTTTTTCCCATAGGAATTTCCGTGGAAATAGTCTAAAGAATTTTAAAGAGTTTCTAAAGGATTTTCGTCTTGCAAATCGGAGAAATAAAAATATAATGAAAACAGTAGTGACCGGTGAAAATAAATTTCATTTTAAATGGAAAAAAGATTTTTCTTTACCATATTCATTTCGCGTTTAGCGGAGAAAATCTTTAAACGAGATACCGCACGCTTTGCGAGCGATACTCGTTATAAATAAAAATAGGAGAAGGAGTACTCCATGAATGATCGAGTAAAAAGATTACATGGAAAGTTGATTGTTTCGTGCCAAGCCCTTCCGGAAGAGCCTCTGCACTCTTCCTTTATCATGGGAAGGATGGCAAGGGCGGCCAAGATAGCTGGTGCCGGAGGATTCAGGGCGAACACGAAGGAAGATATCACGGAGATTCAGAAAGAAGTGGATCTTCCGATTATCGGCATTGTAAAGAGGGATTATCCGGATTCCAAGGTTTACATCACCCCCACGATGAAAGAAGTGGATGAGCTTACGAGTACTGGAGTAGATATCATCGCGATGGATGCCACCGTTTCGGTGCGTCCAAGTGGAAAGACTTTGGAAGCGTTCTTTAAGGAAGTGAAAGCGAAATATCCGAATCAACTCTTTATGGCGGACTGTTCCACAGTGGAGGAAGCCTTGGAAGCAGACAGACTTGGCTTTGATTTTATCGGCTCCACGATGGTCGGCTACACCGAGCAGTCTAAGGGAGACCGGATTGAAGCGGGTGACTTTTCTGATTCTTCGGAAGATGATAGAGGGGTAAAGCACCCGGTCATTGCCGAAGGAAACATCAACACACCGGAAAAGGCGAAAAGAGTGATGGAACTCGGTGCATTTTCCGTTGTTGTCGGATCTATTATTACAAGGCCGCAGCTTATTGCTGTACCTTTTGTAAAAAGCATTAAAAGAATGGGAGGAACACAAATGAAAAAAAGACAGATTGCCTTAGGCATGGCTGCAGTACTTCTGGCATCCGGCCTGGCTGCTTGCGGAGGCGCTAAGAAAGCGGAGACTACCGGAGCGGCTGAAGAGACAACAAAGGCGGCTGAGGAGAGTAAGGAAAATGCCGATGCCAAAGGGGAAGCGGATGAAAGTCTGAAAGCGGACTTGAAGCTTTTTACCTATCCTATCGGAAAATGGGGCGACAGCGCATCTGTTGACGGTTTACTTGAAAACTTCAACAGAAGTACCCGAACATCCATGTAACGGTAGAGTATCTGGATTACACGAACGGTGATGATCAGGTCAATACCGCTATCGAAGGAAATGCGGCTCGGATCTTATCATGGAAGGACCGGAAAGACTCGTTGCAAACTGGGGCGCTAAGGGACTTATGGTTGACCTTTGCAGACCTGTTTGAGGATGAGGATTCCAAGGATATTTATGAAAATGTAAAGGCTGCCTGCAAGTCTTCCGACGGAAAGTACTATGAGTATCCACTCGCTATGATTGCCCATTGCATGGCTATCAATAAGACGATTTTTGAAAAGGCTGATGCACTCCAGTATATCGATGAAGATAAGCATACTTGGACTACGGAGAACTTCTTCAAGGCGGTAGAAGCGATTGAGAAGAACGGGCAGGAAAATGTTCTCGCTGTTTACTGCGGCGGACAGGGTGGAGACCAGGGTACTCGTGCGCTGGTGAATAACCTCTACAGTGGAACCTATACCAATAAGGAGCACACCGAGTATACCGGTGCGGAAGAGCAGAATGTAAAGGCTCTTGAGGCTCTTACAGCGGCGAAGGGAGTAAAATTTGACCCGGCTTTAGTTGGCGGAGACGAGATTACTTTATTCAGAAACGGAACTTTGCAATGTCTCTTTGCTGGAACTCTGCACAGCAGAACAACAAAGACAATGGAGAAGCGGGAAAGACCAACAACGGTGATGAAATCATCCCGATGCTTTTCCCGACAGATGACGGAAAGACAGAGCTTTGCGGCGGTATCTGGGGATTCGGTATCTTTGATAACGGCGATGAGAACAAGGTTAAGGCAGCTAAGGCTTTCATCCGTTTTATGGCTAACGATCCGGAACAGGCAAAGATTTCCGTACAGACAACCGGATTCTTCCCTGTACATGAGAAGCTGACCGGCGTATATGACGGAACAGACAATGCGGAAACCATGAAGATGTTCACAGAGAAGTTTATGCCTTCTTTCGGTGATTACTATCAGGTAACTCCGGGCTGGGCACAGGCAAGAACCGAGTGGTGGAATATGCTGCAGAGAGTTGGACAGGGCGGCGATGTCAAGACAGAGCTTGAAACCTTCCAGAACAATGCTAACGCAGCAGCTAAGTCCTAATATTTTCGCTCCGGAAGAAGCAAAAAAGCTCATTCCGGAGCTTTTTTTGTAAAAACTGCCTTATATAAGCTTGCTGCAGCTTGATTTAGACATGATCGGTCACTGTTTTAGACTGTAGAAGAATAGGACGATTCATTTTAAAGAATAGCAGCGTATTACTACTCGTTTTAACTAGAACGAAGGAGAACTTTATGAATACCATTCAAACGAGCAGAAGTAAGATTCTTGTGCAGAGGGAAACGCGCTCTGCTTATTTGTTTCTGCTTCCCAGCTTGGTTTTTCTTGGGATTTGTTATTTTCCCATGATTTTGTGCGTTTACACCAGCTTTTTGATGCTACCATGGGAAAGAATGTAGCGGATAAATTTATCGGTGTACAAAACTATCTTGAGCTGTTTTCGGACGGCATTTTTTTCTGAAAGCATTGAAGAATACCCTGATTATCGTACTGGTTTCCGTGCCTGCGGTAGCAATCTTCTCTTTGTGGGTGTCTTCTTTGATTTACAAAATGAAGGCCGGTGCTTTCCGCCTTCCGTTGCATCTTTCTACCTTCCTGTAGTTACAGGATCGGTTGCAGTAACGGTAGTCTGGAAGTGGATGTTCCATAATTACTATGGTTTATTTAACTATGTGAACCCACACGGGAATAATGGAACAGAATATCAACTGGCTCTGGGACGCAAGATTTGCCTTACCCCTGTATTATCCTGATTTTATTTACCACCTCTGTAGGGACAGCCTATCGTGCTCTATGTTTCCGCACTTGGAAATGTAGATGATTCTCTGTAGAAGCGGCAAAGGTAGACGGCGCTACGGACTTACAGCTTTTTCTGGAAAAATTAGTGGCCGCAAATCATGCCTACCACTTTATATATTTTTGGTTATCACCACAATCAACAGTTTCCAGTGCTTCGCACTGATTCAGCTCTTAACCTCCGGTGGACCGAACCACAGTACCGATACCGTAATGTATTACATTTATTACACTGCTTTTTAAGCTGTATCGTTATGGTTACGGAAATGCCATGGGTGTATATTAGCCGTGATTATTGCCTTGTTCTCCGCTACAATTCTAATTGGCGAAGGAAAAGTAGGAGGAATAGTATGAAAACGAATAATAAATCAGTTTACAGCATTATCAGTGTCATCATTCTTCTTATTTTGGCATTTTTCTTCCTCTTCCCTCTATATTGGATTATCACAGGCTCCTTTAAAACGGCGCAGTCCATTAACGGCACCAGCCCCGACTGGTTCCCGAAGGAATGGGTAATGACCAACTATCAGAAGCTCCAGACAGCCGACAGCTTTATTCAGCTTCAGTCTGCCCGGTATGGGGAAGGCGGTGATTTCCTTCGGCCCGAAAGTGCCCGGTGCGGTTCGCTGGCTCTTTAATACGGTTGTGATGTCTCTTTCCGCCATGGTGTTAACCTGCATTACCGCATCTATGGCAGGCTATGCTTTGGCAAAGAAACGATTTAGAGGAAGAACTCTTTTATTTACCTTGATTGTTTGCGCTATGGCGCTTCCGAAGCAGGTTATCCTGATTCCGTTAATCAGGGAAATGTCTTTCTTAAAGCTGTATAATACGCTTTTGGCCGTTATTTTCCCGACCGTCGGCTGGCCCTTCGGTGTATTCCTCATGAAGCAGTTCTCCGAGGGCGTTCCCGGTGAAATGCTGGAGGCATCCCGCATTGACGGCGCTTCCGAGGCAAGAATTTTTACACAGATTGTGCTTCCCATGGTAAAGCCGGGAATCGGCGCACTTGCCATTTTTACCTTCATTAACAGCTGGAACGATTACTTCATGCAGTTGATTATGCTAAGCAGTACGGAAAAACTGACAATTTCCCTCGGTATTGCAAAACTCCAGGCGGAAAACGCCACAGACTTCGGAATCATCATGGCGGGAGCAGCTGCTAGCGGCAGTCCCGATCCTCATTGTATTCCTCATCTTCCAGAGATACTTTTACACAAGGCATCGCCATGGGTGCTGTTAGGGCTAGAGTTTTTCTTCAGAAAAACTCAGCCGCATCTAAGACTCACAGCCCCTTAAGGGGTGTGCTTTGCGAAGCAAAGTGAGCTGGCGAGCTACAAGCTCGCGCTCAGTCCAGGGTTAGAAAGGACCACTATGAAAAACACAGAAAAATACGCAGGCATAACCCCTGCATTTTACGCTTGTTACGATGAAAAGGGAGAGGTTTCTCCCGAGAGAGTGCGTGCACTCACAAGATATTTTCTTGCTGCCGGTGTGCAGGGACTCTATGTAAACGGCTCCTCCGGAGAGTGCATCTATCTTTCCAAGGAGGAGAGAAAGTGCATCTTGGAAAATGTTTGTGCGGAGGCGGAGGGAAAGCTCAGAATCATTGCCCATGTAGCCTGCAATAATACTCGAGATTCCGAGGAACTTGCAGCCCATGCGGAGAGCTTAAAGGTGGATGCCATTGCATCCATTCCGCCGATTTACTTCCACCTTCCGGCATACAGCATTGCCGAGTACTGGAATAGAATCAGCGCAGCTGCGCCGAATACCGATTTTGTTATTTACAATATTCCGCAACTTGCCGGGGTTAGCCTTACACAGGATCTTTGCAAGGAAATGCTGAAGAATCCGAGGGTTATCGGCGTGAAGAATTCCTCTATGCCAGTACAGGACATCCAGACTTTTAAGGCTCTTGGCGGAGAAGACTTCGTTGTATTTAACGGCCCGGATGAGCAGTTTGTGGGCGGAAGAGCCATGGGGGCTGTCGGCGGTATCGGCGGAACCTACGGCGCGATGCCGGAGCTTTTTGTGAAAATGAATAAGCTCTTCCTGGAAAATAAAATTGCGGAAGCAAGAGAAATCCAGATTAAGGTAAACGAGATTATTGCTCTGCTTTGCAGCGGACACGGCAATATGTATGCCATGATTAAGGAAGTGCTTCGTCTTCGTAAGGGACTGGAAATCGGTTCTGTCAGAAGTCCATTGACTCCGCTTACAGAAGAAGACAAGAAGATTGCAGAGAAGACGGCAAAGGTCATCGACGACGCGGTTGCTCATTTTTGCTAAATGAAAAATGGAACTTAAGAAGATACTGCATGCTTTATGCGAGTACTTGTTAAGAATAGAATGAATGCCCCGCTTAAGAGAGATTGTATAAGGCGGGGCATTCGGCTATCAGTTTATGTAAAAAAGAACTTCGTTTTTTATATAAGTAATCGCAGATAAAAAGATATTTTTGATAAAGTCGTACTGTGTTATTCTTAACAAGCGGCATAGATGAAGCCGGAGAAAGTTTACCTATATTAGGTAAATAGCGAATGTACGGAGTGCTTTTATTCTTAACAGTGGCGCAGGCGAAGCCTGAGACATCTTGTTTAAAAATGGGGAACGGGAGACAGGATATGGAAGAGGAAAAAATCATAGTTTGCTTTGGTGATTCCAATACGCACGGATATAATAATAAAACGGGAGGACGATTTGACAAGAACACTCGCTGGCCGATGGTCTTACAAAGTCTTCTTGGAGAAGAATATTTGATTCGGGAGGAAGGTCTTTCCGGAAGAACTACGGTTTTTGACGATCCGCTTCACGAGTCGCTTTCCGGAGTGGATGTCATTCGTCCGATTCTGCTTACACATGAACCGGTTTCGCTCCTTATTATTATGCTCGGGACAAATGATGTAAAAGAACGTTTTTCCGCGACGCCGGAAAATATTTCCCTTGGTCTCGACAGGCTGATCAAGAAAGCGCAGGATGCGGAAGAAGCCTTTGCGGGAGCAAAGCCGAATATCCTCGTGATTGCCCCTTATCCGATTGACGACGAATACCGAGATACTGCCATTGGCAATGATATGGGAGAGGGATGTGCGGAGAAGTCTCGGAAACTTCCGAACTCTACAAAACGATTGCCGAGCAGAATCATTGCCATTTTCTGGCAACGGAGATTCCTGGATGGAAAAATTATCCCTATGACTATATGCATTTAAGCCCTAAAGCCCATCGTGCACTTGCCGAAGCCTTGGCACAGAGGATGAAAGACTATCTTTCCTAGAGGCAGGATAGGGGATAGAGGAAACAGGCAACTGTTTCTTTTACTCATAACGAGTATCACTCGCAGGGCGTGTGATATCTCGTTTAAACAAGGGAGGAGAACTATGGAGAAACGATTTTTGGCTATAGACATTGGAGGTACAAGAACGAAGTTTGCACTCCTTAGCAGCGAGGGGAAATCCTTTTCACAGGGGAAAAGAGACACGGAGGCAGAGCAGGAGGCCCGCGAATTGTGGACAATGTCAAAGCCTTTAATACGGGAACAGCAGGAAATAGCCGGGTGTGCATTTCCACTGCAGGTATGGTCAATGAGGAACTGGGAGAAATCATTCATGCCGGACCGCAAATTCCCTATACAAAGGGAACGGAGTGGAAACATCTCATTGAAAAAGAGTTTTCTATCCCCTGTGAGGTGGAAAACGATGTAAACTGTGCAGGACTCGGGGAAGCGTACTTTGGCGTGGCTAAAAAGGGAAAAATCGGCTTTTACTCTTAACTATCGGTACCGGTATAGGCGGTTGCTTTCTACAAAATGGAGAAGTATATCATGGTAGTTCCCATGCCGCAATGGAAGTGGGTATATGCAGATTCCCGGAGGAGAGTTTCAAAATCTTGCTCCACTTCCGCGTTAGTGAAAAGAGTGGCAAGCAGAAAGAAAGAGAGTGCGGAAAGCTGGAACGGAAAGAAGGTTCTTTAGCTTTGGAGCAGGGCGATAAAAATCTGTACGGAAGAGGTGGATCGCTTTTGTGATGCACTTTCTCTCGGTATGAGCAATCTTTGCTATGCGTTTAATCCCGAGATTTTTATCTTGGGGAGGCGGAATCATGGCAAGAAAAAGAACTTCTACTTCCACGGATTATCAAGCATTTGGAGGAACACTTGCTTCCGATATTATTTAAAAATATGGAGGTTCGCGCTGCCGGTCTGGGAAATCAGGCGGGGTTTTTAGGAGCCTTTGCCAATTTCCGAAAGAAGCAGCGGAGAGAGGTTTTCGGAAAAAAACGGAGTCAAGGGCTTAGCGAAGATAAGAAAGAAGACTTTTAAAGTGATAAAAGAGGAAAATCCATGAAAAAATATAAGATTTTTGCGGAAGACAAGAAGTTTTACTTGGGGAGCGTTGCCACCGAGGACGGCCTTTTTTCCGCAGTACATTTAGAGAAGGAGCTGAGCGAAGAGGAAGCCTTTTGCATGCGAGGAAGAATTTCTGATTCCGGGCCTAATCGATATTCATTTTCACGGCTGCCTCGGGCAGGACTTCTGTGACGGAAAAAGAGAGGCGATAGAATGCCTCGCAAAGTATGAGATAGAGCACGGCGTAACAGGCATTTGCCCGGCAACCTTGACTTTAGCACTGGAGGATTTGGATACAGTGCTGTCTCTTGCAAAAGACTATGCGAAAGAAGGGGAAAGGCCGGGAGAGGCGAGACTTCTCGGCATCAATATGGAGGGCCCTTTTATCAGTCATGTAAAAAAGGGAGCGCAGAACGAAAAGTATATTCTAAAGTGTGACGAGAAGATTCTTACCCGTTTTATGGAAAGCTCCGGCGGTCTTGTGAAATTTGTTGGTCTTGCGCCTGAAGAAAATCCGAATTTCGAAGAATTTATCAAAAAGGCAAAGGGAAAGGTTAAGATTTCTCTCGCCCATACCAACGCGGATTTTCAGACAGCTCTTTTAGCGTACCGTGCAGGGGCCTGCCATGCAGTCCATCTTTTTAATGCCATGACGGGACTCGATCATAGGAATCCGGGTGTGGTGGGGGCTACCGTGGAAAGTAAAGAGGTTTATGCAGAGCTGATTACCGATGGGATTCATGTGCATCCCGTTATGGTACGTGCAGCGTTTACGCTTCTGGGAGAGGATAGGGTAGTTCTCATCAGTGACAGTCTCCGTTCTACCGGAATGCCGGACGGGATTTATGACCTCGGCAGACAGAAGGTACGGAAGGAAGGAAAGCGCTGCACCTTTGTAGAAGGAAACCTTGCCGGATCCGTTTCAATGTCTTTGACTGCATGAAGACGGCAGTGCAATCGATGAAGATTCCGTTTCGCTCGGCAATTCTCGCTTCGACTATTAATCCTGCAAAAGGCTCTTGGGGTAGAAGACAGTCGGGAGCATTTCCGTAGGAAAAAAGGCGGATTATCTTCTTCTCGATAATGCGCTCAACTTGAAAGCGATATATCAGTCGGGAAAAGCACTTCCGGTGAAATAGAAAGCAGACGAATCAGGGAATGGAAAATAAGTACATTTACAAAAATTTTATTACGAAAAATGTATTGCAAAAAGGGAATGAATCGACTAGAGTATCAAGGGCAAAAAATAGGAGGTATAGTGGGAAATATTTTTTTCTTTTTGCAAAGTAAAGCATAGTACCTTACCGAGGAAAGTTGAACTAAGAAAAGGAGAAGCTATGAAGGGGTTTTTGAAAGAGTTTAAAGAATTTGCATTAAAAGGGAATATGATTGATTTGGCAGTTGGTATGATTATTGGTGCCGCTTTTACCGCGCTGGTCAATAAGATGGTAAGCGATTTGATTATGCCTCTTATCTCTCTCGTTACCGGAAAGATTGATTTTGAAAATATGTTCATTCCTCTTGCCGGACAGACTACAAAAGTTTACAGTGAAGCCGTTGCGGAGGGAGCCGTGTTTGCTTACGGGTCTTTTCATTACCGCTGTAATTAACTTCCTCATTATGGCATTTGTGGTTTTTGTTTTTGTGAAGCAGATGAACAGACTGAAAAAGGACGCACCGGTTAAGGAAACCGAAAAGGAGTGTCCATACTGTAAGACCATGATTCCCATCGAGGCAACCCGTTGCCCTCACTGCACATCCAAGCTTGCAGGATACGCAGAGGCGGTTTAACAGAGCTTTTTTTGGAGATTGGAAATTAGGAATCGTGGGTATAGGAAAAATAACGACAGCCGGACTTAGGGGCAGTTGTGGGTTTTCCGTATCCGCGATTCTGTTTTTCTTGACCGGTGGTCATGCGGTTCTGGTAAGATTTGGAGGGACTATGAAGGAAAGAGAGCGGGAGAGGATTGCAACGAGGGCGGCTGTCATCGGTATACTGGCTAATCTCTTTTTGTTTATCGTAAAATATGCGCTTTCTCTCCTCTTACATTCCCTAAGTATCGCTGCGGATGCTTGGAATAATTTATCGGATATGGGAAATTCGCTCATCAGCCTTTTTGCCGGAAAAATTTCCGAAAAAGAAAGCGGACAAGGAGCATCCCTTCGGGCATGGCAGAATCGAGTATTTGGCGGCTTTTTTGGTCAGTACCCTGATTCTACAGCTGGGCTTTCAAACGATTCGTACGGCAGCTTTTTCCCTGGGAAAGAAAGAAGAGTTGACGCTTTTTGTACCGGCTCTTTGGATTCTTCTTCTATCCGCTCTTGTTAAAGTCCTTTTATTTTTTTATTTTCGTGTTGTGGGAAAGAGAATTTCCTCTACTCTTTTTAAGGTAACGTCTACGGATGCCTTTTTCGATTCTCTCATGACATTTTCCACCTTGGCCTCCACTCTGATTTATTATAAGAGCGGTTACAATATCGATGCTGTACTCGGTTTGCTTCTGGGAATCGTAATTCTTTTTAACGGAGTGAAGATGGCAAAAGGAAACCATTACGGAAATTCTCGGTAAACCGATAGAGGAAGAATTCTTTGAAAAGATTAAGAACACGATTCTTTCGGAAAAGGAATTTTATGCCGTGCATGACTTTCTTTACCACCCTTACGGTGCACAAAAATGCTATGGGAAGCATTCATGTTCTATGCGATGGCGGAAAAACGATTGCCTTTATTCATGAAAAAGTAGATGATATGGAAAGAAGAATTAAAAAGGAATTCGGTTTTTCCTTATTGATTCATGTGGATCCTATCGTGTCGAAAAAGCTGGAAGTCTGGCTTCAAAACATTGTGGAACGAGTTCTTACAAAATATAGTGTGGAGGGAAGCTTTCATGATATCCAATTCAAAAAGGAAGGAGAGCGAAAATCGCTGTACTTTGACCTCCTTTGCCCTATTCTGTAACGGAAGAAAAGGCTGCTCAAATTATGGAAGAGATTAAGGCTTCGGTGAAAGAAGAAAAGGGAATGGGCTGCGTCATTGAGCTCGATCGCCTGTAGTTGATACGGTAAAGGAGGAAGGGATTTCTCTATAAGAATTCTCGGTTTTAAAAAGAAAATGTAAGAAAGCTGTTGTAAAAGCAGTAAGGGGAAAAAGCAAAGAGAGGCAGGAAATGTATGAATTTAAAGAACGCGTGCGGTACTCAGCAGTACGCGAAAAACGGAAAAATGGATCTTTTGGGGTAGTCAATCTTTTGCAGGACTGTTTCTACCTTTCATTCTCACGATGTGGGAATGTCTATAGAGAGGGTTCTTGAATTAAAAAGAGCTTGGCTTTTTAAGTGCTTGGAATATAGAGCTCTATGCGCTTCCGGCACTTTACGAGGAAATTACGGTGGGAACTTCTCCTCACTCTTTTCGCGGAATTTTTGCTTATCGAAATTTCTGGATTAAAAATCGAAAAGGAGACTACCTGGTAAAGGCGGACAGCGAGTGGTCTGCATTGATACGGAAAAAGGTAGACCGCAGAAAATCACGGAAGAGCTGGTAGCCCCTTCGGAGAGCCGAAGGACGAGTTGCATTGCCGTTGTTGCAAAGAAAATCATTTTTCCTGAAGAGTGGACAGAGGGAGAAGATTTTCTTGACCGAGGGAATATTTGGATACGAATCACCACATGAACAATGCCCGCTATATTGCCCTTTCCGAGGAAATTCTTTATCAAGTCAGCGGAAAGCCCGCTTTTTCTTTTTCGGAGAAAGGAAGCGAAAGAGAAGCGGATAAGCAATCGGAAGAAAAGAAGGGAAGAGGAAGGAAAGAAGGCGACTTTCGGAATTCGCGCCGAGTACTTAAAGGCATATACCTATGGCGACCCGCATTTTCCCGAGAATGCAATAGAGGACAATCGAAATCTGTCGCTTTTTACAATCAGAATAAGGAGCTGTGTTGCCATGTTGAAATTAGGGAAATCGCAAAAATGTAAGATTCTAAGAGAAAAAGACTTCAGTGTTTTTGTAGGACAGGAGGAGAAGAGGGAATTCTTCTTCCGATACGTCAGGTTCGAAGGGAAAAAAATTGGGAGATGAGATTACGGTCTTTGTGTATAAAGGATTCCAAGGACAGGCTCATCGCTACAACGAAAAAGCCTTATATAGAGGTAGGGGAAATCGGAAAACTCAGAGTCAGTGACGTGAACAATATCGGGGCATTTATGGATATCGGGCTGGAAAAAGACATTTTACTGCCTCATCGGGAAAATGCGATATGCCTTAAAAGAAGGATATGGAGGTAGAGGTCTATCTTCTACGTTGACAAGACGGAGCGTCTTGCGGCGACCATGTATACGAAGAAAGAGAAGAGGCAAAACATGTCGGTCAGGATGAGCTGAATACTGCCCGTTATGAAAAGTGTGCAGAGCAGATTGAACATATTTTTAGAAAGAAAAAAATTCGACGTAAGCATCTTCCTTATACGGATAAAACGGTGGATCCTGAACAGGTGAAGAAGGACTTCGGTGTTTCGAAAGCGGCTTTTAAGAAGGCAATCGGAAAAACTTCTCAAGGAAAATAAGATTAAAATCACAAAAACAAGCCTATCTTTAAATTTTATCAGGATGAGAAAGAATAAAGATAGCGAAAGCTTGAGGGAAAAACGGATTATCTGCCGTAGTATAAAGAAATTTTGATACCCTTGTTTTATGACTTTTGCTTAGTGTTTTTCCACTGAATTTAACCTCGATTTAAGAGAAAAATTTAGTTAAAATGTCAATTTATAGGAAATACCTTATAACTTGTACAAATTTGTCCCTTGAAATTGGAACTTAGCCAATAGCCATTTGGGAAGAAAAACTATACAATAAATCCTGTCTTTAAGAAAGTGCAAGAGACTTTTTGACCGTTTATGGTAAAAAGGAAAAAGACAAATTATATTTATAAATAAGCTATTGCAGTATGGATCTGGGATACTTGTTTAGTAAGCAGAAGAAGGAGAACAGGCATGGCTAGTGTTCAGTTAAAAATGTAGAGAAGAAATATCCCAACGGCTTTGTTGCCGTTAAGGACTTTAATTTGGAAATCGAAGATAAGGAGTTCATTATCTTTGTAGGACCCTCAGGTTGCGGTAAGTCCACAACACTTCGTATGGTTGCGGGCTTAGAGGATATCAGTTCCGGTGATTTGTTTATTGACGGAAAGAAGATGAACGATGTTGAGCCGAAGGACAGAGATATCGCCATGGTTTTCCAGAACTATGCTTTATATCCCCATATGACCGTTTATGACAACATGGCTTTCGGACTGAAGCTTCGTAAGGTTCCGAAGGATGAGATTGATAAGAAGGTGCATGAAGCGGCAAGAATTCTGGATCTTGAGCATTTGCTCGATCGTAAGCCGAAGGCTCTGTCCGGCGGGCAGAGACAGCGTGTGGCTATGGGACGTGCCATTGTGCGTCGTCCGAAGGTGTTCCTTATGGACGAGCCTCTCTCCAACCTGGATGCAAAACTACGTGCGCAGATGCGTGTAGAGATTGCGAAACTTCATAAGTCTTTAGAGACAACCATTATCTATGTAACACACGACCAGACCGAGGCTATGACGCTCGGTACCAGAATCGTTGTATTGAAGGACGGTATCATTCAGCAGGTGGATACTCCGGAAAATCTTTATGATACCCCGTGCAACAAGTTCGTTGCAGGCTTTATCGGATCCCCACAGATGAACATGATTGATGTGGAGTGCACGGAAGACGGCGGACAGGTTAAGCTGAGCTTTGCCGGAAACTGCATCACTTTAAACGAGAAGAAGGCTTTCCGCACTGAAGGACAAGGGCTACATCGGAAAGACGGTAACTGGGAATTCGTCCGGAAGATCTGCATGATGAAGAAGACTATCTTGCACAGCATGCGCAGTCCGTTATTTCCGCAGAAATCCGTGTATACGAGATGCTTGGTGCGGAGACACTCCTTTACTTTGATATCGGAGACGCTTCTTGGACAGCAAGAGTGAATCCCAAGACCAAGGCAAGAACAGGAGATACCGTTCGTTTTGCCTTTGGACGAGAACAAGATTCATATATTTGATAAAGAAAACAAGTAACGATTACAAAACTAGAAGAAAGCTTTGTAAATATTTTAAAAATAAAAAGAGATTTGTAGAAAAAGACAGAAAGGAAGGCTTCTTCCCTGTCTTTTTAAAAAGTGCTGAAAAGGGATATAAAACTGATTATATTAAATACAGACAGGGTATTGCGCAAAATGAGGAAATAATGCATGGACAGGGGTGAAGATGGGCGAACGAGGATGGACTGAGGAGATTTCTTACCCTTACAAGATTGTTTTAATGGAAAAAGGATGGAGTAGAGATGATTTCAAATCAGGTTTTACAAAGTACGATTGATTCTTTAAAGGGAATTGTAAGACTGGATATCGCCATTGCCGATATTGACGGGAAAGATTCTTGCCACTACATTTATAGAGGATAAGGATCTTTCGGATATGGTAGTTTCCTTTTCGGCATCCTCAGGCCGATTCTCAAGCTGCCGGCGGCTATCAGTTTTTCAAGATTTTTGACGAGCATCAGCTGGAGTTTGTGCTTATTGCGCATGGAGACACGGATGATGTCTATATGGTCGGAAAGCTTGCCGTATTGCAAATTCAGACCTTGCTGGTAGCTTACCGGGAGAAGTTTGACAAGGATAATTTCATCAAGAATCTTCTCTTGGATAATCTTTCCTTGTAGATATTTACAATCGGGCAAAAATTACACATAGAGGTCGGCGTTCGCAGGGTGGTGTTCCTTGTGGAATCGCACGAAACTGTGGAAGGAACGGTACAGGAGGCTTTTGAAGGAATTTTTTCTCTTCGGAGCAGGGGACTTTGTCACTGCCGTGGACGAGAAAAACAGTATCGTAGTGAAGGAACTTTCACCGGAAGATACGTATACGGAAGTGCAGAAGATTGCAGACAGTATGCTCGATATGCTCTCTTCCGAGTGATGCTTTCCACAAGAGTTTCCTACGGAACCATTGTGAATGAGATTAAGGAAGTTTCCCGCTCTTATAAGGAAGCAAAAGATAATCTCGAAGTAGGGAAGATTTTTCTTTGTTGACAGACGGATTGTCAGCGTACAATGCACTGGGAATCGGCAGACTGATTTATCAGCTTCCCATTCCCTCTTTGTAAGATGTTTATCAAGGAAATTTTTGCCGATGTATCACCGGATGATTTTGATGAAGAAACCTTGAAAACGATTGCGAAGTTCTTTGAGAATAATTTTGAATGTTTCCGAGACTTCCGACAGCTCTTCATTCACAGAAACACTTTTGGTTTATCGTTTAGATAAGCTGGATAGGGCGACAGGACTGGATCTTTCGAGTATTTGATGACGCTATTACCTTCCAGATTGCCCTTATGGTTGTAAAGTATATGAAGTATATGGAAAATTTGGATTTTTAAGAGGTCTTTTTATGAAAGAGGGAAGGCGGAGGCGCGAGTTTCCAGCCTTTTCGTATGTTTTAAAGAACGAGCGGCTTTTTTTATAAGATTTACAGTGGAAAAAGGGACGACCATATCGTAGAGAGGAAAAATATGGAAGTAGGAAAAAGGAGTATCCGTCTGAACTGGAACAAGATAAGAAAACGGATAAAAACGAAAATTTAAGTGTTGAACGGAGTAGGAAAAATGGCAAGACGGCTCTTTTGTGCTTTGCCTCTTTGCCATGCTCTTTTTCTTTTGTGCTTAGCAGGGCGGTAGTTTACATCTATTACTTCAGCTATCCTGCACTGCATTTTTAAAACAGGAAAAATAAAGAGGAAATCAATCTTTCCAGGGTCAGTAAGAAGCTTGAGCGATTGCAAGACTTAATCAAGGAGAGTTATCTTTATACGGAAAAATGGAAATGACGCGGAGAATGGAATCTATAAAGGCTTTTTAAACAGTCTTTTGGAAGAAGATCCGTATGCGGCTTACTACACAAAAGAAGAGATTGAACAGGCCGAGAGGCAGCAAAAAGGGGTGTATCAGGGAATAGGAGCATCGGTAAGCAAAACGGATGAAGGGGTGAAGGTGGAGTATGTTTACCCCGATTCTCCCGCAGAACAAGGCGGCCTGAAAGCAGGGGACGTCATTGTAAAAGTGGACGGAATTTCCGTGAAAGACTTAAGTCTGGAATATATTGTGCAAAACTTGGTGCAGGGTCTTCCGGGAAGTTCGCTGGAAATGATTGTGCTTAGAGACGGTTCGGAGCTTAGTTTAAGGTTAACCAGAGGAGAGGTGGTTATTCCTCCGGTGGAAAGCGGAGATGCTCAACTTATGCTGAAAGACAGCGCTATACCGGAAGGGCAAATCGGCTATCTTTCTTTAAGAGGTTTTTATGAGGAAGCCGTTACGGAATTTATTTCCCGGTATGAAAAGGAAATAGAGGGCAAAAAGAAAGCGTTGATTATTGATCTTCGCGGAAATCCCTGGAGGGGATGTGGAGGCGGCCACGAAGCTTTGACTACTTCCTTCCGGATTATTTACCAAAGCCGGAAAAGAAGACGGAGGGCTCCGGAGCAATACAGTCCAAAAACGGATAGAGAGTTTATGGAGGGGAAAACCCTCATGCTTTATACGGAAGACAACACGAAACGGTAAGGAATGGTATGCAAGTGATAATCATGAAGTGGATTTACCGATTGTGATTCTCTTAAATGAGAATTCCGCCTCGGCCTCCGAACTCTTTTCCGGCGCTATGCAAGACTACGGCAGAGCGATTGTTGTGGGAACACAGTCTTACGGAAAGGGAATTGTGCAGACGATTCGTTCTTTTCCGGACGGTTCGGCTGTAGAGTTTACCACTCATTATTATTTTACTCCTGCAGCAAGGAATATTCATAAAAAAGGAATCACACCGGATATTAAGGTGGAAATCGCAGAGGAGGACAGTGCAGTCTATCAGCAGGATAGAACAAAAGACAGTCAACTTAGAAAAAGCGGCGGAAACTCTTTATACTAATTTTATCACATGACTGATATGGCCTATGCTATACTTTCTCTGCATTAGTTTCAGGCGGACAGTTTCATTACTATTTTCGGGGTGACCATGCTTTTCTTTATCGTAAATCCTTTATCCGGTAAGGGGTACGGCTTAACAATTTGGAAAAAAATATTGGAGGACAGTCGAAGCTTTTTAGAAAAAGAAGGCTTTCAGCTTTTCTTTACGGAAGGGCGAGGAAATGCGAAAGTCATTGCCAGAAAGCTGACGGAAGATTCTCCGGAAGAAAAGAAGATTGTGGTAATCGGAGGAACAGGGACTTTAAACGAGGTAGTGGACGGATTAAATTTGGACGGGGATAACATTTCCCTGGCCTTTTTACCCGTTTGCAAGGAAAATGACTTTGTTCGCGGTTTAGATAAGATGTATAAGAGACCGCTTACTATCGAGACGCTTTTAGAAAGTAAAAGAACGGAAAGTGGATTGTGGTATTGTGGAAGGTCGAACGAGTATCGCCGCTTTGTGGTGGGAGCCGGAATGGGCTTCGATGCGGCTGTGATGAATGAGCTTTGGCTGTGCGCTCGATATTTGCCCTAAGGAAAAAGAGGAAAAATGGAGGGGAAAAAGGATTTTGCGTTTTCTCTGTAAAAAGGTCCGGAACGCTCTCCTATCTTTATGCTTTTTTAAAAGGCTTCGCATGGCAAAAGCAGTGCAAGGAAGCATTATTTTAGACGGCGAAGAGCGAATGGAGTTCAGCCATATTCTCTTTCTTTCCGTTCATAATCATCCGTACGAGGGACCTTATGTTCTGGGGAAAGGGCGCCTCTTGTGAGGATGGATATCTGAACCTTTGCCTTGTGAGTACAAAACATAAACTTCGCCTTCTTCGTATCATGATCGCTTCCCTCTTTGGAGGACATCAGTACCTTCCGGGGTGCATTGCTATCGATTTAAGACCGCGGAGATTCATATGGAGGTTCCGCTACCCATCCATGTTGACGGGGAGAAATGGGAAAGCAAAAAGATATCAGCTTTTTCTTGTTGCAGAAGGCGACTGAGAATCAGGATTTAGAAAAGAGGGTGCTATGCGTGTAGGGATTGGGATATGATGTTCATCGTTTGGTCGAGGGAAGAGACTTGATTTTAGGGGGAGTAAAGATTCCCTATGAAAAAGGGTCCTCGGGCATTCGGATCGGATGTACTTTTTGCATGCCCTTACGGATGCTCTTCTTGGCGCGGCAGGCACTTGGAGATATCGGGAGACATTTTTCCGGATACGGACGAAAGGTATCGGGGAATTCTCCTTATTTTATTGGAAAAGGCTTACACTCTTGTAAAAGAGCGAGGCTACAGTTTGGGAAATGCGGATATGGTGTTGATCCTGCAGAAGCCGAAGCTAAAGGAGTATATTCCTTCTATGGAGGAAAATATTGCCGGAGCACTTTCCTGTGAGAAAGAAAGGATTTCCGTGAAAGCGACAACGGAAGAAGGCTTAGGTTTTACCGGACAGGGGGAAGGTGTTTCGGCTAAGGCCATCGTACTTTTGGAGAAGAGTCAAGACTGAGGGAATGGATGTTTACGCCGGCTTAGTCACAAGGGACGGCTCAGCGGCTTAGAAAAATGCAAGTTTATCCGGCTTCGTCACAAAGTTGACACAAAGTTTTTATAGGATGAGCCGGAAAGAGAGGGAAGTGTAATGAAGAAAATATTGGGGATTATCTCTTCTGCACTGCTTTTTGGCTTAGTGGCAGGAGGAATGATGGTGGGCGTGAATTACCTTGCCCAGGAACGGAATCTATATTCTATTGCGGGGGAAGCTGTGCCGAAGCAGGAAAAAAAGCAGGCGATGAGTTCTTCCGATATTACGGAGGCGGAAAAGAATGGAAAGTCTTCCGAGACGGTAACGGCTTCCGGAGGAAGTGAAAAAACCGTTTCGAAGTGGCTATGATGCCATGCCTTCCGTCGTTGCGATTACGAATATGATGCGCTATCAGGAAAACGGTTTTACTATCTTCGGAGAAGCGCAGAAGGAAACGGAGCTTCCGGCCAGCGGTTCAGGTGTTATCGTAGGGCAAAATGATACCGAGCTTCTTATTGCGACGAACAATCATGTGATTCAGGACTCCAATTCCCTAACCGTAAGCTTTATCGATAACAGCACGGCGACGGCACAGGTGAAGGGAACTGATGTTACCGTTGACATTGCTCTTGTTTCCGTAAAGCTTTCGGATATTTCTCCGGAAACAAGAGAAAAAATCAAAGCGGTGAAGATTGGCTCATCCGATGATATGGAGGTCGGTGACCAGGTTGTGGCCATCGGGAATGCTCTCGGCTAGGGCAGTCCGTGACAACCCAGTATATTTCCGCGAAGAACAGAGATGTACAGACCAAGGATGGCGTATCCAAAGGTCTCATTCAGACGGATGCCGCAATCAATCCCGGAAACTCCGGCGGGGCACTCCTTAACATGAAGGGAGAGTTAATCGGAATTAATGTTGCCAAGTATGCGGATACGGATGTAGAGGGCATGGGATATTCTATCCCGTCCTCCGCTGCGGAAAGCATTCTTTCTTCTTTGTCAACCTTGACGACCAGAGACAAGGTACCGGAGGGCGAGCAGGGCGTTCTTGGCGTGCAGGTTAAGGATATTGATGCCCAGACTGCGGAGAGTTTTGCTATGCCGAAAGGAATTTATATCTTTAAGGTATTGAATGACACCGGTGCGGACAACAGTCAGATTCAAGAAAGGGATATCATTACGAAGCTGGACGGGCAGGGAGTTTACACTACAGCGGACTTAAAGGCTCTTCTTTCCAAGTATAGAGCAGGAGAAGAAGTGAAACTGACTGTGATGCGTCAAGACGGTTCCGGAAAGTACAATGAAGTGGAGCAACGTTACCCTTGGAAAGGCAGCTGCCAAACGGAAATGCAGGCACGGAAATGCACGAACGGAAATAATGGAAACAGCGGAAATGTCCCTGTCGGAAAAACGGATCGGGAGATGCTCGAGGAGGATCTTCGAATGACGGAACATCCGAGTATGGAAACAACATCAGGGAATAACAGCAATATAACAGAAATAATAATGGCAAACGATGAGGGAAAGAGTGGAGACACAATCCCTTTAAGAGCTTCCAGGATTTCTTCAACGAATATAAAAGGTAAGAGGCAGGCTTTTTACACAGCTTCTATAGAACGCTTTATCCTGAGACGTTATATGCACGGTGATAGACTGTGTTTTGTATGTGATACGAGTATGAGGAAAGGCTTCGAGGATTTAGCCTGGAAGCTTTTTCCCTTCTTGACTAAAATAGGCGAGGATATAAACTACAAAGAACGTTAGGGCTTAAGAAAAGAGGAGTTTATGAAGATTTATAATACCATGTCGAAGGAGAAGGAGGAGTTTATTCCGATCGAGGAAGGAAAAATCAGAATGTATGTCTGCGGACCGACCGTATACAATCTGATCCATATCGGAAATGCTCGTCCTATGATTGTGTTTGATACCTTCCGCCGCTTTATGGAGTACAAGGGTTATCAGGTAAAATATGTTTCGAATTACACCGATGTAGACGATAAAATCATTAAGGCGGCAGTAGAAGAAGGCGTAGATTGTCAGACGATTACGAAACGCTATATTGCCGAGGTGGAAAAGGATATGGCGGACCTCAATATCGAAGAAGCTTCCGCTCATCCGAAGGCAACGGAAGAAATTGGCGGCATGGTAAGTCTTATCGAGGAATTGCAGAAAAAGGGCTTTGCCTATGCGGTAGACGGTACAGTCTATTATGATACGACCGCTTTTAAACCCTATGGGAAGCTTTCTCATAAAAATATGGAGGATTTGCAATCCGGACTTCGAGAACTCAAGGTTTCCGGTGAGGAAGAGAAGAAGAGTCCCACCGACTTTGTACTTTGGAAACCGAAGAAGATGGGAGAGCCGTATTGGAAGTCTCCTTGGAGTGAGGGAAGACCGGGCTGGCACACGGAGTGCTGTGTTATGGCACCGAAGTACTGCGGGGGAGCTTTAGACATTCATGCAGGCGGAGAAGATCTTATTTTTCCGCATCATGAAAATGAGATTGCCCAGTATGAGGCGGCACACGGGGAAACTTTTGCCCGTTACTGGATGCACAATGCTTTTATCAATATTGATAATAAGAAGATGTCGAAGTCGCTCGGGAACTTCTTTACCGTGCGGGATGTGACATCGCAGTTTGATCCCATGGTTCTCCGCTTCTATATGCTTTCCGCACACTACAGAAGCCCGCTCAATTTCTCGAAAGAGCTGATGCAGTCCGCGAAGGCTTCGCTTGACAGAATCTTAAGCAGCATTTGGAGATTGGAGGATTTGCTTCCCCGCTTGCAAGAGAAGGCGGTTTCCAAAGAGGAAGAGGAGAGCTTAAAGAAGGTAGAAGAATATACCGCATTGTTCTCCGAAAAGATGGAAGATGATTTAAATACCGCGGATGCCATCACCCAGATTTTTGAACTGGTGCGTCTTGCCAATTCTACGGTGAAGGAAGACTCTTCCCGTGCTTTTTGCTGAAAAATGAAGGACTCTATCGTGACACTCATGCATGTCCTCGGTATTCGCACGGAGAAAAAGAAGAGAAGCTAGATGCAGGGCCTTGAAGAGAAGGTCAACGCTCTCATTGCAAAGCGCCGGGAAGCCAAGAAGAACAAAGATTTTTCCGAGGCGGATCGGATTCGTGATGAACTGCTGGAGATGGGAATTGCCTTAAAGGATACCAGAAACGGAGTGGAATGGCAGAAGATCTAAAGGAAAGCCTTCGACTGCAAATCCCCCCCTTAAGCTTAGCTTATGTGGGGGATTCTATTTATGACTTTTTGTTCGCGACAGACTGATTCGGAATTTTCCGGTTCCTTAAACAAGATAAACAGTAAGAAAAAGGACTGAGTTTGCGCGAAAGGCGCAGTCGGACATATGGAATATTATCTTGCCAATGAGCTTCTTACAGAGGAGGAACTGGCGGTTTACCGCAGGGCGAGAAATCATAAGTCGCATGAGTCGTTCCAAGAACTCCGGAATAGGAGATTATCGCCGTGCCACGGGTTTTGAAAGCGGTGCTCAGGATTTCATTATCAAAATAAGGAAGAAAGACTGAAGGCACTTATGGAAGCCGGTCTTTCCTTCCTTTTAGAAAGAGAAGAGGGAAAATGAGAGAAGAGGGATATACCCTTGTGGGAAGAAATCCGGTCATGGAAGCTTTTCGGGCAAAGAAAACCATTGATCGTCTGTTTGTGCAGGACGGACTGAAAGGACGAGGCCGATTTTTAAGCATCTTACGGGAAGCAAAAACAGGATACGGTAGTCGATTTTGTAAAGAAGTCTAGACTTGATGAAATCAGCGGGGGAGAGCTGCACCAGGGCGTGATTGCCCTATCTGGCTGCATTTTCCTATGCGGAGCTTCCGGAGCTTCTTTCCGTTGCCAAGGAAAAGGGAGAGGCGCCCTTCTTCTTTTTATTGGACGGCATCGAAGACCCGCATAACCTTGGCGCCATGATTCGTACGGCGAATCTATGCGGCGCGCACGGAGTCATTATTCCGAAGAGACGCGCGGTAGGGCTTACCGCGACTGTCGCAAGAAGCAGTGCCGGTGCCCTGAATTATACGAGAGGTCTGTGGGTGACAGATCTTGTGCAAACCATGGAGGAGCTGAAGAAGAAGGGAGTGGTTCGTCTGCGCCGACATGGCGGGGAAAAGCATGTAGCAAGCTGAACCTGAAGCGACCGATAGGACTCGTTATGGAAATGAGGGAGAAGGCGTTTCCCGCCTGTGAAGGAAAAACTGCGATATGCAGGCGTCCATCGATGAAAGGCGATATTGACTCGTGAATGTTTCCGTAGCTCGCGCGTGCTCACTATGAAATCGTAAGACAAAGAATGATGTAAAAAGCGAGGCTTAGGAAAGTCGAGATGTGTGTGTACTAAGCTATTAAGCAAGTTAAGATAGAGAGCAAGTAAGATATAGTAAGTAAGATATAGAGTAAGTTAAGGTCTAGGAAAGGAGAACGCTTTGAAGTCGGAAAGGAAATTACCGCGTTGTGGAGAAACTGTGGTTTTTGCACTCCTGCATGTTTGCCGGCGGCTTTGCAGGGCTATACTTTTAGCCTTCGTGAAAGGTTTTGCCAATGCACAGACGGCGAATCTTGTCATGATGATGCTTTCCTTCGGAAACGGAGATTGGAAGAAAGGCCTTATGTCTTTTTGTTCGCTGACGCTTATATCGTCGGGGTATGCATGGCGGGAATTTGTTTCGGAAAAATGAATCAAAAAGAACAAGAGCCTTTTTGAAGAAGCTTCTTCTTTGAGGCCTTTGTTTCCTTGCAATCGGTCTTATGCCGTCTTCCGTACCGGATCGTGTTCTGCAGGTCGCACTCAGTTTTATCTGTGCAATGCAGTTTACTGCCTTTAGACAGGCGGAAGGAGTCAATATGGCAACGACTTTCTGCACGGCGCACGTCCGGCAGCTCGGGGTGAATCTCGTGAAAGCGCTACGGGATAAAAATGAAAAATGCAGCTGTTTATTCAGAGGACACGCCGTCATGCTCCTTTCCTTCTGCCTTGGTGCCTTTATGGCGGTCTTTTAAGTCATATCTTCAGCTTTTTATTGCATTTTGGCTGAGTGTCCGCTTTACATTTATTTTTGTTCTACCATACGAGAAGAGAGAATAGCTGATGAGACAGTGCTGCATGACAGAAATACAAACGGCATGGAACACGGAGTCATGAAAGGGATAGAGACAAAAGAAAAAACAAAGGGAAAGAAAGAGGAGAAGGGATATGCACAATTGGGAAATTGACGGAAAAACAAGACTCTACGGTCTTCTCGGGAGTCCGGTTTCACATAGTCTGTCTCCTTTTATTCATAATGAGGCTTTTCGACGCCTTTCCCTGAATGCCCGCTATCTGGCTTTTTCCGGTGGAGGAGAAGAATTTGGAAAGTACCTTATTCGCTCTTCGGAAAATGGGCGTGGGAGGGCTTAATTTAACGATGCCTCTGAAGGAGGCGATACTTCCGCTTTGCGACAGCCTTTCCAAGGAAGCAAGGCTATCCGCTTCGGTAAATACCCTTATCTTTTCGGAAACCGGAGAAATGACAGGCAGCAGTACGGACGGCATCGGTTTCTTCCGTGCTTTGGAAGACACAAATGGCTCTGTACAGGGAAAGAGGCTCTGTCTAATGGGACTCGGCGGTGCAGGAAAGGCCATCTTCTCGGGCGGTCTACACTAAGCTTGGAAATTCGACTTTTGCAGAGAGCCTCGTCCATTGAAAAATAGGGCATTTATTGAGAAAGTGGAACAGGAAACCGGGAAGAGCATTTTCCTTGGATCCTATGAGGAAAATTTAGCAGAATTTCTGGAAGAAAGTGATATTCTCGTGAATTCCACAAATGTGGGAATGGGAGAAAAGGCATCTCTCATTCCGGATGAAAAACTGCTCCACAAAAGGCTTTTTGTGGCAGATTGCATTTATCATCCTGCGGAGACAAAGCTGCTCTCACGGGCTAAGAATAAGGACTTCGCTATATGAACGGCCTCCCCATGCTTTTCTACCAGGCAGCGGAAAGCTTTCGGCTTTTGGACGGGAAAGGAATTTCCGGAAGAGGGAGTGCTGGAAGCGTTAAGAGAAAAGATTGAAAAGAAATGATTAGTGAAAAAGGGGCTGTAAAAATCAAAATATTTTCAAAGCAATATAGGTCTGAACTTGGGGCACGCTCGTTAGCTTCGACTGACTGAGCATGGGCTCAGTAGCCCATTGCTCACTTTGCTTCAAAGCAACTTCCTTCAGAAGTTGGTCTTGTACAGGACAACTTTTCTGACGAAAAGTTTGTCCTTTCGTAACTGAGATACTAAGCCGAAAAACTGCGTTTTCTCTTGTTTTTCGCAAGTACCGACGGCTCAGACTACCCCACATTCAGACCTATATTGATGAAAATTTATTTATCATTTTGATTTTTTACAGCCCTCATCTTTCTTTAGGGGCGTTTTTTACAGCCCTTTTTATTATAACAAGTATTGTGCGCAAAGCGATGATACTTGTTTTCATTCCTTTCTCTTCGGAAAAGAGAAAGTGTAAATCTAACTAAAATATTTACTAAACTTATTGACTCATTACTAGTAAAATGACACCCTTTTCTGTAATAAAGTATGCCTGTAATATGTACTTTTTATGGGGTGGGAAAAATCGTATGGAAAGAATACGCTGGGAAAATGAAGAACTGATTATGATTGGCAGGGAGGAAGCGGTGGCGGACTTCCACCATAAAGCGGAACAAGTTCTATCTTTAAACGGAGAATGGAATTTTCTTTATCTGGAAGCACCGGAATACGCTCCGGAAGAGTTTTTACGGAAAACTATGAGGATCGGGAATGGAAAAAGATTCCTGTACCTTCTTGTTGGCAATTTTATGGCTATGGGCAAAAACACTACACGGATCTGTGGTATCTTTTTCCGATAAATCCACCTTTTGTCCCTTCCGATAATCCCACGGGAATCTATAGAAGAAGCTTTCACTTGGAGAAGCAGGAGCGGGAAAGCGTATGCTCCCGCTTTGACGGAGTAAGCAGCGCCTTTGATGTTTGGGTGAACGGAAGACATCTGGGCTACAGTAAAGTGAGCCGTCTCGGGTCAAGTTTTGATGCTACTAAGTATTTGCGGGAAGGGGATAATCAGATTTCTGTAAGAGTATATCAGTGGTCGGACGGAAGCTATCTTGAGTGTCAGGATATGTGGTGGTTTTCCGGAATCTTCCGAGAGGTAGCTTTAATTTCCATTCAGGAAAAAGGCATAGAGGATATTGCTATTTTTGCGGATTTCCGGCATGAAAACGGCTCCGGAAAGCTTCGAGCTAAAAGGTGGATTTAGGGGAGAACATAGCGTCTTTGCAAGAGGCGAGTTTCTTAGAGGAGGAAAGTACTTTTAAAGAGGATGTCACCCTGGAAGAGAAGAGTAGCTTACCGGAGGGCGGCTTTATTGCGGTTTTGCTAAAAGATAAGGCAGATACTCCGCTTTTTCCGCGAAAGAGTCCGTTTCACTAAGGGAGAGGATGAAAAGATTCAGCGTAAATTTTTGTAAAAGAGTTGGAGGCTGTTCACCCCTGGAGTGCGGAAAATCCTTACCTATATGAGCTTGAGATTGCCCTAGAAAGGGACGGCGCAATTGTGGATGCTGTGACGATGCCTATCGGATTCCGTAGTATAGAAGTAAAAGGAGAGAACTTTTTAGTAAACGGAAAAGCTATTTTACTTAACGGCGTGAATATGCATGATTTTTCTCCGACCGGAGGGCTTACAGTGAAAAAGGGGATGTGGAGCAGGATCTCCTCAGAATGAAGCGCTGCAATATCAATGCCATCCGTTGCTCCCATTATCCGAAGGCGAGCTGGTTTTACTCCCTTTGCGATCAGTACGGATTTTATGTCATTGACGAAGCGGACTTGAAACCCATGGTTTTGAATGGATTGAGCGTTATGAGTGGCTGAACGACCTTAAAAGCTGGGAAGGGGCTTTCTGCGACCGTGTGGTAAGAATGGTGAAGGAGCATAGAAATCACCCCTCTATCATCATGTGGTCACTCGGAAACGAGTCTTCGGTCGGACAAAACTTTGTAAAAATGGCGGAAGCGATTCGCGCACTGGACCGGTCCCGTCTTATTCACTATGAGAGTGATGCCAAGGCGGACATTGCGGATGTGTATTCCACGATATGTACGCGTCTTGACGGAATGGTGAGAATTGCGGAAGGAAACGATGCACATGAAAGCCTCATATTCTCTGTGAATACGGGCACAGCATGGGAAACGGACCGGGAAATTTAAGAGAGTATCAGGATCTTTTTGAGAAATATCCGCGTCTTCAGGGCGGATTTATCTGGGAGTGGTATGACCATGGACTGAAGGAAGTGGGGAAAGAGGGACAGACCATCTATTGCTACGGAGGAGATTACGGAGACAAACCCAATAACGGAAATTTCTGTATCGACGGATTATTACGACCGGACAAAAGTCATGTCTTCCGGCTTACTAAACTATAAAGCAGGTGATTGCCCCGCTGGTTCTTGAAATGTTCAATGCGGCTGAGGGAGAATTTGCACTTCGGAGTAAACGGTATTTCGGGACAGTAGCGATACGGTTTTTAGAGTATAGAATCTGGAGCGGAGAGAGAACACTTCTTACGGGAAGCCTTTCTGAGCTTGTGGTGGATGCGCAGTCTCGACGCGCTTCCGGATTTCGGAGATTCCGGGGCTCCTAAAACAGCAGGAAAATAAGAGCTTTGAAAAGGATGCAATCTATATTGATTTCCGCATTTTATATCGAGAAGAGAATGCCTTTGCGAAGAAAGGAGAAGAGCTTTCCGCGCAGCAGTTTGTTTTGAGAGAAGAAGGCTACGGCGGTGCAGAAAGAGATTCCGAAAGGGAAAATCTCGGGGAGAACAAAGTTATTTCTTGCACCCGCAGAGAGACTGAGCCAGTCAAGTCTGTCGAGACTTCCAGATTGCTGAGACTTCGAGATTGCCGAAACTTCCGAGACAGCCGAGTCTTCCGAAATTCGCGTAGAAGAGAACAATACCGCCCTCTCCTTTAGCAATGAAAACTTTGCAATACAGTTTAATAAGGTAAGCGGTAAGCTTGAGAAACTGAGTTACAGCGGAGAAGACTATATTACAAGTGGTCCCGTCCTCAATATGCTTTCGGGCAAATATCGATAACGATATGTATAAGGTGAAGGATTGGAACGAAAAAGTACTTTATCTATAAGCAGCAGGAACAGCTGGAGGGTATCCGCTACCGAGAGGAGCCGTTTGGCTACAACGTTCTTGTGAAGACGCATTTCTCCGCCCTAGCACGGCCTTCGGCTTCAAAGGAGAATATCACTATAAGATTTATAGGACGGTGCTTTGGAGCTTAATTTATCCATGAAGGGCTTCCAATACAGTAGCTTTGCGCCGGAATTCCTTCCGAGAATCGGTGTTGAGCTTTGTGTAGCGGGAAAGCTTTCCGAAGTATCTTGGTACGGTCTCGGGCCGGAGGAAAACTATCCGGATATGCAGGAACATACGCGAATCGGCATTTATGAAAAGCAGATTGAAGAAATGCATGAAGACTATGTGATGCCGCAGGAAAACGGACATCGCGGAGGAACGCATTGGATTAGCTTTAGGGCACGGCGAAGAGAACCTGCAGATTGTGAGTAGAGAGCCAATCGGTTTTGACGCACATCATTACACGATAGAAGCCTTGGAAGAGGCAAAGCATTTAGGGGAGATCCGGAAGTCGGAGGAGATTATTCTGCACTTGGATGCAAAGCATAGCGGGGTAGGAAGCAATTCTGCGGGAGGAGCAAATTTACCGGAATAAGACAAGAATCAATGATTACCGCTTGCAGCTTCTCTTCCAAAGAATAGAGCAGAAGGAAGCATTTTCAGCGTACAGGAGGGCAAGAGAAAGGATGTGCTTTCGGAGTGCCGAGCTGTGCTAAGAGAAAGGATGCGCTTTCGGAGTGCCGAGCCGTGCAAAGAGAGAGTATGCACTTCCGATGTAACGAGGTGCACAAAGAGAAAGGATGCACTTTTATGATACGGAGAGAAACGGTAAGAGGATAGGAGTAAAAAGGAAAAGAATGAAAAATACTGGGGATTCTGGGTCTTGTCACCGTAACCATTATCTGGGGCGGAGGCTTTTGTGGCAAGTGATATTGCACTACAGTCTTTTACTCCGTTTCAAATCATGTTTTTACGTTTCTGATTGGGGCTGTTTTGCATGGGAATGCTGGCAAGAAAAGAAATAAAAGACAATCACGAAAGACGAGATTCTTTGCGGCTTTCTGCTTGGCAGCGCGTTATTTTCCGGCTTTGCACTGCAGATTGTGGGTCTGCAATATACCACAGCCTCCAAAAATGCGTTTTTGACGGCTACCAATGTCGTTATGGTACCTTTTATCGCTTTTCTTTTGGAAAGAAAGAAAGTTGAGCTAAAGAGTGTGGCGGGTGCAATCCTTGCTTTAACTGGTGCCCAGGGAATTCTCTCTGCAGAGCGGCTTTTTCCATTGACTGGGAGATAGCTTGACTTTAGGCTGTGCAATAGGATTTGCTTTTTCAGATTTATCTTACGGGAAAAATATGTGCATCGAATTCGTCCGGCAATTCTCAATTTTATGCAAATGCTTTCGGCCTGTATTCTTTCCTTTATCGGCCTTCTCTTTAGTGGTAGAATAGCTTTCGAAGGGGTATCTTCTTCCGGTTGGCTCGCGATGCTTTTATCTGGGAGTTGTCAGTACGACAGTTTGCTATTTTCTGCAAACCCTGGGCGCAAAAGTATGTGGATGAAACAAAATCCGCCATTATCTTATCGCTGGAAACAGTCTTTGGTACCGTTTTCTCCGTCATTTTATTGCAGGAAGAAGTGACAAGCCGCATGATTTTTGGGGTCTGTCACCATTTTACTGGCGGTGATGATTTTCGGATATCCTTCAAGAAAAAGGAAAGTAGCTCTGTTTAAGAGAGGTGAAAAATAACTATGGCACAATCAAGGATATAGGAGAGGGCTGGAGTTTCTCCTGCAACAGTTTCCGGGTACTCAATCATGATGAAACCCTGAACGTACAGGAATCTACAAGGAAGAGGGTGATGGAGGCGGCGGAAGAGTTGGAATATACCATGCCTTCTCCGAGAAAAAAGAGTAAAAAGCTGAAAATCGGCATTTTCGGCTCCTATTCTCCGGAGGAAGAGTTGGAGGATCCGTATTATCTTTGTATCCGTCTTGCGGTAAAAAGAAGCTGGAAGAGGAGCAGTGCCATATGACGGAGATTAGCCTTTCTGATTCAGCGGAGAAAAATAGCAGGGCTGGACGGGATTATCTGCACGGGTACTTTTACCAATGAGATGCTGGAGAGGCTTTCCGCCTGGAACAAGCCGATTGTGATGATTGATTGCAATGCGGATTTGGAACAGTGTGACACCATTACGGTAGATTATAAGAATGCAGTCCGGGATCTCCTGGATTTTCTGATTGAGAAGGGGCATACAAAAATCGGTTTTATCGGCGGCGGTGCGGAGCGCTGGCTCGACAGGCAAAGCGAAGACCCGCGTTATACGGAGTTCTGTGCTTATTTGAAGGAAAAGAATCTCTTCTGTGAACGTTATGTAAAGCTGGGACAGCACGAGGCCCGTTATGGAAGATTGTTGTTTACGGAGCTTTATCGCGAAGGGAATCTTCCAACAGCAATCTTTGCGGCAAATGATTCTATTGCAGCGGGAATCTACAGAGCAGCCTATGAGATTGGTCTAAAAATACCGGAGGATATCAGTGTAATCGGCTTTAACGATATCCCCGGAGCAAAATATATGGTGCCGCCCCTAACCACGGTTCGCCTCTACATGGAATTTATGGGAGAGTATGCCGTGACGCTCCTCTCTGAGAGAATTCAGGAGAGCCGGGAAATCAATATTAAGATTATGGTACCGACCAAGCTTCGGGTACGAAACAGTGTCCGGGAGCTGTAGAATGGACTATCTCCCTTCACATTCTCCGGAGAGTTTCTTCTTGCAAAGTGCACAGGGGCTTGTTTCGGGAATAAGGTGTGTGTAGGGGGCTTCTGCAAAGGGATAATCGGGAGAGTAGAACTCGGTCCTTGCCGTGCAAAGCATTTCTCCGGAGCCGGAAAATAGGGCATAAGAAAGAATGGTGGAGAGGGTTTCGACTTCTTCACTGTAAATGTATAGTTTGTATTCTTGCCCGTTAGACTTCAGGCGGAAAATCTGAGGGAAATTAGTTTCGGCATTTAGTTTTTCGATTGTGCAGGACATTGTCTTCAGCCCCTGCTTTTTTCCATACAGGCTTTTTCACTAAGTCTAAAGAAACGGAAAGCATAGTTTCTCCTTATCTTTTTACATGGTATTTCTACAAGATATCGCAGTAGAGAAAGGAAAGCAATGAAATATTGCACAGTTTTCGAGCGATATTTGCTATGAACGAGATATTACATGCCCCTGCACACGATACTTGTGAAAAATAAGAAAGGGGCTGTAAAAAAATCAAAATAGTTTTTCTTAGCAATATAGGTCTAAAATGTGGGCACGTTGCTAGCTTCGCCACGTAGCGGATACTAAGCGAAAAACTTCGATTCTCTTGTTTTTCGTAGTACCGACGGGCCCAGACTACCCCTCATTTAGACCGATATTGCCGAAGATTTATTTATTATTTTGATTTTTACAGCCCTCTATTTCATAACGAGTATCGTGTACAAAAGCGTGCGATATCTTAGTCTTCCTTCAGCTGAAAGCGTCCTATTATCCGGAGATTTTTAGGATTTCCAGAAGCAAAATCCAAGTCGTCCATAGTAGCTGACAACACCGACCAAATCGTTAATCGTGGTAATTAGCGGACCGGAAGCCGCTGCAGGGTCTACGCCGACCTTCTTAAAGAAGATAGGCGTAACAGTGCCGACCAGAGAAGAAATCACCATGGACAGCATCAGGGAAAACCGATACAGGAAGAAATGGCTATAGCGATATGCAGCGGCTGGTGCTTAAAGAAATAGAGGTAAGCGCTGATGCCTACTAAGGAAAAAGAGGCCGATTACAAGACCGTTTAAGCCGCCTACGCCCATTTCCTTTCCGACTAAAGTCATTTTCGCTTTGCGGTGAGACGCTCGTCCATCAAAAACACGGATGGTCACAGCAAGAGACTGTGTGCCGACATTACCGGACATATCAAGAATCAGGGACTGGAAAGCCATGATAATGGTAAAGTTGTGCCACTACAGTTTCAAAAAGACCGACTACGGTGGACACGACAAGGCCGAGGAAGAGCAGGATTACAAGCCAGGGAAGGCGTTTTTACACTTTCCAAAAGAGGCTCATTCAAATCCTCTTCCGCAGTAAGACCTCCCAAACGAGCGTAGTCTTCTCCCATTTCATCATCGTAAACTTCAAAACGTCCTGTGCCGTGATGACACCGAGGATAATGCTGTTTTTCTCCCTAAAACGGAATGGAGTTCTCAGCATAGCCCTTGATTCTTTCCAAACAATCTTCAATCTTCTCATCCGCATAGACGAAGGGGTATCCGGTTTCCGTAATATCATCGAGATTGGTTTCTTTTCTGGCAATAATCAGTTCTTTTAAGTCCACTGCGCCGTAGTAAGAGCCGTCTTCGTTTACTACATAAACTTTTGGAAATGTTGTCATGCTCTGCCGCTTGTTCAATCAGAGAACGCATGGCTTCCCGGATATTTAAGCGCTTATCCAGAAATACGAAATTGGTAGTCATACGGGAACCGATAAAGCTCTCGTCATAAGCTGCCAGAATCTGTAATTCGTTACGATCCTTTAAACTCATTTTGGAAAGCCAGATGGTTTTTTCTCGGATTGGCCTCTTTCAGAAGGTCCACCGCATCATCGGGTTCCATATCGGAAAGAATGACTGCAGCTCTTTCGGAGCTCATTTCTTCTAAATAAAGATAGCCGTGTTCGGCATACTCCATAACCTCACTGAGGCGCTCATTTTCCAAAGTATTATAAAGAAGCTTACGCTCGTCTTCCTCCAAGAGGGGAAGGGCGGAAGCAATGTCGTTTGCGTGATATTCTTCTAACTTTTCCTGAAGTGTTTCAATATCTTCGCCACTGCGAAGTAAATCTATAATTTCCTGAACGTAGTCTTGCTGAACTCTTTCATTTTCGTTCATCTTTTCTCCTTTCCAAAAACTGCATGGACACAGGGAAAAAGAACTTGGAGCTTTTCCCCAAAAACCCGCATAAGTGTATCACTAAAAGGGAAGCGGATAGCAATGCTTTTATGGAGCTTTTTTCATAATGGAGTGAAACAGCTGCTTCATGGCCTGTATCTTGTTCTTTGTATCCTCCATATCTTGTTCTTTGTATCCTCCATATCTTGTCTTTTATAAGTCTAAAATCCTTGACAGTTCGCCGTTTTTCTATAGAGTCAAAATTGACATCTTCAGAACGGAAATAGGAGCTTTGTAGGCGCAGATTTTTAATCGTAGAAGATGAGGTGCTGCTTGCGAAATCACTGCGGGAAATATTGGAGGATTCCGGGCATGAGGTGTCCTCGGCCTACGACGGGCAGGAAGGACTCGAACTTGCACGCTCCACGCCTTTCGACCTTTTTGATTTTGGATCTGATGCTTCCCAAATTAAAACGGCTTTCAGGTCGCAAGAACACTTCGTAAAGAGCGAAACGGGATAGCTATTTTTGATGCTGACTGCCAAGTCGGATATTCTGGACCGCGTAGAGGGACTGGATTCAGGAGCGGATTATTATCTCACGAAACCCTTTGATAAGAGAGAATTGCTTGCCTGTATCAATGCACTTCTTCGAGGCAAGGGAAAGAAGTGAATCAGATCAGCTTTCGGAAATACCGCTTTAGATCTGATTCTCGGAGTTGATTTGCGGAGAAAATACGATAAGGCTTTTCTCTAAGGAATTTCAGATGATGAAGCTGCTTTTTCGGAGGAAAAATAACATTACAAAAAAATACCTTTCTGGAAAAAAATCTGGGGATATGAGAGTGATGCAACGGAAAACAATGTGGAGGTCTATATCGGTTTTCCTTCGGAAGAAGCTGAAGTCCCTTTCTTCGGACATCAGTATTGGGCCAGTCGGGGGCTGGATACCATATGGAGGAAGAAAAAGCATGATTGAGCAATTACAAAAAGGCTCACGCTGCTTTTTATCTTCCGTAAGTATCTTTTTACCGCTGTTTTTATTGGGTTTTTGTATTTCTTTACTAGAAACAGTTTGTATGGAACGATAGCGGAATGCCTTGTCTTCTGCCGTTACAAAAATCGATGGACAGTTCTTTCTCCGATTCCTCACCCGATTTATCAGATATTCATGAAGGAAAACGGAGAGATTTTGAGCATTCCGGAGAAGATTTTTCTGGAAAGTGATACGGAAGAAAAGGCGGTGCAAAGATGCTCTTTTCACGGATAAAGGAGGGAAAGAGTCTTTTTACGGATCACTTTATGGCGGGAAGCTACAATATTATTGAAAAAGATGCCCCGCCTAATGGGAAAAGTGCCTATCGCATTGCCTTGACGGACTTCAGTAAGGAAATCGGGAGCATCCGTCAGCTTTCTATAGTGCCTTTTATCCTGTTTTTTTGTGCTTTCCCTCGTGATTATCGTTTTGTCCCGCTTTTTGTACGGAAAACGGTGGCTCCGGTGAAGGATGCTATGTTGTCCCAGAGGCAATTTATTTCGGATGCCTCCCATGAACTGAAAACGCCGCTTACCGTGATTATCAACAATGTGGGAAATTTGCAAAGAAGATAGAGAGTGTTCCTGCTCTAAAAGAGGAAGACGCGGAAAAGATTCGAAGTGATATTCTGGGAATTGAGGAAATGAGCGGCAGAATGAAGCATTTAACAGAATCGCTCCTTGACTTAAGTCGTCTTGAAAGTTGGCAGGATAGAGGGAGTCAGCTGGAAAAAGTCGCTCTGTCCGCTCTTGTTGAGCACGAGTGTTTGTATTTTGAACCGCTCTTTTTTGAGAAGGGAAAGAGCCTGGACTATACAGTGGAAAAAGGACTTTATACTTTGGGAAATGAAAAACAAGTTGAAGGAACTTCTTTCCATTTTGCTCGAGAATGTCTTTAAGTATTCCTTCCCTCCACATCAACTGCAGTTTCTTTAAAGAAAAAGAGAAATACTTTATGTCTTTCCGTTTCCAATGCGGTGGAAAAGAACTGAGTAAAGAGGAGAAGGAGAGACTGTTTCAACGTCGGCTGGAGGAATCCCTATAGCGGAGGAGACGGTTACGGTCTTAGGCTATCTATTGCAAAGGAGATTGTTCTTATGCATAAAGGAATGATTAAAGCGGAGAGCGAGAAAGGGCTGATTTTTTTCGTGTTGGCCTTTTGGAAAAGCCCTAAAAGTTCAATGTTTTTATTCATAACGAGTATCGTGCGCAAAGCGTGCGATATCTCGTTTATAAACAGATAGGAAAAATCCGGGAATTTTTAAGCAGATTCTCTAATCCTATCCATAATAAATATCTAAGTTTTGCCGATAAACTGACAGGGACTTTTTTATGAAAATATAGTTCAGGAATATCCTTTTGTTGAAGAAGGAAAGTGTATATGTTTACAGCGGTAAGTAAAAGCAAGGAAAGCAGAGGAGTAAAAATGATGAAGGAAAGAGAGAAAAGAACCCTTTCCGGGAACGGTTTGTCACGAAGACGCGTAAGAAGAAAGCATTTTGCAAAGAGAGGAATAGCTTATTTCTCACTTTTTTTGATGCTTATGGGTAGCGTTCAAACCGTATCCTATGCAGAGGAAAATGCAAAAGAAATCGCAGGAAGATTGGAGCTTGGCGAGGAAGGGAGTGTTTCAAAGAAAGAGGAAGGAGCACAGCCGAAAGAAACACAGTCGGATGGAGCGCAATCGGAAGAAGCACTGAAAGAAACAACGGAGCGTTCTGAAGAAGCGGTCACACAGGAAACGACAGCCTCATCGGACACGACAGGAGAGTCGGAAAAGGGAGCTGTTTTAGAGGAGACGGGCGAAAAGGACGAGTCCGAGGTTTCTTCCTCCGAAAGCGAGCAGGAGAATAAAGAATCCGAAGAGAAGAAAAAGATTCTGTAGAAGAAAAATCCGAGGATACCGAGGAAGACCTTAGCGAAGAAGAGAAGGCTAAGCTTTCCGAAGAGGGGAAAAAGGAAGAAGAGAAGGCGGAATACTTGGACGCTTCTTCTTTTAGCGCACAAGAAGGGGATTTAACCGTAACTGCTTTCTTTTTCCTGAAGGCACCTTTTATGAAGGAACCTTTATGAAGGTGGAAACCCGTAGAAGAGGAAGAGAAGATTGAGGAAGGAAGAAAGAGCTGGAAAAGGAGTTCAAGAAGGAAGATCCTGATGCAGAGTCTGGAAGTAGAAGTTATAGAGTCGGTGGATATTTCTTTTTATCGTGAAATAAACGGAGAAGTGAAAGAAGTGCAACCCAAGAAGGGAAAGAAGGTGGAAATCTCCCTCCAAAAGACGGAAAAAATCAAGGAGGCACTGAGTGGAGAGGAAGCGGAGCAAGAAGCCTCTGTTGAAGAGGAGCTTAAGATTGTACACCTCTCCGAGGAGCACCCGACAGAGATACTCCCGGTTAAAGAAGAGGGAGAGAATCTGCTTTTTTCAGCGAAGCATTTCAGTACCTTCTCTATCGGAAGAAGGAGTAGAAAAAGAAGAGAGCTGAGTCATCAGCTTTCGGCTTTTTGGAAGGACATTCCCGATAAAAATGCGGGAACTGCGAGGGCAAGCACAGGACACAGCTATACGGACGGAAGTAATGGCGTGACCCGTGATCAAAAAGACTTAAAGATTGTTCCTCCGGAAGGAAGCTCCAATGCCACGAATGGCACAACGATGGGAATAGAGCTTATTCTGCAGGGGGATAAAAATACCAAGTATAGGGAAGGTACCGTGCACCTCTATGTTCCGGCACGAATCTTCAAAGGATGGACAGACGGTTATAGTGATAATCCGAGCGCTCCAGACTATTGGAAAAACAATAAAATCAACGTTTCCCCAAACAGGGAGAACTGGGTATATAAGGAGCGGCCGGGAATTATCCACGGTATTGCAAAAGGCACCGAATACGAGTAGCCAAAGCCGATTCAACTATGAAATTGTGCAGAAGGATGTCAATGGAAAAATGGAGCTTTACCTCCATTTAAAGAACTATACCGAATTAATGGGCGGAGTCAGCTTAAAGGTGGATTTTGCCTACAATATGACGCCATCCATGCTGCAAGTGGACGATCAGTTGGTAGATGGGAAAACCCAAAGGGTGTATAACTATCAGTTCCCTATCACTCTGGAGATTGGGGATAGCGGATCGGCGAAAGAGAAGGCAAGACAGGAGCTTTCCGTTCGCGTGGAAACCGAAGTAAAGGAAACGAAGGTCAGCTTGAAGCCCGGTACTGCCGATGTGAATGGAGGAATGTTTTATAACTGGGATCCCGCATGGGGAGACCTTTCGCATTGGAATCCTGACTGGGGCGCTAAGCCGAACGGAGACCCCAAGGATTATTTTTATGCGGTATGGTATGTGAGGGTGGATAGAGCAAGAGGAAGTTCACAGCCCTTTACCTATAAGTTCGAGATTGATCCTTCTCAGACGGATGGAGGCGAACTCGTCGGGGCAAAACATATCCCCATGGACTATCGAAAGGATTACTATATCTATAACGAAGACGGGGGAACGAACATCGAGACCTACGCACAGGGCGGATATAGTAACATTGCAAAGTATATGACTGCGGATCCGGATCCGACCAAAGCTGACTCGGTATCTCGTGAACCCGCTAAGGGAAGAACAGACAGGAATTTCCATGGATCCCTCTCGCTATAGATTGCCGGATAATGAGCCCTATTTATCGGAGCAAAACTACTCTTTTACAGGAAAGTATAATTCAAGACTTTATGCCCTGCTTTTTCCGCTATCCGTACACGAGAATGAAGGAGGAAAGGGGTAAGAACTGACGGATTTTGATGAAAAAGGTTTTTAATCTGAAAAACGGTCTTAAGTTTACGGAGACATGGGCGGATGGACACGAAAGGACATTTGATGGGCTCCTGATCTGAATTCACCGTGTTCCCTGCCCCGGGTGGAGGAGGAAAGCTTTTATCTAACAAATACGGAGTGGATCGAAGACGGACTTACCTCGATATCTTCGGCTTGCAAAACTATCTATAGGACGGTACCGCTGCGCCGCTACGCTACTCCAACTGGTAAAAAGCTTTACCGTATCTGCGGATTATACGGCAAAGAATGAAAATGTAAAGATTGATGCAGGAGGAACGGATACAATACAGTAAACGATAATCCCTGATCCGAATAGGAAAAACGGTTCCCGGCGTGACCATCACGGATGGGCAGTATTATCTCTCCCTCGAAAAATAAGGTATCCGAGCCCCTTAAATGAGGGTTACAGGAGATATAACAAATGATTTGATGGGCTTACTCACGATACAGAAACGAGGGATGATGTCTATAGAGGAACCTTATAAGCTGACGAAGGAGGATTACCTATAGCAGCATCTCATCTGGACAGCATGACGGTTTATGATGTAGAAAAGGTAGATACGCTAGGAAGTCAGGGACTTGTCAAGTTTAACCCGAAATCTTCTCCGAGAGACAGGGCGGATAATTATCCGCCGGTAGAACTGTATCTGAAAAAGAAGGACGACGTAGAGTTTAAGTATGAGAATTTTCGATACAATGCGCAAAGACAGTTGGTGTTCCATCCGGAAGCAGTATATTCTGCGCATCCTACGGTAGTTACCGCTACGAACCAGCTGGACTTAAAAATATTCGGTTCCGGAGAGGATAACTCGTAGGCTTTAAAGCTTCAGCAGAATTCTCCTACTATAGAACGGCCTTCGATGCAAGCTATACGATGGAAATCACCCCGACTCCGGAGATGCGAGAAAATATAGAAACAACCATGGAAAGAACGGATGACTATAATATCAGCTTTCTTGCAGGGCCTGCGACAGCGGAGATAAGGCAATATGACAAGACGGAAGCTACAAAAGCGTTACCGAGTCAACGTATCGGAGATTACTGGGGACAGGTGGGGCATGCATTAACTCCCTTACAAATCAGTTCTATTCTTTCGAAAGTGAACCAGGGTTATGTGGATCGCCCCGAAGGATATCCGGACAGCTTTCCGCCGAGCTATCCCAGAACCGGCGGACAGAGTATCGACGTGCATTTGGAAGGCGTCAATGCGGGAAGTCTTCCGACTAGCTTACAGGGACCGGAATACACCAAGAAATATCTGTGAATAAGGGAACAATCTATGACCTTCTTCCTGCGGATGCAGCGTGATTTTTGGACAGTATTGAAATCGGATCCCTGGACCGGCGGATGGGAGATTTCGTCCTCGAAGAAGCTTGATCCGGGTGAATATACGGTTCGTGAAGAAAAACTGGAAAAATTCCGGGCAAAACCATGTTAATTATTGACTTCTGTTCCCTGATACAAAACAGGATGGAGCTTTTTCATAATCGAAGCGGTTGAAGGTGAATTATACCCTTTGGAATTTTTATGAAAATATTTTAGACCGGGGAAGAACGGTTAAAAATACGCTGGGGTATGTTAATAAGGATGAAAAATACGGTTTGGAACGGAAACTACATTTCGAAGAAAGAGGAAAGAACCGCGTAGAGAAGTTGAAGTACTATAAAGACATTAAGGAAGAAGCGAAAAGGGAAAATCCGCGTTTTCACCACTTCCGTGATAGAAAAAAACGATGAACTACGGTCCGGTAACGGTAGTGGAGGCAGCGTTCAGTAACAGCGTTTCCACGGAAATCGATCCGCTTATCTCCGAAAATGTGAGTATATGGGAGATCCGCATACCCAGCGACTTGTTTATCAGGCACAATCGACAACCAGAACGACGGATATGCTGCTCTTTGACATTTTAGGAAAGAAGGAGGATAGAAACGGAGACTTTAACGGCGTGGATATCAGTACCATGCTGATGAAAAAGTATGTAAAAGGCCCAGCCACAACACGGATACCTTAAAACCCAGAGTGTTCTATACAACGAAGGAAGACCCGGAAACGGTGCCTAAGGACCTTGGGAAACCAATGTATGACCCGGGCTATTGGACAGATACGAACCCGAATAACCCGAGGAACGGCAGCAGTGATTGGAAGGAATGGAATTATGAAAATGAAAGCCTGAATACGGTAGATAAGTCGAAGATTACGGCTGTGGCTTTTGACCTTCGTACTACCGGAGAAGGAAAGAGATTTGTTCTAAATCAGGAAGGACTTTTGATTGCGAACGTCAAGATGACTGCTTCGACGGATAAAAATAAGGTTGAGCCGGAAATCAAGATCAGCAGTAATACGGGATATTTGTACAGTACAAAATTTACAGGAGATGATGTTCCTTTAAGTTCTGCACCGGATATGCAAAAAGCCGTAACGACCCTATCGTCTGGTTAAGCCGCTTATCTTTGCTATTCCGGTAAGGGAAAATCTATGATTATTTGACAGAGGATCGTCCGGCGAGCATAAAAGAGTGGTTCAGCTTTTACGCTAAAAAGAACGGACGGAGCGGAAATACAGGATAAGGACGGGAGCCCCGCAACGACTGTGCTGAAGAATCCGGATCCGGACGGCGGTTTGGCAGTCTTTAAGGACTTACGTTTACTAAGACCGGGAGAATATAAGTTTACGGTTACGGAAAGTACGGATAAGTCAAATCATCCCGGTGTCAGCAGTGAAGACATGGGAGAAAAGGAAATCACGATTAAGGTAAAAGACGTAGGGCATAAGCAACTTACTGCGGATCTCTTTATACGGAAGATAAGCCTCTTACTTTTACGAACTTATATCGTGTGGATTCCTTGGAACTGCCGCTGAAAGTGAAAAAAAACCTGGCAGCAGCACCCGGTTTAAAGAAACCGGACATTCGAAACGCCTTTTCTTTCACGCTGGAAAGAGTGACCGGTTTTACGGACCTCCTATGCCCTTAGCTGCCGGAACGGAAGACAGTATGACGCTGACTAATCCTGACTCGGACGGAGGAGAGATTAACTTTGGAATCATTACGTTTGATCATCCCGGAGTATATGAATATACAGTGACGGAGAGAGGCTTCTATCCCGGTGTGGAAAATGATGCTAAGCCGGTGAAAAAGATTAAAGTCTCCGTGAGAGACTTCGCTCAGGAAAGCTCTTTGCGCTGGTGTCGGGAGACGGTCTGAGTTTACCAATACCTTTTATCCTCTTCCAAGTACCGAGATATCGGGCTGAAAAGAAGATTTCGGTACGAAACCGAAAGAGGACAGCTGTTTTTCATTTCTTATGCGACCGGAAAAACCGAAGAGAACCAGCCCATGCCTGTAGGCAGTATGCCGGACAGTGCAATGGTGGAACTCGAGGGAGCTGGACAGGGCAGTTTTGCAAAACCATGCATTTTTACCAAACCCGGCGTATTTAACTATACTGTGGAGGAGGTAAATGACGGAATTCCAGTGCTATACCTATGATCCTTCCGTATACAAGGTCAGCTTCAACGTAAAGCAGAGGAGAATAATATTTACGATCTCCCTTGTAGAGCGGAAGATCTATAAGGATGACACTGAGGTAGAGGAAATTTCTTTGATAACTAATACAGTCCCGGAAATCCGGGAGGTGGAGGCGGAGGCGGATACAGACCGAAGCCGATTCCGGTAGGCTCTGTAGTTCGGGCGGACCCGGAGAAAAGTTAAAGGATCCGAATAAACCGACAGTACTGAATGTACCGGAGAATCCGGAAAAACCGACACCGAATCCCCGGAGAGCCTGTACCGGGAGTTCCGAGTATTCCGGAAAAAAATCAGGGAAATTGAAAAGAGAATCGGAGAAATCCTTGAATGCCGGTCGTAAGCGTCCCTTAACGCCGGAAGAAAAAGCGGAGCTTAGGAAACTCGGAGAAGTCCTGATGAGCTTTCGAAAGAAACTGTCCCTGAAGAGTAAACTACCTCGATGCTTCGCATATGCTTTGGTATGCCTTTAGCTTCGGCAATCAGTTTTTCTGTCTTGCTTTCTACCGGATTTTGGATAGGAAAAAGAAGAGAAGGTAAACTTTTGAATCTTATGTTTCATGAGTAAAACCTCGTTAAAACCAAGACGCTTAAGGCTTCGCCTGTGTCACTTGTTAGTGATATGGCACGTTTCGCGAGCGATACTCGATGAGAATGAAAAACGAGATTCGGCTATTGCCGCATCTCCCCTGCTTTTTGGTATCCGACGAGAGCTTCGTTAAGCAACTATTTCACCACCTCATCCGCAGCTTCCTGTAAAAGGCTA